>ENA-UOJL01000006-UOJL01000006.1-human-gut-metagenome-genome-assembly--contig:-P47-NODE-6-length-378863-cov-36.625618_pt1 | contig 378863 bp, 303 predicted proteins | sample MGYA00242347_ERZ723894 | MGnify/ENA metagenome assembly ERZ723894
ATTATATTTCATAAAAAACACCCCAAAAGTGTCCAACTTTTGGGGTGCAGTACACCTGCTTTCCCGTCCGATTTTCACCCTTGAAGGGACTGGCAGTCAGCGGAACAGCCCCTGCCGCCGCGGATGCCGCCTTACACCCGCAAGTGCGCCTTCGTGCAAAATCCCCGCAGGCGTTTCATAATGCCTTCGGTTGATTTCAACACTGATCGCCGTATCGGCAATGCCTTTGATCTGTCGCTGTTAGCCGGCGAATTTCTCCGCAAATGGCTGTTCCGGCGCTGTTTTGGACTTTGATATTCCCGATAAACGAATGAATTCGAGTCCCGCCTCGGTATTCCATCGCCGAGTGAGGAGCGGATTGTACGGCCGACTGCGGGGATGTGCAATGACAAGCAAATGAATGTCTTATGCAATATGCAGCAAACAGTAGAGGTTACGGTTGGAGAACCGTAACCTCTACTGTCGTTGCTTTTTTCGTTAGTGCCGCCCGATGCCGCGGGGATTTTTATTCCATCCGGTGCTGAATCCTACCGATATTTGTGCGATATGAGGGTCATGAACTCCTCGCGCGTGCGGTGGTCCGAGAGGAAAATGCCCGTGAATGCCGACGTGGTCGTCGCCGACTGCTGTTTTTCGATGCCGCGCATCTGCATGCACATGTGGCTGGCTTCGATCACCACGGCCACGCCCATCGGGTTGAGCGCCTCCTGTATGCAGTCGCGGATCTGCACCGTCAGCCGCTCCTGCACCTGCAGGCGGCGGGCGTAGCACTCCACGACGCGGGCGATTTTGGAAAGTCCCGTGATGTGTCCGTTGGGAATGTAGGCGACGTGCGCCTTGCCGTAAAACGGCAGCATATGGTGTTCGCAGAGCGAGTACAGCTCGATGTCCTTCACGAGCACCATCTGTTTGTACTCTTCGCGGAACGTCGCGGAGCGGATGATTTCGAGCGGATTCTCTTCGTATCCCTTCGTCAGGAACGACATCGCCTTGGCGACGCGTTCGGGGGTTTTCAGAAGTCCTTCGCGCGTGGGATCCTCTCCCAGCCGCCGCAGGATTTCGGTGTAATGGAGCTTCAGCGCCTCGATGGTCCGGGCGTCGAAACGTTCCTCTTTGTTGTAAGTTCTCTCTTCCATTGGAGGGCAAAGATAGATAAAGTAGCGTGCAAAAGCAAGCGTGCATTTTTCCGGATCGCGCCCGTGTGCCGTAAAGAGGCCCTATTTCCCGGCGGAATGCAAATAGGCCGCGAGTTTGCGTACGGCGCGGGCGCGGTGCGAAACCTCGTTTTTCTCTTCGGTGGACATCTGGGCGAAGGTCTTGTCGTATCCGTCGGGTATGAACAGCGGATCGTACCCGAAACCTTCGTGCCCCTCTTCGCGGTCGATGATGCGCCCTTCGACCACACCTTCGAAAAGGTGTTCTTCGCCGTTGAGGATCAGCGAAATGACCGTTCTGAACTGCGCCCGGCGGTCGGTCGCTCCTTCGAGGTTTTTCAGCAGCAGGCGGTTGTTGGCCGCGAAATCGTGTCCGTCGGTGGCGTAACGGGCCGAATGCACGCCCGGAGCGCCGCCCAGCGCCTTCACTTCGAGTCCGGTATCGTCGGCGAAGCAGTCGAGTCCCGTGCGGTCGTTGAGGTAATGCGCCTTCTGCGAAGCGTTGCCTTCGAGGGTCTGCTGCTCTTCGGGAATCTCCTCCGTGACGCCGCATTCGCGGGGCGTCACCAGCCGGAAGCCGGGACCCAGCACGGCCTGCACCTCCATGAGTTTATGCGCGTTATTCGTAGCGAAGAGGATATTCACTGCGTCTGTTTCGGATTGTGACATATTTGTTGTGTCGGATGGTTGTATCTGCGTTCGCTTCCCGGTCATTTTACGACCTCCAGCTTTTCGAGTTTGTCGTCGAGGTCGATCTTGTCGATGATGGTTTTGACCAGCACGTCCATGTCCGACCCTTCGGAGTAGTCGGCCGGGCAGACGTGGCTCACGCGGTTGTCGTGAATCAGCGAGGCCATCTCGCGCCGCGCCCCCTTCTGGTCGGGGTTGTAGACGGCGATGGAGTGGCCGCCGGAGTTCTTCACCAGCCGCATGCAGGGAATGTCGGTCGTTCCGTCGCCTACGTAAATCATGTGTTTGAACGGTATGGGGCGCTCGTTTTCGGGGATGTAGCGGTTCACCAGCTTGCTGTCGAAAACCGACTCGACGCCTTTGTTTATCTTGAAGATGAACTGCGTCTTGTTGGTGTAGTTGACCGCCACGGCGGGCCAGTAGGCGATGCCGTCCACGTCGTAGAGAAACGAGCAGGCGTATATTTTCCGGAATTCGTGGGCGATCTCCGTGCCTTCGATGATCTCCTTCATGCCCGACGAATTGATGTAGTGCAGAATCCGGATGCCGCGTGCGGCCCCGTAGGCGTTTATCCGCTCGAACCACTCCCTGACGCCTTTGTAAAGCGTCACGCGGCGGCCCGACTCCTGAAAGGCTTCGCGCCGCAGTGACAGTCCTTTCGATTTGGCCTCCTGAAGCATGCGCGCCATGTAGGTCAGGACCATGTCGGCGTCCTGCTCCTCGGCCAGCGTGTTGGCTTCGGTCCAGAACTCCTTGTTGCTTTTGCCTACGGCGGGGATGAAGTCGTACTCCTGCATGTTGCCGGGGGCGAGCGTGCCGTCGAAATCGTAAATCAGGGCGATGTTGAATCGGTAATCCATTCTTCGGGGTGTTTTGAATTTCAAATATACCTATTTTTCACTACTTTTGCAAAAGCGAGACCGAAAAGACAAAACAAATGGAATTCAAAGAGTTGATCGAAAAACGCCGCAGCATCCGAAAATTCTCGGACCGGGCGGTGCCGCGCGAGACGGTGGACCGCATCCTGCGCGAGACCCTTACGGCGCCTTCGGCGCGCAACACCCGGACCACGCGTCTCATGGTGGTGGACGATCCGGCCTTGGTGGCCCGCATGGCCGAAATGCGCGATTACGGGTCGGCGTTCATGAAGGGTGCGCCGCTGGCTTTCGTCGTGCTGGGCGATACTTCGAAAAGCGATCTCTGGCGCGAAAACGCCGCGATTTCGGCCACGCTGCTGCAGCTCGCCTGCGTGGACGAGGGACTCGGCTCCTGCTGGGTGCATATCAACGGCCGGCCGCGCCGCAAGGATGAACCCGACGGGCAGAGCGCGGCCGATTACCTGCGCAGTTTCCTGCCCGTCCCGGCGGACTGCGAACCCCTCTGCGCCATTGCGGCCGGCTACTCCGACTTCACGCCCGCTCCCCTGCCCGACGCGGACGACGCGGCGCGGATCATCCGCCTTTAAACAGTTTTTCCGGCTACAGCAGAACCACGTGTTTGCGCAGCATGTCGACGATCTGCGTCCGCAACTGCAGGGCGTTGATCGGCTTGGCCATGTAGCCGTCGAATCCGCTCTGGAGCACCTTCTGTTCGTCGGAAGCGAATGCGAACGCCGTCACGGCGATGATCGGGACGCTCTCTGACAGTTTGCGTATTTCGGCCGTGGCCTCGTAACCATTCATCACGGGCATGTTGATATCCATCAATACGAGATGCGGACGGCGCTGCCGGTATATTTCGACCGTTTCCAACCCGTTCCATGCGTGCAGAAGCGTGTATTCTTTGCGCAGGATCGATTCGAACAGCCGGTAGTTGCTGTCATTGTCCTCGGCGATCAGAATCACCAGTTTGTCCTTTTCGACCGAGATGACGGGATATTGCTCCTCCGTCCTTTGCGCCGCGGCCTTTCCCGGAACATAGGGCAGGATAAACCAGAATTTTGATCCTTTGCCCTCTTCGGATTCCACGCCGATACGTCCGCCCAGATGTTCGACGATCATCTTGCAGATCGACAGACCGAGTCCCGTGCCCTGCTTGAAGGTGTTGAGTTTGACGAAGCGTTCGAAAACCTGTTCCGTTTTGTCTGCGGGGATTCCGCTACCGGTGTCCGAGACCCAGAAATAGAGTTCTCTGCCGCGCATTTCGTATCCGAACCGGATGCTGCCCGTCTGCGTGAACTTCGCGGCGTTGGTCAGCAGGTTGATGATCACCTGCGAGAGCCGGTTGCGGTCGGTGCAGACGGAGCATTGTTCGTATTTCTGCTCGAAGAGCAGTTCGACGCCCTCCCGGACCTTCATGCGGATGACATTCTCCTTCTCCCGCATCAGTTCGTTCAGGTCGAAGTCCGTGTGGATGAAGTCGAGCGTCCCCGCCTCGATTTTCGAGAGGTCGAGGATGTCGCCGATGAGCTGCAGCAGCAGGGCGTTGTTGTTTTCGATGATCGAGACGTATTCCTGCTTCTCCTGCTCCTCTTCGGTCGAGGCCAGAATGCCCGAAAATCCGACGATGGCGTTGAGCGGCGTGCGTATCTCGTGGCTCATGTTGGCCAGAAACGCCGTTTTCAGGCGGTTCGACTCTTCGGCGCGGTCGCGGGCCGAGAGGAGTTCCTGCTCCATGCGTTTGCGTTCGGTGATGACCTGCGACGTTCCGACGAGCGTCTTGGGCCGTCCCTGCGCGTCGAACGACTCCACGGCGGCCAGCGCTTCGACCCATTCCATGTGCCAGTGTCCGCTTTCGTTGGAGATCACGCGGTACTCTTCGCAGACCTTGTCCGTACGGCCGGCTATCAGGTCGTCGTAGGCCTGCCGTATGCGGTCGCGGTCCTCCTTGTGTATCTTCGAGAAATAGCATTCGTCGCTTACCGAAAGCGAAGCTTCGTTCTGCAGGATCGCCTCTCCGGAGGCGGCTTTGACCGGTTTGTTGATGTCGCAGAGGATGGTGCGGTTGTTCAGGTCGCATTTCCACGGAACGATGTTGGCCACGTCGAGCGCCAGCGAGAGCTTGTGGTTGATCGAGTCCAGTTTCTGCTGCGCCTTGTGCAGCGCGGTGCCGTCCAGACAGAAGATGTCGATGTGGTCGGTCAGGTACGAGCGGCTCAGAATCACTTCGAAAAAGATGTCCAGCGGTTTGTAGTAGAAGGGATAGGTGACGGTCCGGTTTTCCGTCAGGACGATGTTCACGAGCCGCAGGAACTCGGAGAACGAATCGGCGAAAAGTTCGCTCCCCCGTTTGCCGACGACCTGATTCCGGGGCAGGAACGTCCGTTCGAAGTAGGCGTTTATGTCGCTGAATTCCGTATCGGCGGGATAGTGTTTCTCGTCGAATATGACCCGTTCCTGAATGTAGATGATCGGCATCCGGTTGAACAGGTTCGCATATTTTATCTGGCTTTCCGATTCCCGTCGGCGGGCCGCTTCGACCTTTCGCATGACGCGGATGCGCCATTGCTGGAAGAGGATGAACAGCAGGAAGAAACCGCCGCATAGGATGATCGCCGTTCTGTTCCGCTCCGCGAATGTCTCCGGTTTGTCGATGAATACCGAATCCGGGGGACATATTTCGGGTGAAATCTTGTTGCGCAGCATCGCCGGATAGTTGAACGTCGGGTGTGCGTCGGTCGGGGTGTAGAACGGAATGTCGCGCGGCTGGCGTCCCTCCAGAATGGTGTTGAACGTCTTGATGATCTGCCGGTTGTATACGCTCACGTCGTATGTGAATCCGCCTACCACGCCGCTGTTTTTCACCGAAGAGGGCCATAGTGCGAACAGCGGAGCCGTCGAACTTGCGATGATCTTGAAGGGATTGGCCGTTATCTCGGTATTGCCGGCGATATTTCTTGTGTAGTGCCACGAGGAAAAGAGCACGCCGGTATGCCGGGTGTCGGTGACGTTCAGCGAGTCGAGCAGCTGGTCCACGCTCATGTTCGAGGCCTTGTAGGAGGTGAACCGCATTCCCGGATAATCGGTGTCGAGCAGTTTCCTCAGCTCGTCTTCGTATTGCTGGTTGATATAACGGCCGTCGCGGACGAATACGAGGCGGTTCATCTCCGGAATCATGCGGCGCATCAGCTCGATGGTCTGTTCGAGGTAGATCGGGGCGTAGAGCAGTGTCAGATTGTATTCCCCGCTCAGCTCCCGGAGCGGAATGCGCTCGGAGTGCGGGATGGCCCGCTTGCTGACATAGTACTTGTCGGGGCCGATGAAATCCTCCTCGGCGCAGATGATCGACGGGATGCCTTTCCCCCACTCCTTTTCGGCGAAGTCCCGCATGATGAAGGCCGGGGCGCCGATGTATATCAGCATCCGGGGCGGATTCTTGCCGTATTCACGGGAGAGATTCGTCCGGAAATTGTCCAGATCCGACTGCTGGTCCATCAGGAGCGTGTTCATATGCTCGACGTATACTTCGAGGTTTTCGATCTGCTCTATCCGGGCGGTGATGTCGGTGATTATCTCCCATCCCCACGAGGAAGATTCGTTGTAGCTGTTGATTATCAGTACGTAATCACGTTTGTCTCCCGGAGGGCTGCTGGTGGCGTTGGTGAAAGGATGAGCCAGCAGGCATCCGAAAATCATGACCCATAGCAACGCCTGAAGCGTCAGTCCGAACGGTTTTTTCAGTAAGTTCATGGTGTGGGACGGGTTCCGTGTGCCGAGCGCGGGGACCGGATGCGGAGATTAGGGGTGAGACGACGCAGGTTTTTAGTGAAAAGAGACGCAAAAAAAGAGGATCGGAGCCGTAAAGACCCGCCGTGCGGCGGGTCTTTACGGCTCTCCGAATCATCTATTTGTTTAAAACGGGTTTAATGTCCTTGATACGCAACTGGGTGGTTACCGTACCGCGGTAGTGGTTTTCGACGATCTGGTAGCATACGTCGATCGGGCGTCCCGAACGCACCCATTCGTAGTGCGTGGGCTGCTGGAAGGCGATCGACTGGATCTTGGTGTTGGGCTTCTGCCGCTGGATGAGGTCCATGCGCAGGTGCTCGCACTCCACGCCGACCAGTTTGGCGTCGCCGTGGTTGCTGACCCCGTACGTTGCGAAGACCGGCGCCGTATTGCCCGGCCCGAAGGGCTGGAAACGGTTGAGGTCCTTGCGGAATGCGGGCGTGATGTCCGAGAAGAGCAGTTCGCTGTCGATGTCCACTTGTGGCATCAGCATCTGCGGGTCGATATTCTCCTCGACATAGGCGTTGAAGCGCCGGGTGAACTCGTCCACGTTTTCGGGCCGCATCGTCAGTCCTGCGGCGTACATGTGCCCGCCGAAGTTCTCCAGCAGGTCCGAGCACGATTCGACGGCCTGATAGAGGTCGAAGCCCGGCACCGAACGGGCCGATCCGGTCACGAATCCGTTGCTCATCGTCAGCACCACCGTGGGCCGGTAGTAGGTTTCGATCAGACGCGACGCGACGATGCCCACGATGCCCTTCATCCACTTGGGATTGTAGATCACGGTGCTCTTCAGCTGCTTCATTTCGGGGTTGCGCTCGATGAAGTCGTGCGCTTCCTGCGTGACGGAGCGGTCGATCGACTTGCGGTCCTGATTGTAGGCGTCGATGACGTTGCCGAACTCCGCGGCGATGCTTTCGTTACCCTCGATCAGCAGCTCGACGGCGGCGTGGCCGCCCGAAGGCGACGCATTCTCGTCGTTCTCGTCCATGCGCATGCGCCCGGCGGCGTTGATGCGGGGACCGATCTTGAAGACGATGTCGTCGATGGTGATGTTGTGTTTGTCCAGACCGCAGATCTTGATGATCGACAGCAGGCCCTTCGACGGCTCGCGGTTGAGGTCTTTGAGGCCGAAATGCGCCAGAATGCGGTTTTCGTCCACCAGCGGCACGATGTCCGAGGCGATGCTCACTACCAGCAGGTCCAGCAGCGGGCTGATCTGCTCGAAGGGAATCCGGTTTTTCTGGGCGTAGGCCTGCACGAGTTTGAATCCCACGCCGCAGCCCGACAGTTCGTCGAACGGGTAGGAACAATCGACCCGCTTGGGGTCCAGAACGGCTACGGCGCGGGGAATTTCCTCGGCCGGGAGGTGATGGTCGCAGATGATGAAATCCACGCCCTTGCTCTTTGCATAGACAATCTTTTCCGTGGCTTTGATACCGCAGTCCAGAGCGATGATAAGCCCCACGCCCTTGCGGGCCGCGAGGTCGATACCTTTGACCGAAATGCCGTAACCTTCGGTATAACGGTCGGGAATGTAGAACATCAGGTTTTTATGCCCGATCTGGCGCAGGAACTTGTACACCAGCGCAACGGCCGTGCAGCCGTCCACGTCGTAGTCGCCGTAAACCATGATCTTCTCATTGTTACGAACGGCCTGCTCGACCCGCTCGACCGCCTTGTCCATGTCCTTCATCAGGAACGGGTCGTGGAGGTCGGCGAGACTGGGTTTAAAGAACTTGTCCGCCTTTTCTACGGTGTCTATGCCTCTCTGTACGAGCAGGTTCGCCAGCACGGGAGAAATCCTGAGCACGGCAGCGAGCTTCGCCACCGCCTCGGAATCGCCCTGCGGTTTCACTACCCATCGTTTTTCTATAGGCATACGATTTACTATTTATATATTCTAACATTTAATATCTCACTTAAAAATTTCACGACGAGTCTTTTGACATCGTCCATCGGGACTTTGGCGCCCGTTTCCCTTTCGATCGAGGTCGCGCCCCGGTCGGTGAATCCGCAGGGGTTGATGCGCGAAAACCACTCCAGATCGGTCGTTACGTTCAGCGCGAACCCGTGCATGGTAATATAACGCGACGAACGGACTCCTATTGCGCATATCTTGCGCGGAGCGCCCGCCGGCGTGCATTTTCCGCCGCCGTCCGCGGTCCGGTGATCGCCTTCTTGCGCGATTCCCGCTCCCACCCAGACGCCCGAAGCGCCTGCGATGCGTTCCGCCCGGATGCCGTATTCGGCCACGGTGCGAATGACGGACTCTTCCAGCGCGTCGATGTATGCCCTCAGCCCGATGCCTAACCTTTCGAGGTCCAGAATCGGATAGCAGACCAGCTGTCCGGGTCCGTGGAAGGTGATGTCGCCCCCTCGGTCTATGTGAAAGAACTGCGCGCCCATCGCTTCGAGCGCTTCGCGGCCCACGAGCAGGTTCTCGGCGTGGCCGCTTTTGCCGAGCGTGTACACCGGCGGATGCTCCACCAGCAGGATCGTGCCCGCCTCTTCCGAGGACGGCGTTGCGCTCTCCGGCGCTGCCGTCCGGTTCGTTTTTCCGGCTGTCAGGGCGTCGAACAGGGTCTGCTGCAAATCCCAGCAGGCTTTGTAGTCCATCTGTCCGAGGTCCCGGCAGTAAACGTTCATCGCTGCAAACTTTTAACGCTTTTCAGGGCCTCTTCCGCCAAATACGACGAGCGGACCAGCGGCGCGCTCGCGCAGTAGGCGAAGCCCATTTCCAGCGCTTTGAGTCTGTACCATTCGAATTTTTCAGGAGTGATATACGCCGCCACGGGGTAATGCTCCAAAGTTGGACGAAGGTACTGACCGAGCGTTACGATCCCGACGCCCGCTTCGCGCAGGTCGTGCAGGGTTTGTAATACTTCGTCATCGCTCTCGCCAAGTCCGACCATCAGTCCGCTTTTCGTTGCGACGCCCTGCCGGCTCATGTGGCGCAGGGTCTCCAGACTCGTGCGATATTTCGCTCTGGAACGGACCACGGGGGTCAGCCGCTCGACGGTTTCGATGTTGTGCCCGATTATATCGGGCTTCGACGCGACGACCACGTCCAGCGGGGCGGGCTGTGCGTCGAGATCGGGAATAAGGAGCTCAATTACGGCGCCGGGATTCTGTGTGCGGATGGCGCGGACGGTTTGGGCCCAGTGTGCGGCACCGCCGTCAGGCAGGTCGTCACGCGTCACAGAAGTAACGACGACATACCTCAGTTTCATCAGTGCGACGCTTTCGGCGACCCGTCGGGGTTCCTCGGCGTCGGGGGCAAGGGGGTGTCCTGTTTTCGTTGCACAGAAGCGGCAGCCTCGGGTGCAGATGTCTCCCAGGATCATGAAGGTTGCGGTTCTGCGGCTCCAGCATTCGGCCTTGTTCGGACACATGCCGCTGCTGCAAATCGTATGCAACGCATGTTTGTCGACTATTTGCTGTACCTCGGCATATTCCGGGGTGCGGTGGAGCCGGATCTTCAACCATCCTGGTTTTTTCAGTACATCTACCTTGTCATAAAACTTCGGCATTTAAGTTCATTATTTTCCAATTGATGCAAAAATACGAAAAAATAATTGATAATTCCTATGAATGCCCTATTTTCTTTCGGCATCTCGTTCCTGATACGCCTCTTCGCGGGTTTGCCTGCTCCGGGCCTTTCCCCGGGCTGTTTTCGGGTTTCGCCGGCGGCGGTATTCGCAGTATGCAATTAAAAAAATAAAAAATGCGGCCTCGAAAATCGCAATTATTCAATATCGGATACTGCCGGAGGACTTTTTTGCACAGAGAAAGGGGTTTGCTGCCTGGCAGTAGCAAACCCCTCTGGTTAGGTTAGTTAGGTTAATGAGAGTGGGAGAATCCCACGTTTTGTTATACAAAGATAAATGGAAAATCACAATCTTCCAAATCTTTTGTAACATTTTTTTAACCTAACCGAAAAAAATCTTTTAAATTATAATTAAAAATTTTAAAATACTAACGGTTTTGTAAGTTGCGAACTATAACGCCTCGCGGATTTCCTCGGTTTCCTTAGCGGCGGGCTGCGCCTCGGGAGCGAGCGAAGTGATGTGGCGGTTCCGGTAAGCGGCCGGCGTCATCTGGTACTCCTTTTTGAAAAGTTTAATAAAGTGCGACGTGTTGGGGAATGTACAGGCATTGCCGATTTCCGAAATCGACTTCGAAGTCGAAATCAGCAGCAGACGCGAATGCATCAGGCGTTGGCGGATGTACCATTTGTGGGGCGGCATCATGAAATGGCGCCGGAATTCCTTTTTGAACGAGGTGAGCGAACGGTTCGTCAGCTTCGAAAGTTCTTCGATCGAAATATCCTTGAAGATGTGGTCGTAGACGATCTGTTCGAAATTCTCCTTGGCCGCGTCGACGTTGCTCAGCAGTTTGCTCTTCAGGCAGCAGTCTTCGTGCGAGGCGATGAGGTAGATCAATTCGGTCATTTTGATGTTCTCGGCCGTCTCGTCGCGGTGGAAATCCTCGTCGCGCAGGTAGTTGTTGGTGTTGATGAAAAAGTTGCGGATCGAATTCCAGGCAGGCATAGAGACGTGCGAACGGTTGCGGCAGTTTTCGCACGAATGTTCGTTCGAAATGTTCAGTCCGTAGGTGATGTTCAGGTGCAGCAGTATCCGCTGGAGGTCAGCCGGCGTATAATAAAAGAGCACTTGCTCGAAGGGTTGTCCGTTTTCCGGGAAGTTCTCGATATAGTGATGCCCGATGCCGAGGTAGAATACGTCTCCGCGTGTGAGCGTCTGGCGCTTATCGCCTTCGTAGATGTACTTCGTACCACGAAGAATGTAACCGATTGCATAGCGCGAAAGCGCCTGAGACTGGATTCCGTTGTGAAGTGCTTCGACATACTTCACGATCATCGGCTGCTGAGCCGACGAATTCAATGAATTCTTCATACTAAATCGTATTTTAAGTTTCTATGAACAATAAGTTGCGTCACTTTTGTTCAACTCCAAATATACAATTTAATATTTGTTTTATAAAAGAATTAATACGCTAAAAAGGCGCATTAAGGCAAATAGGACTGTTTGTATTACCTTTGTGACTAAATAGATTATTGTAATGTTGCAATGTAGACCGACGCGGCCAGCAGAATCAGGTAAACGGGCAGTGCGATTCTGCGGTCTATCCGCACGAAAAACACCGGGAAAAGCAGGGCGGCGGGAACCGCCGTCAGGGTGAATGCTTCGGGGGTGACCGACGGGGTGCAGAGCAGGGCGAGAGTCATCGCCAGTATACCTGTATTGAAAATAAGGATGAAGCGGGGTTTGGTTCCGGCGGCATAAATGTCCGAGAGAAAGAAAAGGAGCGCCGTCAGGGCAAGCGCCGCGATGACGCACAACATGACGAGCGACGGGAGCGGAAGGCCCTTAAAGATCCACAGCGGAACGCCCGATACGAGCGCATCGGCCAGCGTCATGACCGGAGCCGTAAATTCGTCACCCATGCCCCAGCTGACATAGCAGGCGGTCAGGAGGGGCAGTATCAGCCCTGCGGCGGCGACTACCGCTTCGCGGAAGGTACGCTTGAAAAGCAGTATCGCCAGCGGAAGGATCAGCACCAGCGGCGTCGCGGGAGCATAGACCAGCGGCAGCAATCCCAGATACAGGGACGCGCGGAAAATGGCGTCGAATCCGTAGCCGTTGCAGTACGAACGGCAGTAGTTCTTGGCGGCGAGCGCCAGCAGCATCGAAGCGGCGAATGCCGTCAGGTAGTTCCCGCCGGAGAAGATTCCGCAGGCGACGACGGCGTAGAGCGGAATCGGCAGGCATGTGCTGACGCCATAGAGGTTGTAGCGGATGGCGATCCGCCCCGTGCACATTCCCGTGAAGAGGATCATGAATCCGGCGGCCAGACGTGCCCACACCGGATATGCTGCCTGAAACCGGGTCAGCGCTCCGCCCAGCAGGGGCATTGTCTCCGGCGCATCGGCGGACACGCCGTCTCCCGCCCCGCCCCACATGGCCGTGACTGCGAGTGCGAAGAGAGTGACGAAGGCCGGAACCAGCGGTTGTCGGGCGATATCTATCTTCATGCGGCGATTTCTGCTTTCGGCAAAAATACGGAAAAAAGCTGTACGGGACTAAATAATTGCTAACTTTGTTGTAGCCGGAATCCTGCGGAGGGTGTTTCTTTTCCAGTCTTGCGTATGGTTGCGGCCCGTTCGCAGGAGCAACACGGCATGTTTCGGCTGTCCGGCTGTTCGGTTGTTCGGTTGCTCGGCTGCTCGGCTGTTCAGTTGCTCGGCCGCTGGGCGGAATTGGTGGGGCGGCCGCTGGGCGGATCGACGTCTCCGGAGATGCCGGTTGCATTCCGGCGGTTCTGTCCGGAATTGGGTTCCGACTCGCTTTTCGGACCAGCTTTCCGGGCCTGTTTCGGGATTTGCTTTTCCGGTCGCAGGATTCGTCTGTGCAATTTTTGCCGCAGCAGCTTCCGGCGGCGGGCGTGTAATAGTTTGTTGCCGGTTTTCCTTGATTTGTGTCGGGTGCCGATGATTTAATGTTTTTGGCTATGCTTGAAAATTGCTTTCAATACGATCTTCCCGAAGCGGGATGCGACGAGGCCGGGCGGGGGTGTCTCGCCGGGCCGGTCTTTGCAGCGGCCGTGATGCTGCCGCCCGATTTCCACGACCCCTTGCTCAACGATTCGAAGCAGATGACCGAGCGCAACCGCGAGAAGCTTCGGACGATTATCGAACGCGAAGCCGTGGCATGGGCCGTCGAAGCGGTCTCCGCCGAGCGGATCGACGAGATCAACATTCTGAATGCGTCGTTCGAGGGAATGTCGCTGGCCGCGGCGCGGCTCGATCCCGCTCCCGGCTTTCTGGCCATCGACGGCAACCGCTTCCGGACCCGGCTCGAACTGCCTTACCGCTGCATCGTCAAAGGCGACGGCAAGTATGCCGACATCGCCGCCGCTTCGGTGTTGGCCAAAACGCACCGCGACGAGTACATGCTGCGTCTGGCCGAGGAGTTTCCCCAGTACGGCTGGCGGAAGAACAAAGGTTATCCGACGCGCGAACACCGCCTTGCAATCCGCGAGTACGGTCTCACTCCACACCACCGGCTGACCTTCAACCACGAAATCGGCCAGCTGGAATTGGCGTTCTGATCCGGCGGCGTATCATTCGTATTCGAAACGCCGAAATCCCTCTTCATACGGCAAAACAAAAAGAGCTGAAGTCTTGACTTCAGCTCTTTTTCAAACAATTTTCCTCGGATTTTAGTATCCCAGCGACTTGGAAGCGGCGTAGGAGACTTTCAGTGCGTTGGCACGGCGAAGCTCCTGCTTCACGTCGGTTACGATACCCATTTTCGTGGTCTGGTCTGCCTTGAGACAGATCGTCATCGAAGCACGGTCGGCCTCGCTGAGGTTATCGCGCTCTGCGGCGACGAAATCCAGAATATCCTTGGTCGTTTTGTACGAGTCGTTCAGCTGGATACGGGGTGCAGTGCCGAATTTGGCCTGCATCGCCAGCGAAGGCTGTCCGATGTGGATGTAGCTGACGAGCGATTTCTTCTCCAGCTTCTGCACCTCGGTAGCCTCAGGGAGTTTGTATCTCACGAGCAGTTCCTGATCGCGCATGGTCGTCGATACCATAAAGAAGAAGAGGATCATGAAGATCACGTCAGGAAGCGATGCGGTCGAGATAGGGGGCAAACCTTTGTTGCCCTTCTTTTTCATTACTGCCATAGCTTACTTCTTTATATTACGCGGTTCTGCCTCCGAGATCTTCAGCGGAACGGCTTTTGATACTGCGTTGCGGTTCTCTTCGGGAAGGTCGGCGAATTTCGAGCCGAATTTCCGCATGGCGACCTCGTCGCGTACTTCGTTGAATGCGCGGGTGAGTTCGTTCTGCACCATGATGTACGACTGATAGCCGGTATCACGGGTGGTCTGAAGCGAAACGACGCCCTGACTTTCGGGATATACCCACTTGCTGCCGTCAGCCAATTCGATTTCCTTATCGGCTTTTTCAGGAAGGTTTTCATCATCCATCGGATTGAGGATGAATTCCTTCGTTCTGTCCTTGAGCTGGTGCAGGTCGATGATCTCCTGCTTGCCCGCGGGGCCTGCCATGATGTTGCCGCTGCCCGAAATAAGCACGAGGAAGAGGTTGCGTTCCTTGACCTTGATGTCCTCCTGCTGTTTCTCATCGGGGGGCATAGGCGGGAGCATACGCACCAGACCTGTATCGACATTCATCGTAGTGGCCACAAGGAAGAAAATCAGCAGCAGGAAGGCGATGTCGGCCATCGAGCCGGCATTGATTTCCTGTATTTTCCTTTTATCTGTTGCCATTGTTGTTCACTCCATTATTTGAAAGCGCCCCAGATTTCGGTTACTACGGCCGTCAGGAAAGCGGCGACGAAAGCAACGTACGTCACGAGAATGCTCGTTTCGGTAATTACGGTTTCACCGTGGCCGAAGAAACCATTGGTCTGGAGATCGACGATGTTCACCGTGTGGCCGGCAGCGTAGAAGTACGACACGCCGACGACGATGATTATCAGCGCCAGAGAGAGGATGGTTCCCTTGATGCCTGCCGGGTTCTGAATCATTCCGAAGATGGCGCAGAACAGGGCTGCGGCGACAGCGAACACGAAGAGGAAGTATCCCCATACGAGGTTCAGGCTGATCGCAGCATCCGAGCCGCCCGTAGCGATCGCGTATACCAGAAGTACCACGGTGATCGCCATCAGAATGCCCAGCAATATGTTCAATATCTTTTTCATAATTGCTTTTTAACTCTTTAAATCGTTGGGATTATTTCTTGCTGTATGCCGTCAGGATATCCATCAGCGTGATGGACGAATCCTCCATATCGTTCACGAGCGAATCGATCTTCGAAACGATATAGTTGTAGAACAGCTGAAGAATAACCGCAGCGATAAGACCCATGAGGGTCGTCAGAAGGGCGACCTTGATACCGCCTGCAACGAGGGTCGGGCTGATATCGCCGGCAGCCTGAATGGCGTCGAACGCCGCGATCATGCCGACAACGGTACCCATGAAGCCCAACATCGGCGACAGAGCGATGAACAGACCGATCCACGAAAGACCCGACTCCATCTGGCCGGTCTGAACCGAACCGTAGGAAACGACAGCCTTCTCGACCGAATCCAGACCCTGATCGTAGCGGTCGAGACCCTGATAGTAGATCGAAGCGATAGGACCGCGGGTGTTGCGGCAAACTTCTTTGGCAGCTTCGATGCCGCCGTTCTTCAGTGCGTCCTCAACGGCAGCGATGAGCTTCTTCGAGTTGATCGTTGCCAGCGACAGGTAGAGGATACGCTCGATAGCGACAGCCAGACCGATCACCAAGCAGAGAAGAACCGGGAGCATCCATTCCCAACCGCCTTCGAGGAATTTCTGCATCATGATGTGGTGCATGCTGTCGCCTGCGAGTGCGGTTTCGGCAGCGACTGCAGTCTCTTCGGCAGCGGCAGCGGCTTCCTGCGCGAAAGCGTTAACAGTACCCAGTGCGAACAGGGCCACTGACAGAATCAAAAAAAGTTTTTTCATAGTTGTGTTGGATAAAATTAAATTTGATTAGTTGTTTATTTGTTTGTGTCTTTTTTGGTTTATTCCATATCTCGGTTTCCCGACTTCTTCAATTTCTTATTTTTCCCTAAAAAAATCCTAAAAAAATCTTTTTTTTCACGCTTCCGGAATTTATCCGGCGTTTTTTGGTCGCTGTCCGCATATTTTCCGTACCGGTTTCACGCAGGCAGCCGAATCCCGAATCTTTCATTCTGAACTCATGCAATTTCCTGCCGATCAACTTGTTGCGATGTTCGCATCTTTCCGTCCGCCGTCACCGGGGGCCTTCTAAGGATACATTAGCAGTGCGAAATATAGAAAAAAAAATCGTTCCGTGCAATGGCTTAGGCCGTAAATTCTCCGCGCAGGGGGCGGCGCAGCAGCGCGCGCGTCCGGTCGTCCGGCAGGTCGAGTCCCAGCACGTACATCAGTTTGGTCACGGCGGCTTCGGTGGTCATGTCGTGGCCGCACAGGACGCCGATTTCCTGCAGGCGAAGCCCCGTTTCGTAAAGTTCCATCGAGACTTTGCCGCCGCCGCACTGCGTGATGTTGAGAATGATGATCCCGCGGCCGATCGCCTCCTTCAGTACGCGGATGAACCACTCGTTGGTCGGGGCGTTGCCCGCGCCGAAGGTTTCGAGCACCACGGCTCTCAGTCCGGGCGCCGAGAGCATGGCCCGGAGGATGTTTTCGCCCAGTCCCGGAAAGAGTTTGACCACCTCGATTCCGTCGGCCAGCCGCGTGGCGATGCGCAGCTGGGGCGAAACCTCCGTCGGATGCAGGATGGCCGGGAGGTTGTAGGCGATATTGACCCCGACCTCCGCCAGCGGCGGATAATTGTAGGAGCGGAAGGCGCTCAGCGCTTCGGCGCTGCGCTTGGTGGTGCGGTTGGCGCGGAACAGCCGGTTCTGGAAATAGAGCGACACTTCGGGCACTTCGGGGCGTCCGCCGATGTGCGCGCCCGCGATTTCGATGGCCGTGATGAGGTTCTCGCGGCCGTCGGTCCGCAGTACGCCGATCGGAATCTGGCTTCCGGTGAAGACGACCGGCTTTGCGAGGTTTTCGAGCATGAAACTCATGGCCGACGCGGTATACGACATGGTGTCGGTGCCGTGCAGCACGACGAATCCGTCGTAGCGCGCGTAGTTGTCGCGGATCAGTTCGGCAAGTGCGGCCCAGTTGGCGGGCGTGACGTTCGACGAGTCGATCACGGGGTCCATCGTCAGTACGTCGATGTCCACGTTGAGCCGCTTGAGCGACGGGAATTCGTCGTATATGGCGCTGAAGTCGAACGGCACCAAGGCTCCGGTTTCGGCGTCGTTCTTCATGCCGATCGTGCCGCCCGTGTAGATAATCAGGATAGAGGATTTCATCGTGTATGCTTGTGTTTTTTTATTTTCCGAAAATGCGTTCGGCGTTGGCCGTCGTCGCTTCGGCCGTCTCGCCGGGCGTCAGTCCTTTCAGCTCCGCGACTTTTTCGCAGACGTACCGCACATAGGCCGATTCGTTGCGTTCGCCGCGGTGGGGTGCGGGCGTCAGGTAGGGACAGTCGGTTTCGAGGACGATGTCGCGCAGCTCCATCTCCCGCACCGCGTCGGCCAGCTTGCTCTTTTTGAACGTCACCACCCCGCCGATGCCGAAGACGAAGTCGCCGTACTCCTTCAGTTCCCGGTAGGTGTCGGCCGTGTCCGAAAAGGCGTGGAAAACGCCCCGGACGCCTCTGCCCTTGTATTCGCGCATCAGCTCCACGGTTTCGGGCCATGCGTCGCGCGTGTGGACCGCGATCGGAAGACCGTACTCCAGCGACAGGTCGATCTGGCGGCGGAAGGCTTCGAGCTGTTCGGCCCTGAAATCACGGCTCCAGTAGAGGTCCAGCCCGATTTCGCCCACGGCGCAGAAGCGGATCCCTGCGGGCGGCGTTTCGAGATAACGCTCTACGAGCGCCAGCTCCTCGCGCCAGCGTGGATTGTCGTTCACCGACGTCGGGTGCAGGCCCATCATCGGGGCGCACCGCTCCGGATGGCTGCGGCACAACCCGAACAGCCGTTCATGGCTTTCGGAGTCGATCGCCGGGAGCAGCGCTCTCTCCACTCCGGCGTCGGCCGCACGTGCGAGGGCCTCCTCGCGGTCCGCGTCGAATTCGGGGGCGTACAGATGCGAATGTGTATCGGTAAGTCTCATATCAGTTTCATGTATCTGTTGCCGGGCAGCTGGCGTACGGCGCCTGCCAGTTCCAGCCCCACGAGCAGCGTCGCCAGCTCGCCGGGATCGAGTCCGCTCAGTTCTGAAAGCGTTTCGTGCGACAGCGGATCGTCCGTGCGGAAACAACCCAGCAGTCCCGTTTCGTCGGGCGTGAGCTGCGGTGTGGCGGGTTTCGGCCGGAGCGTCGCCGGTTCCGCGCCGAGATCCCACATCAATTCGCGGACAATGTCGTCGGCCGTCAGCACCAGCTGCGCTTTACGGTTGCGGATCAGGTGGTTGGTCCCTGCCGACATGCGGTCCGTGGCGCGGCCCGGCACGGCCATCACCGAACGGTCGTAATCGTCGGCGCAGTGCGCCGTGACGAGCGATCCGCCGCTGTCAGGCGATTCGACGACGATACATCCGGCGCTAAGCCCGGCGATGATGCGGTTGCGGGCGATATAAGCCGTGCCGTTCTGCCGGGTCTGCGAATGAAGTTCCGTGACCAGTGCGCCGCCGTGATCGAGGATGTCGCGGGCTACGGCCGTATGCTGCGCCGGCGTCACTTCCGGCAGCGGGTTGGCCAGCACGGCGACGGTCGGCACTCCCGCCGCCAATGCCGCGCGGTGCGCCGCGACGTCGATCCCGAAAGCCAGTCCGCTGACGATGCAGAGTCCCGGCACCTGCGCCGCGAGTCCCTCCACGAGCCGGTTGCACATGGTCTGTCCGTAGGGCGTCGCATTGCGCGTGCCGACCATCGACAGACAGCGTGCCGAAAGGGCTGCCGTATCACCTTTTATGTATAGGACATGGGGATAGTCGGGGATTTCCCGCAGGAGCGGCGGGTATTCCGGATCGGTCGAGGCGATGGCCGCGATTCCGTTGCGGCGGCAATGCTCCAGCTCCTTTTCCGCGGCGGCGAATCCTCTGCGGCGGACGATTTCGCGGGCGATCTCTTCGCGCAGGCCCGCTTCGCCCGCCAGTTCGTCCGGAGCCGCGGCGAAAATGTCCCGTGCGCTGCCGAACACTCCGAGCAGATGCACGGCGCCCTTCACCCCGATACCCGGAGTCATCTGAAGGGCGATATCCTCGATTGTCATAGCCGCAAAAGTCGTTTAACGTGTCGTAAAAGTAAATATTTTTGGGAAATAACGCAAAGTTGAGCCGAAGTTTTGCAGATTTTAGAAATGTTTGTATATTTGCACTCCGATACGCCTGAGCGTAACCCGGAAAACACCTGAGACGGTGGAGCCGGGGGCTGAATGAAATCAGCGGCCGCGGCCCGAACAGCGGTTTGCGCAGGACGGATCGGAAACGAAAAATGGTCTGATGGCCGAGTGGCTAGGCAAAGGTCTGCAAAACCTTGTACAGCGGTTCGAATCCGCTTCAGACCTCACCAAAACACCGTTGTAGATTACTACAACGGTGTTTTATTTTTAGCTTGTCATACATCTTCTGACATTCGCATTATCCGAGTCTTAATTGAAGCCGTCGCGGAGATGCATTCATGTATAAATAACTATCGCAATCTGATTCATTCAATTCTAATTTTGGGCTAGTTCTGATTTTGTATAATTTAATTCATTTATATGCATTTTAACCATTTGGCGCAATAAAGTTGGTTTATCGGCGGAATTCATCCGGGCGTTGGGAAATCATGCACGCGCATTGGTCTTTCGTGTCGCCTGAGTAGTGAACGGGATGCTATGTGAAAATCGGCGTTCGGAATTACCCGGACGCCGATTTTGTCAGCCGTTCTTGCGCATCGACAGTGCAATGCGGTTGCGGACCGTGTCGATGCCCGTCACGCGGACTTCGACGTGCTGTCCCAAATGGACGACATCGGCCGGCGATGCGACGTAGCGGTCGGCCAGCTGCGAGATATGCACCAGCCCGTCCTGCTTGATGCCGATATCGACGAACGCGCCGAAGGCCGTGATGTTGGTGACGATGCCGGGCAGCGTCATGCCTTCGCGCAGGTCGGCGACCGAGTGCACGTCGGGGTCGAACGAGAATGCCTGCAACTGTTCGCGCGGGTCGAGACCCCGCTTGTCGAGCGCTTCGAGAATGTCCGTCACGGTCGGCAGCCCCACCTCGGCGTCCACGTATCTTTCGGGTTTTATGCCTTTGCGCAGCTCCTTGTCCGCCAGCAGTTGCTCGACCGTCACGCCCGCGTCGGCGGCCATCCGCTCCACGATATGATACGACTCCGGGTGCACGGCGCTGTTGTCGAGCGGATTCCTGCCGCCTACCACGCGCAGGAATCCCGCCGCCTGCTCGTAGGCTTTGGCGCCCAGACGCGGCACTTTCAGCAGGCTTTTCCGGTCTTTGAAATCGCCGTTCGCGGCGCGGTATGCGACGATGTTTTCGGCCAGCGCAAGCCCCAGACCGGATATGTAGGTCAGAATATGCTTCGATGCGGTGTTGATGTTCACGCCGACCTTGTTCACGCAGCTCTCGACCACCGTGACCAGTCTGGCCCTGAGCTTGGACTGATCGACGCTGTGCTGGTATTGTCCCACGCCGATCGACTTTGGGTCGATCTTCACCAGCTCCGACAGCGGGTCCATCAGCCTGCGGCCGATGCTGACTGCGCCGCGAACGGTCACGTCGTGATCGGGGAACTCTTCGCGGGCCGCGGCCGACGCCGAGTAGACCGATGCGCCGTCCTCGCTCACCATGAACACCCCGACGCCCTCCAGCCCCAGTCCGCGGACCAGCTGTTCGGTCTCGCGCCCTGCCGTGCCGTCGCCTATGGCGAAGGCTTCGGCCTTGTACCGGGCCGCCAGCGACCGCAGCGTTTCGGCGGCTTCGGCGTAACGGTTCTGCGGCGGATGGGGATAGACGGTGGTGTTGTGCAGCAGGTTGCCCTGCGAATCGAGCGCCACGACTTTGCAGCCCGTGCGGAATCCGGGGTCGACGGCGATGATGCGCTTCTGTCCGAGCGGCGCCGAGAGCAGCAGCTGCCGCAGGTTTTCGGCGAATACCCGGATCGCTTCGTCGTCGGCCTTCTCCTTGGCCGCCGCCAGCAGTTCGGTCTCGATCGAGGGCCGTATCAGACGTTTGAACGAGTCCGCGACGGCAGCTTCCATCCATTCGCGCGTCGCCGAGCCGTGGCGTACGAACTGGCGGCAAAGCCCTTCCGTAATGCGGTCGGCGTCCATCTCCACCGAGATCTTCAGGACTCCTTCGTCCATGCCGCGGCGCATGGCCAGAAAGCGGTGCGATGAAACGGTGCGCAGCGGCGACGTCGCATCGAAGTAGTCCGAATATTTGACCCCTTCCTGCTCCTTGCCTTTCACGAGCCGGGAGTGAACTGCGCCTTCGCGGGCCGCCGTGCGGCGTACGCTGTTGCGGGCGCGCTCGTCCTCCGACACCCGCTCGGCGATGATGTCGCACGCCCCGGCTATCGCCTCCTCCGGAGTCGGTACGTCGGCCGTGACGAAACGCTGCGCCTGCCGTGCGATGTCGTGCGAATTTTGCGCCATGATGCTGTTTGCCAGCGGCTCCAGCCCGCGTTCGCGCGCTACGGTCGCCCGTGTCCGCCGCTTGGGCTTGTAAGGCAGGTAAATATCCTCCAGCTCTACGGCTTCCCAGCACGCTTCGATGCGTTTGCGAAGTTCGTCGGTCAGTTTGCCCTGCTCCCCGATCGTCGAGAGGACGGTCTGTTTGCGTGCTTCGAGTTCGGTGAGTTTGTCCAGCTGCTCCTTGACGGCCCCGACCTGCAGTTCGTCGAGCGAACCGGTCGCCTCCTTGCGGTAGCGGCTGATAAAGGGTATCGTCGCGCCGTCGCGCAGCAGGCGTACCGTGCCCTGCACCTGCCGGAGGGCGATTCCGAGTCTTTGTGCTATGATTTGTTCGGTCATTGTCGGTGTGTGTCGATCGGCAAAGATAGGAAATTGTCGCGATTTCGGAAGCCGGAACCGCCGCCGGATTCGCTTTTTCGCCCGCTCCTCCCCCGGAATGCGGATCAGTACCCGAACTTCGCGGCCGCCAGCTGCATGCGGCCGACGATATCGACTCCGAAGGGACAGTTGCTCTGGCAGCGGCCGCAGGCGATGCACTCCGAAGCGTGGTGCGCCAGCAGGTTGTAATGTTCGCGCACGGTTTCGGGCACTTCGTCCTGCGCCAGCGTCAGGTTGTAGTATTTGTTCACGCTTGCGATGTCGATCCCCGCCGTGCAGGGGGCGCAGTGGCCGCAGTACATGCAGTGTCCTTCCCACGAGAACCGGCCGAGTCCTGTCAGCGCCTGCGTGTAGTCGCGCTGGGCGGCTGTCGCCGTACACCATGCGAGCGCCGCCTCGATTTCGGTCCGGCTGCGGCATCCGGCCATCACGGCCGCCACGCCGGGGCGCGTCAGGGCGTATTCGATGCACTGCACCGGTGTCATCGGCTTCCCGAACGGCGAGTTGGTCCCGCTCAGCAGGTCCCCGCCGCCGTACGCCTTCATCACGTCGATCGCCACGCCTTCGCGTTCGCAGAATTCGTAGAGCCGCTGGCGTTCGGGGTCGATGTTGTGCAGCTCCTGCGCATAGCTTTCGTCGGCCCAGAGCGTGTCCACGTCGTCGCTCGGCGGCAGCAGGTCGTAACAGGGGTTGAGCGAGAACATCAGCACGTCGATCAGTCCGGTTCCCGCGGCCTGCCGCGCTACGGCGGGGTTGTGGCTGCTGATGCCGATATGGCGCAGGCGCCCCTCCGACCGGAGCCGCAGTGCCAGTTGCAGGATCGGCCCGTCCAATACCTTCCGCAGGTCGTCCTCGGCATCGACGTAGTGGATCATGCCTATATCGACGTAATCCGTCCCCAGCCGCGCGAGCAGGTCGTCGAATGCGGCCTGCGCCTTCTCCGGATCGCGCGTGCGGAGATACTGCCCCTCTTCCCACACCGAGCAGAGGTGCCCCTGTATGACGAACCCTTCGCGCCGCCCGGCCAGTGCCGCGCCGATGCTGCTGCGCAGTTCGGGGTTCGAAGCGTAGAGGTCGAGGAAGTTGATCCCGTTTTCGATTGCGAAGTCGAAGTCTGCCCGCACCTCTTCCTCCGGCCGGTTCATAAATCCCTCGCAGCCCAGCGCCACGGCGCTGACGCGCAGTCCCGTGCGGCCCAGTGTCCTGTACTCCATGCTATTTCAGTTCCACGAGTCGGTACTGCTGCGAACCCAGCCCTATGGCTTCGGCGTGTTCGAGCGTGTGAATGCCGTGGCGCGACTCCATGCGCTCGATCAGGTGCGATTTCCCCGGATCGGGCGATGCGTATACCATGTCGACGCACGCCTTGTCCAGCGCTACGGGATCGAGCGAGGCGAGGATGCCGATGTCGCCCATCTTCGGCTCTTCGGGATGCGCGTCGCAGTCGCAGTCCACCGAGAGGTTGTTCATCACGCTGATGTAGAGAATCCTGTCGCCGCAGTGGTCGGCGACCGACTTGGCCGACTCGGCCATCGACTCCAGAAAGTCGTCCTGCGCCGGGAGGTCGCTCCACATTTCGGCGGCGTTTTTGGTCTTGCCCGCCGAGTGTATCCACGCTTTCCCGGCCGACGATGCGATGCCGATCGAGATGTTCTTGACCGCACCGCCGAAGCCGCCCATCGCATGCCCCTTGAAGTGCGACAGCACCACCGTGAAGTCGTAGCGGGGGTAGTGCGAGCCGACGAAGTTCTCTTTCAGGTGTCTTCCGCCTTTCACCGGCAGGCTCACCTCTCCGTCGGCGTCCATGATGTCCACCGGGGCGATGGCCGTGAAACCGTGGTCGGCGGCGGCCTTCAGGTGCGCTTCCGTGTGTGCGCGTCCGCCGCCGTAGGCGGTGTTGCACTCGACGATCGTGCCGCCGACTTTGGTCACGATCTCCTTTATCAGCTCCGGTTTGAGGTAATTGTGCCCGTCCGGTTCGCCCGTCGAGAGCTTGACGGCGACCTTTCCCGTCGCGGGACGTTCCTGCGCTTCGTAGATGCGCACCATGTTTCGGGGTGTGATCTCGCGGATGAAGTATACTTCGGGGGCTTCGGTCTTTTCGCCGCCCTGAGCCGATCCGCAAGCCGTCAAAGGCAGGACCGACAGCAGTATGATCACATACATTCTATTGATCATGTCGATTGGATTTATTTGCGTAACAGATAGTTGATAATCAGGTAACCGCCCGCCGCCTGCGCGAGCATGCCGGGAATCCCGATGCGGAAATCCTGCACGGCGGCGGCCGCCGAACCCGTGAAGGCCCATTCTCCCAGCGTACCCGCCGTCTGGTAGAAGAGCACCACGCCCGCCAGCAGCGGCAGCGTCGCGCGGCCGAACCGCCGTGCGGCGAATCCGGCGGCTGCGGCCAGCAGTACGGACTTGAGCAGAATCGCCGGCAATGCCGCCGCGGCGGGCATTCCGAACAGCGCGGAGTTGACCAGCGGCGACAGCACGGCGGTCAGCAGGCCCACGCGCCAGCCGTATTTGTAGGCTCCGACGAGCGTGAAGAAGTAGATCGGCAGCCACCGCAGGCCGCCCTGCGGCACCAAATGACAGATTTGGGGCAGGACGATGTTGCCTGCGACGAAGAGCGCCGCTGCGAGGTAGGTTTTCGCATCGCGGTAATCGAGCGAATAGAGTTTTACAGCCGTTGTTTCCATTTTGTCTTTTGTTTGTTCATATTCAAAAACAGTGCTTTTCGTGCGGTTTTTAAAAATCGAGGTTCACACTCCCGAAGAGCGTCGTCCGGGGCGTCGGGTTCCGGCGTCGATCCCGTCGCTGCGCCAGCGGAAAATCCCTGTGCCGGGCAGTAGCGAACCCTATCTATTCGTTTCGCTCCTGCATTTTGCGGATGAATCCTTCGATCAGCGGCAGACACTCCCCGGCCGTCTGCGCCTCGGCGCAGAGCCGCTCCACGGGACATATCCCGTCGTCCGCACGGTTGATGATATGGGGCACGGCGACCGTGTAGGCGACTGCTTTTCCCGCGGCGGCGAACAGGTCGAGGGCCGCACGGCTCACCACGTCGGCGAAAAGCTCCTCCACGCCGCCCAGAATCATCAGCGCCGCCGCGCCTTTGCCGACCACCTTGTCGGCCACGAAAGCCCCGTCGAGCAGCTGCGGCTCCTCGCGCAGCAGCCTGTAGAGGTCCTTCACGCCCCGTTCGCGGAAAATCCGCACTTCGTCCCCGTTGCGGACGACGCACGAACACTTCTCGGCGAACAGCAGTCCGACCGTCTGCTCCTTCTGTTCCTTCGTCATAGCGTATGCCGTTTTTTCGGGTCCGCACCGCTTTTTGCGGTCCGCCCGTAATTCCACATTGCAAAGATATTCGATTTCGCGTTATTGCCGGCTACCCCGATTACGGTTCGTCATACCATTTTTACGGAATCGTACGCCGGCGGCCGCAGAAGGGGTGTTTTTTCCGCCCGCTTCTGCCGTCCGATCCCGCTTCTGCCGTCCGATCCCGTTTCTGCCGTCCGGTTTCGCTTTCGCCATCCGGTCCCGTCCCCGCCGTTTTTTCCCGCTTGTGCCGTCCGCTTCTCCGGCCCTTTGCCGGGCGACGAAAAAGCCTGCGGCCATAACAGGGCCGCAGGCTTTCCGGAGCAGGCGCTTCTCCCCTTCGGGGAGCGCTATTCGGCTTCGAGCACGAATACGGCGCTGTCGTAAATTTTGTTCAGATTGGGATTGATGCCCGCATGGTTGAGGTATTCGCCGGTGAAGGTGCCGCCGTCGAACCAGAACCGTTTCTTATCGACGTTCTGCTCCCTGATCTTGTAGCGGGTCTGCGCGTCGAGTCCGTAAAGCCGGTATTTCGGAACCAGCGTGCGGCTCTGGTAGAGGGTGCAGTAGGTGAACAGCACGGCTTTTTTCTTGTCTTTCGATACGTACATCACCCCGTAGTAGCCCGTATCGTCGTAAGGCGTGCCGATGCGGTAGAGGTCGCCCTCCATGACGATGTCGCGGTATCCCTTGTAGCTTTCGATGGCTTTGCGCGCGAAGGCCTTCTCCTCGGCGTTCATCTGCTTGGGCTGCAACTCCATGCCCAGACGGCCCGCGCAGGCCATGTCGAAGCGGAATTTGATCGGCGTGATGTTGCTGGTCTGGTGGTTGGGCGTGGCCGAGACGTGCGAGCCCATGACCGTCGCCGGGTAGAACAGGCTGGTGCCGTACTGGATGCGGGCGCGCGAAAGCGCTTCGGTGTTGTCGCTGGTCCACACCTCGTTGAAGTACTTCATCGCGCCGTACTCCACGCGGCCGCCGCCCGAAGCGCAGGCTTGGATCAGCACGTCGGGATATTTGGCGCGGATGCGCTCCATGACCTTGTAGAATCCCTGCACATAGTCGATCCAGAAGTGCGACTGCCTGTCTTTGGGCAGGAATTCCGATCCGGCGTTCTCCGCATGGCGGTTGGCGTCCCATTTGATGTAGTCGATGTTGGGCGAGAGCTTCATCGTGTTGTCGAATACCGAGAATACGAAGTCCTGCACCTTGGGGTTGGTCAGGTCCAGCAGCCACTGGTTGCGCATCCGGGGCATTTCGCGGTCGCCCGACCTGACGATCCAGTCAGGATGTTTCTCGGCCAGTTCGCTCTTGGGGTTGACCATCTCCGGCTCGATCCAGATGCCGAATTTCAGCCCTTTGCGGTGTGCGTGCGAAGCGATGTAGTCGATGCCTTCGGGGAGTTTTTTTGCGTTGATCTGCCAGTCGCCGAGTCCGGCGTTCGCATCGTTGCGCGGATATTTGTTGCCGAACCATCCGTCGTCCAGCACGAACATTTCCAGTCCCATGTCCGCCGCGTCGTCGATCATGTCCGTCAGGGTCTTGGCGTCGAACGTGAAGTAGGCGCCCTCCCAGCTGTTGAGCAGCGTCGGGGCGTACGTATGGCCGTGCCATACGCCGTAGTTGCGCGCCCAGTCGTGCAGGTTGCGGCTCGCGCCGCCTGCGCCCTCGAAGCTGTAGGTGTAGACCATTTCGGGCGTGGTGAACGATTCGCCCTTGGCGAGCGTGTAATCCGAAGCGTAGGGGTTGACTCCCGCGAGGATGTTGAGCACGTTGAATTCATCGACCTCGAAGTTGAGCCGGAAGTTGCCGCTCCATGCCAGCGCGCCGGCGATCACCTCGCCGTAGTTCTCGTCGAAGGCTTCGCTGTCGAGCGTGATCATGAAGGCCGGGTTCTCGGTGTGCGTCGTGCGCACCAGCTTGCGCGACTCGATGCTCTTCGAGCCGTGGGTGAGCAGCGTGTGGTCGGTCTGGCTCTCGCGCGCCCATGAGCCGTAGAGGTGGGTCAGCAGGTAGCTGCGCGCCTTTACGGGCAGCGACGACGAATAGAAGGCGTGCAGTACGGCGTCGCCCTTTTCGCGGTTGCGGATCACGGTGTGGGTCGTGATGACGTTCTCTTTGGCATAGGCCGTATAGACCAGTTCGACGTCCAGCGCCTGATCGGTGTCGGTGAGTTTGACGACCGTTTCGCTGACGTTCTTGTCGGCCAGCGTGCGCGTGGCGTGCGACACGTAACGCAGTTCGGTGTTCATGTCCCCGTCGGCGTGGGTCACGCGCAGCGCGGGTTCGCGGAAGTTGCGGCCGCCCATCGTCGAGTAGGCGAGGTTGTCGGTGCCGTGATCCGTGCGGCGGTAGCTTTTGATGCCTGCGGCGGGCGATGCGTCGTCGATGCGTCCTCCGAAGTGGTGGAACAGCACTTCGCCGTTCGGAGCGACGCTCATGACCATCGAAAGGTCGTTGGTCCGGATGTTGATGACCTGCGGTTCGGCGGCCTTGGCGCCGGTGCAGACCATGCCCGCGAACAGGGCCGTGAAGAGCGGTTTCAGCAGTTTTTTCATAGGTTTGAGTCGGTTACGTTTAGGATAATGCGTGCACACGCGTACAGCGCATTTTCGTTGTGTGGGGATAAAGTTACGAAAAAAATTGCGTTGCGGTCAAAAAACCGCCGCATAATCTTTCGTTGTGAAACTTCCGGCCCGACCGGAACTCTTCCGCTGTTTCGTATCGAATTCCAATGGTCCGCCGTGCACGGCGTGCGCGGTTCCTTTCCGCCGGGCAATGAAAAATCCCTGCACGGAAACGTGCAGGGATCGTTTCAGGACGGGACCTCTCCTACTTGGTCAGGTATTTTCCCTGTTTTTTGAGGGCGTTGTAAACCGAACCTGCCCAGTAGTTGCGCAGGCCGAAGCCGCCGGGCTTGCCGACCATGTCCATCTGGGTGATTATCTCGTGCGTCGCGGGATCGAACAGCACTGCGGTGTAGTAGCCCAGACCGTTGCCCTTGTCGAGCGTCGTGGCGACCAGCACCAGCCCCTTGTTGCCCGAACCGTTGTCGTAGCGGGCGACGATCTGCGGCAGCTGCGTCTGCCAGTCGGTTGCTGCGCTGCGGGGCGTGAACTGCTCTGCGGCCAGTGCGCCGAGCGATTCGTTGGCCTGCTCTACGCCGGTCGAGAGGATGTCGATGCCGGTGAACCCTGCCACGTCGTATTTCTTCGGTTCGCTCAGGAAGAGCCTGTTGATGGCTTCGAACGCCTTGATGAAGGCGCCCGGTTCCTCGTCGGCGCCTTTGACGTTGACGCAGCTGTAATCCACGCCGTAGAAATCGGCTGCGATCTTCTCTTTTCCCTTCTGGGCGTAGCCGCTGACTGCGACGAGGCACAATGCCATGGCCAGTAACTTTTTCATTGTCGGATTTTTTATTTGGTTTGTTCGCGTAAATCTACGAATTTAATTTGTTTCCGGCTAATCTGGGGCATCTGTTTTTTCGCAATGTACTCCACGGGTTCGAAAACCACCTCCGGGGCGACGCGCACTTTCGAGCGGAACGTGTCCTTTATCTCCTTTTCGAAAGCTTCGTCGCGGCGCGCGCTGCCGATGCGCAGCACGATCTGGTCGGTGCCCAGACTGCCCGTGAAGACCTCGATGATGTAGTTGCTCACGCCCGGAATGTTCTCCAGTATGTCGTACAGCGCGGGCGGATAGAGCGTCGTGCCCTTGAACTTGATCATCTGCCCCTTTCGGCCGATGACCGACGAAAGCCGCATCGTGCCGCGTCCGCAGGCGCACCGCTCCGTGTATCCGATGCAGATGTCGCCCGTGCGGAATCGCAGCAGCGGCATGCCCCGCACGCCGAGCGTCGTAATGACGACCTCGCCCTCCTCGCCTTCGGCGACGGGGTTGTTCTGCTCGTCGAGCAGCTCCACCAGAATCAGGTCGGCCGGCACGTGGCCGCCGCAGTGGTGCCCGCACTCGGTGATCGAGGTCTGCATCTCGGTCGAAGCGTAGGTCGAGAAGAGCTCCAGTTCAGGCCACAGCTCGGTAATCTTGGCCCCCAGCGTGTTGTTGCCGAAGGCGGTGTCGCGCAGCGCTTCGCCGATGCAGATCGCACGGCGCAGCGACGAGCGGCGGTAGTCGATGCCGTGCTCCTCGGCATAGGCGACCAGTTTTGTCAGGAACGACGGCACGACGATGCAGCCCGTGGGGCCGATGCGCCGTATGGTGTCCCACTGCAGTTCGGGAATGCCGTTCCCGACGCGGATCACGCCGCACCGGAGCTTCCGCGCGCCCAGAAAATAGGCCAGCCCCGCCATGAAGCGGCGGTCGATGGTGGTCATCAGCTGCAGCACGTCCTCCGGCGTGCATCCCGCCGTGGTGAAGGATTCGGCTTCGTTGTAGGCCAGCCGGTCGAGGTCCTCCTCCGTGAGGGCGAACGTCACCGGGTCGCCGAGCGTTCCCGAAGTGGTCACGTAGTCGATGATGCGGCTGCGGGGTACGCAGATGAAATCCTGCGGGTGGAGCTGCAGGTCGGTCTTGGTGGTCACCGGCAGCCGCCGCAGGTCCTCCTGCGTGCGGATGTCGCCCGGACGCGCGCCGCAGTGGTCGAACATGCGCCGGTAGTAGGGTGAATTTTCGTACAGATAGGCGATCTCTTCGCGCAGGCGTTCCTGCTGGAACGCGGCGATCGCATCCGCCGATGCGAATTGTATTTCCGGATTTCTTATCATGGCTTACATTCCGATTTTAGTCTTTCAACCGCTTCCCGCTCGTCGGTGCGCGGGATTCCGCTCTGCAGCGCCTTGTCGAAGCATTGCGCCGCCCGGAGGTCGTCGCCCTGCGAGCGGTAGTATTCTCCCAGCAGTTTCCATGTGTGGAAATTCTGCGGATTGGTCCGTTCGAAACGGTCGAGCGTCGCGGCGTCGGCGGCGGTCTCTTCCCGCATGGCTTTGCGGATTTCTCCGCCCAGCCGCCTGTATACCACCACGCGCGGATAGTCGTGCGCGAGGTAGGCCGTGTCGGCGGCTATCTCCTGCGCCGCGTCGCAAAGCTCTGCGGCCGGATCGGGATCGCGCATGACGGCTCCCAGATCGTAGCAGATATAGGCGCCGCCCTGCCACGGCGAGGTCGAAACCCACATTTTCAACGCCGAGGGCCGGAATACGACCGAGTGGTGGGCGATCGACTGGTTGACCGAGCAGTCGTTTCCGACGCCGATGTCCGCGCCGCCTTCGCCCCGCTGGTCGCGCAGCATGGCCACGGCCGCCTGAGGTGTGAGCGGCGCGTTTGCCGCCGTCAGCTCCTCCAGCCGTGCGAAGCGGCAGGGGCTGTCCGTCCGGGCGAGGTTTTCGAGGTTGTATTCGTCGCCGGCCAGTTCGGTCGACTGGTAATGGTTCGTGCAGACGAGGTATTCGCCGCCGCTTTCGTACAGGGCGGTCTTGCGGGGCGTCTTCTCGATGATTGCGGCCCTTCCGTCGCGCGCCGATGCGACGAGCAGCGATTCGCTGACGAAGGTGTCGCGGCGGCGGGCGATTTCGAGGGCTTCGCCGATCGTGGCCGCATGCTGCAGGATTTCGCGCGCGAGGATCGAAATCGGGGTCGCCGCCGAGAGCGGAACGGGACCTTTGGCGGCGTTGATCGTCACGGTCAGCCCCTTGTCGTTCATGCCCGACAGTACGCCGATCATCCCGGCCCAGCCGATGCTGACGAAAGGGTGCCCGGCCTGCGGACGGCAGAAGGTGACGATTTTGTGGCGGGCGAAGTCGTCGCCCATGTAGAAGTCGAAATTGCGGCCGACCACCAGCTCCCCGTCGGCGCTCATGCCGCCCCATGCCGCGAACGAACTGCACCCGACGAGCATGTACTGGCTCATGGCGTGCCCGATGTCGTGCGCCGCATGGTAGTTGAGCTGACGCTCGTAAGGGGTGCCTATGGCGTCGAAGTCGTGCGAGCAGTAGAGCGACCGGGCGTATATCTCGCGCCGGTACTCTTCGGGGACGTGCCGTCCCAGATTGCGGTTGAAGATCACGATCAGGCCCCGCAGGAACTTCAGGTAACCGTCCGAAGGGATGAATTCGCGGATCTGGTCCACGAAAACCTGCTCCTGATAGCGCATCAGCCCGGCCGTGAGCGCTCCAGCCGCCGCTCCCGACTCTTCGGGCGACCCGGCCGTGTAAAGCTCCCAGAGACCGTATCTGTTATGGCGCAGGAAACTTCCGCGGCACGAGGTGTAGCCGCCGTGGTCCGCGACGCGGTAGGCCGCCGTGTCTACGGTCATCGCGGGCGGCTCCATGTCGGCCGTGAGGTAGAGTCCCCAGAGGAACGCCGCCGCCAGCAGCGGAAGCGCAAGGAGCGTGATGAGCGTGTATTTGAGAAATCGTTTCATGCGTCGCCTATTTTTTTAGCCAGATATTCCGTGCCCAGCAGCTCGGCGCAGGTCGCCGCCGCCGAGAGCGTCACCCCGATCGCGCCGTGAACCGTCAGGTTCTGCCCCGTGAGCAGCAGGTTCTCGAATTTCGTCCGTACGGGAATGCAGGTCGCCATGACGTTGCGGCAGTCTTTCTGCAGGCCGTAGGCAGCCCCGTGGGGGATTCCGGTGTAATGCCGGTAGGTGAGGGGCGTGGCCGCGTACGTCTGTTCGATCGCCGCCCGCAGGCCGGGCAGCCGCTCGCAGACGAAGTCCGTCAGATGCTCCGCGACGGCCGTTTTCAGGGCCGTATACGCTTCGGGACGGCGGCCCGGCGCCGATCCGCTCCATGCCGACCAGATGTCGGTGGCGATCGGGGCCATCAGCGTCACCACCTCGCTCCATGCCGGATCGGCGCACGGCGGCTGCGCGCTGAACAATACCATTTTCGGGCGCATGGCCTCCGTGTCGAAGAGCGTATCCCAGACGTCTCCGCCCTCGGCGTAATAATAGAGGTTGCGGTTGATATAGGGAAAACTTTGCGGCCTGAGCAGCAGATACACCGAGAAAAGGCCGTACGTGCCCGGCATGCCGGCCATCCGGTCGCGGAACGCGCGGCGCAGAACCGGCGTCGGCCCGATCAGGCCGAACGTCGCCGCGGGATGGATGGCCGAAATGACGCTCTTCGCCCGCAGTATCCTGCCGTCGGCGAGTTCCACGCCCGTGATGCGCCTGCCTTCGGTGTGGAGCGCGCTTGCCCGGCATCCGGTGAGGATCGTGCCGCCGTGCTCGCGGATTCTGGCCGCCAGCGCGTCGGCGATATGCTGCGTCCCGCCGGCGAAACGGCAGGCGCCTTCGATGTTCGAATGGTTTATCATGGCGTGGTGGTAGAGCGGCGAACGCTCCCGAACCCCGCCGTAGAGGGGGTTGGTCCCGGCCAGAACGCTGCGCAGCAGCGGGTCGGCGACGCATTCGCCGATGAACTCCGCCGCCGATGCACCGAGGTATTTCACCCCGCCGGACGACAGCCGTCCCGAACGGTGCACTTCAACGCCTATGCTGTCTCCTATCTCCCTGATTTTGTCGCAGTAGCGGGCGATTCCCGCCGCTTCGCGCGGGAAGAGGGAGGTCAGGTGCCGCCGGAATTCGTCGTAGCCGTGCATGTAGGCGAACTCTCCGGCTCCGCCCGGCGATACGATGTCGAACGCTTCGTCGAGCGGCCGTATTTCGAGCGAATCCCCGATGCCGAAATAGTCGAAATAGCGGCGCATGATGCCGCCCTGCTGCATGCTGCCCACGTAGTGCATCCCCGTGTCGATGGAATGGCCGCGGCGGCGGAACGACTGCAGGCAGCCGCCGGGGACCGCCGCCTGTTCGACTATGCAGACGCCCATCCCTTCGCGGCTCAGCATGACGCCGCATTCCAGTCCGCCCAGCCCGCTGCCGATGACGATTATGTCGAACTCCTCCTGCATCTTATTCCGGTCGGGTCAGTATGTAAACCGTATTCGACGTGTGCGCGTCCGTGTGCGCCGCGTGGATCTCCAGCCCCAGCCTGCGGGCCGTCTGCTGCAGTTCCGGCGTCGAGGTGAAGTGCAGCTCGCCGTCGGTCTTGTTGAATCCGACGATCTTCGTGGACCACACTTCGGTCATGGCCGTCGTCTTGTGCCGTTCGGCCTTCCCCGCGTCGCCGTCGCGGATGATGATCCGCCCGCCCGCCTTGAGCCGCGCCGCACAGCGTTCGATCAGCCCGCGCTGCTCTTCGGGCTGCATGTAGTGCAGTACGTCGAGCAGCAGGAACGCATCGGCTTCGGGCAGCTCCGCCGTGCGCAGGTCGGCGTGGACGAACTCCGTTTCGGGCCGCCGCAGGAAGCTGTGCCGCGCCGTTTCGATCTTCTCCGCGTCGTAATCCACGCCCACGATGCGGCGGCGGTCCGAGAGCATGGCGAGCATGTAGCTCAGCGGTCCGTATCCGCAGCCGAGGTCCACGACGGTCCCTTCGCGCGGCACGATGCGGTCGAAGAGCGTGTAGCACTTCTCCAGCCGTATCTTGACCCGCATGTACCACTCCAGCACGGGGCCTTTGTAGGTGTAGCTTTTGATGAGCATGTCGCGGAAATAGGGGTTGCAGGGCCGGTTGTAGGTCTCGTAGAGTTTGCGGTACTCGCGGCGCATCTGGCGGCATGCGGACTTGGCCTGCGCGGAGTAGTCCGCGGGGTCGCCGCAGGCCGTGCGCGGCAGGATGCGGCTCACGACCAGTCCGTGCTTGATGTAGATGGGCTGGCGTTTGGACGAGATCATGCCGTTGCCGTAGAGACATATCGGCAGGATGTCCAGTCCTAACTCCGCCGCGAGGTAGAAGGCGCCCTTGTGGAAACGCTTGATCCTGCCGTCGGCCGAGCGCGTGCCTTCGGGGAAGACGATGACGCTGTAACCCTCTGCGACCTTCTGCGCGAGCGCGGGAGCGAGGCGTTCGTACCCGTCTGCGGCGTGGTAGAAGCCCAGATAGCGGACGATGCGCCCGAAGACCGGCGAACGCCACACCCAGCCGTTGGTCACCATCACCGCCTTGGGGCAGATGCTCAGCAGTACGAGGATGTCGATGAACGACTGGTGGTTGGCGATCACCACCGCCGGTTCGGCGAACGTTTCGCCCGTGTCGTTCAGGCGTATGGTTTTGGTGGTGACCATCGCCCGCAGGAATCCCCGCGTCATATGGTGGATCGACCACTGCACGATGCGCTGCTTGCGTCGTCGCGCCATCGGCAGCGGCCAGAGCGTGAAGATCAGCGCCTGCAGCAGCTGGCATCCCGTCACGAACAGCCCGAATGCGTAGAGGGTGTTGATGAGGCTGCCCAGCGTGTAGGGCGCGCCGCCTTTTTCGGTCTGCGACGAGACGAGCATCCGGAACAGCACGGGCTGTACGGTGTAGGATACCAGCACCACGGCGACGATGCCGAAGAGCGAGATCAGTGCCAGCGAATGGAGCGCCGGATGCCGCGCGAAGATCAGCGCTCCGAGTCCCACGACGACCGTGAAGGCCGAGAAGAAGATGGCCGTCTTGTGCGTGTCGAGCATCCTGCGCCCGGTTTTGTATTCGCTCAGCAGTCCGTCCATGATGAAGATGCTGAAGTCGTCGCCGATGCCGAATATGAAGGTCGAGAGGATGATCGTCACGATGTTGAACTCGATGCCCAGCATGGCCATCAGTCCGAGGATGATGACCCACCCGACGGCCATCGGCAGCAGCGACATGAGCGTCAGTTCGATCCGGCCGTAGCAGAGGAACAGCGCCGCGGTGACCAGTATCGACGAGATCGAGAGTATCAGGTAGAAGTTGCGGTTCACGCTCCGCGCCATTTTCCCGGCGTAGAACGCCCGGTCGGCGGCTACGATGTCGTCCGTCGCCGAGAACGCCGCGTATACCTCGTGCTTGCAGCTGTCAGCCAGCGTCACATGGCTCAGGAAGATGGGAGACTTCTCCTGTCCGTCGATCCACTCGCGGAATACCTCGCGCGCCGCCGCGGACGCGTAGTCGAGCGGGGCGTACTCCTTTTCGGCCAGCTTCAGTGCGCCGTCGAACGCGCCGTCGGCGAAACCGTAGCGTTTTTCCGCCTCTCGAATCCCCGCGCGCACCGCTTCCCGCCGCTGCGGAGTCCAGAACCGGCGCCACCGCTCCAGCCGCCGCTGCTGTTCGGCGCTGTCCACCACGAACGATGCGATGCCGGCGTGGGAGTCGATTTTCCCGGCCTGTTTGAGCGAGTCGAGCCGCCGGCCCATGCGCAGGTAGCTCGCGACGGCTTCGCCCGGCGTGTCGGCCGTGGTAATGAAGAGCACCTTCGACCGTTCGCCGTCTTCGTCGGTCAGCCTGCTCAGCCGCTGCTGCGCGGCGGCCAGCCGGGGCGGGTCGTAGTTCAGGTGCATCATGTCGCTGTCGAAGCCGATGCGGTTGAAGAAGAAGAGACATATGAACGTGAGCAGCAGGATCGCCGCCACCAGCGGGCGGTTCCGGTCGGGACGCATTCCCGTGAGCCGTTCCACCCGTTCCAGCACGGCGGACCCCCCCCCGCGTTTCTCCTTACGGATCAGGTGGGGAAGCAGCACCAGACTGAAAAGCGTCGTTCCGACCAGCGTCAGCGATGCGAACAGCCCGAAGTCGCGCAGCAGCTGCGAATCGGTGAAGAGCAGTCCCGCGAAGGCGCCGATGGTCGTTATGCTGCCGATGGTCAGCGGATAGGCCAGATCGCGGATGATCTGCCGCGGATCGTGGCAGTGGTTCGCATGGCAGAGTATGTGGATCGAATAGCTCAGCGCGATGCCCATTACGACGGTCCCCGCACCTACGGCGATCGACGAAATCGTATGGCACGTCAGCGACATGAGCGCCAGCGCGAACAGCGCGCCGCCCGCCACGGGAATCAGGGCCAGCAGGACCGCGAACTTGTTGCGGAACGAGAGGGTGATGAACGCCACGATGATCAGGATGGCGACGTTGAGCGTCAGCATCATGTCGCGCTTGATCTGGCGGGCGTTGTAGGCCGCCACGGCGGGTCCGCCGTAATAGTCCGCCGTGATTCCTGCGGCGGCGTATTCGGCGTTCAGCTCCTCCAGCGCCGACTCGATCCGCTCGATCAGCCGGTCGCCGACGCCCGTGTCGCCGCTCTGGTAGTTCGGTGATATGAAGACCAGCAGCGTGGTCATGTCCTTCGAGAAGAGGTAGTCGTCGCAGAGCGTGTAGTTGCCTCCGATGTTCAGCTCCTGCAGCTTGCCCAGCGCGCCGAACGACAGCCCCAGCGGATCGTCGTAGATATATTCGTCGATAAATCCCCCGACGGGCGACAGCAGGCGGCGGTAGTTGCCCTCCATCGCCTGCGCGATGCCCCGCGGGGTGACGAGCGTGTCCATGCGGGCGTAATCCGCTTCCGAAAGCAGCAGCGGCAGGTTGCCCTGCAGGAACGACCGCATGCCGTCCGCCAGTTCGCTGCCGAAGGTCGCTTCGACTTCGGCATAACGCCTGAAAAGCGTGTCGGCGTTGAGCCGCGCCGCCAGCGAATCGGCGCAGGCCATCATCTCGTCGGTCTTGTCGGCCGCATCCTCGCCGGCATTTATCATCACGGCGATCTTGTCCTTGATCTTCAGGTTCGAGAACGCCGCGGCCGCCTTCCGCTCCCCGTCGGGGAAGAATCCGGTGATGTTCTCGCTGAACCGCAGCCGCAGTGCGGCTGAGGCCATCGCCACGACCAGCACTCCCAGCAGCGCATAGAGCAGCGTGCGGCGGGATTCGAAGAAGTCGTACAGGGCGATGAAGAACTTATTCATGGCGGGGCGTGCGTTTACAGAAGACGAGCAGGGCGTAGCTGACCGCCGCGGCCGCGACCGCGCATACGGCGGCCATGACGAAACTGCCCACGACGTACTGGAACATGTCGGCGGCGGCCCTTTCGAGCGTGATGTCCGACAGCGACAGCGGCATTGCGCGCCGCAGTACCTGCGCGCCGGTCCAGTAGCTGCCGTAGAGGATGAAGGGGATCATCGGCGGGATGCTGATGTTCGAGCTGAGTATCGCCACGGCCTTGTTGAGCCGTGTGAAGTGGGCCGTAACCCCCGCCGCGATCATTTGGTAGCCCCACAGCGGGGCGATGCCGAAGAAGATCCCCAGCCCGATCGAAGCGGCCAGCTGCGGATTCGAATCCCGCGAACGGGTGATGTTGTCCGCCACGAAACGCCGGATATTCTCTTTGGTGAGCGAGCGCAGGAACCGCCACGGATAGTAGAACAGCAGGGCGCCCAGCACGAGGAACGTGTTGAGGATGCTGATGCGCGTGAAATCCTTGCCCGGCCGGAAGTGCGTTACGCGTTCGTCCTTTTCGGGGTAGAAGACGTTGACGGGGATGTTGCGCACGGCGATTCCCCGCCATGCGGCCCGCACCAGCACCTCGACTTCGAATTCGTAGCGGCGCGTCAGGAACCGCATGCCCTCCATCCGCCGTACGGGATAGAGCCGGAATCCCGACTGGGTGTCGTCGAGCCGCATGCCGGTCTCGACGCGGAACCAGAAGTTCGAGAATTTGTTGGCGAAGGTGTTCTTGCCCGGCATGTTGTCCGAGCGGAGGTTCCGGGCGCCTACCAGCAGCGCGTCGGGCGTCTTTTCGATCTCTTCGACGAACTTCGGGATGTCCGACGCGAAGTGCTGTCCGTCCGAGTCGATCGTTATCATGTAGCGGTAGCCGTGTTCTTCGGCATAGCGCAGTGCCCGGCGTATGGCGTACCCTTTGCCGCGGTTCGGGGCGTAGGAGATGGTCCCGACGCCCTCGGCGGCCAGTATCTGCGCCGTCGAATCGGTCGAGCCGTCGTTTACGACCAGCACGTGCGCGCAGTAGCGGCGCACGTCGGCGATCACGCGGGCGACGGTTTTTTCGTTGTTGTAGGTCGGGATCACCGCCAGTATGTCGTTCCGGTCGTTCATGGTTTGGGGGTGGCGGTCGCCTTGAGTTTGAGGACCGTTTTTTCGTTGTTCGTGACGACGCAGGTCACTTTTTTCGCCGCCGTGCCGTCGTCTGCGAGGCGGATGTCTATGTCGAGCAGAGTGTCCGCCTGCGGAACGATCATGCCGAGGAACTTGCATTCGCGGATCGCCGTGAAGCGGTGCCTGCGTCCCGTGCCGCGCTCCAGACACTCCCGGACGATCTGCAGCGTGCAGACGCCCGGCAGCACGGGGTTGCCGGGGAAGTGCCCTGCGTAGACCGGATGCGCCGCATCGAGCCGGACCCGGAACGCGAGCCGGTCCTCTGCCGAGAGGTAGTTGTCTATGTCGCTGAAGAGTTTCTGCATCTGAGTCGGGATCGGAGGTCAGGGGTTGAATTTCGCGGGATCGACCGCGAGGTTGAATCGTTTGTCGCGGAACTCGTAGACCGAATGTCCGCCTTCGGTTTCGTTCAGCTCCATCCGGTCGAGCGTCATGTTCTCCAAGTCGAAGCGGAGCGTGATCGAGTCGATGTATTTGCGGGCGCGGCGCGACAGGGGTACCATCCGTACGGTCCCCGCGCCCTCCGTTTCGTCGTAGCCGATCTGCCACCCCTCGCCGAACTGCGAGAGGTCGCCCGTCATGCTGGCGCGGATCATCAGCGCGACCTGCTGCAGCATGGGATTGGCCGAGGTGGCCGTTTCGGTCACCTGCCCGGCGGTCCTGAGGATGATGCGGTCGTCGCGGATGATGACTTTGTCGCCCGCAGGCACGGTGTATTCGAGCGCCATGGCTTTGGTGTTGTCGTAGTAGAAACGGCCTTTTAGCTCGATTTCGCCCTTCATCCGGCGCACCTGCCGGTGCTGCGTGAAGTCGCACTGAATGGTCTTGTTATCGCGGCTGGCTTGGGCGAGCCGCTCCCGGAACGAGTCGGGCAGCTGTCCTTGGGCCGTCAGCGCCGACAGCAGCGCAAAGGGAATTAGCAGGGAGGTTATTTTCATGGTTTTTCGATTTTAAACAGTTCGCATACGGTCGCCGTGCCGTAGCCGCGCCGCTTCAGGTCGTCGAGAACCAGCCTTAGCAGCCGATCCGCGCCGGGACGGTCGTCGTGCAGCAGGATCACCTTGCCGTCGCCCAGCCGGCGGGCTATGCGCTCCGCCACGGCTTCGCGGCTGCGGCGCAGAAGCGTGTCGAACGAGCGGACGCTCCACCCGATGCAGCGGCTCTGCGTCCGCTTCACGGCCCGCGCCACCATCGGGTTGGTGACCCCGAACGGCGGCCGGAAAAGGTGCGTCTCCACGCCGGCGATCTGCCGGAGCGACTCCCTGCACCGCAGGATGTCGGCCGTCATCGCCCAGCTGCTCCGCATCGGGAACCCGGCTGCGTGCTCCCAAGTGTGTATGCCTGTATCGTGCCCTTCGGCGGCGATGCGGCGCACCAGTTCCGGATGCCGCTCGGCCTTTGCGCCGACGAGGAAGAACGTCGCCCTTACGCCCCTCTCCCGGAGCAGGTCCAGCACACGGGGCGTCATCTCCGGGTCCGGTCCGTCGTCGAACGTCAGCGCGACGACCCGTCCCGCGGCCCGGTTGCGGCACAGCGTGCGGACGTACGCCCCCAGCCGTATCTGGTAGGAGCAGTAGAACAGGACGAATCCCGCGGCGATTATGACGGCGGCTACATACATGTCAGTTCCATGGCCGATTCGGTGCGGCCCGAAAAGTCGTTGTAAAGTGTGATCTTATGCCCGGCGTTCTCCGCGACCGCCTGCCGGAATACCTCGGCGATCGCTGTAAAGTGCGGCTTGACGCCGGTTTGCGAAGCCCGTATCGCCCGGCCTTCGGACGCTTCTGCGCCGGCTTGTCCGATACAGGCGTTTTCGTTTCCCGATGTCTTTCCGCAGGGGTTTTCCGTATGGTTCTTTTCCCCGCCGCTCTCTCTCTCGTATCTCTTTTCGCAGGTCGCTCTGGCGTATGCTTTTCCGCCGGGTTCTCTTTCGTGTGCCTTTCCGCCGGGTTCTTCGGCGCGGGGCTTCTCTTCTCCGTCCGTTTCTCCGCTTGTTTCTCCGCCCGCCGGATATCCGCCGTCCGCTGCCGGAGTCCCGGCCGGGATGCGGATTCCCGTGATTTCGGCGACCGAACAGTCGAACCGCTCGGCCGTCAGCACGAAGAATACCGACGATTCGCCCCATCTCCCCTCCTGCGCGACGCGGAGCCGCTGCAGAACCTTCTCGACCGAGGGCGTCGTCTCGTCGAATGCGCCGACCAGCACGGCCTGCGACCAGCCCGCGCCGATGCGCAGTGCGGCGTCCGTAAGCGCGTTTTCGAAACTCGTCCAGCGGTGGACGTAGGTGGTGTTGTAACAGTGCAGTCCGCGCAGCAGGGCGATCTGCGCGCCGACCGTGTTGAAGGTCGACTGGATGAACGGTGTGGGGTTGAGCATCGTCTCATCGCCTGCGATCAGCCCGTCGAGGAATTTCTCGCTGTCAGCGATGCATCCCAGTCCCGTCGCGGTGATTATCGCGTCGATCGGCGCCCGTGCGCCGAATTCCAGCAGCGATTCGATGCCGGCGGCCACGCCCGACTTCACGACGCGGCTCATCCGCCGCCGCAGATTCATTTCGGGAATCAGAACCTTGATGTCGCTGCGCAGCTCCGCGCCCGATGTTATGCAATTGACGTATACCTTCATTTTGCGAATATCAGTGAGGAACAGTTTCCGCCGAACCCGAACGAATTGGACAGCACCGAATTTACGGCTGCGGATTCCGTCTCCGCGACGGGCCGCAGCCCCAGCTCCGGAATCGGCTCCGCGAATCCGGGATTGCCGTAGCGCAGTCCGTGTCCAATGGCCAGCGCCGATAGCACGGCTTCGATGCCGCCGGCCGCGGCCAGCGCGTGCCCGGTGAAGCCCTTCGTCGAACTGAACGGCGGCACCTGCTCGCCGAACAGCCGCCGCAGGGCGATGCCTTCGGTCAGGTCGTTGTTCGGCGTCGCCGTGCCGTGTGCGTTGATGTAGTCCACGCGCTCCAGCCCGCTCCGGGCCAGCGCTTCGGCCATGGCGCGGTACGCCCCCTCGCCCGTCTCGGACGAAGCGGTCTGGTGGTGGGCGTCGTTGGCGTTGGCGTACCCCGCAAGGCGGCAGTAGGAGCGCATGCTCGGTTCTTCGCGCGCAAGGACGACATATCCCGCCCCTTCGCCCAGATTCAGCCCTGCGCGCGTGGCGTCGAACGGGCGGCACCGCTCCGGGTCGAGAATCGAGAGCGAGTTGAATCCGTTGAGCGTGAAGCGGCACAGTGCGTCGGTGCCTCCGGCCACGACATAATCGGCCATGTCGTTTTCGAGCAGCAAGGCTCCGGTGATGACGGCGTTCGCGGCCGACGAACAGGCCGTGCTGACGGTCGCCGTGTAACCCGTGATGCCGCAGTACTCCGCGATCCGGCGGGTGCTGTCGGCGCAGTCGTGCCCCGCCACTGAGCGCAGGCGGCCTCTGCCGTTGTCCGACCTGAAGTCGCGGTAGAAGTTCTCCGTGAGGTCCATGCCGCCGACCGAAGTCCCCGAAACGAGTGCCACGCGCGCCGCGGCGGGAATCGCCGCATCGGCCACGGCCTGCGCCGCGGCGATCATCCCCAGCAGGGCCGTGCGCGAAGGGGTCTCACGCGCCGGGATGCCGAGCAGTTCGCCGAGCGCCCGGTTGTCGCGCAGGACCTCTCCGACGGGCACGTCGACGGCCGAACGGAAAAGCGTCGGCTTCCCGATCCCGCTGCGTCCGGCCCGCAGGGCCGCCAGCGTCTCCCCGGCCCCGTTGCCGAGTGCCGAGATGATCCCTATGCCCCGGACGGCTATGTTCATTTGCGGTTTTTACGGATATAGTCGGCCAGCGTGGCGACCGAGTGGAATATCGGTTTGGCTTCGGCCGGGTTGGCCAGCCGGATGCCATAATGTTTTTCGAGCAGGAGCGTGATTTCGAGGGCGTCGATCGAATCCAGTCCGAGTCCTTCGCCGAACAGCGGCGCGTCGGTGGCGATCTCTTCGGCGTTGATCTCCTCCAGATTCAGCGCTTCGATAATCTGCTGTTTGAGTTGCAGTTCCAGATTTTCCATCGTATCTATTCGAGTTTTTCGGTTAATGTCAGTTCACAGTCGTATTCCCCGCCGCAGAGTTCGCACCAGCCCCACACGACGGCGTCCATGCGTCCTTGGGCGATCAGTCCGGCGGAGTATTCCCGGATAAAGTTACAGCTTTTGTCGGGGAACGCAAAAAAAGTGCTCTCGCCTTTCAGCCCGTGCTTGATCGCGATCTGCCCCAGCATGATGTTCGGGAGCGTGTAGACGAACACCGCCGGAGAGGCCCCGCCCCCGTCGTCGGCGTCGATGACGGCCTGATGGCGCATGTCGCTGTCGAGCGATGCGCTGCGGTTGGCCAGCACCACGCCGATCCGCTCGGCCGGGCAGTCGGGCCGTCGCCCGGCCAGCAGTTCGCACGATGCGACGTAGGCCAGCTTGCAGAGGTCGTCCATCTTCGAAAACTTCATGTTCGGGTCTGCCAGCGCGCGGTATCTCTCGCGGATGAAGACGCCGAACGGCATCTCCGGATGCCGCGTTATGGCGACGTGCGCCGTGTCGCGGGCGGTGCGTATCTCTTCGGTCTCGTCGCCGCCTGCCTGTCCGGCGTTTGTTATGACGTTGTTTCCGTTCGCTGCGGCGCACTCTTTCTGTCCGACGTTCGCTGCGGCGTTACTCTCGTCCGCTCCGGTGAATCCGGGTTGTTCGCCGGCTGTTTCCTGCCTGCGTTTGTTCTGTGCGTCGTCCCGGTCGGTTTCGGCGCCGTTTGTTCCGTCCTGACTGGCGGGATTTTCTCCGTCGCAGTATCGTCCGCCGAAAACGTCGCTTCGCTCCGCCGCGGCATTCTCGTCCGTGCTGCCCGTCTCGTCCGTGCCGTATGCGTTCCGGCCCGTCCCGCGCCGGAATACCGCCGCGGCGTTGCAGCCGCCGAATCCCGATGCTGTTTTCAGCGCGGCGTCCGTCCGGGTCGTGCGGTGTTCCGCACTTATGTTCAGCGGATAGGGCACCCCGCACTCCGCATAGCCTTTGACGCCGAAGACGCTCCCTTCGGCCAGTCCGTGCACCGTGACGATGCTTTCGATGACGCCCGAAGCGCCGAGCGTATGCCCGAAATAGGGTTTGAGCGAGTTGCAGGGCGTGCCGCACAGTCCTGCGAGATGCAGTGCCCGGCTCTCCATCTCGTCGTTGTAGAGCGTCGCCGTGCCGTGGGGATTGACCATGCCGATCGCTGCGGCGCCGAGCGACGCTTCGCGGAGCGCCGCACGGATTGCGAACGCGAGTCCGTCGCCCGTGCGCGACGGAGCCGATATGTGGTTCGCGTCGTTGGAGATGCCGCCTCCCGCCACGGTGACGCCCGTCGCCGAAAGTCCTCTATCGGCCGTGAGCAGCACCGCGCCGCCGGCTTCGCCCAGCGTCAGCCCGTCGCGCGCCGCGTCGTAGGGGCGGCAGAGCACGGGACTTACCGATTTGAAGGCGTTGAATCCGCTGACGATGAAATCGCACAGCAGGTCGAATCCCGCGACGAAGACATGGTCGTACTCGCCGCTGCGGATCAGCCGCGACGCGACGACGATGGCCGACACGCCCGAAATGCAGGCGTTCGAGATCACCAGCGGCCGGTTCGCCGCCCCGAAATGCCTTCCGACGACCTCCGCCGTGTCGTTCAGGTCGCATTTCGCCGGATCACCGTTCAGCAGGCCGATGTTGCCTTTGGTCGTGGAGAGCAGGATGAGCGTCCGTTCGTTCGCGGGCGACACGCCCGATCGGGCGATCACCTCGCCCAGAGTCAGCAGCGCCAGTCGTTCCGCGGGCGTGTATTCCGCCACTGCCCGCTCCGCTGTCAGCTGCGCAAACCGTTCCGGGTCGATCCGGCAGACGGGCGTGCCGTCGTGCCATACCGAGAGATTCGTCCTCCCGGCGCGCACGGCCTCCATGTTCTCCCGCGTGCCGAATCCGAGCGCTGACAGGATGCTGTCGGGTCCCCACCAGACCGCTACTTCACGTCCCATCTCTCCTTCCATTTGCGGTAGAACTCCGGCGCGAGCAGCTGCAGCTCGCCGCGGGCGTCGAGAAACACCTGCGTCGAGCTTCCCTCGGCGACGATTTCTCCGTCGGTGGCGCTGCGGATCGTGTATTCGAAACATATTTTCGCCGCTTCGGTGGCGATATAACGGGTCTCGACCACGGCCGTGTCGTTTACGCGCAGCGGCTTTTTGTATTGCAGCTGCAGTTCGACGATCGGCGCGGTGTATCCGTTGGCATGGATGTCCATGTAGCCTAGCCCCGCGAATTCGCGCCCGAAGGCCTCGCGTCCGTCCTCGAAATAGCGCACGTATTCGCCGTGCCACACGATCTGCATCGAGTCCACCTCGCTGAACCTTACGCGCAGCGACGTCTTGCCGACCAGACTCGCCTCGGCTGTTTTTCTGCGTACCATCACTCTTCCATGTATATTTTCATCCGGCACTCGGCGACGGGCTTTCCGCCGCATTCGGTCCGTGCCGAAAGCAGGGTTACGTTCATTACCGCCTGTTCGACGACGATTGTCGTGACGAGCCGGCTGCCGACCGGGGGCAGTGCGTGGACTTTCAGGTCGTTCACGGCCCCGATATATCCCAGCCGCACCTTTTCGCCGCGGCTGCGGTCCATGTATCCTGCGCGCAGGGCGGCCGACTGGGCGATATGCTCGATCAGGCCGCACTCGCTGAGCGCGCCCTCTTCGACGAAGATGTTGTCTTCGCATACGGTCAGCCCGCTGCGGGCGCATCCGTCTTCGCCGATGCCGTAGAAGGCGTCCGCCATGACGATCGGCGGCCGCTGCGGAATGTATTCCACTATTTCGTCCGCCGCAATCAGGGCTTTCTCAGGTACTCCCATAAAGGTCCTTTTTTATTTCGTTTCAGCCGCAGCGTATCGACCAGCGCGCTCTGCGGGTCGTCGGGGAAAACCCACGCCTTGCCCGTCGCGGCGGCCGCGCTGCGGGCCTCTTCCAAGTCGAAGTCCGGGGCGATGTAATAGGCCGGCGCCAGCAGGTCGTCGTCCGGGGCGACGACGCCTTCGCGTGCGGCCAGCTCCGCCAGCCGGGTGTGCGGATAGATGCGCATGCCCGCATAGGGGAACATGACGGTGTATTCCAGCCGGCGCGAATTTTCGATCGTTTCGCGCACATGCTCCCGCGTGTCGCCGTACCCGCCCAGAATCAGGAAGTGGGCGTAGTAGACCCCGTTGTCCAGCGCCAGCCGGCTGGCCCGCACGACGTCGCCGAAGGTGAAGCGTTTGCCGTAGGCTTCCAGCGTCCGGTCGCAGAACGACTCGGTGCCGAATTCGATGTGGGTCAGGCCCGAAGCCCTGAACAGCCGCATCTGCTCGGCGTCGATGCCCCGCGGCGAGAAGTAGGCGCCCCACGCGACGTTCGTCCCGCGCCGGATGAGCGTTTCGGCCAGCCGGACGTTGTATTCGGGACGGATGTTGAACACCGAGTCGGTGAAGAACAGGTAATTTATGCCGTAATCGCGCTTGGCGCGGAGGATGTTTTCGGCGATGATTTCGGGGTCCATCGTGCGCACGCACCGCCCGTCGATATGAGGATACGAACAGTAGATGCACTCGTAGGGGCACCCCCGCTTGGTCTGGATGTTGAGCATGCCGCTCCGCTTCCAGTAATACCCGGTCAGCTCCGGCTCGAACTCCACTTCGATCGCCGGCAGGTAACTGCGCCGCCCGTTTTCGGTGCGTTCGTTTCCCGTGGGTGTGTTTCCCGTGGGTGTGTTTTCCGAGAGACGGTTTTTCGCAGGGCCGTTTCCCATAGGTCCGTTTCCCGTGCGTCCGTCGCGGGTATAGACTGCCGGAATGTCTGCCCCGGTTTCGCCCCGCTCCAAGGCTCCGATCAGCTCCGCCAGCGGCCCTTCGCCCTCGCCGTGAATGCCGTAATCGGCCCCCAGCTCCCGCATGAACGCCTGCGGATAGATCGAGAATCCCGCCCCGCCGATAATCAGGGGTGCGTCGCTGGCCGCGCGTATGACGTCGATCAGCGCCTTGTACTCCGGCAGAAACCCCCGTCGGTCGAGCGAATTGGCGCCGTCCACGTTGCGCAGCGACACCCCGATGTAGCGGGGCGCGAGCGTGCGGATGCGTTCGGCCAGCTCTTCGTCCGTGAGCAGGTTGCAGTCGGCCGTATCGACACGTATCCCGCTTATCGTGCGCTCAAGGTAGGTTTTCAGGTAGGAAATTCCGAGCGGATAAACGGGGTAGGGCGACGTGTGGCGGTTTGCCGAAATGAGTAATATGCTACATGCGCTCACGACCAGAACCGATAGAAATTGAACCATTGCTGCGGATAGCGCCTCACCACGGCTTCGAGCGAGCGGACGTAGCTTTCGAGCACGGCGTTCGGGGTTTTGCCGTCCGGCGTCTCCGGAATGTCGAAGATGAAGCGGTAACGCCTGCCGCGTTCGCGCATCGCATAGTAGAATACCGCCGGCGCCCGGAACTTCTCGGCGACGACGAAGGGTCCCGCCGGGAAGAGGGCCTTGCGGCCCATGAAGGTCACCGGCGCCGTGGCGCCGCCTTCGACGAAGCGGTCGCCCTGAAAGCAGACGTACTCCCTGCGGTCGAGCACCTCCTTGATCCGCAGGATCGACTCGATGCCGCCCTCGTTCACGGGGATCACCTTGTAGCCCTCCTGTTTGCAGTGCTTGTCCATGACGTTTTTGATCCGCCGGTATTCGGCGTCGTACATCACGAGGTGCATTTTGCGGGCGTAGTCGCCGAAGAACCCGGCCCCCGTGCCCCAGCAGCCGACGTGCGCGCCGATGATCACCGCGCCGCGCCCGCCGTCGAGCAGACGCAGGAAAGCGTCGTAATTCTCGAACTCGAACTTGTACCGGTCCGCCATGCCGCTGCCGATGGCCACCCGGTCGATGATGGTCTGCCCCAGCGCGTAATAGTGGGCATAGAGTTTGACCGCCGAGCGGAAGACGCCGTAACGGAGTATGCGGCGGTTATAGAACCAGACGGCCCGCGTGGCGCGGGGTGCGAAAGGGATGAAGTAGACGACTACCAGCGAGAGGAAAGCGTACGCGGCGCGTATTCCGAACACGTTCATCAGGAAGATGAAGAAACCGTATCCGAAAGATCCGCCGCGCGAGCGTCCGCTCCACCGTTTGTCGTTATTTGCCATTCGTCCGGCTGATGATCAGGTCGTAGAAGTCCTGAAAAGTCTTCAGCTCCTTGAAGTCGGGACCCGTGAGCGTCACGCCGAAATTCTTGTCGACGAGCACCACGACATCCACCAGATCGAGGCTGTCGAGGTCGAGCGTTTCGAGCAGCGGCGCATCGGGGGTGATGACCTCCTGCTCCACTTCGAATTCGTCGGCCAAAACGGTATTGATTTTTTCGATGAGTTCCTGTTGTGTCATTGTCTGCGTGGGATTTATTTGCATTTCTTGATAATGAGGGTCGAGTTGGTTCCGCCGAATCCGAACGAGTTCGACAGAAAGCGGTCGAAGGCGAGGTCCACCTTGCGGGCGGGGATGTTGAGCTTCGAGGTGGCTTCGTCTCCCTGCGCGAAATTGATGTTCGGGGCGATGAATCCGTGCTCCATCATCAGCATCGAGTAGACGATTTCGCTGGCTCCCGCCATCCACATTTCATGGCCGGTCATCGACTTGGTCGAGGCGACGTAGGGCCTGTTCGCGCCGAACACCTCGTCGATGGCCAGCGCTTCGTTGTAGTCGCCCAGCGGCGTCGAGGTGGCGTGGGCGTTGACGTAGGGAATCTCTCCGGGCTGCATGCCCGCATCCGCCAGACAGCGCAGCAGCGAGCGGCGCGGTCCGTCCACGTTCGGCACGGAGATATGCTCGCCGTTCGACGAGAATCCGTATCCGGCCACTTCGCCCAGTATCGCCGCGCCCCGGCGCACCGCCGAGTCGTAGCTTTCGAGGATCACGGTCGCCGCGCCTCCGCTCGGTACCAGCCCGTCGCGGTCCTTATCGAAGGGGCGCGATGCCGCCGCGGGGTCCGATTCGCGCTTCGAGAAGGCTCCCAGCCCGTCGAAACTGCCGACCGAATAGAGGTTCACCTCCTGCGCTCCGCCGCATACGATGCGCTCCTGCAGTCCCTGCCGGATCATCAGGTATCCCATGCCGATCGCGTGCGAGCCGCTGGCGCAGGCCGCCGAGAGGGTGAGGTTGACGCCCCGCAGGTTGAAGATCACCGAGAGGTTCATCGTGACGGTCGAGTTCATCGACTGGAAGATGTTTCCCGAACCGACCATCGCCGTATTCCGCTTGGCGCGGATGATGTCGATGCCCTCGATCACCGGGGCCGCGCTGCTGTCATTGCCGTAGATGATGCCGACCTCGTTGGCCGCCAGAAACGCTTCGTCCATTCCCGCGTTGCGCATCGCCTCGGCCGTGGCCATGTAGGCGTACTCGCCCTGCTGGGGCAGGCAGAGCCGCTTGCGGCGGTCGAGCGCCCCCTTCAGTTCGGGGCGCTTGACGATACCGGTCAGCGCCGATATGTATCCCAGCTCCCTGCGCTCCGGGTCCAGCCCGATGCCCGAACGCCCTTCGCGCAGCGATTCGGTCACTTCGCCGAGGCTGGTGCCGATCGAGGACCAGATGCCCAGTCCGGTGATGACTACTCTGTTTTCCATGGTGTCAGGTGTATAATCCTCCGTTGATCGATATCACCTCCCCCGTGATGTAGGAGGCCTTGTCCGAGATGAGGAACATCGCCAGATCGGCGACCTCCTCCGCCTCGCAGAAGCGTCCGGCGGGTATCTGTTTTTTGAGTTCCGCTTCGTCGAGGTCGGCGGTCATGTCCGTGCGTACGAATCCCGGCGCGATGGCGTTTACCGTCACGCCCTTCTTGGCCACCTCCTGCGCCAGCGCCTTCGTCGCCGCGATCACGCCGCCTTTGGCCGCCGAATAGTTGGTCTGTCCGGGCAGTCCCTTGATTCCCGACAGCGAGACGATGTTGACGATGCGGCCGAAACGTTTGACCAGCATGTCCTTCAGCAGCGGGCGCGTGACGTTGTAGAATCCTCCGAGGCCGGTATCCACTACCGAGTGCCACTGCTGCGGCTCCATCCACATCATCAGAGTGTCGCTGCGGATGCCCGCGTTGTTCACCACCACCTCGATGACGGCTCCCTTGTGCCGCTCCTGCCACGCCGCGATCGCCGCCGCGGTCTCTTCGCCCGCGGCCACGTCGAACCGCAGGGTCTCCCCGTCGCCGCCCGCGGCGCGGACGCCTTCGAGCGTCCTTTGGGCTTCGTCGGCGTTCGAGCGGTAGTTGATGAGTACGTAGTAGCCGCTCCGGGCCAGCTTGAGACATATCTCGCGGCCTATGCCCCGGCTTCCGCCGGTGACGAGCGCATATTTCGTCGGTTCGGTCATGCTTGCTGTTTGAGGAAGTTTTCGATGGCTGCGATCTCCCGGTATTTGGGCGTGTCGTCGATGAACTTGGGTACGATGCGGCGGATGTCGTCGTACAGCTGCCGGGTCTGGGCCGACAGTTCTGCGGCGCACTCCAGATAATCCGCGGCCTGCACCAGCGCGAGCATCTCGATCGCCAGCACCTGATAGCCGTTTTCGATCACCTGACGGGTCAGCATCGCGGCGTTGGTGCCCATGCTGACGATATCCTGATTGTCGTTGTTGTTGGGTATCGAGTGCACGTACATCGGATTCGAAAGCGTCTGCGATTCGGCCGTGGTCGAGGTCGCCGTGAACTGCGCCGCCTGCAGGCCGTAGTTGAGCCCCAGCTTGCCGAGGTTCACGAACGGCGGCAGCGTTTCGTTGATGCGGTCGTGGAAGAGGTAGTTCAGCTGCCGCTCGGCGAGCATCGTCATCTTCGTGACGGCGATCTTGAGCTTGTCCATCTCCAGCGAAACGTAGTCGCCGTGGAAGTTGCCGCCGTGGTAGATGGTCCCCGTCTTGGAGTCCACCACCGGATTGTCGTCCACCGAATTGAACTCTTCGACGAGTATCTTCTCCGCCTGTTCGAGCGTTTCGAGCACCGGACCCAGTATCTGGGGCGTGCAGCGCAGCGAATAGTAGGGCTGCACCTTGTGCTTGAAGGTCGGAGCCTCTCCCGTGTCGCCGTTGTAAAGTTCCGTTTCGCGCTTGCGCAGGCGGCGGCTCGATGCGCATATTTCGCGCATCCGGCGGGCGATTTCGATCTGCCCGGCGTGGAGCTTGCAGGCGTTGAGCGGCTCGGCCATGAAGTCGTCGTACGATTCGACCACCTCGTTGAGCATCACCGAAGCCTTCACGGCCCAGTCGAGCAGGCGGCGGGCCTGCGCGAGGTTCACCATGCCGATTCCCGTCATCACGGCTGTGCCGTTGGTCAGCGCCAGCCCGTCGCGGATGCGGAGCCTGAGCGGCGTTATGCCGCACGCCTTCATCGCTTCGGCCGCGGAGACGGTTTCGCCGCGGAACGACACTTCCGATTCGCCGATCAGCGCCAGCGCGATATGCGCCAGCTGCACCAAGTCGCCGCTGGCGCCGACGCTGCCGTGGCGCGGCACGAGCGGATATATTTCGTTGTTGAGGAAATCGGCCAGAATCCGCACCACGTCGGGATGTACGCCCGATTTGGCGTTGAGAAAGGTTTGCAAGCGCGCAAGCATGGCCGCACGCACGCAGATGTCGGGCAGCGTCTCGCCCGCACCGCAGCTGTGCGAACGTATGATGTTGTATTGCAGGCTGTTCAGGTCGGCATCGCCGATCCGGTACTGGGCCATGGGGCCGAAACCGGTGTTGATGCCGTATATTACTTTTCCCTGCTCGAAATCTTCGAGAAAACGGTAACATGCCTCGACTTCCCGGAGTTCCGCTTCGCCGAGCGAAACTTCTGTCCGGTTGAAAATCCGGCCGTTAATGGAGTCCAAGTCCGAATAGTGCATTTTTTGAACGGATTTATGGCTCCAAAAATACAAAAACTATCTCAATAAATCCTTTATATGGTCACTTTTTTGTTTCCATTGTCCACTCCGGCCGTGCTCTGCGGGCAGGGTGCCGGACCCGCCGCGCCCTTACGCATTCCGGACGCCGGCCATTCGCGGTGTCGCGGCGGCTTTCCGGATTTGCCGTTTCGGAGACTCTTTTGAACATTCATGGCGGATATTGCCGGGATTTTATTATTTTTGTCCGGACTTTCCTGCTTACCTATGAAATCGAAAGACATCTTCACTTTCCGCGACGCCGAGAAACAGGCCGGCCCCGTTGCCTTCTCGACGATGCTCAAGCCGGCCGGCTCGGCCTGCAACCTCGATTGCCACTACTGCTATTACCTCGACAAGGCGGTGCAGTACGGCGGCCGGCAGGCCGTGATGAGCGACGAACTGCTGGAACTTTACGTCAAACAATATATCTGCGCCAACGAAGTCGATACGGTCCAGTTCTGCTGGCACGGGGGCGAACCGCTGCTGCTGGGCGTCGATTTCTACCGCCGGGCCATGGAGTTCCAGCGGAAATACGCCGACGGCAAACGCATCGAGAACACCCTTCAGACCAACGGCACGCTGGTCGACGAGGCGTGGTGCGATCTGTTCGCGTCGAACAATTTTCTGGTGGGCGTCTCGCTCGACGGTCCCGAAGACATTCACGACGCTTTCCGCCTTACCAAAGGCGGCAAGCCGACCTTCGCGCGCGTCATGGAGACCGTGCGGATGTTCGAACGCAGCGGCGTGGAATTCAATACGCTGAGCGTCGTGAACCGCCGCTGCGAAGGCCGCGGCGCGGAGATCTACCGCTTTTTCCGCGACACGGTCCACAGCAAATACATGCAGTTCCTGCCCGCCGTGGAGCATGTCGTCGACAAGCCGGGCTTCCACCGTCCGCTGATCGTCTCCCCCGACCGCGAAGGCGCGCGGGTGGCCGAGTGGTCCGTCACGGCCGAAGGCTACGGGCGTTTTCTGTGCGACGTTTTCGACCAGTGGGTCGTGGGCGACGTGGGCCGCTATTACGTCCAGATGTTCGACGCCTCGCTGGCCCAGTGGTGCGGCGTGCAGCCGGGCGTCTGCTCGATGGGCGAGACGTGCGGCGACGCGCTGGTCGTCGAGCACAACGGCGACGTCTACTCCTGCGACCACTTCGTCTACCCCGAATACAAACTGGGCAACATCGCCCAGACGCCGCTCGACGAAATCTACCGCACGGCCAAACGCCGCGAATTCGGCCTGAACAAGCGCAACACGCTGCCCACGGAATGTCTGCGCTGCAAATTCTACTTCGCCTGCCGTGGCGAGTGCCCCAAGCACCGCTTCGACCGCGGTGCCGACGGAAGCCCGAAAAACTCGCTCTGCGAAGGTTTGAAAATCTACTTCCGCCACGTGGAGCCGTACATGGAATACATGCGCGACCTGCTGTCTAAACAGCAGGCTCCGGCGTGGGTCATGCCCTTCGCCCGCAAACGCATGGGGCTGGAATAACCCTGCCCGGCATACGAATACGCCTGCATCCTTCTCCGGGTGCAGGCGTTTTATTTGTGTCCGGCGGACGCCGCCCTATTCGGGTTTTGTCCGGTAAATGGTTGTCTTGTCGGTTTTGCCGGAGACGGCCTCTCCCGGCGAAGGGGTTGCCGCACCTTTCACTCCGCTCTTTCCCGGCCGTTTTTTCCGGAAGACCCCCAGCAGCGGAAGCAACGCCGCCAGCGTGATGACCGCCACCACGCGCAGGGCGTCCGTGACCCCTTCGACGTAGGTCTGCGCCGCGGAGACGGTCTCGTGTGCGGCGTGGTAGGAGGTTCGCGCCGAGAAGATCACCGTCAGGAGGGCGATTCCGATGCTTCCGGCCAGCTGTTTGATGCTGTTCGAAATGCCGGCCGCCGCGGCCATGTCCTGCTGGGTGAGGTTCTTGAGCGAGAAGAGGTTGAGCGGCGCGAACGTAAGTCCCATGCCGAAGCCGCGCAGATAGAGTATGAAGAGAATATGTCCGTGCGTGGTGTGGAGCGTGAAACGGCTGGCGAGCCAGAAACTCAGCGCCATGATCAGAATGCCCGCCGCGCTCAGCAGCAGCGGCCTGACGTAGCGGGTCAGATAACCCGAAACGGCCGAGAGCACGCCCTGAATCACACCTACGGGCAGGAACATGCTTCCCGCCGCCAGCGCCGTGTATCCCAGTCCCCGCTGCATGTAGAGCGGCAGCAGATAGGTGCCGCCGAGCATGCCTATGGCGAAGAGCGTCAGCACGGCCATCGAAATTCCGAAGTTGCGTTCCGCGAGCAGCCGGATCTGCAGCAGCGGCGCGGGATTGCGCAGCTCCGCGACGATGAACCACGCCAGCGCCGCCCCCGCGACGATGAAACAGCCGATCACTTCGGGCGCGCTCCACCCGCCGGGATTCGACGGCGAATTGCCCCGCGCCAGCGCATAGATCGCCAGCGGCATGAAGAGCACGATGGCCGCGAACCCCTGCCAGTCGAACGGGCTGCGCGTCTGGTTCTTCCACTCCTTCTGGACGAATGCCGCGAGCAGGACGGCCAGCACTCCGACCGGCACGTTCACGTCGAATATCTTGTGCCAGCTGTACGCATCGACCAGATAGCCGCCCAGCAGCGGCCCGAACGAGATCGAAGCCGCCGCGGCCATCGACCACAGACCCAGCGCCAGACCGCGCTCCGCGGGCTTGAACTCGCGCGTCACGATCGCCAGTCCCAGCGCTTGTATGATGCCGCTTCCTACGCCCTGCAAGGCCCGCGCCCCGATCAGGAACGGGTCGCTCGAAGCCTTGCCGCAGAGCCACGAGCCGAGCGTGAACAGCACCAGTCCGAGGATATAGACGCGTTTGTTGCCGAACCGGTCCGCAAACCACCCTGCCGAAGGAAGCATGATCGTCATCGTAATCATGTAGGCCGTGATGACCCATTCGGCCGACGAGATGCCGATGCCGAAGGCCGACATGATCGCCGGCAGTCCGACGTTCACCACCGTTACGTCCAGCACGGCCATGAACGTTCCGAGCATGATCATGCCCAGAATCCACCATTTGTAGCCGCTGCTTTGCCGTATGTGTTCGCGCAGATTCGCCATTGCGCGGCAGTGCGTCAAAAAAAATGCCACCACAGCGGCGGCGGACCGAAGGGCGGGGAAAACCGGCGGCCTGAACAGCCGCCGCAGAGCAATCGGTACGCCCCGCGTTCGGGGAATCGAAACGCGAGGCGGCAGGGCGGCAAAACCCGCGGATGCGGATAAGGCTGCGCCTGAAAAAGAAGGAACGTTCTCGAAAAGAGAACGTTCCGTACGTGCAGGTCCTGTAAGCCGGGTTCTGTTTCCGGGGCGAACCCCGGACCTCTGTCATTTATCTAGGGCGGCAGTCTCCTGCCGTCTCAAGCAACCTACCCCCCGGCATCGGGCGAGCAACCCTTAATTGCCGGTATACACGGTCTTGCAACCCGCGAGACGTACTGCCGGGCGGCATCGCTGCCCCCGCGGTGGGCTCTTACCCCGCCTTTTCACCCTTACCCGCCGGGAAATCCCTTGTGGGCGGTTCTTTTCTGTTACGCTCCTATACCCTCACGGATATCAAGTCATTAGCTTGCGCGGCGCTCTGCGTTGCCCGGACTTTCCTCTCCCGGCCACGGCCGGCAGCGACAGAGCGGACCTGCACCGCAAAGGTAATAAAATTCGGCGGTATTCCCGCTTCGGGGGGGGGCGCGATATTCGGAAAATGCGTTTCCCTCCTCCGTACGGGCCGTAACGATGCGGTGCATGCGAAGTTTTTTGGAAATATCGGATTAAATAGTACTTTTGCTAAAGGCTGATTCCGTCTCCGGCGGCAGCCGAATCGTGCGAATAACCCGGCCTATGACAGATAACGCGCAAACAATCAACATGCAAGACAACCGTACGGTTGTGGGTTTGCTCCGCGCCGGAGACGAAAAATGTTTCGACGCGCTCTTCCGCCGTTATTATAAACCCCTCTGTACCTACGCCACCCGTTTCGTCACCCCGGCCCGCGCCGAGGAGCTGGTGCAGGATACGCTGATGTGGGTCTGGGAAAACCGCACGTCGCTGCTGCCCGAAATGCCCCTCAAGTCGCTGTTGTTCACCATCGTCAAGAACAAGGCGATCAACCATATGTCGCGCGATACGATCAAAAACCGCGTGATCCGCCAGCTCGCCGAATACTACGAAGAGGAGTTCGACGATCCCGATTTTTACCTCGAAGGCGAACTGGTGGAGCGTCTCACGGCCGCGCTGCGCAAGATGCCGCCCGAATTCCAGCAGACTTTCCGCATGCACCGGCTCGAAGGCAGGACCCACAAGGAGATCGCCGCCGCGCTCGGCGTGTCGCCGCAGACGGTCAATTACCGGATCGGGCAGACCGTGCGCCTGCTGCGCGAAGAGCTGAAAGAGTACTGGCCGCTCGTCGTTTTGCTGTTGTGGCCGGACCTGCACTGAAAAAATACCGAAAATTCCCTATTTTTTTTGAATTCCGTTTAGCATCCTCTGCCGACGGATTGTATTACTATATAGATTAGCGAACAGATGACGAATTTACAGATCAGCGAAGAAGTATTGGCAGCCTACCTGAGAGGCGAACTGAATGCTGCGGAGGCCGCGGCCGTCGAAGCGTGGTACGACGCGTCGGCCGCCAACCGCAAACTGCTTGGGGAGGTTTATTACATATTATATGTCAACGACCGTATCAACGATACGGCCGGTATCGACGTCGAGCGTTCGCTCCGTCAGTTCAAGCGCCGCATGCACGCCGGACGCCGTATCTCCTTGCGGCGCATCGCGGTCCGCGCCGCCGCCGCTGCCGCCGTGGCGGTGATTCTGCTGGCCGGGGGCGTTACCACCGTGTCGCTTTCCAAACGCCTTGCGCAGCCCCTGACCGTCATCACCCATCTGGGCGAACGTTCGCAGGTGGTGCTGCCCGACGGCACCAAGGTCTGGCTCAACTCCGCCAGCAGCGTCGAGTACGTCGCTCCGTTCTTTTCGCGCGAACGCCGCGTGAAGATGGACGGCGAAGCCTATTTCGAGGTGCAGCACGACGCTCAGGCGCCCTTTGTCGTCTCGACCAACGGACTCGACATCAAGGTGCTCGGCACCCGCTTCAACATCCGCAACGACGACAGCGACCACCGCATCACCACCGTCCTGCTCGAAGGAGCGGTCAAGGCCTACGCTTCGGGCGACGAGAAGGCCGCCGTGCGCCTGCGCCCCTCGCAGCAGTTGGTGTTCGATACCCGGACCGGCGCCATGCGCCTGACCGACGAACCTTCGGCCGACCGGTCGATCAACTGGATCGACGGCCGCTTCTGCTTCGAGCACGACACCTTCGGGGAGATCGTCGCCGAACTCAAACGCTACTACAACGTCGATATCCGCTTTATGGACGAAGCCCTGCGCAGCGAACGCTTCTCCGGCGACTTCCGCGTCGAGGACGGCATCTACCACATCATGTCGGTGCTGCAGCTCACCTATAAGTTCACCTACAAGGTCGTCGGCAACGACATCGAAATCTACCCGAATCCTAAACGATAACCTAATACCAACCTGAAAACCACCGAACCGCCTATGGGAGAATAATACGTCAGTTTTCGCAGGCCGCTGTACGCAGCGGCGGTTTTTGACAATCTACTTTTCAAAATCTAACCTAAATTCAGATCCATGAAAAAAACTTACCTTGCAGCAGGCAGGGGAGTGCATGCCGTCTCCGCATGTTTCCGTTGTCTGTTTCTTATCCCGATTTTCGTATTGGGATGCTTCGGCGCTCATGCCGCAGCACAGACGCAGCAGTCCGTTTCCCGCGTCAGCCTCGACGTCCGGGACGCCGCTATCGTCAACGTTTTCCAAACCGTTCAGCAGCAGACCGGCTGCTCGTTCGTCTACAACACGTCGGACATCGACACCGACCGCAAAGTGACCGTTTCCGCGCAGGACGAGCCGCTGACGGCTCTGCTCGACAAACTTTTCGCAGGTTCCGACATCGCCTACACGCTTCGCGACAAGCACATCGTCCTTTCGAAGAAAACTAAAAATTCCCCCCCCCACAACGCTCAGGGCGGAGTCAGCGGAACCGTTAAGGACGCTCAGGGCATGCCGCTGATCGGCGCCACGGTGCTGATTCAGGGCACGACGACCGGCGTGGCCGTCGATCTCGACGGCAATTTCATGCTGCCGCAGGCCAAGGTCGGCGACACGCTCGAAATTTCGCTGATCGGCTATGCCAAGCAAACCCTTCCCGTAACGGGCTCCGCGCCCCTTCAGGTGGTAATGCTCGAAGACAACGAGGTGCTCGACGCCGTCGTGGTGACCGCCCTCGGTATCAAGCGCGCCGAGAAATCGCTGACCTACAACGTGCAGGAGGTAGCCGGCGACATCGTCACCTCGGTCAAGGACGCCAACTTCATGAACTCCCTTTCGGGTAAGGTCGCCGGCCTTCAGATCAATGCCAGTGCATCGGGCGCCGGCGGTTCGACCCGCGTGGTGATGCGAGGCGTCAAGTCGATCAACGGCGAGAACAACGCCCTCTACGTGATCGACGGTATTCCGCTTCCGAGCCTGCGTTCGAGCCAGACCTCAGGCACGTATGAAACGCCCGACGGCGGCGACTTCGAAGGTATCGCCAACTTCAACCCCGACGACATCGAGTCCATGTCGATCCTTTCGGGTGCCACGGCTTCGGCCCTCTACGGTGCTCAGGGCGCCAACGGTGTGATCCTCATCACCACCAAGAAGGGCAAGGAGGGCCGCGTGCGGGTCAACTATTCGAACTCGACGACCTTCTCCCATCCCTTCGTGATGCCCAAATTCCAGAACACCTACGGCACGAGCGAAATCGAGCCGATGATGAGCTGGGGCAGCAAACTCGCCACGCCGACTTCGTACGATCCCGCGGATTTCTTCCAGACCGGATTCAACGAGACCAACTCGGTGGGCCTTTCCGCCGGTACCGAACGCAACCAGACCTATGCGTCGGCTTCCGCCGTCAATTCGCGCGGTATCGTACCCAACAATGTCTACAACCGCTACAATTTCTCGATCCGCAATACGACGATGCTTATCAAGGACCGCCTGACGCTCGACGTGGGCGCGACCTACATGAAGCAGTACACCCGCAACCAGACTATTCAGGGCCAGTACCGCAACCCGCTGGTGGGCATCTACCTCTTCCCGCGCGGCAACGACATCCGCAAATACGAGATTTACGAGCGTCCGGGTTCCGACTCGCGCTATATGGAGCAGTTCTGGGACCTCGAATTCCTCAAGGGCGTCGAGAACCCGTGGTGGATCACCAACCGCGAGCTGAACGAAAACCGTCAGCACCGCTACAGCTTCAACGCTACGATGAAGCTCGACATCACCGACTGGATGAGCCTGACGGGCCGTATCCGTACCGATAATGCGACGATCAACTACACCCGCAAACTCAGCGCTTCGACCAACACGCTCTTCGCTTCGAAGTACGGCAGCTACCTGAACCGCACGATGACGCACAACAATCTCTACGGCGACGTGCTGCTGAGCATCGACAAGAGCTTCTTCGACAACGCCTTCTCCCTGCAGTTCAACCTCGGCGCCAGCATCATGGACGACAAGAACCAGCTGACGGGTTACGAAGGTTATCTGGCGGGAATCCCCAACAAGTTCACCTACAACAACATCATCTCCGACAACTCGCAGAGTTTCCCGACGCAGGAGAACTACCACGACCAGATTCAGGCCGTGTATGCGACCATGCAGCTGGGCTGGCGAGGTATGCTCTACGTCGACGTTTCGGTCCGCAACGACTGGGCCTCGATGCTGGCCTTCACGCCCAAACAGAACATCTTCTATCCTTCGGTGGGCCTTTCGGCCGTGATTTCGTCGATGGCCGACCTCTCGAAGGCGGGCATCTCGTTCCTCAAGGTGCGCGGATCCTATGCCGAGGTGGGCAATGCTCCCGAACGTTACATCACCGGTCCCAACTACACGCTGACCAACGGCGTCGTCAGCACGGCGACCATCGCCCCGGCCAAGCACCTCGAAGCCGAGCGCACCAAGTCGTTCGAGGCCGGTCTCGACGTCAAGTTCTTGGGCAACAAGATCTCGGCTACGGCTACCTACTACAATACCAACACCTACAACCAGCTTTTCCTTTACGACGCTCCTCCCAGCTCCGGCTACAAACAGAAATACATCAACGCCGGCAAGGTCAATAACTGGGGTATCGAGGCTTCGGCCGGATACAAGAACACATGGCGCGATTTCTCGTGGGCCACGACCCTCAACTTCTCGATGAACCGCAACAAGATCAAGGAGCTGGTTCCCGAAGGCACCCGCGATCCGGATACGGGCTCGCTGGTCGATATCAAGGAGGTCAATAAGGACTACGGCGGCTACCGTGTCAAGCTCGTCGAGGGCGGTTCGATCGGCGACTTCTATGTCAAAGGCCTGCTGACCGACGACAAGGGCCATATCTATGTCGATCCCAACTCCAACACCGTGCTGCTCGATCCCGATCCCGAAGCCTACATTTTCGCCGGCAACACCGAAGCCCGCTTCCGTTGGGGCTGGAACAACCAGTTCTCCTACAAGGGCGTTTCGCTCGGCGTGCTGATCGACGCACGTATCGGCGGCCGCGGCGTATCGGCCACGCAGGCCCTCATGGACCGCTTCGGCGTTTCGCAGGATTCGGCCGACGCCCGCGAGAACGGCGGCGTATGGATTTCCGACGACCAGCAGGTTCCCGACGCCAAGACCTTCTATGCCAACAGCGGCGACGGCATGGCGATGCTTTCGCACTACGTCTACAGCATGACCAACGTCCGCCTGCGCGAGCTTACACTGGGTTACGACCTGCCCTCCAAATGGTTCCGCAACAAGGTCAATATGAGCGTATCGTTCGTCGGCCGCAACCTGTTCATGTTCTACAACAAGGCTCCGTTCGACCCCGAAGTGACCGCTTCGACGAGTACCTACTATCAGGGTGTCGACTTCTTCATGCAGCCGAGCGTCCGCACCCTCGGATTCAGTGTAAAACTCCAATTCTAAAGCTCAACCGACTATGAAACGAAACAATATCAAACAAGGATTCCTTTCGCTGGCGGCCGCCTGTCTGGCGTTCACCGCCTGCACCGGGGACTTCGAGCGCTTCAATACCGACCCCAACTCCGCGCAGGAAGTGGATCTGAAGATGTTCATCACCACCATGCAGATGGACGCCGTCTACTCGTGCAGCGGCTCGGATACCGATCCCAACAACCGTTATCAAAAAGCTTATAACCTGATCGGCGACGTATACGCCGGTTATATGTCCGGTACGAACAACTGGGACGGCGGCACCAACCCCCAGATTTATGCGCTGAACGGCAGCGATTGGTGCAACGTACCTTTCAGCGAGTCGTTCACCAATGTCATGCCCGCTTGGCTGCAGCTGAAGTACGCCCACGCCAACGGTTTGCTCAGCGACGACATCTTCGCTGTGGCTAATATCCTGAAAGTCATGTCGCTTCATCGCGTGAGCGATATCTACGGCCCGCTGCCCGTGCTGCATTTCGGCGAGACGGAGAACCCTTACAATTCGCAGGAAGAGTGCTATATGCACTTCTTCGAGACGCTCGACAGCGCGATCGCGGTGCTGAAGGACGTCGTGGAGAACAATCCCGACGCCAAACCGCTCGAAGAGGTCGATGCCCTCTACCACGGCGATTATTCGAAATGGCTCAAGCTCGCCAACTCGGTGAAGCTGCGTCTGGCCATGCGCATCTGTTATGTGAAGCCCGACCTTGCGAAGCAGTACGCCATGGAAGCCGTCCGCGACGGCGTGATGGAGACGGCCGACGACAGCGCGCTTTTCCAGAGCTGGGGATCCATTACGATCATCAACCCGCTCGAAAAGATCTGGAACGGCTATAGCGACACCCGCATGGGCGCTTCGATGGACTCCTACCTCAACGGTTACAACGACCCGCGTCTTCCGGTTTATTTCCAGCCTGTCACCGAAGGCGACAACAAGGGCGAATACCGCGGTGTAGCCAACGGAATGCCCAATCCCCAGCAGGATGATTACAAGGCCATGTCCGCGCCCAACGTACAGGAGAAATCCACCGATTCGCCCTTGCGCTGGATGATGGCCTCGGAAGTCGCGTTCCTGCGCGCCGAAGGTGCCATGCGCGGCTGGACGGCCGAGATGGGCGGTACCGCCGAGGAGTTCTATAACAAGGGTATCGAGCTGTCGTTCCTCGAAAACGGCCTGAGCGCCGATGCCGCCGCAAGGTATGCCGCCGACGAAACGAGCAAACCGACCGACTTCACCGACGTTTCGGCCGCCAATACCAAGTATAATATTTCGGCCTTGGGCAAGATTACGATCAAATGGAACGCCGGCGCTTCCGAAGAGGAGCAGCTTGAGCGCATCATCACCCAGAAATGGATCGCCATGTTCCCCAACGGCACCGAGGCTTGGTCCGAATTCCGTCGTACGGGTTATCCCCTGATTTTCCCCGTACGCTCCAACTATCCGACCAGCGGCGTCGATACCAACAAGCAGATCCGCCGCATGGTCTTCCCGCAGTCGGAATACTCCAACAACGGCGCGGCCGTGCAGGAGGCCGTCAAACTGCTCGGCGGTCCTGACAACGGCGGCACGAAGCTGTGGTGGGACAAAAAGAATTAGTAACCTGAAACTATACCTGAGTAAACTATGAAAAATATATTGAAACATGCAGTAGTTTGTCTCGTGCTGGCGGCCGCGGTGGCCTCCTGTACGAAGGAGACGACGCCTGAGCGGATCAATATCCAGCATCCGGACCAGCAGTCGCCCATCCTGCGCGACAATGCCTATTACCAGAACCTCCGCGCCTACAAGCAGACCAAACACAAACTGGCTTTCGGCTGGTACGGTTCGTGGACGGCCGTCGGCGCGTCCTATCAGTCGCGTCTGATCAGCGCCCCAGACTCGATGGACATCATCTCGATCTGGAGCCAGTGGCACACGCTCACGCCCCAGCAGAAGGCCGATAAGGAGTTCGTTCAGAAAACGTTGGGTACGAAAGTGACCTATACGATTTTTTCGGATAAACTGCCCGAACCGTTCCTTGAAATCGGCAACGGTGAATATACCGACGAGGCCATTGAAGCTTATGCAAAAGCCTATTGCAAAGACTCGATGGACAAGTATCAGTACGACGGCATCGATATCGACTATGAGCCGGGCTATGGAGCATCAGGGCCTTTTGTCGGACATGACAATGCTCTGTTTACCAAGTTGATCAATGCCATGAGCAAGTATGTCGGTCCGAAATCTGGTACCGGACGCCTGCTGATAATCGATGGCGTGCCTTATGCGGTGGATCGTTCGGTTGTGGATTGTTTCGACTATGGTATCGTGCAGGCGTATGCTTCTTCTGGTTATACCGATCTGCAAAATCGCTTCAATAATGCCGATGCAAAAGGCTGGAAGCCCGAACAGTATATCTTTGCCGAGAATTTTGAGTCTTATTGGAAAACCGGCGGTGTGGATTTTACGGACCGCGAAGGTAATAGAATGCCGTCTCTTTACGGTATGGCGACCTTTAATCCCACGCAGGGTGCCGGCGCCGGATTCGGTGCATACCATATGGAGTACGAATACGGTAATTCGGCCATGCCGTACCAATTTATGCGCAATGCGATTCAGATGGCCAATCCTGCCGGAGGCTGGAAAACGCCTATCGATGTGGCTTTTTCGAGTAACCAATCTTCCAACTTTTCGTTCGTTGTCGAGGACGATGGTTCGGTGACCGGAACGATGCAGGATAAAGTTTCGTTGTCGTTCTCGCGTCCCGTTGTAAGCGGTATGCAGTTGACGCTGGGTGTGGATAATTCGCTCGTAGCCGTTTATAACGATGAGAACGGTACGGAATATGAGACCGTCGATCCGTCGTTGGTTAAGATGGAGCCGATCCAGTGCGCCGAAAATCAGGTGTTCTCTCCCGATGCGACGATTACGCTCGATCCTAAGTCAATCGAAAAGGGGTATTATTTGATTCCGGTGGTGATCAGTCCTATTTCGGATGCCGGATATGCCGTCAAGGAGGGCTCCGTACATTATATCTTCGTTACGAAGGTCGCGATGGATGTCGAAATCGGCGCGACGACGCTCGACGGCTCGAAGATCGCTCCGACCTCGGCATGGACGATCACCTGCTGTCAGGGTACTGCGACGAGCGGCGCCACCGGTGTTTGGAACTGCGACTCCGCCGCGCAGAAAGCGGCCATGTTCGACGGCAAGCTCGACGCCAACTGCTGGTATGCAAACAGCGCTTCCTATTCGTGGGGCAACGGCGGCAACTTCACCATCGACATGGGCGAAGTCAACGACGTGACCGGCCTGCGCTGGCATATCCACTATCAGGATTCCGAACCGCAGTGCACCGACCTCACCTACAGCGAAGACGGCAATGTCTGGTACAGCCTTTCGGCCGGCGTTCCCTTCACTCCGGTGCTGTCCGACAACTGGAAGTGGGTCAAATTCAAGAGAACGGTCAAAGCCCGCTATATCCGGGTTTACGTGGGTCTTGTAACGGGCTGGACGAGCATGAACGAAGCCGAAATCTACGGCCCGGCCAACTAGCGATTTATTAACCAGAAAAAAATGTATGTTATGAAACTGAAATATTTAATCGCCCCTTTCCTCCTCGCTGCGGCTGCTCTCTGCGGCTGTCAGGAGACGGCGGAAATCCATCCGGTGGCCTACATGACCGATGCGCAGAAGACGGTTTCCAAGTCGGTTACCATCGATACGCCCCCGGCCGGAACGGAGATTTCGGTCTCCTCCTCGGTGCCTGTGAATAAGGATACCAAAATCAAGATTTCGTTGCGCCCCGACCTGCTGGAGGAGTATAATGCCAAATACCAGAAAAATTATGTTGTGCCCCCCGCAGACAGTTATACGCTCAGCGGTGACGAAGTGGTGATCTCGGCCGGTTACAGTCGCTCCTCGGAGGTCGATTTTACCGTCACGTCGCTCGATGACTTTCAGGAGGGTACGACCTACTGCATGCCCGTGAGCATCGAGCGGATCGAAAACAGCGGTCTTGCCGTTTTGGAACCTTCTCGGACACTTTTCATAGTATTAAAAACACCGGTTATCAGTAAGGCTATCTACCTCGGATCAAGTAACATTTATAAAGTGCCGTCGTTTCAGGAAGACGCCAATCTTGCTGCACTCAAAGCCATAACGCTTGAAGCCCGTGTCTATATGGACGGATTCCAGAATTATGATCCTTATATTAGTTCGATTATGGGTATTGAGGGCGAGTGCGGTGTCCGCTTCGGAGACGTGAAGGTCCCCAAGAACGTTCTTCAGATCTGCCATGGCGATTATCAGCCTGCTGCGACCTCTAAACCTTTTGATACGGGCAAGTGGTATCATGTAGCTGCCGTATGGTCGGGGAAGAGTTGGGATATTTTTATCGACGGCGTGTATGTTACTGGTGTTGCGACACAGGGGGAGACCATCAACTTGTCGAGCGATAATTCGGGCGGTTTTTATCTCGGCGCTTCTTATGGCGGTGGACGTCCGCTCAATGGTTATGTCGCTGAGTGCCGGGTCTGGACGCGTGCGCTGACTGAGGCCGAGATATCGAACAACATGAATTATGTCAATCCGGAATCGGACGGCCTGCTGGCTTACTGGCGTATGAACGCTTGGGAGGCCAAGGACGGCGGCGGCAACATCGTCAAGGACCTTACGGGCCACGGCTACGACGCCGTGGGCGGCAGCTCCAACCCGAGGATGATGGACACCAAGTGGATGTAATCCGGATACCGGATACCATTCCGATCCGCTGAACGGAAGCCGTGCGGCTGGTGCAGGAGACTGCCGCCGGGGCACGGCTTCTTTTTATTCCGGTTTTTATTCCCGGCGGACCGGTCGCTTTTGGCGGAGCTGAATCCCGGCTTGGCGATACTCTCTTCCGTCGGCGGCAAATTTATTTGACGCGGCGCCGGATTGTGCTATCTTTGTACGAAGAACCAAACCGATCACCCATAAAACTTACCGATGAAACTACGACTTTTGCTTTTCACCGCCGCATGCGTGTTTTTCGCGGCATGCGGTAACTCCCGCGGCGATCTCTCGACGGGCATTATCCCCGCTCCGCAGCAGGTGGCGTGGGGCGACGGCGCCTTCCGGATGCCCTCTACGCTGCTCTTTGCGACCAACCTCGAAGGGCAGGCCAAGGCCGACCTTGAGGCGTGGATGCGGCGCTCCGGCGACGGCTTTTTCCCCGTCTCTTTCGCCGAAGCCGCCGGGGACGACATCCCCGTTCTCTACCTGCTGCTTGCCGAGGGCGGCGCGCCCGAAAGCTACCGCCTCGACGTCGCCCGCGGAAAAATCACCGTCACGGCGCCCGATGCCGCCGGACTCTTCTACGGACTTCAGTCGCTGGGCCAGCTGGCCGAACGCTGCGGCCGCCGGATTCCGGCCGTTGTGATCGAGGACGCTCCGCGCTTCGGCTACCGGGGCTTCATGCTCGACGTCTCGCGCCACTTCCGCGACAAGGAGTTCGTCAAGCGGCAGCTGGACCTCTTGGCCCGCTACAAATTCAACCGCTTCCACTGGCACCTGACCGACGGCGCCGGCTGGCGCATCGAGATCAAGAAATACCCCGTCCTTACCGACATCGCCGCATGGCGGCCCTATCCCGACTGGGAGGGGTGGAACTTCGGCGGCAAACGCTACTGCCGCCGCGACGATCCGGCGGCCGATGGCGGCTACTATACGCAGGACGAAATCCGCGAGGTGGTCGAATACGCCCGCGCCCTGCATATCGAGGTGATCCCCGAAATCGAGATGCCGGGCCACAGCGAGGAGGTGCTGGCCGTCTTCCCCGAACTTTCGTGCAGCGGGAAACCCTATGTCAACTCCGACTTCTGCATCGGCAACGAACAGACGTTCGAATTCCTCGAAAACGTCCTTTCCGAGGTGATCGGACTCTTCCCCTCGGAGTATATCCACATCGGCGGCGACGAAGCCTCGAAGCAGGGCTGGCGCACCTGCCCCAAATGCGCCGCGCGGATGCGCAAAGAGGGGCTGAAAGACGTCGATGAGCTGCAAAGCTACATGATCCGCCGCATCGAGACCTTCCTCAACGCCAAGGGCCGCCGCCTGCTGGGCTGGGACGAGATTCTCGAAGGGGGGCTTGCGCCCGACGCCACGGTCATGTCGTGGCGCGGCACCGAGGGCGGCATCGCCGCTGCCGCCGCCGGACATCATGCCGTCATGACCCCTTCGAATTACTGCTACCTCGACTTCTGTCAGGACGATCCCACGACCGAACCGGTCGCCGCCGCGGCGTTCCTGACCCTCGAACAGGCCTATTCCTACGATCCGGCTCCCGATTCGCTCGGCGCTCAGGTCGTGCCGATGATCCTCGGCGTGCAGGGCAACCTCTGGTGCGAGCACGTCCCGACCGCCGAGCATGCCGAGCATATGATGTGGCCGCGCCTGCTGGCCGTCGCCGAAGTGGGGTGGAGTGCGCCTGAAAGGAAGGATTACGACGACTTTTATGCCCGTGCGCTCGACGCCGTGGCATGGCTTCAGGAGCGCGGATACCACCCCTTCGATCAGAAGAACGCCGTGGGGCCGCGTCCCGAATCGCTCGAACCCCTCCGCTGCCTTTCGACCGGCAAGACCGTGATTTACCATACGCCCTACAGTCCCAAATACGCCGCTGCGGGCGACGGCTCGCTGACCGACGGACTGCGCGGCGGCTGGAACTACGGCGACCGACGCTGGCTGGGCTGGCTCGACACCGATGTCGATCTGGTCGTCGATCTGGGTGAGCGGCAGCCCGTGCGGCGCATCGCCGCCGATTTCATGCAGGGCTTCTACGCCGATATCTGGATGCCCCGTGCGGTCGAATTTTCGGTCTCGGACGACAACGAGCACTTCACGCCCCTCGCCACGGTCGGGAACGACATTCCGGTCGAATTCAAGCAGGACTGCTACAGGGAGTTCGGCTGGACGGGCCAGACCGAGGCGCGTTACGTCCGCCTGAAAGCCCGTCACAACGGCCGTCCCGGCGGCTGGATCTTCACCGACGAAATCATCGTCGAGTAACCGTCGCGTTGCGTCCGTTTTGCGAAAAGGGATGCGGCCGTCAGGCCGCATCCCTCTTTTTGACGGGTCCCTGAGGACCTTCAGTGTGTCGTTACTTGCGGATCAGCCGCTGTACGCCCGTCGGGGTTGCGGCTTTCGGCATCTCCGTTCCGGCGAGCGGTGCGATGCCGGTTTCGGCCTTGACTTCGGACTTCGTTACGGACGCCGAATTTTTGGTCATCGTGTAAGGCCCGATCGCATAATCCTGCAGCGTATATCCGGCCTTGAAGAGATCCGGCCAAATGACATACTGACCGCCCGAATAGATGGCGTAGTCGATGCCGCATACGGTGTATTCGGTCCCGTTATAGGTGAACTTCCGGCCTTCGAACAGCACTGAGTTACTGCCTATGTCATAACTGCCCGCGATCAGCTCCTGATCTGTGGTGTAGATCGGGTAGGGCGGCGTTTGCGTGGGATCGTTGAAATGATACCTAAGGTATACGTATGCCGTCAGGCCGTACATGCCCTGCGGGTCGAACGTCGGAATCGTGACGTTGCCGTCCTCGTTGTATTTGAGCAGGAAGGGGTAGTCGTCGCCCAGCGTGGTGATGCCCCAGCCCTTGACCCTGAAGCTTTCGTTGGTGCGGTAGGGCGTGATCTCCACGGTGTATGTCTGGGGCTGTTTGTTGATTTCCGACGAGGTCGAGGTCACGGTCCAAGTGCCTATATAACGCTCGTAGTCGGCCTCGCCCGTCGGTACGGCCGGGATCTTCACCTCGGTCTGTTCGATGGTCGTGCCGTGGGCGTTGGTGCCCGATGCGAGGAAGATGTATTCTGTATCAGCATCGACGTTGAAATAGAACGTGGCTCCGGTTTCCGAATTCGCCTGCGTCACAGCCGCCGAACTGATGGGGTTGCCGTAGCGGTTCATCACTTTTTCAAGCTCGCCCATTTGTTCGATCAGTTCCGGGAGCAGCGCTTTCGTCGTGCAGAGAACCTTTCCCGATTTCATCTCCGTACTCTTGACGGTGCCCGACAGCTGGAAGTACTCCTTGCCTTCGGCGGGCGCAGCCGTCAGCGTGAGCGTCGGCTTGGCCTTCGTGCCGTCGCTGATGCCGCCCCACGGGATCGGAATATCGGCGTAATCGGCCATCTGCGTACAGCCCTTGAAGGTATCCTTGTAACTGCTGGCCGAGGTGAAGATCTTGGCGCCGAAGATGTCGGGGTAATTCGTGCGTTCGTAGAGGTGCACCTTGACCTGCTGCTCGCCGTCCTGCACCATCGTGTAGGGCGATTCGCCGGTGAAGGCGGTGCAGCCGCTGAAGGTTTTGCTCGCCGTCGAGATTTTTTTCATGCTGTCGAAAATGGTTACGGGCAGCGATTCGAGCGACGTGCAGTTGAGGAACATTTCGCTGATGATGGTCGTACCTTCGAAATGGCGGAACATGTCTTCGGGAACGGTCTTGAGCGACGTACAGCCGCTGAACAGGTAAGCGGCGGACGTGCCGTTTTTCACGCTTTCCGGGAAGTAGTCCGCAGGCGCCGTTTCCAGTTGCGTGCAGTCTTTCCAGAGCGCGGGAATCGTTTTCAGCGCGACGCAGTGCTTCAGCGAAGGGAATTCGGTCAGTTTGATACACCCTTCATAGAGATAGCTGGCCGTGGTGATTTTGGTCATGTTCTTGAAAATATCGACGGGAATGGTCTCCAGCGTCTTGCAGCCGCTGAACAGACTGTTCATGTTCGTCGCTTCCGTGAGGGTGTCGAACAGCCCTTCGGGGAGTGATTTGAGGTTTGCACACCCCTTGAACAGCGACGCGACGTTGGTGAGCTTGGTCATGTTCTTGAACAGCTCTGCGGGCAGGGTTTCGAGCGCCGCGCAGCCGAAGAATCCCGACGTGAGGCTGTTCGCTTCCGTCTGGTTGGCGAAGAATGTTTCGGGAACGCTCTTGAGCGATGTGCAGTTGTTGAAGATGCTTCCGAGGTTGGTCAGGGCGGGCATGTCGGCCAGCAGCCCTGCCGGAACGCTTTCCAGCGCCTTGCAGCCGCTGAACAGGCCGGATGCCGAGGTGGCTTTGGCCGTCTTTTCGAAGAGTTTTTCCGGGACGCTCTTTAGCGCCGTGCAGTTGTAGAACATCGAGGCGACCGAGGTGACTTCGGGCGCGCCGGCCAGCAGTCCTTCGGGCACGGTTTCCAGAGCCGCACACCCGGAGAACATGTATTCGACCGTGGTGACGGCGGCGAAGGCGTCCTCTTCGGGCTGGGGCACGGTTACGAGCGAGGTGTTCGCGAAGGCGTAATCCAGCGTCGTCATGCCGAGTTTGCCCCATTGTCTGACTTCGAGAATGGCGGGAGCCACGGTTTTGTTGGTGAGTCTTCCGGAGAGTTTTTCCGTGGTTCCGCTTATGGTTACGTAATAGATGCCGGATTCGGCGTAGGTGTGGTTCACCATCGCGGCCGCGGTCGAGATCGTGGCTGCGACCGGCTCGCTCTGGCCGTCGCCCCAGTTGATCGTGACGTCCACGGCGCCGTAGAGGGGCAGGTAGACCTTGTTGTTGTAGGCGCTGCTGCTGTATTCCTTCGCTTCGACCTTGAGCACCATCTGGGCCGGGTCGTAATAGGCTTCCTGATAGATCAGGATGGTTTCGATCACCGTCTCTCCCGCCACCAGCTCGATGTTGGCGCTGCGGGACTGGGTTTCCGTGTTGGCCGCGACGTTAAAGGTCAGGGTTTCGGTCCGAATCTCCCCCCCCCCTCGTCTCTGCCAGCGTAATCCATGCTTTCGCGGCTTCGGGAATCGCTACCGTGTAATCCAGATCGGTCTCCACCTCGACCGTTACGGGGCCTCCTGCGGCCGTCGCCTCCTTCGAGGAGGTCGAGACGTTCAGCACGCCCGACACGAATGTCAGCGTGCGCATCAGCGTCTTGGCGTCGCCGTCGCTGACCAGCACGATGACCTTGCCGGTCGAGCTGTTGCCGGGAGCCGTCACGGCGATCGTTCCGCCTTCGTTGCCCGTGCGTTTCACTTCGGCCTTCCATGCGCCGTCAGCGAGGGCCTGAATGTCGGTTTTGGCGTCGGCTCCGGTCAGCGTGAAGGGAATTTCCGCCGTTTCGCCCACGCGGATCGTCGCCGAGGCGGTGTCGAACGCGATGCCGAACTGCACGTACAACTCGAACGTCAGCACCGTTCCGTCGGCCAGCGTCAGGTAAACCAGCTTGCCGTCCTCGCTCGTGGCGACAGACTTGAACAGATTCTGGTCCGTCTGGGCCTGTCCGCAGTCGGTCCACGTCGCGCCGTTGTCGTAGGATACCCACCAATGGCTGTTTTCGATCTTGAATTCGGGGGTGACGCCCGATACGGGAAGTTTTTTGCCGTTGTCGAGGATAAAGTCGCCGTTGAGCGTCCAGTAGTAGACACCGTCGGAATCCTGTTTCACCCCGATGACCGACGAAGTCCCGTCTTTTCCGTCGCTGATGGTGATCGTCGAGGTCTCGCCGGCCGCGGTGACCAGCGTGATGACGTAGCCGCCGTCTTCACCGGGCTGTACGTCCGAGATGAACCGTTTCCCGGCGACAAGCTCCTTGAGTGTTGTGACGTCGGAGTTGAGCGCCTTGACGAGCGCCTGCAGTTCGGTGAGCTGACCGTCGAGGTCGTCCAACCGTTTTTGGATGTCCGTATCGTCGTACGAACATCCGATCAGTGCCATTAGCGGCACAATCATCAGAAGAATTTTTTTCATGGCAAGGCTTTTAAAGAAATTGGTTTAAAAGAACTGAGTGATCGCTTCAAATATAGTAAAATTGATGATTTCTGCTGCATTTTCTCCGGATTTTTTGTTTAAAGTTGCCTTGCAAGCTCTTCTGAAGGGGGTGATCCGGGGGTGCAGCGGGTGATGTAAAGTCTCTTGCCTGTTTGTTTTATTGTTAAATATTGACACGGCGAGCCTTCGCACCATACGGGATTTCGTTTGTCTTTTATTGCTCCGAATGCGGCAAACGGCAAAGGGGGAGACGCATCATCGTCTCCCCCTTTACCGTATTTTTTACGGATAAAATTCTTTCCGAAGTAAGTTATTCCCTGAAGATGTTGAGGTGCGCCAGCAGCGGATTGCGGCGGTCGAGCAGCAGGAACTCCGCCAGCAGCAACACGATTGCCGCGAGCAGCAGGTATTGGTACTGTTCGTTGAACTCTTCGAAGCGCATCACCGACAACTCGCTCTGCTCCATTTCGTTGATGCTCTTCACGATCTCGTCGAGACCGATCGACTGCTTGCTCGAACGGACATAGGCGCCGCCCGTGATGTCGGCGATCTGGGCCAGCATCTCCTCGTTGAGCTTCGAAACGACCATGTCGCCCTTCTCGTCCTTGATGAATTCGCCGCCGATCTGAATCGGGGCGCCTTCGGGCGTGCCGATGCCGATGGTGTAAATCCGTATGCCCATCTCCGCGGCGCGCCGTGCGGCCGCCAGTGCGTCGTCCTCGTGGTTCTCTCCGTCGGTGATGAGGATGACGACGCGGCTGTGATTTTCCTCGGTTTCGCCCGAAAACGACATCAGGGCCTGCGACAGCGCCTTGCCGATGGCCGTGCCCTGCACCGGCACCAGCGACGGGTCGATGCGCTTGGCGAAGGCCTTGGCCATGCGGTAGTCCGAGGTGATCGGCAGCTGCACCTTCGGCTCCCCGGCGAAGACGATCAGCCCGACACGGTCCTGATGCAGACCGTCGAAGAGCTTGTTGATGGCGTATTTGGTCCTCTCCAGCCGGTTGGGTTCGAAATCTTCGGCCAGCATCGAGTTCGAGACGTCTACGGCCAGCATCATCTCGACGCCCTGCGTCTTCTCTTCGCGGAGTTTCGACCCGAACTGCGGGCGTGCCGCCGCCAGTATGAGCAGCGTGACCGCTGCGCAGAAGAGGATGAATTTGAGCGTCACGCGCCCGGTCGATACTTCGGGCATCAGCTCTTCCAATACCTGCATGCGCCCGAAGCGCTCCAGCCGCCTGCGGCGGTTGCGCGCCGCCAGCCAGAAGAGCAGGATCAGCGCGGGTATGACCGGCAGCAGCCAGAAATATTGCGGATTTGCGAATCTAAACATTGCAAATTACGTTTTACGGTATTCTTTTCAGCACCAGATTCGAGAACAGGAACTCCAGCACGAGCAGCCCCAGACCCGCCAGCGCCCAGAGCAGGAACTGCTCGTGGTAGGTGACGTGTTCCGTAACTTCCACCTTGCTCTTTTCCAGTTGGTTGATCTGGTCGTAAATGGCCTTGAGCTTGGCCTTGTCCGTGGCGCGGAAATATTGTCCGCCGGTCTGCTCGGCGATCGACCTGAGGGTTTTCTCGTCGATCTCGACCTTCGCCATGACGGTTCCTCCGGTCGGCGTGCCGTAGATGTCCACGGCGGGGTAGGGGGCCATGCCCTCGGTGCCGACGCCGATGGTGTAGACGCGGATGCCCTGCGCTTTGGCGATCTCGGCCGCCGTCTGGGGCGCGATCTCGCCGCGGTTGTTCACGCCGTCGGTCAGCAGGATGATGACCTTCGACTTGGCTTCGCTCTCGCGCAGGCGGTTTATCGCCGTGGCCAGTCCGTTGCCGATGGCCGTGCCGTCCTCGATCAGTCCGCTGCGGATGCGTGCCAGCAGCGTCTGGAGCGTTCCCTGATCCGTCGTCAGCGGGCTTTGTGTGAAGGCTTCGCCCGCGAAGGCTACCAGTCCGATGCGGTCGCCGTAACGGTCCGCGATGAACGATCCGGCCACCTCCTTGGCCGCCGTGATGCGGTCGGGGCGGAAGTCCCGTGCCAGCATCGAACCCGAAACGTCAATGGCCAGCATGATGTCGATACCTTCGGTGTTCGTGCGCGAAAGACGCTCGACGTCCTGCGGGCGCGCCAGCGCCACGATCAGCAGGGCCAGCGCCGCCAGCCGCTGTGCGAACGGCAGATGCCGCAGCCAGTAGCGTACGGTCTTCGGCGCGCGCACGACCCCTTCGACGCTCGAAATCTGGATCGACGCGCCGCCCTGCAGCGTACGCCACACGTAGTAGGCGATCATCGGCACGAGCGCCGACAACAGCCACAGATAATATGGTGATGCGAAATGCATAGTTCCTCTTTTTTACCAGTTTTTCGATCCGCGCACCACGACGCCCTGCTTCTCCTTGAGTTTGTCCTGCGTGCGGTCCTCCTGCGCCTGAATGGCGTCGAGCATCTGCTCCTGCTCCTGCGGCGAAATGCCGGCCGGAACGGGCTGCGGCTCTCCCTGCTGATCGCCTTCCTGCTCCTTGTCGGGCTGCGCGGGGTTCTGCTGCGGGTCGCCCTGCTGCTCCTTGTCGTCGCCCTGCCCCTTGTCGTCCTTCTGTTGGTCGTCTTTCTGCTGATCGCCGTTCTGCCGGTCCTGACCGCCCTGCTGCTCCTTGTTCTGGTCTTTGTCCTGATTCTTGTCGTCACCGCCGCCACCGCCGCCGTTCTCGTCGTCGTCGATCAGACGCTTGGTGTAGGCGTAGTTGTATTTGGCCTCCTGATCCGAGGGATTCAGCCGCAGCGACTGCTTGTAGCTTTCGAGCGCTTCCTTGTATTTCTGCTGCTTGAACTGCGCGTTTCCGAGGTTGTAGAAGGCTTGGGCGCGCTCGTCGTCCGTGCGCAGCGTATCGGCCGCCGCCTGCCGCATGGTCTGCTCGGCCTTGTCGAACCGTTCGGCCTTGTAGAGCGCGTTTCCGAGGTTGTAACGGGCCTCGAACGATTCGGGTGCGGCCTCCAAAGCCCGCTCGTAACGCTCGATGCTCTTTTCGTAATTGCCCTTGTTGTACTGCCGGTTGCCGCGGCGCACCTCGCTGCGTTCGGGCATGTCCTGCGCCGAAGCGCCGAGGGCGGCAAAGAGAAATACGATATATAGGAGTCTGTACATCTTGTTACGCATTTTGGTTTTGCATCGGGTCCGGTTGCTCCGGCTCCTCCTCTTCGACGACGAGCTTGGTCTCCTCGACGAAATAGAACGCCTTCAGGTAGTCGGCTTCGTTCTGCTCGCCGTCGGGCGTCGCCTTGGCGAACTTCACCAGATCGGCGTCGCGCAGGATCGCCGTAAGGTCCATCCGGGCCTTGTCGGGCAGCTCTTCGCTGCGCATCGCCTCGATGATCTCGTCGGAGGTCATCTCCATGGCGCCCACGCCCCAGCGCGCCGCGATGTAGGTGCGCAGGATGTCCGTCAGTCCCGAATAATACTGCTTGTGCCTGTTGTTCTGCCATAGTTTCTGGTTGTGCAGCGCTTCGAGGGCCTTGATCGCCACCACGTGGGGCGGCTGCGGCGGCGCGGGCTTGAACAGGTCGCCCAGCCCCTTGCCGTAACGGGCCAGAATGCGCTTGAGCGCATAGAGCGCCACCAGCGCCAGCAGCAGGGCCAGCACGCCCCATTTGGCGTATCCGCTGACCTCCGCGAAGCGGAACGGCAGGTTGCGCTGGGGTTTCAGGTCGTAGATCGACTGCGAGGTCGAGTCGATCTGGAACGTGGCCACCTCCAGATAGAGCGAGTCGCGCGCCCGGAGCGTATCGACGATGTTCTTGTCGGCATACAGCACGGCCGGCAGTCCGAGGTTCCACTTACCCTCCTCGAACGCCGCCAGCGTGTAGCGCTTGCGCAGCCTGAGGTGGCGTCCGTCGCGTTCGAGCGTGTCGATCGGGTGGTCCTTGACCAGTTCGAGGGGGCTTCCCTCCTTGTTTTCGAATTCCGGGAACTGCACCACCTGCACCAGATCCTTGTCCACCTCGACCGTCAGGTCGAACCGGTCGCCGATCATGATGCTGTCCGGCTCGATGCGCGCCGTGACCGTCGGTGCGTTCTGCGCCCGGACGGCCGCGCCCGCAAGGAGCAGTGCTATTGCTAAAAGTCGTTTCATCGCTGTTTGAACAGTTTTAACAGTTCGGCCACGTAATCGCCGTCGGTCGAGATCATCGTCGAATCGATGCGGTTGTGCTTGAGCGTCGAGTCGATCTCGGCGCTGCGTCGCTCCCACGTCCGGGCGTAGTGCTCCCGCACGGCCCGCGACGAGGTGTCCACCCATACCTTGCGGCCGCTCTCGGCGTCCTTCAGCTCGACGATGCCCACGTCGGGCAGCTCCGTCTCGCGGGGATCGTATACGCGGATGCCCACCAGATCGTGCTTGCCCCCGGCGATCTTCAGCGCGTCGTCCAGCGCGGCCTTGTCCTTCGACGAATCCATGAAGTCCGAGAGGATGAAGGTCGTGCAGCGTTTCTTGTTGACGTTGGTCAGAAACCGCACCGGCTCCGAAAGCTTCGTGCCGGTCGATTCGGGCCGGAAGCCCACCAGCTCGCGGATGATCATCAGGATGTGGCTGCGCCCCTTCTTCGGGGGGATGAACTTCTCTACCTTGTCCGAGAAGAAGATGCAGCCCACTTTGTCGTTGTTCTGTGCGGCGGAAAAAGCCAGCACGGCGGCGATCTCGGTGATGATGTTCTTCTTCAGGCGTTCGGTCGTGCCGAACATGCGTGATGCCGAGACGTCGACCAGGAGCATCATCGTCAGCTCGCGTTCCTCCTCGTAGATCTTGATGTGGGGTTTGCGCGAGCGCGCCGTCACGTTCCAGTCTATATCGCGCACGTCGTCGCCCGCACGGTACTCCCTGACTTCGGAAAACGACATGCCCCGTCCGCGGAAAGCCGTATGGTACTTTCCGGCGAAGATCTCGTTCGAAAGACCCCGGGTCTTGATCTCGATCTTCCGGACGCGTTTCAGAATATCGTTCTCGGTCTGCTGCATCGTTAGGGTACGATTACGTTGTTGAGGATGTCGGTGATGATCTCTTCCGAGGTGATGTTTTCGGCCTCGGCCTCGTACGTCAGGCCTATGCGGTGGCGCAGCACGTCGTGGCAGACGGCGCGCACGTCCTCGGGGATGACATAGCCGCGGCGGCGGATGAAGGCGTAGGCGCGTGCGGCCTTGGCCAGCGAGATCGACGCACGGGGCGAACCGCCGTATGCGATCAGGTTCTGGAGCTTCTGGAGGTTGTACTCCGCCGGCTCGCGCGTGGCGAAGATGATGTCGATGATGTATTTCTCGATCTTCTCGTCCATGTAGACGTCCTCCACGACCTTGCGGGCCTTGATGATGTCCTCGGGCGAGATAACCTTGTTGACCTGAGGCATGCCAGCGCCCGAGAGGTTCATGCGCACGATGTCGCGCTCCTCCTGCTTCTTGGGGTAGGAGATCTTGGCCTTGAGCATGAATCGGTCGACCTGCGCCTCGGGCAGCGGGTAGGTACCCTCCTGCTCCAGGGGGTTCTGCGTGGCCAGCACCAGGAACGGCTGCGGCAGCGGGTAGGTCTGGTCGCCGATGGTCACCTGCCGCTCCTGCATGGCTTCGAGCAGTGCCGACTGCACCTTGGCCGGGGAGCGGTTGATCTCGTCCGCCAGCACGAAGTTGGCGAACACGGGGCCTTTCTTGACCACGAACTCCTCGTTCTTCTGCGAGTAGATCAGCGTACCGATCAGGTCGGCCGGCAGTAGGTCGGGGGTGAACTGTATGCGCGAGAAGGCGGCGTCCACGGCCTTCGCCAGCGTAGTGATGGCCAGCGTCTTGGCCAGTCCCGGCACGCCTTCCAGCAGAATATGGCCGTTCGACAGCAGGCCGATCAGCAGCGTGTCTACCAGATGGCTCTGGCCGATGATGACCTTGCCCATTTCCGTACGGAGCGTATCCACGAAGACGCTTTCGCGTTCGATGCGCTCGTTGAGTTCCTTGATGTTGATGACTTCGCTCATTGTTTTATATTGTTGAATTTCATTACCTCTTTTCCGCGCCCTGCATGTCCGGCCCGGCAAATCCGGCCCCGCATACTCTGCCGGCAACCCCGGTTCCGCACATGCTGCCCGACAAACCCGGTCCGCACATTCGGCCTGCATGCTCAGCCCGAAAATCCCGGCCCCGGACTGCGGGCGCAGAGAGCATGTCGCCGTATTGCCGTCGGATTTAGTTTTTTAACGTTTACAATGCAAAGATATTATTTTCTTTGAAAAAAACTTATTCAATTCTTATTAACTTTGCCGTCATGGAATCCAAAGAATCACCTATTTTACAAGGCCTGAACCCCGCTCAGCGCGCCGCCGTCGTGAATTACGACGCCCCGTCGCTCATTATCGCGGGCGCGGGTTCGGGCAAAACGCGGGTGCTGACCTCGCGCATCGCCTATATGATCGAGCAGGGCGTGGCTCCCTTCAACATCCTCGCGCTCACCTTTACCAACAAGGCCGCCGAGCAGATGCGCGAACGCATCGCGCAGATGATCCCCGACAACCGCAGCCGCTATATCCGCATGGGAACCTTCCACTCGGTTTTTTCGCGTATCCTGCGCGAGAACGCCGACCGCATCGGTTTCCCCGATTCGTTCACCATCTACGAACCTTCGGACTGCAAGAACCTGCTGAAGACCATCGTCCGCGAGCTGAACCTTCCGGACGAGAAATACAAGCCCAACCTCTTGGCTTCGCGCATATCCTATGCCAAAAACTGTCTGGTGACCCCCGGCGCCTACCTCGCCAATTCGGTCTACGCCGCCGAGGACCGTCAGGCGCAGATTCCCGAATTCGGCAACATCTACAACATCTACTGCCAGCGCTGCAAGCGCAACGGCGCGATGGATTTCGACGACCTGCTGCTGCAGACCAACATCCTGCTGCGCGACGCCCCCGACGTGCTGGCGCGCTATCAGGAGCAGTTCAAATATATTCTGGTGGACGAGTATCAGGACACCAACTACGCCCAGTACGTCATCATCCGCCGTCTCTCGCAGCTGCATTCGAAGGTCTGCGTCGTGGGCGACGACGCGCAGTCGATCTACTCCTTCCGCGGGGCCAAGATCGAGAATATCCTCTCGTTCCAGAAGGATTTTCCCGACGCCATGGTCTTCAAGCTGGAGCAGAACTACCGCTCGACCCGCACCATCGTCGATGCGGCCAACTCGGTGATCGTCCGCAACTCCAAACGCATGGAGAAACACTGCTTCTCGGAGGGCGACAAGGGCGAGCCGATCCGCATCCTCAAAGCCTATACCGACCGCGAGGAGGCTGAAATGGTCGTCTCCGACCTGCGCGACAAGATCCGCCAGACGGGCGACGAGTGGTCCGAGGCGGTGATTCTCTACCGCACCAACAGCCAGTCGGCCGTGCTGGAGGACAACCTCCGCCGCCGGGGCGTTCCCTACCGCATCTACAAGGGCAGTTCGTTCTACGACCACAAGGAGGTCAAGGACATGCTGGCCTATATCCGGCTGGTTATCAATCCGCGCGACGACGAGGCGTTCAAACGCATCGTCAACTATCCCGCGCGCGGCATCGGCGACACGACCGTCCAGCGCATCGCCGAGCTGGCCGCCGGGCGCGGCGTCTCGATGTGGGAGGCGGTCGATACGCTGGTCGCCGAACCCGCCGCCGATCCCGTGCAGAAGACCATCGCCCGCAAGGTGTCGGATTTCGTCGCCATGATCCGCGGCCTGTCTCTGGCCCGCAACGAAAAGAGCCTTTACGACTTCGGTCTGGAGATCGCCACCCGTTCGGGCATCATCGCCGCCTACCGCACCGAAAATACCCCTGAGGCGACCTCGGCGCTGGACAATATCGAGGAGCTGCTCAACTCGATGCAGCTCTTCAAGGAGCAGCGCGACGCCGAGATCCGCAGCGGCGAACGGCAGGAGGACGAGGAGGCGACCATCGACGAGTGGCTGCAGAACGTCATGCTGATGACCGACATGGACAAGGACGATCCTGAGGATCGCAACAAGGTGACGCTCATGACCGTCCATTCGGCCAAGGGGCTCGAATACAAATACGTCTATATCGTCGGTCTGGAAGAGAACCTTTTCCCCTCGCAGCGGGCCGCCGAGTCGCCCGACGGCATCGAGGAGGAGCGCCGCCTGTTCTATGTGGCCCTGACGCGCGCCAAGGTCGAGGCGACGATCTCCTATGCCGAGATGCGCTTCAAGTGGGGCAATATGGAGTTCTCGCGTCCGAGCTGTTTCCTGCGCGAGATCGACCCCAAATATATCCGCGCCGACTTCGACGCCGGCGAGGAGCGTCCGCGCCGCCCGCAGGACGGCGAAGGCCCCTCGGCCATCGACGAACTGCGCCGCCGCTTCGACTACCGCTTCCAGCAGAAACGGCAGGCCGACCGTGCAGGCGGCAATAACGGCGGTCAGCAGGGCGGCTTCGGCGGCCAGCAGGGCGGCTTCGGCGGCCGGGGCAGCGGCGGCAGTTTCGGCGGGCGTTCCGCCGACGGCCAGTCCGGTCCTGCCCGGCGCTTCGCCCGCGCCGCGGCTCCGCAGGGCGCGCGCCCTGCGGGCAGACCCGATCCGGCCCTCGTCCAGACGCCGCGCCCCTCGACCGACGGCATGCGCCGCGTGGGCGTGCGGCAGGCGGTCGACGGCGGCGTGCCCGTAGGGCCGTCGATGCCCGTCAGCGGCGACTACACCGTGGGCCAGCGCGTCGAACATCCCAAATTCGGCGTCGGCATCGTCCAGCGCATCGAGACCCTCGCCACCGACCACAAACTGGTCGTGGCCTTCGACAGCGTGGGCGAGAAAACCCTGCTGGCCAAATTCGCCAAGCTGACCAAACTGTAGAGATGATGGAAACTTCCCCCCCCCTCATTTCAGTCTGCATGACCACCTATAACCACGCGCCCTACCTGCGTCAGGCCGTCGAGAGCGTGCTCAGCCAGCAGACCTCGTTCGACTTCGAACTGGTGCTGGGCGAGGATTGCAGCACGGACCTGACGGCGGAGATCTGCCGCGAATACGCCGCGAAATACCCCGGCCGCGTGCGGCTGGTGACGGGCGCCCGCAATGTCGGCTGGCGGGCCAACTACCGCCGCACGTTCGATGCCTGCCGCGGGAAATACGTGGCCTACTGCGACGGAGACGACTGGTGGACCGACCCCTGCAAGCTGCAGATGCAGGCCGATCTGATGGAGTCCGATCCCGGTTGCGGCATGTGTTATACGGGCGCCGACGAATACTGGCAGGCGGAAGGGACCCTGAAATCCGATCCCGACCGGCACTATACCGATTTCGAGCAGATGCTGCTCGGCATTTCGGTCCCCAACTGCACGGCGCTGGCCCGCCGTGAGCTGATCGCGGCCTACTATGCCGAGATCTGCCCTGAGGAGCATCCCGAATGGCTGACCGACGACTGGCCCATGTGGCTGTGGTTCGCCTGCCGTTCCCGAATACGCTTCATAGACCGCGTGACGGCCGTGCACCGGCGCATGGTCGGGAGCGTGAGCCACGGAGATTCCTACAGGGGACGCCTTGCGAGCCGCGATTCGGCGATGGAGACCAGCCTCTGGTTCGACGAACGCTTCACGGCTTCGCGCAACCGCTTCCGCATTCTGCGCCGCCGTCATGTGGTGGGGCTCTGGCTGCTCTCGTGGAAAGGGGCGGGAGTCGGCGAATACCTCGCGCGCTGGTGGGCCGATCTGCGGCGGACGCCGCGGCTCGTCTTCTGCCCGGAGGGGGCTATTTTTCTGGTGAAGAAAATTCTTTTTCGACGTAAAAAACAGCATTTATGACGACCAAACAACGTTACGACGGCGTAATCGCATGGTTCTCGGAGCATATGCCCGTGGCCGAGAGCGAACTGCACTACACCGATCCCTACCAGCTGCTGGTGGCGGTGATCCTTTCGGCGCAGTGCACCGACAAACGGGTCAACATGACCACTCCCGCGCTGTTCGAGGCGTTTCCTACGCCCTTCGATATGGCCGCGGCCACGGCCGAGGATATTTACCCCTATATCAAGAGCATCTCCTATCCCAACAACAAGGCCCGCAACCTCGCGGGCATGGCCCGCATGCTCTGTTCGGAGTTCGGCGGCGAGGTGCCGAGCGATCTGCAGCAGATGCAGCGCCTGCCGGGCGTGGGCCGCAAGACGGCCAACGTGCTGGGCGCGGTGTTGTGGCAGAAGGAGGTGATGCCGGTCGATACGCACGTCTTCCGCGTCTCGAACCGCATCGGCCTGACAACCAACTCCAAAACGCCCCTTCAGACCGAGCTGACACTCGAAAAGAACATTCCGCCGCACCTGCTGCCGGTGGCCCATCACTGGCTCATTCTCCACGGCCGCTATGTCTGCACGGCCCGCGCCCCGAAGTGCGGCGAGTGCGGCATCGCCGTGTGGTGCCGCAAATACGCCGCCGACCATAAGGCCCCGAAGGGCTGAACCACCGACCGAAAACCCTAAAAACTTCAACGATATGACAAAAAACCTCTTCCGTATTCTGTTGTTCCTGCTGCTGCCCCTCGCCGGGCAGGCCAAAGACGCCGATTCGCTGCGCGTACTCTGGGTCGGCAACAGCTATACCTATTACAACGACATGCCGGCCATCGTGCAGCAGATCGCCGCGACGCAGAAGGTGAAGGTCTCCTGCACGCGCTTCCTCAAAGGCGGCGAACGCTTCTCCGGTCACCTGACGAATCAGAAACTGCTGAAGGCGCTGGCCGCCGGCGGCTGGGACTACGTCGTCCTGCAGGAGCAAAGCTCCGCGCCCGCCATGCCGACGCGGCAGGTCGCCCGCGAGGTCTATCCGCAGGCCCGCACGCTCGACAGCCTCGTGCATGCGGGTTCACCCGACGTCCGTGTGATTTTCTACATGACGTGGGGCCACAAGAACGGCAACCGCTTTCCGATTCCGGAATATCCGCCCATCAACCGCTACGAGACCATGCAGGAGCGGCTGATTACGAGCTACCTCGAAATGGCCTATGACAACGACGCGTGGTGCGCCCCTGTGGGCATGGCGTGGCGCCGCGTGCGGGCCGAACGTCCCGACTGCGTGCTCTATGCGCAGGATTGTTTCCACCCCGCGCTGCCGGGCAGCTACCTCGCGGCCAACGTGATCTTCACGACCATCTACGGCAAACCCTACCAGACCGACTGCACGATGGGTCTTCCGCCCGAACAGGCCGAATACCTCCAGCGCGTAGCCCAGCAAACGGTCCTCGAAAACCGGACGCTGCTCAATCTCGAATAATCCGGCGGTCAAATCCGACAGCCGAACCCGAATAAGACGACAACGGCGGAGACGAATGCTCCGCCGTTGTCGTTTATAAGTCGTCCGGTCTCTTTCGCTTCGGTTTTCCGTCTTTCCGGCGGCATCCGTCCTTTTGCGCTTTTCTGTTCCCCTCCGGTTCCCCGCTTTCCCGGCCGCGGTCGGTTTCTCGCTTTTCTTCCGTCCGGTTTCCGTTCTTCGTTTATCCTTTGTTCTGCCGCCTGCGCCCGGTTACCCGTTCTTCCATTCGTGTCTGTTTTTTTTGCGCTTTTCTGTTTCCCTCCGGTCCCCGCTTTCCCGGCCGCGGCCGCTTTTCCGTTTTTCTCCCGTCTCGGTTCCCGCTCTTCCGCCTGCCCGTTTTTCCCGCTCTGTTAGCCTGTTCTCTGTTTTCCCGGCTTTTCGTTCTGCGTCCGGCGACTACCGCTCGCTCAGGAGGAGCCAGCGCATCGTCTTTTCGTCGATCAGCCCGATCAGCTCTACGATACGCTGCGACTGGGCCGTCAGCTCGTCCACTCCGAGCGAACCCGACGAAAGCGACTCCTCCAGCGCCGCTTTTTCGGCTTCCAGCACCGGAATCTCCCGCTCCAGCATCTCCAGCTCGCGCTTTTCGTTGTACGAGAGTTTGCGCGGCGCCGTCTCCGCCGCCTGCGTCCGCACCGCCTGCGGTTTGGGCCGCGCCTGCGCCTCCTGCGCGTGGCGTGCGGCTTCGTATTCGCGTTTCCACGCCACGTATTCCGAGTAGGTGCCCGTGAAATCCTTGATCTCGCCCCCGCCGCAGAAGACCAGCAGGTGGTCGGCCACCTTGTCTACGAAATAGCGGTCGTGCGACACTACGATCACACACCCCTTGAATGCGCGCAGATACTCCTCCAGAATGCCGAGCGTCACGATGTCCAGATCGTTCGTCGGTTCGTCCAGAATCAGGAAATTGGGGTTGCGCATCAGCACCGTGCAGAGATACAGCCGCCGCCGTTCGCCGCCGCTGAGCCGCGCCACGAAGCTGTACTGTGTTTCGGGCGTGAAGAGGAAGTGCTGCAGGAACTGCGACGCGCTCATGCGCCGTCCGTCGCCCAAGTCGATCTGCTCGGCGATTTCGGTCACCACGTCGATCACCCGCTTCCCCTCGTCGAACTCCAGCCCCTGCTGGCTGTAATAGCCGAAGCGGACCGTCTCGCCGACTTCGATCGTCCCGCTGTCAGGGCGTTCGATCCCCGTCAGCAGTTTGAGGAACGTCGATTTCCCGCAGCCGTTGTCGCCCACGATCCCCAGCTTCTCGTAGCGGGTGAAGTTGTAGTTGAATTTGTCGAGGATCACCAGCTCGCCGAACCGTTTGCCGACCTCCTTGGCTTCGAATATCTTGGTCCCGATCCGCGACGCCTTGACGTCGAGCCGCACTTCGCCGCGGCTGCGCGTCGATTGCAGGCGCGCTTCCAGCTCGTGAAAGGCGTCGATGCGCGACCGGGCCTTCGTCGCCCGCGCCTGCGGCTGGCGGCGCATCCACTCCAGCTCGCGGCGGTAGAGATTCGTCTCGCTCTCCCGCCGGGCCGCCTGCGCCGTCTCGCGCTCCTGCTTCTTCTCCAGATAATAGGAGTAGTTGCCCGCGTAGTGGTATAGCTGCCGGTCCTCGATTTCGAGGATGTCGCTGCACACCTTGTCCAGAAAGTAGCGGTCGTGCGTCACCATCAGCAGCCCCGCGCCGCTTGCCGCCAGATACTCTTCGAGCCACTCGGTCATATCGGTGTCGAGGTGGTTGGTCGGCTCGTCGAGGATCAGCAGGTCCGACTCGCTTATCAGCACGTTGGCCAGCGCCACGCGCTTGAGCTGTCCGCCCGAAAGGGTCCCGACCCGCTGTCCGAAGTCGCGGATCTTCAGCCGCGACAGAATCCGCTTGGCCCGCTGTTCGTAATCCCACGCTTCGAGCGCGTCCATGCGGGCCATCGCCTCCTGCAATCCTTCGCCCGACGGCTCTTCGATCGCCCGTTCGTATTCGGCGATGGCCTTCAGCGCCGGATTCTCCGAGAGGAAGCAGGCTTCCAGCACGGTCATCTCCGCCGGATAGACCGGACTCTGTTCGAGGTAGGCGATCCTCAGATCGCGGCGGGGTACGACGCTGCCGCCGTCGTGATCCTCACGCCCCGCTATGATGTTCAGGAGCGTGGTTTTCCCGGTGCCGTTCTTGGCGACGAGGGCCACGCGCCGCCCGTCCTCGATCGCAAACGATATATTTTCGAAGAGTACCAGATCGCCGAACGATTTGGTCAGGTTCTCCACCTGAAGACAACAAGCCATAATGCGTTTTTTTTGTGTATGCAAAGCTACGCAAAAATACCGAACCGACAACCGCCGCCCCGAAACCGGATCGCCGGCCGCCGGCTTTCCGGAGTATGGAAACGTGCTATTTCGGTACGTTCCCGCGGTCGCGGTTGCATATCTCTTCTTTTTTTGTATCTTTGCAAAGATCATTTAGCGAAACAGAGCCGAAATGGAGTTATCGAAAGAGCGTCTCGAACGCCTGCGGGAACTGCTTGCCCCCGCCCATCAGCAGATCGTGATCGTGTCGCACACCAATCCCGACGGCGACGCCGTGGGATCGTCGCTGGCATGGGCCGAGGCGCTGCGGTCGATGGGACATGAGGTGACGTGCGTCGTTCCGAACAAATACCCCTATTTTCTCGACTGGATGCAGGGCATCGAGGAGGTCGTGGTCTTCAAGAACGACACCGAAGGCCGCGCCGCCCGCGCCATCGCCGATGCGGACATCCTCTTCTGTCTCGATTTCAACGCCGTTTCGCGGCTCGAAATCCTCAGCGAGACCATCGGTGCCAATACGACGGCCCGCCGCGTGCTGATCGACCACCACCTTTCGCCCGACGAGGGTTTCGACCTTTCGTTCTCGCATCCCGATTCGTCGAGCACCTGCTTTCTGGTCTACTCCATCGTCGAAGCGCTGTTCGGCGCGCAGGCCGTTACGCGCCGCATGGCCGAAGCGCTCTATGTGGGCATCATGACCGACACGGGCAATTTCGCCTATTCGTTCCTCACGCCTGAGCTGTTCCGCGCCGTGGCCGTGCTGGTCGGGACGGGCATCAGCATTCCCGACATTCACAACAACGTCTACAACGCCTATACCGAGGGCCGCGCCCGGCTGTTCGGCTATGCCATCAACCGCAAGATGGAGATTATTCAGGACGGCACGGTGGCCTACATGTCGCTGCTGGAGAACGAGATGCGCCGCTTCCAGTTCCAGCAGGGGGACAGCGAGGGTTTCGTGAACTACGCCCTGACGGTCAAGAAGATGAAGATGTCGGCCATGTTTCTGGCTCACCGCAAGTTCATCCGCGTCAGCTTGCGTTCGCGCGGAGATGTCGACGTCAATCTCTTCGCCCGCAAGTACTTCAGCGGCGGCGGCCATAAGAACGCCGCCGGAGGTAAATCGTTCGTTTCGATGCAGGAGACTATCGCACACTATATCAAGTCGGTAAAGGAATTCGCTGACGAGGGCCATCTCGGCTGATCCGCCGGAGCGGCCGCGCTGCGGCGGTTTCCGGCAGTTCTCTGCGGCCGGATTTCCGGTTGTCAATGGTTTCGGCAGATCGGTTTCGGCTGTCAATCGTCTTGCGGCGACTTTGCCCGTCCGGTTTCCGGTGGTCTGCCGCCTTGTGGCGGTTTCCGGCGATCAATCGTTTTGCTGCGGTTTCCGCCTGCTCGATTCTGCCGCCCGGTTTCCGGCTGTCAACTGTCTTGCGGCGGTTTCTGCACCGGATTTTTGGCTGCCGATCGCCTTTGCAGCGACTTTGCCCGTCCGGTTTCCGGTGGTCTGCCGCCTTGTGGCGGTTTCCGGCGATCAATCGTTTTGCTGCGGTTTCCGCCTGCTCGATTCTGCCGCCCGGTTTCCGGCTGTCAACTGTCTTGCGGCGGTTTCTGCACCGGATTTTTGGCTGCCGATCGCCTTTGTAGCGACTTTTGCCCGTCCGATTCCGGCTGCATGGCTTCCGGGGCCTGCCGTATCGCTTCTGCCGGGCAGCAGCGACCCCTGCGGTTCCGGTGCGCTCGCGGCAGCCGCCTGCGGTTCCCGGTTTTCGGGCCGTCGTGCACCCGAATTCCGGCCGTGAATTCCGCCGGTTGCCGCAAAAGATGCTGTCTCATTAATTTGGAACGTTATGGACGATTTCCGACTCAAAGTCTTCATTACGGCGGCCCGGACGCTCAGCTTCACCCGGACGGCCGAACGGCTTTTCATCTCGCAGCCCGCCGTCAGCAAACACATCGGCGAGTTGGAATCCCAATATAAGGTACAGCTTTTCATGCGCCGCGGCAGCCGTCTCGAACTGACCGGGGCCGGAGAGACCCTGCTCGCCTGCGCCGAACGGCTGGCCGACGACTACCGCCGCATGCAGTACGAAATGAGTCTCTGCGCCGACGCTCCCGTGGGCGAATTGCGGCTGGGGGCCAGCACGACCATCGCCCAATACCTCCTGCCGCCGATTCTGGCCAGATTTACGACGCGCTTTCCGGGCGTTCGGGTCGCGATGATGTCGGGCAACAGCGATCAGGTCGAGCAGGCGCTCGGCGGGCACGGCATCGACTTGGGAATGGTCGAGAGCCTGAGCCGCCGTCAGGGGCTGCACTATACGGTTTTCGCTCCCGACGAGCTGGTGCTGGTGGCCCGCACGGGCGGTCCCTATTCGCGGACCGAGTCGATAACGGCCGATGAGCTGCGCGAAATTCCGCTCGTGTTGCGCGAGGGCGGATCGGGAACGCTCGAAGTCATCAAGGCGGCGCTGGGACGCGCGGGCATCCGCATTCCGCAGCTCAACGTGGTCATGCGGCTGGGCTCGACCGAGGGGATCAAGGCTTTCGTCCGCAACAGCGACGCCATGGCCATCGTTTCGGTGATCTCGGTCGTGGACGAGCTGCGCAGCGGCGTGCTGCGGATCATCGACCTCGAAGACCTTCCCCTGCGGCGCGATTTCGCGTTCGTGCACGTCGAAGCCGAGCCGTCGGCTCTCGTCCGGCAGTTCATCGAGTTCGCAAGGGCCGACCGTTGACCGGGCGGGCTTTCTGGCGCAGCCTCGACGAGCGTATTTGCCATGATTCCTTCGCCGTTTCTGCTGTCATTTCTGCCGCGTTTCCGCAGCCGCTGTTTCTGCCGCTGTTTCTGCCGCCGTTCCCGCCGTGCTCGCGTTGCGGTTCCGGGCTTCGCTTCCTCCCTTCTTTGTGCCGCCGCTTTCGGGGGACGATCTGTCCGCTTGTTTTTTTCAGTATAACTTTTTGTTATGGCATATAATGATTTCTTGTTTCATATTCCGCTAAAAGATGCGACCTTTGCCGGCGGAATAAAGAAAAAGTTATAGTGACCATTTTAAAAATACAAGCATATGCTGGAAAAAGGTAACAGGGCGAACACCCTGCACGGAATTCTGCTGATCGCGCTGTTTTCGTTCGCGGCCTTCTACATCGCCGGCTTTCCCATCGTAAAAAGATTGTCGTTCAGTCCGCTGATCGTGGGCATCGTGCTGGGTATGCTCTACGCCAACAGCCTTCGCAACAAACTGCCCGAAACGTGGGTCCCCGGCATCAAGTTCTGCACCAAGCAGCTGCTGCGCTGGGGCATCGTCCTGTACGGATTCCGCCTGACGCTGACCGAAGTGGCGGCTGTCGGCATTCCGGCCGTCGCCGTCGATCTGGTCATCGTGACGGTCACCATTTTCGGGGGAGTCCTGCTGGGCCGTCTCTTGAAGATCGACCGCGATACGGCGCTGATGACCTCGACGGGCAGCGCCATCTGCGGCGCGGCCGCCGTGCTGGGCGCCGAACCGGTCGTGAAGTGCGAGGGTTACAAGACCGCCATCGCCGTCTCCACGGTCGTGATTTTCGGAACCCTCTCGATGTTCCTCTATCCGCTGATGTTCCGGATGGGGCTGCTCGATGGACTTACGGACACGGGCGTGGCCGTCTACACGGGCAGTACGCTGCATGAAGTGGCTCATGTGGCCGGAGCCGGCAATGCGATGGACCCGACCGATGCGCTGGGAATCGCGGGGACGGCCACGATTACCAAGATGATCCGCGTGATGATGCTCGCGCCGGTGCTGGTCGTCATGGGCTTCGTGCTGGGCCGCCGGAAGAGTTCCGGAGCCTGCAGGGAGAAGAGCAAGATCGCCGTGCCGTGGTTCGCCTTCGGATTTATCGGGATCATCTGCCTCAATTCGCTGCTGCAATACCTGTTCGGCGTGGAGAGCGTCCGCGAGATTCCGCTCAACGGCGCGATCGAATACGCCGATACCTTCCTGCTGACGATGGCCATGACGGCGCTGGGCACCGAGACGAGTATCGACAAGTTCCGGCAGGCCGGGGCGAAGCCCTTCGTCTTGGCGGGCCTGCTGTATGTCTGGCTGGTGGCGGGCGGTTATTTCGTCACCAAATATCTGGTCGGAATCTTGTAAACAGGGCTGCCCGGAGTCTCCGCTTTACGGTAATTTCGGCAGCGTGGGGGCTTCGTGCTCCGAATAGCCGAGCACCGTCTCCCGTACGAAGTCCGCGAAGCCGCGGGCTTCGTCGTATGTAAGGGGGCCGGGATAGCTCATCAGGATCAGCTGATGGGGCGTGAAGGGTTTGCGGAACGAAGGGTGGATGTACTCGTAGGGGTTGGCGACGAAGCCCAGCCGTTCGTAGAAGTGCCGGCGGCGGATCGAGATGTCGTCCACCGGCGGGTCGATCTCCAGAATGACGCGGCCGACCTTCCGGCAGAATGCCGTGAGCGCCTTCGAACCCATGTTTTGACCGCGCAGGGCGGGCGAAACGGCGAGATGCTCGACGTAGCGGTACGCCCCGGCGTTCCAGTGGAACAGAATGCCGATGAACTCTTCGCCGCGCCAGATGCCGTCGGCTTCGAAGCGCGGATCGCCGAACGCCCGGTCGTACCCTTGCGCGTTCCAGCGTTCGCAGCGGGGGAACGACTCTTCGTAAAGGTCCCACGCTTCGGCCCAGCCTTTGTCCGAACGGGATTCGAAAGGTATGAATTGCAGCTCCTGTGTCATTGTCGTCGTAATTTTGCGCAAGATAGTGCAAATTCCGCGCATTGCCAACTCCTGCGGCTCTCCTGCGGCTCTCCTGCGGCTCTCCTGCGGCTCTCCTGCGGCTCTTCGCGGGCGTTCCGGACGGCCGAGACGACGAAAAAGGGATGCCCGGTCCGGACATCCCTTCCGGCGCCTTCCGGCGCGAACTTTTTATTTCCTTTATTCTTCGGTTTTTCCTCCGGTGACTTCGTCCGGAATGCCGTCGCAGCGCACGAAGACCTGCACGTCCGAGCGGTCGTCCTTGGCCGTCCAGACCATCGAGGTCTCGGTGAAGTCGGTCACGATGTAGCGGTGCGCCCAGTCGCCTGCGCCGTAGTCGTAGCTGCCGCGGATGACCGCACCCAGCTCCGCGTCGTTGTCGATGACGAAGCGGCCCGTCAGCTTGCGGGTGCCGAAGCTGTCGAGGTTCTGGTACATGACGTACTTGGCGTCCTTGCGGATGAATTCGATGTAGACGAAGCTGCCTTCGGCGAGCGGCGCGCCGTTCCATTCGGCCAGCTGCCACGTACCCGCGATGTTGTTGTTGGTCACCTCCAGCGGAGTTACGTACATATCGTCGTCGCAGGCGCCCAGTAGCGCGAGGGCCGACAAAAGGGCCGCAAATCTCAAAAATCTTTTCATATGACTTGTTTTTATCCTGTTTCTTATTCTGTTTCCCCGAACTCGATCCACAGCATGCGCCGGCTCGGCGGCACGTCCGGTCCCCCGACCGGCAGGGGAGTCCGCCGGAGCGGCTGCGGGGCTTTGGCCGGGTCGAAGCGGACGACCAGATCGCCTTTTGTGCCGGGTGCCAGCGTCGCCGGTTCGCAGGCGAAGCTCAGGCCGGTGGCCGCGAATCCTTCGTCGCAGACCGGGGTGAGCGGTTTGTCGCCCGCATTCAGGCACTCGATACGCTCGCTCTGCACCTTGTCCGTGCGGCCGAAGCGGACGGTCCGCTGCTTGAGCCGCAGCGCGCCCATCGCATGGGGATAGTCGTCGTCCGTGCGCACCGAGGCCGTGACTGCGCCCCGGAGGCTGAGGATCGCTGTAGGCTCCTTGTCCGAGAGCTGGGTGTAGACGAAAATCCGCCGGTCGAAAACCCCCGGATGTCCCTTGGGGCGGTAGGTCACCGTCACGGCGCCTTCGCCGCCCGGTGCGACGGGCTTTTTGTCCCAGCTCGCCGCGGCGCAGCCGCAGGTGGTCTGCACGCGGGTGACGACCAGCGGCTTGCCGCCCGTATTCCGCCACCGGAAGGTGTAGACCGGCGGAACGTCGTCCTCGCCGATATGCCCGGCGTCGATCAGCGTGCGTTCGAAACGCATCGCTTCGGCTCCTCCCGCGGCCGTGGCCGGATGGGCCAGACTGTCGAGTTTGGCGCGCGGGACGATGCGGATCTGGGCGCGGAGCGGCGCGGCGGCGAGAGCCGCCCATAACGCTCCGCAGCAGAGAAGCATGCGTGTTATCGTCGCTGTGTTGCGCATCGTTGCGGGTTTAGAGCCAGCCGTTGCCGTTCGCGACCTTGCGCACCGTGATGTTGAAGGTGTGCGTCTCGTTGCCGCTCGACGTGATGCTGGCCTTGGTCGTGCCGCTCTTGAGTCCCTTGACCGTCAGTTTCCTGCCCTCGATGGAGGCCGTTGCGACCGTCGTGTCGGAGATCGAGACCGTATAGGTCATCGTCTCGCCGCCGAGGAAATAGTTGGCCGGGATGGCCGTCACTTCGCCGCCGAGGTTGATGTAGAGGTTGGGGAACGACACCTGCGTGCCGTTGCCGGCAACGGCGTTGAGCAGTTTGGCGGCGTTCACCTGACCGACGCCCATCTGTCCGCGGTAGTTGGATTTGTTGAGCTGCATGGGCTGGTTCAGACCCACGTCGGCGACGTAGCGGTAGTAGAGTTTCATGCCGCTCATGTAGTCGTCGATCGGCGTGGTGGTCTCATAAAGCAGGGCCTTGAATTCGTCGGCCGTGAAGTGGCGGCGCAGTTTTGCCGCGTACGACAGTCCCAGCGCCGCGACGCCCGAAACGTGGGGGCAGGCCATTGAGGTGCCCTCCATGTATCCGTAGCCGCTTTCGCTGACGTTGTAGGGCAGCGTCGAGAGGACGCAACCGATCTCGCCGCGCTTGTGGTCGTCGTCGAAGTATTCGTAATAGTAGTCCTGATCGCCGCCCGGAGCCGCTATCGTGGTGCCCGGACCGTAATTGGTGTAGACGGCGGGGGTGTAGTCGGCGGCCGTTGCGGAGACGGAGATGCAGAAGTCGGCGGCGCCGGGGAATCCGGCCATGGGGGCGGTTTCGTTGCCGCCGGCGAAGATCGCCAGACCGCCCTCGATCGGACCGTTGGGCGAGCCTGCGTTATGTATGAAGTACTCCAGCGCCTCCTTTTCGAGCGGCATGCTTTTCTCCCACTCTTCCTGTGTCTTGAAGCCCGGCTCGCCCCATTCGTAGCTGTTGGCCAGTCCCGAAACGTAGCCCCAGCTGCACTGCAGGATCACGGCGCCGTTGTCGGCGGCGTATTTGATCGCCTTGACCGTGGCCAGCGCGTTGCTGGCCGTGCTGCCCGAAAAAATCTGGCACGACATGATCTTCGCGCCGGGGATGCTGCCCCGGCCGCCGGCGATCGAGCTGATGCCGATGCCGTTGTCGTTCTGCGCGGCGATTACGCCCGCCACATGCGTGCCGTGGCCGGTGTCGTTGACGTCGTCCCATGAGATGACGCCCGTGTTCTTGACGAAGTTGTAGCCGTAGACGTCGCCCTGATAGCCGTTGCCGTCGTTGTCCTTGTGCGAGCGGTAGATTTCGTTCTCGTTGACCCACATGTTGTTCTTCAGGTCGGGGTGCTCGATCATCACGCCCTCGTCGAGGACGGCCACGACGATCGACTCGTCGCCCGTCGAGAGTTCCCACGCCTGCTCGCACTGCACGTCGGCGTCCACGATGGATTTCTCGCCGAACATGTTGCCGCGGTTCACGAGGTGCCACTGCTGCGGAAGCAGCAGGTCGTCGAAGGGATAGGCCGAGGCTTCGCCCGTCCGGGTCGCGCGCTGGTGCTGGATGGCTTCGAGCGTCTTGCGGGAGAGGGGCATCGCCTTTTTCCCGGCGTTGTAGGCGCGGTGGATGGTGCGGTTGAAGCTGACGTGCTGCACTTCGCCCAGCGCCGAGAGTTTCTCGGCGACCTCGGCGGCGGTGAACTCCTCGCCGAAGCGGACCACGTACCACAGGTGCAGTTCCGATTCGCGGGTGCGCTCCTCGTTGCGCGGGTCCACGGGGAAGACGCGCTCGATCTCATAACCGCCGACGATGTCCAGAATCTCATCGACGGAGAGAATGCCCGAACGGGTCGCGGGGCCGCCGCTGCGGGTGATGCCCGCCCGGTCGAGTATGTCGCTTACGTAAGGTGCGAATTTCACCAGCACCTCCCCCGATTGGTATTCGGCCGGGACGTCCGGGCCCGGAGCCGGCTCCGGGGCGGACAGCTCCTCTTTGGTACATGCGGTAAATGCCAGTAAAGCGGTGGCAAGAATGCCGTATAGATAGTTTTTCATCGTCATAATTATTTGGTCGTCTCCTCCTCTTCTTCTTCCGTGCCGGGATCTTTCTTGTATCCCTCGTAGAATTCGTAGTAGTAGTTCATGTTGGCGGGTTCGTTGGTGAATCCTGCCAGCGTGCCGGTCGCATCCTTGCCCTCCTGCGTGAACACCAGCACGCTGGGCACCCACCAGTCGAGCGCCGGGTGGTAGAGCAGCCAGTCGGGCAGTTCGCCGGTCAGGCGGTTGAGGTTGATGGCGAACCGCTTGGTGTGCGGCATCACCTTCGGGGTGCCGATCAGCGCGCGGGGCAGCGTGTCGGCGTCAATGATGTCCTGTTCGGTGTATTTTTCCCAGTCGTCCATCTTGGGCAGCGGTCCCTGCAGGTAGTTGACCGAAAGCAACAGCGTGTCGAGGTCCCATTCGATCAGGCGGCGCGGGAATCCCTGTTCTTCGACAAGGCCGCCGTAGTTGGTTTCGATGGTGTTGCTCAGGTCATAGATGTTCTTGCGCGTGTTGGCGCCCATGTTCAGCGTCCGGAGCTTCGGGAAGTTCGTCGGGTTGATCTCTTCGGGAACCTTCTGGAAGTTGTTGCTGCTCAGGTCGAGGTATTCGAGATTCTTGAGCGCCGTGAAGTTCTTGTCCAGCGATACCAGACCGTAGGCCGAGATGGTGAGCCGGCGCAGCTGCGTGAGCTTGGTGATGTACTCGCCGGTGGTGAGGTCCTTGAGGAAGGCGTTGACGTTGCTGTAGAAGCTCAGCTCGTCGGCGGCCGTCAGGTACTGCACCTCGAAAGGCAGCTCCTCTTTGGTGTTGAACATGAAGAACCGGGCGTATTTCACGCGGCCCTTCTTTTCGGGCGTGTACCCCTCCATGCCCTCTTCCCAGAGGATCACGTTGTCCCAGTTGTCCATGCGTTCGCCGTTTTCCCAGCTTGCGATGGTTTCGAGCGTACGGGCGATGGCCAGCAGGGCGATCGAGTCGCCGCCGCGGGTGTTCTCCTCGATCGGTTCGGCGGCCTGTTGCGTGACCACGAGGTTGTCGTGCCGTGCGAGTTCGACCTCCTTTTTGGAGGTGAAGGTGACGTCGGCGATGCGGGGGTTGGGCTGCGAATTGATGTTCCAGTTGAAGCGCACGGTCACTTCGCGCGGGCGGATGCCGCGGTCGAATTCGACCGCCGGCTTCTCGAACTTGAGCCAGTTTTCGGCCGATTCGGGAACCTTGACGTAGAAATCCACGTTGGTCTTTATCTTGACGTCGAAGTGGCGCATGCCGTACGCCGCGTAGTTGGCGACGGTGACCTCCTTGTCGTCGATGCCGATGAGGTAGTCGAAGCCTTTCTGCGAGACGGCGATCTCCTTTTTGACCCAAGTGTTCTGCTCCATGATGCGGATTACGCCGCGGCGGGGCTGGTCGGTCAGGGCCGAGTCGATGAGTACGCGGCATTCGGTCGTGCCGCGGCCGTTGGCGGGCGAGACGGTGATCCACGGTTCGTCGGTGGTGGCGACCCACTCTTTCTCCGCCGACACCCTGACGGTGTGGGTTCCTCCCGTGGCGGGGGCTTCGATGGCGTCGCTGTCGGTGCCGAATCCGACGGTCTTGGCGGCGTCGGAGCAGCCGCACAATGCGATCGAGCAGAGGATAACCGGTATGTAATTCGTTATTTTCATTGTCATTTCTCCTTAGTGGTTATTCGAGCATTTTATCGCAGTTCAGGATATTCTGGGTCTTGTCGTAAATCAGGTTGTAGGCGCCCTGCTGCCAGTAGTAGCAGATCGCCGAGGCATCGAACGTGATGTTGGGGTTATCGCTGATGTCGAGGTGGTAGATCAGGTGGGAGATCGTGTCGTCGATCTTACGCAGGTCGTTCGAGCCGATGTAGAATCCGCGCAGGCCGGTGTGCTGGTAGAGTCCCGTGGGCCATTCGCGCAGGCAGCGGTTGCCCTGAGCGTCGCGCTGGCCGCGGATGGCGTAGACCGTCAGGCCCGCGCAGTTGAGCGGCGACCACGGGAACTTGTCGAAGGCGTTGTACGAGACGTCCAGCCCGTAGAGGTAAGGCAGCTGCTCGGCCGTGAAATCCTTCGGCAGCTTGCTGAGCTTGTTGTAGGTCAGATCGAGCGAGGTCATCGAAGTCGAGTATTTGCCGGAGAACGACCCTTCGGGGATTTCGTCGATCATGTTGCCGCGCAGGATGATGTATGCGACGAGCGATCCCGTCGTGCCGAGACATTTGGGGAACTTCGTGAACTTGTTCGCCGCGAGCGAGAGCTGTTCGATGTTCAGGCCCTTGAACGTGCCGTCCTCTTCGCCTTCGAAGCCGTCAATCTCGTTGTAGGAGAAATCGACCGATTTGATGGTGAACTTGCTCTTGGCCGAGAAGATGTTGGGGAACTTCGTGAATTTGTTGTAGGTCGCCGAGAAGGTCTCGACGTCGTCCATGGTGCAGAAAAGGCCGTTCCCGTCGGCGGGCAGCGACGTGAGTTTGTTGTTGTCGAGGTAGAGCTGCGCGGGAGCCACTTCTTTTCCGAACGGATGGATGGTCCCGATCTGGTTTTGGGCCAAGTCCAGCAGGCCGATCTTCTTGAGGTTCCGGAACGATTCCGGCACTTCCCGGAGATTGTTGTCGCGGACGTAGAGAATCTGTAGCTTCTCCTTCGCAGGGCCGTTGGCGATGGCGTTCAGACCCTTGTAGACCTCCTCGGCCGACCACTGCGAGTTGTTGGAAATGTTGAGCGAGATCATCTCCGGGAGCTTGGCGAGCACCATCGGGAACTGCGTCATCTTGGGGCAGTTGTACACCTCGACGTCGGTCAGCGACTTGAGGTTTGCCAGCTCGTCGGGCAGCGTCTCGATCTCGCCGTTGGCGACGAACAGGTATTCGAGGTTTTCGAGCTTGCCGATGGCCGGGTCGATCGACTTGAGGCCGTTGGTCAGCTTGCCGTGCACCACGTCATAGGGGCGGATACGCTTCTGAAGTCCGGTTTTGCGGTCGATGATCTCGTCCTCGGTATAGTTCTCCTCGTAGAGCGAGATGCCCGGAATGGTCAGGTTGTGCTCCTTGAGCGCACGGGCGATCGGCTCGGAGGTCTGCGTCGGCGTGTGGATCAGGCGGAGGAACTCCTTGTTGCGCTCCATGCGGGTGCGCTTCCGCTCGCTCAGGCTCTTGTCGGGCGCGATCGAGGGATCGTATTCGAGCAGGTTGGCGTCGTTGTGCGAACCCAGATAAAGCTCGATCAGCTGCGTGAGCTGGCCGATGGCCGCGGGCAGGTGGCCCCGGAATCCGAAGTCGCTGAGCGTGATCTTCGCCACGCGGCCGTTGGAGTGTACCTCCACGCCGGGCTGGATGCCCCACAGGTCGGGGTCCTTGTTGAAGTCCCAGTTGGTGCCTTCGGGGTAGTTTTCGCCGGAGAAATACCAGTTGGGGCCGTCGAGCGCCTTCCAGATTTCATACAGCGCGTAGTAGTCGCGGATATACTCGTCGGCCTCGTAAAGCGTGACGCCGACCTTCGTTTCGGTGGTCTTGTTGTCCTCGATGACGAAGTCGAGGTTCTTGGGCCGCTTGTTGTTCTCCAGCAGCAGCTTGTTCTTGTCGTAGGTTTCGTACCGCATCATTTTGTAGCTGCCGGCCTTGAGCGAAAGCAGCGTGTCGCATTCGAGCGACGAGGTCTGGTAGCCGAACGTGTCGTCGTCCTCGTCGAAATGGATCGAGAACTTCGTGGGCAGCATCTTGAAGGTCGTCTGTTCGTTGGTCTCGCCCTGTTTTACGGTGAGGCTGATGAAAGCGATCTCGTCGAACGTATACTGTCTGTTTGCCGCACGGGTGACGGGCGTCTCGGTGAAGTCCGAAAGGTCCTTGCGGATGGTGAAGCGCACTTTTCCGCGCGGTTCGACATCGACCGTCAGGTCGTGGACCTGCAGGCCGCCGGCTTCGACGACGAGCCGGTCGTCGAGGGGCATGCCGTTGTATATCAGCTCGTCGTTCGCGTTGTAGAGCGAGAAGGTGATGATCTGGTACTGTCCCGTCAGCAGCCGCAGCTTCTCGCTGCGCAAGCCGAACTCGGCGCTCTCCTTGTCGGAGGCCGAGAGCGTCAGCGTCTGGGTGACGGTCGTGCCGTTGCAGCCGAGCGACACCTGCACCTTGGCGGCTTCGTAAAGGTAGTCGAGCTGGGGTTTCTGCGCCCGGCTGACGGCGTCGTAGGACGCCTCCTTGTAGAGTTTGAACTGGACGTATCCGTAGTCGAGATCGCGGTTGTCGATGCCGTCGTCGTCGGAACATCCGCCGGTGAGGGCCGCTGCCAGTGCGAGAATCGCCGCTACGAAAATTTTTAAAAGTTTCATATCTAAAAACCTGTTCTGTATATTCTCCATAAATTGTAGTCGTATAGAACGGGTCCCCGCCCCTTCGAACGGGGACCTGTCGTGTGGGTGGTGTTTAGAACGCGGGCATACAGTAAACGATGCATTTCATGTTCCAGCTGCCGTCCAAGAACTGCAGCATGCCGTAGGGAGCCTGCTCCGCTTCGGGTTTGGCCATGGAGACCTGAATCTGCGTGTCGGAGAGGGGTTCGTAGTCGAGCCACTCGGCGCCCGACATCGGCATGAGCATGATCTGCTGGTAGGGCGAGACTTCCAGTACGGCGTTCGAAGGTTCGGCCGAGGTGTAGGTCAGCATGTACTGCGGAACTCCCATGCCGAGGTTCTCGGCGAACGAGGCGAGCAGGTCCGTGTTGCCGCCTGCGACCGCTTCGTAGTTCTCCTTCGTGATCTCGACCAGCGTCGCGCCGCTCACCAGATCGGGCATGGCGAACTTCACTTCGAAACCCTCGCCGCCACCGCCGATCGGATAATTCTCGTCGTAGATGCACTGGATGAGCGCAAACCGGCCGTCGGCGTCGGTGAAGACGGCGAATCCGATGTGGGCGATACCCTCGTTCGCCATCGAGCTGCCGCCGCACTTGTCCTTGGCGGGGTCCATGTCTACGATGACGCCCTCCGCGGTCTTGCGTACCGAGAGCCAGCTCTCCTCGCCGCTCATGGGCTGCAGGTCGTAGTCGAAGAAGGCGACGCCGGTATATTCGCGGTCCACGGTCAGCGTCGATTCGGGATCGTTCGACCACTCCTTCGTATAGATGAGCTTGTAGCCGTCCCTGACGCCGAATTCGCCGATGTACCAGTCGTCGGCCGGCAGCTTCTCGAAGGCGGCGCCGATTTCGGTCATGCCTGCGGGGTTGTTCGCCGAGATGGAGCCGGGATTGGCCTCCTGATTGATGGTGGTGACGAGATATTGTCTGTATTCGTCGCGGATCTCCGCGTCGATGAGCTGATAGGGGTCGGAGATCGTTTCGGCGACCGCTGCGGGCAGCGCCAGCAGGTATGCCTTGCGGGCTTCGCCGCCGTTCTCGGTCACGCCCACGGTGAACTGGCGCGACTGTACGACGTCGCTGCCGGGCGTGCTGTCCCACGGCTCCTCGGTCAGCAGGATCCATGCGAGGTCTTCGGCTTCGGCGCTCAGGTAGGGATCGCCCCACTGCTGCGTGACCTTCGCGAAGAGGAAGAACTTCGCGCCGTCGATGCTCTGGACGCTGCCCATCGCGCTGCCCGGAACCCAGTCGCCGTTCATGCTGTTGAAATATTCGGCCTTGGCGTTGAATTTGGTCTCGGCGCTCATGCCGCTGACGGAGAAGATGTCGCGGCAGGCCGGAATCGAGATCGGAATCTCGTAGCTCACTTCGGAGTTGTTCTTGTCGGTGAATACCAGCGTCTCCTCGGCTCCATCGAGCGGGTAGCGCGAAGCGTCGCCCTGCAGGCGCAGTTCGAGCTGCGCACCCGGTTCGCCGATGGTCTTGGCCGGGACCTCAAGCCACTCCGGCAGTTTGCCGAGCACCCATTCGAAGTTGGCCTCCACGAGTACCGGCATCGAAAATCCGGTGCGGCCTTCGGGCCACGTCAGGGCGACGTTTTCGGCCGGTTCGGTGCCGTAGAGGTAGGTAAGCCCGGTTTCGGTGCTGTTGGGGTTGTAGATGAAGTCGCCGTAGTCGTCCAGCTGACAGGTGCGGAGCGTGAAGCCGCGGTCGAGCGTGCCGCGCGTGATCGTGGCGATGACCTTGCTCTGGCCGCCCATGGTCATGGTCACCTCGCAGACGCGGTTGTCGTCGAACTCTTCCAGTTCGGCGGCGGCGATGACGATCCGGGCCGGGCCCGCGCCGCCGCGCAGGGTCCAGACCTTCTGCGTTCCGTCCTCGATCCAGAACCATGCGGCCGTCGCGGTCGGGACGCTTGCCTCCCAATCCTGATTGGGGTCGATTTCGATCGTGAAGGTCTCTCCGGCTCCGATGGTCGGGGAGACCGCTTCGGGGAAGTTGGGGCTGGGAGCCTTGATCTCCTTGTCCGAATCGGAACACGAAGCGGCCGCCAGACATGCTCCCGCGAGCAGTGACATCACCAAGTGTAAATAGTGCCTTTTCATATCTCTTGTCTTTTTCTGCTTTAATGGATTTAGCGCGCGTGCGGCGTGATGACTCCGCCCGGTTTCATGCCCTCTTCACGCTGGAGCCGGTCGGCCTCTTCGTCGCTGACCCACTCGATGATGTTGTAGAAGTGGCCTACCAGACCGACGTTCTCGCCCATGTTCTCGACGTGGACCTTGATCCAGAGCGTGACGTATTTCTGACACGAATTGAAGTAGGAGTCGTAGAGCGGGCTGTTGGTGACCAGAATCTTGTTGTCGCCGAGGATCTGTCCGAAGACCGAGCCTTCGTCTGCGAGTATCTGGTTCTTGTCCATGGTCACCAGCGGTTCGGCCGGATCGGCCGGGTCGAGGCGGATCGTCACGTCGTAGCCCGAAAAGAGCCAGTCGTGAAGGATGATCATGTTCTCCTCGGTGGGGTGCTTCTCGGTGCGGATGAGCCGCTGGAGCGAAGTGTTCTCGATGCCGGGATACTGGTTGAGGAAGAGCGAGGTCACGACGCACCAGCCCGTGAAGTCGTTGACGTCGTACGGGCAGCTCTTCATCATCACGACCTTGGTCTGGTCGTGGTACAGATTCCAGTTGACCTGTTCGGGCATGACCAGCTTGAGGATGAAGCCCAGCGAGTCGGTCGGCTCGATGTTGTCGTACAGGCCGCGCACCTCTACGTTGGCGGCGCGCTGGCCGGCCTTTATGGTGATGGTGTTCGAACGCAGGGCGTAGTGCAGCCCTTCGATGGCGTTGCTGCCCTTGTCGATGATCTCCACGCCGAACGTGCGGTCGTAATCGCACGCGACGGTCGAAGTGACGGGAACCGAGAAGTATTCCTTGTCCTGAAGCACCATGTAGGTCGCCGCAGTGTCGGCGAACATGACGAACTCCCGGTCCGAATAGGTCTTGTACTCCTCCTTGCAGCCGGTGAAGAGGGCGGCGAGGAGTCCCGTTGCAAATAAAACCGTGATAATTTGTTTCATTGTTTATGGTCTGTTCGTTGTTGCTATCGGTTGCTTTCGTTGGGCAGAATCTCCGAGCCGGGAGACTCCAGCTCGTGCTGGGGAATCGGCCATACGAAGAGCGGATTGTCCGGAGTGATCTTGAGCGAGCTGCCTTCGGGCTGCGAGCACGACTGCGGCGTGCGGCGGATGCTGTAGCCGCCGTTCAGGTCGGCGTACTCCTTGCCCCAGCGCTTGAGGTCGTGCAGGCGGAAACCCTCCATGTAGAGTTCGCGCACGCGCTCGTCGGAGATGGTCTGCAGCCAGTTGTTTTTCGAGACGTTCAGCGTGCCGCCCGAAGCGTAGCGCATCTTGCGCAGCGCCGTGAGGTCGTTGCCGGCCTTCGTGAAGTCGTTCTTGCGGCAGTAGGCTTCGGCGCGGATCAGGTACTGCTCGGCCAGCCGGAACGGCTTGGGCATCGAGACGTGGAAGATCAGCTTGCTGGTGAAGTTGCGGTTGCCGTAGTATTTCACCAGCATCGGCCAGTCCAGTCCGTTGGTGTAGCCGATCGTCAGCCCCTGCTCCTTGCCGGCGAAGTAACCCGAATAGCGCAGGTCGGCGTCGTCGTACAGGTTCAGCGCCGCGGTGGCCGGCACGTAGTCGGGATAGTAGTAGGTGAGGTCCTTGGTGAAGTTCAGGAACACCGTTCCGAGCGGACTGCCGTAGGAGGTTTCCGTGAAGCCGATGCGCCAGATGATCTCGTAGCTCAGGTCGTAGGCCCACATGTAGTCGAAGAAGGTGTAGTCGGCGTTGTACTTGGTTTTGGCGTCGGCCAGCTTGAAGGTGTTCTTCTTGTCGTCGATCAGGATGCTCGCGTATTCGATGGCGGTATCCCAGTCCTGCATGTAGAGGGCCACGCGGGCGTGCAGCGCCTGAGCGGCCGCCGAGGTGATGTACTCGTTGCTGTAGGCGTCCTCCTCCTTGTCGAGACGCTTCTCGGCCTCCGCCAGATCGTCGAGCACGAACTTATAGGAGTCGTACAGCGACGCGCGGCGGATCGGCTCCGGCGTGGAGTATTTGGTGCGGATGACCACGCCCAGCTCCGATTGCGCGGTGGCGGGGTCGTAGGCCTTGCAGTAATTCTTGAGCAGCTCCGAATAGCAGAGCGCGCGGATGGCGTAGACCTCGCCGGTGTATTCTTCGAGGTCTTCGAGGTTGTCGTCGCTGATTTCGTTCCGCATCACTTCGTCGATGCGTTCGAGGAAGAAGTTGCAGCGGCTGATGACGGTGTAGAGGTCGGCGTAAACGCCTTCGAGGTCGAGGTCGGTCGGGCGGACGTCCCAGCGCCAGAAGTTGCCGAACTGGTTGCTGTTGCCCTCGACGGCATAGACGAGGTCGGCCTGAATGTCGGGCAGCAGCGTGAGCCGTCCGCTGAAAAGCGAGCTGCTCTTGAAGGTGGCGTAGATGCCCGTGAGGGTCTGCTCGGCATCCGCGAAGGTCTTCATGGCATCCTTTTCGGGGATGGCGGATTCGGGGTATTTGTCCAGACACGAAGTGGCGAGGAGAAGCACCGCAAGGGCGGAAAGTCGGAATTTTATATTGCGTAACATGTTCATAGTCCCGTTTTAGAATGTTAAGTCGAGTCCGAAGGTGAATTGCCGGGCCATAGGATACTGCGCTTGGTACATGTTGGAGTTACCCTCAGGGTCGAGTCCCGTGAATTTGGTGAACGTAAACAGGTTCTGGGCCTGTGCGTAAATCCGGGCGCCTCCGATGAACCGGGTCTTGCGCAGCCACTCCTGCGGGAAGGTGTAGCTGAGCATGAGGTTCTTCAGACGCAGGAACGAAGCGTCCTCCAGCAGGCGGTCGTCGAACTCGGTGTAGACGCCGTGGCGCGGAATGTCGGTGATGTCGCCCGGTTTCTTCCAGCGGTTGAGCAGGCGTTTCGACTGGTTGAAGGAGACGAAGCGGCCGTTCGACTCGTCGAAATAGCGGTCGTTGTTGATCATCCAGCGGTCGGCCACCCATGCGAACTGCGCCGAGAGCGAAAGCCCCTTCCATGTCAGCGTCGTGCCGAAGCCGCCCTGCCACGGGGCGAAGAAGCTCTTGCCGGTCAGCACCTTGTCCTCGTCGCGGAGTTCGGTGGTCAGCTCGCCCTGCTTGGTGTACCACAGGGCGTCGCCGTTGGCGGGATTGACGCCGGCGAAGCGGTTGATGTAGAATTCGCCCACGGGGTGTCCCACGACCAGCTTGGTGTTGGTGCTGGACATTTCGTACTCCGTGACGCCGTTATAGAGTTCGGTGATCTTGTTCTTGTTGTAGGATACGTTGGCGTTCACGCTCCACAGGAAGTCCTTGCTTGCGACGACGGCGCCCGACAGGCTCAGCTCGACGCCGCGGTTGACCATGCCGCCCACGTTGCTCCAGTGGTAGCCGTAGCCTTTGTCGGCATAGGATTCGGGAACCTCCATCAGCATGTCGGTCGTCTTCTTGTTGTAGAGTTCGACGTCCAGATTGAGCCGGTTCCAGAAGCCCAGATGCAGGGCCACGTTGGTCGTCCAGAGCTTCTCCCAGCTCAGCTCCTCGTTGCCCGGCTGGGTGGGGGCGATGCCGGCGTTGCCGAAATAGTTCTGGCCGCCGGTCACCAGCGCGAGGTGTTCGTAGTTGGGAATCTCCGAGTTGCCCGACGTACCGGTGCTGACGGCGATCTGCGCCAGCGTCAGCCAGCGGCGGGAGTTCTCCATGAATTTCTCGTTGCGCAGGTTCCACATGAAGCCCACCGACCAGAAGCCGGCCCAGCGGTTCGAGGCGCCGAAGCGCGAGGAGCCGTCGGTACGCAGCGAGAAGTCGGCGTAGTAACGGTCCGAATAGCTGTACTCGGCGCGTCCGAAGAACGACAGATAGGCGTAGTTGTCGTCGGTGGTGTCGCTCCAGCGGGTGGCGCGCGGACTCGACGAGATGTTCACCAGTTTGTCGTTGTTCTGGTCCTTGGTCTGCAAGGAGAAGGCCTCGTACCGGTAGTCGAGTCCCTCCTGCCCCGCGAGGAAGGTGAACATGTGCTTGTTGTCGATGTCGAACCGGTAGGTGATCGTATTGGTGACCGAAAGGCTCATTCCGTCGGAGGAGTTGCGCTGTACGGTACCCGAACCGAGGTTGGGGGCGTAGCTCGGATAGGAGATGCCGCGGCCCGTCGAGTGCGAATAATCGACGCCGAACTGCGAACGGAGCGTAAGCCCTTCGATCGGGGTCGCCTCGGCGAAGACCGTGGATATGATCTTGTACTTCTTGTAGTCTACGGGGTTGTTCTTGAGCCATTCGAGCGGGTTCTGCCCCTCGCCCTTCCACGAACCGTCGTTCACCGACGCCAGCGAACCGCCGGCGCGGTGCGGGTTCCAGTAGGGAAGCATGAAGCGTGCGGCCGAAATCGGTGTGGTCAGGGTGTATTCCCCGTCGTCGGCCTTCTCGATGGTCTGGTAGTTCATCATCGTGTTGGTGCCGAGTTTGAGCCACTTGGCGGCCCGCTGCTCGACGTTGGCGCGGATCGAGTAGCGTTCGAACGACGAACCCACGGCCGTACCGTCCTGACTGTAGTAGCCGCCCGAAACGTAGTAGTTGGTCTTTTCGCTGGCTCCTGAGACGGAAAGCTCGTAGTTCTGGAGCAGCGCGGCGTTGCTGAACACCTCGTCGAGCCAGTTGACGTCGGTCTTGGCCAGCACGTTGTAGTTCTTGCCGTCGGTCAGCCCCAGCTCTTTCTCATACTGGATGCGCTCCGAAGTGTTCATCAGGTCCCAGTTGCCGTAGGCGATCTGCGAAAAACCGAGCTGCATGCGGTAGTTGATCTTCGCGCGGTCGGCCATGCGGCCGCGCTTGGTGGTGATGACGATCACGCCGTTGGCCGCGCGCGCACCGTATATGGAGGTGGACGAAGCGTCTTTGAGGACCGAAAGGCTCTCGATGTCGGAGGGATTGATGGTGTTGAAGTCCCTGCTCGAAATGGCGACGCCGTCCAGAATGTAGAGCGGCGCGGTGCCGGAGTTGATCGAGTTGGTGCCTCGGATGGCCATGGCTGCGGCCTCGCTCGGCTCACCGGAGTCGGAAAGTACCGTCAGACCCGGAACCTGACCCTGAAGGGCCTGATCGAAGGCCGCCGCCGGGGTGTCCTCGATCTTCTCGGCCTTGACGGTCGATACCGAGCCTGCGATGGTGCCCTTTTTGCGGACGCCGTAGGCGATCACCACCACGTCGTCGAGCGTCTGCGAATCGCCTTGCAGCGCGACGTCGCAGGTAACGGAGCTTCGGCCTGCGGGAACCGTGAATTCGAACGGTTTGTAACCGATGTACTGGAAGGTGAGGGTGGTCCCCGCCGAAACGGTTATCCGGTAGGTGCCGTCGGCGAGTGTGCTCACTCCGCTCGTGGCTCCGGAAATCACGTTGACCCCGATCAGGGGTTGCTTGTCATCCGCCGAAGTGACGATGCCACTGACGGTCACGTTTCCCCCCCCCTGAGCCATAGATACGGCCGGCAGGATACATAGGAAAAGTGCAAGAATGTTGAGTAGAAGTTTCGTTTTTTGCATAAGTGGATGCTACTTTCTTACGCGGCAAAGAAAAATAATTAAAATGAATTTGCCAAATATTCAAAATGGATGAAATGTAAGCCGGAGTGCCTGAAAAGGGCTGTTTCGGTGCTCTGTTCGGTGTGTTTCAGTGCTCTATTCGATTCTTAATTAATAACTTAAGGTTTTGATTTGATTTGTTGCGATTGGGTTGAATAATATTCAAAATATTTTCATAAAAATGTAGAAATAGGTTTGCTTATTTTGAAATTTTATCATTATATGAGCGGTGCTCGGTCGGATTTCGGGGCGGGGATTTAGCGGGCCGGAAGCTTCGGAAGCGGAAAACGGGCGTTTGTTTTTGATATATTTTAAGAAATGGCCTCCTTTTGTTGTCCGGTTTTAGGAAGCCGTAAAAAAATGTCGAAATATTTGCCGAAGGAGGGCTTTTCACCCCCGAAATTGAGAAAAGATAACAATTTCTTTAATTTTGTTAATCCCGCTTTGCAGGGAACGAGACGTCTTGAAAGCGGTCTGAAAGGCCTTTTCGGAGGTTTAATTAGGCTGAAACGGGAAATTTTGTGCCGATGCAGTCGTTTTTACCGGGGCTAAACTTACGGATTGTAAGCATTATTGTCATATTTCATATTAATACATAACTTTTCAAGCAGAAATCTACCCACCTTGCGAGGAAACGTTGCTTTATGCTCCCGATTATCCTGAAAATTGATTAAATTTGATTCGTTATGCGAAAATGGCGCTACCTCGCCGCCGAACACCCCGCCGTGGTCGAACGCCTGCGCGGAGAGCTGCGAAAATTAGGTTTCCGATTTAAAAAATAACTGCCATGACCCTTTCTTACGACAAAATCCTGCGGCGCGCGGCGCTTTGCATGCTGATGCTGCTTATGACGGGCGCCTGCTCCCGGCGCGGCCCCGTGCTCACGTTCCGCGAGGCGGACGATCCTACGGCCGATACGCTCGCCGACTGGTCGGGCGTCGCTTCGGGCCTGCATGCCGCTTGGGGCACGACCGACAAACGTTACGCCCGCTCCGTCGTGCCCTGCGCCGCGGAGTCCGAATGCCGCCTGACGGCATGGCGCGGCGAACGGGTTTCGGCCCAGTTGGTACTGTGGAGCGTCGACAGCGTCGGAGGCGTGGAGTGCCGCATCGGGAAATTCCGCTCGGACGGCGCTTGTCTTCCCGCCGGAATCGCGCAGGCCCGCTTCGTGCGTTACGTGCTCACCGACACGTTCGGTCCGGGCTGCGGCCACCGCAAGGACGGCGATTTCCCTGTTTCGCTCGCGGCCGACATGCTCGACACGCTCGGCCGCTTCGACATGGATGCGCGCACTGCGCGTCCGGTGTGGCTGACCGTCTCCGTGCCGGACGACGCGCCGGCAGGCGTCTACCGCTCCTGCGTCGAAGTGACGGGCTGCGGCGTGAAAAGCCTCGAACTGCCCCTCGAACTCCGCGTGCAGGAGCGGCGTTTGCCCCGCCCTGCGGAGTGGAGTTACCACCTCGACCTCTGGCAGCATCCTGCGGCCGCGGCGCGGGTAATGGGTCTCGCCCTGTGGAGCGACGCGCACTTCGACGCCCTGCGTCCGCTGGTGCGGATGCTCGCCGACGCCGGACAGAAGGTCGTCACGGCGACGCTCAACAAGGACCCGTGGAACCACCAGTGTTTCGACGCCTATGAAGACATGATCCACTGGACCAAGCGCGCTGACGGCACTTGGGTGTACGACTATTCGCTCTTCGACCGCTGGGTCGGACTTTGCGCCGGGGAGGGGATCGACCGGCAGATAAACTGCTATTCGATGCTGCCGTGGAACAACGAACTGCACTATTACGATGCGGCGGCGGACCGCATCGTCGAGGTCCGGGCCAACCCCGGAACGCCCGAATTCGAAGCGATGTGGGGACCGTTCCTCCGGGATTTCGAAGCGCACCTCGACGCGAAAGGATGGCTCGGCAAGTGCTGTGTCGCCATGGACGAGCGCTCGCCCGAAACCATGGATGCGGCGATCGGCCTGCTGCGCAGCGTAGCTCCCGGACTGGGAATCGCCATGGCCGACAACCACGCCAGCTATAAACGCTATGCCGATCTGGACGACGTCTGCGTGCAGATCGACTGCCGCGTGGCTGACGAGGACCTCGCCCGGCGCCGCCGCGACGGACTGCTGACGACCTATTACGTCTGCTGTTCGTCGGCATTCCCCAATACGTTCACCTTCTCCGAGCCGTGGGAAGCGGTCTATATGGCATGGTTTGCCGCGGCGTGCGGCTACGACGGCATGCTGCGCTGGTCGTATAACTCGTGGCCCGCCGACCCCGTGCGCGACTCGCGTTTCACGGCATGGCCTGCGGGCGACACCTACCTCGTCTATCCCGACGCCCGCTCGTCGATCCGCTTCGAGCGGCTGCGGGAGGGGATTCAGGATTACGAGAAGATCCGCATCCTGCGCGGCGAACTGGCCTCGGACAACACTCCCGAAGGCGCCGCAAAACGCGCCGAACTCGAAGCCGCGGTGCGTCCCTTCGAAGCGCACGACCCCGCACGGCCGTGGCCCGACCTGCTCCGCAGGGCCAAGGAGACGCTCGCCCGCCTGAGCGAATAGCTGCGGTGCGTAGACGAATCGGGAGAGGAGCTTGGGGGCCTCTCCCGATTTTTTACCGCTTTGCGGTCTGCGCTGTGCGGCGGAAGAGCCCCTCCCCGTTGTTACTGCCGATATCCGGCCGGATGAGGGCCGTCGTTTCAAATTCAGAAAACGCCTTACGGTTATCCGTAAGGCGTTTTCTGAATTTACATTGTCATGCGGGCGTGCTGGAGTCGTGAATTCGACTTCTCCTCTCCCTCGCGGCGGGGGCATGAAAGAATCCGAATCCGGCATGCTAATTTTTCGGTGCGTCATGATCCGTGAACGGCATCTTTTCGGGATTTGCTCCCCAGTTGCGGTTGGGGCGCGGACCCATTTGCAGGAAGAGCGTTCCGCCCTGCTGCAGCTCTTCGTGTGTGAACCACGGGCGGTCGAGCGGCCTGCCGTTGAGCGTGGCGGACTGGATGTATTTGTTTTGTGCGGATACATCCGGCGCTTTCACCGTAAAGGTTTTACCGCCGCCGAGGTCGATTGTCGATTTTTCGAAGAGCGGGCATCCGATGTCGTAGACCGGGCGTCCGGGCGCTACCGTGTAGAAGCCCATGGCGCTGAGTACGTACCAAGAGGCCATCTCTCCGTAGTCTTCGTCGCCGCAATACCCCAGCGGACCGTCTCCGTACCATACGTCCATAATCTGACGGACCCGGCGCTGGGTCATCCATGGCTGTCCCGCGTAGTTGTAGAGGTAGGGAATGTGTCATGTAATCTCGTTGCCGTGGGAGTACATGCCGATCCACCCCGTCATGTCGGGGTATTGTTTCAGAAAATCGTATTTCTGATAGAGGGGGACGTTGGTTTCGAACATTGTCTGGAGCTTGTCCGTGAATTTCTCCCGGCCGCCCATCAGGCCGATCAGCCCTTCCACGTCATGGGGGACGTACCACGTGTAGTTCCAGCCGTTGTTTTCGGTGTAGAACTCCCGTCTGCCCTGTCCTCCCGACCAGATCGGATCGAAAGGTTCGATCCAGCGGCCGTCAGCCGTCTTGGGGCGCATGAATCCCGTCGCGGTATCGAAGACGTTCTGATAATTGAGCGCCCGTTTCAGGTAGTATTGGTAATCCTCTTCCTTGTTCAGCTCTTTGGCCAAGATGCTCATGCACCAGTCGTCGTAACAGTTTTCGAGGGTGATGGCCACCGATTGCCGCCCGAATCCTACCTCTTTGACCCATTCCGGCTGGTCGGAGGGCTTGGCCGGGAAGAATCCCTTCTCCCAGTACACCTTGTCGAGTTCGGTTCCCCGCCAGTCGTTCGTGCTGGGGCGCGAGAGCATGGTCGCTTCTTTGGAGTTGCGTTTCATCGCTTCGTAGGCGGTTTCGATGTCGAAATCGCGGTATCCCTTCATGTAGGCGTCGGTGATCGTCGCCGTTTCGTGGCGGCCGATCATATTGCGGAACCCTCCGCTGTTGACCAACCAGTCGCCCTCCTGCTGCATCCGGACGTAGGAGCGCATCAGGTCGTTCTGGATTTCAGGCTCAATCAACAGGCATAACGGGAAGAGCGAGTGGTGCGATCCCCAGTTGGAGCCGACCTTGTAGAAGTTATGGCCGCCGGTTTCATGCACCTGTTTGTCGAACCGGCTGTAATAGCGTCCTCCCTGTTCGGTCAGGTCGATGGATTGGCTGCCCAGCATCACGCGGTAGAGCGCCGTATAGAAAATGGTTTTCTGCCGCTGCGTGCCTCCTTCGACTCTGATTCTGCCCAAAGCGTCGTTCCAGATTTTCCGGGCGTCGTTTTTCGTTTTTTCGAAGTCCCAATCCGGAATTTCCGCCGTCAGGTTTTTCTTTGCCTGCTCCATGCTGATGAATGACACTCCGATTTTGACCATGATCTCCTCATCGCGGGATGTCCTGAATGAAACGCAGGCGCCGATGCGCTCGCCCTCCTGAAAGTCCTTTTCGCTTTTCGACGAATCGTTCCAAGTAATGGCCGAGCTGAACGGTTTGCTGAACTCTGCGTAGTAATAGGCCGTCTGGGTGCTGTCCACCGTCTCGGTGGATTCGATGCAGTTCTGCCCGGCGATTCGAATCGTCCGGTTGTTGTTGATCAGGATATTGGCCTGCTCCGACTGCGGGAAGCGGAACTTGTAGAATGAAGCGTGTTGCGAGACGGTCATCGCCGCGTCGATGTCGTAATCTTCGAGCAGCAACCGGGTGTAATAGGGGGTTACGGTCTCGAAGTCGTGATCGAAACCGGATGCGTATTCTTCCGCTTCGACTGCGGGCGTGCCCGTCGTGGCCATGATCTCTGCGAGCGGCTTGGTGGCGTAACGGGGCAGCGCGCGGATCGAGAAGCCGGAGATCCGGTCGGCCAGATATCTGTCAGCCAGCGGCGGATAGGGATTCTGCCCGACCTGCACCATGCCGTGGGGCAGCTGGGTCATCGAGTTGGTGGCAACGAGCAGGTGGCCGATCGTTCCCGTGTTGGGATTGACGTAATCGACAGGCTCTTTTCGGGCCGATTCCACGCACGAGACCAGACCGGCGAGAAGAATTGCAAGACAATATGAAAAGAGTGGTTTCATAAATGGTGGTTTTAGTTGAGTTCAGGTCTTGGGCTTAGGGCCTTTTTTCCCGGATCCGGTCCCGGATAAACTGGCCGTAGGGCTGTTTGACGTTGGTGAACCGGCATGCCGCGCAGCTGCCCGGAACGAGATTGTCCGCCGTGCCTTCGCCGTCCGAGAAGTTCCATGTCGCCCAGCTGACTCTCTGCTTGCCCGGATTGTCGCCGTCCATGATTTGTATCCATCGCTGCGAGGAGTCCAGATCGTATTTTCCCGAACCGTTGTACTCGCAGGTGCCCCATTCGGTCACGAATACGGGCAGACGGTCGAGGTAGTTTTGCAGGTTGTCGTAGTTGTAGTGCGAAGCGGCGTAAAAGTGGTAGGTGTAGAGGATGTTTTTGTACGTGAGCGGGTCTTTTACCACGTCGGTGAAGTCTGCGCTCCACTTGGGCGTGCCGCAGATCACCACGGCATTCGGAGAGTTGGCCCGGATGATCGGAATGACCCGTTCTGCGTAGCGTTTGACCACGGCCCACGTCACCTCGTCGCCGTTGGGTTCGTTGCAGATTTCATACAGCACATGGGGTTTGCCGGCGAATTTTTTGGACGCCCATGCGAAGAAATCGTCCGCAGTGTCGTATTTGGGATCGTTCGGATCGCCCGGATGGAGTACGTGCCAGTCGATGATGCAGTACATGCCGTATTTTTCGCAGTAACCGACCAGCGTCTCGATTTTGTTGCGGAACTTGAGCGGATCGGTGTTGTAGCCGTTCTCCTCGGCGTAGAGCGCGAGCCGGACGACGTCGCACTGCCACTCTTCGGCCAGCGACCGGTAAGCCTCCTCGGTCTGGCATTTGCCGAACCATTGAAGTCCGTGCGTACTCATGCCCCGGAGTTGTAACGCTTTGCCGTTTTGGGCGCATAATTGGATGCCGGAGACTTTCAGGGCGCCGTATTTTTCGACGGGGGTGTTGCCCGACTGCCCGTCTTCATTGTTCGGGGAGCAGGAGAATGCGGCTGTCAACGCTATCAGTGACAGCAGTTTGTAGTTTTTCATGGGAATTATTCGATGTTTAGGTTAATATTGAGTAAATCCTTTTCCAAGGACGATCCGCCGACCATGATTTTGTAGTCTCCCGCTTCGACGACCCAATCCATGTCGTTGTTATAGAAGGCCAGTTTCGAGGCCTGTAATGTAAAATCGACCGTTTTCGTCTCGCCCTTGGCCAGTTTGACCCGGCGGAAATCCTTCAGCTCCATGACCGGCCGCGTCACGCTGCTGTACAGGTCGCGGATGTAGAGTTGTACGATCTCCTCCCCGTCCCGGTCTCCGCAGTTTTTCACGTCTACGCTCACCGTGACCTTGCCGTCGCCGGGAATCTTGTCCTGAGACAGCCTGAGGTTGGAGTAGGCGTAGCGGGTGTAGCTCAACCCGTAGCCGAACGGGAAAAGCGGCGTGCTTTCGCCGATGGCATAGGGGTGGAAGTACATCGACGGTTTGTGGTTGTATACCATTTGTAGTTGTCCTACGTGGCGGGGAATGGTTACGGGGAGCTTGCCGCTGGGATTCGCTTTGCCGTAAATGATCTCCGCTACCGCCCGGCCGCCGAAGCTGCCCGGCTCCCAAGCCTCGATCAGCGCCGCGGCGTGTCGGACGATCCATTCCACGCCCAGTTGGCGGCCGTTGATCAACACCACGATGATGGGAGTTCCCGTTTCGATAATACGCTGGGCGAGTTGCTGGCTGAGTCCCGCCAGCGCGATGTCCGACCGGTCGCAATCCTCGCCGCAGGTCTTGTCGTCCCAGTTGTTGCGCAGCGAATGTTCGCCGATTACGACGATGGCCAGATCCGATTTCCGCGCGGCCGAGACGGCTTCGTCCACTTTGGACCGGCTCATTCTGCGGATGTTCCACCCTTGGTCGATAAAGGTGAATTTCGAGGCCGGCGACTGCTCTTCGAGTCCTTCCAGAATGGTCGTCACGTTCTCTTCGGGCTGGGGCAGGGCCCAGTCGCCCAAGATGGTCTGGTTGTCGGCGTTGGTTCCGGTTACCAAAACCCGCATGGCTTTGGACGCGTCGAGCGGGAGAATCCCGTCGTTGGTCAGCAGTACGACGGATTTGACGGCCGCCTCGTAGGCGGTGGCCCGGTGTTTCTCGGTAAAGACGCTTTTTGAGGTCTGCTCCGTGTCGGTGTAGGGATTCTCGAACAGCCCCAGTTTGAACTTCGCGGTCAGGATTTTCAGGCAGGCGCGGTTGACGGCGCTCTCGGACACTGCGCCCTCTTTGACCAGTTCGATCACCTTTTCGTAGAACTGGGGACCGTGCATGTGCATATCCATGCCCGCATTTACCGACTGCCGGAAGGCGTCCTTGTTGTCGGTCGCCGTGCGGTGCAGGTCGTGAATATGTTCGACGTCCATCCAGTCGCTGACGATGAAACCTTCGAATCCCCACTCTCCGCGCACCACGTCCTCCATCAGCCAGCGGTTCGAGTGGCACGGAATGCCGTTCAGCTCATTGTGTGCCGTCATCATCGAGTAGGCTCCGGCGTCGATGCCCGCTTTGAACGGGGGGAAGAATATTTCCCGTATCGTGCGCTCCGAGAGGTCCGTGGGCGAACCGTTGGTTCCGTTGACGGGCTGGCTGCCTCCCACGAAGTGTTTCACGCAGGAGAGCACGCGCCCCGGTTCGGAAAAGTCCCGGCCCTGATAGCCCCGGACCGATGCTGCGCCCATTACGGATACCAGATAGGGGTCTTCGCCGAAAGTTTCGCCCACGCGGCCCCAGCGCGGGTCTCTGGCGACCTCTACGTTGGGGTTGAAGGTCCATTGCGACCCGGTGGCGCGCATCTCGGCGGCCGTCTCCTCGCAAATCCGCTCTACGAGTTCGGGGTCGAACGTCGATGCTTGTCCGATACTGGTCGGGTAGACGGTGCATCCGGCGACCTGCGCGTTGCCGTGAATGGCGTCGATTCCGATGAGCAGCGGGATTTGCAGCGGGCTTTGGCTTGCGAGTCGCTGGAGATAATTGGCCTCCTCGGCCGTCAGCACATGCAGGAAGGAGCCGATCTTGCCGTCGCGGGTCATCTGCTCGACGTCGGCCGTGGTGATGCCCGGATAGAATCCTCGCGCCGTGTTGTTGTGCAGCTCCTCTTCCGTCAGCTCTTTTTCCGCCGATTTCATATGCTCCAGACCTACCCACTGGCACATCTGGGCCACCTTCTGTTCGAGGGTCATACGGCTCGTCAGGTCTTCGGCCCGCTTCTCCGCCGGCTGGGCGGGGTCCTTGTAAAGCGGGGCGTCTCCGCCCGAACAGCCTGCCAGCGCAAGCAGCGGGATGATAAAAATGATCGGGTTTTTCATAGATCGGTTGTTTTTTCAGGTATTCGATTGATGGGATAGTATTTGCTCCGGACTTCGGTCCCGGAGATGGTGATCACTCTTATGCCGGACGGGGTGTGGCAGAGCGGTTTGCCCGTCGCGGCCGTCGTCGTCATTTCTATGCCGTTGTAATTGCCCTGCGCTTCTCCGTGCAGGTGTCCCGCGTAGACGGCTTTCAGGCCGCCCCGTTCGAACAGCTCGAAATAGCTGTGTCTTTGACTCCTGCCGATTACGGGATAGCCGTCCGTTTCGTCTATTTCGTGCAGGAAAAAGGGGTGGTGGGTGAAAAGGATCTTGACCTTTGCGTCCGATTTTCCGAGCTGCTCTTCGAGCCATGCTTTCTGGGCGGGTTCCTGCTCCGGATCGCAGTGCTTGATGTACGAGGAGTTGATGCCCAGCAGCAGATTCCCTTTCAGCGCGAGCGCAAAGCGGTCGGCGCCGTAATGCTCTTTGAAAACGGTGCAGTCGACCTTGTCGCCGGAGATCTTCTGGTCGTGGTTGCCGGGAAGACAGACGACCTTGATCTGTTTGTCCAGCCCGGAGATGACCGAGTCGAACGCCCTCCACTGCTCCGCATCGTCATACCGGTTGACCAGATCGCCGGTCACTACGACCAGATCGGGTTTCAGCCGGTTGATTCGCCGTACGGCTTCGCCGCATGCTTCGATTTCGCGGGTCATCTCCCTGTTGTCGCTCCAGTAACCGAACTGGGGGTCGGATAACTGTACGATCACCGTCTTCCCGCCTTCGGGCTTCACCCCCGATTCGAACGGGTTGGGGACGCTGCTCATGGTGAGAACTATGTGCGCTCCGTCTGCGATTTCGCCGTGACGGAGCCACGCTCTGCCGAGGGAGCGGCCGTTGAGCGTGACGGAGCCGATATAACGGTTCTCCCTGCTCAACCCTTTGGCCTCGATGACGATGCGGGCGCCGCGTTCCGTCGTCAGTACGGAGCGTTCGAATTGCGGACTGACGAGGTAATAGAGATCCTGCCCCGCATTGGGAAAGAGACCCACCGAGGTGAAGACGTACCACGCCCCCATCGCGCCGCTGTCCTCGTTGCCGGGATAGCCGCGCTCCAGCGAGAACTGGGTGTCCCTGATCTGCGCAACGTACTTTGAGGTCAGATCGGCCCGCGAGCAGTGGGTGAAGATATACGGAGCGAGGAATCCGGGCTCGTTGTTCAGGTCGATCAGTTTGCGGCTGAACCCGTGTTCCAGTCTTTCGACCGTCCGGCGCGGTCCTCCGCAAAGCTCGGCGAGCCGGTCGAACTGATGGGGCGCGAAAAGCGAGTAAACCCATGAATTTCCCTCGTAGAAATATTCCACCCACGAGCCGTATGTTTTTTTCGGGTCTATGGAAATCCATTGGCCGTTTTCCTTCCGGGGGGCGACAAACCCTTTGAAGCCGTCGCTTTCCAGCGAGGTGTCGAACAGCTTTTCCCAGCTGCAGGACCTTTGCGAAAGCATCCGGGCCGTTTCATGGTCGCCCATGCCTTCCGCCATGAGCGAAGCGCAATAGTCGTTGTAGGCGTATTCGAGCGCGGCGCTGCAACTCATCGGCGATCCGGTTTCGGGTTGCCATCCCAGTCTGAGGTATTCGTGTGACCGGGTGTTGAGCGCATGGAATCGGACGATGCGGTATGCCCGCGTCCAGTCCACTCCCTCGACGCCTTTGAGCCATGCGTCCACGATGACGTTGTCCACGTCGTCGCCGCCCTGTTTGGCTTCCCATTCCAGCGAACTCGTGTAGGTCGGCTGACATGCCCCGGTGCGTTCGAAGCGTTCGATGAAGGAGTTGATGCTCCGCGCCACGTAACTCTCGTTGAGGAGTGTCATCAGCGGATATTTTGTCCGCCACGTGTCCCATATGCAGTAGTGGTCGTCCATGTGCGGCGTGTCGGAATCGGTATGGGGGTTGTCGCCGGTGCGGTCGCGGGCCATCAGAAAACTGTGGTACAGCGCCGTGTAGAAGATTTTCTTCGCGGTTTCCGATTCCGTGTCGATCTGAATCGAGTTCAGGCGTCTGTTCCACGTTTCGCGCGCCGCGGCTTTTACTTTTTCGAAATCGTGGCCCGGAATCTGCTCGGCGAGGAATTTGCGGGCGTTGGACTCGCTGCGCAGCGATACTGCGATCTTCAGCAGTACTGTGCCCGGCGCATCGAACGGAGGAAGTGCGATTCTGGCGTACAGTTTCCCGTCGCCGTCGTCTGTGACGGCCACCGAGCGCGGCGCCCGGTCCAGCGCCGCGGCGAAATAGACTTTGTAGGGCGCTCCGCTTCCGAATCCTCCGCGGTAGCTTCCCCACCCGCCGATGATTCCGGTTTCGGGGTCGTATGAGATCGCTCCGCCGAGAAATCTGCCGCCGATTTCGGGTTTGATATGCTGGGGAATGTTGTGGGCGATGTCGAGCAGGATGTTGGCGTCTTCCGCAGCGGGAAAGCTGAACCGGTAGATCGCGGCGTTGTGGGTCGGTGCCAGCTCCGTGCGGATGCCGTATCTGTCCAGAGTGACCGCGTAATAGTACGGCAAGGCGGACTCTCCCGATTTGGGAGAGTCGTGGCCTTGTTCGTCCGCTGAAAATCCGACCTGCGGCGAGAGCAGTATCTGTCCGTAACGCCCCCATCCCGTTCCGCTTACATGGAGCTGCCCGAAACCGCGGATCGGTTGCAACGGATCATATCCGTCGTTCCCGCCTCCGGGCGTTTGCGGGGAGGGATTGACCGACCCGTGGGGCAGCTGGGGACCTATCACGCAATTGCTCTCGCCGCGGTTCCCCATAAACATGTCCACGTAATCGACTGGCTGTACCTGCGCCGAAGCCGTATGCACGGCAAGAGCCATGCATACGGGGATCAGCGATCGGATGCGGATTTTCATTTTCATGGGGTCTTATCAGTCCGTCTCGGCGGTTACCTCGATGTTGGCGCTGCGGCTCGTCTTGTGATACGCGGTGCTGACTTCGAGACGGAGTTTGTAGCTGCCCGGTTCGTTGAACGTGCGGGAGAACTGCGTTCCCTCCCCGACTTTGACGTCGTCCAGATACCATACGCCCGTCGTGTATTGCGAGGGTGCGAACTGGAGGGTTATGGTCAGGTCTTCCCCTGCCGTGACATTGTATACGGCGGGATTGCCCGAAGGCCACTGTCCAAGGATCGTGGGGAACGTTTCCTCGGAGATGGTCGGGTCGGAGTGCTCTTTTTCGCAGGAAATTATTATCAGCGGCAGAGCCAGCAGCATCAATAACGCTATTTTTTTCATCGTTCTCTTTTTATTATTTTAATAAGTACTGTTTTTGTCCCACCATACCGGCTTGGTCCAGTCGTCCCTGCCTCCGAGCCGTTCGATGGCTTCCTGATAATTGACCGCATTGTAAAGGCTTTCGGAGATCGGATAACTCAGCCGGCGCGGCATCTTCCCGTCCTTCGCGTCGCGGGTGTAGGCGTTGGACGGCGGGGTGAGTTTGGGGAATCCGGAGCGTCGCCAGTTGGCGAAAGCTTCGAACGGATTGGTCAGGTGAAGGATCCACAGCTGCATGTTGATCTGCTCCACTTCCGTTCCGGCCGTCAGCGGATTGGCGGCCAGATAGCTGTCGATCTCCGACTGGGGAATGGCCAGCGCCTTTTCGTCGTATATTTTCAGGAATCTGATGGCTTCGTTTACGCCTGTATTGTAAAGATCCTCCGGAGTTTCGGCGATTGCGGCGATGTTCCAGCGCACCTTGGCTTCGGCCAGCAGGAAGCAGGTCTCGGCGTAGGTCATGGCGATGCCGGGGGTGTTGGTTTTCAGGAATGCGTTGTTGAGCTGGGGATGGCAGCTTCCTCCCTGCACGGCTACCGATTCATTGTAGGCCTCCTTGATCGTGCTGCTGGACGCCATCAGCCAAGGCCAGCTGTCGTACCATGCGCGCCCTTTGGGAACGGGTACGAAGTAGCGAGTCGTTCCCGAACCCGAAACCTGCTTGTTGTACAATTCGTCGGTCAGGTCGATGCGTTTGAACGGCTGTTTCTGGGCGTGGGGGTCGTCATGGTAGTAGAGCCGGCTGATTACGAAGGTGCGCGGGTCCTTTTTGCTCGATTTGGCGTATTCCGGCTTCCAGTTGCTGCCGAGTTTCTTGCCGTCCTCGAAGTTGATGTTGTCGTTGGATTCGGCGCGGCCGTACCACATGTAGTTGAAAAGGGTCTCGCACAGGAACGGCGAGGGCGAGTTGTCTACCGACTGCCATATCTGGGCCAATGCGTTGCGGCGGTACTCTCCGTGTCCGGGGTCGTAAATGTCCGAAAAAGAGTTGAACATGGCGATGTCGCCGCTGGTCATCACGCCGCCGACGTTGTTTATGGCCGCTTCCGCCTGCGTGCGGGCCGTATTGGCGTCGGCCTGAACCAAGCGCAAGGCCAAACGGAGTCGCAGGGAGTTGCCGAACCGGCGCCATTTCTGATAGTCGCCCTTGAAGATCAGGTCGCCGTCCGCACTGCCGCCGTCGGCGCTGAGGGCTTTGACGGCCTCGTCGAGTTCGTTGAAGAAGTCGTTGTAGATATCCTGCTGCTTGTCGTATTTCGGGTAGTAGTCTTTGCTGAAATAGGCGGTGCCGGCAGCGAAGTAGGGTATGTCGCCGTATACGTCGGTGAGAATCGAGAAAAGGTATACCTTGAAGATACGGGCGATGGCGTTGAGGTTGGCGTAGCCGGCATCACCGTCCGTCCGGCTCACCAGATCGACGATGTTCTTGATCTGGTTCTGGTACATGAAGTTCCACAGACTCATAATCTGGAGGTCCCTGGTTTAAGCCCAGGCTGGTCTACATTGAAAATCAAGCACTTACAGAGTTTCTGTAGGTGCTTTTTCTTTTACAGGTGACCTTCAGGTGACCTTTTTGAAGCGAAACTCTGCAAGAGTGACCTTTTGAAATTGCATGGGATTGCAGAGAATTTTTATAGATTTTTATTCTATGGTGAACTTGACACTGCGGAATGTGATGCACATTTTAGGCTGAAATAGGATTTCCCACTAAGCATATTTGTAAGTCGTTGAAAACATCTTTGGTATGGGAATGGCCAATCTGCAAGCTTTCCAGTCTGTCCGTTTTCATTCGTATATTCCATTTTGGTAGTCGCGCAAATATTGCGTAAAAGTCTTTCCTGTTTCACGTTTAAAGAAACGCATCAGATGACTCGGGTCGGAGAAATGAAACTCTTCGGCCAGCTGGTTCACGTTTCGGTTAGCAAACAGTAACTCATTCTTCAATTCTTCCAACAGACGCTGCTTGAGCAGATGATTGGCAGATACACCGAATTGACTCATCACGGAACTGTTTAACGTAATACGGCTCACACGGAGCATATCCGCATATTCCTGCACCCGCTGTTTCGTACGGATATTCTTTTCCAGCAAGTCCTTAAACTGGAATGCGTAATTGTTTTTAGGTACATCAATCGGTAAATGATAAGTGGCGGCATACGCCCGGTTGATAATAACCAATAAGTAGTAAAGCACAGATACAATGAGATTATAAGTATCGGCAACAGGATGCAGAAGCTCCTGCTTTATGATTCCTAAAAGACGAATATACTCCGCCATGCTTTCTGGCGAAGCAAACAGATAGGGAGGCGTGTCGGTCTGATAATAATATAGCAAGCGATACACAAAAAACTTGTCCGCTATGAATGTACGCATAAAATCCTCGCGGAATATAAGAAAAGAGTAATCTAGTTCTGCTTCATCCACGTGCCATTCCTGCTGCTGATGCGGCGAGAGGAGCAATACCATATTGGCATGCAATTCAAATTTGCGGAAATTCAGCAGCAGATACCCATTGGCCTTACGAAAAAAATAGAAGCTAAAAAAATCTGTTTTAAACACCTGATTTTCCGTCAGTACACCACATACATCGCTACTGTAGCCTGAGTTGATATAAAAGTCCACACCACAGCGTGTCTTGCTAAAAGGAACGCTGACCAGACGTTCGGGGTTGACGATTTTATCCATAGATTTCGTTTTTTGGGGCAAATATACTATTTTTTATTTATCAAAATGGCATATATTCCTGTTTTTAAGGCATAATGCATCCGATTTTTTTTACCGAACTTTGCGGCTATAATCAATACAATAAATTATGATGGAAGAAATAGTAACAATTCGATTGATCCGTAATGCAACATTGCGAATCCATTATGCTGGAAAAGAGATACTTGTTGACCCCATGCTTGCCGGAAAAGGCACTTTACAGTCGGCTCTAGGTGTGTATAAGACCCCAAGAGTACACCTCACGATGCCGATGAATGAAATTGCGGACGGTCTGGATATGGTATTGTTGACACACAACCATATTGACCATTACGACCCGACAGTGAAACAGCATTTAGCGAAGAACATCCTGTTCCTGACACAACCGCAAGATAAAGAGAGTATTACACAGGATGGTTTTACAAATGTAGAAAGCATTGAAAAAGATAAAGCTATTGGAAATTTAACCATTCATCGCATCCAAGGACACCATGGCTTCGGAAAGATTGGAGAAATGATGGGGCCAGTATCAGGCTATGTACTTACTGCACACGGTTTCCCTACTATTTATATAATGAGTGACTGTAAATGGGAAGACTGTATCCGTCAGGCCATTGAACAATTTTCTCCAGATTACATCATAGTGAACAGTGGAGGTGCAATTTTTCCTGAATTTTCTCAAACAGAAGGTTCTATCATTCCAGATGAGCAAGAAGTTATGACAATGCTCGATGAACTTCCCGCCCACATCAAACTAATAGCAGTCCACATGGAAGCTACCGATCATGGGCAGACTACACGCGCAATTCTGCGTAACGAAGCCATGCATCACAAAATAGAAATGAGTCGCCTGATTATTCCAGAAGATGGAGAAACAATAATATTATGAGCGACTTCTCTGATTGGGAAACAGCCTGAAAAGAGGGTTACGAATGGATTGTTATAGGAACGGAAACAGGCAAAAGGAAAGGGAAAGTAGATGCCAATCCTGAATGAGTACGTCATATTGTAGAACAGGCGAAAAGAAATTATATTTTGGTATTTATGAAAGAATACCTTTTGCCTATAATGGGAGAATACCGAATGATTCAAGAACTACCGAAACAATTTATAGAAAAAATATGGAAAAGGAAATAATCAGAGAAATAGATGTACAGAATGTCATGACTAAATCCTCATTACCAGTAGGGGGCTTCTCTGTCAATCCTTATGTAGGTTGTCCTCATGCTTGTAAGTACTGCTATGCTTCATTCATGAAACGTTTTACAGGGCATACAGAGCCTTGGGGTACGTTTCTGGATGTAAAGCATTGGAAACCTATTGATAATCCGCATAAATATGATGGACAACGGATTGTTATCGGTTCTGTAACAGACGGATACCATCCGTATGAAGAAGATTTTTGCAGAACCCGTAAACTGCTGGAAGAGTTAAAAGGCACTAATGCTGAAATCATGATTTGTACTAAGTCAGATTTGGTTTTGCGTGATCTTGATTTACTTAAAGGCTTTCAGAAAGTGACAGTATCTTGGTCAGTTAACACACTCGATGAACAGTTCAGATGTGATATGGATCGTGCCGTAAGCATTGAGCGAAGACTTAAAGCCATGAAACAGATCTATAATGCAGGCATACGCACCGTGTGTTTTATTTCACCGATTTTTCCAGGAATTACAGATGTGAAAGCTATCGTTAATCGGGTAAAAGATTATGCAGATTTGATATGGCTGGAAAATCTAAATCTTCGTGGACAATTTAAGAGAGACATCATGGGGTATATACGGGAAAAGCATCCGGAGCTTGTAGCCTTGTATGATGATACCTACAACAAGAAACGAAAAGATTACTGGCAGGTCTTGGAACAGGAAGTAGCTGCGTTTGCTCAAGCGGAAGGTTATCCTTATCGTATAAACGATTTACCATACGGGCGTTCTCAAAAAGGAAAACCTGTTATAGTAAACTATTTCTATCATGAAAAAATTAGGCTAAAAAAATAGGATCATTTGATTGATTTGATAAATTTACTGATAGCCTGTCTTGTCATTTGTTTGAAAAAACGCATCAGGTGGTTAGGCTCAAAGAAATGCAAACGATAAGCCGTCTCTTTAACTGACAATCTAGAAAACAAGAGATCGCTTTTTCCCTCTTGCAATAGACGCTGTTTCAGCAAAAGAGCGGAAGATAAGTCAAATTCACGCATAACGGTAGTGTAAACTGAACTGTATCACGGCTCTGTTTACACTACCGAATTTCTCCATGATTGAAAGTATTCCTCCAAAAGGAGTGAGTTTCTCTGATTTAATTGCCATGTCATATAGTTCTTATCTACGTATTCCTACCTGATTTTGTTCTATTTTCCAATCATAAGCCCCATTAGCGACATCAGCAACCTCCTTGTAGGTCTGCCGATGTTTTATTTTATCAAAAGACTGTCGGCTGTCCGCATAGTCGCAAAGCCATCTTCCGATTGTTTGCTGCTGCTCTTTGGTCTTGCCATAGCTCTGCATCACGCTCTTGATGTCAGCAGCTTCATCACTGCCAAAGATAGACTTGTATTTGTCCGTGCTGTAGTGAATAATTGCATCAATGGCACGTTTGAATACCTCACTGGCAGCATAGAGCATATCGGCAATAATAGCAAAAACCAGCTTGCGTGAATTCAACTCACCTTGCAATCGGCTGATGGTCTTGTCTTTCTCCGCATTGGCAAGTCTGACCGCATTATTGATGCGCAGTTGCACATTTTCGTTTAGACTGTTAAGTTCTTTAATAGCCTTGTCACGTTCTGAAGCAATAGAACAACTTTGCGCAATGACATTATCACGTTGCGCTTCGGCTTTCTGCTTTTCCAAAGCCAGTTCCTTTGTCTGCTTCTCCACCTCTTTGATGACAGTCGGCCTAAACGCCTTTTTAAGGCGATCATATTCCTGTGCGAGCAGCTTGTACTCCATTTCAAGAGTGGCAGTCTTACCAATACCGACCAGACTGCCGACACTATCCAAGATACCGTCCACCATGTTTCTGCGGATTGCATCACGCTTTTTCTGCTTGTCGGCTATCTCGCTGTCAAGTGCCGCACTCCGTTCAGATTTAGCCTTATTCTCAACCTCTATGGAGTTGCGCTCGGCTTCGGCTTTCGCTTTGGCGGTGACAGCTTTTTCCTTTTCTGCTTTAGCTTGCTCCGCTTCCTGCTTCTGCTTGGCTATGATGAAGTCCGTCCTTTCCAAATGCTTCTTACCTGTAAGATCTTTTGATATACCCCTTTCCATCTCTAAGCACTCAGCCAAAAGCGTCTGCATCTCGCCCATGCATTTCTCGTCCAGTTTGCAGGATTTTCCAGTATCGTGGTTCATCCAATCCCATACGATATGGGCGTGAAGATTGGGCATCCATGTGGCGGTATCTCCGAGATTGCCGTAATGCCCCTCGTCACGGTGGATGAAGATTTGCAAAGCTGTGATACCCCAATGCTCCTTACACTCCTCACAAAAATGCTGCAACTGCTCCAACGTGGTATCATCTTTGATTACCACGACACCCTCTTTGAGTGGGGTGCTGCCACGCACGATAGTCACCTTGCCCGTCTTCTTGTTCATTCGTTCACGGTCTTTGGTCTGCATTTTCCGACCAGTCTTTTCCTTGACCATTTGGGCAATCTGATTGTAGCGGTCAGTTAATGAGCTGTTGCCCAATTCAGGTGCTACCCATACTTCGTTTGAAGCCATAAGGTCAGTACGGACATAAAGCCTCTCTTTGTTGATATGAGCGAGGTATTCTGCTGTTCTTTTGTTATGTGCCTCACTACTACCAATGTTACAGGGTTTGATATTAATGGATGTTTTCTGTGCCATTTTACTTATGCTTTTAGAGATTTATATTAAAAAGGGTTATTAGGGCAAAGCCTTAATCGGAGGGTGCAGGGAGAGGGTCACTTCCTGCTCGGGGTTTTCAGGGGTGAAGCCTCTGAACGGAGTTTCCAAAGAGAGGGTCACTCTTTGGTCGGATTGCATAGGACTGACAGTCCTTGCCGGGTTCTTAGGGCAGCGTCCTAAGTGGGACGGGGCAACGCCCAGCCCCTCGGGAGAGCCCACAACTTCGGGAGCAAAGTGGAGAAGTTATAATGGGCTATATCAGGGCAAGCCCTGTCATGTACGCCACACCTCTTTGCCTCCAGCCGCCAAGTCAGAATTTGTTTCTTCCCTTTTGTTGGAATGCCATGCTTTTGTTCATCAGATACTCGTTGAGATCTTTGTATTCTTCATACTCATTTGAGGCATCAGTACACTTGTCTCCCAATGCTTTCATTATCTGCCAGGTAGCCATTCTGCCAGTTTTGTCATTATCCAAGTGGCAGCATATTTGAGAATACTTATTGAGCATGGAGAGAGCACTCGGGATGTTTACAATGGAGTTGAGTACCACCGCATCACATTCGCCATGTAGTATGAGATAGGAGAGATAGTCCACGAATCCCTCGAATATGTGACAAGCTGTTTCGTGGTTCCTTATCGTAGTGATTGCTTTCGGAGCAATACATCCCTTGAAGTATGGATTCCGAAGTTCATAGCCACCAGCATCATTCTTGAAGCCAATAGCAAAATATCGCTTGCCAGCACTTTTGTAGTGTATTTCCACGCACTGCCTTTTGGCTGTAATAGAACCAATTCCCCTTCCCAAGAGGTATTGTAGCAAAGCAGGATGAGCCAGTTCTTTTACCTCAATATCTTCAAACGAAGTGTGCTTTTGTGGGCAAGTAGATTGAATTGGTATTGTGGGTAGAATGATTGAACGCCCCATCATGTGCAATACTTCTGAAATGTTTTGCGTTTGGTATAGTTGCATCGCCAAATCAATGATGTTACCTCCTTTGCCCAGTGCAAAGTCATACCACACGTTTTTGGTTAAATCCACCTTAAATGATGCGGTTTTCTCCGTATGTAGTGGCGATAAGTACCACCACTTATTTCCTTTTCTGTTTATTGGTTCATATCCCTTGCTTGCAAGGAAGTTGGATATTTGGATTGCCTTTATTTCTTGTATAGTCATAATGTGAGTGATTTGTTGAAATGTTGAGTTGTTGAGAGAATGGGCTGGTGAAAAGAAAAATAGCTTTCTCTTTTGCCCAGTTACACCTCTTGTTGAGTGCTTGTTGAATTGTATTTGTTTGAGTACCAAAGATTAGTCTGTTGTTCTCAACAATTCAACAACTCAACAAAGAATTATAAACCTAAAGAGTCTATAAATTCCTTGGTCACCGTGTAGAAACGTCCCACTCTGCTAATTGAGGAAACACGCCCCGGCTTAGTGTAGTCACATTGATAGGCAAGATAGGTCAGTGCATTGTGAGCAGGGGTAAGTCGCCAGACATCTTTCACGACCTTTCGTATCTGCCATTGCTCCACCTTTACACCGTTCATGGTCAGTAACGGTATTAAGTCTTGAGGGATGAACGACAGCTTGTCAACGTGTTGCGTTTCCATAATGTCACGTATCAGCTCTACCATATCCAACTCCGTATGGTTGCGGTTGCACTGGATAATGCGGTCAAGAGCCTCTGTCCTGATAAGGGTAGGATGAAACCACATACGCCCCTCTTTGTTGGTGGAGAGTGTGCGGTGCTGGAGATAATAGAGGAATGCAGGTATCTGTTCCTTTAGCTTTTGCAGGAAATTGGTATCATCGCTTTCAAGTGGTCGGATTTTACGCACCCAATAGCGGTTTTCTCCCGGGTCAATGATAACAGGGTAAAGTTCGTTGTTGGAACATAGTACGAACTTGGCAAAGAAGTTTACCTCCTGTCTGTCTTTACCCTTGGCCTCTACCTTGTAGGTTTGGGCTGTGCTTAGGTTCTTCAATCGCTCTGAATCTTCTCTACGACTCAACAGCACCTCGTCCACAACGATGAGTAGCTTGCCAGCCCAGTCAGCATTGAACTGGCTCCTGAAATCCTCGTTTGTATTAAAGGTGGCATTGTCCTGAAAGATACTTTTCAGAAAGTTCAGGAAAGTGGTCTTTCCTGTGTTTCGTTCCTCTGACACCAATAACAGGATGGGGAGTTTCTGAGTCGGCTGCATATAAAGCAACTGCATATAGTCCAACCCCAGTTCGTATTGCTCCTCAAAGATGTGGTGTAGCAATTTTTCAATATCTGAGAAATTCCCTTCTGCCGGAACATGGTCAATTGGTTCATACAGATTATAGAAACCTGCAACATCCTTTTGATAGTCTGTGTGACTTGGCACTGTGCAAAAACCATTATATTTATCAATAGTAGGGATATTGTGCTTACCATAATCTTGTCGGATAGTGCCAAAGCTCCATTGCAATCTGCGGGTAGTCATCGTTCCATCTGCCAAAGGCTGCTGCACTACCTTATATAGTAGTGCCTACTCGAATGTATTGTTCTTCCATAATGCTTGCTTTTAGATTAAACATTTGGATTAACGCTATTAGCAGTTTGTACTTTAGCTTTCAGAAGTGAGGAGATTTCCTTCTTCGAGTAAAGATTACGTCCTCCCAATTTGTGAACTATAATTCTTCCCTCCTTCTGCATACGCCACAAGGTGGTATAGGTTATGTGGAGTCGTTCACATACCTGATCGCGAGTAAAATACTCGTCACTCTCTTCTGGTGTCAAATCGGCCTGTGGCTTTTTCCCAACTAATTCTTCCACCAATTCAGAAACAACCTGTTTCAGGTCATCCTTCTGTAACATTATAAAATTGCCTTGCATATCATGTTGTTTTAATAATTACGCTGCGAAATTACGATGGAATAAAATGAAAGCACCTCGGTAAAAATCATGACGATTTCTGCCGAGGTGCTTTTAACGGAACAGCGTTTCTTTTTAACAAATCAAGCCTTTATGATGCAATCAATATACATCAGGGGAAAGTAAGGTGCGCAGTCTTATGCTTATCAACTTTGCCTGTTCTTTTCCTGTTTGAACAGTCTTTTCTGATAAACTCAAATTATAGTCGTTGCCACGTTCACTGACAATGGCATTATAAAGGGCTTCTCCCCAATCAAAGCCAGACTTAAATCCAAGGGATGGGAATTTTTCCAAGATGGCTGTATGGAAAGTACGATAGTTATAGGTATCATTAAGCAAGCTTCCATTGGTCAGCGCAGCAAAAATATAAGCAAGAATAGAATCCGTATCATTCGTTTCCATCCATTCGGTGAGTATTTTTTCTATCTCGTTGGTAAGAAATTCTGCATGAGGTTGTATAAGCATTTCTTCAAGCAGGACACAGACTTGCTTACGTCCACGTCTGCCTTTACTCTCTTGTAATGCAGAATTAGCTACATCTTTGACTACACGATTGTTTGCTGCTTTCCATGTTCCTTTAGTGTAAGTCGCTTTATCCATACTGGTAAGCATCAAAGAGCGCATAATTTGTTCGCCAAAGTTTTTCTGCCAAAAAGAAGTCTTCTCTCCCATCATTGTTTTAGTTACTAAATCAGCGGACTTCACGAAACCATTATCAAATATCATCCAATAGAACACACTGAACAAGAAAGGATTATTGTGCTGCAATTTATCTTTTGTTTCCTCTTTGTTAAATGTAGAGGCAAACAATTCAGTCAGTTTTTCGTGTGCCTGCTGACTAACATTAGAAAATTGAGCTTTGTTGTAGCTCTCAGTTCCTGGGCATAGGCTTAACAATAATTCGGAGATACCTTTTATACCATCAAGTGACAGCAGTTCTATCAAGTAGGAAAAACCTTTGAAGGCGAAGCTCATGTCACCCTCGTATGCTTTTGTGAAGAGATTTGTGAACTCTTGATATTCTTTCGGGTGTTCGTAATGCCAACGGCGCAAACGCAATAGATTCAGTTCTCGGTCTGATGCCTCTTGAGTTTCCTGCTCTTTATCCTGCAAGTGGAATTTAACCACATCTTTGATATATTGCGCATCCGTAGATTGCTCAAATTTAGTCATGGCACTCTCTATTTCCTTAAACCCATTATCCAATTCCAAATAGCAATGCATACAACAAGCAGCCATATCACCTTCTTCTGCGGCTTTAGAGAAGGTGTTTATTATGTTCTCAACAGGCATATTCTTTGCTGCCATTGCCTCTAAAAGCATATTTTGAAGCGAGTAAGTTTCATCGCATTCTGCCACATTGGTTCCATCTTGTGATAGAATGTCCAATGTGGAATGAATCTTGCTTTTGAACTCTGCATAGATTTCTTGGTTCGCCTCAAACCATTCCTTCATCTTATTGCCCATAAGTGTTATTTTAGCTAATAGGGTTAATCTTTAAGACAAGCCAACGGAATGACTTTCACGCCATCCTGACGAGTGTATGCCATGCTTCCACCAGTCATCACTATCAGCAAATCTGGTTCCCGAATGGGCATCTGTTTCTCTGTTGTGTTATGTTCCTGTATAAGCCTTTTGAGTTCAAGCAGATGCTTGGCTCCATCGTCAATCTCACGACTGCCAAGTTTGCACTCTATCAAGGCATACCGTCCATCTTCCAGATGCAGCACTATATCCGCTTCCAAATCATATCGGTCATGATAATAAGACACGTGACTGTTTAAGTCTATAGTATATGCCTTTAAGTCACGAATACACATCTGTTCAAAGATAAAACCAAACGTCTTGAGCTGCATGCTCAACGCTTCAGGAGACAACCCCAAAAGAGCAATCGGAATGGAAGGGTCGCAGAAACATCGTTTCACGCCACTTCTAATAGCGGTTTTACTTCTAATTGCAGGACACCATGCACTTATGTTCTGGATAACAAATAGCTTTTCCAAAGCTGCAACATAATCATCAAATGTGTCCACGTGGCAACTTACTTCGCCAGATGAGGTCACATCATCCAAAAGCGACTTCTTCTTGACCAGAGTAGAAACATTTCTGGCATACGCCCGAAGTATCATACTGGTCAGTCTGGCATCTCTTTTCTTGCCATCAATGCTGGAAATGTCGTTAGAGCAAATTGTTTGAACATAGTTCTTTGCTACGAGTAGTTGAGCCTTTGGGGTACGAGCCAACAAAGAAGCTGGCCATCCGCCTCGGGAGGCTGCAAAGATTAATTCCTCAACGGTCATCTTAGACATCTTGCCGTCAATATCATAATCTGGATTGTTGAAAAGTTCTTTCAACGAAACTTCACCTGTAGATTCTTGTGATTCCCACAAACTCATAGGCAGCATACGCAGTCTGGCAATACGACCAACTCCAGAATGGTGTATTTGGGATTTGTCAACGGCATTGGAACCTGTAAGTATAAATTGTCCGGGGATTTGACGATCATCAACAACAGTTCGTACTGCATCCCACAACATTGGAGCATCTTGCCACTCATCAATAAGGCGAGGCGTAGCTCCATTTAACAGAATGGACGGCTTAGTTTTAGCGGTGACCAAATACTCCTCACGCAAACTAGGATCTTGCATTCTCAAAATGCTGTTTGCAAGTTGAGACGCAGTTGTAGTTTTGCCACACCATTTTGGTCCTTCTATCAATACAGCCCCAAATGCATCCAGCAAGTCTTGCAACAGGGCATCGGCAGTTCTTTTATAATAACTCATATAATATGCTTTTTCAATTGCAAAGATACACATTTTCTGCGAAATGCATGGCCAATTCGTGTTTTTTGTGGCATTTCAATCCACTTTTTTGCGGTGTTTTATTCGGTATTTTTGTGGCATTTCAATCCACTTTTTTGCGGTATTTCACTTGGCATTCTTGCGGTGAGCAACTATAATTAGTCTGATAAGTTAGCCATCAACTCCGTCCGTTCCTCCTCGCTCAAGCCTTTCAGCATCTCAAGCAGGGCTTTCTTATCTACCACAGGAGTACTTTCTTTCGACTTCTCATTGAGTAGATAATGGTTATACTCCAGCATCTTTGCAAGCGGATAAGCACCGATATAATTGGAAGTAATGTCACCGCCGCCACTATGCCCCATGCTGTCGCTTATATATTTATAAGGTACGACACCAGAGTTATTGAGGTTGGTAGCGAAGCTGTGCCTTGCCCAAGTGGGTGATGGCACCTGTTCCATATCCAATAGTTTGGCAACTTTTGCCATGTGCTCACGTATATATCTGTTGTAGCGTTGGATAACCCATATCTCTTGTTCTGGTGTGATTAACTCACTCATGATGGGGAATACCCTTCGCCCAAGTTTTGGGACATTGCCATACCGGTTGAGTATCTCTTGAATCTCTGGAGTAACAGGAAATATCACTTCGCTGGCACTCTCGTTCCGTTCACGGGTTTTGTGGCGAAGAAAACGAAGCTGTTTGCCATGAGTGGCATAGTATAGTTCATCATAAGTCAGTCGGAGTGTATCTGCAAGGTTCTGCCCATTGCCCAGATACATAAAAAGGAATAGTCCAAGGTCGCGAAATATGGCATACTTCTCTCTGCCGAGGAACAGTTCGTTTCCATCTTTGTCTTTTGCCTCGTCAGCTTTCCAAAAGTCATAGAGCTTCCGCATGGTAGCCACGTCAAGAAACTCATGTTTACGGCTCTGCGCTTTGTTGTAGCCCGTGTCCTTAAACATTTCTTTGGTATCACCTTTCATCAGTCCGTTAGCGATACACATATTGATAATGGTTCTTAGACTACGGAGTGCGATAGCAATAGTGGTGGTGCTCAATTCATTCTTCTTCATGTTTTTTACCCACTTCAAGATAAAGTCACGGTTAATATCTGCAAACGATACATCCGTTCCCAAATCTTTCACAAAGCGATTGCGTACATCCTTACTACAACGAGCGGAACCCACCTTACCTTCATTGGTCTTAGATTGAATGTACGAATCCCAAACAGTGATGATGGTGCTATCATCGTCTTTCTTGCCTTGGAACCTATCTTGCAACTTGCGAAGAGAGAAATTGTTTTCTGAAATCAGTTGATTAGCCATCTGCTCCACTCTGTCCATCAGATTCTTCATATCGTTACGCTCCGCTAATTGGATGCGCCGACCGCTTTTCTCATAATCGCAAAGAACCAACCATTCTTCCATAGTGTATGATTTTCCTAAGCGCAGGAAAATCTTTTGTCCACCATGACACACACGCACAGCTACTGGAAGCGGTTGCGAATAGTCGCCCGCTTTTCGTATGTCAAGAGTCAGCGAACCATACACATTGCCATTCGCAGCCGTAAATTTCGCAAGGCATTTTTCTCCTCTTGCATTGGATTTTCCGTTCTTCTTTGCCATTTCGGTGACCTTATTCGTTTTTTCAATCTCCATAATGCACTTATTTATAGTTAATATTCTGCTCGTTTTGGTGACCTTCAGGTGACCTTTTCGCACGAAAACCACTGCAAATATACGCATTTCCCTGCAAACAACAAAACGTGTTAGATGCTGATTATCAGTACAATTACACTTTATGCAATCCTATGAAATAATCCACAAAAAGACTCTTGATCTGATTGTCGTCGTTGCGGTATTGGCCGCCGTAATTGGTGGCGTCCCAGTTGCCCTGCATCTGTTGCGTCAGCGGGCTCATGTATCGGTTGCAAATCGAGCCGATGTCCATACTGCCCCATTGCCTGAGTTCGATGCCGGTGAGCTGGAAGTTCGGATTCAGGTTGGCGGATTTGGTAGGATCGTTGTTCAGATCCTTGTCCACGCACGAACCCAGTAGCAGGAGCGATAAGATGAGCAGTATATTGATTGGTTTCATGTTGATTAGAATTTGAGGTTAATGTTGAATCCGAAACTGCGGCGCGAGGGCAGCGAGCCGTACTCGATTCCTTTTCCGTTGCCGTTGTTGTAGTTGGAGTCGGGGTCGATGTTCGGAACGTTCTTGAAGATGATCAGCGGGTTTCGGGCTACGAACGACAGGGTCAGTCCGTCCAGCGCCTTTCCGATCATCCTCCGCGGGAAGCTGTAGCTGAGCGTCATTTCGCGGATCTTGACGTAGGAGTTGTCCAGCACGAAGAACTGGGGAATGTTGTTGGAGATGAAGTTCCAGTAGCTTTCCGGGTTGCAGTAGCGGGTATTGGGCGCCCAGCTGATCGTGCCGTCGTCGTTTTTGACCTGAACTACGCCATCCACCAAATAGCCTCCCGTAGGATTCCATGCTGCCGTTTCGAGTCCGGCGGCAAGGCGTCCTTCTTCGGACTGATACCAGCCGTCCCGTCCTTTGAGCGTCTTTTTGGAGCGTCCGGAGCTGTAGGTGCCCCGCATGGTCGAGGTGTAGAGGTCCGCGCCGACTTTGATGTCGAAGATGGCGCTGAGGTTCCAGTTCTTGAACCGGACGTTGGTGTACATGCCGCCGGTGAATTTCCAGTGGGCGTTTCCCAGCGCGGTGTAGTTGTCGCTGACCGAGGGGATGCCGGTGGTCGGATCGACGATGATGTCGCCGTTTTCGTTGCGTTTGTAATCCTTGCCCATGATCGTGCCCAGCTCTTCGCCCACCACGGCCATGACGCGGACGCCCGCTGCGCCTACCCATTCGGCGTTCTCCACCTCGTACATCTGCGATTCGCCCAGCGAGTGCACCTTGTTGGAGTTGCGCGCGAAGTTGAAGCCCAGATCCCACTGCCAGTTCTTGGTCTTTACGGGAATGGTGTTGAGCTTGATCTCGATGCCTTTGTTGGTGAGCACGCCCGAATTGAGCAGGGCGGTCGAATAGCCGGTGCTGATGGAGGTGTTGACGTGGCGGATCTGGTCGCGGCTGGTCTGGCTGTAGTATGTAAAGTCGAGCACGATGCGCTTGTTCAGGAAGTAGAGCTCGGTGCCGACCTCCCACGAACGGGTCCGGGTCGGTTTGAGATCGCGGTTGGGTACGGTCGAGTTGGAGATCTGACCCGACGATACGCCGCCGACCGGATGCGGATAAAGTGCGTAGTTGAGCGACATCTGATAGGGGCTGGTGTCATTGCCGACCTCGGCCCACGAAGCGCGCACCTTGCCGAACGACAGGATTTTGGATACGCTCGACGGTAACAGTTCGGAGAAGATGAAGCTGCCCGATACCGACGGATACACGTACGTGTTGTTGATCAGCGTGGAGGTGTTGTCGGCCCTGACGGTGACGTCCAGATAGGCGAAATTCTTATACCCCAGATTGACCATGGCGTAGGCCGAGTTGATTTGTCTCTGGTAGGGCGATTCGACGATCGTCTTGTCGGAGAAACTGTTGATTTTCTTGATTTCGGGTTCGGCCATGTCCTTGCCCGTGATCGTGGTCTGGAAGTTGTCCACACGGTAGAGGTTCAATCCGGCCGTTCCGACCAGACTCATGTTTTTGCCCAAGTTGGTGCTGTAGGTGAGCACCGCGTCCGCGTTGATCGTGCGGTTGCTGTTGGTCTGGGTCTTCAGATAGCCCGATTCGTGGCTCGGCGTGGAGATCGGCGCGAAGTCCTCGAAACTGAACTCGGTGATGTCGGCGCCTCCGGAGAGCTTGAATTTCAGCTTGTCGGTGATCTTGTATGAGATGCTGGCCGAGGAGATCAGACGGTTCTTTTTGGAGGTGTTGCTCATCTCGTTGATGGTCCAGTAGGGATTGACCCGGTTCACGTCGCCGTTCCAGTTGTAGTATTTTCCCTCCTCGTCCTTATAGTTGTCCCGCAGCAGGTAGAGGTCGTAAGTCGAAGGCAGCGAGGAGAGGTTCTTGCCCACGTTGTTGCGGTCCCCTGCCAGAGCGGGACGGTTGTTCACTTTCTCGTAGACGTAGTTTACTTTTACGTCCACGTCGATCTTCCGCCCGATTTTGGTGTTGGTGCGGACCGTGAACGTGCTGCGGTTCATGCCTGAGTTCGGCACGATATCCCGGTTACGCAGATCGGAATAGGAGAGTCTGATGCCGGCATCCTTGTAAATCTTGTTGAGCGTGATGCTGTTGTTGGCCGTGACGCCGAGCCGGAAGAAATCCTCGATGCCGTGGTTGGAGATGGTGTAGGGACGCAGTACGTTGTCGAAATACCATATTTTCAGATTCTTGTCGATTTTTGGGCCCCAGCTTTTCGAGGAGTTCGAGCGGTCGTCGATCGTTCCGTAGATGCGGCCGTTGGATCCCTGTCCATATATATATTGTACGTCGTCGAAGCGTGTCAGCTGCTGCTCTACGGTCGTGGTGGAGTTGATCTCCACGCCGAGGGACTGTCCTTTGCGGGACGAGGCCTTCTTCGTGGTGATCATGATGACGCCGTTGCCGGCCTGCGAGCCGTACAGGGCCGATGCGGCGGGGCCTTTCAGTACGGAGATGTTCTCGATGTCGTCGGGGTTGATGCTCGAAATGCCGTCTCCCAAGTCATATCCGCCGTCCTTGTTCGCACTGCCGAAATTGGTGTTGTCGATGGGCATTCCGTCCACTACGTACAGCGGCTGGTTGTTTCCCGTGAGCATCGAGCTGCCTCGGATCTCCACACGGGAGGAGCCGCTGGGGCCTCCGGCGGTCTGGCTGATGATCAGGCCCGGTTCGCGTCCCGCCAGCGAGTTGATGACGTTCAACTCCCGCACCTTTTCGAACGCTTCGCCTTTGATGTCTCCTACCGAGTATCCCAGCGATTTGCGTTCACGGGTCATGCCCAGCGCGGTGACCACGACGTCTTGGATCGTCTCGCTGGTCGTTTCGAGCTTGATGGTGAGGTTGGTCTGGGTTCCCACCTTAACCTCGGCTGTTTTGTAGCCGAGGAACTTTACTTCGAGGATCGATGCCGGGGTTACCTGAATCGTGAATTTTCCCGCAGTGGTTGTCGTTCCGGTTGTCGTTCCCTGAACGATGACGGTGGCGCCGCTCACCGGATTGTCGTTTTCGTCGGTAACCATACCGGACACAGTTCTCTTTTGGGTGTTACCCCCCCCCTGCCCATAGGCGGGACTCCCGAAAATCATTGCGCAAAATAACGGAAGCGCAGTGTAAATCAATAATAGTCGAATTTTGTTCATCGGGTTAATAATTTAAGTTGGTTTTTATAAAATGGGTTTTTCGCTCGGATTTTTTTGCCGTTAGCTAAATAAGCCTTTTTTTGGTTTAAATTGTGACTGAATATTGTATTTGTATGAAACAAAATTGCGATTTACTTAATTTTGTAAGATATTTATAGGTTTGTATAATTATGTGGCATATGGAGAGACGAAATTCGGCTTATCTTTAAAATATTAAAAATAAAGAAATAGAGAGACGACTTTATCGGTGGAAAAGATGGGCGGACGGATTCATATTTGGATGGCTTGTGTCGTGACGGCGTTCTTTGCGGTCGCAAGGGCGAATGCCGGAGCATATACGTTTAAAAGTTATCAGGTCGAAAACGGCCTTTCGCAAAACAGCGTGCTTTCCATCCTGCAGGACCGGGAGGGATTCATGTGGTTCGGTACCAAGGACGGACTCAATTGTTTCGACGGTTATTCGTTCAAGGTTTATCGCCGTCAGAGCGGCGTGGAGACCTCGCTGGGCAATAATTTCGTGTTTTCGCTCCGTGAGGATTCCCACGGCCGGTTCTGGGTGGGAACGGGCCGGGGCGTCTGGCTGTTCGACAAGGAGCGTGAGACGTTCCGCAAGTTTCGCGTCGAGGTTTCGGGCCGGGATATCCTGACCGCGCAGATCAGTGCGATCATGGAGGACGATGCTGGCGACATATGGCTGGCGACCCACGGGCAGGGGCTGTTCCGGATCGACAGGAATCTGGCGTGTACGCACCATTTCCAGACTCCGCAGATTCCGTCCAATTTCATCGGGTCCGTCGTTCAGGACAAGATGGGCGGCATTTGGGTGGGAACCGTCGGCAAGGGAATCGTGATGCTCGATCCCGCGACTTCGCGGGTCGATTCGCTGCCCGAATATGTTTCGGAGGGAATCCGGGACAAAGTGATTTCGAGCCTTTATTGCGACGACAACAACAATGTCTGGGTCGGCACGTCGAAAGAGGGGCTGCATTGTATCAACAACCGTGCGCTGCGGGTGCAGCACTACCTCGACAAATCGATTCTGAACATCCGGTCGATTACGCAGTATCTCGATGACGTAATCGTTATGGGGTCGGACAACGGGCTGGTCATGCTCGACACCTCCACCGGCGAATATCGCCTGACCAACAAGTCGCTCAACAGCAATCTGTCCGACAATTCGATCTTCTCGATTATCCGTGACCGGGAGAATTCGCTTTGGATAGGCACCTATTTCGGCGGCGTGAACTATTATTCCCCGTTGATCAATCGTTTCGAGCATTATTATTCCAGTAACGGGCATCGCAATTTCAACGGGAACATCGTCAGTCAGATCCGGCAGGACAAGAACGGGAAGATCTGGATAGGAACCGACGACAAGGGACTGAGCCTGTTCGATCCGCAGACCGGACAATTCGAGCCGAGTGCGTTGTGCGGAAAGGTCACCTACCACAACGTGCAGGCGATTCTTTGCAATGACGACTACCTGTGGGTGGGCCTTTACAACAAGGGAATCAACCGGATCGACTTGAAAACGGGCCGCGTGAAAAACTATGTCAGCCGTCCCGGAGACAGCACGGGCATCGACGACAGCAACATATTCGCCATCACACGGCTCTCCACGGGAGAGCTGCTCTTCGCCACGCCGATCGGGGTGAACGTCTATAACGCCGCAGAGGATAATTTTACGCGGATTCCGCAACTGGTCAATGTCTTTGTGAAATCCATTTTGGAGGATTATCTGGGCAATCTCTGGTTCGCCACCAACAACGAGGGAATCTGGTGCCGGGCCAAGAGCGGTCAATGGTGCCGCTACGTCAACAATCCCGCGGACTCCAATTCGTTGAGTTATAATGCGGTGAATTATATCTACGAGGACCGGAAGAACCGGCTCTGGTTCTGTACGGACGGCGGCGGGGTGTGCCTGTGGAATCACCGGGACAAGACGTTCCGGACGATCGACGAAAACCGGGGGCTGCCCAACAATGTGGTCTACGCGATCGTCGACGATTTGAACGGGCATCTCTGGGTCAGCACCAACAAGGGACTCGCGGCGATCAGCGAGGAGGACTGGACCGTCAGGACCTACAACTCTTCGCAGCGGATACAGAACGTACTCTATAATTACAATGCCGTGCTCCGGGACCGGGACAATTATCTCTATTTCGGCGGCGTGAACGGCTTCGTCCGTTTCGATCCGCGGGAAATCACGCCCAACGATTTTACTCCGGCGGTCAAGATCACGGCGGTGAGCGTGCTGAACCGGGATATTCCCGTATCGGAGGGCGGGGACAAACGGTTTGTGCTCAAACGCAATCAGTCCACCTTCCGGTTCGACTTCGTGCTGTTGAGCTACGTTTCGCCGCCGGATAATCTCTATGCCTATAAACTGGAGGGCTTTGACCGGGACTGGACTACGGTGCAGGGTTATCCGCACGCCCATTACATGAATATCCCTTCGGGAAAATACAGGTTCCGGGTCCGGGCCGCCAATAGCGACGGGGTATGGAACGACCGAAGCGACGAAATAGAAATCGTTGTCAAACGTCCGTTCTTTTCTTCCGTGGCGATGCTCGTGCTCTATACGGCGTTGCTGCTGGCCGGAATCTGGTTCTGGGTCCGAAGGTTCAGGTCCCGCGTCAAGGCCCGGAGCGAGAAGAAGTTTCTGGAAGACAAGATCAACTTCTTCACCAACATCGCCCATGAGATACGCACTCCGCTGTCGCTGATTACGGCGCCGCTCGAAAATATCATCAAATCCGGTGACGGCACCGTGCAGACGAGAGACAATCTGCACGTGATCGAACGCAATTCCAACCGCCTGCTCGAACTTGTCAATCAACTGCTCGATTTTAGAAAGATCGAGGAGGAGATGTTTATCCTCAACCGGGAGAGGACGGATATCAACGGTATTGTCCGCAAGGTGTACGCGCAGTATGAGTACGAGGCGCGGGCCAAGAACATAGACCTGCGGATCGAGCTTCCCGGAGAGGAGGTCGGGTGTCTTGTCGATGCGGAGGCGATTTTCAAGGTGATCAGCAACCTGATGTCGAACGCCATGAAGTTTACCCGCGACACGATCTGGCTGGAGTTGTGCCGGGACGAGGGTACGGCGGTGGTCCGGGTGCGCGACAACGGGGCCGGACTCGATGACCGGGATGCCGGCAGGATATTCGATCCCTTCGTGCAGGGCAGCAACAATACGCTGAGTGCCGGTTCCGGAATCGGACTCGCGCTTGCGCAGGCGCTGGCAAGGAAAAACAAGGGCGAAATCGAACTTGACCGCAGCTGCGGTCAAGGCGCCGTGTTCGTACTGACGCTTCCGCTGGCCGAAGCCGCTGCGGACGAATCTTTGGCCAAGCATGCGACTCATTCGTTCGGAGGCGCCGCCGAGGACAATCGCCAGCGGATTCTGGTCGTCGAGGACAACGATGAGCTGCGGGAATTCATATGCCGCAGCCTGAGCGACCAGTATACGATCGCCAGCGCCGTTGACGGAATGCAGGCGCTCAAGGTTTTGGATAACGAAGGGGTGGTGGACCTCGTTATCTCGGATGTCATGATGCCCCGGATCGATGGATTGGAATTGTGCAAAAGGATCAAGAACGATCCGGCCTATTCGCACATTCCGGTCATTCTTCTCTCTGCAAAGATAGACCAGTCGGTTAAGATCAAGGGGTTCGAACAGGGTGCCGACGTGTACATCGAGAAGCCGTTCTCGATGGACCAGCTCAAGGCTCAGATAGGCAGTGCGATCGAGAACCGGATGCGGCTGAGGGACAATTTTGTCCGTTCGCCGCTGCAATACCTCCGGGAAAACCACGGCGGTTGTGACATCCAGTTCCTCAACAAGCTGAACGATACGATTCTCTCCAACCTGACCAATACCGAATTCTCGATAAACGGGCTGGCTGAACTTTTTTGCATGAGCCGGTCCAGCCTGCATAAGAAGATCAAGGCGCTGACGGGGCTGACTCCCAACGACTACATCAAGCTGATCCGGTTGAACAAGGCGGCGGAGCTGCTTTCTTCGGGAAGCTACAAGGTAAACGAGGTGTGCTATCTGGTCGGGTTCAACACTCCGTCGTATTTTGCGAAGTGTTTTTATAAACAGTTCAACAAGCTGCCCAGTTCGCAATTGGACTGATTGCGCGGGCGGTTTGACCGCCGTTCTTTGTATTGTGCAATAACGTTGTATATGTGGCGCAGATATTGGTAGGCGCGGATCGCCGTGCCGGTTATATTTGCACGGCCGTCTGTATGATGGCGAGTGTACTAACCTAAATGATCTGTAGATTTATGAAAAGAATTGCATTAGCGGCGTTTTTGTTTGTGACGCTTGTTCTTTCTGCCGCAGAGCCGGCCCCTACGCTCAGGCGCAATACGGTGGACGAGGTGATCGCCGCCATGACGCCTGAGGAGAAGGTGCTCATGGTGATCGGCAACAAAAACAACGACCGGCGCAGGTATATCGGCGAAGGCTCCACTTGGTATTGCGCAAGGCTCGGTCTGATGCCGACCGTCATGTGCGACGGTCCTGCCGGAGTGCGCATGAAACCCTTCCGGGACGGCGACTCTACCAAAGCCTATTACAGCACCGCTTTCCCCACTGCCACCGCGCTGGCCGCTACGTGGAATACCGAATTGGTGGAGACGGTCGGTGACGCGATGGGTAACGAAACGCTTGAATACGGTGCCGACGTGCTTCTGGCCCCTGCGATGAATATTCAGCGCGATCCGCTGTGCGGACGGAATTTCGAGTACTATTCCGAAGATCCGCTTCTGTCGGGGAAAATGGGCGCCGCGATGGTGCGCGGGATTCAGTCGCAGGGCGTCGGGACTTCGGTCAAGCATTTTGCGGCGAACAATCAGGAGAGCAACCGCAAGGGTGTCAATGCCGTGATCAGTCAGCGGGCGCTTCGGGAGATTTACCTGCGCGGCTTCGAGATCGCGATCAGGGAGGCTGCGCCGTGGACCGTCATGTCGTCCTATAATCGGCTTAACGGGGTGTACGCCTCCCAGAACCGCGACCTGCTGACCACGGTGCTGCGGGACGAATGGGGCTTCGACGGAATGGTGATGACCGACTGGTTCGCCGGCGACGACGGGGTGGCTCAGATGAAGGCGGGCAACGATATCATCATGGGCGGCTTCCCTCACGGTCATTACAAATACCATCAGCCCGAAATTCTCAGCGCGCTTTCCGACAAGACGCTCGATGAGGAGGTTCTTGACCGGAATATCCGCCGGATACTCGGCTTCGTCAAGAAAACGCCCTCTTATAGGGAATACGCCTGCTCCCTGAAGCCCGATCTTGCGCGGCATGCACAGGTCGCTCAGCGTGCTGCGGACGAGGCGATGGTGCTGCTGAAAAACGACCGGAATACGCTCCCGGTCAGAAAACCGAATCGGGTTGCGCTTTTCGGCAAGACGTCCTATGATTTCATAGCCGGAGGCACGGGCAGCGGCGAGGTGCATTACGGTCATGCGGTATCCCTCAAAGAGGGGCTGTCGAACGTCGGGTTCCGGATTTCGTCCGCCGCGGACCGTTTCTACACCCGGTTCGTCGATTCGGTGTTTGCTGCCGGCGGGCACAAGAAATATGCGGTAACCCGCTCTCAGGAACCTCGGATCGACAAGGCTCTCGTCGAAGCGGAGGCGAAGGTTACGGACTTGGGAGTCGTGACTCTCGGCCGGTTGTCCGGAGAGGGCGTGGACCGTAAGGAAGAGGGTTATTTCACCCTGACCGACAATGAAAAGGAACTGCTCGGAGCCGTGTGTTCGGCCTATCATGCACTCGGAAAAAAAGTGGTTGTCGTACTCAATATCGGAGGGGTGATCGAAACGGCTTCGTGGAAAGAGCTGCCCGACGCGATCCTGCTCTCGTGGCAGACGGGTCAGCAGGGCGGCGCGGCCGTTGCCGAGCTGCTTCGGGGAACCGTCAATCCTTCCGGAAAGCTGCCCGTGAGCTATCCCGTTTCATATGCCGACGTTCCGTCGTCGAAATCGTTTCCGGGAATTCCCGCCGACCTGCCGGTCAACTCCTACTATAATGAGGGTGTGTATGTCGGCTACCGCTATTACACGACGTATGATGTCCCTGTGTCCTATCCGTTCGGTTACGGGCTTTCTTACACTCGGTTCGAATACTCCGACCTGACGCTGAGCAGCGATTCGTTTCCGGGACGGATCGATGTCTCGGTAAAGATCTCCAACACGGGCAAAGTCGCCGGAAAAGAGGTCGTTCAGCTTTATCTGACGGCGCCGGCCGTCTTGCAGGACAAGCCGGAGCGGGAATTGAAAGGTTTTGCCAAAACCCGGCTTCTTGCGCCCGGTGAGAGTCAGGTGCTTACCTTTACGCTCGATCCCCGTTCGCTTTGCTCCTTCCGCAGCGGCATCAGCAGCTGGGTGGCCGAGGCCGGAAGCTATGAGGTGAAGATCGGCGCTTCGTCGCAGGACATCCGTCAGCGAGCCTCCTTTTCGCTCGGAAAGGAGCTGGTCGTCGAGAAACTGCACGATGTCCTCGCCCCCAATGTGCCGATTAAGGATATGGGGACGACTTCGGCAAAAGTCCTTGGAACGGATCAGCCTTTCGACCACTACCATGAACTGGATTATAAATTCAACTGGCACTGGTAACTCTCCTTTTCCGTTCGTTCGGGGACGGCTCCCGGTTTGCACGCTTTTTTAAGCGCCTTTTCGTGTAATGTTTCAGACCTCCGAAAACCTCCTGCAGTTACCTGCAAGGGGTTTCGGAGGTCTGTCGTGATATTTTATTTCCGAGGGGGCTTTGCGTCCTAATCGGCGATCTCCCCAAGCCCGGCAGGAGTGATCCGCCGTATTGGTGCCGGCCAGCTAAAATGGTGCGCTTCCCGCTTCTTTTTTTCGAAAAAGAAAAACCGCATCAGAATTATTTCTGATGCGGTTTTCAGTGCCCAGGACAAGACTCGAACTTGCACGAACTAAACGTTCACTACCCCCTCAAAGTAGCGTGTCTACCAATTTCACCACCTGGGCCTTACCTCCGAATTTCGGATTTCGGGTGTGCAAATATAGGGTATAAATTTTAATCCGCCAAATTTTCAGGACGGTTAATGGCAATTTTTGTGCTTCTTCGGTTCCCTTATCCGGAAACGGGGCCGTTTCTCCGCCCTGCGGCGGCAAGGCGGGCCGGCCGGCCGACCTGCGGTACGACGTGCATCGAATCCTCCGGCGGCGCCCCGGAACTACTCCCCGTGCTGCGGGGAGAGGACGAGCATGCCTGCGGGTCTTCGCGCGTCTTCCGGCAGCGAGACACCCGTTATCGGCGCGATGCCTGCGGCGCTCCGGCCCGGAGCGGGCGTGTAGGTGCGGCCCGTAATCAGGCTCAGGGCCTTGGCGAGCATCGGCTCCTCAGGTCCGAAATCCACCAGTCTGTTGTTCCAGTCGGCGACCGCATAATCGACCGCGAGTCCGGCCGGATTCACCGTCTCCTTTTTGGCGTTGTAGCCTTCGAACGTGATCGGGGCCAGTTCGTACGAATAGTCGCCGTCGTCGAACTTGTCGATCTCCATGCCCACGTTCTTGCCGTTGGTCTTCTCGCCGATCAGCGTCACGCCGATGTCGATTCCCCTCAACCCGTTGATGACCGCTTCGCTCGACGACGCCGTGCTGCCTGTCGTCAGCACATAGATGTTCTGCAGGCCGAGGGCGTACTGCTTGAGGTCCGCCCCGTAGTAGTCGCCGTAGCTGAAATTCTCGTAAAAGAGCGCTTTCTCCCGATCGTACGTATTGCCCGTCTGCTTCTGGGTTTTCGCCGGATCGGCCATGCGGCTGTCGTTGTAGCGGTAATACTGGAAAACCTTGCCGTCGCATTTTTCGCCTGCGATGCACGTCGCCAGCATCTTTGCCGAAATCACGTGTCCGCCGCCGTTGTAGCGCAGGTCGAATACCAGATCGGTGATTCCCGCGTCGCGGAACTTCCGGAGGGAATCCAGCAGGTCGTCGTCATATGCCGCGTCGAACCCGTTGTAGACCATGTAGCCGATCTTGTGCTCACCCTCCTCGATGACCTCCGCGCGGAGCACCGGGTTCGGGTAGAGCCGTTCCGCCGTGAGGGTGGTCTCTTCACCCGTCTCCCGGACTTTGAAGAGGACCGACGCGGCTCCCGAAGGGCTTGTCAGCCGCTTGTATACGGGGGTGTATTCGCTCTCCGAATCGGCGATCTCGGCGCCGTCTATCTCCGAGAAGATCGTGCCCCGTCTGAACCCCGCCTTGTCTGCCGGGGAGCCGGGATATACCGCCATCACGTAAAACCCGGCCTTCCCCGTGTTGGAGAACCGGACCACCCCCAGCCGGGCGAATCCGAACCCGTATTCCGTCTCCTTGCGGACGCCGTGATTGACGCCGCGCGTTTTCAGCTCCGTGGCCGCGCGGCTCCGGGCTTTGCGGGTGATGTAGGAGTAGAGGTTGTAATAATTCTGTCCCGCTCCGTCCGTATACCTCTTTTTGTCGAGGGTGTTGGAGGTCATCTCCAGCAGGGTCCTCGTCAGGAAGTTGTCTTTGTCGGCGGCGTATTCGATCGTCAGGTCGCGGGTCATCTGCCCATACTCGCCGTTCCATAGATAGCGTTCAGCCAGATAGCTGTCTATCTTGTCGTTGTACGACTCCGTGGTTCCCGTGCCGCCGTTCCCGGCCGTATCTTTGGCGCAGGAACCCGCCGCCAGCGCCGAAAGGAGCGCGGCGGCCCATGCGCAGTGAATTATTCTCATCTGTCGAATTTTTTATCCGCTAAAGGTAGCGATATTTTTCTATTTCCTCTTGCCGAAGTCCATTTCGCCGAACAAATAGCCCGCCCCGCCGATGCGGTCGATCACGAACAGCACGTAACGGATATCCACGGCTATGTTGCGGCAGATCGTCTCGTCGAAGGCCACGTCGCTCATCGTCGAACGCCATGTGCGGTCGAAGTTCACGCCGACCAGCTCGCCCCGTGCGTTAAGGATCGGCGATCCGGAGTTGCCGCCCGTGGTGTGGTTCGTGGCGAGGAAGCAGACGGGCACCGTCGTGCGGCCGTCGATCCGCGTGGCCCAGCGTCCGTACTCCTTCGAGGCGTGGATGTCGCGCAGCGCCTGTGGAATGTCGTAGTCGTAGATGTCGGGGTTGTCCTTGGCGATGATGCCGTCGATCGTGGTCCGGGGCTTGTGATACTCGCCGTCGGCGTATTCGTACCCCGCCACGTGTCCGTAAGCCACGCGCAGGGTCAGGTTGGCGTCGGGGAAGAACGCCCGCCCGGCATCCCACTCGCGCAGTCCCTTGATGTAGGCGGTGTAGAGTTCGTTGAGCCGTGCGCTGTTGAGGTTGCGCAGCGAGCGGGTGCCCAGCAGCCATTCGATATGGTCCTGCATCCGCTTGGCGCCTCTGGCCAGCGTATTGACCGCCGTGGTGTCGGAGCCTTCCCATACGCCGCTGAAAATCCGTTCGGCGAAGGCTTCGGGCGATCCTGCGGCTGCTGCGCCCGCGAGGAACTCCGGCGCCTGATACTGGACTGGACAGCGGCGCGCGTACTCGCCGAAGAGGTATCTGTAAAGGGCGCGCTCGGTCGCTTCGCGCTGTGCGAAGACCGCTTCGGCCCGCTCCGCGGCGGTGTAGCGCTTGGGCAGGGCGTCGAGCGTCTCGCGGGTGATCTCGCGTGCGAAGTAGGCGTCCGCGATGCGGGCGTATTCGGCCTTCAGGTCGGCCACGACGCTGCGGTATTCGGGTTTGTCCTGCGCCCACGCCGCGAAGTCCTCTTCGTAGGCGCGCTTCGAAGCCACCGTGCCCAGCCGGTTGATGCCCAGCACTTCGCCCTGCCATTTCTTCCATGCGTTGGCGATCGAGGCGTGCTTGGCGGCGTAGTGGATGCGCAGCGCCGGATCGCTCTGCTGCGCCGCCGAGATGATGTCGAGACGGCCCGTGCGGACGGCGATTTTCGCCGGGTCCGAACGCTCGGCGATGTAGGCCACGGCGTCCGAGAGAATGTACTCCTGCGTGTTGCCGGGGAAGCCGTAAATCATCGTGAAGTCGCCCTCTCCGACCCCCGCGGTCGAGATTTTGAAATGCCGCTTGGGTTTGTAGGGCACGTTGTCGGGCGAATAGGCCGCGGGTTTGTTGTCCCTGCCGGCATAGATGCGGAACAGCGAGAAGTCGCCCGTGTGGCGGGGCCAGATCCAGTTGTCGGTGTCGCCGCCGAACTTGCCGATCGACGAGGGCGGGGCGGCCACCAGACGCACGTCGTCGAACTGCTCGTAGACGAACAGGAACTGCTGGTTGCCGTAATACATCTGCTCCACGGCGGCCTTGTAGCCCTTGCCTTCGGCCTCGGCTCTGCGGACGATCTCCTCCTGCGTCTGGCCTGCGGCCAGCCGATCGGTCACCTCCTCCATGCGGACGAGGAATTTCACGTTGAGCTTCTCGTTGGGCAGCTCTTGGGCGCGCGACATGGCCCAGAATCCGTGGGTCAGGTAGTCGTGCTCGACGCTCGAATGCGACTGTATGGCGTCGTAACCGCAGTGGTGGTTGGTCAGCAGCAGTCCTTCGGCCGAGATCAGCTCGCCCGTGCAGCCGCCGTCGAACAGCACCACGGCGTCTTTCATCGAAGCCTTGTTGATCGAATAGATGTCTTCGGCCGTGAGCCGGAAACCTTTGGCGCGCATGTCGTCGATGCGCTGCGAAATCAGGCTTGGGAGCCACATGCCCTCGTCGGCCGAGGCCGCGAGTGCGAAAAGCGAACAGATGAGGGTAAGCAGTGTGCGTTTCATTATTGCAGAAATTTTTCCAATTCGACGTAAACTTTCTGGATCGGCAGTCCCATGACGTTGTAAAACGAGCCGTTGATCTTCTCGATGGCGGCGTAGCCGATCCACTCCTGAATGCCGTAGGACCCCGCCTTGTCGTAGGGTGCGAAGGTGTCGAGGTAGTAGCCGATCTCCTCCTCCGAGAGGGGCCGGAACCAGACGCCGCTTTCGGCCGAGAAGGTGTGCATGCGGCCGGCGGTGCGCAGCGTCACGCCCGAAACGACCGTGTGTCGGCGTCCCGAAAGGCGGCGGAGCATCTGCGCGGCCTGCCCGCGGTCGCAGGGCTTGCCCAGCACCTCGCCGTCGGAGATCACCACCGTGTCGGCCGTCAGCAGAATGTCGCTGGGGCCGAGCGGCGCGGGGTAGGCCTCGCTTTTGAGCCGCGAGAGGAACAGCGGCACCTCTTCGGCGGGCAGTGAGTCGGGGTAAATCTCCTCGCACTCGTATTTCGGAGCCGGTTCGTAGGGCAGGCCGCAGCCCGTCATCAGCTCCCTGCGCCGCGGCGACTGCGACGCCAGCAGCAGGCGGTAGGGTTCGAGTTTATCTTTCAGCAGCATGGTCTTGTTTTTAGGGTCTTATTATTATAATGTTATATGCGGTTTTTGCTGTATCGCCTCTCGGCCGCCGCCTTTGGCGGCGTTTGCAAATCCGGTCCGCCCCGGAAGGGCTTCCTGCCGCCGTGCGGCGAAACCGGCGATGCGGAGCGTCGGAACGAAGGGCGCATAATCGTCTTTTTATCGGTGCGGAGTCTGTCTCCGCGTCCGTCAGCGTATGTCGAAATTCAGCAGTTCGCGCCCTTCGAGCACGGCCCGCAGGTTGTCGCCGGGGCTGACCGGTCCCACGCCGGCCGGCGTGCCGGTGTAGATCAAATCGCCCATGCGCAGGGTCATGTACCGCGATACGGCGGCGATGATGCGGTCCACCGTAAAGAGCATCTGCCGCGTGTCGCCCGTCTGGCGGGTCTGGCCGTTCACCTCCAGCGTGAAGCGCAGCTTCTGCACGTCGCCGCCCAGCTCCTGCAAAGATACGAATTCCGGCGAAATCGCCGCTGAGCGGTCGAACGCCTTGCTGCGCTCCCACGGCAGACCTTCGGCGGCGGCCTGCCGCTGCAGGTCGCGGGCCGTGAAGTCGATGCCCAGCCCCACCTCCTTGTAATAACGGTGTGCGAAACGCTCGGCGATGCTCTTTCCCACGCGGTCGATGCGCACCACCAGCTCGCACTCGTAATGCACCTCCTGCGAAAATGCGGGAATGTAGAACGGGTCGTTGTTGCGCAGCAGCGCCGTGTCGGGTTTCAGGAACCAGATCGGCTCCGGGGAACACTCCCCGCAGCCCGGCCGGTTCCGTTCCGGCAGAGTCTCCGCTCCGTCCCCGGCTTGCGACGACGGTTCTGCCGTGCATCCCGTATTGCCCCCGTCCAGCCAAGACTGTGCTGCCGTGCATCCCGTGGCGTTCCTGTTTAGCCGGGGCTGTTCTGCCGTGCACTCCGTGGCACTGCCGATTTGTCTCAGTCCTGACGGATACTCCGCTCCGCCCCCGGCTTGCCGAGACCGTTCGGCCGGGTCTTCCGCCCCGCCCCTTATCAGGTGGTTCAGCTCCTCGGCGTGTGCGGCGTAATTGCGTCCTATGCAGATGATTTTCATGGTTTTCCGTTACTGTTTGTTGTGATCGTACCGCTGCGCCCGGACCAGCATCCAGACGACGTAGACCGGAAGGTAAATTACATAGACGACCGGCAGGGCATCCTGCTGGCCTGTCAGGTTCAGGACTACTGCAAGTAAAACCCATAACGCCCCGATAATCACCAGATGCCGCCGCATGAACGACGACAGCCCTGCGATATCGACGTTTTTCTTCTTCTCCGCAGGCATGGTGTTGTAGCCCGCAATCAGCATCGGAAACCGCTTGACCAGCAGTCCGACGACGATCAGGAATACGCCGGTGAGGATGTGTATGAAAATTTCGTCCATAACTTCAGGTTATTGTACTTCGGTCGCATGCAGCTCTGCGACCATCCGGGCGGCGAATCGGTCGCTGGCGCCGGGACCTCCGATAACTTTGCGTAATTCGCCGAAGTCGGAGAGCATCTTTTCGCGCTTCGCGCCGCCTGCGACAATGGCCCGCAGTTCGCGTTCGGCGCGCGTGATGTCGAGGTCCGACTGGATGATCTCCGGGACCGCCTCGCGGCCGAGGTTGAGGTTTACGAGCGACACCCAGGGGACGTTCAGTACGTAAGGCTGCAGTTTAACCTGAAACCATAATGTCCTGTAAACCACCACTTCGGGGATGCCGAGCAGCGCCGTTTCGAGCGTCGCCGTGCCGGAGGTCACCACGGCGGCTTCGGCCGCGGCGAGCGTTTCGTAGGTCTGGTCGCAGACGTAGCGGATGTCGCTGCCGGCCATGTACTGTTCGTAAAGCGCCCTGTCCAGCCACGACACGCCCGCGACGACGAACTGGTGGCCGGGGAACTTCTTCGAAAGGTCGGCCATCAGCGGCAGGTTGTCGCGGATCTCGCCCCGGCGGCTGCCGGCCAAGAGGGCGACGATCGGCCGCCCGTCCAATCCGTTGCGGCGGCGGAATTCGTCGGGCGAGGGGAGCGCGGCGCGTTTCGCCTCGATGGCGTCCACGAGCGGGTTGCCCTCGAAAATCGGTTCGATGCCGTGCCGGGGGAAGTAGCTGCGTTCGAAGGGGAAGATGATGAAGAGCCGGTCCACGTATTTGCGGATCGCCTTCACCCTCCATTCGCGCCACGCCCAGACCTTGGGGGCGATGTAGTAGAAGGTGCGGATGCCGTGCTCCTTGGCCCAGCGGGCCATCTTCATGTTGAAGCCGGGGTAGTCCACCAGAATCAGCACGTCGGGGGCGAACGCCGCCACGTCGGCCTGACATTCGAGCATCTGCCGTTTGATCGTCCGCAGGTTTTTGAGGACCTGCACGATGCCGAAAAACGAGGTTTCGCGGTAGTGCTTCGCCAGATTCGCGGCGCCGCCCGCGGCGGCCATGCGGTCGCCGCCCCAGAAGCGGAACTGCGCTTCGGGATCGGCCTTGCGAAGCCCTTCGATCAGGTTTGCGCCGTGCAGGTCGCCCGAAGGCTCGCCGGCGATGAGGTAGTATTTCATGCCTTTGCGGTTTGTTGCGGTTACTCTTCGTTCAGCAGGTCGGGGCGGAGCTGCCGGGTGCGCTGGTAGGACTGTTCCTCCTGCCAGCGGGCGATCTGGGCGAAGTTGCCCGAAAGCAGGACGTCGGGGACCCGCCAGCCGCGGAATTCGGCGGGGCGGGTGTAGACCGGAGGCGCCAGCAGGTTGTCCTGAAAGCTGTCCGTGAGGGCCGAGGCTTCGTCGCCGATGGCGCCCGGAATGATGCGCACGACCGAATCGGCGATGATGCAGGCCGCCAGCTCGCCGCCCGTCAGCACGTAGTCGCCGATCGAGATTTCGCGCGTGACGAGGTGTTCGCGGATGCGGTGGTCGATGCCCTTGTAGTGGCCGCAGAGGATGATGATGTTTTCGAGCGTCGAGAGGCGGTTGGCCTCGTGCTGGTCGTAGCGTATGCCGTCGGGCGAGGTGTAGATGATCTCGTCGTAGTGTCTCTCGGACTGGAGTTTCTCGACCAGCTCGAAAACCGGTTCGCACTTCAGAACCATGCCCGCCTCGCCGCCGAAGGGGTAGTCGTCGGTGGTCTTGCGGCGGTCGTGGGCGTAGTCGTGGAGGTTATGGACGACGATCTGGACCAGACCCTTCTCCTGCGCGCGGTGCAGGATGGATTCGTTGAGCGGGGAGGTCAGCAGTTCGGGGACGACTGTCAGGATGTCGATGCGCATGTTTCTGAATTGAAAAATTGAAATTACTGCGGACGGAAGATGATGTCCTTGGCGCTTGCGGCGGTCAGGGGGATTTCCCGTCCGTGTTCGAGGGTGAAAGCCTTGTAGCCCAGCGCCGTGAAGAGTTCGACGATGCGGGGGCGGTTGCCGCCGCCCGTCTCGACGAGCACCGTGGGGCGGAAGCGTTCGAGCAGCGGGCGCAGCTCGGTCAGCACCACGACTTCGTAGCCTTCGATGTCGCATTTGACGAAGTCGAGGCGTTCGAGTCCGGCGAAGAGTTCGCTGCCCCGGCGCATCTGGGCCGAGAACTCCGCGGCGGCGGCCGCGCCGCTGTCGTTGACGAAGTTCTGTCCCGTGCCGAAGTAGCCCGTTTCGCGCGCCGAGTCGTTGGCCATCGTGATCGGTTTGTTCTCGGTGCCCAGCGCGTAGGGGAGTATCTCGACGTTGCGGCAGCGGCGCAGGTTGCGGCGCAGGACGGCGAGGATCGGGGGAACCGGCTCCACGGCGTAGACCCTGCCCGCCGGGCCGGCCAGCCGGGAGAGCGTGCGGGCGTAGTAGCCGAGGTTGGCGCCGATGTCGACCGCCGTGTCGCCCGCGCGGACGAGCCGCGGCAGGTGGTAGACGTATTCGGTGGCGGGGGCGTAACGCCCGATGCCGAGCCGCTGCCAGAGGAAGAACAGGCGGCTCACGGCGCGCAGGTAGCCTTCGAGCGGCAGGGTTCGGTAGAGGATTTTATGGATCAGTGTCTTCACGTTTCCGGTGGTTTGCGGAGCGGATTTTCCCGGACGGCGTCCGCTGCGGTGTCGAGGCGGGGCCTCAGTTCTTGTAGTTCACTTCTTGGTTGAGGACCTCGACGACGAAGGGGTTGTAGAGCATTTCGTGGCCGATGGTCGATTCGGGGCCGTGGCCGGGGTAGACGCGGACCTCTTCGCCCAGCGGGATCAGGGAGTCGAGGATCGAGCGCATGATCCACGAATAGTCGCCGCCCGGCAGGTCGGTGCGGCCGATCGACTCGCGGAAGAGCGTGTCGCCCGTGAAGAGCGATTTGGATTCGGGGTCGAACAGCGCCACATGGCCGGGGGTGTGGCCGGGGGTGTGGATCACGCGCAGGACGGTGTGGCCGAAGCGGATTTCGGGCGTCGTGTCGAGGTCGATGTCCGCCGGGGGCATCTCGCCGACCGCAACGCCGAAGATGCTGCCGCTGGTCGAGGCGTTGTCCAGCAGGAACTGGTCCTTGGACGAGAGCGCGAAGGGGATGCCGTAGCGTTTCTTGAGGTGCGCGACGCCCAGCGTATGGTCGAAATGGCCGTGGGTGTTGACCGCCAGAACGGGTTTGAGTCCGTGCTGGGCGATGAAGTTGTCGAGTGCGGCGTCTTCGCGCGGGTTGCTGTTGCCGGCGTCGATGACGACGGCTTCGGAGGTGTCGTCCCAGACGACGTAGGTGTTTTCCTGTATCGGGTTGAATTGCAGGCAGGCTATTTTCATAATTCGGTCGTTTTTCGGAATCGTAATGTGTTTGTGCAAAGACTGTGCAGACCGGACGGGCCGGGCCGCATCGTCTCCGGGCGGATGTTTATCATGGGCAAATATAGCGTTTTTTACCGGATTTTACCTATCTTTATGACCCGAATAAACTTATCTCGACATGAAACGACTCGTCGCTTTGATTTTCGCGCTGGCCGTGTGCGGCGCGGGAGCCTCGGCCCGGCCGGGCGCTTACAGGACCGTGAAAAACATCGCCTACCGCGACGCCGGGGGCGACCGGAACATCGACACGATGTGCCGGCTGGACCTCTATTATCCGGCGGATAAGGAAGGCTTTTCGACCGTCATATGGTATCACGGCGGCGGCCTGACGGGCGGGCGGCGCGAAATTCCCGAAGCGTTGAAGGAGAAGGGTTTCGCTGTGGTGGGCGTGGAGTACCGGCTCTCGCCGCACGTGAAGGTGGCCGACTGCGTGGACGATGCGGCCGCGTCGGCGGCGTGGGTGGTGAAGCATATCGCCGAGTACGGCGGCGATCCGCGGCGGATTTTCGTGGCGGGCCACTCGGCGGGCGGTTATCTGACCTCGATGATCGGGCTGGACAAGCGCTGGCTCGAACCCTACGGCATCGACCCCGACACGACCTTCGCGGCGCTGATTCCCTACAGCGGGCAGGTGGTGACCCACTTCGCGCGCCGCCGCGAGATGGGGATTCCCGACACGCAGGTGGTGGTGGACGACATGGCGCCGTTCAATTACGTGCGGCCCGACTGCCGCCCGATCCTGATCCTTTCGGGTGACAGGGAGCGGGAGATGCTGGGCCGCTACGAGGAGAACGCCTACTTCTGGCGCATGATGCGCGTGGCGGGGCATCCCGACGTGCGGATTTACGAGTTCGACGGCTTCGACCACGGCAACATGCCGCAGGCCGGGCACTTTGCGGCGGTGCGCTATATCCGCGAGATGGAGCGGAAAATGGAGCGGTAGTTGTGTGGAATCGGAGCTATGAAAATAAACGGATATGCGCTTTTGCAGGCCGCGGCAGCCTTGTGCGCCGCGCTTGTGCTGACGGGGTGTTCGCTGCTGAAGGTCGCCGTGGCTACGGGCGACCCCCTGTCGAAAGAGGAGATGAACGTGCGGACGATGACGCGCGGATTCTATTACGACATGGCCGCAGAGGTGGCGCGCACGGCCGATTCGATCGCCCAAGCGGCGCCGGATGTGGCTACGCGGGTCGCCGCCGTGCGGTGGAAGATACGCGCTACGCGGGCGGGCGTCTCGGCCGCCATGCAGGGAATTCCCGATGTGGCGCTGGCCGACATGTGGATACTCTGCCGGCGGATGAACGAACGCTTTGCGGCGACGCCCGATTCGCTGCTGTTCGGGGCGCAGAGCGGCATGGCGCGCGATGCGGCGGCGCGGCTCGACCGCCGGGCCGCGCGGCTGGCGCGGCAGGTGTTGGCGGAGGAGCGTTACGCGCTGATGGAGCGTTTTGTCGCGCAGTATGTGCGGGACAATCCCTCCGAAGAGGGGATGGAGGCTGCGAACACCACCCTTGCGTGGATCGAGTTCCTGCGCGAGAACGGCGTAGAGCACGCCTATGCGACGGGTTCGATCGCCGAAGTGCTGGCCGACGTGAACGACCGCGTGAGCAGCCAGACGCAGCAACTGGCCAGCAGCGTCGGCTGGTCGAAGGACATTCTCGAAATGCAGCTGCAGCAGGACAGCCTGCGCATGGAGGTCGGGGCGCGCCTCGACTCGCTCGAACGCAGTTTCACGCGCATCGTCGTCGTGGCCGAGCATCTGCCCGAAATATCGGACCGGGTGCTGGACGAGCTGAACAAACAGGTGACGCAGCTGATATATACGATGAATTACAGCGTCGATAACGCCTTTGCCGATTTCGACCGCCAGCGCGACGAGCTGCAGCGGTATGTGACCGGAGAGCGGCAGGCGTTGGTCGAGCAGCTGCGGCAGACGGCCGGCGAGGTGGTGCGGACGACGCTCGACGCGGTGCCGGGGCTGGTGGGCAAGGTGTTGCTGTACGTGGTGTTGGCGCTCGCGGTGCTGATCGGGGGACCCTTTGCGCTGGGGTTCTGGCTGGGCGGCGTGAGGGCGAGGGCCGGAGCGAAGAGAAAGGAGTAGGCGGCGGTCCCGACCGGACTGCGGGTGTCTGAAACGGAACGGGTGCGGCGGCCAGATCGCCGTGTCGGCGGAGGTGAAGGACGAGGGCGGCGCTTCGGCAAAATGCAAGCGAACTTGCTTTTGCCCTCAGTTTGCACTATCTTTACAGAACATAGGCGGCGGCTCGGCAATGTCCAAATAAATTTGGCATTGCTCTCGCCTTGCACTATCTTTGCCGCAAATTGGAAGACGATGGCTCGCAAAAAGGCAAATTATCCCCTCATCGAGGGGCTTGAAATAACGACGCTCGCCGCCGAAGGCAAGGCGATGGGACGCTGGAACGACGTGGTGGTGTTCGTGCCGCTGACCGTTCCGGGCGACGTGGTGGATGTGCAGATACGCTCCAAGCGCCGCAGGTTCATGGAGGGATTCGTGGTCCGCTACGTCAGAAAATCGCCGCTGCGCGCGGAGGCTTTCTGCGCCCATTTCGGGGTTTGCGGGGGCTGTAAGTGGCAGAACCTGCCCTACGAGGAGCAGCTGCGCTTCAAGACCGAGCAGGTGCGCGACCAGCTGACGCGCATCGGCAAGATCGCACTGCCGCAGATCGCGCCCTGTCTGGGTTCGGAGCAGACCCGGTTTTACCGCAACAAACTCGAATTCACTTTCGCCGACCGCCGCTGGCTGACGCGCGAAGAGGTGGAGAGCGGGACGGACTTCGATGCCGCGCCCGCGCTCGGATTCCATATTCCCAACATGTTCGACAAGGTGCTGGACATCGACAAGTGCTGGCTCCAGCCCGATCCGTCGAACGACATCCGCACCGAGACCAGACGCTTCTGCATCGAAAACGGCTACACGTTCCACAACGCCCGCGAACACAGGGGGCTGATGCGCAACATGATCGTCCGTACGGCTTCGACGGGCGAGGTGATGGTGATTGTGGTGTTCGGCGAGGACGACCGGGAGCGGATCGCCGCGCTGCTGGACCATCTGGCGGCGAATTTCCCGCAGATCACGTCGCTGTTCTACATCGTCAACACCAAGTTCAACGATTCGGTCGGGGACCTCGATCCGGTTTGCTACAAGGGCAAGGACCATATCGTCGAAGAGATGGAGGGGCTGCGGTTCAAGGTGGGGCCGAAGTCGTTCTACCAGACCAATTCGGCGCAGGCGTACGAGCTTTACAAGGTGGCGCGGGAGTTCGCGGACCTCAAACCGGAGGACGTGCTTTACGACCTCTACACCGGGACGGGAACCATCGCCAATTTCTGCGCCGCGCGGTGCAGCCGGGTGGTGGGCGTGGAGTATGTGCCCGAAGCGATCGCCGATGCGAAGGTCAATTCGCAGATCAACGGCATCGGGAATACGGTTTTCTATGCGGGCGACATGAAGCAGGTGCTGAGCGACGGGTTCGTCGCCGCCAACGGCCGTCCCGACGTGATCATCCTCGATCCGCCGCGTGCGGGCGTGGACGAGCCGGTGATCGGGGTGATCCTGCGCGCCGCGCCCCGGCGGATCGTCTACGTGAGCTGCAATCCCGCCACGCAGGCCCGCGACTTGGCGCTGCTCGACGCCGATTACCGCGTCGAGGCGGTACAGCCCGTGGACATGTTCCCCCACACGCACCATGTGGAAAATGTCGTGAAACTCGTACGGCGATGAGACTGGACGGTTTCGGGATATTCGTCGAGCGGATGCCGACCATGGTCCGCTTCTACCGCGACGTGCTGGGATTCGAGATCCGCGAGGATGAAAACGCCTCGAACGTCTATCTGGAAAAGGACGGAACGCTGTTCCTGCTCTACCGCAGGGCGGATTTCGAGAAGATGACCGGCCGCAGGTTCGGCTATGCCGGCCCGGTGAACGGGCATTACGAGATCGCCCTGTGCGTCGAAAACCATGCGGCGGTCGATGCGGCTTTCCGCGAGGTCGTCGCCAAAGGCGCCCGGCCCGTCATGGAACCCACAACCGAACCGTGGGGCCAGCGCACCTGCTACGTGGCCGACCCCGAAGGCAACCTGATCGAAATAGGGTCGTTCAAGGCATGATTCCGGAGAGGGGATGCAGTATTTCGGATTTTTGGCGTTTTATTTGCAAGACAGTTACCTAAAAAACGGAAAATATGAAAAAACTGATTTTAATGGCGGCGGTGGCGCTGATGGCGCTTCCCGCGGCGGCACAGATGCAGGAGGCTTTCCCCAGCTATATTCAGGTGAACGGACGCGCCGAGAAGGAGATCACGCCCGACGAGTTCTACCTCTCGATCGTCATCAACGAGCGCGATTCGAAGGGCAAGATTTCGGTCGAGAGTCAGCAGCGCGACATGATCGCGGCTCTCAAGCGGCTGGGCGTGAACGTCGAGAAGCAGCTGAAGGTGGCCAACCTTTCGAGCGAGTTCTTCAAGAAGAACACTTCGGTGGCGACGGCCAAGTACCAGCTTCAGCTGGGATCGTCGGCCGAGGTGGCCAAGGTGTGGCAGGCGCTCGACGGACTCGGAATCTCGAACGTTTCGATCCTGAAGGTGTCGCACTCGAAGATCGACGAGTATAAGGAGCAGGTGCGCGTCGAAGCGATGCAGAACGCCAAGCAGAGCGCCCAGACGCTGGCCGGGGCGATCGGGCAGAATGTCGGCAAGTGCTTCTACATTTACGATTCGAACAACAACGTGATGCCGGTGCTGTATGACAACATGGCCGTGATGCGCAGTGCGAAGGCCGGGTATGGCGAAGAGGCCGCGGCGGACGAACCGCTCGACTTCAAGACCATCAAGCTGCAGTATAACGTGCAGGCGAAATTCGTGCTGGAGTAGCTCTCCGGCGGCATATGCGAAGAGGATGTCCCGCGAAGGGCGTCCTCTTCGTCGTCTCAGGGTGTCGCGGACGGAGGTTGTCGCGCTTCGGGTTCCGGATTCGCGGGCGGAGTGCGGAGGAAGGCCGGGCGTGGTCGCGGACGAAGCCCGCCGGGTGCGAAAAACGGCGCCGGATGGTGCGGATTCCGAAAAATTATACTATCTTTGTTTACTTTACCCTTTAAAAAAGGAGGAGTTATGGAAAAACAGTTTTGTTTCAACTACGAGCATTATGCGGCTCTTGCCGAGCTGTCCGATGCGGACCGTGAGCTGGTTCGGGAGGCCGAACGGGCCACGGCCAACGCCAATGCGCCCTATTCGAAGTTCCGGGTGGGAGCGGCTGCGCGGCTGCGCAGCGGGAAAATCCTCTACGGAAGCAATTTCGAGAGCGAGGTCTATCCTGCGGGACTCTGCGCCGAGCGGACGCTGATGTTTTATGCGCAGGCCAATTATGCCGACGATCCGATCGAGACGCTGGCGATCGCTTCCGATCCCTCGGAGCGCGAATGTTATCCCTGCGGCCAGTGCCGTCAGGTGATGGTGGACGTCGAACGCCGTCAGGGCGCGCCCATGCGGGTCATCATGAGCGGCGGCGGCACGGCGACGGCCGTCGATTCGGCGGCGCTGCTGCTGCCCTTCACGTTCGTGCTCTGACCCGCAGCGAGCATGTCCGAGATACCGGCTTCGGCGGCGCGGCCCGCCGACGGCGGAGAAACGTTGCGTTGAAGTACAGGCCGCTTTTAGAAATACCCGAAAAATGTTCACTCCCGAAGATATCCTCTACGAAGACAATCATCTGCTGATCGTCAATAAACGCTGCGGCGATCTGGTGCAGCCCGATCCGTCGGGCGAAAGCGCGCTCGAAGACCAGATAAAGGCCTTTGTCAAACGCCGCGACGCCAAGCCCGGCGACGTGTTCCTCGGCGTGGTGCACCGCATCGACCGTCCGGTGAGCGGCGCGGTGCTGTTCGCCAAGACCTCGAAGGCCCTGACGCGGCTCAACGAGATGATCCGCGAGGGCCGCATCCGCAAGGTCTACTGGGCCTTGACCGAACGGACGCCCGACCCCGAAAGCGGCGAACTGCGCCACTACATCCTGCGCGACGCCCGCACCAACCGCTCGCGGGCCTGCGACGGGCCGAAGCCCGGCGCCAAGGAGGCGCGCCTGCGTTACGAAACGCTGGGGGCGGGGACCAACTATACGCTCGTCGAGGTGGAGCTGCTGACGGGGCGTCACCACCAGATCCGCGCCCAGCTCTCGAAGATCGGGTGTCCGATCCGCGGCGACCTGAAATACGGCGCGAGGCGTTCGCTGCCCGGCGGCGGCATCTCGCTCCATTCGCGGCGGGTCGAGTTCGAACACCCCGTGCGCCGTGAACCCGTGAGCGTCACGGCTCCCGCGCCTGCGGACGACAACCTGTGGGCTTATTTCGAAACCCGTTGATTTCCCGGAAAATATGCGATTGTTGATTCAGCGCGTGAAGAACGCTTCCGTCAGCGTCGGCGGCGACGAGCTGTCCCGGATCGGGCAGGGCCTGCTGGTGCTGGTCGGCGTGGGCGTGGAGGACACGGACGAAGATATGGAGTATCTGGCGGGCAAGCTGGTTCGTCTGCGGATTTTCGACGACGGGCAGGGGGTGATGAACCTCGACGTGCGGCAGGTCGGCGGTGAAGTGCTGGTGGTGAGCCAGTTCACGCTGCAGGCTTCGACCCGCAAGGGCAACCGTCCGTCGTACGTCAGGGCGGCGCCCGAAGCCGTTTCGCGTCCGATGTACGAGCGTTTTACGGCCCGCGTGGTCGAGCTGCTGGGCCGGGAGGTGCCGACGGGGGAGTTCGGCGCCGACATGCAGGTGGCGCTGGTGAACGACGGTCCGGTGACCATCTGGATAGATTCCAAAATGAGGGATTGTTAACCGAAAAATAGAAGATGAAAAGATTATTGACAGTTTTGCTGGCAGGTATTTCCGCAGTTTTCGCCTCCTGCGGAGACGACGGCGCGGAGAAGGGGGACACATGGTTCCTGAAACCCGAAGCGGTGGTTTCGGGAACGACGGCGGAGATCTCCTGCCGCACGAAATTCGCCGACGGCGTGCTGACCGAGAGCGGCGCGGGGTTCGTATACACGCGGATCGGAGCCGCGGACGGCTATTTCGACGCCGAGCCGGTGGAGGTGAGCGGGAATGCGCTTTCGTGCCGTCTGAGCGACCTCGAACCCGAAACCGACTACTTGGTGTACGCTTATCTGGAGCTGGGCGGCGCAGGGCGCATGCAGAGCGAATCGGTCTCCTTCCGGACCGGGACGGGAAGCGATCCGGGGAATGCGCCGGCATTCGGACAGCCCGCCTATTCGGAGGTGACCTCCTCTTCGGCAGTGGTGAGCTGTACGTTCTCCTATCAGGGCGCGGAGCCTGTTTCCGAGGTCTATTTCCTCTACGGGACGGGCGGCGTTTCGAAACGCGAAGCCGTGAGTGCGCAGCCCGGCGCGAAGAGCGTCCGGCTTTCGGGGCTGGACGCTTCGACGGACTATACGTTCCGTTTGTGCGTCGCTGCGGGCGGAAAGACCTATGAGAGCGGAGAGGCGGCCTTTACGACCGATGCGGGCGACGGGCCCGGACCCGGTCCGAATCCGGGGCTGACGAAGTTTTCGGGCTGGCCCGAACTGCCCGTCGAGGTGAAGAACGGCGATTACCATTACGCCTACCATACGATCAGCGACTTCAAGGTCGGAAACTACAACGCCCGCAACTACACGGTATGTTACAGCGCCGAGAATCACGGTCCCGTATGGGTGGCCGCGCCGCTGCACAACTGTTATGTGACCAAGAGCGGGAACCGCAGCTACAGTCAGGATCCGGATGTTCCGGCGGGCATACAGCCGGCGTCGAAGTCCCTCGCCGATCCCTACAACAAGGGTCACATGCTGGGCAACCGCGAACGTTCGAGAACGGCCGTCATGCGCAGGCAGGTCTGCTATTACACCAATATCGCGCCCCAGCACAGCGGGACCTTCAATACGGGCGGCGGCGCGTGGAACAACCTCGAAGACGTGATCGACAAGTATTGGGACGCGACCAAGAATTCCAGTGTCGGCGATACGCTTTATGTGGTCGTCGGGGCTTACTACAAGACGTGGACCGACTCGTACGGCAATACGGCTTCGCCCAAGAAGGCCGCCTTCGGCGGTCAGCAGGCGGGCGTTCCGACCATGTTCTACTACGCCATGCTGCGGACGAAGAACGCCAAGTCCGGCAAATCGGTGCTGCGCTGTTCGCGCGAGGAGTTGCAGTGCGCGGCCTTCGTGATGAGCCACGCCATGCAGAAGGGGCACAAACCCTCGCGCAGCGATATGCGCAGCGTCGCGGAGGTCGAGCGGCTGAGCGGGTTCCAGTTCTTTACCAACGTGCCCAATGCGCCCAAGGATACCTATAACCCTTCGGACTGGGGATTGTAGCGATGTATGCGTGGGGTGATAACAGGCGGTTCAACTCCTATTCGGGGTATTTTCGCCGCATGTTCGGCTGCCGCGTGCAGAAACTGTCGGTGGACGCCGGGTTCACGTGTCCCAACCGGGACGGAACGATAAGCGGGGGAGGATGTACGTTCTGCAACAACGGGGCGTTCACTCCCTCGTACTGCGTGCCGGCCAAGGGGGTGCGGCGGCAGATCGAGGAGGGGATCGAGTTCCACCGCAGGCGTTACCGCACGGCGTCGAAGTATCTGGTCTACTTCCAGTCGTTTTCGAACACCTATGCGCCGCTGGAGCGGCTGAAGGAGGTGTACGGCGAGGCGCTGGCGCATCCCGACGTGGCGGGCATCGTCGTCGGCACGCGGCCCGACTGCGTGGACGCCGAAAAGCTGGACTATTTCGCGGAGCTGGCGCGCGGGAGGTACGTGGCCGTCGAGTACGGCATCGAATCGACCCGCGACGAGACGCTGCGGGCGGTGAACCGCGGGCATGACTTCGCCTGCGCGCGCCGCGCCGTGGAGATGACCGCCGCGCGGGGGCTGCACGTCGGGGCGCACTTTATCCTCGGACTGCCGGGCGAGACGGACGCGATGCTGCTGGAGCAGGTCGCGGCGATCAATTCGCTGCCGCTCACGACGCTGAAATTCCATCAGCTGCAGCTCTTCCGCGGCACGGCGATGGCCGGCGAATACGACGCCGACCCCGGCCGCTTCCGCTTCTGGGAGATCGGCGAGTACATCGACCTTTTTGTCGAGGTGCTGCGCCGCCTGCGGCCCGATCTGGTCGTCGAACGGTTCGCGAGCGAGGCGCCGCCCCGCTACCATTACGGCCGCAACTGGGGGCTGGTGCGCAACGAACAGCTGCTGGCGATGCTCGAAAAAAGATTGGAGGAACGAAATGCGTATCAAGGCGAAATTTTTGTACCTTTACAGTCGCTGCGATAGGTTCGAACTTGCTTTTGCCCTCAGTTTGCACTATCTTTGCCTTTGCAATTGCTAATATTTCCCTACCGAAATGAAACCCATCATTAAGGAGCTGATGCTGAAGCCCGTCAAGGAGTATTTCCTGATGACGGTCGGCATGATCATGTACTCTTTCGCGTGGATCGGCTGCATCCTGCCCGCCAAAGGCGTCGGCGGAGGGGCCGCGGGTCTGTCGCTCGTGTTGTGCCATGCCGTCGAGGAGTGGCTCGGCGTCTCGATTCAGATCGGTACGATGGTATTCATCATCAACGGAATACTGCTGCTGATCGCGGGATTCATCATCGGCTGGAACTTCGGCGTGAAGACCGTCTACTGCGTCGTGGTGATCTCGCTGGGGATGAACTTCTGGCAGTCGGTGCTGCCGGAGGGCGACTTCCTCCACCTCGAACGTATTCTGTCGGTGATCCTCGGCGGCATACTGGCCGGCATGGGCGTGGCGATGTGCTTCGCGCAGGGCGGCTCGACGGGCGGCACGGACATCGCCGCGATGATCATCAACAAGTACCGCACGATCAGCTACGGCAAGATCGTCATCTACTCGGATTTCGTCATCATCGGATCGTCGATGCTCGTGGGATTCCATATCGACACGGTGATCTACGGCTATGTGATGACGGCGGTCTTCGGCTATACGGTCGATATGATCATGGCCGGGAACCAGCAGTCGAGTCAGGTCTTCATCGTGACGCACGACTATGAGAAGATGGCGGAGGCCATCGTCGAGAATATCCACCGCGGCGTGACGCTCATCGACTCGCAGGGGTGGTACACCAAGAAGCAGTCGAAAATCGTCATGGTGGTATGCCGCAAGCGCGAGACCGCGATGATCCTGAAATTCGTCAAGACGATAGATCCCGACGCCTTTATGACCGTGGGGTCGGTGATGGGCGTTTACGGCAAGGGATTTCAGGCGCTCAACAAACTCTGATGCCCCTCTATGCCGACATAGTACTGCCGCTGGCGCAGCCCGCCTATACGTTCGCCGTGCCCGAAGGGATGCACGTGGCGGAGGGGACGGCGGTAGCCGTGCAGTTCGGACCCCGCAAATTCTATACGGGCGTCGTTTGGCGGGTGCATGACCGCCGTCCGCCGTTCAGGACAATCAAATCCATACAGCGCGTGCTGTACGACGCGCCCCTGCTCTCGGCGCAGCAAAAGGCGCTCTGGGAGTGGATCGCCGCGTACTACATGTGTTCGGCGGGCGAGGTGATGCGCGTGGCGCTGCCGTCGCTGATGAAGCCTTCGGGCGATACCGAGGAGGAGTTCGCCGAAGACGAGTTCCGTCCCCGCACGGAGTGCTACGTGGCGCTGGCGCGGGAGCTGCACGACGAAGGGCGCCTGCACGAGGTCTTCGAGAAGCTCGGACGGCGCGCGCCCAAGCAGTACGAAGCCCTGCTGGAGATCGCGTCGGCGGGGGACGAGACCCGGATTTCGACGGGCGAGGTGGCCCGCCGCCTACTGCGGGCCGACTATGCCGTGCTGCATGCGCTGGAGCGCAAGGGGCATATCGTCTGCACGGAGCGCGAACGCACCGTCGAGCGGGGCGGTTCGGCGTTCCGGCTGCCCGAACTGACCGCGCCGCAGCGCGAAGCGCTCGGTTCGCTGCGGGAGCAGTTCGCCGAAAAGCCTGCGGCGCTGCTGCACGGCGTGACGGGGTCGGGGAAGACCGAAATTTACATACACCTGATCGCCGAAACGCTGGCGCGGGGCGGCGACGTGCTGCTGCTCGTGCCCGAAATCGCCCTGACGGCGCAGCTGATCGGGCGCATGGAGCGCATCTTCGGCAGCCGCGTGACCCCCTATCATTCGAAACTTACGAACCGCCGCCGCACGGAGACCTACCTGCGGCTGAACCGCTCCCAAGGGGGCGAGTTCGTTGTCGGCGTGCGGTCGTCGATATTTCTGCCGCTCAGGCATCTGCAACTGATAATCGTGGACGAGGAGCACGACGCCAGCTACAAGCAGGCCGATCCCGCGCCCCGCTACAACGCCCGCGACTGCGCCGTGGTGATGGCCCGCCTGTGGGGCGGCCGCACGCTGCTGGGAAGCGCCACGCCGTCGCTCGAAACGTGGCTCAACGCCGAGGGCGGGAAGTACGGCCGCGCCGTGCTGGCGGAGCGTTACGGCGACGCCCGGCCGCCCGAAATATTCGTTTCGGATACGATCCGCGCCGCCAAGCGCGGCGAGCGGCATGCGCATTTCAACAAACTGCTGCTGGACAAGATGGAAGAGACGCTGGGGCGGGGCGAGCAGGTGATGCTGTTCCAGAACCGCCGCGGATTCTCGCCCTACGTCGAGTGTTCTCAGTGCGGGTGGACGGCCCGCTGTCCGCACTGCAACGTGACGCTGACCTACCACAAGGGCGGCGCCAGACTCGTCTGCCACTACTGCGGTTACACGGCCCCGGTGCCGGCGAAGTGCCCTTCGTGCGAGGTGACGGAGGTGCTGCCGCGGGGATTCGGCACGGAGAAGGTCGAGGAGGAGATCGCCCGGCTCTTCCCCGAAGCCCGCGTCGCCCGGCTGGACCGCGACAGCGTGACCTCCGAGCGGGCGTTCAACGCCATAATCTCCGATTTCGAAGCCCGCAAGACCGATATTCTGGTCGGGACGCAGATGATTACGAAGGGATTCGACTTCGGCGGCGTGTCGCTGGTGGGGATTCTCAATGCCGACAACCTGCTGAACAACCCCGATTTCAGGGCTGCGGAGCGGGCCTTTCAGCTCATGCTGCAGGTCGCCGGACGCGCCGGACGCCGCTCGGACGGCGGCGAGGTGGTGATTCAGACCTCCGAGCCGGGGCATCCCGTGATCCGGCAGGTCGTGGCGGGCGATTTCGCCGGGATGGCCCGCATGCAGCTCTCCGAACGCGAAGCGTTCTTCTATCCGCCCTATGCGCGGCTGACCTCGCTGACGCTGCGCCACCGCGACGTCGCGCTGCTGCGCCGCGGCGTCACGGAGCTGGCGGCGCGCCTGCGCGTCAGGTTCGGCCGCCGCGTGCTGGGGCCGATGACGCCCCCGGTGGACCGCATCCGCGGCGAGTATCTCGCGGGTCTGTTGCTCAAGATCGAAAGCGGCGCTTCGTCGGCCAAGGCCCGCGCACTGCTGGCCGCCGAGCTGAAGGCGTTCGCCGAAAATCCCGAATTCAAAACGATCACCTTCATCTGCAATGTCGATCCTCAGTGACCTGCTGCGCGACGTCGCGGCGCTTTTCTTTCCGCCGCGCTGCCCCGTCTGCGGCGTCCCGCTCGCGCAGGGCGAACGCACGGTGTGCACGCTGTGCCGCACGACGGCGCCCCTGACGGGGTTCTGGCTTGAGGCGGACAATCCCCTGCTGGCGAAGTGCCGGGACATGCTGCCCGTCGAGCGGGCTTCGGGTTTTCTCTACTACATTCACGGAAGCGGGTGGCGGGAGCTGATCCGCGGATTCAAATACCGCGGAGCGTGGCGCACGGCCCGCGCGATGGGCGAGTGGTACGGACGCTGTCTGAAGGAGAGCGGGCTGTACGACGGGGTGGAGGTGGTCGTGCCCCTGCCGCTGCACCCCGTCAAGCGGTGCAGGAGGGGGTATAACCAGTCGGAGTACATCGCCGAGGGGATCGCCTCGCAGCTGGGAGCGGAGGTAGACCGCCGGAGCGTCCGCCGCAAGCGCAATACGGAGAGTCAGGCCCTCAAGCCGCGGCGCGAGCGCGCCCGGAACGTGGACGAGGCTTTCGCGGTGCGCCGTCCCGAACGGCTCGAAGGGCGGCATGTACTGCTGGTGGACGACGTCTTCACGACGGGCAGCACGATGCTTTCGTGCGCCGGGGAGATGCTGCGCGCCGCACCCGGATGCCGGATCAGCATCGCGGCGCTCGCCGTCTCGCGGCGGGAGCTGGGGGTGAGGGAGTGATCGGAAATTAAAAATTCTTTTTCAACAGGCGTTATCCCCTGCTGCGGGGACTGTTTGCGGGAGAATCGTGTCATCAACATGATTTTCGATAACAACTTTGCCGCGGCCGTTTTGTTTTCTCCGCCCGAATCGCTATTTTTGGGCTCTGAACGAAAGGATAAATCATGGCTAAAGATTATAACCCCTCCCAGCGCAACAGGGAGGCATTCGAGGCGCTGACCGACACCGCCGGCAACGTGCCCCCGCAGGCGGTCGAACTGGAGGAAGCCGTGCTCGGCGCGCTGATGCTGGAAAAGGACAGCATTATCGCCGTGCAGGAGTACGTCACGCCCGACGCTTTTTACACCGAGGAGCACCGCACGATCTACCGCGCCATCGAGGAGCTTTCGATGGAGCTCAAACCGATCGACCTCTATACCGTCACCGAGCGGCTCAAGGCCAAGAAGGAGCTGAAGAAGGTGGGCGGCGCGTCGTATCTGGCGCAGCTGACGCAGAAGGTCGGCTCGGCCGCAAACGTCGAATTTCACGCCAAGATCATCGCCCAGAAGTACGTGCAGCGCGAGCTGATCCGCTCGGCGACCGAGATTCAGAAGCGGTCGTACGACGAATCGACCGACGTGACGGAGCTGATCGGATATGCCGAGGGCGAGATATTCAAGGTGGCCGAAGGACACGTCAAGCGGTCGGTGCAGGCGTCGAAGGATATTCTGGCCCGCGCGCTGATGCAGATCGAGGAGGCGTCGAAGAATACGAGCGCCTTCAACGGCGTGCCGTCGGGCTTTATGGCCATCGACCGCGTGACGCTGGGCTGGCAGCTCTCGGACCTGATCATCATCGCAGCACGCCCTTCGATGGGCAAGACGGCGTTCGTGCTCTCGATGGCCCGCAACATGGCGGTCGATCACGAGCAGGGCGTGGCGTTCTTCTCGCTCGAAATGTCCGCCGTACAGCTGATGATGCGTTTGATTATCGCTGAGACGGGACTGAGCGGAAACGACGTCAAGTCGGGCCGTCTGACGCCCGAACAGTGGCGGCATCTGGAATCGGCGACCAAGCCGCTGGGCAGTGCGCCGCTCTATATCGACGACACGCCGGCGCTTTCGGTCTTCGAATTCCGCTCGAAGGCCCGCCGTCTGAAGATACATCACGACATCAAGATCATCATCATCGACTACCTGCAGCTGATGACCGGCAATCAGGATTCGAAAGGAAACCGCGAGCAGGAGGTGGCCTTTATTTCGCGTACGCTCAAGGCGATCGCCAAGGAGCTGAACGTGCCGATGATCGCGCTGTCGCAGCTGAGCCGCGCCACCGAAATGCGCGGCGGCTCGAAGCGTCCCCAGCTCTCGGACCTCCGCGAGTCGGGCGCCATCGAGCAGGACGCCGACATCGTGGCCTTCATCCACCGTCCGGAGTATTACGGCATCAATCAGGACGAGAACGGCATGCCGACGGCGGGTATGGCCGAGATCATCCTCGCCAAGCACCGTAACGGCGCCGTGTGCGACGTCAACCTGCGCTTCCTCAAGGAGCAGGCGCGTTTCGCCGACGTGGATGACACGATGCTGCCGCCGTCGCAGGCGGCTGACAGCCAGCAGGCCTACGACGACTATGCCAGCGGTTCGAACGCCGTGCCGGGAGCCGGAATCGGCGGCGGACTGGGCGCGGGAATCGGCGGCGGGGAGTTCGACCCCAATCCGCCCGCGCTGAACGACGAGGCGCCGTTTTAGAAGGGGCGCCGTTTTGGAGGGATGCTGCGGCCGGAGCGGAAGGTGCGGCCGATATGGTCGGAGAAGTCGGTGCGGCTGAGGCGGTCGGTGCAGGCGATGCAGGCAGTGCGGTCAGTGCGGCCGACTGTGGAAGAGGCAGGTAACAGAATGGTTAATTGATAATATTTTTCTGATAGATGTTTGTCCGGACCTATGCAGGAGCGATCGTGGGGATCGATGCCGCGGCGGTGACCGTCGAGGTCAATATCGCCGGCGGCGGACTGGGAATGTACCTCGTGGGGCTGCCGGACAGCGCCGTGAAGGAGAGCGAGCAGCGCATACGTGCGGCGTTCGAGAACTCCGGGGAGCGGATGTCGGGCCGCAAGGTGGTCGTGAGTCTGGCTCCGGCCGACCTGCGCAAGGAGGGCGCGTCGTTCGACCTGCCGATCGCCGTCGGGATTCTCGCGGCGATGTCGCGGGTGAATGCCGAAACGCTTGCCGGGACGATGTTCGCCGGGGAGCTGTCGCTGGACGGGACGCTGAAACCCGTGCGGGGCGTGCTGCCGATGGCGGTGCGCGCGCGGGAAGAGGGATTGCGGCGGCTGGTGCTGCCGGCGGCGAATGCCGCGGAGGCGGCCGTGGTCGAAGGCGTCGAGGTGATCGGGGCCGGAAGCCTGAAGGAGGTGATCGGACTGCTGAACGGCGAACGGGAGATGACGCCGGCGGTGCCTGCGGACGGGGAGCCGTTCGGGGCGGAGGCGGGCCGTTATGAAGAGGATTTTGCCGATGTGAAGGGCCAGACGCATGTGAAGCGTGCGCTGGAGATAGCCGCCGCGGGCGGTCACAACGTGCTGATGATCGGGGCGCCGGGTTCGGGCAAGACGATGCTGGCCCGCAGGATGCCGACCATCCTGCCGCCGCTGTCGCGCGAAGAGGCGCTGGAGACCACCAAGATACACTCCGTGGCCGGGAATATGGCGGCGGGCGGCCTGCTGGCGCGGCGGCCTTTCAGGGCGCCGCACCATACGATTTCGCAGGCGGCGCTGATCGGCGGGGGACAGTCGCCGCGGCCCGGCGAGGTGTCGCTGGCCCACAACGGGGTGCTGTTTCTCGACGAGCTGCCCGAATTCGGGCGCAGCGTGCTGGAGGTGCTGCGGCAGCCGCTGGAGGAGAAGAGGGTGACCGTCTCGCGGGCGAAATACAGTGTGGAATATCCCGCCAACTTTACGCTGGTGGCGGCGATGAACCCCTGTCCGTGCGGCTATTACAACCATCCGGCGAAGGAGTGCGTATGTTCGCCGGGGGCGGTGCACCGCTATATGAGCCGGATTTCGGGACCGCTGATGGACCGGATCGACCTGCATGTGGAGGTGACGCCCGTGCCGGCGGCCGAACTTTCGGCGGCGGCGCCCGGCGAGCCGAGCGCCGCGGTCCGCGAGCGGGTCGTGCGGGCGCGGGAGGTGCAGGCGGCGCGTTTCGCGGGGACGGAGGGCGTGCATACCAACGCCATGATGAACGTGGCGATGCTGCGCGAATACTGTCGGCCGGACGCCGCTTCGGCGGCGCTGCTGGAGCGGGCCATGGAGCGGCTGTCGCTTTCGGCGCGGGCTTACGACCGCATTCTGAAAGTGGCCCGCACGATCGCCGATCTGGCGGGGCGCGAAACCATAGCGGCGGCCGATGTGGCTGAAGCGATCAACTACCGCTCGCTGGACCGGGGAAACTGGGGGCGGTAAAAGGTGGACGAAAGGGCGGCGAACGGGAAGAATTCGTAATTTTGCAGGCGGCTTGCCTTGGAATGTTGTCCGGGGCGGAGGCCGGCACCCCGGTTTTCGGATCGCCGGGTCTTAGGACCGCCGGGGACGGTGCCGCGGTCGGGCCTTTGAGTTGTCGGGCCTTTGAGTTATCGGGGCCTTCGGGCTGTCGGGCTTTCGGGTTGGCGGGCTGTCGGGGCTTCAGATTGCCGGTGCGGCCGTCGGGTCTTCGGGCTTTCGGAGGCGGGGTTGAAAGATATTGATTGTAAGTAAAAAAGATAAAATAGCATGACAAGGAAAATCATCCTTTCGGGCGGCGGAACGGGCGGACATATCTATCCGGCCGTGGCTGTTGCGGAAGCGTTGAAACGGCGGTTCGGCGACGGGGTCGAGATTCTCTTCGTGGGCGCCGAGGGCAAGATGGAGATGGAGAAGGTGCCCGCGCTGGGCTACCGCATCGTGGGACTGCCCATAGCAGGCCTGCAGCGGCGTATGGACTGGCACAACCTCGCGGTGCCGTTCAAGGTGCTGAAGAGCGTCTCGATGGCCAAGAAGACCATTCGTGAATTCGGGGCCGATGCGGTCGTGGGATTCGGCGGCTATGCCAGCGCCCCGGTGCTGTGGGCCGCGCAGCGGCTGGGCGTGCCGACGGTGATTCAGGAGCAGAACTCCTATGCCGGGCTGACCAACAAGATTCTGGCCAAGCGTGCGAAGCGCATCTGCGTCGCCTATGAGGGGATGGAGCGTTTCTTTCCGGCCGGCAGGATCACGATGACGGGCAATCCCCTGCGGGGCCGTTTCTCGAAAGAGGGGGCCGACCGGGGCGAAGCGTTGGAATATTACGGCTTTACGCCCGATCTTCCGGTGGTGCTGGTCGTGGGCGGATCGCTCGGAACGCGGTCGCTGAACGAGATGATGAAGGCGTGGATACTCGCGCTCGAAGGCGCGGACGCTCCCGTGCAGGTGATCTGGCAGACGGGCAAATATTATGAGCGCGAGATGCAGGCGTTCTTGGCGGCGCATCCGGCTGCGAATATCTGGCAGGGGGCCTTCATCGACCGCATGGACTATGCCTATGCGGCGGCCGATCTGGTCCTCTCGCGCAGCGGGGCGGGGACTGTCTCGGAGTTGTGTCTGGTGGCGAAGCCCGTGCTGTTCGTGCCCTCGCCCAATGTGGCCGAGGATCATCAGACCAAGAATGCCAAGGCGCTGGAAGCCAAGGGCGCGGCGGTCGTGGTGCCCGATGCCGAGGCCCGGACGGCGGCCATGAGGCGGGCGATGGAGCTGCTCTCGGACAAGGAGGCTTTGCGGACGATGAGCGAAAACCTCGAAAAGCTGGCGCGCCCCGATGCGGCGGAGCGGATCGTGGATGAAATCGAAAAGGTAATGAAATAGCGCCGCTTCCGGCGTTTCCCCTGCGCCGCGCGGCGGGTGTTTTTGCCGTGCGGGCGATGAATGCGGCGGGGGCCGTGCGGAGGGAGGAGCGGTGCGGAGAACGATAAAACTTAATCGGATGGAGTTTCAAAATATCTATTTTCTGGGAATCGGCGGCATCGGCATGAGCGCCTTGGCGCGTTATTTCCTGCATGAAGGCAAGCGGGTGGCCGGTTACGACCGCACCCCCTCGCATCTGACGGACGAACTGGCGGCCGAAGGCGCTGCGATCCATTTCGAGGACGACGTGCGGCGGATTCCCGCGGAGTTTCTCGACCCGGCGGCGACGATGGTGGTGTACACCCCGGCCGTGCCGCAGGAGCACGGGGAGTATCAATATTTCGTGAGTCACGGGTTCTGCGTCGAGAAGCGTTCGCAGATGCTGGGACATCTCGCCGAGGGCAAGTATGTGATGGCCGTGGCGGGGACGCACGGCAAGACCACGACCTCGACGCTCGTGGCGTGGCTCAACCGCGGCGTGACGGGCGGAGGAAGCGCTTTTCTGGGCGGAATATCGAAGAACTTCGGCGGCAATCTGGTGCTGGGCGCGGGGGCGCGGCTGGCGGTCGAGGCCGACGAGTTCGACCGTTCGTTCCTGCGGTTGTATCCCGACGTGGCGGTGATTACCTCGGCGGATGCCGATCACCTCGATATTTACGGCACGCACGAGGCGGTGAAGGAGGCTTTTTCGCAGTTCGTGCGGCAGATCAGGCCGGGCGGGTTCCTCATTATCAAAGAGGGGGTGGATATCGTGCTGGACAATCCGCAGATCACCGTTTACCGCTATTCGTACGACGTGCCGTGCGACTTCTACGCCCGCAACGTGCAGCTGCTCGAAGGCGGGCATTACCGCTATGACATTGTGACGCCCGGCGGCGTGGTCGAGGGGTGCACGCTCGGCATTCCGGGATGGGTCAATATCGAGAATTCGGTGGCGGCCGCGGCGTCGGTATGGTGCGCGGCGCAGGCCGAAGGCACGACGCTCGATGCGGAACGGCTGAGAGAGGCGCTGGCGTCGTTTGCGGGCGTGAAGCGGCGTTTCGAATTCTATGTCAATACGCCGAAGCAGGTTTACATGGACGACTACGCCCACCATCCGCGCGAGCTGGCGGCGACGCTGACGTCGGTGCGCAAAATGTTTCCGGGACGGCGCATCACGGCGCTGTTCCAGCCGCACCTCTACACGCGGACGCGCGACCTTTACAGGGAGTTCGCCGAGGCGCTGTCGCATGCCGACGACGTGGTGCTGCTGCCGATCTACCCGGCGCGCGAGGAGCCGATCGAAGGCGTGACGTCGGAGATCATCGCCCAAGGCGTGACGGTGCCGTGCCGCATCGTGGAGCGGGCGGCGCTGGCCGATACGGTGGCGGCGATGGACACGGACGTGGTGGTGAGCTTCGGTGCGGGCAACATCGACGCCTGCTGCGGGGCGATCGCCGAAAAGCTGAAAGCGAAGAGTTAGCCGGGAGAACGGCGGCCGGGGCGCATGTCCGCCGGGCCGGATGTAAAAACCGCAGAAGACGAAACGACGGATAATTAGAGAATAAAGACGATTTTGAGAAAATACCTCCGATACGCACTGCTCACGCTTTTGTGGGGCGCCGTGGCCGCATATGTCGTTTATGCGGGGACGGCGGCGGGGAGGCTGCGTGCCGGGAAGAAGGTCGGCAGGGTCGAGATCGAGGTGGTGGACAGCTCGTCGATGGGCTATCTGGTGTCGGGCCGCATGGTGCGCGAGTGGATCGCGCACAGCGGAATCAAGACGAACGGCACGGCAGTTGATGCGGTAGAGCTGGCGGCCATCGAGGCCCTGATCGCCAAAAACGGATTCGTGGAGCGCGTGGACGCCTATGTGACTTACGGCGGCGTGCTGCATATCGACATCAGCCAGCGCAGGCCCCTGCTGCGGCTGCTGACCGACGGCGTGGATTCGTACGTCACGCCCGAAGGCTATGTCTTCGCCGCGCCGCGCGCCTCGTCGCTCTACGTGCCGGTGGTGACGGGGGCTTACCGTCCGCCGTTTCCCGCGTCGTTCGTCGGCTCCGTGCGCGGGCATATCGACCTCGAACGGGCGAAGATCGACAAGCGGATCGCGGAGCTGGAGCGTGAGAAGTACCCCTTCTTCCGGCGCGAACTGCAGAACGACCGCAACATATCGGCGCTGCGCCGCATGCGCATCAAGAAGCAGTGGTGGCGGATGGAAAGCTCCGCGGCGTTCGACGCGCGCGTCGAAGAGCTGCGCGCCCGCAAGGCGGAGCTGCGGCGCAAATACCGCTACGAAGCGCGTCTGGTGCAGGAGGGAATAGACCGCATCGCGCAGCGGCAGGAGGCCGAAAGGCTGAAACAAAAAAAGTTGGAGAAAAGCTACGAAGATTTCATGAAACTGCTTACCTTTGTAGAGTTCATCGAAGATGATGACTTCTGGAGGTCGGAGGTGGTGCAGATTGCCGCGCATACGACCCCCAGCGGAGCTTTAGAGGTGGAGCTGGTGCCCCGGAGCGGCCGCCATACCATCGTCTTCGGACGTATCGAGCAGGTGGAGCGCAAATTCGACAAATTGCTGTGTTTCTACCGCAGCGGTCTTATGAACATCGGTTGGGGAGAGTACCGGACAATAGATATCAGATACAACGATCAGGTGGTTTGCAAGAAATAAAAGGATTATACCGTGGAAAGAAAGAATTATACCGTTGCCGTCGATCTGGGTTCGTCGAACGTCGTGGTGGCTGTCGGCGAGAAGAACGCCGAAGAGCGGCTCGATGTGGTGTGCGTCGTGTCGAAACCCGTCGAGGGGGTCAATGCGGGCAAGATTGAGAATATCGAACTGGTGAGCCGCGCCATCCGCGAAGCCGTGTCGGAGGCCGAGGAGCAGTTGGGAATCCGCATCACCGAGGCCTATGCCGGTATTTCGGGCGACTTCGTGCGCTGTGCGCGGCATATGGACCACGTCTTCGTCTACGATCCGCAGAACGGTGTCAATCAGAAGGACGTCGATGCGCTGTTCGACCGCATGCGCAACGTGCAGGCGCCCGACGACGAGACCATCATGGACCGCGTACCCCAGAACTATGTGGTGGACGACAATCAGGAGGTGAAGAATCCCGTGGGGTCTTTCGGCAAGAAGCTCTCTTCCACGTTCAACTTCATCCTCTGTCTCAAGACCCCGATGCAGCGGCTCGACATGGCCCTCAAGCGGGTGGGAATCAAGATGCTGAGCGTTACGTCGAACGCCATAGCCACGGCCGAGGCGGTACTGCTACCCGACGAGAAGGAGGAAGGCGTGGCCGTGGTGGATATCGGCGGCGGCGTGACCGACGTGGCGGTGTATTACCGCAACGTGGTGCGTTATATCGCCACGATTCCGATGGGGGCGACGGCGATCAACCGCGACATCCGCACGATGAGCGTGCCCGAAAAGCATGTGGAAAGTCTCAAACAGAAATACGGTTCGGCGGTGGCCGAGCTGGCTCCCGAAGACAAACTGATCCGTGTGAACGGCCGCACGGCCCGCGAGGCGAAGGATATTCTGCTGCGCAATCTGGCGACGGTGATCGAAGCCCGCGCCACGGATATCGCGGAGTTCGTATTGCAGGAGATCAAGGATTCGGGATATATCGGCAAGCTGGCTTACGGGATCGTTCTGACGGGCGGTTCGGCCAAGCTGAAGGACCTCGACGAACTGTTCCGCCGGGTGACGGGCATGGATGTGCGCGTCGCGTCGGCCGAGACCGGGATTGCCGAGGAGTCGAAAGAGAAGGCCGCCGATCCGGCTTACGCCACGGCGGTCGGCATTCTGCTGAAAGGCGCCGAGCAGGGCGCCTGCGCATTTGTCGAGCGGCCCGTGGCCCGGCCTGCGGAACAGCAGGGCTTCCGGCCCCCGCAGCCGCAGCCCGCTCCTGAGTTCCGCCACACGCCGCGCTTCCAGCAGCCCGTGCAGGCGGCGCCCGCAGCTCCGGCGGCGGAAGAGGCGGAGGAGGATGCCGCTGCGGAACGTGAGGAGGCCCCGGTGATCGAACCCAAGCGCAAGCGCGACTGGGGCTCGATTTTCCAGAAGACCTTCGACAAGATCAACAAGAGTTTCACGGCGGCCGAGGACGAAGAGATTTAAGGGATAATTTGCCGCGCCCCGGTGTCCGGCCCACGCGGCGGTCTTACGGCGGTGTTTGCGGCATGAATTTCGTGCTTGCGGGGGCGGTCCGGCGATGCGGCCGCGGTTAACGCCGGTTTCGGCCGGGGAGCGGTTTTTGCAGATGTGGCGGACAGCCGGGGGAAATTCGGACGGCGGGATTCAGCGGACGGCGGATGCCGCGGATGCCGGGAGCTGCGGACGGGACGCCGGGCAGCGGTTTTTTGAATTCCGCGGATTGCGGACGGAGAGCCGGATGGCGGAGTCTGTAGATGCCGCGGACTGTGAACGGTCGGCGGGAATGGGTAGATGCCGCGGGGTGCCGACGAAGATTCGGACGGCGGGATTCAGCGGATGTCGGGAACTGCAGACGGGAAGCCGGCTGCGGGAATGATTTATAGTTAAGAATGTGGAGAAAGGAGTTAGAGATATGACAGACGAATTGATGTCGGAGATCAAAGCCCCGAAGACGGACGGTTCGATCATTATGGTGGTGGGCGTCGGCGGTGCCGGCGGCAATGCCGTGAACCATATGTGGAACCTCGGTATACGGGGTGTGACGTTTCTGGTTTGTAACACCGACCAGCAGGCGCTGGACAAGAGTCCCGTGGAGTTGAAGATACGCCTCGGCGCAGAGGGACTGGGGGCCGGAAACGACCCGGAAAACGGCCGCCGCGCGGCCGTGGAGTCGCTGCCGGAGATTCGTCAGCACCTCGAAGAGTCGGGGACGCGCATGCTCTTCATCACGGCGGGCATGGGCGGCGGAACGGGTACGGGCGCGTCGCCCGTCATCGCCAAGCTGGCCAAGGAGATGGGACTGCTGACCGTGGCGATCGTCACTTCGCCGCTGGCCGTCGAAGGCAAGATCCGCTACGAGCAGGCTTTCAGGGGCATCGAGGAGCTGCGGCAGAACGTGGATTCGCTGCTGATCATCAATAACGAGAATATTCTCGAAATATACGGACGCCTGTCGCTCAAGCAGGCGTTCGGCAAGGCCGACGACATTCTGTGTTCGGCGGCCAAGGGCATCGCCGAGATCATCACGGTGGAGAGCGACTTGGTGAACGTCGATTTCGCCGACGTGTCGAAGGTCATGCGAGACAGCGGCCGCGCCCATATGGCCGTGGCGACGGCCGAGGGCGACAACCGCGCCGAAGCGGCGGCCGAAGCGTCGCTGCGTTCGCCGCTCTTGGACCACAACCTGATTTCGGGGGCGAAGAACATCCTGCTCAACATCTCGGTCGCGGATGCCGACGGCCTGATGTACGAGGAGGTGGTGCGGATTCTGGAGTACATTCAGGCGCACGCCAGCGTGCAGGACGACAACGGCGTGATTCACAACGCCAATATCATATGGGGTACGAGCGAGAAGCCCCAGTTGGGCAACGCCATCGAGCTGGTGGTCGTGGCCACGGGATTCGCGGGCGACGTATCGGCGGCGGGGACGATGAAGCAGATCATTCCTCCGGTGCGGAGCGTCGAGCCGGCGAAGGACCCGGTGGCTCCCGTGCTGGAGCCGATCAAGCCGGTCGTGCCGCCCAAGGCCGCCGTGCAGCGGCCGCCCGAACAGGTGATGCTGGGGGCGAAATCGACGCGTTACAGCAACATTGAACTGTTGCTGAGCAAGCCCGCCTATCAGTCGCGCAACTCGAAATTCGTCGTGCAGATGCCCGGCGGACGCAAGGAGGTGCTGAAGGAGGAGAACGATGCCGGCCAGCAGACGCAGCAGGATGCGCAGGGCGGATCGCTTTTTGATTAACTAATAGACCGCCGGTTTGGAGGAGACTACAACTTCGTGGATTACGTTTAACGGGTTTTCGGCCCATATCGCCGTGCTGTGTGCGGTGACGCTGGGCCTGCTGTGCGTTTCGGCGCTCGTGTCGGGCGCTGAAACTTCGTTTTTTTCTCTGTCGCACAACGATATACGCCGCCTGCGCAAACGCACGACGGCGTCGGCCGAGGCGGTGCTCCGCCTGCTGACGAACGTGGACCTGCTGCTGGCGACGATTCTCGTGGTGAACAATCTGGTGAATATCTGCATCGTCATCCTCACGTCTAGCATCATAGATTCGGTTTTCACCTTCCTGCGGTTCGAATTCCTCTTCAAGACCGTACTGGTGACCTTCCTGCTGCTGCTCTTCGGCGAGATACTGCCCAAGGTGCTGGCGCAGACCATTCCCGTGCGCTTCGCGCAGTTCGCCGCTCGGCCCCTCACGGTGCTGCGGTGGATTTTCTATCCGATCTCCTATGCGCTCGTGCGGACGAGCAGCCGCATCAGCGAGAAGGCTTCGCACAAGAGCGAGATTTCGCTCGACGAGCTGGCCGACGCGGTGGACATGACCCAGAGTTCGAGTCCTGAGGAGCATGTGATGCTGTCGGGAATCGTTAATTTCGTCAATACCGAGGTGCAGGAGATCATGAAGCCCCGCGTGGACATCACGGTGCTCAACATAACCGACGATTACGAGACGGTCAAGAAGACCATTATCGAGTCGGGATTTTCGCGCATCCCGGTCTACGAGGACGACATAGACAACATCAAGGGAACGCTTTATGTCAAGGACCTGCTGCCCTACATCAACCACGGCAGCGAGTTCGGCTGGCAGCAGCTGGTGCGCAAGCCCTATTTCGTGCCGGAACACAAGAAGATCAACGACCTGCTGGCCGACTTCCAGTCCAACAAGATCCATATGGCGATCGTCGTGGACGAGTACGGCTCGACGCTGGGACTGGTGTCGCTGGAGGATATCATCGAAGAGATCGTGGGCGAGATTTCGGACGAAAGCGACGCCGACGAAAGTTTCTTCACGCGGCTCGACGAGAAATGTTTCATCTTCGACGGCAAGAGCCATCTGGGCGACTTCGAACGGGTGCTGGGGCTGGACGAGGAGATTTTCAACGACGTGAAGGGCGAGGCCGAGACGCTGGCCGGGCTGATGCTCGAACTCAAGCGCGACTTCCCCCGCAAGGGCGACGTCTTCACGTCGCACGACATCCGTTTTACGGTGCAGGAGATGGACGGGCACCGTATCGACAAAATCCGTGTAGATCTGCTGGCATGACGAAGAGGCTCTTCATCGAGCCGCCGATGACCGAGGCGGAAGCCGCCGCGCGGGTGACGCCCGGCGAGCGGGCTGCCGCGCAGGAGTTTCTGCGCGAACGCCGTCGCAGGGAATTCCTGACATGGCGCGCCGTCGTGCGCCGCGAGCTGGGGGACGACGTGCCGATCGCCTATGATGAGACGGGAGCGCCCGTTGTTCCGGGGCGCGAGGTGCATATCGGGGTTTCGCATTGTCCGGGCCGGGTGGCGGTCTGCATATCGGAAGCGCCGTGCGCCGTCGATGTCGAACCCGAATCGCGGGATTTCAGCCGTGCCGCGCCGCGTTACATGTCGCTTGCCGAGCGGGCGCTTTCTGACGATCCGCTGCTGCCGGCCGCAGTCTGGTGCGCGAAGGAGACCCTATACAAATATGCCGGGCGGCCGGGGCTGGATATGCTCTACGACCTGCATGTCGAGGCGGTCGATTTCGAAGCCGGAGTCGTCGTGGGGCGTATCGCGGACGGGGAGCCGCTGCGGCTTTCGCTTAAGCGCGCCGACGGGTTTATCGTTGTATATATTTTGTAGTTTCGGGGCGTGTACCCGATAATAATCCTCTAAAATCTCCGCCTTGGCGGGGATTTTTGTTGTATTATGCCGGATTTTTGTTGTATGCCGGATTTTTCGGCGGGCCTTTGCCGGATTGAGGCTGGTTGTCAGGCGGGTTTTTCGGCGGCTTTTTTTGCTTGCCGATTGTTTTTGTCGGTTTCGGAGGGCTTAGGCCGGGAGCCGTGCGGCTCGAACTGGACGTCGAGGAGGGATGCGGGGGAAGGCGGGGGAAGGCGGGGATGGAGTCGGAGCTAAGATTGCCGTCGGCCTTAGAATGCTTCCGAAGCGGTGAAGAGGAATGCCGAGGAGCGTTTGCGGTCCCACGGGAGGTTGTGGTTGCCGTAGACGCCCCAGCCGTAGTCGAGACGGATGTTCATGCGGTTCTTGAATTCGAAGCGGTAGCCGCAGCCGAAACTGTAGAGCGTATTGTCCCACCGGAATTTGTCGGTGCCCCAGACCTGACCGCCGCCGATCCAGCCCACGATGCCGTGACGGCGGTAGATTTTCTGCCGCAGTTCGATCTGCGTCTCGACGAGCCGTTTGTCGCGGTAACGCCCCTCGTAATAGCCGCGCATGCGTTCCATGCCGCCCAGCTTGGCGTACATGTGCCACGACGGGGTGCCCGCCGTGCAGTCGGCATAGAGATCGTAGGCGAAGATGGCGCCTTTCCAGAGTTTCTGATAGAAGTCGAACGTCAGTGTGAAACGCCCGAAGTTACGGCGCGTATTGCCCAGCCACTGGGGATACCATTTGGCTTCGGCCTTGATGAAGATGCCTTTCGAGGCGTTGAAGGTCACGTCGCGCGTGTCGTACTGCGCGAAAATGCCGAGATTGGTGTTGAAGGCGTTCGGTTTGTCGCCCGTGGCGGCGATGAAGTTCGAGAAGGGGTCCTGTTTCTCCGGGTCGTAACGTTTGTTGTCCTTATATAAATCGTAGAGTTCGCCGATTTGACCGCCGGGTTTTTCCTTTTCGTGGTTGTCGATTGCGGTGAAGTACTCTCCCATGCCGCTCGACTTGTATTTGGCGCCGGTGTAGTCGATGCCGCCGCTGACGCCGATGTAGAACCGTCCGACGAGCGACGTGCAGTAGGAGATGCGGAAAATGCCCATCGTCGTGGTCAGGTCCTGCGCGTAACCCTCTTTTCCGGCCTTGTGGCCCACGCCGTAGAATGCGCCCGGAAAGTAGACGAAGGCTCCCGAATAGCTCAGACGCCGTTTGTTGTGCTGGAAGATGTTGTCGCCCGAAAAGCGGAGCAGCAGGAATTTTTGGGTCGTGATGTTGCCGTAGATCGAGATGTTGGAGGGAGCGGTCACCGAGTCCGTGCGGTCGAGACGGTACAGACCGGCGACGAGGAAGCCCAGACCGAAGCCGACGTCGGACGAGTAGTTGGGACCGGGAGCGATGCTCCAGTCGATCTTTTTCTCGAACGTGCGGTCCACGTTCGAGCGGCTGTAGTAGTCGATGATCCGGCGGATGAAGCCCTTGCGCTGGGCGGGTGTCGTGAGCGCCGCCGTGTCGGCGGGCTGGCGGCCCGGCCGCGCTTCGGCCGCGCCGATCCGGGACAGAGCCTCCTGAGTCGAAGGAAAATTGTCTTTCGAGGTGTCGGTGGTTTGGGCCGTTGTCGTAAATATCGTCAGCAACAGGCTGACAGTTAGGAAGATCCTATATCCCTTTTCCATTAAAAGTGAGGTTGAAGGCGGTTTAAAGATAGCAATTTTTCGCCAATGTTCAAAATGGACACATTCAGGGCGTTCGGGGTTTCCCGATACGGAGATAAATTTCTATCTTTGCAGGGACCGGTGCCGGCCCGTCCGACTGTGGGACTTGTCCGGCTGTGGGATCCGTTTGCTGTCCGGCCCGATGATTGCCGGACACGCTGATTGCCCGATAGGCCCGGTTGCCGGATCGGAAATTTGCCGGACCCGATGATGTCGGATCATTATTGAACTGCATGGAAATTACACGCCCCGTACCTTCGCCGAATCCGGTTGAACAGACCGACGCCGCTCTGCTGCAGACCGCAGAGGAGGTGTCCGATGCGGTTTTCCGCAGCGTGCCCCTGCCCCCGCTGATGCGCGAGCATTTCTGGGTGCAGTCGTCGGTGTTTGCGGGTTGCATTTTCCCGGCGCCCGTGTTGCAGGGTTCTCATTTTACGGACGTCACGTTCCGAAACTGCGATCTCTCGAACGCCGATTTGTCGGGATGCAGTTTCCAGCGGGTCGAATTCGTGGAGTGCAAGCTGGTCGGCGCCAACCTTTCGGAGGGGACGTGGCAGCATGTCGTTTTCGAACGCTGCAAGATGGAATTCGCCAATTTTACGCTGGGAAAATTCCGGGGCGTCCGTTTTGCCGGCGGAACGATGCGCAGCGTTGGATTCGACGAATGCCGGTTCGAACGTGTGGAGTTCTCGCTCTGCGACCTTACGATGGCGGAATTCAGTCGGACACGGTTGAAGGGGCTTTCGTTCGTCGATTCGGATATTCGCGGAATCCGGGTAGGCGATACCGGATCGTTCGAGCTGAAAGGTTTGAAAGTCAGTGCGCTGCAGGCTTCGGAGCTGGCGCGTCTTCTGGGACTGGAAATCGAGGGGTAATCGTTATTTAAAAAATTTACATAATTCTTAAAAAATATTAATAAAAATGTTTGGAAGTTTGTTTTCCGGGCATTACCTTTGTCGCATCTTAGATGATAAAATATTTTAAGAATTATTTAAAATTATTTAGTATGAAGGCGAAGATCAATGCGTGGTTCCGTACCGCTATGGTTCTGTTGGGAGAGAGCATCAAACTGAGAGCGATGTAAGGCTCCCCTTTTTTGAGACAACAAATTAAAACTTCGATATACGAAAGAGTCCCGGCCGCAAAGCCGGGACTCTTTTATTTTGGGTTTCCGCGGGGGGCGGGCTGGATTGCATCCGGGATGCAGGGTGAAGTGCGCCGGATTTCAGCAGTTTGTTCCCGCCGGGTTGTTCCCGCTGAACGGGCCTGCCGGCGGCCGGCCCGGAACTGTTCCGCGGACTGCGGTATCGGAGCGCTCCGCTGAATTGTTCCGCCGTTTCGTACGGTCGGCTTGTTTCACGGGACTGCTCCGTCCGCTATTTGAGACCCAGCCGCTTGGCGGTCTCCTTGGGCAGTGCGTTCTTGTTGACCATGATCGAAGTGGTCTTGTACTCGACGAACGGCCGCGAGAAGTACCAGAACCCGTCGTAGGGCGGGCGTACGTCCCACGAATTCTGGACCTTGAAGTAGCGGTTGCCGGCCTGATCGGTCGCCGTGCCCATGATGACCATGCCGTGGTCGTCGGTGGTCTCGTAGTTGTCGAACGCCTGCTGGCGCATCTCCTGCGTAATTCTAAGCTCCTTGCCGGGCTTGTCGAACTTATAGAGCGCATCGTCCTTCTCCTTCTGGGTCAGTTTGCCCCAGCGCTCGGCTTCGGTGCCGTCCATGTTCGCAAGGTCGGCTTCGGGGATGATGCCGATGGCTTTGGTACGGCTGAAACCCTTCTCGCTCACGTCGGTGCCCCACGATACGGGGTAGCCGTTGGCCAGCGCGTTGTCGATGACGGTCATCATCTCGTCGAGCGGCAGGTTGTAGACCGTGCCCCACATCCAGTTGTCGGGAATCTCGATGATGAACTGCGTATAGAACGGATGATGCGTGAAGGAGGTGATGTCGATGTAGTCGTCCATGTCGATCGGCAGCGATGCGGCGAACGACCGGGGCGTATACTCCTTGCCCTCGTAGGTGAATGTTTCGGGCATCCGGCCGAAATACTCGTCGAGGATGGCGTCGAAGCCGCGTTTCCATGCCGTCGAAAGCGCTTTGTCCGAGGATTTGCCGCTGGCTGTGATCACGGCGTCGAGGTAGGCCTTCAGCACGAGCGACAGTTCGTGGAAATCGGCTTTCTCGGTGCCGTAGTTGAAGCCCGGATAGGCCTCCTGCGGTACGATGCCGTGGTTCTTGATTCCTTCGGTCACGTCGTGCGAAGCGCCGCCCTCGGCGAAGTTGATCTCGCCGTGCATGCGGACGTATTTCACGGCCTTGTCCATGAACGTGTGGCGCACGATCCACATCTCGGAGAGGTGGACCGGACGGCCGCCGGCGCGCAGGATCTCGCCTTCGAGGAACGAGAGGGTCGAGTAGCACCAGCAGGTGCCGCTGCGGTGCTGGTCCTTGACCGGGGTCATGGGGATCAGCCTGACGTCGGTGAATCGGTATCCCTCCGGCTCGGTTGCGGCGGGAGTCTGCGCTGCGGCCGCGAAGGCGGTGCAGAACGCAAGGGCTGTCAGCAGGAATTTTTTCATCGCTTGTGCTGTTTGGGTATTGGTGTTCGGTTACTTCTTCGAGGAAGAGACGATTTTCCGGCACTCTTCGAGCGTCAGCGTCTCAGGCTTGGCGTCTTTCGGCAGGCGGTAGTTCTTGCCTTTGTAGGCGATATAGGGTCCGTAACGGCCGTTCTTGACCAGCATGTCGGGATCTTCGGGGAAGCTGCGCAGCGGAGTGTTGGCCGCGGCTGCGGCAGCCTGCTGGGCGCGCACGACCTCCACGGCGCGCTCGTAGGTGAGCGTGTAGGGGTCGTCGCCTTTCTGAAGCGAGGCGAACGACTTGCCGTGGCGCACGTAGGGCCCGTATTTGCCGATGCCGACCGAGAGCTGCTCGCCCTCCAGCTCGCCGAGGTCGCGGGGCAGGGCGAAAAGCTCCAGCGCCTCTTCGAGCGTGATCGACTCGATCAGCTGGCCCTTCTTGAGCGACGCGAAGCGTCCCTTTTCGCCTTCGTTGCCTTCGATCTCGACCATCGGGCCGTAGCGGCCGATGCGGGCCTTGACGACATGTCCGGTTTTGGGGTCGTTGCCCAGAATGCGGGCCTGACTCTTCTTGTCGGTCTGCGTGCCGATGGCCGTATCGACCATCTGGTGGAAGGGTCCGTAGAAGTCGTGGATCATCGTGTCCCAAGTGATGTCGCCGTCGGCCACGCGGTCGAACTCCTTCTCGACGTTGGCCGTGAAATTGTAGTCCATGATGGGTTTGAACTGCGTTTCGAGGTAGTCGTTGACGACCATGCCGATGTCCGTGGGCGAAAGGCGGTTCTTCTCCTTGCCGAAGTTCTCCGTGAGGTTCTTCGAGGTGAGTTTGTCGCCCGTGAGCATGAGCTGGACGTAGCCGCGTTTCTGACCGTCCTTGTTCTGTTTGACCACGTAACCGCGGTTGATGATCGTGGTGATGGTCGGGGCGTAGGTCGAAGGACGGCCGATGCCCAGCTCTTCGAGCCGCTTGACCAGCGACGCCTCGTTATAGCGGGCCGGGGCCTGCGTGAAGCGCTCCGTCGCGGTGATCTGGGTCGAAACGACCCGGTCGCCCGCGGTCATCTTGGGCAGCAGGCCCTCGCCGCTCTCGGCGGCCTGATCGTCGTCGGTGGACTCGGAGTAGAGACGCAGGAAACCGTCGAAACGGACCACTTCGCCCGTGGCGACGAACTGCTGCGACGAGCCGGACATGTCGATCACGACCGTCGTGCGGTCCAACTCGGCGCAGACCATCTGCGAAGCGACCGTACGCTTCCAGATCAGGTCGTAGAGTTTCTTCTCGGCGGGCGTGCCCTCGATGGTGTGGTTCTCGATGTACGACGGGCGGATGGCCTCGTGGGCCTCCTGAGCGCCTTTGGTCTTGGTCTTGTAGTTGTGCCACGACGAGTATTTCTCGCCGTAGAGTTTGGTGATCTCCTCCTTGCACTGGGCGAGCGCCTGTTTGGAGAGGTTCACCGAGTCGGTACGCATGTAGGTGATCAGACCCTGCTCGTAGAGGTGCTGGGCGACGGACATCGTCTGCGAGACGGACATGCCCAGCTTGCGGCCGGCCTCCTGCTGGAGCGTCGAGGTGGTGAACGGCGGCGCCGGGAAGCGCTGCGCGGGCTTCTCTTCGGCCTTGGCCACGGTGAAGGTGGCGCCGATGCAGGTGTTGAGGAACTCCTCGGCCTGCTCGCGGGTCTCGAAGCGCGACGAGAGCTCGGCCTTGAAGATCGTTTTGTCGGGATCGCCGGCGGCATGGAACTGGGCGACGACGCGGAAGTAGGGCGTAGAACGGAAGGCGATGATCTCGCGTTCGCGCTCGACGATGAGCCGCACGGCGACGCTCTGCACGCGGCCTGCGGAGAGCGACGGACGCACCTTCTTCCAGAGGACGGGCGAGAGCTCGAAGCCGACCAGACGGTCGAGGATGCGGCGCGCCTGCTGGGCGTTGACCAGATCCATGTTGACCGTGCGGGGCTGCTCGATGGCTTCGAGGATGGCCCGCTTGGTGATTTCGTGGAAGACGATACGCTTGGTCTTGTCGACGGGGAGACCCAACACTTCGGTCAGGTGCCATGCGATGGCTTCTCCTTCGCGGTCTTCATCGGACGCCAGCCAGACCGTTTTGTCCTTGGCCAGCTTGGTCAGCTCGTCCACCACCTTTTTCTTGTCGGCCGGGATTTCGTAGACGGGTTTGAATCCTTCGCCGATGTTTATTCCCAAGTCCTTTTTCGAGAGGTCGCGGATGTGTCCGAAACTCGATTTGACGACATAGTCCTTGCCGAGGAATTTCTCGATGGTTTTTGCCTTGGCCGGGGACTCGACGATTACTAAATTTTCCTGCATGCGTGTATGTTACTTTTCAGAAATGCGAAAACCTAAGTATGTCACACTTAGGTTTCGCTTTTCAGGCTGTTTGTCTCTTATTTGATCAGGTTGTACGTGACGTCGATCTTGATCGGAACGTCCTCCTCGGTCACGCCGTCGGGCGTCATGCCCTGAAGGACGCTGTACGTCGTCGTATAGACGCTGTAGGCTTCGGGACCCAGATAGATCGTGCGGTTCTTGATCTTCTCCTTCAGCTCGTCCCACGGGGCGTCCGCTCCGAGTTCCGCCTTGGCGGACCGGTAGCTGTTCCACAGACTCTGGGCGTAACCCGTGATGTCCATCACATAGCAGCCGCGGCTGCGGTTGATGTAGCCGCCGTAAGCGAGCGTCGTGCTGTAGTTCTGCTCGTAGGCATAGGCGTAGTCGGGAATGGCCGAAAGCGTCTTGTAGTTGGTGTAAAGGCCCAGACGGGTTTGCGACTTGTCCATCTCCCCGATCATATGCGGCATGTCGGTCAGCTTCGTCCAGTCGTAATTGCTGCCCTTGAAGTAGATCGACATGCGGACCTGAGTCATGGCGAGCGTCTTGAAGTTCTGGGCGCCCTCGTTGCCTGCGACGATCTCGGCTTCCAGCGCGTCGAAGAAGGGCTTGTCGAACGTGATGGCGGTTACCACGCCGCCCATGCCCTCGACATAGATCTGGTCGTAGGTCGGGTGGTCAGTGATCGGTTTTCCGGCCTCCTCCTTGGCGTCGGCGATGTCGAACTTGGCGTCAGCGCTGGTCGCCATGCCGTAGTCGCGGCGGATCGTATTGACCGAAACGTTGCCGTACTCCGTGGAGATGCTCGTATTGTAGAATATGTAGCCCATGTCGATCGTATCCTTGATCAGCGTCGGGTCGCTCTCGACGCGGTTGCGCGCATAGACCATGAAACCCGAACTTTCGAGCTCCGTGGCGTAGATGTTGCCCTTGCCCTTCTCCTTCTGGTCTTCGGCCGGAACGATGTAGAGACCCTTGAACTCCTCCACCCACTGCTTGAGACTGTCGGTGCTGTAGATCGAGTAGTCGTCTTCGTAGGCGGTGCCCGAACCTTTTTGGAGCATCAGGCGGTCGATGAAATTCTGGGTTGCCGGGGTCGTGTTCATGGTGACCGCCGTGGTGGCGGGACCCGTCGTCTCGCCGTCGGGGAAGGTGAAAGTGAAGACCGGCTCGTCGTCCGCGCCGATAACGCCCTCCTTGACGGGGTCGAAGTTGAGGTAGAAGACCGTGTCGCGCTCGGTTTTACCCGCGGCGACCGGCTTCTCGGTCAGGTATTTGTTGCTCTTGATTTCGTAGACGTTGTACTTCTGCGGCGTGAGCGTGTCGTTTCCGTAGCTGGTGATCGTGATCAGGATCTGCGCCGAGTCGAAGATCGGGCGGTAGCCGAAATAGCCCTCCTTAACCTTGTAGACGTTGAGGTACTGGGTCAGGAATCCCGCCGTGCGGAGTCCGAACGTGTCGCTGAGCATCGAGCCCATGTAGCCGTAGGAGATGTTGGACGCCTTGAGCGAGTCGCTCTGGAACAGACGCGTCTCGACGTATTTGGCCGCATCGAGTTTCCCCGCGAGCGTCCGGGCGCCGAGCGTCGTGTAGCCCACCTTCATCTGCTGGTTGTCCGGCACGAGGTTCGAGCCCAGCGTGTCGTCGACCTTGGTACAGCCCGCGAACGTCATGAGGGCGACCGCAGCCAGAACGGCGGCGGCGCGGAACATGCGGCGGAAATTATTGCAATGCTTCATAAAATCGGTTGTAATTATCGAAAAAGTCCGCTGCTTCGGGCGACTGGTATTCGAGCATCGGCTTGCCGCTTGCGCGGGCGATCTCCAATACCTTCGGTTCGACATCCGGGGATGCCGCGACCACACCGTCGGCATACTCCATAACGAAACGGCAGAGATTTTCGTATGACGGGGTGTCGAGAATTGCGAGATTTTTATCTTTGACCCCTTCGCCGGCGATCTTCTTGCCGAAGGCGTTGTCCAGTTCGCCGGGGAAACCGTCGCCGTAGAGCGAAACGACGATCTTCACGTTGCGGAAGATGGGGTCGTCGGCGAAAATCCGCTTCAGGTAGACCGGAATCACGCTCGAAAACCAGCCGTGGCAGTGGACGACGGTCGGGGTCCAGCGCAGTTTCTTGACCGTCTCCAGCACGCCGCGGGCGAAGAAGATGGCCCGCTCGTCGTTGTCCGGGAAAGGCTTGCCCTCCTCGTCGGTCAGCACGAATTTGCGCGAGAAGTAGTCGTCGTTGTCGATGAAATAGATCTGTACGCGGGCTGCGGGGATGGACGCGACCTTGATGATGAGCTGGTGGTCGTTGTCGTCGATGATCAGGTTCATGCCCGACAGGCGGATCACCTCGTGGAGCTGGTGCCGGCGTTCGTTGATGCAGCCGTAACGCGGCATGAACGTGCGTATTTCATTCCCACGCTCCTGCATCGCCTGCGTGAGAGCGCGGCAAAGTCCGGAGCTTTCCGTCTCTGGAAGATACGGGGTAATCTCCTGACAGACGTACAGAATCTTATTTGCCATGGTTCGAGTGTTTTGTCTTTGGACTTCCGTTTTCGCCGCCTTGTATGCTCCGGACGGGGCCGGAGCGGTCCGGGCTTGGCGGAAACGGCCGCTATCTGTTTTGCAAAGATAGTGAAAAAATCTTAAAGAATGAGCATCGCGTCGCCGTAAGTGCCGAATCGGTATCCTTCCTCCTTGGCCACCTTGTAGGCGTTCATGACCGTTTCGTAGCCGCCGAAAGCCGCAACCATCATCAGCTGTGTGGAGTAGGGCAGGTGGAAGTTGGTCACCATGGCGTCGGCCACCGTGAATTCGTAGGGCGCGAAGATGAATTTGTTGGTCCAGCCCTCCATCGGCTTGATCATGCCGTTGGTCGAGACGGCCGTTTCGACGGTCCGCATGACGGTGGTGCCGATGGCGACGATCTTGTGTCCGTCGCGTTTGGCCGAATTGACCGCTTCGGCGGCTTCGTCCGTCACGAAGAACTGCTCGGAATCCATCTTGTGTTTCGAGAGGTCCTCGACGTCCACCGTGCGGAAGTTGCCCAGACCGACGTGCAGCGTGATGAAGGACTTGTCGATGCCCTTGATCTCCATGCGCTTCATCAGGTGCTTGGAGAAGTGCATGCCGGCCGTCGGGGCGGCCACGGCGCCTTCGTGCCGGGCGAAGATCGTCTGGTAGCGCTCGGCGTCCTCCGGCTCGACCTTGTCGCGCACCCACTTGGGCAGCGGGGTCTCGCCCAGACTGAAAAGCGCCTGCTTGAACTCCTCGTAGGAGCCGTCGAACAGGAAACGCAGCGTGCGGCCGCGCGAAGTGGTGTTGTCGATCACCTCGGCAACCAGCAGGTCGTCGTCGCCGAAGTAGAGCTTGTTGCCGATGCGGATCTTGCGCGCAGGATCGACCAACACGTCCCACAGGCGCAGTTCGCGGTTCAGCTCGCGCAGCAGGAAGATCTCGATCTCGGCGCCGGTCTTCTCCTTGTTGCCGTACAGACGGGCCGGGAAGACCTTGGTGTCGTTGAAGACGAAGAGGTCCTTTTCGTCGAAATACTCGATGATATCCTTGAAGATGCGGTGTTCGACGGTGCCTTTGGCGCGGTTGATGACCATCAGGCGCGAGTCGTCCCGGTTTTCCGTCGGATGTTTCGCCAGCATTTCGGGGGCGAATTCGTACCCGTATTGTGATAATTTCATGGTGAAAAAATACTCTTTTTACGTCTTAAAAACAAAACAGATTATTTTCTATACGCAAAAAAGTCTATTTTGTTTCAAGTTCCTCCAACTTTTTGAGAAATTCTTCGAATTCAAAGGCTTTTTCGAGCGTAAAGCCGCCGCTGCGGGTGCGGCGCAGCGACGTCAGGTGGGCGCCGCTTTCGAGCGCCTGTCCGATTTCGTGGGCCAGCGAGCGGATGTAGGTGCCTTTGCTGCACCGCACGCGGATGCGGATGCGGGGAAGGTCGTACTCCAGCAGTTCCAGTTCGTAGATGTTGACCGTCGCCTTGCGCATCGTGACCTCCTCGCCGGCGCGGGCCAGCTCGTAGGCGCGCGTGCCGTCGATCTTCTTGGCCGAGTAGACGGGAGGCTCCTGAAGCCGCTCGCCCGTGAGCGAAGAGAGGGCTGCGAGGACCTTTTCGCGCGTGATATGTTCGGTGGGGAAGGTGCGGTCGACGGGGTGTTCGAGGTCGTAGCTGGGGGTCGTGGCGCCCAGCATCACGTCGGCGACGTACTCCTTCTCCTCGGCCTGCAGCGCATCGACCATCTTGGTGGCGCGGCCGATGCAGACCAGCAGGATGCCGGTGGCGAGCGGATCGAGCGTGCCGGCGTGGCCCACCTTGATTTTCCGGTAGCCGAGGCGGCGCAGCGTGAATTTGATTTTGCGGACCACATCGGTCGAGGTCCAGCGCAGGGGCTTGTCCAGTACGGCGATATAACCCTCTTCGAAGTTGAGACCCCGCAGGTCGATCGGTTCTTTCATTAACAGAAATAGCTTAGGATGGATACGAGGCCCGCGGCGGCGCAGTAGAGCGCGAACCAGATGAGTTTGCCCCGCTTGACGATTTCGATCATGAATTTGCAGGCCAGACAGCCCGTGACGAACGAGGCGAGGAAGCCTGCGGCGAGAGGACCGGCGGCCACGCCGGCCGTGAGGTCGCCGCTGACGGCTTCGAGCAGCGTCTCGCCCAGAATCGGAGCCAGCACCATCAGGAACGAGAATTGCGCCACGGCGGCTTTTTTGTTGCCCAGCAAGAGGCCCGTGGCGATGGTCGTGCCCGAACGCGAAAGGCCCGGCATGGCGGCGCAGGCCTGCGCAAGGCCGATGATGAAGGCGTCGCGGTAGGAGATGGTCTCCTTCTGGCGGGGTTTGGCGTAATAGGCGAAAGCCAGCAGTGCGGCCGTCAGCAGCAGCATGGCGCCCACGATCACGAGGATATAGGGGGCGTCGAGCAGGGCGTTGATCCGCTCCTTGAACAGGAAGCCGACGAAGCCGATGGGAATCATCGAGAGCACGAGTTTGAGCACGTAGGCCTGCTCGGCGTTGAAACGGCGCGAGAAGAGACCCTTCAGGAGACGCCACACCTCGCTCCAGAGTACGACGATGGTGCTCAGGACGGTGGCGGCGTGGAGCGCCACGTCGAAGGTGAGGTTCTCTTCGAGCTCGACGCCCAGCAGCTCTTTGGCGATCTGGAGGTGGCCGCTGCTCGAAACGGGCAGAAATTCGGTGATGCCCTGCACGATGCCGAGCAGGATGGCTTGTAGAGTGTCCATTTACGGATAAGCGGGGTTATGAGTCGTCGCGGCGAATGCCGGACCTTGGGTTGCGTGAATTATTTGTATCTTTTCAGGATGGCGTAGATTTCGATCACGAATCCGCCGATCACCAGAATCGGGGCCAGCGTGATGCGGCGCCATGAGAACATCGCGTAGTTGAACTGGTCGGGCGAATCGCTGCCGCCGCCGGCCATCAGCACGAAGCCCAGCAGGATCACGGCGAAGCCGATCGCCAGCAGGACGTAGTTGCGGCGGGTAAGCGGCATTTTGGGGGGTTCCTGCTCCGCAGGGGTGTTCTTATTCGCTTTTTTCATTTAATAAAGGTATATCTTGTTCGACTTCATGTTGACGAATTTGTTGAGGGCCGCGACGGTGAAGAGTCCCGATATGACGACGCCGCCCGCAATCATCGCGCCGAGGATGATGGCGATTTTGCCGCTCTCGGCGATGGTCGTCAGTTCGGGGACCGCTTCGTTGAGTCCGAAGACCGAAAGCCCGAACAGCAGCGAGGCCCCCAGTCCGGCCAGTATGCCCTGCGTGATGCTGCTGCCGAGGAAGGGCTTCATGATGAACCACTTGGTAGCTCCGACGAGCTTCATCGTGTTGATCAGATAGCGTTTCGAGAAGATCGCCAGCCGGATGGTGTTGCTCAGCAGGATCAGCGAGATGATCAGCAGCGCGCCGCCGAAAAGCAGCAGGACGAGCCGGATTTTGCCCACCGTGGCGTGCAGCCGCTCGGCCATCAGCGCGGGATAGCTGACCCGCTCGACGCCCGCGATGCCGGAGACGGAGGCGATGAAGCCGTCGAGGAGCTCCTTGTCGGCCGACTCGGCCGTGAGGGTCAGCTCGAACGAGTCGAGCAGCGGATTTTCGTCGAGAATCTCCTCGAATTCGCTTTCGAACATCTTGCGGAATTCGGCGTCGTCGGCCTTCTCCTCCTTCGTGACATAGGCGACGGTCGCGACCAGCTCCTCGGCGGTGAGCCGTTTGTTGATCGTTTCGCGCTGCTGGTCCGAGATGCCGTTTTGCAGTTCGACGGTGACGGCGATGCTCTCCTGCAGGGTCTGGGCGACCTTCATCGCGGCGACCATCAGGTAGCCTACCGACCCCAGCAGGAACAGTACGAGCATGATGCTGACGGTCGATACGATATAGGAGTTGCGGACTTTTCGTTTAAGTCTCTTGTCGTCTTTCATAGTCTTATGCCTTTTTCTTGCGGAAACAGTATGTCAGTGCCGCGGCGGCGCCGAGCAGGATCAGGAGCGACGAGACGAGCGTCACGGCCTCGGCCGCGGCCCAGCCCGGAGCGCGGAACCGCCACTCGACGGTGTGCCGGCCGGCGGGCAGTTTCATGGCGCGCAGGATGTAGTCGGCCCGGAAGCCGGGCATCGCCTCGCCGTCGACGTAGGCCGTCCAGCCGTGGTCGTAGAATATCTCCGAGAATACGGCGACCGACTCTTCGGGGGCCGTGTATTCGTATTTCTGGTAGTTGGGACGGTACTCCGTGAGCGCGATGCCGCGCACGAGCGTCGTATCCGCCTGTCCGCCCGCCTGCCACTCCTCGGCGAACGCCTTGTCGGCGGGGGCGGCGACGGCCGTCGTTTTCAGATCGACGCTGCCCAAGAGGTCGATTTCCTGCTGCGGGGTGTCGGCTGCGACGATCCCATCGACGAACCACGCCGGACCGTTTGCCGTCGCGCGGCGCACGGCCTGCGGCTGTCCGTCGTCGCCGGGGACGATCAGGTAGCGGGTGTTGAGCATGTCGAGCACCGCGTCGTTGCGGTAGCTCAGGTAGCGGTCGATCAGGTCCTGATAGCGGGCCAGCTTGGCGCCGTGGTAGCCGCCGACCGAACGGTGGAAATAGGAGGTCGTGGCGTCCTGAAACGGGCTGACCGTGAGGTTGAGGACGCGGAAGCCCGGATCCTTGTCGGCCAAGATCGCCTTGTCGGCGGCCGTGGCCGTGATCTGCCGGCGGCGCGCCGAAATGAAGTCGTCGTGCGAGAGGAACCGCAGGTCCACGGGAACGAGGTCGAGCAGCATCACCGCGCCGAGCAGCGCCGTGAGTGCGTATTTGTTGATTCTGCGCAGGGCGAACAGCGCCACGCCGCCCGCGGCGAGCAGGATCATCAGCAGCGAACGCCATGCGTCGGCCTGCATCATCGAAGCGCGTTCGGCGGCCATGGCGTCGGCCGTGGCGATGCCCATTTCGGCGTCCATGCCCCGGTCGAGGTATTCCTGCATGTTGTTGGCTTTGAGTATCTGGTGGAACTGCTCGGTCATCATCGCCGCGCTCTCTTCGCGGCCGAAGTCGAAGAGCGAGCCGCCCGCGACGGCCAGCAGCAGGCAGAGGCCCCCCGTGACGCCCGCGGCCCAGCCGAGGGCCTTGAAGAGCCGCCGGCGCGGAATTTCGTCGCGCCAGAGCCGCATCAGCGCCAGTGCGCCGAGCAGGGGAACCGTCCACTGCACGACGACGAGGGCCATCGAGACGGTGCGGAATTTATTGTAGCCGGGGAGCCAGTCGAAGGCCAGCTCGGTGAACCACATCAGGTTGCGGCCCCATGCCAGCAGGAGCGTCAGCGCCGAGACCGCTACGATCCACCACTTGTTGCGGCCCCGGACCAGCGCGACGCCCAGTGCGGCGAGGAAGATCGCCGCGGCGCCGAGGTAGGTCGGACCGCCGGTATAGGGCTGCGTTCCCCAGTAGGCGGGCAGCTGCTGCGCGGCGCCCCGCAGTCCGTAGTCGTTGAGCACGGCGGCCACTTCGCCGTCGGGGGCGAAGGCCGTGCCCGATTCGCGGCCCATGAAGTCGGGAACCAGCAGGTTGAGACTCTCCGTGCGGCCGTAGCTCCACGCCGTGGCGTAGTCGAGGGCCAGTCCGTTTTTGGACGTCTCGGCGGTCGAAGCCAGCTCGGAGCCGCCGCGCATGGTCTCCTTGGAGTGTTTGGCCGTGTACCAGAGGGGCGAGAAGTTCGAGCCGACGGCCAGCAGGCCCGCGGCGGCGAGCACGGCGGTGCGGAGCGCGAAATTCCGGAAATGCTTCTCCCGGAAGGCCGTGACACCTTCGCTGATCCAGAAGGCGGCCATCGCCAGCAGGAAATAGTAGGTGATCTGCGGGTGGTTGGCGCCGATTTCGAGCGACGCCGTGAGCGCCGTGAGCGCGCCTCCGGCCCACATGTTGCCCCGCAGGGTCATCCACGCGCCGCCCATCATCAGCGGGGCGTAGACCAGCGCCCACATCTTGGTGATGTGGCCTGCGCCGATGATGAGCAGGAAATAGGTCGAAAGGCCGTAGGCCAGCGACGCGACGACGCCCACCCACGGATTGACGCCGAAGATCAGCAGCATGAGCCACATGGCCGTCATGGCGAAAAAGAGGAAGGCGGCGGGGGTGTCGATGATCTTGACGACCCGGCCGAGGGTGTTCTTGACGAGCTGCGCCGGGTAGGCCACGTTGATCAGGTAGGCGGGCATGCCGCCGAACATGCGGCCCGTCCACTGGGGATCTTCGCCCGTGGCTTCGCGCATGTCGTTGATATCCTTGGCCATGCCGTCGTACTGCACGACGTCGTGCTGGGGCAGCACCTCGCCGCGGAACTGCGGGGCGAAGTAGACTGCGCTCACCACGAAGAAGAGCGCGAGGGCCGCCGCTGCCGGCAGCAGCCGGCGTATGATCGTTTTCGAAGATTCCATATTTCAAGTCGTTATCCGGTGGCCGGAGACCGTGCAGACTCAGGGCGGAAGCCGGGCGCGGTCCGCATTCCGCCGGGGCGCACGCTGTCTGAGTGAACGTGTTAAGCTTCGCAAAGGTACGAAAAAACATTTACTTGACGAGCGGCGATTGCGAAAAATCACTATCTTTGCCAAAGATATGCGGCGACCCGGTGTGCGGGGCATTTCCCGAACAGGCCTTCGCTCCGGGCCGTGTTGCGTCCGTTGCCGCGAACAGATTAGGCTTTATGATTACACTCGATACGATCCGCAAACCCGTGACTGCGGAACTGGAGGCGTTCGACGAATTCGTCGATCGTCAGTTTACGGCCGAGGGGGAACTGCTCTCCGACATGCTGCGTTACGCCCTGTCGTCGCGCGGCAAAGGCATCCGGCCGCTGCTGGTGCTGTTGTCGGCCGCGATGAATTCGCCGGTGGCGGAGGCGGCCAAGGGGCGCCGGGTCCATCTGGCAGCCATGCTCGTGGAGATGATTCACGTGGCGTCGCTGATTCACGACGACGTGATCGACGAAGCCGACATGCGCCGCGGCAAGCCGTCGGCCAATGCGCGCTGGCAGTCGCACAAGGCGGTGATTCTGGGCGACTACATTCTGGCCCGCAACCTGAGCATCGGCCTGACGAGCGGTCAGTTCGATCTGGTGACGCACGTCTGCGGGTCGATGGCGGCGCTCTGCGAAGGCGAGGTGCTGCAAAGCGAGTGCGCCGAAAAGCATACCATGACGCGGCAGGCGTACCTCGACATCATCTATAAGAAGACGGCGTGTCTGATCGGCGTCAGCGCTTCGGCCGGGGCGATGGCCGTGGGCGCTTCGCAGCAGAAGGTGGCCCTGATGCGCCGCTTCGGCGAGGCCGTGGGCATGGCTTTCCAGATACAGGACGACATTCTCGACTACACGCGCACGGCGCATACGGGAAAACCCGCCAACAACGACCTGCGCGAGGGCAAGATCACCCTGCCGCTGCTGGCCGTGCTGGACAAGGCGCCGGCCGAACGCCGCACCGAACTGCTGGGGCGGCTGGCCTGTTGTCACGACGACGAGGAGTCGGTGGAATACCTGCAGCGTACGGTCGAGAACGAAGGCGGACTGACCTTCGCCGCCGAAGTGATGCGCAGCTATATCGCGCGGGCCGTGGAGATGCTCTCGGAATACGAGGCGTCGGATTACCGTACGGCGCTGGCGAACCTCTGCGCCTACATCGCCGAACGGGACCGGTAAACGGGAAAACTCATTAACCTAAATTTCATAAAACTCAATGGAGACGAAAAAACAAAATTACACTTTGCCGATCATTGTGATGATCTTCCTCTTCGGTATGATCTCATTCGTGACGAATCTGGCATCACCTATGGGTGACATTCTGAAGTACCAGTTCAATGTGCCCAACTGGATGGGAACGCTGGGCGTGTTCGCGAACTTCATCGCTTATGCGATCATGGGGTATCCTGCCGGCAACATGCTGCAGAAGTACGGCTACAAGAAAACCGCACTGATCGCTATCGCCGTCGGCTTTACCGGCGTCGGCATCCAGACGCTCTCCGGCTCGGTCGAGAGCTTCGGTGTCTATCTGCTCGGCGCCTTCATCGCAGGTTTCTCCATGTGTTTGCTCAACACCGTCGTGAACCCGATGCTCAACAAGCTCGGCGGAGGCGGAAACAAAGGCAATCAGCTCATTCAGGCGGGCGGCTCGTTCAACTCGCTCTGCGGCACGGCGGTCATCATCCTGACCGGCCTGCTGATTCCGGAGGGAATCAAGAATGCGCAGATCAGCAACGTATTCCCGCTGATGTACGGCGCATTGGCCATTTTCGCATTCGCATTCATCGTGATCGCGCTGACGAAGATTCCGGAGACCCAGAAGACGGAGGGCAAGAAAGTCGCCGAGACGTCGAAATACAGCCCGCTCTCGTTCCGTCACTTCATTCTCGGTTCCGTGGCGATTTTCGTCTATGTGGGTGTCGAAGTCGGCGTTCCCAACGTGCTGCAGAAGTGGCTGCAGAATCCTGAGCTGAATGTGCTGGGCAGCGGCGTGAACGTCGAGGCTATCGCAGGTTCGGTCGCCGCTACGTATTGGCTGCTGATGCTGGTCGGCCGGCTTCTGGGCGCGATGATCGGCAGCAAGGTGTCGGCGAAAAGCATGCTGATGGTCGTATCTTCGGCCGGCCTGCTGCTGACGCTGGGCGCCATGTTCGCGCCGAACGTGCCGGTCAACCTGCCGGTTTTCAACGGCGCGGAGGGCTTCGGACTGGTCAACGTGCCGGTGAGTGCCGCGCTGCTGGTGCTTGTCGGTCTCTGTACTTCGGTCATGTGGGGAGGCATCTTCAACTTGGCGGTAGAAGGATTGGGTAAATATACGGAAAAGGCTTCCGGTATTTTCATGGCGCTGGTCTGCGGCGGCGGCATCCTTCCCCTGCTGCAAAACGGCATCGTCGATTTGACGGGCGGCGTAGGTTACCTGACGAGCTATTGGGTGATCGTAGCCGGTTTGGCCTATATGCTCTACTATGCGCTTATCGGTTCGAAGAACGTCAACAAGGATATTCCGGTGGACTGATGCTCCGGTCGGAAAACGAAAAATCCCGGTGCCGAGTTTGCGGCGCCGGGATTTTTTTGCTGTAGCCGGGGAGGGGCGGCGGTTGTTTGCAGGCGACGGGGGCTTGCAGAGGGAGGGAATGCTTAATCCGGCCGGCGGAATGGCGCGCCGGGATGGGCCGGAGCAGGGAGCGGAGAAGGGGCCGCACAGGAGCAGGAATGCGGATGCGGAGAGCCGCCGCAGACGGCGAGATGCAGGCGGCGGCGAGATGCAGGTGGCGGGGAGATGCAGGTGGCGGGGAGATGCAGGTGGCGGGGAGATGCAGGTGGCGGGGAGGTCGGGCAGGAAACTGAATGGCGGGGCGGAATAAGAAGCGGAGGACGGGGCGGGCTGAAGGGGACGGGCGGCGGCTTCGGATGGAAGAGACGGCGGATAAGAGAAAAGGCAGCCCGAACTGAAAGACGGCGGCTATAAATAAGAAATAAGTGATGCGCTCGTGGGCGTCGGACTGCGGGCCTGAGAGGGACGGACTGCGGGACGGAATGGAAAGAACAGCCGGTTGAAGAGAAAGGACGAAGCGGAGGGGCGGAATGAAAACGGAACGGGGCGTCGCGGGCAATAAAAAAAACAGGGAAGCCGGAGCTTCCCTGTTTTTCTTGCTGACCGTCCGGATTATTTCTTGTCCGCGCTGGTCATGCGCTTCTCCTTGATGCGGGCCTTCTTGCCGGTCAGGTCGCGCAGGTAGTAGATGCGTGCACGACGTACGACACCGATCTTGTTGACCTCGATCTTGTCGATGTGGGGCGAATAGAGGGGGAAGATACGCTCGACACCCACGCCGTTCGAAACCTTGCGGATCGTGAACATCTTGGTCTTGCCCGAACCCTTGATCTGGATAACTACGCCGCGGAAACTCTGCACGCGCTCCTTGCTACCCTCGACGATTTTGTAGGATACGGTGATCGTGTCACCGGCCTTGAACGACGGAACATCGGCATCCGTCTTTGCCCACATCTGCTCGTTTACGAGCTTGATGATTGCGTCTTTGTTCATTGTTGCAACAATTATTGTGTTTCGCACCCAACATTCCCGCTGTGCCCGGCTTACCATACGGATACCCTGATCCATAATCCTGCGTCCGCGGCTTCGGACCGCCTGAGCCGTCCCCGCCCTCCTGCGCAACTGCGCGGCACCCAATGAAAGAGGTTGATATACGCCCCGAAAGGGAGTGCAAATATACGAAGTTTTTTTCATTCGGCGCAAACGGGGCGTAAAAATATCGTTTCGGGGCGCGATTTATCATTGTCTTTACGGAAAACGGGGGACGGTTCGGGCGGAACGGGAGACGGCTTTGGTAAAGCGGGGGACGGCATGGCTACAACAGGGACGGCATGGACACAACAGGGACGGCTTCGACAAGAGGGGAGGCGGTTTTGGTAAACAAGGGGCGGCATGCATAACGGGAGGGGCGCTACGGACGCAACAGGACGGCATGGATACAACGGGACGACGCGGACAACAAGGTGCGGTTCGGACGAAACAAAGTGCGCCACGGACAAAATCGGAAACAAATTTTCGTTTTGTCGCCCGCCTTTCACTATCTTTGCGGGGAGACAGACGCCGGGCCGGCAGGTCGAATCCGGCAAAATTTTGTGCGGATACGCATTTGAGAACGGTTTATGCTGTCTTTGCGATAAACTTGAGATATGAAGGAAGAGAGACTGATACTTGTCACCAACGACGACGGCTACGATTCGAAAGGACTTGCGGCGGCCGTGGAGGTCGCGCGCGGCTTCGGCCGCGTGGTCGTGGTGGCGCCCGAAACGACGCAGAGCGGCATGAGCCAAGCCATCACGATGTACAACCCGCTGTACCTGCGCTGCGTGCGGAAGGAAGAGGGGCTGGAGGTGTACGCCTTTTCCGGCACGCCGGTGGACTGCGTGAAGATGGCGTTCGATTACCTGCTGCGCGAAGAGCGCGTCGATCTGGTAATTTCGGGCATCAACCACGGCTCCAACTCCGCCGTGAACGTGCTTTATTCGGGGACGATGGGCGCGGCGATCGAAGGCAGCTTCTACGGCTGTCCCGCCGTCGGGCTGTCGCTCGACGACCACGGCGAGGACGCCGATTTCGAGGCGGCGGTGGCGTACGGCAGGCGGATCGTGGGCAGCGTGCTCGAAAACAGGATCGAGCTGCCGCTCTGTCTGAACGTGAACGTTCCGGTCGGCAGGCCCGACGAGCTGCGCGGCATCCGTCTTTGCCGCCAGAACCGCGGCTTCTGGCGCGAGGAGTTCTACCGCCACGAGGATCCCCGCGGCCGGGAGTATTTCTGGCTTACGGGAGCCTTCGTCAACGAAGAGCCGGAGGCGCAGGACACCGACGAATGGGCCTTGTCGCACGGTTACGTCTCGGTGGTGCCCGTGCAGGTGGACCTGACGGATTACCGTCAGCTCGGAGCGCTTGCCGAAGTGCTGAAATAATCGTATATTTGCAGTAAAGTAAATAGTCAGGCCTATGCTGATCAAAATCCTGCTCGTCATTTCGATCATCGTCCAGACCCTCGCCACGGCTTACGCCCTGCGGCTGGTACGCGCCACCAAGTACAACTCGGTGTGGATTCTCTTCATCGTGGGCTTTTCGCTGCTCTCCGTCGAGCGGTTCGTGCAGCTGCTGATGGCCGGCGGGCACTACGTGCCGCGCTGGTGGTTCGGCTATCTGGGGATCGTGGTCTCGGTATGTCTGTCGATCGGCGTCATGTACGCCCACAAGCTGTTCAAATACATCGACCGTCTGAACCGGCAGCGGCAGCTGCTCAACAAACGCATCCTCACGGCCGTGCTCCGCACCGAGGAGAAGGCCCGGTCGCGCTTCTCGAAGGAGCTGCACGACGGACTCGGCCCGCTGCTGTCGTCGGCCCGGATGTCGCTCTCGGTGCTTTCGCGCGAGGAGCGCTCTGCGGACCAGCGCGAGATCATCGACAATACGACCTATGTGATCGACGAGGCGATCCGTTCGCTGCGCGAGATATCGAACAACCTCTCGCCGCATGTGCTCAACGATTTCGGACTGGCGCGCGGCGTGCAGAACTTCATCGACAAGAGCGCGGCGATGCACGACGCGAAGATACGCTTCACGACGAACCTCCGCACGGAGCGTTACGATACGGATATAGAGGTGATCCTCTACCGCGTGATCTGCGAGCTGATAAACAACTCGCTCAAGCACGCCGCCTGCACGTCGATCAACCTGTCGCTGTCGCAGAACGGCTCGGAGCTGGCTCTCGACTATACGGACGACGGGCGCGGGTTCAATCCGCAGGCGATGATGGACTGCGGCATGGGGCTTTCGAACATCTCGTCGCGCATCAATTCGCTGGGCGGGACCTTCGACATTTCGAGCGCCAAGGGCAAAGGCATGCGCGCCGCGATCCGGGTCAATACGCAGCAGGAACCGGCGCTCCCGAAGCGCAAACGCCGTAACCGGTAGAATCATGGAACGCAAAATAGTACTCGTAGACGATCATTCGCTCTTCCGCAACGGACTGCGGGGGCTGCTCGAACGCTGCGCCGGGTGCCGCGTCGTGGGCGAAGCCGCCAGCGGCGAGGAGTTTCTCGCGATGCTGCCCGGACTGGAGACCGACGTGGTCTTCATGGATTTCGCCATGCCGGGACTCGATGGGGCGCAGACCACCGAACGGGCGCTGGCCCGGCGGCCCGATCTGCGGATCATCACCCTCTCGATGTTCGGCGAGGAGAGCTATTATTCGCGCATGGTGCAGGCCGGGGCGCGGGGATTTCTGCTGAAGGATTCCGATATCGGCGACGTGATCGAGGCCATCGACGCGGTGATGTCGGGCGGAAGCTATTTCAGCCCCCAGCTGCTTTCGTCGCTCACGGGGCGGATGCGCACGCGCGACGACGTGCCCGACGAGCAGCTCTCGGTCCGCGAACGCGAGATTCTGGTGGCCGTGTGCCGCGGACTGTCCAATCAGGAGATCGCCGACGAACTGTTTATTTCGAAGCGCACGGTGGACAAGCACCGGGCCAACATTCTCGAAAAGACCGGCTGCAAGAACACCGCCAGTCTGGTCGTTTACGCCATCCGCAACGGAATCGTCGAAATCTGACCTCCTGAAATCCTGATGTCGGGAAAAATCGTCCGGCCGCATGCGTCTGTATTCGCGTGCGGCGTATTCGTGTGCGCTGTTGGCTGCGGCGTTTACAGCAGCGGCGAGAAGACCCGCATGAGCGATTCGGCGACGCGGCGGCTCCGGGGGCGGCGGAACCATTCGGCCGGGGTGAGCGGATGGCTGCGCGACTGGTCCTCTTCGAAGACGGAGGCCATGCGCGCCGTGAATTCCCCGTCGTAGACGAAGGCGTTGACTTCGAAGTTGTGTTCGAAACTGCGGAAGTCCATGTTCGCGGAGCCGATGACCGAGAGCATGTCGTCGATGATGAGCAGTTTGGAGTGCAGGAATCCCGGCATGTAGAAGAGTATCTTTACGCCAGCCTTCATCATGTCGTCGAGGTAGGAGTGCGTCGCCAGATCCACGACCTTCGAATCGGAGCGTGCGGGGAGCATCAGCCGCACGTCGATGCCCGCCAGCGCGGCCTCCTGCAGCGCCGAGTTGAGGACGTCGGACGGAAGGTAGTAGGGGGTTTGGATCCACACCCGCCGCCGGGCGCGGGCGATGGCGTAGCTGTCGGCCTGCAGCAGCGTCCGCCATTTGCCGAAGGGACCGCTGGAGACGATCTGCATGATGTTGTCAGTGAAACGCGCCGCGGGGGGATAGTATTCCGCCGCGGCGATCTGCTGTTTGGTGGTCGCCGACCAGTCGCTCAGGAACGACGCCTGAAGGCCCGCGGCGCCGCTGCCCTCGATCCGGAAGTGGGTGTCGCGCCATGTGCCCCACCGGGTGCCGCGGACGTAGCGGTCGGCGATGTTCATGCCGCCGAGGAAGCCCACGCAGCCGTCGATGACGGCGATCTTGCGGTGGTTGCGGTAGTTGACCTTGCTGGTGAAGAGCGGGAATTTGACGTGCAGGAAGGCGTAGACCTCGATGCCTTCGCTGCGCATGCTGCGGAAAAAGGATTTTTTGGCCCCGCTGCTGCCCACGTCGTCGTAGAGGATGCGCACCTCGACCCCTTCGCGGGCCTTTGCGATCAGCGCGTCGCGCAGGCGGCGGCCCGTTTCGTCGTCGTTGAGGATGTAGTACTGGATGTGGATGTGGTGCTTTGCGCAGGCGATTTCGGTCAGCAGGGCCTCCATCTTCGACCGCCCGTCGGTGTAGGTGGTGATCCGGCTGCCGTAGAGCGGGATCGAGTGGCTCGTGTTGGTCAGCAGGGCGGCCAGCGGGCGGTACGCTTCGGGCAGGTCGGGACCGTCGGTGTGCTCGGCTTCTTCGAGCTGCATGGTGATGCGCTTGCGCGTCCGGCGCGAGATGATGCGCTGTTTGGAGAGGTTCTGGCCGAAGAAAAAATAGAAGATCAGCCCCACGACGGGGGCCAGCACCAGCACGATGATCCACGGCAGCGTCTTCAGCGGATTGCGGTTGTCGGTGATGACGACCAGAATGATGCCGAGGATGGTGACCGAATAGATAATCAGAAAAATGTATGTCAGAATTTGCTGCATACGGGTTTCTTCATCGGTGCGGAGGACCGCCGGGCGGGGTTACTGCCGGGGCTGCTCCGGAAATTTCAGCAGGTAGAGCAGGTGCTCCACGCCGCGCACGTAGTTGCGCTTGTGGTTTTTGGGCGAGTAGACGTAGCAGTCGATGGTCAGGACGCGGCCGGTGGCCGTATCGACGGTCGTGTAGCTGACGAACGGGCCGCCCATGAAGTCGCCGTGGACATCCCAGAAACCGCGCAGCTCGCACCACAGGCGTCCCTCCATGCGGAACATGCGGTAGTCGGGTTCGAACGCTTCGGAGGTGGTCATGTACGAACCGTCGGACGGACCCGGAATGCGGGCGGCGAATTCGTTGCGCGCCGCGAGCAGGGCGCCCGGCGAGAGCGACTCCTTGCCCCGGTAGGGGTAGGAATAGATGAAGAAGCCCTGACTGGCCGTGGGGTATTCGTAGCGCGCCCAGAGGAAATCCTTCTCGTCGGCGGCCAGCACATAGCCTTTCGGTACGGTCATGTCGACCCCGAACGTGCTCTTTATCGCCTTGGCGACGCGCTGTTCGGAGAAGGCTTCGGCGAATTTGACCGCCCGGTCGCGCTCGGCCTTTTCGAGCACCTGCACCAGACTTTCGCGGTGCTCGGAGAGGTAGTCGGTGAGCGCCTTGTCGTCGGGACCCTGCAGGGTCAGCACGATCTGCGGTTCGGCCGTCACGTCGTACTGGACGGCGATGTTGGTCGCGGCGAGCGAAGGGTCTTCGACGATCTTGAGGATGTTGCGGTGGTCGGCGACCATGCCCGTGAATCCCCGTTCGGTGACGCGGAGCACGTCGAACAGCGGCTCGGTCTGGTTGAGGTAGGGAACCGGAGCCGTGAGTATCGAGCGCAGCGTGTCGCCCAGCTCGCCCGTCCACTCCTGCTGGGGGCAGACGACGATCAGCTCGTAGGGGGAGCCTTGAGCGGTTTTGAGCCGCGATTTTGTCAGCGAATGGAATGCGTCGCAGGCCGTCATCGCTGCGAAAAGGGCCGCGGCTGCGGCAATGCGGAAAAACGTTTTCATAGCCGGTCGTAAGTTGATTCTACACACAAATATAGCTAATTTTTCGGAAAAGCGCGGATTTTCACTATTTTTGCAGGATGATAAATTCCCCGCCCGGACCGGCACGGACGAAACGGTTCGCCGCTGTCGCGGTCTGCGCGGGCTTGGTCCGGAATAGGAAACCATGCGTTTAAAACCACCGAAAATAATCCGCCGGCTGATGCCGGACCTGATCTGGGAGATCGACGACCCGGAGGGCGTGTTCCTCACGTTCGACGACGGACCGACTCCCGGCATTACCGAGTGGATTCTCGCCACACTGGACAAGTACGATGCCAAAGCGACGTTTTTCGTGTTGGGAAAAAACGTCGAGATGTATCCCGACCTGTTCAGGCGCATCGTCGATGCGGGACACAAGGTGGGCAACCACACCTATTCGCACCAGAAGGGGTGGGGCATGAGTCTCGAACGCTATACGGAGGATGTGGATTTTGCCAACGACCTGATTCATAGCGAACTGTTCCGGCCGCCCTATGCGCGGATCACGCCGGCGCAGGCGCGGTTTCTGGGGCAGCGTTACAAGCTGGTGATGTGGGACATCATTTCGCGCGACTACAACCGCAACCTCTCGCCCCGGACCTGCCTGAGGAACGTGACGAAGTATCTGGCGCCGGGGGCTATCGTGGTGTTTCATGACAGCGAGAAAGCCTTCCGCAACATGCGCTACGCCCTGCCCCGCACGCTGGAGAAAATCAGACAGATGGGGCTGAAATGCAAAGCCATCGAATTCTGACATGAAGATCGTCGTCGCCATAACCGCCGCCAGCGGCGGTATTTACGCCCGGCTGACACTCGAACGGCTGCTGCGCTCGTCCGAAGTGTCGCAGATCGCGCTCGTATGCAGCGCCCATGCCCGCGAAGTGCTGGCGCACGAGGATGTCGTGCTGCCGGAGGATGGGCGTATCCGGCTCTTCGGCAACGACGATCTGTTTGCGCCGCCGGCGAGCGGCTCGGCCCGCTACGACGCGATGGTCGTCGTGCCCTCGACGGTCGGCACCGTGGGGCGTGTGGCGGCCGGTGCGGCGCAGAGCCTGATCGAGCGGGCCGCCGACGTGATGCTCAAGGAGCGTCGGCGGCTGGTGTTCGTGGTGCGCGAGACGCCCCTGTCGCTGATCCACCTGCGCAACATGACGGCGCTGACCGAAGCCGGGGCCGTGATTCTGCCCGCATGCCCTTCGTTTTACGCCGGGGCGCAGGACGTCGAGGCCCTCTGCGGCACGGTCGCCGACCGCGCCGTGGCGCTGCTCGGCGTCGATGCGGAGCACTATGAATGGGGCGAATAGGAATTTACGGATTTTTTTCGTAACTTTGCGACCTCGAAAAACATCTAAACAGAATACCTTATGGCAACTACAGCTGACATCAAGATCGGTATGTGCATCGAACTGGATGGCAAGACCTTCCAGATCGTGGATTTCCAGCACGTGAAGCCGGGGAAAGGCCCTGCTTTCGTGCGCACCAAACTCAAGAACCTCGAATCGGGCCGCGTACTCGACAACACCTTCTCCGCAGGATCGAAGATCGAACCCGTACGCGTCGAACGCCGTCCCTATCAGTTCACCTACGAGGATGATCTGGGCGCCCACTTCATGCACACGGAGACCTTCGAGGAGATCAATATCGACAAGGACCTGATCACCAACTACGACCTGATGGCCGACGGCCAGATCGTCGAGGTGATGTTCCACACCGAGAAGGAGACCGTGCTTTCGGCCGAGCTTCCCCCGATCGTGGACATGGAGGTGACCTACACCGAGCCGGGCATCAAGGGCGATACCGCATCGACCAACTCGCTCAAACCCGCCACGGTCAATACCGGCGCAACGGTCCGCGTGCCGCTGTTCATCAACACGGGCGACAAGATCCGCGTAGACACCCGCACGCGCGAATATTACGAGCGTATCAAGTAAATCGCCGGGCGAATGCCGGTTCCGGGCCGAACGTCCGGATCGGAAATAAACGGGGGCTGCTTTTGAAAGCAGCCCCCGTTTATCGGTTTGTGCGGCGGTCAGTCGCCGACCTTATACATGACGTAGAAGAGTTCCGTCGAACTGCGCCACATGTTGTCGTAGAACGAGTCGCGTCCCGGTTCTCCGGCGGCGCTGGGCAGCAGGAAGCGGAAAAGCCGGTTGTTGCCTTCCGTGCCGAAGATCATGGTCGAGGAGACGTTGTTCTGCGTGATCTTCATCTGGTTGGTGGTCAGGTCGAGGGTCCACTGCGATTCGCCCGGCGGAAGCAGGTGACGCAGACGCGGGTTCATGTCCAGCGGGGCTTCGACGCTGTAAGGCGCGTAGACACCCCAGAAATTGCCGTACGCCCCGTCGTCGCCGGCCGAATGGACGAGCGTTCCGGTGAGTTCGTTGTCGGAGATCTCGCCGAGCGTGATCGTCACCCGGTCGTCGTATTCGGGAAGTCCGTAGGTGCCGAATTCGCCGCTGCTGAGCTGCGTCGTCCAAGCTCCGTCGCCGACGCCGCTGACCCGCTGGTTGCACGCCAGCTTGACATCGACGATGCGCCATGTGCCGAGGAAGAACGGATCGTAGGTTTCGAGGTAGATCCACCAGTCGAGCCTGTGTCCCGACCGGGAGGTCACGGTGATGCGCGCCCGGCGTTCGGGGTTGCTGAAATTGAGCACGTCGCCGTTCCCGACGCTGGCGCTGGCGCCCTCCGAGACGACGATTCCCTTGACGGGAACCCGGTCGTAGGCGAAGCCGGGAGTTTCGAGGATATAGACCGTTGCGGTGGCCCGGCTGCCGTCGCGGTCGATGATGGCGGTTCCCATCTGTCCTTCGACACGCAGTTCGAGCAGCGAACGTTCGTTGCCGGAAAGGTCCTCGTCGATGGTCTTCGTACACGATGACAGGGCCGTGACAAGCAGAAGGGCGGTCGGTATGAGGTATTTTTTCATCTTCGTAGTGTCTATTTAACGTTCGGATTCAAATCGAGTTCGCGCTGCGGGATCGGGTAGAAGGCCGCCTGCTCTTCGGAGAGTTTCGTGGCTTCGGGAACCGTAGCGGTGACCGACGCCGTGCGGCGCAGGTCGTAGAGGCGGTTGCCTTCGAACGCCAGTTCGAGGGCGCGCTCCTGAATGACGGCTTTGCGGAATTCGGCGAGACTCATGCCCTCCGGCAGCTCCGGGATTCCGGCGCGCCGGCGGATTTCGTTGACCAGCGCCAGTCCTTCGTCGGGACCGGCCGCTTCGGCGAAGACGAGCGCGATGTCCGAATAGCGGATCAGGAAGGGACGGGCGCTGGTGCGTTCGCCGATGAAGTCGGGATCGACGTATTTGGCCGAGAAGTAGCCGCGAACGGGAGAGGGGGTGACGAGTTTGCCGGTCTGGTCGTAGATGTCCTTGTGGATCAGCTCTGTGCGCCGCTTGTCGGTGGCGAGGAAGGTCTTCTCCACGAAGTTGTCCTCGATCAGGAAGACGCCCCAGCCGTTGCCGTTGCCCTTCTGGAGGCTGCCGTCGCTGTAGCGGATGTAAATCGGCGCGGAGCCGTTGTTGGGCAGGAACTGGAGCGGGATTTTCGAATACATGCCTTCGTGCGTGCCGCTGCGGTCGATGCCCATGATGAAGATGTGTTCCGGTCCGTCGGGTTTCGTAACGTCGTAGATGCTGCGCAGGTCGCTGTCGAAGTTGTACGTCTCCTTATAGTCGAAAACCACCTTGCGCGACCAGTAGGCGGCCTGCGTATACATTTCGTCGGCGTTGCGCGGCGCCGAGGCGTAGCCGGGAGCCTTGCAGGCGATGCTCGACGCGAGCGTCAGGTAGACTTTCGAGAGCAGGGCCTGCGCGCCGACCTTGTCGATGCGGCCGAAGACCTTGTTTACCGTGAGCATCTTTTCGGCCGCGAGCAGGTCCTCCAGAATCCGGTCGTAGATCTTGTCGATCGACTCGGCCATCTGGGGCGTCGTCTCTTCGAGCGACGAGATCGGCTCGGTGTAGAGCGGAACCCGGCCGTAGGCCCGGACGAGGTTGAAATAGTTCCATGCTCTCAGAAACAGGGCCTCGCCGACCACGCGGTTTTTCACCGTTTCGTTCAGATTGCCTCCCGAAACGCGTTCGATGACCGTGTTGGCGCGGTTGATGCCGATGTAGCAGTATTTGAAGTAGTACATCGTCAGCTCGGTTTCCGAATTGACGGTCCATTGCTGCAGCATGTGGATGTCGCCCGGCTCGTCCGATTTGGGATACATCGTTTCGGTCGGGATGTCGCCCAGATACCAGATTCCGCGGAGGTATTCGAGGTAGTTCAACGCATTGTAGGCGTACATCAGCCCCGATTCGGCATCCTCCTCCGTCTTGTAGAAGTTGTCGCTCGAATAGAAGCCGTAGGGGGTCTCGTCCAGCGAGCAGGCCGAAAGCATGCCGACCGCAGCGAGCGTGAATATGATCTTTTTCATGGCTTGTCAGAATTAGAAGTTAAGGTCGATACCGACGGTGTATTTGCGGAGTTTGGGATATCCGCCCCAGTAAATGCCGTCGAGTCCCACTTCGGGGTCGTATCCGTCGAATTTGGTGAAGGTGTGTACGTTGTCTATGTTGGCGTAGATGCGCATGCCCTTGAGGAACCTGCGGTTGAAGTGGAGGTTGTAGCCGAGGGTGATGTTCTGGATGCGCAGGAACGAGCCGTCCTGAAGGAAGTAATCCGACAGCCAGTATTGCCGGGCGTTGTTCAGCCGCGGGAAATCGTTGGTCGGATTGTCCGGAGTCCACCGCTTGGCCTTGACGCGCGGGCTGAACGTATAGTTGTTGTACAGCACGTCGTTGCCGTAGACGCCGTAGAGGAATACGGAGAGGTCGAGGTTCTTCCAGCGCAGCGAGAGGTTCAGGCTGGCCGTGAAGTCGGGATTGGGGTCACCGATGATGCACCGGTCCTCCGGCGTGATGGCGTAGTCGCCCGTCAGGTCTACGTATTTCAGCCCGTCAGGTCTACGTATTTCAGCTCGCCGGGGCGGTCTTTCAGTCCGTCGGGGTCGATGAATCCGGGGTCCTGCCCCTCCTGAATGATGCCGTCGACGCGGTAACCGTAGAATACGTTCATCGGATGGCCTACCGCATAGATGCTGGCGTTCTGATTGAACATGGAGATCGGTTCGCCGGTCACTTCGTAGTACATGCCCGTCAGGTAATCCTGCGAGAGACCGCTCGAAATGGCGTCGCCCAAGCTTACGACCTTGTTGCGGTTCATCGAGTAGATGAAGGTGGCCGAGAAACTCCAGTCCCTCGTGTGGACGATGTCGCCTTCGAGGCTCACCTCGAAGCCCTTGTTCGTCACTTCGCCGTCGTTGACCCATATTTTGTCGTAGCTCGACGACAGGGGCAGGTATTTTTCACGCAGCAGGTCGGTGGTCTTTTTGTAGTAGACGTCGGCGGTCAGCCGCAGGCGACGGTCGAAGGCTGCGAAATCGACGCCGAAATCGAGCTGCGAGGTCGACTCCCACTTCAGGTCCGGATTGGCGATGCCGCCCCATACCATATACCGGTTGTTGGCGCCGGTGCGGCCCACCTCGTAGCCGGGGCCGATCACGGTCGCCCACTCGCCGTTGTGCCAAAATTTCTCCATGCCGTAGCGGTCGAGGGTCTGGTAGCTGCTGATGCCCTGATTGCCGGAGGCTCCGTAGCTCAGGCGCAGCTTCAGTTCGCTCAGCCAGCGCGATTGCTTGAGCCACGGCTCGTTGTGCATCTTCCAGCTGACGGCCCCCGAAGGGAAGTAGCCCCACTTGTTGTTTTTGCCGAACTTCGTCGAGCCGTCGGCGCGCATGGTAGCCGTCAGCAGGTATTTGTCCTTGAGCGAGTAGTTGATGCGCCCGTAGAAGGAGAGCAGCTTGCTCAGGTAGTACCCGTCGTTGTATATCTGGCGCAGGTTGGGATTGCCGGCGTTCATGTTTTCGTTCTGGAGGACGTCGTTGACGAATCCGCGGGCGGTCGTGTAGAGTCCGCGGCCCGTGTCCCAGTTGTAGGAGTGGCCGGCCATGACGGTCAGGGCGTGGTTCTCGTTGAACGTGCGGCTGAATGTCAGGTAGGTCTCCGACATGAGGTTCTGGTTGAACGAATTGTTGATCTGGGCGATGCCGCCGTTGTCGTTGGCGTCCTGCGAAGTGTTGCTGGCGCGGTACACGTCGCCGACCGAGGTCTGGTAGCGGTAGTCCAGCTGCGAGTGGATCGTCAGCCCCTTGACCAGCTCCCAGTCTACGGCCAGCGAGGTGACGAAGTCGCGGCCGGTGGTTTTGTTCAGCACGTTATCCAGAATGACCAGCGGATGGCCGAAGTCCTGCGCCCCGGCAAGATAGTAGTTGCCCTCCTTGTCGTAGACGGGCCAAAGGGGGTTGCGGCCGTATTCGAGTCCGTTGCTGATGTTGCGGTTGGTGATCGAGAAGACGTTGTAGGAGGTCAGTTTCAGGTTCTTGTAGAGGTTGTAGGTGACGCCGAGGTTGGCGTTGATGCGCTCGTAGGAGTCTTTCTTGTACAATCCCTGATTGTTGTGGTAGTTGACGTTGAGGTTGATCGAGGCGCGGTCGTTGGCGCTGCTGATGGCTGCCGTCGTGCTGTTCAGGACGGGGGTTCTCAGGCAGAGGTCGCGCCAGTCGGTATTGGCCCATTCGCCGTTCTGTATCTCAAGCAGCGAGGGATAATAGATGCCGCCGATGGTCTGGCCGATGTAGATGGGGTTGAGTCCGGCGTTTACCTGCTCCTCGTTGGTGACCTGAGCCATGAGCATCGGGTCGTACCAGATGTCGAGCGGGTCGGAGAGCTGGCTGATGACCGTCTGGTGCTTGACCGAAATGTTGGTCTGCCCCTTTGCGGCCGACTTGGTCGTGACGAGGATCACGCCGTTGGCGCCCCGTGATCCGTAGATTGCCGATGCCGAGGCGTCCTTGAGAATCTCGATCGATTGGATGTCCGAGACGTTGATCTGCGAGAGGTTGCCCGCATCGCCCATCGGGAAGCCGTTGACTACGACGAGCGGCGTGTTGGAGCCTTCGAGCGAGCTGTTGCCGCGGATGCGGACGATCGCTCCCGCACCCGGATCCTGCGAAGTGTTCAGCACCTGAAGACCTGCGGCACGGCCCTGAAGCAGTCCGTCGACCGAAGTGGAGGAGAGGTTGTCGAGCGCCCCCATTTTGACGGACGCCACCGAACCGGTGAGGTCGCTTTTCTTTACGGCGCCGTAGCCGACCACGACCACCTCGTCCACGAGTTTCGAATCGTCTTCGAGCGTGATCGGGTAGAAGGTCGCCGTGGTGACCTCCTTTTCCGCCGTTTTGTAGCCGAGCATCGTGATTTGCAGGGTCGCACCCTTTGCGGCGCCGAGTTCGAACGTTCCGTCGGCTTTGGCGGAGGTGCCGTTGGTCGTCCCTTTGACGATGACGCTGGCCCCTGCGACGGGCTGACCGGCCGGGTCGGTGATTTTACCCCGGATGTTCTGGGGCTGGGCCCAGACCGTTCCGGCGGCCAAGAGAAGAACGGCTCCCAGCAGGAACCGGCCCAAGTTGGTTCGTAAGTTTGGTTTCATAGGGTTGTTATTTTGTTGGTTGTCAGTAGCTCATGTATTCCGAGGGCAGCGGGTCTGGCTGCATCTCCCCGGCCAGATAGTCGTCCAGACAGATGAAGGTGCCGGCGGTCCAGCCCAGCATCGCGGGCATCTCGTATTCGTTGCTGACATCGGTCGTTCCCGTTTCCACGTTGTATTTTTCCCAGAGGTTGCCCGTCGTCTTGAACGACTCGGTGACCGCTTTCATCCATTTGACGGCGATGCGTTCGGCCTCTTTGCCGTATCCGTAGCGGGCCAGTCCCATCACCGCATAGAAGCAGACCGGAGGCCACGTGTTGGGATAGGACCACTGGTAGGGGTAGTCGTAGGGCTTGTCCTCGCAGGCAGCGATGCCGTAGGGGAATTCGAGCCGCACGAGCGCCTGCACGATGTCGCCGGCGTATTCACGGGGTACGGCGCCGGAGTAGAGGAGCGCGAAGACCGCACTCGAAAGCACGTCGGAGCGCCGGCCGTTGACGTAGTCGTAGTCGTAGAACTGTTTCGCTTCGGGGTCGTAGCAGTATTGGAGTATCCGTGCCCGGCGAAGCTCCGCTTTGGCGATCCATTCCCGGATTTCGTCCGTACGGCCCAGCTCCTGCGCGAAGCGGGCGAAGTTCACCTCGTACATGAAGAGGTTGGCATTGAGGTCCAGCGGGCAGAAATCCGTACACCGGCGGTCGTAGCGCGGGTTGAAGTCCCAGCCCGATTCGGCTTCGGCGACGAAGTCGAGCCCCAGCTTGTGGAGCCGTTCGGGGGTGTAGCCCTTGTCGAAGAGGTCCGTTCCGAGGCGTTTGCCGCCGGTGACCAGAAATTCGTCGACCAGAGCGTCCGATGCGGAGCTTCCGTAGCGGTTCAGTCCGGTGGGCGTCAGGCGCTCCCGCATCCAGAATCCGTACTCCTCCTTCAGGGTCTCGTATGCGTCGGCGAGCCACTGCTTGTCGCCGGTCAGCCGGTAGATGCGGTCGACCATCATGGAGAGGTAGGGCGTCTGCGACCGCGCTTCGTAATAGGTGCGGCTGCCGTTGTAGACCTTGCCGAAGCGGCGGACCATGTAGAGCAGGTTGTCGGTGTTGCCTTTGGCCAGTTCGGGGTGGCCGTCCCGGACGAGTCCCTCGTTGGTGAAGAAGGTGTCCCAATAGTACATTTCGCGGAACATCGCCCCGGCCGTGGGAACCGTGTAGGGGTAAGGCAGGCCGATGAGCGTGGCGGTGTCGGCGGTGCAGTGCTGGACGGTCGTGTGCCAGTTGTCGCGGATGAACTCCCGCACGGCCGGCACGTCGGGGTTCTGCGGGCGGCAGCCGGCGAATGCGAGACCTGCGGCGGCGGACATGACGATAAGTATTTTTTTCATGGGTATCTGTTTTTCGGGGTTAATAGGTGTCGGCCAGCGACATTGATTTCAGGCGCCGCGCAAGCTCCTTGGCATTCAGTTCCGACGCCACGCGGACGGTGCGCGTTTCGCCCGGCATGAGGTCGAAGAAGTTGTCGGAGAAGTGCGCCGTTTCGCCTTCGACCGACAGATAGACGCCCCGCGCGAAGTTGTCCGACCGGACGGTGACGTCGTACTCCCCGCCGGCCCGGTCGACCTTGCAGTGCAGGGTCGCTTTCGGGTAATTCATCGTTTTCTGCTGTACGAGGAAGTAGTTGTTGCGGTATGTCTTCCCCGCAGCGGTGAATGTCGCCTGAATGACGACCTCTTCCGGAGCGGCTCCGTTCAGCAGCGTCCGGGTGTCGATGGCGGCGACTTTCGTGCTGGCGTTGGCCGGGACGTCGATCTGCTGTTCGAACTCCCCGGTCCGGCCGCCCGTCAGACGCACCGCCCGGACGCACAAGGTGCCTTTCTCCGGAGTGAGCAGGTCGGAAACGGCGTAGATGTCGAGCCGTCCGCCGTCGAGGATCGGGGAGATCAGTATGTCTGCGAATGCGTAGCGGGCGAAGTAGTGCTGCGCCTTCCAGACGCCGTACCAGTCGCGGCTCGACCACGAAGCTACCGGCCAGCAGTCGTTGTGCTGCCAGTAGAGCGATCCCCAGCAGTAGCCCTTGTCGCGGCGGTGCGCCTCGATCGCCGTTTTGATGGCGTCGCCCTGCAAGATCTGGGAGGCGTAGAGGAACGACTCGAAATCGCGCGGTTCGTGGTATTCGTTCAGCAGGTAGCTTTTGATCAGGTTGTTGGCGTGCTCGCCGCCCCGCTGGTGGGACATCATGACTTCCGACGTGATGTCTTGGTCGCCGGGCAGCGGCGCGTAGCGCTTCACCGTTTCGAAACACGGGAACGACTGGAACCCGTATTCGCTGAAGAAACGGCTGCGCTGGCGGTTGTACTCGGTGATGGGCTTTTTGGCGTGCCATACTTCCCAGTAGTGCCGGTCGCCCTCGTGGTCGTTGCTCATCGCGCCGTAGTCCGAGAAGGGCGAGGTGGGCTGGTAACCCATGTCGGGGGCGTATTCGGCCACCACTTGGGCCAGCATGCGGTAATACTGCTCCTCGTACTGTTTCCAGATGATGTCGGAGTATTTCGGGTCTACTTTGTCGACGTCGTATTTCCAGCCGCTGAGCCACGAATCCTGATTCTCGTTGTTGCCGCACCAGTAGACCACGCAGGCGTGGTTGCGCAGGCGTTTGACGTTGTCGACGGCCTCCAGACGCATGTTCTCCAGCAGCGCCCCTTCGGCCGGGTAGACCGCGCAGGCGTACATGAAATCCTGCCAGATCAGGATGCCCTCGCGGTCGCAAAGCTCATAGAAGAAGTCGTCTTCGTAGATGCCGCCGCCCCAGACGCGGAGCATGTTCATGTTGACGTCGACCGCGTCCCGGATCGTGCGTTCGTAGGTCTCGCAGGTGACGCGGGGCAGGAAGCAGTCGCAGGGGATGTAGTTGGCGCCCTTGCAGAAAACGGGTTCGCCGTTGAGCAGGAACCGCAGGCTGCGTCCGTAGGCGTCGGGCTTCTTCTCGACGGTGACGGAGCGGAGCCCGACCTGTGCGCTGTGGCCGGCCAGCACGCGGCCTCCCAGCTCCACGGAGGTACGGAAAGTATAGAGGTGCGGTTCGCCCATGCCGCGGCACCACCATAGTTCCGGATGCTCGATCGTGAACGGGACGCTGACCCGGTTCATGCCCGCGTGGAGCTGCACGCTGCGCGAACCGAGCACCCGTTTGCCGTCGGAGACGGTGACGACGGCGTTTTCGACGGGCGCTGCCGCTTCGATCTCCACCTGCGTCTCGACACGGGCGGCTTCGGACGAGACCTCCGTCTGGCGGTGGAATACGTCTTCCAGACGCAGCTCGTTCCAGCCCTGAAGTTTTACCGGACGCCAGATGCCCGACGTAACCAGCCGCGGACCCCAGTCCCAGCCGTAATGATAGCCCGCCTTGCGGGTGAAGGGGCTGAGTTTTTTCCCGTCGAGTCCCCCGTTGTCCGCCTGATCGTTCCAAGCCTCGTAACGGTAGGGCAGGGATTCGTACTGCGGCAGGGCCTTGTTGATCGGGGAGTGGAAATAGACGCGCAGTACGTTGCCGCGCTCCTTGAGCAGGGGTTTGACTTCGGCGGCCCAGCGGCGGAACATGTTGTCCGCCGTCAGGATCCGGGTTTCGTTCAGGAAGACGTCGGCATAGGTGTCCAGACCGAGGAACTCCAGCCGGACGTGTTCGTAGCCGCGCGTCAGCGTTCCGGCGTCGAAGGAGACTTCGTAGATCCAGTCTTCCTTGTCGATCCACTGCAGGGAGCGTTCGTTGAGCCGGTAGTAGGGATCTTCGATCAGTCCGTTGTCCAGCAGGTCGGTGTGCACCACGCCCGGCACCGTCGCCGGATGCCATTCGTTTCGGTTCGCCTGTCTGAACTTCCAGCCGGAGTGGAGCGGCATCGTGTCGTTGGCGGCCGATCCGATCGTCGCCGATCCCGCTAAAAATAATGTCATAATTGCCTTCAGAGTTTGTTTGTGCATGACTAGTTCTCTTTGGTGAGGGTGAGGGTCATCGTGTTCAGGTTCAGATTGATGGTGTAGGTTCCCGACGTATATCCGAAGCGCGACGGATAGAACTGCGGGTCGCCCTTGGCGTCGCTCGTGGCTTGATCGTCGATACGGATCACCGTGCCGAACGGCGCGTCGGGGGTCTGTCCGTACCAAGGCCACCAGCCGTCGGACGAAGCGAAGATCTTGAATCCCTTGTAATCGCCGTCGAAATTCATGGCGACACCCGTGGCTTCCCATTCGTTGTCGCCCTTCTTGGGCAGGTAGGTGCGGCTCTCCCAACCGCCCGGAGTGGCTTCTCCGGTCATCGAATAGGCGGTCGAGTAGTCGATGCTTTTCGCGGTGAGCGTCATCTTCATCGTGTTGAGGTTTACCTCGATGTCGTACACGCCCTTGCCGTAGCCGAGTTTGCCGGGGTATACCTGTGGCGCGTCGGTGTCGGTGACAAGCTGCAGCGAGATGTTGTCGGCCGTGGCGTCGTCGGTCATGGCGTAGTAGACGCCCCAGTTGTCGCGTTCGGTGAACATCTTGAAGCCTACGTCGCCGTTGTCGCCGAACGTCATGTCGATATTCCGGGCGCGGTAGATGCCCTCTTCGGCCTTGGCGAGCTGCGTGCCGTCCCACGTCCAGCCCCATGTGAAGCAGCCGCCGAGCAGGTAGAGCTGTTCGGGCAGCGGCGCTTCGGGCAGGTCGCCCGTGCGGGTGAGGGTGAGCAGCTTCGTGTCGAGGTTTACCTCGATGTCGTAAACGCCGTTCTCGTAGCCGAACGATCCCGGCTGGAACTGCGCTTCACCGCTTTTATATACGGCGATCTTTCCGAACGTCTCCGCCGAAAGGTCCTGTGCGGCGAAACGGGGGGCGTCCGTGTCGTTGACGTTGCGCGAGAAGTAGAATTTGAAGCCGTTGTTCAGGCTCATGGGCTGCACGCGCAGCTCGACGCCGGAGGCCTGATACAGGTGGGAGCCTTCGCGGCTTTCGGGCAGTTCGAGGCCCGCGTTCAGATCCCACTGCCACGGGGTGGCCGCACCCACCATGATCAGCGAGGGCGGGAAGTTCGGATAGGTCGTCTTCGGCGTTATTGCGCAGTTTTTGATCTCCGACAGCTGGGCGTCGAACTCCTCGTCCGCGTTTTTCGCATATACGGCGAACCGCACCGCCGCTTCGGTGCCGGCTTCCAGATCGAAAGTGTTGAGAAGCAGCTGATTCAGCTCGCCGTGAGTGAAGTCGTGTGTCAGGGCCGCGCCCTTGTCGATGACGACCGGACCGGAGAACATGTCGCGGTCGGTCAGGTTGACGTAGAGCGTGTAGGCGACCTCGGTCTGCTCGTCGTCGGTCGCGGCGGTCCATTCGGCGTGCAGGGCCGGTTGGTCGGAGTGCTCCGGGTCGACCAGCACGGCATCGGCCGAGAGGGTCAGCGTGGGGGCTGTCAGGGTTGCGGGTTCCGGAACCGGTTTTTCGGCCGTGTCGTCGGAACTGCAGGCGGCGGCCAGAAGAAGGGTGGCGGCCAGACCCGCGGTCAGATAGTAGAGTTTTCTTCGCATATAGGTTGGTTTTTGATTGGATTGATCGGGTGTATATGCCGAAAACAAAATTATCGTTTTGTCCGAGCCTGCAATAGAAAGGTTCGAAAAGCAAAAAAGTTTGATCGGATCGTATCAATCCGACGCTTTTTTTGCGCATGAAAAGGCCCTGAAAAGTGGGTTATACGAATTTTAAATATTATTAAAAACGATGAAACGGAATATGTATGGGTTGATTCGCTGGTATTATGTGATCTTTTTGTTGTATTATTCGATTGAAGTGTGTCATGGCTCTTGGAAAATACTTTTCGACGATGTAATTTTACCTAAAACCACACGGATTAACATGCAATGTATTGTTAATCATGTATATAACCTGATAATAACCGGCCTATGAAAAAACTCTTCCTTTTTCTCTGTCTTCTGTTCCTGCTGCCGACCGCCGCTTTGTGCAGGGATAAAACCTATACGATTCAATCACCCGATTGTTCGTTGACCGTCACGATCGGATGCGGTGATCGAATCGTATATTCCGTCCGATCGGATACGAATCAGATTCTGAAGCCTTCGCCCTTGGCTCTCAGGCTCGTTTCCGGCGAATGCTGGGGCCGGCGGAGCCGGGTGGCCGGAGTGCGGCGCTACCGGATCGACGAGGTGTACGACGCACCTGTTTATAAAAAGCGGAAGGTGGAGGATCGCTGCAACGGGATCGTGATCGATTTCCGGGAGGGATTTTCGCTGGAGTTCCGGGCCTATGACGACGCGGTGGCTTACCGCTTCGTCGCGCGTCAGCCCGGCGAGGTGCTCGTTGCGGGCGAAGAGGCCCGGTTCCGGTTCGCTCCGGGAGCCGTCGCATTCGTGCCCTATGTGCGCGACACCCCTTGCAGGCACGACGGACTGGCTTTCGGCGAGCAGTTCATGCAGTCGTTCGAGAACACCTATACCCGTACGCCGCTTTGCGAAATGGACTCCGCCCGCTTGGCGTTCCTGCCGCTGCTCGTGCAGACGGCCGGGGGTGTGAACGTCTGCATCACGGACGCCGACCTCGAATCCTATCCGGGCATGTTCCTGCACCGAAGCGGCGCGGACGAACTCGAAGGCGTTTTCGCGCCCTCTCCGCGGAAGGTCGTGCCGGGCGGTTACGACCGCATGCAGGGCGTGGTCGAGGAGTACGAGCCGTTCATAGCCTCCCTTGCGCCGGGAGACCGGCTGCCGTGGCGGGCGCTCAGTATCGTGCGGCAGGATGCCCGGCTCGCGGACAACGATCTGGTCTGGAAGCTCGCTTCGCCCTGCCGGCTCGACGATATTTCGTGGATCGAACCCGGCAAGGCCGCGTGGGAGTGGTGGAACGACTGGGGGCTTTCCGGCGTGGACTTCACGGCGGGGATCAACCAGCCTACCTATGAATATTACATCGATTTCGCATCCCGCAACGGTCTGCGCTACCTCGTTCTGGACGACGGTTGGAGCCGCGACCACCATTCGCCGCTGGAGACGGCTCCCGGACTCGATCTGCCGGCGCTGGTGAAGTACGGCGAAGAGCGGGGCGTCGGGCTGATCCTCTGGCTCGGCTACCTCCCGTTCGCCGGGCAGATGGAGGAGCTTTGCAAGCTCTATTCCGAAATGGGCATCAAGGGATTCAAGGTCGATTTCATGGACAGGGACGACCAGCAGATGGTCCGGTTCGTCTACGATGCCGCCCGTACGGCCGCACGGTACAGGCTGCTGCTCGACCTGCACGGCATATTCAAGCCTGCGGGAATCCAGCGGACCTATCCCAACGTCATCAATTTCGAAGGCGTGCACGGGCTGGAGCAGGTCAAATGGTCGCCCGTCGAGGTCGATCAGGTTACCTATGACGTGACGGTGCCCTTCATCCGGATGATGGCCGGACCGATGGATTATACGCAGGGAGCCATGCGCAATGCCTCGAAAGCGAATTTCCGGCCGGTGAATTCCGAGCCGATGAGTCAGGGAACCCGCTGCCGGCAGCTGGCCGAGTATGTCGTGTTCGATGCTCCGCTCGCGATGCTGTGCGACTCCCCGTCGGCCTACGGACGGGAACCCGAATGCCTGCGCTTCATCTCCGGCGTGCCTACCGTCTGGGATGAGACCGAAGTGCTCGCCGGCGAGGTCGGCGACCATATCGTGACGGCGCGCCGTCACGGCGACGTGTGGTATGTAGGGGGACTTGCCGGCTGGGACGGCCGTACGGTGCGGGTCGATCTCTCGCTGCTGCCCGAAGGGACGTATGCGGTGGAGCTGTTCCGCGACGGCGAGAACGCGGCGCGCATCGCCCAAGACTATGTCCGGGAGGAGTTCCTGCTGGCTCCCGGTAAATCGTTCGATGTGAAAATGTTCCCCGGAGGCGGTTTCGCCGCCCGGATAACCAAGCGATAGCGTATGGGCATACGTCTTAGGGAAAAGATCGGTTACGGACTCGGCGATACGGCCTCTTCGATGCTGTGGAAGCTCTTCAGCGTCTACCTGATGTTCTTCTATACGGACATCTGCGGCATCGACGCATGGGTGGTCGGCGTCCTGTTTCTGGTGACGCGGATCTGGGATTCGCTGCTCGATCCCGTCGTCGGGCTTCTGTGCGACCGCACATCCAGCCGGTGGGGGACCTTCCGGCCGTGGCTGCTGTGGGGCGCCCTGCCCTTCGGGGCGTTGGGCGTCCTGACCTTCTACATGCCGGAGTGGGGAACGGGCGGAAAGGTGGTCTATGCGACCGTGACCTATTCGCTGATGATGATCGTCTATTCGTCGGTCAATGTGCCCTATGCCGCACTGCTCGGCGTCATGTCGGCCGATCCGCACGAACGCACGGTGCTCGCCGCGTTCAGGATGACCTTCGCCGCCGCAGGCAGCATGGCGGTCGTGCTGGCGGTCGAGGCGCTGGTGAAGGCTTTCCGGCCGTGGGCTGGGCCGTCGGCGAGCTGGACCGCGGCGGTCGCCGTCGTGGCCGCGCTTGCAGTCGTGCTGTTCTTCGTGACGTTCTCAACGACGCGGGAGCGGGTACGGCCCGTGCGGGCGGAGCGGCATCCGGTGCTGCTCTCGCTGCGCGACCTGCTGCACAACAGACCGTGGCTGATCCTTGCAGGGGCAGCCGTATGTCTTCAGGTGTTCAATGCGTTCCGGGAGAGCGGGACGATCTATTTCTTCAAGTATTGCGTGGCCGGCGAGACTGTCGGCACGGTGTCGTTCGCCGGGATCGCCCTGACCGGGTCGGCCCTGTTCCTCGCCGTGGGGCCGTTTTTCAACATTGCGGGCATCGTGCTGATCCCCTTCGCCGCGGACCGGTTCGGACGCCGGCGGACGCTGGTAGGCACCTTGCTGCTCACGGCCGTTTTCAGCTTCGCCTTCTATTTCGTGCGGCAGGGCGGTTATTCCGTGCTGCTTCTGGCGCAGGCGCTCATCAGCCTGAGCGTCGGCGGGGTGTTGCCGCTGCTCTGGGCCATGTCCGCCGATACGGCGGACTATGCCGAACGGCGTTCGGGCCGCCGGGATACGGGGCTGATATTCTCCTCCTATTCGATGGCCCAGAAGATGGGCTGGGCGGTCGGAAGTGCCGCGACGGCGTGGATACTGTCGCTGGCCGGATTCGAAGCGAATGCCGTCCAGTCGCCGGCTGCGCTCACGGTTATAGGGTGTCTGCAAAGCGTCTTCCCGGCTTTGGCCGCTTTGGGGACATGTGCCTTCATTCTGTTTTATCCGCTGGCCGATTCCCGGCCCAAATAATGATTCGTTATGCCCAATCCTGACATATTGACCGAGATACCGCCTATTTCAGGACAAGACTGTTTCGTCGTGTTCGACCGCTACAAGCGCGAATTCTGTTTCCCCGTGCATATCCACAAGGAGTACGAGCTGAACCTTGTGTGCGGAGCGCGGGGGGCGACCCGCATCGTGGGCGACTCCGTCCGCGAAATATCCGACAGGGATCTGGTCCTGATCACGGGTTCCTACCTCGAACACGCGTGGCTGAACGGCAATTTTTCGAAGAATGCCGATGTCCATGAGGTCTGCGTGCAGTTTTCTCCCGATCTGTTCGAATCGGGGTTCATCGACAAGAAGCAGTTCTATCCGATCAAGAAGATGTTCGAGTATGCGCGCCGCGGCATCGCATTCTCCGAAGAGACGGTCTCCCGTGTCGAGCCGATCGTGGAGAACCTGATACGCAGCGAAGACAGGTTCGATTCGGTGCTTAACTTCCTGATGCTTCTCAACTGTCTGGCGCGCGAGAGCGATTACCATATCCTCGCCCAGCGCTCCGTGTCGATCGAGAACAACGTCAATTACGACATGCCGCGCATCCAGAAGGTGATGCAGTTCCTGAACGATAATTTCCACCGGGACATATCCATCGCCGAGGTCAAGGCCCTCGTGAACATGAGCGAACCGACGTTCAGGCGTTTCATCAAACGGCATTCCGGAAAGAGCTTCGTGAATCTGCTCAACGACATTCGCCTTGGGGCGGCTTCGCGCATGCTGATCGAAAACCCGACCAAGAACGTTTCGGAGATCGCCTACAAATGCGGATTCAACAACCTCTCCAACTTCAACCGGATCTTCAAGAAGGGAAAGGGTTTGACTCCCAGTCCATTCAAGACGTTCTACACCCAGAAGAAAATATCCGTATAAATTCAACCTAAAACTCAAAACGACATGAAAAAGAAATTGCTGTTTTCTGCGTGCGCCTGCATGGCTGTTGTCCTCGGTCTCGGATGTTCCGAGGTGAACGGTGTGCCGAGCCGCGCGCCTTCGGGGTATCCCGAAGGCCCCAAGACCATGGTCGATGCCGGCGCCACGGCCATTACCCGGACGCTCTACGAAAATCTGTTCGTGCTGGCCGAGCGCGGTACGATGTTCGGCCATCAGATACCGACCCTGTACGGTCTGGACAACAACAGGAAATGGTGGGCCGGCGACGACACCGACCTTTCGGACACGAAGTACCTGACGGGCAGCCATCCGGCAGTCTGCGGCTGGGAGCTTTCCAACATCGAGCTGGACATGGAGACCAATATCGACGGAGAGCTTTTCACCGAAGTGCGCAAGCACATCATCGCGGCATTCGGACGCGGAGCCGTCAATACGATTTCGTGGCATTGCGCCAATCCCGTTTCGGGCGGAAACTCGTGGGACGGGACGCGCGCCGTCTATTCGATCATTCCGGGCGGCGAGAACCACGAAAAGTTCAAAGGCTGGCTCGACAAGGTCGCCGATTTCATGCTGAGCCTCAAGTCGCCCGAAGGCGAGCCTATTCCGCTGATCTTCCGTCCGTGGCATGAGCATACCGGCTCCGGCTTCTGGTGGGGCAAGGGAAATGCGACGGCGCAGGAGTTCGTCGCCTTGTGGCAGTTCACGATCTCGTACCTGAGCGACGTGAAGGGGCTGCACAATCTGATCTGGGCCTATTCGCCCGATATGGTCCATCTCAATTCGCGCGATGCCTACCTCGAATACTGGCCCGGCGACGAATGGGTCGATATTCTGGGACTCGACGCCTACGACCGCAACGGTGCGGACTACGACCACAAGGGATTGCAGATGATCCGCCTGATGAAGAATATCGCCTATACGAAGAACAAACCGTTGGCGCTGACCGAAACGGGTCTTGAGAACAACAATCCTGAGGAGTCGAGCTACTACAACAAGAAATGGTGGACGTCGATGCTCTACAAGATTATCGAGAACGAGCCTGTATCGTTCGTGCTGTTGTGGCGCAACGGCGATTTCCCGACAAACGGCGGGCACTATTTCAGCGCTTTCCGCGGGTGCTATTCCGAGAAGGATTTTATGGATTTCTCCCGGAAGGAGCAGATTCTTTTCGAGGACGACCTGCCGGATATGTACAAACTGCTCAAATAAGCGGTCCGGGGAATAAAAAAGGATGCCTTTTCGGGGCATCCTTTTTTTGTTGCGGCGGTTCCGGTTATTCGAATTCGGCCATCACGCGCTCCATTTTCCGGCGGATTTCGGAGGTGCAGAGATTGCCGATGCTGCCTTCGTGGGTGTGGCGCACCTCGCGCGTCGGGCGGTACTGGCCGCGCTGTACAGCCATGCCGACTTGTTTGTAGGCTTCGCGGAAGGGAACGCCTTCGAGCACGAGCCGGTTCACGTCTTCGACTGTGAAGAGGTAGTCGTATTTCGGGTCGTCGAGGATGCCGGCGTTGACTTTCAGGTGCGCGAGCATGAAGTCGCACATTGAGAGGGTGCGTTTGATTTCGGTCGTCGCCGGGAAGAGGATGTCCTTCAGCAGCTGCATGTCGCGGTGGTAGCCGATCGGAAGGTTGGCCGTGAGCAGGGCGATTTCGTTCGGCACCGACTGCAGGCGGTTGCAGCGGCCGCGCATGATCTCGAAGACGTCGGGGTTTTTCTTGTGGGGCATGATGCTCGATCCCGTGGTGAGGTTGTCGGGCAGCGACACGAAGCCGAAATTCTGGCTCATGAAGAGACATACGTCCATCGCAAGGCGGCCTACGGTGGCGGCGATGGCCGCGATGGCGCTGGCCGCGGCGCGTTCGCTCTTGCCGCGGCTCATCTGCGCCGCCACGACGTTGTAGTGGAGCGTTTCGAAGCCCATCAGACGGGTGGTCATCGTGCGGTCGAGCGGGAACGACGAGCCGTATCCGGCGGCCGAGCCGAGCGGGTTCTGGTTGGCGATATGCCATGCGGCGGCAACCAGCCGCATGTCGTCTACGAGCGTCTCGGCATAGGCGCCGAACCAGAGTCCGAACGACGAGGGCATGGCGATCTGCAGGTGGGTGTACCCCGGCATCAGCACCTCCTTGTATTGTTCGCTCAGGCCTTGCAGCCGGTCGAACAGCGTTTTTACGGCGTCGGCTGTCTGGCGCAGTTCGTCGCGCAGGAAAAGTTTGAGGTCCACCAGCACCTGATCGTTGCGCGAGCGGCCCGAATGGATCTTCTTGCCCGCGTCGCCCAGCCGCCGCGTGAGCATCAGCTCCACCTGCGAGTGGACGTCCTCGGTGTCCGGCTCGATCGCGAAGCGTCCGGCTTCGATCTCGGCGGCGATCTCTTTCAGTCCGGCGGTCAGCTCCTCCAGTTCGGCGGAGGTCAACAGCCCGATCTTTTCGAGCATGGCGATGTGGGCCAGCGACCCTTCGACGTCGTATTTCGCCAGCCGCATGTCCAGTTCGCGGTCGTCGCCGACGGTATATTCCTCGATCATCTTGTCGGGCTCGAAGCCCTTGTCCCAAAGTTTGGTTGCCATAGCGTGTGTGTATTCGTTTCTCATTTCGTGCCGGCTCCGTATTGCCGGCGGCCGGTGGTTTGCGGCGGTGCGCCGCGTTTGCAAATCTGTCTTCCGCACGGGGCGGGTGTCTTTCGCGGCGGGGATTCGGCCGCCTGCCGCGCGGGGCGGCGTCAGAGGATTCCGGCGAGTTGCCGGATGAATTCTTCGTAAATCCCGATTCCCTCCCCGATCTCCGACATAAGAACGTATTCGTCGGCCGTGTGGGAGCGCGACGACTCTCCCGGACCCATTTTGAGCGACGGAAAGGGCATCAGGGCCATGTCCGACGTGGTGGGGGAGACGTAGCTCCGGCGTCTGGCGGCCTGCGCAGCGCGTGCGAGCGGGTGTGCGGCGTCGAGCGCCGAGGCGCGGATGCGTGTCGAGCGGGGCACGGCTTGGGAGCGCAGTGTCCCGCGCAGGATTTCGACCGTCTCCTCGTTGGTGTAGGCGTCGGTCGTGCGCAGATCGACGACGAAGCGGCACGAGTCGGGCACGACGTTGTGCTGGGTGCCGGCCGCGATCTGCGTGACGGCGATGCCGATCGGTCCCAGCAGTTCGGATACGCGGTCGAAGCGGAAGCTGCGGAGCCGCGCGATGTCGTCGAGTGCGATATAGAGCGCATTTATACCCTCGTTGCGCGCCGCATGGCCGCTTTTGCCGCGGGCTTCGCAGTCGAGGACTACCAGCCCCCGCTCGCCGACGGCGGCCTGCATGCCCGTCGGTTCGCCGACGAGCGCCATGTCGATCGTTCCCAGCTGCGGCAGCAGGGCGCGCATGCCGTGTTCGCCCATGCACTCCTCCTCGGCCGAAAGGGCCAGCAGGAGGTTGAAGGGCAGAGACTGTTCACGGAAGGTCAGGAACGTCCGGGCGAGCGACACGACCGAAGCTCCGGCGTCGTTGCTGCCAAGACCGTACAAACGGTCGCCTTCGGCGGTCGGTGCGAACGGGTCGCGCGTATAGGAGGCCGCCGGGCGCACCGTGTCGTGGTGCGAGTTCAGCAGGAGGGTGGGGCGCGCCGGGTCGAAGTCCGCGGAGCGGGCGAAGACGTTGTTGTGCAGCCGTTCGGGCGCCGCGCCGCGCTCCTCAAGAAAGGCGAACAGCAGGTCGGCCGTGCGGCTTTCGTCGCGCGAAGTCGAAGGCGTTGCGATGAGTCTCCTGAGCAGTTCGACCGCTTCCGTCGTTTTTGCATCCATGCTCTTCCTGTTTTTTGGCTCCGGCGGTCCGGGCGGACTGCCGAAACCGGGGGTTATCTGATGACTGTTCCCGTGTCGTTCGACAGGTTGTCGGAATGTTTGATCGTGACGCTCCGAACGCCGTTTGCGACGGCCTTGAGGGCGTTCTCGATCTTGGGGATCATGCCTTTGCTGACGACGCCTTCGGCTTTGAGCGCGGCGTACGATCCGGCGGTGATCTCGCGGATGAGGGTCGTCTCGTCGTCGGGGTCGCGCAGCACGCCGCTCTTCTCGAAACAGAAGACCAGCTCCGCGGGGGCTATCTGCGCCGCGCCGAGGGCTATGGCCGAAGCCACGCTGTCGGCGTTGCAGTTGAGCAGCGTGCCCTGTCCGTCGTGCATGATGGCGCAGAAGACCGGGGTGACGCCCGCTTCGAGCAGGCGTCCGAGCAGCCGGGAATCGACCTTCTCGATGTCGCCCACGAAGCCGTAGTCGATCGGCTGGGGGGCGCGGCGGCGGGCCGTGACGGCGTTGCCGTCGGCGCCCGACATGCCGAGCGCGTTGCACCCTTCGGCCTGCAGTGAGGCCACGAGCTGTTTGTTGACCAGACCCGCGTAGACCATCGTCACCACGTCCAAGGTGCCCTTGTCGGTGATGCGGCGGCCGTCGACCATCTGCACCTTCAGTTCGAGCCGTTCGGCGAGCCGCGTGGCGACCTTGCCGCCGCCGTGGACCAGTATTTTCGGGCCGGGCATCGCGGCGAAGTCCGCGATGAAGCGTTTCAGGACGGCGGGGTCGTCGATGACGTTGCCGCCGATTTTTACTACCGTGATTTTCTCCATTATCCGAGTCCCTCCAGCAATCTTTTGAGTACGACCTGCGCCGAGATTTCGCGGTTGGCGGCTTCGGGGATCACCAGACTGCGCGGCGACTCGATCACCTCGTCGGTGACGATCATGTTGCGCCGCACGGGCAGGCAGTGCATGAAGAATGCGTTGTCCGTAAGCGCCATCTTTTCGGCGTCGACGGTCCATGCGCGGTCGCGGCAGAGGACCTTGCCGTAGTTGGGGTCGGCGTAGGCCGCCCAGTTCTTGGCATAGACGAAGTCGGCTCCTTCGAGCGCCTTGCGCTGGTCGTATTCGACGCGCGCGCGGCCGACGAACTGCGGCGCAAGCTCGTATCCTTCGGGGTGGGTGATGACGAAGTCGTAATCCGCGGCGTTCATCCACTCGGCGAACGAGTTGGGCACGGCCTGCGGCAGTGCGTTGGGGTGCGGGGCCCACGTCATGACCACCTTGGGACGCTCCTTGGTCTTGTACTCTTCGATCGTGATCAGGTCGGCGAAGCTTTGCAGCGGGTGGCGCGTGGCGGCCTCCATCGAGAAGACGGGGCGGCCCGAATAGCGGATGAACTGCTCCAGCACGCGCTCCTCGTAGTCTTCGGCCTTGTCGTTGAACTTGGCGAACGACCGCACGCCGATCACGTCGCAGTAGGACCCCATGACGGGAATGGCTTCGAGCAGGTGTTCGGCCTTGTCGCCGTCCATCACCACGCCGCGTTCGGTTTCGAGTTTCCATGCTCCCTGATTGACGTCGAGCACCATGACGTTCATGCCGAGGTTCATCGCGGCCTTCTGCGTCGAGAGGCGCGTGCGGAGACTCGAATTGAAAAAGAGCATCAGCAGGGTCTTGTTGCGCCCCAGTCCGGTGAACTGGTAACGGTCGCGCTTGATTTCGAGCGCTTCGGCGACGGCGGTGCGCAGGTCGCCGATATCTGCCGCACAGGTGAATTTATACATATCGTTTTCGTTTTATCTTGTTTTGTCTGTCGCTTGCTTCCGGAGGGCTTTTGTTCGCGGCGGTGCGCTGCGTTTCCGAGTCTGCCCTCCCCTGACTTTCCTCCGCAGAGGGGACTTGTCGTATTGCGTCCGGGATTTTATTTCCCGCGGAGCGTTGCGTCGAATGCGTCGAGGAAGCGGTCGGCCAGTTCGCGCGTCAGGCAGAGCGCGGGCAGCAGCCGCACGGTCGAAGCGCCTGCGCCGCCCGTGAAGACGTGTTTTCCGAAAAGGAGTTTTTTGCGGAATTCCGCGCCCGAACCGTCGATCTCGATGCCGATCATCAGGCCGCGGCCGCGGATCTCTTTCGGTCCGTCGGCCTTACGCAGTTCGCCGAGCAGGTATTCGCCCGTGTCGGCGGCGTTCTCGACCAGCTTCTCGCGCTCCATGACATCCAGCACGGCGATGGCCGCCGCGCAGGCGAGGTGGCTGCCGCCGAAGGTGGTGCCGAGCAGTCCGGGGCGCGCCTCGAAGTGGGGCGCGATCAGCACGCCGCCGATCGGGAAGCCGTTGCCCATGCCCTTGGCCATGGTGATCAGGTCGGGACGGATGCCGGCCCACTGGTGGGCGAAGAAGCGTCCCGTGCGGCCGTAGCCCGACTGGATTTCGTCCAGCACGAGCTGGGTGCCCGTTTCGGTAGCGGCTGCGCGCAGGCCGCGCAGGAATTCGTCCGTGGGGCAGTGGATGCCCGAAACGCCCTGAATGCCCTCGATGATGACGGCGGCGAATTCGCGCGTCGCGAGTTTGGCGCGGGCCGCTTCGAGGTCGTTCAGCGGGGTGAATTCCACGTTGGGCGTCCCGTTGAACGGCGAACGGATGGAGGGGTTGTCCGTCGCGGCGACGGCGCCCGACGTGCGGCCGTGGAAGGCTTTGGAGAAGGCCAGCACTTTGGCGCGGCCCGTCTGGAACGACGCCAGCTTGAGTGCGTTTTCGTTGGCCTCGGCGCCCGAATTGCAGAGGAAAAGGCTGTAGTCGCCGTAACCCGATGCGCGGCCAAGTTTTTCGGCCAGCGCGGTCTGAAGCGAGTTTTCGACCGAATTGGAGTAGAATCCCAGCCGGGCGGCCTGCTCCGAGATCGCCTTCACGTAGTCGGGCTGGGCGTGGCCGATCGAGATGACGGCGTGTCCGCCGTAAAGGTCGAGGTACTCGGTGCCTGCGGCGTTGTAGACGAAGCAGCCTTTGCCGCGCACCGGCTCGACGGGGTAGAGGGAGTATACGTTGAATAGTGTCATGGCAAAAATTGTTTGGCATCTTGCTTCCGATTGCGGTAATCACGGCGTGCCGCCGTGTATGCAAGTCTGATCCACCCCCCCCCAAACCCCCGCCTCAGGCAGGGGCTTGGTCCGCCGCATGCGGCGGAAAGCGAATCCCGGAAAGCGATTTCGTTGTTTCTAAAAAGCGGACGCTTTGAGCCGAAGTCCTTCGCCCTCGTCCAGTCCGAACATAAGGTTCATGTTCTGCACGGCCTGTCCCGACGCGCCTTTCAGCAGGTTGTCGATGACCGACACGACGTGCAGTTTGCCGTCGTATTTGGCCACGCTCAGCAGGGCCTTGTCGGTATTGACGACCTGTTTGAGATCGACGCTGCCGGCGGCGACGTGCGTGAAGAGGGCCGGGGCGTAGAAATCCTCGTACAGCCTGCGGGCCGCCGTCTCGTCGAGCGGGCAGTCGGTGTAGACGCTGGCGAGGATGCCGCGGGCGAAATCGCCGCGCATCGGCACGAAATTGACGGCTTTGCCGAAGCCGGGCTGCAGGCGTCGCAGGTTGCGTCCGATTTCGATCAGGTGCTGGTGCGTGAAGGCTTTGTAGACCGAAATGTTGTCCGTCCGCCAACTGAAGTGGGTCGTGGCCGAGGGTTTGACGCCCGCGCCCGTCGAACCCGTGACGGCCGTCACGTGCACCTCGCCCGTCAGCAGGCCCGCCGCCGCGAGGGGCAGCAGCGCCAGCTGGATCGCCGTGGCGAAACAACCCGGATTGGCGACGCGCTCCGCCGTGCGGATGCGGTCGCGGTTCAGCTCCGGAAGTCCGTAGACGAAGCCGTCGCTCTCGTCGCGGAAGTCCTGTGCGAGGTCGATGATCTTCACGCCGGCGGGAACGTCGTTCGCTTCGAGCCATTTGCGGCTCTCGCCGTGCGCCGAACAGAGGAACAGGACGTCGATCGACGCGAGGTCGCAGGTGTCGGCGAAGCGCAGTTCGGTGTCGCCCTCCAGTCCGCCGTGCACGTCGGCGATGCGGTTGCCCGCATTGCTGGTGCTGTGGACGAAGGCGAGCCGGACCTGCGGATGGTTTACCAAGAGGCGGATCAGTTCGCCGGCGGTGTAGCCGGCGCCTCCGATGATGCCTGCGCGTATCATTTCTCGTTGCGTTTCTGGACGTTATGGTAGATTTTGATCTGGTTGCCGAGGATCTTCGTGAAGCCCTTCACGTCGTCGGCCGTCCACGCCTTGTTCACCTCGCCGTATTCGCCGAAGTCGGTCTTCATCAGGTCGTAGGTCGAATCGACGCCCACGAGCGTGTAGCTGTAGGGGCGCAGGATCAGTTCGACGGTGCCCGTGACGTTGCGCTGCGACGAGACGAGCATGGCTTCGATGTCGCGCATCACCGGTTCGAGGTACTGCGCCTCGTGGAGGAACATGCCGTACCAGTTGGCGACCTGCTCCTTCCAGTAGATCTGCCACTTGGTCTGGGTGTGCTTTTCGAGCATCCTGTGCGCGGCGATGATGAGGATCGGGGCGGCGGCTTCGAAGCCTACGCGGCCCTTGATGCCGATGATCGTGTCGCCGATGTGCATGTCGCGGCCGATGCCGAACTTCGAGCCGACGGCCTCCACGGCGCGGATGGCCTCGACCTTGTCGGCGTAGGGCCTGCCGTTCACGGCGGCGATTTCGCCCTGCTCGAAGGTGATTTTCAGCCGCTCCTCGCCCGATGCGGTGATCTGGCTCGGATAGGCCTCTTCGGGCAGCGTCTGCTCGGAATGGAGCGTCTCCTTGCCGCCGATCGACGTGCCCCAAAGCCCCTTGTTGATCGAGTACTCCATCTTCTTGAAGTCGGCTTCGAAGCCGTGCTTCTTGAGGTAGTCGATTTCGTATTCGCGCGTCAGGGTCATGTCGCGCGTCGGGGTGATGATCTCGATTTCGGGGGCGAGCACCTGAAACGTCAGGTCGAAGCGCACCTGATCGTTGCCGGCTCCGGTCGAGCCGTGGGCCACGCAGTCGGCGCCGATCGACTTGGCGTATTCGATGATGGCGATGGCTTGGAAGATGCGCTCCGAGCTGACCGAAATCGGGTAGGTGCCGTTGCGCAGGATGTCGCCGAAGACCATGTATTTGATGCTCTTTTCGTAGTACTCCTGCTCGATGTCGAGCGTGGCGTGCCGCACGGCGCCCAGCTCCACGGCGCGTTTCTCGATGTTCGCAAGCTCCTCCTTGGAGAAGCCGCCCGTGTTGGCGATGGCCGTGTAAACGTCGTAGCCTTTCTCCTCCGAAAGGTATTTTACGCAAAACGAGGTGTCCAGACCGCCGCTGAACGCCAGAACTACTTTCTTCTTTTCCATTTTATATCGGTTTTATTTACTTCAGGTGAAACAGTTTCTTGAATTTGTTCTTGAAGAACATGACGTAGGGCGCCCAGCGCGACTGCGACTGCGGAGGCTCCTTCGCCGGATCGTACAGCATGCCCGTACAGAGACACATGCGCCGGTTGTTGCGCTGCAGGATGTCGTAATTGCAGCATCCCTGACAACCCCGCCAGAACTCTTCGTCCTCGGTAAGCTCCGAGAAGGTCACCGGCACGTAGCCCATGCGCGAATTGAGCTTCATCACGGGCAGCGACGTAGTAATACTGAATAACTTGGCGTACGGAAATCGTCGTCGGGCCAGCTCGAAGGTGCGTCGTTTGATACGCTCCGCGAGTCCCATATGGCGGTACTCCGGATCGACGATAAGTCCTGAGGTGGCGACAAAATCGCCGTGACCCCAGCACTCGATGTAGCTGAAACCGATTAGTTTCTCACCGTCCAGCGCCACGACGGCCTTGCCACCGGTCATTTTTGCGGCGATGTATTCGGGCGAACGTTTGGCGATGCCCGTGCCACGCTGCAATGCCGACTCGTAGATCAGGTCGCAGATACGCTGGGCGTAGTGGGCGTGCGACGAGTCGGCAAATAAGACGCTGATAGAGTTGTTATCCATTTACTTAGTTATGTGGGTAAAATTGTGTGTGAATCAGTTGTTGATGCGGAAGGCGCGCTGAACGCCCTTGATGCGCATGATCGAATGGATGAGCGTATCGACCACGCCCGCGCCGGGCACCTCGACGCTCACCGTGCCCGCGATGCAGCCGTTGGCCAGCGAGGCGAAGTTGATCGAGCGGATGTTGAGTTTCAGGTCGCGGCTGATGACTTCGGTGATGTGGTTGGCCATGCCGGTCGTGTCGGCGGCGACGATGCGCAGCGAGACGCGGAACGCACCTTCGGCCGTCGAACGCCAGCGGGCGTCGATGACGCGGTAGGGGTAATTCTCGCGCATGCGCTTGGCGTTGGGGCAGTCGCAGCGGTGGATCGTGATGCCCGAATTGATCGTCACGAAGCCGAACACCTCGTCGCCCTTGATCGGGTTGCAGCATTTGGCCAGCTTGTACTGGATCTTCGAGATGTCGTCGTCGATGACCAGCGCGTCCTGCGCCGCGGGACTCTCCTTGGCGGTGTGGACCTTGTTGCGTTCGGCTTCGGCCGCAGCGGCGCGCCGCTGCTCGTCGGCTTCGCCCGAAATATGGCGCGTGAGGATCTCCTTGATGGTCCCCAGATCGACCTTCTGCGTGGCGATCAGGGCGTAGATTTCGGTGCCTGTGCGGACTTTGAAGTATTTGACCAGATAGGCTACAGCCTCGTCGATCGTGAGCGGGAATTTCCAGTTCTTGAGCTTGCGTTCCAGCTCCTCGCGTCCCATGCGGGTATGCTTGGCCTGCTCCTCGCGCAGGAACGATTTGATCTTGTTGCGGGCCTTCGACGTGACCACGAAGTTGAGCCAGTCGGATTTGGGCGTCTGGTTCTTCTGGGTGAGGATCTCGACGATGTCGCCGTTGCGCAGCTGCTCGCGGATCGACACGGCCCGGTTGTTGACCTTGCCGCCGACGCACGTCGAGCCCAGACTGGTGTGGATGTCGAATGCGAAGTCCAAGAGCGAGGCCCCTTCGGGCAGCTTGCGCAGGTCGCCGTTGGGCGTGAAGACGAAGATCTCGCCCGAAGCGGGTTTGGCATCGAAACGCTGCGCCAGCGAGTGGGTGGTGTCTTCGAGCAGTTCGCGCAGGCGACCCAGCCAGACTTCGCTGGTCTGCGCGCCCTGATTCACCCCCTTGTAGCGCCAGTGCGCCGCGATGCCGCGTTCGGCCACGGCGTCCATGCGCTCGGTGCGGATCTGCACCTCGACCCAGCGGCCTTCGGCCGATACGGTGGTGTGCAGCGATTCGTAGCCGTTGGACTTCGGGATCGAAATCCAGTCGCGCATGCGGTTGGGGTTGGGCGTATAGAAGTCCGTCACGACCGAATAGGCCGTCCAGCACTGCGGCTTCTCCTGCTCTTTCGGGCAGTCGATGATGATGCGGATGGCGAAGATGTCGTAAACGCCCTCGAACGGCACGTGCTGTTTGTGCATCTTGGTCCAGATCGAGAAGATCGACTTCGTGCGGCTCTTGATGTGGTATTTGATGCCGAGTTTGTGCAGACGCTCCTCGATGGGGACCAGAAACCGTGCGATGAAGGCTTTGCGTTCGTCGGCGCTCTCTTCGAGCTTGGTGACGATGTGTTCGTAGTCCTTCGGTTCGAGGTATTTCAGCGCGATGTCCTCCAGCTCGCTTTTGAGACTGTAGAGACCCAGCTTGTGGGCGATCTGGGCGTAGAGGTTCATGCTTTCCCAGCTCTTCTTGCGCCACTTCTCGTGCGGGAAGATCTCCAGCGAGCGCATCACTTCGAGCCGGTCGGCCAGCTTGATGAGGATGACGCGGGGGTCTTCGGAGTAGGAGACGAGCAGGTCGCGGAAATTCTCGGCCTGCTCCTTGGCGACCTTCAGTTTCAGTTCCGAGATGTTGCACATCCCGATCGTGATGCCGACGACCTGCTCGCCGAAGCGGCTGCGGATGTCGGCGGTCAGGGCGAGGAACTCTTCGGCCGGGAGCTGTTTGTGGGCCAGACGCACCACGTCGTGCAGGATGGCCGAGATGGTGGAGTTGCGTCCGAGTCCCACTTCGGAGATCACGATTCCGGCCACGGCCGCGGCATGCGTCAGCAGGGGGCTGCCGTCATAGCGGGTCAGGGACGCAAGCTTCCCGTCGGCGTAGACCAGCGCCTCGTCCACGAGTGCCTGAGTCTGCTCCGAGAAGTTCGCGCGCACGAGCGTGCGGAGTTTTTCGTAACGTGAAAAGTCCATTTTTCCCTAACCGCATAACCTTGACGACAAAGATATGAAAAAAATTCATAAATTTGGCACATCGGACCAATACACCCGATTATGACGAAGAAAAAGGATGCTTATGTCCCGACCGTGGGGGAGGAGGTCGCCAATACGGTCACGCACGGCGTGATGTCGCTGCTGGCGCTCGTGGCGCTTCCCTTTGCGGCCGTGTGGGCCTACGCGCACGACCCCGACCGCATTCTGGCGTCGGTGTCGGTGAGCATTTTCGTGATCTCGATCTTCCTGATGTTTCTCGCTTCGACGCTCTACCATTCGATGAATCCGGCCTCGAAACACAAGGCCGTGTTCCATATCCTCGACCATATTTTCATCTACGTCGCCATCGCCGGAAGCTACACGCCGATCGCGCTGTCGGTGATCGGAGGGTGGCAGGGCGTCTTCATCACGATCCTGCAGTGGGCGATGGTGCTGTTCGGCATCTTCTACAAGTCGCTTTCGCGCAAGACGATTCCCGCCCTCAGCCTGACGATCTATCTGGTCATGGGGTGGACGATCGTATTTTTCATGCCGCTTTTCGTGCGGCAGGCGTCGACGCCGCTGCTGGCGCTGATCGCCGCGGGCGGCGTGCTCTATACGCTCGGCGCGTGGTTTTATGCCCGGCAGGGATTCCGCTACCACCACATGGTCTGGCACCTGCTGATCAATCTGGCCGTGGCGGCCCATTTTACGGGAATCGTGTTTTTTCTGTACTGAGTTGATACGGGCAGTAGGGGGAAAACGCCCCGAAACCTGAGTTACGGGGCGTTTTTGTGCTGACTCGGAGGGAGCGCATGCCGGTTTGCCTCAATGCTTGTAGACGACGTAAATATGGTCTTTCGGCAGGGCGTAAAGCCGGCGTTCGGCCTCGGAGAAGGTCGCGGCGTAGTCGATGTCCGCGGCCTCGAAGCCCGCTTCGCGCAGCCGGTCTGTGTAGTCCGCGCCGTAGATGCGGCGGTGGTCGTATTGTCCGAAGATGCGTGTCCGCTCTTCGGGATCGGTGATCGAGTCGTCCTCGTAGGTCTGTTCGTAGTCCGGTTCCACGGGCGAGAGCAGGATGCCCCAGCCGCCGGGTTTGAGGATGCGGTAGAGTTCGCACAGCGCCTTGCGGTCGTCGGCGACGTGTTCGAGCAGGTGGTTGCAGAGGATGACGTCGACCGAATCATCGGCCAGCGGGATTTGCTGTACGTCGAAATGCAGGTCGGCCAGCGGGCTTTCGAGGTCGGCCGTGACATATTGCCCCGGATGTCCCGCAAAATGGGGTTTCAGGTGGCGCATGATGCAGACTTCGGGCGCGATGTGGAGCGTGCGGGGAAAACTCGTCAGCAGGTCGGTCTCACGCGTGAGGTAGAGCCACAGCAGGCGGTGGCGTTCCAGCGACAGGCATTTGGGACAGAGCGCGTTGGCCCGTGATTGGACATAGCCGTAGGGCATGAATCTGCGGTATCGGGACCCGCAGACCGGACATTCGACACCCCGGCCTTTGTAGAACAGGCCCGCGGCGGGAACGGCCCAGCCGGCGACGCGCTGAAGGAGCGGCCGCGGCACGTGGTTGAGCATCCATTTGATAAGTTTTTTCATCGCAGGTGAGGTTTTATTCCCGCCAGTGTTCGGGGTGGTTCAGGGCGTCGGCGCATACGACCCGGCCTTTGGGGCCTGAAAATCCGTCGTCGGTCAGCGCCTGCGCCATCCAGTAGTCGGCGTGTTTTTCCGCGATCGGGTAGGGAGCCGGGAATCCCAGTTTTTCCGCTCCGGGAATGAATCCGTGGCGCGGGTAGTACTCCTTGTGTCCGAGTACGAAGACGAGTTTCGCGCCCCGCTCCCGCAGCAGCCGCAGCCCCTCGGCGATCAGCAGTCCGCCGACGCCCTGCTTCTGGCAGGAGGGAACGACGGCGAGCGGTGCGAGGATGTAGAACAACGGCTGCTGCACTTCCGCTCCGGCAATGCGGCATCGGGTGAACAGGATGTGGCCGACGGCTTCCCCGTCGCGCAGTGCGAGCAGCGAGACGGCCGGTCCGGCAGTCGGATCGGACAGCAGCTCGGCGGTCAGCCCGGCCTCCTTGTCGTAGCCGAAGCCCTTTTTTATGCACTTCGACGATCGCCGCGAGGTCGGCGGGGACGGTTTCACGGATGACGATTTCCCCGGACATCACGATTCCAGTATTTTGGAAACCTCCTCTTCGGCCTTGCGCAGCCGCGATTTGCAGCCGGCGATCAGCTCCGTGGCACGTTTGACCTCGGCGGCGAGGCTGTCCACGTCCATCTCTTCGTTGCGGAAGCGGGCGAGGATCTTCTCGATCTGGGCCATCGATTCGGCGTATGTCATCTCTTTTTTTGCCATATCTGTAATTAGTTTGCCGGATTTTGGTTATGCTGATTTTGCAGTTCTCCGAGTATAATTGTCCGATAGCGGGCAATGTCGAGCGCGTCATCGAATTTACGGGCGAAAAGAGTTGCTGATTGTGGATTCTCTCTTCGGTTTTGCGAATCGAATTCGGAGAGTGGGTATAGATCGTCGGTGGTGAATGTCTTTGGATGCGCTCCGGGACATGACCAGTCCGTGTATACGAGGGAGTAGTCCGCATTACGGTCGGCGAACGGAGAATTGCATAGAAGCGTCTGGAAAAATATTTCATCGGCTCCGTGGCTATACTTGAATGCCTGCAGGTAATCGGGATTTGTTTGCAGGTAATCGAAAAAATAATCCCTCAGACGATGCGTGATCGCGATCCACTGACTGCCTTTTTGCAGTGGCGGAATCCGGTTGAAATAGGGATTGACAGAACGCATGAAGCACTTCATCGCCGTGCGTTTGACACGACGCATGAAAGTCGATTTGTCTGAAAAAAAATGACGAAGGCGTACCCAGTTCGCTTCATCGAATGTGATGGCCGGATTAGTGGATATAAATTCCCGTTTTTCAGCATAGGCCGTGTGCAGAAAGGTACGCAATTCGCTTATGGGGCATAGTGGTAAAGTGTCGCCCGAAATCAATACAATATAATGAAAATTTTTATTTTGAGTTTCGGCGAAAAGCCGAAGAGTGCTTTCGACCATACTGAAGCCTGCCCAATAGACTTTTGTCCTCGGTTCGAGAAAATGTACCCCGGTGCGATCTCTGAGCGGTGCGAAATCTTGGATGCGGGATTTGCCGTCCACGTGGATAAAAATTTCATTGCCCGGAACATTAAGTATGCGGATAAGTTCTTCCAGAACGGGTGTGTATTTGTGGCATAATATGCAAAATGCGATCCGAAATTTGTGAGCAGTCATATGATGAACTGTTTTTAATAAGCGTTATATATATATCCAACGATACCGCCTTTGTATTCCCGCCCTTGTTTAACTTGTTCAGTTACTTCGGCCCAACTGTATGTGTAGAAGCTATCTTTATTTTTTCCGTACCACATGGGGTATAATGGTATTGTATTATTGGCTGGATTTTTTAAGATGTATCCGGCTTGACCTTTATATTCCCGGCCTTGTTTTATGTCGTTTTGTACTGCTTCCCATGAGGTGGTGTAAAATGTGTCTTTAGTTTCGTTATACCACATAGCGTATAGTGGGACTGTATTATTGGTTTGAGTTGCTAAAATGTATCCTTTTAACCCTTTAAATTCTCTCCCCGCTTGCTGTTCGTTTAAGACTGTATCCCAAGAGTAAACGTAGTATGTATCTTTCGATTTGCTATACCACATTTCATAAAATGGGGTTAACTTTAAAGATGTTATCTGTTTGTTCGCGATATATTGTTCGATCGCATTTTTGACTTCAGTTTTTTTTGAGGCGTTGGAAATGAATTCATAGATCGGATAGGCTTTATTCCATTCGATGTTTGTCAAAACACTGCTTCCGTCCAATGATATTTGGCTGTCCCAGTTTTGGATGTCAATTGTCGTCGGATAATTTTGATCTAGACTATACTTTAAATTGCTTCCTTTGCCTCCAAAAAAATAGACATATAATTCTTGGGATGCATTCTCTTTTGCTAAAACTTCATTGGTAACAGTCTCGCCGCCAGCGTTAAATTTAATACCGAGTTTACCTAAAACAGCACTAAAACCTGCAGCAACTGTTTTTTTTCGTGTTGTTTGGTCGGTGGTTTTTGTAAAACATGATCTGTACATTAATCTGTATCTGCCGCCCAATGTAATATGAGTTAAAACATGGGTCCCATATATTTCAATTATTTTTTCGGCGGAATAACGGTTTACATCCTCAATGAATTCCGGAGAAATATAGGCTGAGATACGTGATATGTCATCGTTAATATAAATGATTCGATGATTTCGGATACATTCTAAACTTGCAAATGCATATTTGGTTGAATAGGAATAACTGTCAAAAAAGTCCTTACTCGAAGAAAAAGTTCCGGAAAAACCGAATTTTCCGACTCCCATGTTGAGTCCACCTTTCATGTTGGATTTTTTTGTAACTTCTTTTAGATAATCTTCGGCAGTAGCTCCGTAGCAAAAAAAGTCGCTACCCCAAGAGTTTGTATGGGTAATTAAACGGTTCGGAAATTCCCGTTCGTATTTTTCGATATCAATAACTTGTCCCCGGACGGATGTTGGGTTTAAGTAATCTTCAGTGACGTCGTATCCCCAACCAAGGACATCAAATTTATTGTCGCCACCACTTCGCGTTGTTGGGACAGTTTTATGATTGGAGGTGAGATTTGAGAAATCTTTTGTACAAGCTGCTAATGTAGATGCACAAAACAAAAAGAGTAAGATTTTTTTCATAGAGAGATAAAGTTAGATAGGTTAAGTTAGGAATGTTCGAGACTATTATGACGTTAAGAATGTTTTTTGCGCGGTGCCGTGGATCGTGCCGTCGGCGACTTCGATTTCGAGGGCGTCGCCTTTGCGGACGCCGCGGGCCGACACGACGGCTTTGCCGCCCGTGCGGACGACGGCGAAGCCCAGCCGGAGGATGCGTTCCGGAGAGCGGCCGGCGATCAATTCCGCGGCGTTGTCGAGTCGTGTGGCCTGCCGTGCGAGGAAATTGCGCACCGCTTCCGGCAGCAGGGCCGAAAGGTGTTCTGCGCGGAGCCGCTGCCGCGTGAGCAGGTTGCCGCTCATCTGGCGCAGGTCGCCCGAGAGCCGTTCCAGCCGCACCTCGGAGGCATGCATGGCGGCTTTCGTGGCATCGTGCAGTTGCAGGGCCGCGTAGTCGAGCCACCCCTCGGCCTGCGTCATCCGTTCGACGAGCCATCCGGCTACGGCTGTCGGGGTTTTGAGCGCCGTGTGGGCCACCATGTCGGCGACGCTGGTGTCCTTGTCGTGGCCTATGCCGGTCAGGATCGGCAGCGGGAACTGCGCCATGTGGGCGCAGAGCCGGTAGGCGTTGAAACAGTTGAGGTCGCTGGCCGAGCCGCCGCCGCGGATGAGGACCACGGCGTCGAATTCGTCCATCCGCTCTGCGACGGCGCATAACGCCGTGACGATCGACTCTTCGGCCGCCGCGCCCTGCATGAAGGCGTCGAACAGCGTCACCTCGAAACGGTAGGGGCTTTTGGTCAGCTCCTTGCGGAAATCCTGATAACCTGCGGCGTTGGCGCTCGATACGACCGCCACGCGCTGCACCACGACGGGCATCGGCGCTTCGCGGTTCATGTCCCAGACGCCCTCTTTCTGAAGCTGGGCGATGGTCATTTGCCGCTGCCGTTCCATGTCGCCCAGCGTGTAGGTGGGGTCGATGTCGGTGATCTGGAGCGAAAATCCGTAGAGTTCGTGGTAATTGACGGCGACCTTGGCCAGAATCTTGATTCCGGCGGCGAGCCGCTGTCCGGTTTCGGCTTCGAAGTATCCTGCGATGCGGGGATAGGCCGTGCGCCAGATCACGGCGCGCGACTGCGCCAGCGGAACGCCGTTGTCGCCCCCTTTTTCGACCAGTTCTAGGTAGCAGTGGCCCGAATAATTGACCTTTATTTCGGAGATTTCGGCGCTGACCCATACGGGCAGGGCGAAACGCTCGTGGAGGGCCTCCTTCACGAGCCGCTGCAATTGGGAAAGGGTGATATGTGAGTGCGTCTGCATGGTTAGCGCCAGACCAGTTCTACCTGACGCGGCATCAGCTTGCCTTCGGGAAGCTGGATGTGCAGGATGCCTTCGCTCTCGACGGGCGTGCCGTTTTTGCGGGCCGGCGTCCAGCGGGGCGCTTCGGCGACGGCTTTGAGCACGCGGCGTTTGAGACGGCTGTCGGTCGATTCGAGTTCCTGAGCCACGACCGTGTCGCCTTCGGGCGTTACGGTGTAACGCAGGACGATGCGGGCGGCCGGTTCGTCGTCGCCCCACTTCACCTGCCGGGCGATGTAGCCGCTGAAGGTGGAGTCGGCGGGAAAAACGGCGGACTGGTCGTAGCGGAGCGTGACGAGCATCACCCCGTTTGCGGCTTTGTCGCCGTAGCGGGCGATGGTCTCCTCGTCGGCCGGGAGCATCTCGACGTTCTCGATGTCGTCGGGCGGGATCGACGCGATCTGCTCGGTTTCGACGCCGTTGACTATATATAAAGGCTGCTGCGCCGCAACGGGAAGCGTTGCGGCGAGGAGTGCCGATATAAACAGAAAGTATCTTTTCATGCGGTGCTTTTCCCGATAAACGGTCGCTGGGGCGGGAATATTGCCCGGTCGCAGGCGTCGTTCGGTATGTGCGAAGATAACGGTTTTGCTGCGGAACGCCAAATTTTCCCGCGATTTTCGGTCCGCAGGACGGTTTGCAAGGCCTTCTTTCGGGGGCTCCTATGCGGGGCGGGTTTTGTCGGCGCATTTGTCGGGTGTCTTTTGCCGGGTGGCCTTTAATTGTGCGTTTTGCGGAGGGGGCTTCGCAGAGCCGCTTTAGCTGGGCGTCTTTGGGGCTGGCTGATGTTTCCGAACCCAGCGGCAGGGGCGGAACAACGATGCGGCTTTTTGTCCGGCGTGGTTTTGGGCCGGGGCGGCTTTTGACTGGGTGGTTTTTGTCCGGCGTGGCTTTGGTTCGGGGCGGCGTTGAACCGACATGGCTTTGGGACCGGGCGTTTGCGGATTCCGGGGCAGCCGTACGGTGGCGTTACCGGATCTCCATCCACCCGCAGCGGGCGAGGTCGGCGCAGCCGTTGGTCTTGAAACGTACGCCCTCGGCTTCGAGCAGCTCCCGCTGCCGCGTCCATCCGGGGACGGTGCGGCCTGCGCTGTTTACGACCCGGTGGCAGGGCAGACCCGCCGGGGCTTCGGCGAGCGCGCGGCCCACGCGGCGGGCGTGGTCGGGCATGCCGACCAGCCGGGCGATCTGCTTGTAGCTGACGACTCTGCCGGCGGGGATTTCCGCCACGACGGCGTAAACCTCCGCGTCGAAGTTTTCGGGCATGCGCATGGGGCGTGCCTTGGGCGGATTAGAGTTCGCTCTCCTTCAGACGCTCGGCGTTCTCGGCCACGATCAGGTGGTCGATCACGTCCTGAATGTCGCCGTCCATGAAGGCGGAGAGGTTGTAGATCGTGTAGTTGATACGGTGGTCGGTGATGCGGCCCTGCGGATAGTTGTAGGTGCGGATCTTGGCCGAACGGTCGCCCGTCGAGACCATCGTCTTGCGCTTCGAGGCGATTTCGTCGAGGTACTTCGAGTATTCGAGGTTGAAGACGCGCGTACGCAGCTCCTCGAACGCCTTGTCGAAGTTCTTCAGCTGGGATTTCTGGTCCTGACACTGCACGACGATGCCCGTCGGGATGTGTGTCAGGCGGATGGCCGAATAGGTCGTATTGACCGACTGGCCGCCGGGGCCAGACGCGCAGAAGATGTCCTTGCGGATGTCGTTCATCGAAATCTCGACGTCGAACTCCTCGGCTTCGGGCAGCACGGCCACCGATGCCGCCGAGGTGTGGACGCGGCCCTGCGTTTCGGTCTGGGGCACGCGCTGTACGCGGTGCACGCCCGACTCGTATTTGAGCGTGCCGTAGACGTTCTGACCCGTGACCTTGAGCACGACCTCCTTGTAGCCGCCCGCGGCGCCGTCCGAGAACGAGGTCATTTCGTAGCGCCAGCCCTTCGATTCGATGTATTTGGTGTACATGCGCAGCAGGTCGCCGGCGAAAATGGCCGCTTCGTCGCCGCCTGTGCCGCCGCGGATCTCCATGATGGCGTTCTTCGAGTCCTGCGGATCCTTGGGGATCAGCAGCAGCTTGATCTGCTCCTCCATCTGCTCGATGGCGGGTTCCAGCTCGGTGATCTCCCCGCGCGCCATTTCGCGCATCTCCTCGTCCTTGTCGTTGGCGAGGATGTCCTTGGCTTCGGCGAGGTTGGCCAAAGCCGTGCGGTAACGTTCCGAGGTCTCGATGATCGGTTCCAGCTCCTTGTACTCCTTGTTGAGCTGCACGAACTGCTTGACGTCGGCGATGACTTCGGGGTCGGTGAGTTTCTGTCCCGTCTCCTCGTATTTCAGTTTCAGGCCGTCGAGACGGCTCAAAATGGTGTTGTCTGCCATAAATGTTCGTTTTGTGCGCAAAGATACGCAATAATCGGAAAACGGCAATGCGCCGTCCGAAAAAACGGCGAAAGGGCGTCCGCATGGCGGAACACCCTTTTTGCCGGTCGTGCAGCGGTTATTTGGCGATTCCCTGCAGCCAGTCGAGCACGGTCTGCTGCCACTGCTCCCTGTATTTGAAATTCTTGCGGATGCCCCAGCCGTGGCCGCCCGTCGGGTAGATGTGCATAGAGGCCTTGACGCCGTTGTCCTTCAGTGCGTTGTAGTAGAGCGTGCTGTTTACGGGCGGGACGACGCGGTCGTCGTCCGAAAGCAGCAGCAGGGTGGGCGGGGTTTCGCTGCTCACGCGGTTCTGGAGCGAGTACCATGTGTCGGTCTCCGCGCTGCGCTTGTCGCCCAGCAGGGCGTTGAACGACCCTTGGTGCGCCTTGCCTTTTTCGGCCGTGATGACCGGGTAGAAGAGGATCGAGAAGGCGGGTTTGGTGCGGGCGAGCGTCGAAGCCGAGGCGGCGAGGTGACCGCCTGCTGAGCTGCCCACGATGCCGACCTTGTCCGCCGTGAAGCCCGTGGCTCCCGCTTCGAGTCCCATCATGATGCGAAGGGCCTGCTCGACGTCCTCCAGCGGCACTTCGGGGTGGCCGTTGGGCATGCGGTATTTGAGCACGGCGGCCGTGATGCCGTGTTCGGCGAACCACTGGGCCATTTCATAGCCTTCGTAATCTATGCACAACTTTACGTAACCGCCGCCGGGGCAGATTACGACGGCCTGCCCCGTGGCCTTCTCCGGAGCGGCCGGGAAGATGTAGAGCACCGCTTCCGAAACGTCGGTGAGGCGGTTCTTTTCGGGTTCGCGTTCGGGCGTGGCGATGCCGTTGCCGTGGGGCGCAGTCTTGTTGTCCCAGATTTTCAGCGTGCGGGCCTGTCCGTAGTCTTGTGCCGTTGCGGTGCCTGCCATAAGCAGAAGTGCTGTCAAAGCCGTTGCGATTCGTTTCATGGGCGTGTCGTTTTGGTGCGGATCAGATGACGATGTTGATGATCTTGCCCGGCACGACGATGACCTTTTTCGGGGTTTTGCCTTCGAGCCATTTCTGCGCTTCGGGCAGCGTCACGACGTCGGCCTGCATCTGGGCGGGTGTCAGCGACGTGGCGTACTCTTTCTTGAAGCGGAGTTTGCCGTTGATCGAAACCGGGTATTCGAATGCGCTCTGCGCGAGGTGCTTCTCGTCGTAGACCGGATAGTCGGCCGTGCAGACCGAGGTGGTGTGTCCCAGCGCCGCCCAAAGCTCCTCGGCGATATGGGGCGCGAAGGGGGCGAGCAGCACGGTCAGCGGCTCGATGATCTCGCGCTTGTTGCACTCGCCCAGTTCGTTGAGACAGATCATGAATGCCGAGACCGAAGTGTTGAACGAGAAGTTCTCGATGTCCTCGCTGACCTTCTTGATCGTCTTGTGCAGCGTGCGCAGCTCCTTTTCGTCGGCTTTCTCGTCGGTGACGATCAGCCTGCCGTCGCGGTCGTAGAACAGCCGCCAGAAACGGCGCAGGAACTTGTAGACGCCGTCGATGCCGTTGGTGTCCCACGGCTTGGACTGTTCGAGCGGGCCGAGGAACATCTCGTACATGCGCAGCGTGTCCGCGCCGTAGTTTTCGACGATGTAGTCGGGGTTCACGACGTTGTAGAACGATTTGGACATTTTCTCGATGGCCCAGCCGCAGACGTATTTGCCGTCTTCGAGGATGAATTCGGCGTCCTTGTATTCGGGCATCCACGCGCGGAAAGCGTCGATGTCGAGGATGTCGTTGCGGACGATGTTCACGTCCACGTAGAGCGCCTGCGTCCGGTACTGCTCCTTGAGACCCAGCGAGACGAACTTGTTGGTGCCGACGATGCGGTACACGAAGTTCGAACGGCCCTGAATCATGCCCTGATTGACGAGTTTACGGAACGGCTCCTCCTCGCATACCACGCCGAGGTCGTAGAGGAACATGTTCCAGAAGCGCGAGTACATGAGGTGTCCCGTGGCGTGCTCGATGCCGCCGACGTAGAGGTCCACGCTGCGCCAGTATTCGTCGGCTTCCCGGCCGACGAGCGCCTGATCGTTGTGCGGGTCCATGTAGCGGAGGTAGTAGGCCGACGATCCGGCGAATCCGGGCATGGTCGAAAGTTCGTAGGGCCAGCCTTCCGGCGTCGCCCACTCCTTGACGCGGGCCAGCGGCGGTTCGCCCTGCTCCGTGGGGCCGAAGTCGGCGACGGGAGGCAGTTCGAGCGGCAGTTTGTCCTCGGCGAGCGGGCAGGCGATGTCGTTCTTGTAGTAGATCGGGAACGGCTCGCCCCAATAGCGCTGGCGCGAGAAGATGGCGTCGCGCAGGCGGTAGTTGATGCGCTTGCGGCCCAATCCGCGCCGCTCGATTTCGTCGAACATGAGACCGATCGCCTCTTTTACATCCTTGCCGTTGAGGAAATCCGAGTTGATTACTTTGCCCGATTTGGCGTCGTACGACTCCTGTGAAATGTCGCCGCCCTCGACTACCGGAACGATCTCCAGCCCGAAGTGGCGGGCGAAGGCGTAGTCGCGCGAGTCGTGCGCCGGAACGGCCATGATGGCGCCCGTGCCGTAGCCTGCCAGCACGTAGTCCGAAATGTAGATCGGAATGGCTTTGCCGGTGAAGGGATTGACGGCGTAAGAGCCTGTAGACACGCCGCTTACACGTTTCGTCTCGGCGATGCGTTCGCGTTCCGAACGCTTCTTGGCCTGACAGATGTACTCCTCGACGGCGGCCCGGTTTTTGGGCGTCGTCAGGCTGTCGACCCACTCGTGTTCGGGGGCGATGACCATGAAGGTGACGCCGAAGATCGTGTCGGGGCGGGTGGTGAATATTTCGAGTTTCCGGTCCGAATCCTTGATGTCGAAGAAGACCTGAGCGCCTTCGGAGCGGCCGATCCAGTTGCGCTGGATCTCCTTCAGGGAGTCGCTCCATGCGAGTTTGTCCAGTCCGTCGAGCATGCGCTGGGCATAGGCCGTCACGCGCAGAAGCCACTGCTTCATGCGCTTCTGCTCGACCGGATAGCCGCCGCGGACCGAAAGTCCGTCGTGCACTTCGTCGTTGGCCAGCACGGTTCCCAGTTTCGCACACCAGTTTACCATCGTGTCCGCGCGGAACGCAAGGCGGTAGTTCTGCAGTGTCTGCTCCTTCTCTGCCTCCGACATGGCGCGCCACTCTTCGGCCGTGAAGTGCAGTTCCTGCGTGCAGGCGACGTTCAGCCCTTCGGTGCCGTTCCGCTCGAAGGCCGCGGTCAGCTCCTCGATCGGGCGGGCCTGCTGCCTGTCGTTGCAGTAGTAGGAGCCGAACATTTTGAGGAACGCCCACTGCGTCCATTTGTAGTAGCCCGGATCGCAGGTGCGGACTTCGCGGTCCCAGTCGAACGAGAAGCCGATTTTGTCCAATTGCTCGCGGTAGCGGGCGATGTTCTGCTCGGTGGTGACGGCCGGATGCTGGCCCGTCTGGATGGCGTACTGTTCGGCCGGAAGGCCGAAGGCGTCGTAGCCCATCGGATGCAGGACGTTGAAGCCCTTCTGGCGCTTGTAGCGCGAGTAGATGTCCGAGGCGATGTAGCCCAGCGGATGGCCCACATGCAGGCCGGCGCCCGACGGATAGGGGAACATGTCCAGCACATAGAATTTGGGCCGCGACGGATCGGTCTCGACCTTGTAGGTTTTATCCTCCTGCCAGCGGCGCTGCCACTTGGACTCGATCTCCTTGAAATTGTACTCCATGATATAGCTCGGTTCTGATTTGTCGCTTTGTTGCGGATTTCCCGCAAAGATAGGAAAAAATGTTTTACAGGGTGCAAAAGGGTGTGAAAAAAGGCGCTCCTGCGGGGAGCGTCTCCGGGTGCGGCGGCGGATGCGGATTTCCGCAGCCGTTTTGCCGGACGCGGACGGGCGTTGCCGTGTCGCGGCGGTGTCGTGCTGTACCGCTGTCGCGCTGCTCTGCTGCTCTTCCGCAGCGTGGAGCTGGGGTGGGCTGCTGTCTTGCTGCGCCGGCGTCGTGCCGGCGCAGAGTGTCGCCGACGCGCCGCGGCGGTCTCTTGCGGGCGGTTAATTGATCAGGATGCTCGTCACTTTGGCGCCGGGGTCGAAATCCTGCGGCGAGATGCGCGGGGTGACGCCGTCGGCGTGTGCTTTTCCGAGCTTTTTCCGGCCTTCTTCGCCGAGTCCCGAAACTCTGTATGTCATGCCGTTGAGGGTGATGACGAGCCGTCCGTCGTTGTCGGTCTGGGAGATGCCGCCGTTTTCGAAAAGGTGTTTTACGTCCGTTCCCGGCGCGATGCCGTCCGTTGATCCGACTCCCGGTCCGAAAATTTCGATCGATTCGATTTCGTCGCCGTACGCCCGCGCCTCCATGACCGGCTCCCCGGCCAGCGTGAAGCGCAGCACGGTCTCTCCTGCGGGAGTCCGGTCGGTTGTGAATGTGTCGTAAAGCCCCGGATGCGACGCCGGGATCTGCGCGGCGGACACGGTGAGCAGGACCGGTCCCGCGCCGAGCGGATTGGCCGTGAAAAGGGGCTGGCGGCGGCTGTCGCAGGCCGAAATGCAGAGCGCCGCCAGTGCGAACGCAAAAGTCGTGAGGAGTCGTTTCATGCTTCGTTCGGAATTTTTGCAAATATAGCGAAATCGGCCGGATGGCCGCGATGCCCCGGTCGGTGCATGCCTACGCCCGGAACGGATGTAAGCCGATGATAAATAGCCGGTTGTTGATTTGTGTATAAGTAAAAAGTTATATGCTTTATATTTATATCAGCAAAAAGAATTGCAAAACGGCTGAAATGCAGGAAAACAGCGAAAAAAGATGCTCATATATATTGTAATTCCGAAAAAATGCGTACCTTTGCAGTCCATTTTGGACAATGGAGATAGATTTTTTAACAATTAAAGGACAGTTTAAGAAATGCCAACTATTCAACAGTTAGTGAGAAACGGTCGAGTTCGCATGGAGGATAAGAGCAAATCTCCGGCACTCGCCGCGTGTCCCCAGCGCCGAGGCGTATGTACCCGCGTGTACACCACGACCCCGAAAAAGCCTAACTCGGCTATGCGTAAGGTAGCACGTGTAAGATTGACCAACGGCAAGGAGGTCAACGCCTATATCCCCGGAGAAGGCCACAACTTGCAGGAGCACTCCATCGTGCTTGTCCGCGGCGGTCGTGTGAAGGACCTCCCCGGTGTACGTTATCACCTCGTGCGCGGCGCGCTCGACTCGGCAGGCGTGGACGGCCGTCGTCAGCGTCGCTCGAAGTACGGTGCAAAACGCCCCAAGGCCGGTAAATAATCACAAGAAACATTAATTTTAGACAATTTTCGAATAAACAATGAGAAAAGCTAAGCCAAAAAAGCGAATTCTACTTCCGGATCCGAAGTTCGGAGACGTGTCCGTGACCCGTTTCGTGAACAACCTTATGCTGGATGGTAAGAAGAGTATTGCCTACACCATTTTCTACGATGCGTTGGAGCTGGTGGGCAAGAAGATGAAGGATGCTGATAAATCTCCGTTGGAAATCTGGAAACAGGCCCTTGAGAACATCACACCCCAAGTCGAAGTGAAATCGAAGCGTATCGGCGGTGCGACGTTCCAAGTTCCGATGGAGGTTCGTCCGGAGCGCAAGATTTCTATTTCCATGAAAAACCTTGTCCTCTATTCTCGCAAGCGCGCCGGAAAGACGATGGCAGATAGGCTCTCAGCAGAGATAATGGATGCCTTCAACCAGCAGGGTGCCGCCTTCAAACGCAAGGAGGAGATGCACCGCATGGCCGAGGCCAACAAGGCATTCGCACACTTTAGATTCTAAAAAAGGAGACTGACAGATGGCAACCAGAGATTTAAATTACACTCGCAATATCGGCATCATGGCTCACATCGATGCCGGTAAGACCACCACGTCGGAGCGTATCCTTTTTTACACGGGCAAAACCCACAAGATCGGCGAGACGCACGAAGGCGCTGCCGTTATGGACTGGATGGTTCAGGAGCAGGAGCGCGGTATCACGATCACCTCGGCCGCAACGACCGCATTCTGGAACTACAAGGGCAATCAGTATCAGATCAACCTGATCGACACTCCGGGACACGTGGACTTCACCGTCGAGGTGGAGCGTTCGCTGCGCGTGCTGGACGGCGCCGTTGCGACGTTCTGCGCCGTGGGCGGCGTCGAGCCCCAGTCGGAGACCGTATGGCGTCAGGCCGACAAGTACAACGTCCCCCGTCTGGGTTATGTCAACAAGATGGACCGCACGGGCGCCGACTTCTTGGCCGTGTGCGCGCAGATCAAAGAGCACTTCGGTGCGACGGCCCTGCCGGTCGTTCTTCCCATCGGCGCCGAGGACAAGTTCGAGGGTCTGGTAGACCTTATATATAATAATGCGATCTACTACTACGACGACAAGACCGTGCGCGACAACTTCGAGCTGAAGGAGATTCCCGAATCGATGAAGGCCGAGGCTGCCGAATGGCGCGCCAAGCTCATCGAAGAGGTTGCGGCGACCGACGACGCCCTGATGGAGAAATTCTTCGAGGATCCGGATTCGATCACGGCCGAGGAGCTGCTCGCAGCTATCCGCAAGGCCACGATCTCGATGCAGGTCGTGCCGATGCTCTGCGGTTCGTCGTTCCACAACAAGGGCGTTCAGAAACTGCTCGACTACGTGATGGCTTTCCTGCCTTCGCCGCTCGACGTGCCCGCAGTGACGGGTATCAACCCCAAAACCGAGAAGGAAGAGACGCGTAACGCCTCCGAGGACGATCCGTTCTGCGGTCTGGCGTTCAAGATCGCTACCGACCCGTTCGTAGGCCGTCTGGCTTTCGTGCGCGTTTACTCCGGTAAACTGGACGCAGGTTCCTATGTGCTGGATACCCGCAGCGGCAAGCGCGAGCGTATCAGCCGTATCTACCAGATGCACGCCAACAAGCAGAATCCGATGGAGACCGTCGGCGCCGGCGATATCTGCGCTGCCGTAGGTTTCAAGGAGATTCGCACGGGCGACACGCTCTGCGCCGAGAACGCACCGATCGTTCTGGAGCAGATGACCTTCCCCGAACCGGTGATCGGTCTGGCGGTCGAGCCTAAGACCCAGAAGGACCTCGACAAACTCGGCATCGCGCTGGGTAAGCTGGCCGAGGAAGACCCCACCTTCACGGTGCATACCGACGAGGATTCGGGACAGACCGTCATTAGCGGTATGGGCGAGCTGCACCTCGATATCATCGTAGACCGTCTGCGCCGCGAGTTCGGTGTGGAGATCAACCAAGGCGCTCCTCAGGTCAACTACAAGGAGGCGCTCACCAAGACGGTTCAGCACCGCGAGGTCTTCAAGAAGCAGACCGGCGGTCGCGGTAAGTTCGCCGACATCATCTTCGAGATCGGTCCCGCCGACGAAGGTCAGATCGGACTCACGTTCGTGGATGAGGTCAAGGGCGGTAATATTCCCAAGGAGTTCATTCCTTCTGTTCAGAAAGGTTTTGCTTCGGCGATGGACAACGGCGCTCTGGCCGGCTACAAGATGGACTCGATGAAGGTTACCCTCAAGGACGGTTCGTTCCACCCGGTAGACTCCGACCAGCTCTCGTTCGAGATCGCTGCCCGTAACGGTTACCGCGCAGCTGCTCCCAAGGCCGGTTCGGTGATTCTGGAGCCCATCATGTCCGTGGAGGTCGTGACCCCTGAGGAGAGCATGGGTGATATCATCGGCGACCTGAACAAGCGCCGCGGACAGATCACCGGCATGGAGTCCAAGGGCACGGCTCGCGTCGTGAAGGCCAAGGTTCCCCTGTCGGAAATGTTCGGCTATGTGACCGTGCTCCGTACCATTTCGTCGGGCCGCGCCACTTCGTCCATGGAGTTCTCGCACTTCGAGGAGGTTCCTGCCAACTTGGCCAAGGAGATCATCGAGAAAGCGAGTGGTAAACGTAAGGATATAGAATAAGAAAACATATGAACCAGAAGATTAGAATCAAGTTAAAGTCATTCGATCACAATCTCGTGGACAAGTCGGCCGAGAAGATTGTGAAGACCGTGAAGAGCACGGGCGCCGTTGTAAGCGGCCCGGTGCCCCTTCCCACGCGCAAGCAGATTTTCACGGTGAACCGCTCGACTTTCGTCAACAAGAAAGCCCGCGAGCAGTTCCAGCTCTGCACCTTCAAGCGTATCCTCGACATCTATTCGTCGACGCCCAAGACGATCGACGCACTGATGAAGCTGGAACTCCCCTCGGGTGTGGAGGTCGAAATCAAAGTGTGATAACGGAAGGCTTGTACCTATATTAGTATAGCACGAAAGATCACTTTATTTATAACAAACAATCGACAACAAATGTCAGGACTTATTGGAAAGAAAATCGGAATGACTTCCGTTTACAGTGCCGAGGGTAAGAATATACCATGCACTGTCATTGAGGCTGGGCCGTGCGTTGTTACGCAAATCAAGACCGTGGAGAAGGATACCTACGAAGCGGTACAGATTGCCTATGACGAGAAAAGTGAAAAGCACACCAGCAGCAGTTTGTTAGGACACTTCAAGAAAGCCGGCACTACCCCTAAGCGCAAAATGGCTGAATTCAAGGGTATGCCCGAAGTGAATCTCGGCGACACGCTTACCGTGGAACTCTTCTCGGAAGAGGACTGGGTGGACGTGACCGGGATATCGAAAGGTAAAGGCTTCCAAGGCGTTGTGAAGCGTCACGGTTTCGGCGGCGTGGGCGGACAGACCCACGGTCAGCACAACCGTCAGCGCAAACCCGGTTCGCTGGGCGCATCGTCCTATCCCTCGCGCGTCTTCAAGGGCAAGCGCTTGCCCGGCCAGATGGGCGGTGAGCAGGTCAAGGTTTTGAACCTGCGCGTATTGAAAGTTATTCCTGAGAGCAACCTTATCCTCGTGAAAGGTTCGATTCCGGGAGCAAAGGGTGCTTATTTAACAATTGAGAAGTAGTATGGAATTAGCTGTTTTAAACACACAAGGAAAAGAAACGGGTCGTAAGGTAGTTCTTTCGGACGCCGTCTTCGGCGTGGAGGCTAATGACCACGCTATCTACCTCGACGTGAAGCAGTATCTTGCTGATCAGCGTCAGGGCACGCACAAGTCGAAGCAGCGCAACGAAGTCGCCGGCTCGACGCGCAAGCTCAAGCGTCAGAAAGGCACTGGCGGCGCCCGTTGCGGCAGCATCAAGTCTCCGCTGTTTCCGGGCGGCGGCCGTATCTTCGGTCCCCAGCCCCGCGATTACAGCTTCAAGCTCAACAAGAAGCTCAAGCAGCTGGCCCGCCGCAGCGCACTGACCTACAAGGCACAGGCCGGCGTCATCAGCGTAGTGGAGCCCATCTCGATGGATGCCCCCAAGACCAAGGCCGTCGTTGCCCTGGCCGATGCGCTGAAAGTAGCCGACAAAAAGGTACTGCTGGTTCTCCCGGAGTCCAATGCAAACCTTCAGCTCTCGTGCCGCAACCTCCCCTACGTACAGCCCGTGCTGGCGCAGAACGTCTGCACGTACGACGTGATGAACGCTTCGGCGATCGTGATGGTGGAAGGCGCTGAGAATGTATTGAATACGATGTTAGCTTAAAAACGCAAGACACACAATGGAAATTATTATTAAGCCGGTTTTGACCGAGAAAATGACGATTCAGGGCGAAAAGTTGAATCGCTACGGTTTTATCGTTGACGTGAGGGCTAACAAGCTGCAGATTCGCAATGCCGTAGAGCAGATGTACAACGTCGTCGTGACAAATGTGAACACCGTGAACTACATGGGCAAACTCAAGAGCCGCTTTACCAAAGCCGGGCTTCTGGAGGGTCGCGCTAACAACTTCAAGAAGGCTATCGTCACCTTGAAGGACGGAGATAAGATAGATTTTTACAGTAATATCTAACGAAGATGGCAGTAAAAAAATTCAAACCCGTTACTCCGGGTACAAGACATAAGATCATCGGTACGTTCGACGAAATCACGACGAATAAGCCTGAGAAATCGTTGCTCAGCCCCCAGAAGAATTCGGGCGGACGCAACAATTCCGGTAAGATGACGGTCCGCTATATCGGCGGCGGTAACAAGCAGATGTATCGTAACATCGACTTCAAACGCACCAAGGACGGCATCGCTGCGACTGTAAAAACTATCGAGTACGATCCCAATCGTACCGCACGTATTGCACTTCTGGTATATGCCGACGGTGAGAAGAGCTACATCATCGCACCGAACGGACTCCAAGTGGGGCAGACCGTGGTAAGCGGCGCAGGCGTCGCTCCCGAAGTCGGAAACACGCTCTTCCTGAGCGAGATTCCGCTGGGTACGGTCATCCACAATATCGAACTCTACCCCGGTCAGGGAGCCGCGATGGCTCGCTCCGCCGGTTCTTACGCCCAGCTGCTGGCTCGTGAGGGCAAATTCGCCATCATCAAGCTGCCTTCGGGCGAGACTCGTATGGTACTCGTAACTTGCCGCGCTACCGTGGGTGTCGTGTCGAACATCGACCACAGCCTCGAAAGCTCCGGTAAGGCTGGTCGTGAGCGTTGGCTCGGCCGTCGTCCGCGCAACCGCGGCGTGGTGATGAACCCCGTCGATCACCCGATGGGTGGTGGCGAAGGCCGTGCGTCGGGTGGTCACCCCCGTTCGCGCAAGGGTCTCTTGGCCAAGGGTTACAAGACGCGTAATCCCAAGAAGACGACCTCGAAGTTTATTATTTCCAAGAAGAAAAAATAATTAAATAAGAGTACATAATGAGCCGTTCATTAAAAAAAGGACCGTTTATCGACCCCAAGCTCGAAGCGAAAGTAGTCGCCCAGGCGGAAGGCAACAAAAAGTCGGTCATCAAAACTTGGTCGCGTGCAAGTATGATCTCGCCTGATTTCGTAGGTCAGACGATCGCTGTCCACAACGGAAACAAGTTTATTCCGGTGTATGTAACAGAGAATATGGTAGGACACAAGCTCGGTGAGTTTGCTCCCACCCGTAACTTCCGCGGTCACGCAGGTAACAAGAAAAAATAGGTAGAAAATGGGTGCAAGAAAAGCAATAAAAGCCGAGAAAATCAAGGCTGAAAAGAAGCAGAAGGCAATCGCTATTCTGCGTGATTGCCCGACCTCTCCCCGCAAGATGCGCCTGGTGGCCGACATCATCCGCGGCGTGGAGATCAACAAGGCATTGGGCATCCTTCGTTTTTCGAAGAAGGAGGCGTCGATCCGCATGGAGAAACTTCTCAAGTCGGCAATCGCCAACTGGGAGGCCAAGAACGAGAACGAGCGCCTGGAAGATACGAAACTGTGTGTGAAAGAGGTGTTCGTTGACGGCGGCCGCATGCTGAAGCGTATTCAGGCTGCGCCCCAGGGCCGCGCTCACCGAATCCGCAAGCGTTCGAACCACGTGACGATCGTAGTTGACAAAATGGTAACCGTAGAAAACAAGTAATCAGATGGGACAGAAAGTTAATCCGATAGCAAATCGTCTTGGTATCATCCGCGGTTGGGATTCCAACTGGTTCGGCGGCAAGGACTTCTCAGAGAAGCTGGTCGAGGACGCCAAGATCCGCAAATACCTGAATGTCCGTCTGGCCAAGGCAAGCATCTCGAAGATCATCATCGAGCGTACGCTGAAGCTGGTCACGGTGACCATTTCCACCGCTCGTCCGGGTATCATCATCGGCAAGGGCGGCCAGGAGGTCGACAAACTGAAGGAAGAGCTGAAGAAGCTCACCGGCAAGGAGATCCAGATCAACATCTTCGAGGTGAAGCGCCCCGAGGTGGATGCCGTGATCGTCGGCCAGAACATCGCCCGCCAGCTGGAGGGCCGCGTATCGTTCCGCCGCGCCGTGAAGACGGCCGTGGCATCGACCATGCGCATGGGCGCCGAGGGTATCAAGATTCAGGTTTCCGGCCGTGTAGGCGGTGCCGAGATGGCCCGCAGCGAAACCATCAAGGAGGGGCGTATTCCGCTGCATACGTTCCGTGCCGACGTGGATTTCTGCCTGACCGAGGCGCTCACCAAAGTGGGTATCCTGGGTGTGAAGGTCTGGATCTGCCAGGGCATCGTGTACGGCAAGCGCGACCTGTTCGAAATCGCAGGCGCATCGGCGCAGGCTCCCTCGGGCGACCGCGGTGAGCGTGGCGACCGCGGCGACCGTCGTGGTCGCGGCGACCGTCGCGGAGACCGGCGTGATCGCGGCGATCGTGGCGGTGACCGTCGTCGCAACAACAATAATAAGTAAGTCGGACCTTTTTAAAGCAAAACAACAATGTTACAGCCGAAAAAGACCAAATTTAGGAGAATGCAGAAGGGTCGCATGAAGGGTATTGCTCAGAGAGGAAACCAACTTGCAACCGGTTCGTTCGCAATCAAAGCACTTGAATCCGCATGGATCACAGGTCGTCAGATAGAGGCGGCGCGTCAGGCCATCACCCGTTACATGAAGCGTGAAGGCCAGCTCTGGATCCGCATCTTCCCCGATAAACCCATCACGAAGAAGCCCGCCGAGGTGCGTATGGGTAAGGGTAAGGGTAATCCCGAAGGGTTCGTGGCGCCCGTTACTCCCGGCCGTATTCTCTTCGAGGCAGAGGGCGTGCCCCTGGAAGTGGCGCAGGAAGCGCTCCGCCTGGGTGCCCAGAAACTGCCCATTACCACCAAGTTTATCGTAAGGCGTGACTACGTCGAAACCACAATCTAACGAGACGACAAGATGAAAAGTGCAGAAATCAAGGATATTTCGATCAAGGACCTGCAGGAGCGCATCGAGACCGAAAAGGCGCAGCTGGCGAAGCTGAAGGTGCAGCACGCGGTGTCTCCCGTCGAGAACCCTTCTATCATTAAGAAAAATCGCAGAGATATAGCTCGCATGCTGACAATCCTGCGTCAAAAGAACGCCTAATAAGGAATAACTATGGAAAGAAATCTTAGAAAAGAGCGTATTGGGGTGGTTGTCAGCAACAAAATGGAAAAGACCATTGTGGTTGCGGTCGCACGCAAAGTGAAGCATCCCATTTACGGTAAGTTCGTCAACAAGACGACGAAGTTCGTCGCTGAGAGCCTCGACGAGACCTGCAAGGAGGGCGATACCGTGCGCATCATGGAAACCCGCCCGCTGAGCAAGACGAAGCGTTGGAGATTAGTACAAATCATTGAAAGAGCTAAGTAATTATGGTACAGCAGGAAAGTAGACTCATAGTAGCTGATAACAGCGGTGCGAAGGAAGTCCTCTGCATCCGGGTGCTCGGCGGCACCAAGCGCCGCTACGCATCTATCGGTGATAAGATTGTGGTGGCTGTCAAGAGCGCGACTCCTTCGGGCGACGTCAAGAAGGGCGCCGTGTCGAAAGCGGTTGTCGTAAGAACGACCAAGGAAATCAGACGCGCCAACGGTTCGTACATTCGTTTCGACGACAACGCCGTGGTGCTGCTTAACAACCAGGGTGAAATGCGCGGTACTCGTATATTTGGCCCCGTAGCTCGTGAGCTGCGCGACCAGTATATGAAGATTATCTCCCTCGCACCCGAAGTATTGTAATCATAAAAACAATTTCGGATATGTCAGTGAAATTACATATTAAGAAAGGGGATATGGTGCAGGTCATCGCCGGTGACAACAAGGGCCAGCAGGGCAAAGTCCTGAAGGTCGAAGCTGAAAAGCAGCGTGCCATCGTCGAGGGGGTGAACCTTTGCAAGAAGGCCACCAAACCCAATGCGCAGAACCCCCAGGGTGGTATCGTCGAGAAAGAAGCGCCGATCCACGTATCGAACCTGCAGGTGCTCGACCCCAAAGGCGGTAAACCCACCAAAGTCGGTCGCAGGCTCAATGCAAAAGGTAAATTAGTCCGTTACGCTAAAAAGTCAGGGGAGGAGATCAAATAATGGCATACGTACCTACACTCAAGACACAATATAAGGAGCGGATCGAACCCGCCCTTATGAAGGAGTTCGGTTATTCGAGCGTCATGCAGTGCCCGAAGCTCACGAAGATCGTTATCAATCAGGGTATGGGACAGGCTGTAGCCGATAAGAAGCTTATCGACGTGGCCGAGGCCGAGCTGACGCAGATCACGGGCCAGAAAGCCGTGCAGACGCGTTCGCGCAAGGACATCTCCAACTTCAAGCTGCGTAAGGGCATGCCCATCGGCGTGCGCGTGACGCTGCGCGATACGAAGATGTACGAGTTCTTGGAGCGTCTGATCGCCGTGGCTCTGCCCCGCATCCGCGACTTCAAGGGTATCAACGAGAAGTTCGACGGTCAGGGCAACTACACCCTCGGCATCACCGAGCAGATTATCTTCCCGGAGATCGACATCGACAAGATCACCAAGATCTTCGGTATGGAGATTACGTTCGTTACCACGGCCAAGACCGACGAGGAGGCGTATGCCCTGCTCCGCGAATTCGGCCTCCCTTTCAAAAACGCTAAAAAGAATCAATAAGCTATGGCAAAAGAGTCAATGAAGGCACGCGAGGTAAAACGCGTGAAACTCGCAAACCGCTATGCACACAAGCGCGAGGAGATTGCTGCCAAGTTGAAGAGCGGTGAGATCGACCACGAGGAGGCTTGGGTTGCGCTTTCGAAGCTGCCCCGCAACTCGAATCCGATCCGCCAGCACAACCGCTGCAAGATCACGGGCCGTCCCAAGGGCTATATCCGCCTGTTCGGCATCAGCCGTATCCAGTTCCGCGAGATGGCTTCGAAGGGTCTGATCCCCGGCGTTACGAAAGCAAGCTGGTAATATTTTCGGATGCCGGATCATATCCGGTATCCGAAAATTCATTTTCTGCAGGGAGGCAATCCGAAGGGGGAGGGGGAGTAGGGCTATGAAGGCTCTAAGGTAGGCTAAGTTCGTCCGAAGGGAGGGACAAGGTTTGCCGGTTAAGCTCATCTGAAGGAGAAATCCCGGATACGAGTCCGGATTTTGAGGGCGCAAGCCCGTGGACGGACGGCTGTCGCTGAGACGGCCCGGCGTCGGAGAGGGGCTTTGCAGGAGGGGGAAACCCGGAATGCAGAGCGTGAACCCGGCGATTGTGCGCAGGCCGATGAAGCGTGCCGCAGTCCGATACCGCAGAGATCGGGGCTTATATGGGTGCAGAACCCGAGTAGTTACGTCGCAATGTCGAGGAAAGTGCCGCCGCAAGCGGTAACTTCTCGGCGGCGGGGCGGAAATCGAGGGGTTAGGCATTTGGTTACAAATTTCTCGGACCAAGGGGCCGGAGAGAGACCGCGCAGAATGCGTACGGCACGGCGTAACCCGTTGAATGACTGGGCGGCGCGTGTGGACGCGGATGCGGCGTGACGGGCGGGCGGAAAGCCGCCGCAGCGTCGTCGGACGGAATCTTCTCCTGAAAAGGCGGACGGTTGTCGATGGGAATTTTTGTACGGGGCATGTTAGCAACACCTCAGTGCTAACATTGTCCGTATTCCGGCATCGGCACTTAAAACGCTGAAAATAGGCTCGTAACTTGGTTTTTTGAGAAATAATATGTATATTTGCGCGCTTTATCCCCATGCCGAAAGGCCTGTCGGAGAGCGCAAAAGCGCTGAACGAGAGGCGCAAAACGAAAAACATCCGAAGCGGCGGCGAGTCTGTTGAAAGATTCAAGGCGCTGAGGACCAAATAATTAACTAATTCATTAATTTTTAACTTCTATTCGTTATGACTGATCCTATTGCGGACTTTCTGACCAGAATTAGAAACGCAGTGAAAGCCAACCACAAGGTGGTTGAAGCTCCTGGCTCAAAAATTAAGCAGGAAATCACTAAGATTCTTTACGAGCAGGGTTACATCCTCGCTTACAAATTCGACACCGACGAGAAAGGTCACCCGTCGATCAAAATCGCGCTCAAGTGGGACGCTGCCACCAAGGGCAACGCCATCAAAGACCTGAAGCGCGTGAGCCGTCCCGGTCTTCGCCAGTATGTCTCGGTGGGCGATATGCCCCGCGTGCTGAACGGCCTGGGCATCGCTATCCTGTCGACTTCGAAAGGCATCATGACCGACGCCAAGGCCCGCAAGGAAAACGTGGGCGGCGAGGTGCTGTGCTACATCTACTAACGGAAATTTTTAAACGCAAGAACAATGTCAAGAATTGGTAAATTACCTGTAAACCTGCCCGCCGGCGTTACCGTAGAGGTTTCGGCCGACAATGTGGTAAGCGTGAAAGGGCCACTCGGGACGCTGAGCCAGAAAGTTGACTCGGACATCAAGGTAGAGGTCGGCACGCACAAGGACGTTCACACGGGCAACGAGGCTCCCGCCGTGCTCGTATCGCGTCCTACCAACCAGCCCCGCCACCGTTCGCTGCACGGCCTGTACCGTGCGCTGATCAACAACATGGTCGTCGGTGTGTCGAAGGGTTATGAAATCAAACAGGAGCTCGTGGGCGTCGGTTTCAAGGCCGAAGTCAAGGGCCAGATCCTCGAAATGAGCCTCGGTTATTCGCACGATACGCATTTCATGCTTCCCAAGGAGGTTACCGCTACGGCCGTGACGGAGAAGAAGGGCAACCCGATCGTAACGCTGAAGAGCATGGACAAGCAGCTCGTCGGCCAGGTCGCTGCCAAGATCCGTTCGCTGCGCAAGCCGGAGCCGTACAAGGGCAAGGGTATCAAGTTCGTCGGCGAACAGCTGCGTCGCAAGGCGGGTAAATCAGCAGGTGCTAAATAGTAAATAGTTTAGAGTTATGTCACTGAACAAGATAGAAAGAAGAGAGAGGATCAAGATGCGTATCCGCAAGATCGTGAGCGGAACCGCCGAACAGCCTCGCATGACTGTATATCGTAGCAACAAGCAGATCTACGTGCAGTTTATTGATGACCTCGCAGGTGTGACCCTGGCCACGGCATCCTCGCTGGACAAGGAGGTGGCGGAAGCCGCCGCCGGCAAGAACAAGTGCGACGTGGCCGCCCTGGTGGGCAAACTGGCCGCCGAGCGTGCTGCCGCCAAAGGCATTTCGACCGTAGCGTTCGACCGCAACGGCTACCTGTATCACGGAAGAGTTAAACAGCTGGCCGAAGCAGCACGCGAAGGCGGTCTTAAATTCTAAGCGATTATGTCAAATACCAACATAAAGAAAGTACGCACCAGCGACCTCGAGCTTAAGGACAGACTCGTAAGCATTCAGCGTGTTACCAAGGTAACCAAGGGAGGTCGCACATTCAGTTTCTCGGCCATTGTCGTCGTAGGTAATGAGGACGGTGTCGTGGGCTACGGCCTGGGCAAGGCTTCGGAGGTTCAGTCGGCCATCGCCAAGGGCGTGGAGGACGCAAAGAAGAACCTGGTGAAGATCCCCGTTATCAACGGTACGATTCCCCATAAGCAGGAGCTCCGTTACGGTGGTTCGCTCGTCATGATCCGCCCGGCCGCCCCCGGTACGGGTATCATCGCCGGCGGTGCCATGCGTGCCGTGCTGGAGTCGGTGGGCGTGAAGAACGTGCTTGCCAAGAGCAAGGGTTCGTCGAACCCCCACAACCTGGTGAAGGCAACCATCGGCGCCCTGTGCGAACTGCGTGATGCACACAGCATCGCCCGTCTGCGCGGCATCTCGATGGACAAGGTGTTTAACGGTTAATTTTGTAGAGACAAATGGCAAGATTGAAAATCACCCAGGTCAAAAGCCGCATCGGCGCTACCGAGCGCCAGTGCAAGAACCTCGACGCGCTGGGGCTGAAGAAGATCAACGCGAGCGTCGAGCATGACGACTCGGCGATCATCAAGGGTATGATCGAGCGCGTGAAGCACCTCGTCAAAGTCGAGGAGGTAGCCGTAAAGAAGGCTGCAGCACCCAAGGCCAAGAAGGCCGAAGCTGCCGAGGCCGCAGAATAAGTTTAACAGCTAAGAAGTAATTTTTACGATGGAACTCAATAATCTCAAACCTGCAAAGGGTTCAACGCACCACGACAAGCGAATCGGTCGCGGTGCAGGTTCGGGTCACGGTGGCACGGCCACGCGTGGCCACAAGGGTGCGCAGTCGCGCTCGGGTTACTCGCGTAAACTGGGCTTCGAGGGCGGTCAGATGCCTCTTCAGCGTCGTCTTCCCAAGTTCGGTTTCACCAACCTGAAGCGCGTCGAATTCAAGGCTATCAACCTCTCGACGCTCGAGGAGCTGGCAGCCAAGAAGTCGCTCTCCGAGATCACGGTCGACACGCTCGTGGCCGCAGGTTTCATCTCGTCGAACGACAAGGTGAAAATCCTCGGTAACGGTACGGTTACCAAGGCGCTGAGCGTGAAGGCTCACGCATTCTCGAAGAGCGCCGAGGCGGCCATCGTGGCAGCCGGCGGCAGCGTCGAAAAACTGTAAGAACCCTAGAAACCGAAAATTATGAATCAGTATCTCGTTGTTGGTATCGTCTTTTTAGTGGTAATCGCTCTTTTGGCGACCAACAAGAAATTGGTTGAAACGCTCAAGAATATCTACAAGATCGAGGAGCTGCGCAAACGTGTGATCTACACGATCGGGCTGCTGCTGGTCTACCGCTTGGGTAGTTTCGTGGTGATTCCGGGTATCAACCCCAACGCCCTGGGCGAGGGGTCGGCGCTTGCCAGCCAGTTAGACGGCAACGGACTTCTGGGTCTGCTGAACGTCTTTTCCGGCGGTGCATTCGGCAATGCGGCTATCTTTGCACTCGGAGTCATGCCGTACATCACCGCCTCCATCATCATCCAGCTCATGGGTATGATGATCCCGTATTTCCAGAAAATGCAGAAGGAAGGTGAGAGCGGCCGCCGCAAGATGAACCAGTGGACGCGCTTTCTGACGATCGGCGTGCTGATCCTGCAGGGTCCGGCGTATATCGCCAACCTGTATCATCAGGTCCCCACTGCATTCGTTTACGGCAACTCGTTCGGCTTCGTTGCCTATGCGACGACGATCCTGATCGCTGGTACCATGTTCATCATGTGGCTCGGCGAGAAGATCACGGACAAGGGTATCGGTAACGGTATCTCGCTGATAATCATGATCGGCATCGTGGCACGTCTGCCCCATGCGCTGTTGGCCGAGGTCAATGCGCGCTTCCAGACCGCCAGCGGCAGCGCCATCATGCTTATCCTCGAACTGGTGCTCCTGTTCCTCGTCTTCATGGCGACGATCGCCCTCGTGCAGGCTGTCCGCAAGGTCCCTGTACAGTATGCAAAGCGTATCGTCGGTAACAAACAGTACGGCGGCGTACGTCAGTACATTCCGCTGAAGATGAATGCCGCGAATGTGATGCCTATCATCTTCGCGCAGGCTCTGATGTTTATTCCGGCGCTGTTCTCCGGTACGGCTTTCGCGGCTGCTTTCAGCTCGATGACCGGTTTCTGGTACAACTTCACGCTTGCAGTGCTGGTAATCGCGTTCACCTACTTCTACACCGCGATTATCATCAACCCCCAAATGATGGCCGATGACATGAAGCGAAACGGCGGCTTTATCCCGGGAGTGAAACCGGGTAAGCAGACCGTGAACTACATCGACACCATCATGACGCGTATCACGCTCCCCGGCTCGTTCTTCCTGGCCATCGTGGCGATCCTGCCCGCACTGGCGATGAAGTTCCTGGGCATCCAGCAGGCGTTCGCCTACTTCTACGGAGGTACGTCGCTGCTGATCATGGTCGGTGTGGTGCTCGACACTCTGAAGCAGATCGAGAGCTACCTGCTGATGCGTCATTACGATGGTCTGATGAAGACCGGGCGTATCCAGGGTCGTCATTAGGAGTTTTTCCCGAAGAGTTCTTAACGAAGAGAATGATATATTTAAAGACAGACGAGGAGATAGAGCTGCTCCGCGAGAACAACATCCTGGTGTCGAAGACACTGGCGGAAGTGGGTCGCCACATCCGGCCGGGTGTCACCACCAAGTTTTTGGACTCGGTTGCCGAGGATTTTATCCGCGCACACGGAGCAGTTCCCGCCTTCCTCGGGTATCAGGGATTTCCCGCTTCGTTGTGTATATCGGTAAACGAACAGGTAGTTCACGGTATCCCATCCTCGAAATGCGTCCTCAGGGAGGGCGACATCGTTTCGGTCGATTGCGGTACGTTTATGAAGGGGTTTGTTGGTGATTCGGCGTATACGTTCGCCGTTGGAGAGGTTGCCGGGGAAGTTAGGCAGCTTATGGAGGTCACCAAAGAGGCTCTTTATAAAGGTACGGCACAGGCTAAGGCCGGCAACCGCGTCGGCGACGTGTCGGCAGCCGTGCAAGAGTACGCCGAAAGTTTCGGCTACGGTGTGGTGCGGGAATTGGAAGGACATGGGTTGGGTCGGAAAATGCACGAAGACCCCGGTGTCCCCAATTACGGAGCACGCGGCAGGGGGCCACTCCTCAAGGAAGGAATGGTCATCTGTATCGAGCCCATGATAAATATGGGTACCAAAGCGGTGGTTTTTGAAAGGGATGGCTGGACAGTCCGCACGCGCGACCATAAACCCGCGGCGCACTACGAGTTCGCCGTTGCGGTTCGTAAGGACGGGCCCGACGTGCTGACGGACTTTAGTATCATCGAACAGGCAATAAACAAGTAAGACTCTATGGCAAAACAGGCTGCTATTGAAAGGGACGGTACGATTATCGAAGCCCTGTCCAACGCGATGTTCCGCGTCGAGCTGGACAACGGCCACGTGCTCACCGCCCACATCTCGGGGAAGATGCGTATGCACTACATCAAGATCCTTCCCGGAGATAAGGTAAAAGTGGAGATGACGCCCTATGACCTGACGAAAGGGCGTATATCTTTCCGGTACAAATAACATTAGATTGCTTGAAAATCATGAAAGTAAAAGCATCCATCAAGAAGAGAAGCGAGGATTGCAAGATTGTGAAGCGTAAGGGGAAACTCTACGTCATTTGCAAGAAGAATCCCAAGTTTAAAATGCGCCAAGGGTAATGTTTAAACGGTTTAGTAAAAAAGAAAAAGATTTTATATGGCACGTATAGTCGGTGTAGATTTACCAAAAAATAAAAGGGGCGAGATCGGCCTGACCTATATCTACGGTATCGGTCGTTCGACGGCCCGCAAGATTCTCGAGGTCGCTGGCATCAGCTACGACCTCAAAGTCCAGGATTGGTCGGACGACCAGGTCGGTGCGATCCGTTCGACGATCGCTGATCTGGGTATCAAAGTCGAGGGCGAATGCCGTTCGGCCGTCCAGCTCAACATCAAGCGCCTGATGGATATCGGCTGCTACCGCGGCATCCGTCACCGCCTGGGTCTTCCCGTTCGCGGTCAGTCGACCAAGAACAACGCACGTACCCGTAAGGGCCGCAAGAAGACTGTCGCAAACAAGAAAAAGGCAACAAAGTAATCTTTAGAGAATTATGGCAAAGAAAACTGGAACAGTTAAGAAAAAGGTTGTTAAGGTCGGTGCCGTTGGCAATGCCTACGTTCACTCCACTTTCAACAACGTAATCATCACTATCACCAACGAGGTGGGTGACGTCATCAGCTGGTCGTCGGCCGGTAAGATGGGTTTCCGTGGTTCGAAGAAGAATACTCCGTATGCAGCACAGACCGCTTCGGCCGACTGCGCAAAGGTCGCTTACGACATGGGCCTGCGCAAGGTGAAAGTGTATGTCAAGGGCCCGGGCGCCGGACGTGAGTCGGCCGTGCGCACCATCCACGGCGCCGGTATCGAGGTGATGGAGATCATCGACGTTACGCCGCTGCCGCACAACGGTTGCCGTGCTCCTAACCGCCGCCGCGTATAATCGGTGTCGTGGTAAGGAATATTTCTAAGGTTTTAAAAAAGTCAGAACAATGGGAAAATACATAGGACCAAAATCGAAGATCGCCAGAAAGTTCGGCGAAGCTATTTACGGGGCGGACAAGGTGCTTGAGAAACGCAACTTTCCTCCCGGACAGCACGGTCTGGCGCGCAAGCGCAAGAAGGTGTCGGAGTACGGCACGCAGTTGAGCGAGAAGCAGAAGGCAAAGTATACGTACGGCCTGCTCGAAAAGCAGTTCGCACGCACCTACGACCAGGCTGCGCGTATGGGCGGTATCACGGGCGAGAACCTGCTGAAGCTGCTCGAATGCCGCCTGGACAATGTTGTTTACCGCTTGGGTATCGCCCCGACGCGTGCAGCTGCCCGCCAGCTCGTTTCGCACTGCCACATCTGCGTGAATGGCAGCGTCGTGAACATCCCCTCGTACTCGCTGCGTGCGGGTGACGTGGTGTCCGTTCGCGAGAAGTCGAAGAGCCTGGAAGTGATCTCGGCATCTCTGGCCGGCGGTTCGAAGAGCCGCTATGCTTGGCTTGAGTGGGACAATGCCTCGATGAGCGGCAAGTTCCTGCAGAAGCCCGAGCGCGAGGAGATCCCCGAGAACATCAAGGAGCAGCTCATCGTCGAGTTGTACTCGAAGTAGTAATCAAACAAACTGAATATATTATGGCAATATTAGCATTCCAGAAACCTGAAAAGGTTATTATGCTTGAATCCACTTCGTCGTTCGGGAAATTCGAATTCCGACCGCTGGAGCCCGGATTCGGTATGACTGTCGGTAACGCTTTGCGTCGTATTCTGCTCTCCTCGCTCGAGGGTTACGCGATCACGACTGTCAAGGTAGCCGGTGTCGACCACGAGTTTGCCGCTATCCCCGGCGTGATGGAGGATATGTTGAACATCATCCTCAATCTGAAGCAGGTTCGTTTTATCCGCACAGTCGATAATCAGGATGCCGAGAAGGTTTCCATTAACGTTGCGGGTGTGACGGAGCTGACTGCCGGATATATTTCAAATTACCTTTCGTTCTTCAAGGTGTTGAACCCCGATCTGGTGATCTGCCACCTCGCGCCCGGCACGAAGATGCAGATGACGCTGACCATCGGCAAGGGCCGCGGCTACGTACCCGCCGAGGAGAATACTCCCGCCGAGTGCGAGTTCGGAACGCTTCCGATCGACTCGATCTTCACCCCGATCAAGAACGTGAAGTATTCCATCGAAAACTATCGTGTCGAGCAGAAGACCGACTACGAGAAATTGAATTTGGAAATTACTACCGACGGGTCGATTCACCCCAAGGAGGCTCTGAAAGAGGCCGCGAAGATTCTCATCCAGCACTTCATGCTCTTCTCCGACGAGAAGATCACCGTCAACATGGAAGACACCAACGGCGCCGAAGAGTTCGATGAGGACGTACTCCACATGCGCCAGCTGCTGAAGACCAAGCTCTCGGATCAGGACCTGAGCGTCCGCGCCCTGAACTGTCTGAAAGCCGCCGACGTGGACACCGTGGGGGACCTCGTGAAGCTCAACCGCAACGACCTGCTGAAGTTCCGCAACTTCGGCAAGAAGTCTTTGACGGAGCTTGACGAGCTGCTGACCTCGCTCAACCTTAAGTTCGGTATGGACGTATCAATCTACAAACTTGACAAAGATTAATTATGAGACACAATAAGAATTTCAACCACCTTGGCCGCCAGGCAGGACACCGTAAAGCGTTGATGTCGAATATGGCTTCGTCGCTCATCCTGCACAAGCGTATCGAGACTACCGTTGCCAAAGCCAAGGCCGTTCGCCAGTTCATCGAACCGCTGGTGACCAAGTCGAAGGACGACACGACGCACTCGCGCCGTATCGTTTTCTCGTACCTCAAGCAGAAAGAGGCCGTAACCGAGTTGTTCCGCACCATCGCGCCGAAGATCGCCGATCGTCCGGGCGGTTACACCCGCATCCTGAAGACCGGTTTCCGTCTGGGCGACGCTGCCGACATGTGCATCATCGAGTTCGTCGATTTCAACGACGCTTACACGCTGGGCATCGCTCCCGCAGCCGCTGCCGAGGCTAAACCCAAGACGCGCCGTTCGCGCAAACCCGCAGCGAAGAAGACCGACGCTGTCGAGGAGGCTACCGTTGTCGAGGGCGAAGCCAAGAAAGCCGCACCCAAGAAGGCCGCTGCTCCGAAGGCTGCGAAACCGGCCGCTCCCAAAGCGGCCAAGGTTGCCGCTCCGAAGGTTGCCAAGAAGACCAACGTGGGCAAGAAAATGTAGTTTTCCGTTTAATCGGAAAACGATCGGAAAATCCGGATACCCCGATGGGTGTCCGGATTTTTGTCGTTTGTGCGGGTGAATCTGTCGTTTATGCGAAGGATTTGTCGTTTGTGTGAAAGGATTTGTCGTTCGGCGGAAAGATTCGTTGTCGTGCGGGAGGAGTGCGGCGGATGGTTTGTCCGTTACTCCTGCCGGCGGGCGGAAACTTTGCCGGTTCGGAGACATTCCCTTGTCCCTTGTCCGTCCGTCGTCCGTCGTCCGGCTGCCGGGGACCTATTGGCGGTTCAGCCTATGGGTGAAGGCCGGATAGACGAGGCCCGTGTAATTCGCTTTGGCGGATTCGATCGTGGCCGTCGTGCCGTCGTAGGTGTCCGTGAAGGAGACTTCGTAGAGGAAGCAGCCGCGGTAACGGTTGTTTTTCAGCAGTTCGTAATAGAACTCTCCCCAGTCGATCAGACCGCCGGTGTAAGGCTGCAAATGCTTGTCCAGCGTGCCGGATTGCCCTTCGGCGCCGGGATTCTGCTGGATGTGCAGCGTGCCGAGGCGTGTGCCGAGCTTTCGGAGTATGGCGACGGCGTCGCCGTTTCTGGTGGGATTGATATACGACCCGTTCAGCGGAATCAGGGCGTGGCCCGTATCAAGGCAGACGCGCACCTGCTCCAGCCCTTCGCCGCTGAGCAGGGCGAGCGTCGTTTCGGCATCGTAAGCGACGCTCCGGGGACAGTTTTCCACGCAGAGAATCGTGCTCAGGCCGTACGTCGAATTGCAGGAAGCGATGTGGGTCTGCAATTCCCGGAGCGATTTCCGGCTCTGGGCCTTGCGTGCCGCGAAGTCGCTTCCGGTGGTGAGTATCGTGCCGGTCGAGGGGTGGATTACGAAATGCTTGGGCGACATGTGTTTCATGGCGCTGTTTATCACGGTTCTGAGTTTTGCTACGGCCGTCGTGCGGGCCGCTTCGTCGGTCGCCGAAATGTCGTATGTCCGGTAGGGCAGATGGATGCCCCAAAGGCTTGCTGCGGCGGAGCCGATTGCCGCTCCCGCCTCGGAAAACAGTGCGTCGAGTTTCGCGTCGGTCATTCCTTCGGCGAAGACGGTGGCGTCCTGCGCCATGATGTCGATGCACATGCCGGCCGCCGCGGCGCGTTTGCAGTTGGTCGTGTTGACCTGTTTGAGCGTAATCAGTTTGCCCGGTTTGAGCTGCAGCAGGGAGATGTCGTCGTTCGGGGCGCCCAACGCCGTCGTCGGTTCGACGACCGTGATGCTGCCGTTGCCCTCGCCCGCTCCCGGCTCCTTGTCGTCGGAGCCTCCGCAGTTGCAGAGGAGCGCGACGGCCAGCAGCGGAAGTATCCGCGTTTTTTTCATTTTGCAGGAGGTTGATTGTAAACGATCGGCGGGCGGGGGATTGTCCCTCCGCCCGCCGGATCGTGTGAAAGTGTTCGTTTAGTTTTTCCTGACAACGATGTTGTCCAGACAGATACGGCCGTTGGCGCTGGTAGATCCTGCACCTGTCGTATCCCAGCATATCTGGGTTTCCGCCGTCGCGCCTTCGATGGTTATCGAGAAATTGGACCATTTCTTCAAGGCCTCGTTTCCGTGTTTGGGGCAGTGCGCCGATGTGATATTGATCGACTTGCCGCCGCTTTCCGGAGCGATCGATGCGGCCGAACCGCTGCCTTCGACGACCACTTGCGCCGAAGCGATTGTTCCGGCATTCAGTACTTTGACGGGAATGTCGTGTTCCGATGCAAACCGGACGGCGTCGAATGTGACGGTGACGATCGATGCCGCGGTCAGTTTTGACAGTTTGGGCGTGGTCAGCACTCCGTAATACATATTCGAACCCGAAGCCGAATTGGAGAGACGGACATATCCCGGAAACTCATAACAGTATTTGATGCCCCAATCCGTTAGTCCCCGGTTTGCGAGATAGGCCGGTGCCGCATCCTTGTCGGAACTGATGTTTATGCCGAACGTCGTGTAACTTGCAGTAGCCGTGGCAGGTTCGGTGCCGTCGATGGCCGCAGGACTCGTGGATGCCAGTTTTCTGCCGCTGCTTGCCACTTTCCCCGTCTGGATCCAGTCGCCTCCGTATACCATCAGATCGAAATACTGTTCCAGAATGATCGACGGATCTTCGTTCTCGACGAGTTTCAGGCGATAGCGCGGAGTCTTGTCGGCGTTGGTGCAGTCGATCTCGACGTCTATTTTGCAGGTCGATCCCGAAACATTGACCCAGAATTTATTTATATCAGCATCTTCGGTCTTGGCCGTCATTTGTCCGAGACTTTCCCGCACGTAGTATACGGCCGCCGGGTAGGTGTAGAACGGGACGGTCGCATAAACGCTGTTTACGGTTCCGATGCCGCCGTTGCCGCTGTAAGCGGTGAACCCGTAAGGCGTGTTCTCAATCAGGATGGTGATGTCGTCCGAGGCCTTGCAGGTGATCGCAGCGGTATAGATGCCGGATTCCGACTCTTTGAGTTCGTACAGGCTTCCGTCGGAAGTCCTTGCCCATACGCCCTCCGAAGTGTCGATCAGCTGGAACGGAAGCGTAAGCTCCTCCGAATCCTCCGAATCGGGCAGTTGGCCCTTGGCGTATATGGTAAAGGTGTTTTTCGCTTCCGGATCGAATCCGCTCTTGGTGATTTTCAATACGTCGGCTCCGACTTCGGTCCATTGCGTCTCGTCGTTGAATTTGTAGGCATAGCCGATGGCGCCTTTGACGGCTTGCCATGTGACGACGACCTCGTCTGCGGATTCGCCTCTGGTGCATGACGGGGCCGGGGTCGGAAGCGTCGGGTCGATGTCGAAATCGACGGTGCGTTCGGCCGAGTCGGTCGTGTGTTCCTGATTGCCGACGGCATAGATGCGGAACGTATGCGAACCGCGCGAGAGTCGGGTCAGCTTCAGGGTTGTGGTCGCTGCGTCGATGGTCGTGTATTCGGTGGAGTTGTCCAAAGCATAGGCATAGCCTTCCGCTTTTGCGACGGCATCCCATTTGAAAGAGGCTGTCGCCAACTCGGTCGTAACCGCAAGTTTTTTGGGGCTGACCAGTTCGATGCTCATGATTTCGTCGTCCGACGATTCGCACGAACTCAGGCCGAGCGCCAGAAGCAGGCAGGGGAATAATAATAACTTTTTCATATAGGTTCGGTTCTTAGTCTGTTTTTAATAATCCAGATGATATATGCCGGGATGCGAATCGGGGTCGGTGAAGACCGTCTGTTCGTATTTGTTGCCGAAGCGGTCGATCGCCTCGACCTTTACGTCCGCAGCGGGATTCGTCAGCGTGTAATAGAACATGTGATCCGTGGACTTGTTGTAGCTGCTGCTGTTGTTCAGGATGCCGATGTGATAGGCCACCGTCCATGCGTCCTTGTCCGAATATTGGGTCATGGTGCCGGTTTTCGCGCCGTTTTCATAGACATTGACGGTCCAAGCGGGGTCCCAGTTCCAGATGTTCGCGACGATCTGGCCGGCGTTTTTCTTCGAGAAGTAGTACGAAGCGTCGCCGCCGCCGGTGAATTTGTCGGAACCGCGGTAGAGCCGGATCTGGAACTCTTCGTCGTGCTGCACCGATTTGTAGGTCCACTCCTTCATCGCGGCCCCGTCGATGCGGTAGATGCCGAAGCCGATGGGCGTGCCTTCGGTGCAGACGGTCGAGCGCCACCATGCGCCGCAGGAGGTGCCCGTGATGTGCTCGAAGATCTCCTTGCCGTTCTTGGTGTGGATGTGGTTGATGTTCGAGTGGGTGTGGGCCGACATGATCGTTGCGTATTTGTACTGCGAGAGCAGCTCCAGCACTTCGTCGTAGTAGGCGTAATTGCTGTTGCGGAAGGGAATGTGAACGCACAGGATCACCATTTTATCCTTCGGAACATAGCTCAGGTCCTGCTTCAGCCATTCGTATTGCTCGGCGCTGAAACCGCCGGTGTAACCCGCGCTCTCCTGACATTCGTGGATGATGTTGTCCATCGATACGATATGCACGTCGCCGCGGTTGAACGAATAGTCCACCGGACCGAAGAAGCTTTCGTATTTCGCGCGGGCCTCCTTCTCGTTGGCCGTCGGGAATTCGTGGTCGTGGTTGCCGATGGTCGAGAATACGGGGATTCCCGTCTGTTCGGGCTGCAGGGCCACCACCATGTTGCTGTAGAGCGCCCATTTGTTGTTCACCAAGTCGCCGAGGTGGATGGCGTAGCACGGGATGTCGGCCGAGGAGGAATACTCCCGGATGTCCTTGGCCGCTTCGCGCTTGAACCGGACGGCGTGCGCCGCCTCGTTGATCTGGGGGTCGCCGATGCAGATCAGATCGAACCGGGTTTCGGGAGCGTCCAGCGCCGTCAGCGTGAAGTCGTAGCGGGCGGTTTCCGGTTTGAGTTTGGTGAAGAACTTGGGCAGTTTGTAGGTCTTGTGCATGTTGACCTTGTAGCCCGAAGGCAGGGAGTAGAAGACGAAGCCCGATTCCGCGTTGCGGGTCAGCACATACTGGCCCTCGGCGTCGGTCTGCGTGCAGGTGAAGCCGTCGCTGACGACAACCCCCGGAACGGGGTTGCCGTTTGCGCCCGTGACATATCCGTAGGTGTCGCCGCCGTCGGGAACGATCTCTCCGCCGTTTCCGCCGTTATTGTCATTGCCGTCGCTGTCCGAGCAGGCCGCGAAAACCGCGATCGAGCAGAAGAGAAGCAGCAGTCTGTATAGCCGTTGTATCATAGTGTGTTTGTTTTTATTGTTATTCCTCGATTGAATGGCCGGCATAACCGGGGTTCTGGGTTATCAGCGGATTGGCGATGCGCTCGTCCTCCGGAATGGGCCACAGGGCGTCTTTCATCGGGTCGTAGGACATCGTGATGAATCTGCGCAGGTTCATATCCTTGCCGTCGAACGTCTGGCCATTGTAAGTTACGTGCCAGTCGGAGTCGATCGTCGGTACGGCGTTCGATACCGAACCGTCGAGAGCCGGTGCGTAGAGCGTTCCGGAGATGACCGATTCGGCCATATCCCAGCGGCGGATGTCGAACCAGCGGAAACCCTCATTGCAGAGTTCGACCATACGCTCGTAGCGCAGTGCCGAACGCAGGCCGTCGCGGCTGAGGTTTTCACTGAGACCGGGCATGTGTGCGCGGCTGCGGATCGTTTCGATGTCGGCTTTGGCGACGCTGAGGTCGCCGCCGTTCCACTCGATGTTGGCTTCGGCGCGGATCAGATAGAGCTCGGCCAGACGCATCAGCGGATAGCTCAGCACGCATACCGAGCTGGTGCCGAATGCATTGTTGTATTTGTACTCCTGAATGTCGAGGTATTTGCGCCACAAGTAACCGCACGGGCCTTTCGAACCGTTGGCGCCGTATTCCGATTTGCTGCCGTAGGCTTCCGAGTTTGCGACGTCTACGCCTTCTTCTTTGTCATTGTAGTTCTTGATGGTCTGGGCGGAAGGATTGGTCTCGAACTGCATGCCCAGTACGCGGGAACCCGGACGTACGCAGAAGAGATCGAGACGCGGGTCGCGGTTCTTCCACGGATTCTGGTAATCGAACAGGGGCGATTCCACGATCGACTTGCCGTCCGTGCACTGGATGGCGTCGAGGAAAGCCTGCGTCGGGCTGAAGTAGGAGCAGCCGCCTGCGATACGCGGCGCCGCATAATAGCCGGCATTGTGCTGGTTGCTGGAGATTGCCGTATTGTACTGCAAGGCCCAAATCCATTCGTCGCTGTTCTTGTGACCGTTGATGCCGAACAGGTTGGAGGGAGTGGGTTCGCCCTTCGTGTGGTCTTCGCCGCAGTAGCGGATGTCGTATGCCTGAAGGGAATATCCGCCCTCTTCGGCCAGCTTCAGCGCTTTGTCGGCATAATAGGCCGCCTCTTCGTAATATTTCCAGTTCAGACAGATGCGGGCTTTGAGTCCGTAGGCGCCTGCGCGTCCCAGACGTGCCGATCCGTAGCTGTTCTTGTTGTGGCGGATCGGCAGAAAGTCGAGCATTTCGTCCGCAAGATCTTCGTTGAGAATCCGTGAAATCACCTCCTCTTTCGGCGTGCGCGTGTAGGTGTCGCCCAATTTCAGGGTGTGGTCGATGTAGGGGATGTCGCCGTAAAGCTGGCAGCCCCAGTCGTAGAGGAAGGAGCGGACGAGCAGCAGCTCGGCTTTATACATATTGTACTCCTGCTCGCTCATCAGCTCGCGGACGTTGTCGATGCCGTCCAGTACGAGATTGGCGCGGGCTGCGGTTTTGTAGATTTGGGTGTAGACCTTAGTCACCCATGCGTTCGAAGGCGGGAGTTTCGACTGCTGCTGGTAGTTGTAGTTGGCGGCGTTGATACGCGATGCGCCGATGTCGGAAGCATTGTCCTGAATGCCGGGGAACGGCGTCGAGGATGCGTCGATCAGGGTAAGGCCCTTGTAGGTCGCGAAGACGCCCGCTTCCACCTCCGATTTCGTAGCCGGGAACGTGGACGCATTCGGACCGTTGAGATATGCTTTGTCGAGCGAGCAGCCCGTGATGAAGAGACTGCAGAGCGCTATGCCGGTGATTATTTTGTTTTTCATGGTTGTAATGCGTTAAAATTTGAGTTCGAGTCCGACCGTAACGATCTTTACCTGCGGATAGTTGTTCGCCGAGCCGAGTTTCACGACGTCGAAGTCGCCGCTCGAATCGCCTCCGTAACCCACCTCAGGGTCGTAGCCGTCCCAGAAGTTGGTGACCGTGAAGAGGTTCTGCGCATTGACGTAAAGATAGGCCGAATTGAGACCGATCCGGTGCATCCACGACTTGGGCAGTTCGTAGCCCAGCTGGATGTTCTTCAGACGGAGGTAAGCGGCGCTTTTCATCCAGAACGACGAGTCGTACCAGTTGTTTTTGTTCGCACTCGTCAGACGCGGAGTCTTGCCGTTGGGATTCTCTGCGCTCGCCCAGTCGAGGTGCTCCTTGCGGAACGTACCGCCTTGGTTGCTGGGCATTACGTAATAGGTGTTCAGATAACCGTCCGTTTTGCCGACGCCTTGGAACAGCAGACCCAGACGCAGCCCTTTCCAGCCGAAGTTCAGGTTCAGGCTGTAGGTGTAGCGGGGGATCGTGCTGCCGACGATGTCTTTGTCGTTCTCGTCGATCGAGTTGTTGCCGTCGATGTCGGCATAGCGGATGTCGCCGATCTGGACGGTTTCCTTGAACTGCGGACAGTTGGCGTTGACCCAGTCGGCCTCCTCCTGCGTGCGGATGATGCCGAGGCTTTTCAGCGCATAGATGCTGCCGATGGAATAACCCTCCTGATTGCGCAGCACGCCGCTGGTCGAGGTCTTGCCGCGCATGTCGAGGATTTCGTTCTTGACGTCGGACAGGTTGGCCTGCACGCCGAACGAGAAGTCGCGCCACTGGTTGTTGTAACCTACGCTTACCTCCCAGCCTGTGTTGCGGACCTTACCCGCATTCTGGTAGGGAGCGTTGAGACCGATGCCGAGGGGCATGTCGAGTTTCATCAGAATGTCCTTGGTCTCCTTGCGGTACCAGTCGGCCGTGATGTTGAGCTTGTTGAAAAGCGAGAAATCCACGCCGACGTCGAGCATCGTGGTGGTTTCCCATTTAATGTCGGGGTTGGCCAGCGTGTTGAGGGTGACGAGCGAGTAGATATTGTCGTTCATCGAGATTTGTCCCATCGCGAGGTTCTGCGTGGTGGGATAGTAGCTGGCTGCGTCGCCGCCGGCAAGGTTCTGGTTGCCGAGCGTACCGTACGATGCGCGGAGTTTCAATCCGTCGATTATGTGTTTGACATCCTGCATGAACGGCTCCTCGGAGATACGCCATGCACCCGATACCGAGGGGAAGTAGCCCCAGCGGTTCGATTTGTTGAAGCGCGACGATCCGTCGATACGCAGGTTGGCCTCCAGCAGGTAGCGCTCCTTGTAGTTGTAGTTCAGACGGCCGAAGTAGGACTGTATGGCCCACTCGTAACGGCGGCCGGAGTTGTCCATGTTGTCGATTTCGCCTACGTCGATCTGATCGTAGTTGTAATTGAAGACCTGACGGTAGGCCATCAGGTATTTATAGTCGTACGTGTTGCGCTCGGCGCCGAGAATCAGTTTCAGGTCGTGGCCGCTGAAGTTGTACTTGAGCGTTGCCAGAAAGTTGTAGTTGCCGTAGAAAGCGCGCGAACCCGATTCGGTGAGGGTGGCATAGGACGCGGAGGTCAGCGTGGAGGTGCCTTTGTAGTCCTGATAGGTTGTAACGGGCTTCTTCCAGTTGTGGCGGTTGGTGGTCGTATAGCGCGGCGCCAGCATACCCTGCAGGGAGAGCCATTTTGCAGGCTCGTAGGTCAGCGTGATGGCTCCCGAAAGCCGTATGGTGTTGGTGTTGTTGCTGCCGCCGTAAAGCATCAGGGCTACGGGGTTCATGCCCTGCATTCCCAGACCGTTGTAAAGACCGGTCGAAAATTGGTTGGGAATGTCGGCCGGACGGGTGTTCATGTAGTTGAAGATCGTGCTCTGATAGGGCGAGGCCTTGCGGTCGTCGTTCGAGAACGAAAGGTCGAGTTTCATCGACAGTTTGTCGTTGAACTTGACGTCGGCGTTGTTGCGGAACGTGTAACGCTGGAAGTCCGCATTTTTGATGATGCCTTCCTGATCCACGTATCCCAGCGTGGTGAGCATGCGTACGCGCTCGCTGCCCACGCTGAGCGAAACATTGTGGCTGTGGGTGAAGCCCGAACCGGTCAGCACGGCGTCCTGCCAGTCCGTATTGGGATAAAGATCCGGGTCCTTGCCCCAGTTTTTGCGGTATAGCGCCATATCCTCGTCGTTGTAATCGGGAATGGGGGTGCTGCCCGGCTTTTCGCCGTTGAGGTCCACGCCGTCGTTGAGGTACATGGCGCGTGTCAGCTCGCGGAATTCGAGCGCATTGACCATGTCGGGCAGGTCGGTCGGCGACTGCCAGCCCACATAGCCCTTGTAGGTGATGGAGAACCGCTCCTTCGAACCGCGCTTGGTGGTTACGAGGATCACGCCGTTGGCGGCGCGCGAACCGTAGATGGAGGAGGACGCGGCGTCCTTGAGGATGGAGATGGATTCGATCAGGTTGGGATCGACGCTGTCCAGACTGCCTTCGATGCCGTCGATGAGCACCAGCGGCGAGGTCGAGCTGCCGCCGAAGGAGTTGATGCCGCGGATGCGGATCGCGCCGCCGTCATCGCCCGGTGCGCCCGACTGCGTGGTGACGGTGACGCCCGGAGCCATGCCCTGCAGGGCGGCCGAGGTCGAGACGATCGGGCGTTTGTCGAACGCCTTCGAGTCGATGGTGGCCACCGAACCCGTCACGTTCACCTTTTTCTGGGTGCCGTAGCCCACGACGATGACTTCGTCGATCTGCGCATTGTCGCTTTCGAGCCGGATGTCGTAATCGGTCTTGGTGGTTACTTCGACCGAAGTCTCCTTGTAGCCGATGTAGGAGACGGAGAGCCGCTGGCCGGGAGCCGCCGCAATGGCGAACTTACCGTTTGCATCGGTCGTGGTACCCCCCCCCGGCTGAGTGCCTGTAATGACGATCACGGTAGCTCCTACGAGAGGCATGCCGTCCGCGTCGGTGACTGTTCCGCGGACTGTCGTCTGGGCGTGCACGGCCACACTCAGGCAGCATGCGATGACCGCTGCCAACAGTTTTGTTAAGGTGCGTAGCTGTTTTTTCATAGTTGGTGAAATTAGTAAAATTTTAAGGTCTTTGGTCTTGGGATAAAACACCACGGGGCAGACGCGATGCGCCTGTCCGTCGGAAGGAATCCGGGTTATTGGCCCGAAAAGGCCGGAAATTCAGGGTTCATAATGCGATGTCGTTTGTCTTGGTTGTGTGTGCGGGTGTTTTCTCTTTGTTGTCTGAATTATGGGTGTAGTTTCTTTTTGTTGTTGTAAGGTATTCTTTAGGCGAAAGGCGCGCTCGAAAGAAAATGCGCGTCGGATTATGCGGAAATTCCGAGTCCGATACTTATTCGGGGCGATTTCCGTTTGTTGTATAAAATATAGGTATAAGGCCGGCGCATTGAAAAAGGGTTGTCGGAGGTTTTCGCCGCATGAGCTTCGGAGAAACCGCCCGGATTACAGCGAAATGCCCGGTCCGCCGGATATGCCGTCCGGAAAACGGAACGTCCGTTTGCCCGGCAGGCAGAGGATGAGGTCATCGCTGTAAAGTTAGTCATTATTTGCTTTTATTTGTTTTTCTTATCTTTTTCAGGGGTGAATTTATATTTATTTTTTTTGTATTTGCAAAATTTATTGCCGAAAATTTTCTTTTTGTAGCAATATTTTAATATATTCGCAAAGTCAAATAAAGGGTTTTGCTCTCTTTTACCTTTCGTTTACCGGACGATTTGCACTGAAAACAAGCTATAATGGAACACCTGTACGTTATTGGAATAGACTACGGCACCGACTCGGTGCGGGCGTTGCTGGCCGACGCCGAATCCGGCGAAGAGATTGCCGTCGCCGTCTGCAATTACTCCCGCTGGGGCCGGGGGTTGTACTGCGATACCGCGAAGTCGCAGTTTCGCCAGCACCCGCTGGATTATCTGGAGGGGCTGGAGCAGGTGCTGCGGCAGGTCATTGCGCAGTGTCCTGCGCCGGAGGCGATACGCGCCATCGCCGTGGATACGACCGCCAGCACGCCGTGTCTGGTCGATCGCACCTGCACGCCGCTGTCGCTGACGGCGGGTTATGAGGAGAATCCCGATGCGATGTTCGTTTTGTGGAAGGACCACACGGCGCAGCGGGAGTCGGAGGAGATCACCGCCCTCTGCGCCCGCGGCGAAATCAATTACGCCCGCCGTTCGGGCAACCACTATTCGTCGGAGTGTTTCTGGTCGAAGGTCCTGCACCTGCTGCGGGGTTCCGAACGGCTGCGCCGCGATGCGTGGGCCGTCGTCGAGCTGTGCGACTGGATTCCGGCCGTGCTGACCGGCTGCCGCGCTATGGAGGATTTGCGGTCGGGGCTTTGCGCCGCCGGGTCGAAGGTGATGTGGGCCGAAGAGTGGGGCGGCTATCCGCCCGAAGAGTTCTTCGCCGGACTCGACCCCGTCCTGCTGCCTATCCTGCGGCGCCTGCCCGTCAGGACGTACGGCTGCGACACTCCTGCAGGTACGCTCAGCCCCGAATGGGCGGCGAAACTGGGGCTGTCGGAGCAGGTGGTCATCGGAGTGGGGAATGTCGATTGCCATTCGGGCGCCGTCGGCGCGGGCATCTGTCACGGGACCGTGGTGCTGAATCTGGGCACGTCGGCCTGCTACATGGCCGTCATGCCGCCCGAAAAGATGGGCGACCGGATGGTCGAAGGCATTTTCGGTCAGGTGGACGGCTCGATACTTCCCGGCATGGTCGGATTCGAAGCGGGCATGTCGGCCTTCGGCGACGTGTACGCGTGGTTCAAGCGCCTGCTCTGCTGGCCGTTGCGCGAAGTGCTGCTGCCGGCCGATCCTGAGAACGAGACGCTCCGCGCACTGGCCGCGCAGACCGAAGAGCGGTTGCTGGCCAAACTGGCCGAAGCCGCCGCGCAGCTGCCCCTGCGGGCCGATGCGCCGCTGGCGACCGATTATCTGAACGGCCGCCGTTCGCCCTATCCCTGCAACCGGCTGACCGGTTCGGTCGTGGGGCTGAACCTCTCGGCGACCGCACCGGAGCTTTATTACGCCTTTGCCGAGGCGACGGTTTTCGCGACGAAGGCCATACTCGACCATCTGGCGGAGAACGGCGTGGAGATCGGACGGCTGGTGGGCATCGGCGGCATTTCGCAGAAATCCCCCTTTGTCATGCAGCTGCTCGCCGATGTGACGGGCATGGCGATCGAAGTCTCCGGCAGCGCGCACTCCTGCGCGCTCGGCGCCGTGGTCCATGCGGCCGCCGCCGCGGGACTCTATCCGTCGGTCGGTGCGGCGCAGCGGGCGCTCTGTCCGTCCGTCGCCCGTGTTTACACGCCCGACGCCGCGAAGTCCGGCATATTGGCGCTCCGCTATGAGCGTTACCGCGCCTTGGGCGCTTTCACCGAGAACCTTTTTATAAACCGATAAGACAAAAGAAACCCGAATGAATTTACTTCAAAACCCGAACAAGCGTCGTTGGTATATTGTGGCGACGATTTTCGTCGCAATCATCTGCAACTACCTCGACCGCCAGCTGCTGTCGATCCTCAAACCCGAAATCCTGACCCATTTCGGCATCGAAGACCTCCAGTACGCGTGGATCGTCAACGTATTCCTGATCTGTTACGCCATCATGTATCCCATATCGGGCATTCTGGTGGACCGCTTCGGGTCGAAGAAGGTGATGCTGGGTGGTATCGTCGCATGGTCGTTGGCCTGCATCGGCGGCGGCCTTTCGACCAACGTCGTCGAATTCACCATCTGCCGCGGCATCCTCGGACTGGCCGAGCCGACGATCTTCGCCGGACAGATCGTGGCCGTCACGCTCTGGTTCGAGAAACGCCACCGCGCCACGGCCAACAGTCTCTGTACGGCGGGCGGTTCGCTGGGAACGGTCATCGCGCCGCTGGTCATCGCGTGGATGGCCCGGTTCCTGCCGTGGCACGACGTCTTCATCGTGGCCGGTCTGGTAGGTCTGGTGATCGCCGTGGCATGGGCGTTGATCTATAAGAATCCGCCGCAGGAGGTGCTGGCCGTCACGATGGCCCCCGACAAGGACGAAGTCGCGCGGAACAACGGCGAACAGCAGCGGGCCTTCACGTGGGGCGAGCTGTGGACGACGCGCTCGCTCTGGGGCGTGCTGCTGATCCGTCTGATCAGCGACCCCGTCTGGTATTTCTGCTGCTTCTGGCTGCCGGGATACCTGCGCAGCATGGGCGAAGCGCAGGGGCTCTCGCAGCAGGCTACGCTCGACATGATTCAGTATATCGGCGGACTGCCGTTCCTGTTCGGCGCCGTCGGCGGCATCCTCACCTCGGTCTGGTCCGACTGGCTCGTGCGCCGCGGCATGCCGGCGCTGAAGGCCCGCAAGACGATGATGATCCTCATGGCCTTCGTGGCGCCGCTGTGCATCCTCACGCCCTATGTGAGCGAGTGGCAGGCCGTGTCGTTCGATGCGCGCATCGGACTTGTGGTGGCGATCTTCAGCCTGATCGCGATCATGTGCCTGAGCTGGCTCTACACGATCTGCGTGGTCATCGCCGAGGCATTCCCCGTGAAGAACGTCGCCAGCGTGGTCGGCATCACGGCCGGCGCGGGAGCCGTGGGCGGCGCGGTGTTCAACATTTTCATCGGTTCGCTGCTGGTGACGATGGGCAACGTGCTGTTCGCCGTCATGGGCGTGATGCACCTCGTAACGGCCGTTATCCTGTGGCGCATGGTACGCCACGAAACTCCGAAAACCGTAAAATAAACCTAAAACATTGCAAATATGGCAAATCAGAAAACAACGATTACGGAACCCCAGCGGGAGATTCCGGTTCGCGCCGAGGTGGACGTGCTCGTCGTGGGCGGCGGCCCTGCGGGCATCATGGCCGCACGTGCGGCGGCAGGCAAGGGCCTGCGCGTCATGCTGATCGAAAGCCGCGGCTATCTGGGCGGCAACCTGACCATCGGTCTGCCGATTCTGGGCTACCTTGGACGCAAAGGCAACCAGATTATCAAAGGACTGCCCCAGCTCTTCATCGACCGCCTGCGTGCGCGGGGCGCCGCCGGCGAACACCGTCCCTGCAAGCTCCATGTGAGCCTGACGATCATCGACCCCGAAGAGGCGAAGACCGTGGCGCTGGAGATGCTGCAGGAGGTCGGCGTCGAAGTGCTGTTGTACGTATTCTGCGCCGACGTCGTTAAAAACGGCGATGCCGTCGAAGGCGTCGTCATCGAGAGCAAGGCGGGACGCGAGGCGATCCTCGCCAAGACGGTCATCGACTGTACGGGCGACGGCGACGTGGCCTGCCGTGCGGGCGTCGAGTGCCGCAAGGGCGATGCCGACGGCGGCATGCAGCCCCCGACGCTGATGTTCTGCATGAAGGGCGTCGATGTGCAGAAGCTGCGCGATGCGCTGGTCAGCCAGCCCGATGTCTTCGACATGGACACCATGCCCGCCGAGCAGTTCCGGACCGGAAAATTCATCACCGTCGGCCTGCGCAACCAGATCCGCAAGGCCGAAGAGGCGGGGTATAAGATTCCCGTGGCGCGTACGATCCTCATTACCGGCATCAAGGACGACGAAATCTGGGTGAACATGTCGCGCGTGAGCGGCGTCGATTCGACCAAGCCGGAAAGCTATACGCACGGCGAGGTGGAGGGCCGCAAGCAGATTTATGAACTGGAACGCTACCTGAAGAACTTCGTTCCCGGCTTCGAGAACGCATGGCGCGAGAAGGTGGCTCCCTTTATGGGCATCCGCGAAAGCCGCGTGATCGTCGGAAAATACATCCTGACGGCCGAAGATATCCTCGCCTGCCGCCGCTTCGACGACGCGGTCGCCGTGGCCAGCTATCCGGTGGATATCCACCACGCCACGGGCGGCGACTGCACGCTCCACTGGTGCGAGGACTGCTACGACATTCCCTACCGTTCGCTCGTGCCGGCCGCGGTCGAGAACCTGCTGGTTGCGGGCCGCTGCTCGTCGATGAACCACGAAGCGATGGCTTCGACGCGCGTGATGTCCACCTGCATGGCGCTGGGCGAAGCCGCCGGACGTGCGGCGCGCATCGCGCTCGAAGAGGGCGTACGCCCCTCGGCGGTCGATGTGGAGAAGGTGCGGGAAGAACTGCGCCAGACCGGTGCATACCTTCGTTGATACGGTTTGGTTAGATAATGTTTAAACCGGGTAAGCCTGCGGCGGGCCGGATTCCGCCCGCTGCAGCGCTTGCTTTTAAGACTTGAACCGATGAAGAAGAGCTTTATGCTGTGTCTGGCAGGCTGTCTTGCGGCCTGCGTTACGGCGGTCTCCGCAATTGCGGCGCGTCCGGCGTCCGGGCAGCGGACCACACGCGTCATGACCTGCAACGTCCGCATCACGGGACTGCCCGAAGATGATACCGCAGGACGCCGCTGGGAGGACCGCCGCGACGCCTGCCTGAAGGCGATCCGCATGTACAGACCCGATGTGATCTGCATGCAGGAGGTGATTTACGATTCGTATAACTATTTCAAGGAGAAATTCTCGGATTATGTCGCTTACGGATTCGCAGGTCCGGAGATGGACCCCTATACCGAGGGTTATCACTTTATCGGCAAGAACGTGATTTTCTTCAGCAAAAAGCGCTACGAGTTCGTCTCGTCGGGCTGCTACTGGCTGTCGGAAACTCCGCTTGCCGCGGGCAGCTGTTCGTGGAACACGATGCGCGCCCGTCACTGCAACTGGGTGCGCCTGCGCGACCGGAAGAGCGGTGCGGAGTTCCGCGTGCTGGACATCCACCTCGACCACAAGTCGGACGATGCGCGGCGCGAGCAGATGAAGATGATCGTCGGGGAGTGCGCGCAGTATGCCGACGGCTTCCCGCAGATCATCTGCGGCGATTTCAATTCGGGAATCGAAAATGCACCCGTCGCGTGCCTGCGCGACGCCGGGTGGCAGGAGGCGTACGAGGCCGTACACGGTCCCGGCGAAGCGGGCTTCACCTATCATGGGTTCAAAGGCCCGGATTACCGAAAAAAGAACGCGCGCCGCATCGACTTTATCTTCGTGCGCGGCAACCTGCAACCCGTTGCGGCGGAGATTCTCCGCGACAAGGTCGATGGTCTGTACCCCAGCGACCACTACTTTCTGATGTCCGATTTTATCATTCAGTAACCGAACGAAAAACAGATGAGATTTACAAAACTATTCGCGGCCGTTCTCTGCTCCCTCGCGGCGCTGGCCGCTTCGGGACAGAACCTCCGGGACGAAATAGCTGCAAATCCCGGCAAGTCCGGCGGCGTATATTATGTCTACACCTACGACAATCCCGTGCTGACGCCTGCGCCGAAGGGTTATAAGCCGTTTTATATCAGTCACTACGGCCGGCACGGTTCGCGCTGGCTGCTGCACGACAGCGAATACGACGAGGTGATGGCCGTTTTCCGGGCCGCCGACGCCGCGAATGCGTTTACCGAGCGGGGACGCGAGGTCTACGGCCGGGTGAAGCGCGTCTACGACGACGGCATCGACCGGGGCGGCGATCTTTCGCCCCTCGGCGCCGAGCAGCACCGGGAGATCGCCGCGCGCATGTACCGCAATTTCCCCGAAGTATTCCGCTCCGGCGCGGTCGTCGATGCGCAGGCGACCCTCGTGGTGCGGTGCGTGCTGAGCATGGCGGCTTTCTGCGAGCGGCTCAAGGAGCTTAATCCCCGTCTGGAGGTGTCGCGCACGGCGGGCCGCAGGACGACGCGCTACCTCAATTTCTACAGCAAGCCGACCAATCCGACGCTCAGCCGGGAGTACCTCGACTTCATCGACAAGGGCGGTTGGCAGGAGGAGTACGAGCGGATCGGGGATCGGTTCGTGCGTCCCGGCCGGCTGATGTCGGAGCTGTTCGCCGACGGGGAGTTCGTGCGGACGATCGACGCGCAGAAGCTGATGAAGGGCCTTTTCTATTTCGCCGCCGACATGCAGAACGTCGGTCTGGGGATTTCGTTTTACGACCTCTTTACCACCGACGAGCTTTACGGGCTGAACGTGTACGACAACTATAAGTATTACGTGATCCGCGGCCCTTCGCCGCTCAACAGGCGTTTTCCGCAGTATTATGCCAAGGCGCTGCTGGAGGATTTCCTCACGCGCGCCGACCGGGCCGTGGAGGGCGGCGCGGTTTCGGCCGACCTGCGGTTCGGCCACGACGGCAACCTGATGACGTTCGTGTCGCTGCTGCAGTTCGAGGGGTGCGACGTCGTGGAGAGCGATCCCGAAAAGATCGCCCAAGCGTGGCCCTTGTACAGGATTACGCCGATGGCGGCCAATATCCAGCTGGTTTTCTACCGTAAGAAAGCTGCGGACGACGTGCTGGTGAAATTCCTCTACAACGAACGCGAGGTGCGGATTCCCGTCGCAAGCGATCTGGCGCCTTACTACCGCTGGAACGACGTGCGCGACTTCTACCGGAACGTGATGGAGAACCTGCCCGATCCGGCCGCGAAATAGCCTGCGCCGTTTCGGGGCGGGACGCTCCGGGACGATATGAAAAAAGCTCTTCCATTACTGGAAGAGCTTTTTGTTTGCGGTCGGGGCCGCTTATTTCGCAAAGCCTTTGCCGATGCCGAGGAAGTCCTCCGCCTTGAGGGCTGCGCCGCCGATCAGACCGCCGTCCACGTCCTCCTTTGCGAAGATTTCCGCCGCGTTCGAGGGCTTGCACGAACCGCCGTACAGGATCGCCGTCTCTTCGGCTGCTGCGCCGAACTTCTCGGCCAGCACCTTGCGGATGTAGGCGTGGATCTCCTGCGCCTGCTCGGCCGTTGCGGTCTTGCCCGTGCCGATGGCCCAAACGGGTTCGTATGCGATCACGAGCTCCTTGTACTGCTCGGCGGTGAGGTTGTAGACGACCTCTTCGATCTGCGCCTTCACCACGTCGAAGTGCTTGCCGGCTTCACGCTCTTCGAGGTTCTCGCCCACGCAGTAGATCGGCGTCAGGCCGTTTGCGTAAGCCTGCGCCATCTTCTTGTTGAGCGTCTCGGAAGTCTCGCCGTAGTACTGGCGGCGCTCCGAGTGGCCGAGGATCACGTACTTGCAGCCCAGCGCCGCGATCATCGAAGCGGCGATCTCGCCCGTGTAGGCGCCTTTGGCTTCGGCTGCGCAGTTCTGCGCGCCGAGTGCGACGTCCGAACCCTTGAGCGCTTCGGCAACCGTCGAGAGGTGCGTAAACGGAGGGCATACGATGAAATTAACGCACGAGCATACTTCGCCGCGGCCTGCGACGATGTTCTTGGCCAGTTCTACACCTTCGGCGGGAAGCGTGTTCATCTTCCAGTTGCCGGCAACAATTTTCTTTCTCATATTCGGTTTGTTTTTATAGGTAAAATAAATTTTCCAAGCGGGAATTATTCCTCGCACCATTTTTTGACCTCTTCGATCGAGGGTGCCTTCAGGCCGAGTTTGTTTTTCTTGTTGAAACCGCACAAGTCGTTGAAGAACTTGCCCGGAGCGAGCTTTTTCAGCGCTTCGACCGTGATGTAGCCCATTTTCTGGATCACGGGCACCCACTCTTCGGGAACGCCGATCTCGGTGTATTTCTCCACCGGATCGCTCACAACTTTCTTTTCGGGGCGCATCTGCGGGAAGAACAGCACGTCCTGAATCGAAGCCTGATCGGTCATGAACATCGTCAGACGGTCGATGCCGATGCCCATGCCCGAACACGACGGCATGCCGTATTCCAGTGCGCGCACGAAGTCCATGTCGATGAACATCGCTTCGTCGTCGCCCTTTTCGCTCAGCTGGAGTTGCTCTTGGAAGCGCTCCAGCTGGTCGATCGGGTCGTTCAGCTCGGAGTAGGCGTTGCAAAGCTCCTTGCCGTTGACGAACAGCTCGAAACGCTCCGTCAGTTCGGGGTTCGAGCGGTGACGCTTGCACAGGGGCGACATTTCGATCGGGTAGTCCGTGACGAACGTCGGCTGGACAAGCTCCTCCTCGCAGTACTGGCCGAAGATGGCGTCGATCAGCTTGCCCTTGCCCATCGTCGCGTCGGTCTCGACGTTCAGACGCTTGCAGGCTTCGCGCAGCTGCTCCTCGCTCTGGCCGGTGATGTCGTAGCCGGTCTTTTCGCGGATGGCGTCGGTCATCGACAAGCGGCGGAACGGCGCTTTGAACGAAATCTGCTTGCCGTCGAGCGTCAGCTCCGTCGTGCCGTTTACGGCCACGGCGACTTTTTCGAGCATCTGCTCGGTGAATTCCATCATCCAGAGGTAGTCCTTGTAGGCCACGTAAATCTCCATGACGGTGAATTCGGGGTTGTGCGTGCGGTCCATGCCTTCGTTGCGGAAGTTCTTGCCGAACTCGTAGACGCCGTCGAATCCGCCGACGATCAGTTTCTTGAGGTACAGCTCGCTGGCGATGCGCAGGTACTGGTCGATGTCGAGCGCATTGTGGTGCGTGATGAACGGGCGTGCCGAGGCGCCGCCCGGAATCGGCTGCAGGATCGGGGTCTCCACCTCGACGTAGCCGCGCTCGTTGAAGAACTGGCGCATCGTGGCGACGATCTTGGCGCGCCGGACGAATACGTCGCGCACCTGCGGGTTCACCACCAGGTCGACGTAGCGCTGGCGGTAGCGGACTTCGGGGTCGGTGAAGGCGTCGAACGTCTGGCCGTCCTTGGCCTTGACGACGGGCAGCGGGCGGATCGACTTCGAGAGCACCGTGAACTTGCGGCAGTGCACCGACAGCTCGCCCGTATTGGTATGGAACGCGAAGCCTTCGACGCCGATGAAGTCGCCGATGTCGAGCAGTTTCTTGAACACCGTGTTATACAGCGTGGGATCGCCTTCGGGGCAGATGTCGTCGCGGCGGATGTAGACCTGAATGCGGCCCGTATGGTCCTGCAATTCGAAGAACGAAGCGCTGCCCATGATGCGGCGCGTCATGATGCGGCCTGCGATGCGGACGTCCCCGTAGTTGCCCTTGGTCTCGTCGAAGTTTTCGGCGATCTCCCGCGCCGTGGCCGTCACTTCGTAACGGGCGGCGGGGTAGGGGTCGATGCCCAGCTCGCGCAGGGCTGCGAGCGACTGTCTCCGGAGCTGTTCCTGTTCACTGAGTTCGATGCTCATATCGTATGTTTTTGAATGTTTTGACTGTTAACCGTGCAAAGTTAATAAATTCTGCCGAAATACGAACCGGGCGCGGTATGGAATAAAAAGGAGCCGCATTTTTTGCGGCTCTCCGTATTGTCCGGGATGTGTCGTCCGGGCGAGTTGTCCGGGGGCATTGGGAAGCGTCGTCCGGGACCTGTCTTCCGGAGGGTTGTCGTCCGGGATGCGTCAGCCGGCGGCGGAATCCCGGCGGATCAGGCGGCGGTAGGCCCGCAGTGCGGCGTATCCGAGCGCGGCGCCGACCAGCGTGCCCCATACGAGGTCCATCGGGAAGTGTTTGCCGAGGTAGATGCGCGAGTAGCAGATCACCACCGAGCAGACGACCATCAGCCCCGTGAACCAGCGGCGGCGGATCGCGCCGCAGGCGAGTACGGCCAGCGCGACGATGGTCGCGGCGTGCGCCGAGACGGTGCCGTACATGCCGCTGACGGCTTCGGGCGGGACGTGGACCGCCCAGTGGCGGGGGACTGCCTCGCGGCGCATGACGCGCAGCGAATCGGGCGTGATGTCCAGCCCTTCGAGCGAGGGGGTGAACATCGGGCGCGGGCGCGGTTCGAAATCAAGGAGCAGGCCGCCCAGCACTCCGTTGCTCTTGAAGATGCCCGACACCATGTCCGCGAGTCCGATCGCCGCCAGCATCAGCGCCGTGAAGATCAGCATGCCGCGCCAGCCGCTGTGCCGCCATATCAGCCAGAGGATCAGGGCGTAGAGCGGGAGCCACATGGCGGTGCCCGAAACGGTGAGCATCACGCGGTCCATAGCGGTGCCGCCGTCGAAATTGAGGGCAGAGAAAAGGTCGTGGTCGAAGGTATACATGGGTCAATGGATTTGTCGTAAATGGTCGCAAGCCGTTTTGGGCGCATTGCCGGAAGCCTCTCCGGGGAGCGGGGCCGGACTTGCAGACACGGCCGGCGGCCGTGGGAGGAACATACCGGGATGCAAGGCGGCCGTCATACGCAGTTTAAAACTGAAAGTAGATGAACGGTTGTATGTCGCTCGACTTGACCTGCATCACGCACCAGATCATCGCCGCCGCCATGACGATCTGCAGGACCAGCGGTGCGTGCGACACCAGCCGCTGCGCGAAGCGGTCCGCGCGTCCGGGCATCAGGTGGAGCAGGAAGCCTGCGGCGATCAGGGCGAAGGCGCCCGCATAGCCGGAGACGACCTGCGGGATCATCGCGGCGTTGAAGTTGTAGAAAATCTGGTGAAGCATCAGCTCGACGGTCTGCATCGACTCGGCGCGGAACATCAGCCACCCCAGACAGACGAGGTTGAACGTGAAGAAGATGCCGGCCGCGCGGCTCCACCAGTGCATCCGGTCGCCCGTGGCCTTGGCGCCCGGCACGACCGCCATCCAGAGCTTGTGCAGCGCCAGCGCCGCGCCGTGCAGCGCGCCCCAGAGGATGAAGCGGACGGCGGCGCCGTGCCACAGTCCGCCCAGCAGCATCGTGATGAGCAGGTTGCCGTAGGTGCGCAGTTTGCCTTTGCGGTTGCCGCCCAGCGAAATGTAGAGGTAGTCGCGCAGCCATGTGGAGAGCGAGATATGCCACCGCCGCCAGAATTCGGTGATGGTGGCCGACTTGTAGGGGGCGTCGAAGTTCTTGGGGAACCGGAATCCCAGCAGCAGGGCGATGCCGATGGCCATGTCCGAATAGCCTGAGAAGTCGCAGTAGATTTGCAGGGCGTAGCCGTAGATGCCCGCCAGACATTCGAAGCCCGAATAGAGCAGCGGCTCGTCGAAGATGCGGTCGACGAAGTTGAGCGAGATGTAGTCCGAAATGATCGCCTTCTTGAACAGACCCGTCAGGATCAGGAAGACGCCCGTGCCGAACATTTCGCGCGTCACGACGATGGGGTTCTGCCGGATTTGCGGGATGAAGTCCCTTGCGCGGACGATCGGCCCGGCCACCAGCTGCGGGAAGAACGAGAGGTAGAACAGGTAGTCGCACCAGTTGTCGAGCGGCTTGAGCTGACCGCGGTAAATGTCTATGGTATAGCTCATCGACTGGAAGACGAAGAACGAGATGCCGACGGGCAGGAAGATGTTCTGGAACTGCATGAATCCCTGCCCGAACATCTGGTTGGCGATGTCGATCAGGAAATTGGTGTACTTGAAGTAGGCCAGCATGCCGAGGTTCACCGCCACGCTCAGCACCACGAGCCACCGCTTTGCCCGCGTCGAGCGGGCGGCATGGATGCCTTTGGCGATCCAGTAGTCGCTCGTCGCGGCGAAGATCAGCAGCAGGAAGTAGATGCCGCTCGACTTGTAGTAGAAGTAGAGCGAAAAGAGGATGACGTAGACGATCCGGGCCATCGGGGCACGGCGGAACATGCTGTAGACGAGCATGAATCCGGCGAACAGAAACAGGAACAGCCCGCTGCTGAAGATCAGCGGCGACGAGGCGTCGTAGGTGAGCAGCGCCTGCAGCTTTTCCGGGATGCCGTCCAATGCGGGGAGTGTCATTTCAGCGGTGCGTTGAGGGTTTCCGGCGGAATGCCGGGGATCAGGTCGCGTTCGATCCGCCGGCGCCGCAGGCTGTCGAGCACGGCCTGATCGGCCTGCCGGCGGATGCGTGCGGCTTCCGCTTCCGTATAGGCCCGGTTCGCCCCGGCGTTGAGGGCGTCGAAGAGCGACCACGCCACGCGCCGGCCGCCGGCATAATTGATGTGCGTGAAGTCCTTGCCGGCCCAGCCGTTGGCGACGAACTGCTCCATGCCGCCCAGCGAACGCATGGCGTCGCAGGTGGGCCAGAAGGCCGCTCCGGTGTTTTCGGCGGCGCCCCGCTGGTAGCCGAGCATGTGGGGAATGGCGTCCATCGGTTCGAAACCGGCGTCGGTCTTCACCGAACGGTCGCTGACGCCCAGCACCAGCACGGCGGCGGTCGGGAAGCACTGGCGGACGTAAGCCACCATCTTCTCGATCTGGCCGGCGTAGTTGGTGTAGTTGCTCACGCCCGTCTGCATGATGTTGAGTCCGTATTGCAGGATCACGAGGTCGTACCCCAGCAGGTCGTTCATCTGCGCATTGACCGACGGGTTGGTCCAGAACATCGCCTGCCCGTTGTTGCTGCGCACCGAGTAGTTGTCCACCACCACGCCGTCGGCTTCGAACACCGCGCCGTAGCCGATGAATCCCTCGTTGCCGGAGAGCACCTTGAACGAGAGCGAGCGGACGTGGGGAGCCGTGACGGCGATCTGGCGTATGTTCGGGGCGCCTTCGACCGTGAATTCACGGCGCAGCGAGTCGTTGAGCGTCAGCTCCACGCGGCTTTCGCCGGGGCTGATGAAGAAGACCCGCGCCGCGGTGCAGCTGTCGAGCCGCTTGCGGTAGTCGCTGTTTTCCCAGCGGGTCGAAGCTCCGGCCGCAGGCTGGCAGACCCAGCCCGAAACGTAGAAGTTCTCGCGCAGGTTCTGCGGCGCGGCCTTGCGCTGCATGATGTTGTAGGAGGTCCAGCCTTTCGACTGGGTTTTGATCGTGCGGCGGAACGCCGTCAGGGGCGAGGCCATCGGCGCGAAGCCCGCGCCTCCGCCGCCGTAAGCCTGCTGGAGCCTTTCACGCAGGTCGGCCGTGAGGATGTCGCCTTCGATGAACGAGTCGCCCAGCACGGCGATGCGCACCGGACGCCGGGCGCAGAGCAGCGTGTCGTAGAAAGCCCGCAGACGGCTCGAATCGGGCGTGCCGAAATCCTCGATCTCCACCAGCGTCGGGTTCAGCCGGGCGCTGTCGGGAACGACCGGCATGCGCCGGACGCTGTCCGGGGCGAGCGTCCATTCGAAGGTGATCTGTACGGGGCGCGGTGCGGAATCGGCTTCGATCCGCTCCGCTTCGATCCGTTCGGCGACCTGCTCCATATCGACGTGGAAATCCTCCTCGTCGAAGAGCGCAGGCTCCTCGGCCGCGGCGACCGCGTCATCGAACGCCACGAGGTCCGAGAGGATATTGGCCCGGCGGAGTTTTACGCCGCCCAGACTCTGAGGGGGGATGAAACTGACGGCCGTCAGCACTGCGATCAGCGCCAGCGCCGCGATCCATCCCCGGTGGATGCAGTCTTTTTCGGGGGTGTTCATCCGGGAATCAGTCGCGCCGTCCGAGGATTACGAAGACCCAGTAGAGAACCGACGCGACGGCGCTCAGTGCGGCTACGAGATAGGTGCGTGCGGCCCAGCCCAGCGCCTCTTTCGCCTGAGCGAGCTGCGCTCCCTGCATCGTGCGGCTGACCTGCAGCCACTCCAGCGCGCGGGCCGAGGCGTTGTACTCCACGGGAAGCGTGACCAGCGAGAAGATCGCCGACATGGCGATCATGCCTACGCCGATCCAGCACAGCAGGGCGTTCTGTGTGGTGGTCATGAGCACCAGTCCGAGGATGATGACCCATGTGGCGGCCGTCGAGGAGAACTGCACGACGGGCACCAGCTGCGAGCGGAGCGTCAGCGGCGCGTAGCCTTGTGCGTGCTGCACGGCGTGCCCGCACTCGTGGGCGGCGACGGCGGCCGCGGCGACGCTGGTCGAAGAGTAGACGCTGTCGCTCAGGTTGACGGTCATCGTCTGCGGGTTGAAGTGGTCGGTCAGGTTTCCGCCCACGTGCGTCACCTTGACGTTATGGATGTTGTTGTCGCGGAGCATCTTCTCGGCCACCTCGGCGCCCGTGAGGCCGCCGGGGAACTGTACCTTCGAATATTTGCGGAAGACCGATTGCAGGCGTGCCTGCACGGCATAGCCGGCGATACCGATGACGATGATCAGGACGAACATTCCCATCGTCGCCGCCGAATAGTGTGCCGCACCGGAGGCCGGTTCGGCGTAGTATCCTGCCTGGAGCAGGGTGAAAAGCATGTGTGTCATAGTCGTTTAGTTTTTTCTGTGTGTGTAATATGCGCCCGCCTGCTGCGAGGGCATCAGTACCATTTCATTAACGGTCATATGGGCCGGTAATTGTGCCGCCCATGCGATCGCCTCGGCGATGTCTTCGCCGGTGAGCGGCTCGACGCCGTCGTAAACCCGGTCGGCGCGCTCCTTGTCGCCGTGGAAGCGCACCTCGGAAAATTCGGTCTCGACCATGCCGGGGCGGATCTCCGTCACCTTGATTCCGCTTGACAGCAGGTCGGCGCGCATGGACTGCGAAATGGCGTGCACGGCGTGTTTTGAGGCGCAGTAGACCGCGCCGTTTTCGTAGGCTTCGGTGCCGGCGATCGAGCCGATGTTGAACACGTGGCCGCCGCCCGCGGCGACCATTTTGGGCGTGACGACCCGCGTGACGTAGAGCAGTCCCTTGACGTTGGTGTCGATCATGGCGTCCCAGTCGGCCGTGTCGCCTTGGTCGATGTGTTCCAGCCCGGCCGCCAGTCCGGCGTTGTTGATGAGCAGGTCCACCCGTTCGAGGGGGCTCAGGAATTTGCGGACCTCCGCTTCGCTGCGCACGTCGAAGACGAGCGCGGTGCAACGACCGCCCGCCGCTTCGATTTCGCGGCGGAGCGTTTCGAGCCGTTCGGCGCGGCGTCCCGTCGCCGTTATGTCGTATCCTTCGGCCGCGAGCCGGAGCGCCGTGGCGCGTCCGATGCCCGATGTGGCTCCCGTGATCAGTGCCTGTTTTTTCATAAAGTGGGTTTATGATGGGCAAAAATACGAAATTATTGTGTTACTTTGCATAAATTTTCCAGCAAATTAAGCAGCCGTGAATCTCGCCTTTTTCATCGCCCGCCGGACGGCGCAGCGCACCCCGGAGAACAAACCCGGTGTGATGGAGCGTATCGCCGTGATTTCCGTGGCGTTGAGCGTCGCGGTGATGCTGCTGGCGATGGCCGTGATCATGGGCTTCAAGCAGGAGGTGTCCCGCAAGGTGGCCGCCTTTTCGGGACATGCCGTGGTGAACGGCGTGCGGGGCGTGGGGACGCTCGATTCGGACCCCGTGCGCCGCAGTGCCCGCGCCGAGGAGCTGATCCGCACCACCGAAGGATTCGTGTCGCTGGCCCCCTATGCCGTCAAGGGCGGTATCGTCCGTACGGCGGATGCCGTGCAGGGGGTGATGCTCAAGGGCGTGGACGGGGATTACGACTGGTCGTCGTTCGGCCAGTGGCTGGTGGAGGGCGAGCTGCCCCGTGTGGGCGATTCGGTGCGTACGAAAGATATACTGCTGTCGCGCGGCATGGCCGAGAAACTGATGCTCGGCGTGGGCGACAAGGTCGAAATGCTCTTCGTCGAGACCGGAGACAGGCCCCGGCGCGACCGTTTCAAGGTGGCGGGAATCTACTCGTCGGGAATGGACGAAATGGACGACGCGGTGATCATGACCGACCTGCGCAACGTGCAGCGGCTGGCGGACTGGTCGGACGGCGAGATATCGGGCTACGAGATTTTCACCTCGGACTTGGCCGGAGCCGACGATTTCGCCCGCAGGCTCGGACGGACCCTGCTCTACGACGATGCCGACGATACGGCGAACCTCGCCGTGAGTAGCGTGACGGAGCTTTATCCCAATATTTTCGACTGGCTGAAGGCCCATGACGTGAATGCCGCGGTGATTATCGGCATCATGCTCGTGGTGGCGTTTTTCAACATGACTTCGGCGCTGCTGATCCTCGTGCTGGAACGTACGCGGATGATCGGCCTGCTGAAGGCGTTCGGCATGCGCAACGCTACGCTGCGGGAGGTGTTTCTTTGGCGGGCGGCGTTCGTCACGCTGCGCGGACTGGCATGGGGCAACGCCGCGGGGCTGGCCGTGTGTCTCGTGCAGAAATATTTCCATGTCGTGAAACTCAGCTCCGAGGGCTACCTGCTCTCCGAAGTGCCCGTCGCGCTGGGGTGGGGCTGGTGGCTGGCGCTCAACGCCGGCGTCGTGGCGGCGATCGTCGCGCTGCTCGTGGTGCCGGCCTGCATAGTATCTACCGTAAAACCCGACGAATCGATCCGATACGAATGAAACCGTACAATACCGAACAGACCAAGAAAGAGGAGGTCCGCGAGATGTTCGACAACATCGCGCCGAAGTACGACCTGCTGAACCATACGCTCTCGATGAGCATCGACCGCATCTGGCGCCGCCGTGTGGTGCGCATCGTGCGCCGCTGCCGTCCGCACCGGATACTTGACGTAGCGACCGGCACGGGCGATCTGGCGATCGAGATGGCGCGCCGCATCCGCGGCGTGCAGGTGCTGGGCGTGGATCTTTCGGAGGGGATGCTCGACGTGGCGCGCCGCAAGGTGACGGCGCGGGGGCTCGACGGGCGCGTCGTGCTCGACGCGGGGGACGCCGAACACCTGCATGTGGCCGACGCATCGGTGGATGTGGCGACGGTGGCTTTCGGCGTGCGCAACTTCGGGGATCTGGATGCGGGGCTGCGCGAAATGGCCCGCACGATAAAGCCGGGCGGCAAGGTCGTTGTACTGGAGTTCTCGCGGCCCCGCAACCGGCTGTTCAGGGCGTTGTACGAATTCTATACCTATAAGATACTGCCCCGCATCGGCGGCATGGTGTCGAAGGACAAGCGGGCTTACGAATACCTCCCGGCGTCGGTCGGGGAGTTTCCGGCGCCGAAGGAGTTCATGGCGATGATGGAGCGCGCGGGGTTCAGGGAGTGCCGCGCCCGGAGCCAGAGTTTCGGGATCGCGCAGATTTACACCGGACAAAAGTGACGATGAACGCAAAACGCATACGACCGGGCAGTGCGCCCTCGGATAACCGCTTCTGCCGCCGGATTCGCTCTTCGGAAGAGGACGCTTCGGCGGGTCAGGCCCGTTCCTGTTCCGCTGCGGCGGGCGGGGGCGCGTCGGGGAGTCCGCTTTGTCGCCGGTCCGGGGCTGCGGGTGGCGTTTCGGGCTGCGGCCGGACTTTGGGGCGCATGCTGTTCTGCATACTGCTGCTGGGGGTCGTATTGCCGTTGGGCTCCTGCCGCCGGATGGCCGAGAAGGCGCAGCGAAACATCCGGCTCGAAGCGGTCGAGAAGGCCCGGCGGCAGGGGTTGTCGGGGGCCGAGATCGTATTGCGCATAAAGAACGGCACGGGGCACAAGTTGAAACTGGAGAAGGCGTCGCTCACCGTTTACTATGCGGGAGGAGTCGTGACGAAGGTCGCTCTGCGCGAGCCGGCCGAGGCGCCCCGTCGTGCGACGGCGAGCGTCACGACGCTGTGGCGGATCCGGACTTCCGACCCGATGGCGCTCCATGTGATGACCAAGAAGATCCGGGAGGACGATATTTCGAAGATCGGCGTCTCGTTCGCCGTCGAGGGGCGCGGCGGTCCCGCGCGCGTAAAAATTTCGCGGGAGATGATGCCGTTGTCGGAATTTTTGAATATCTTTGGGCTGTCGTTGAACGACGTGAAAAACTATCTGGAAGAGTAATGCGCAGATCGCTGACCATCCTGCTGATTCTTTTTGCCGCCGCGGCTTACACGCCCCTGCGCGCGCAGTCGTTGGATGCGTTCAAGGAACGGCTGGCCGCTCCCGTGGCGTCGGACGCCGCATTCGGCACGGCAAAGGTCGCCGTCACGGAGTGCGGGGATGCGGCGCGGGCCGTGAATGAAGCTTCGCGGGCGGGCGCCCGCCTGCGTTTCCCCGGTTACCGGGTCTGCATCTTCTTCGACAACGGTCAGGACGCCCGTGCCGGGGCCATCGCCGCCAAGCAGCTTTTCGAAGAGAACTATCCGGGAATCAAGGTTTACATGGTCTATGAGAATCCCTACTTCAAGGTCGCGGTCGGGGACTGCCTCACCACGGAAGAGGCCATCATTCTCAAGGGCAGGGTGTCGTCTGCTTTCCCCAAGGCTTTCGTCAAGAACGAAACCCTCTCCATTGCCGACCTTTTGAACTGAAAAACTTCCCTTTTCGAAAATTTTTTAGTTTTTTATTTGCATTTATCCTGCTAATATCTAACTTTGCGGCGTTACAGAAAAACTAATAATTAAACATTTGACGTTATGAAAAAGATTTTCTCTTTTGTCGTCGTTATGGCTGCCGTCGCAATGGTAAGCTGCTGCGGTAATTCGAACAAAAAGGCTGCCGAAGGCGAAGCTGCCGCCGCTGCCGCTACGACCGAAGCCGCTGCCTGCACGGAGTGCACCGAGAAGTGCGACTCGACGGAGGCTTGCTGCGCCGAGAAGTGCGATTCGACCAAAGACTGCGCCGAGAAAGCCGAGGGCGAGTGCTGCAACAAATAGTTCTTGTCAGGCATGAGAGTGAAGGAGATTCGAAAGAATCCCCTTTTTTTGTGTCCGTATTTCCGGTCGCGGGGGCGGTGCGGCGCGTCTGTCCGGGCACTGCTGTTTTCTGAAAGCCATGGTCCGAGGGCCGAAAGCCATGGGCATGAGCTGAGTGTCGTGAGTCGTGAGCCGTGAGCTGGGATGCCGGAGCCGTTGAACCGGTGGGCGGCGTCTGCGGGGCTTTGCCGCGGCGGGGCCGTGCGGAGTTCTCCGGCGCGGAATGTGCGGTGTATAGCTGAAAAAATATATCTTTGCGAAAACTCTTGATACCATGAAAGTACTGCTGATAAACGGAAGCCCCCATCGCGAGGGAAACACTTTTATAGCCCTTTCCGAGGTCGCGCGGACCTTGGAGTCGGAGGGCGTGCAGGCCGAGATCGTCCATATCGGGACCAAGGCCGTGCAGGGATGTATCGCCTGCGGAAAATGCGCCGAGCTGGGGCATTGCGTCTTTTCGGACGCGCTCTATACGACGGTGCGGGAGAAACTCGCCGATGCCGACGGAATCGTCGTCGGTTCGCCGGTCTACTATGCCGGTCCCAACGGGTCGCTCTGCGCCCTGCTCGACCGTGTGTTCTATTCCTGCGGGAAATATCTCGCCTACAAGCCCGGCGCAGCGGTCGCCGTATGCCGCCGGGGCGGGGCGAGCGCGACGTTCGACCGGCTGAACAAATACTTTACGATTATGAACATGCCGGTCGTTCCGTCGCAGTATTGGAACAGCGTCCACGGACGTCTGCCGGGCGAAGCCCGCGAGGACGCCGAGGGGCTGCAGACGATGCGCGTATTGGCCCGCAACATGGCCCGCCTGCTGAAGGCGGGCGTCGGTCCGGCGCTGGCGCCCGAAGCCGAGGAGCGGCAGTGGACGCATTTTATCCGGTAGCGGAGCGCGGCCGGACGCGGTGCGCCGGATTGAGTGCGTCGCGGATATGTACGAAGGGAGCTTGGCTCCCTTTTTTTGTCGCACGGACTTCGTCCGGGGTGCTTCCGCGCTATTGTCCACGCATACAGCGGGGTGCGGAAAAGCCCGAAAAAATATCGGCCGGAGGGGGGCGGTTTTATGGAAAAAAACGATAACTTGCCGCCATGAAAGAGACCGTGCTCGAAAAACTCAAGGTGCTGGCCGAATCGGCCAAATACGACGTCTCGTGCGCGTCGAGCGGCGTTACGCGCCGGCATCGCGCGGGCGGTGTCGGCAGCACGGCGGGGTGGGGCATATGTCACTCTTTCACGGCCGACGGCCGCTGCGTCTCGCTGCTGAAAATCATGCTCACCAACGTCTGCATTTACGACTGCGCCTACTGCATCAACCGGCGCAGCAACGACATTCGGCGGGCGGCTTTCACGCCGGACGAGCTGACCGAGCTGACCATCGAGTTCTACCGGCGCAACTACATCGAAGGACTGTTTCTCTCGTCGGGCGTCGTCCGCAACCCCGACTATACCATGGAAAGGATGGTCCGCGTGGCGCGCGACCTGCGGACGGTGCACCGTTTCAACGGCTACATCCACCTGAAAAGTATTCCCGGCGCCAGTCCCGAACTGGTGGCCGAGGCGGGGCGTTACGCCGACCGCATGAGCGTCAATATCGAAATCCCGACCGAACGCAACCTGTTGCTGCTGGCTCCCGACAAGAACTATGAAAGCATCTACCGCCCGATGAGTTACATCCAGCAGGGGGTGCTGCAGAGCGCCGAGGAGCGCGGCCGTTTCCGCCATGCGCCCCGTTTCGCCCCTGCGGGGCAGAGCACGCAGATGATCGTCGGGGCCACCGACGAGAGCGACTGCGACATTCTGCTGCTTTCGTCGTCGCTCTACGACCGTCCCACGATGAAGCGCGTCTACTATTCGGGGTTTATTCCGGTGAATCCCTACGACAAGCGGCTGCCTGCGCTGGACAAAGCTCCGCTCGTGCGCGAAAACCGGCTTTATCAGGCCGATTGGCTGATGCGGTTCTACGGATTCCGGGCCGAGGAGATCGCCGACGAGCAGACGCCCCGGCTTGATCTGGAGATCGACCCCAAACTGGCGTGGGCGCTGCGGCATCCCGAATTTTTCCCGGTCGATGTGAACCGCGCGGACTACGAGGCGCTGCTGCGCGTGCCGGGCGTCGGGGTCAAGTCGGCGCGGCTGATCGTCAGCTCGCGGCGTTACCGCACGCTGACCATGCAGTCGCTGCGGCAGATCGGCGTGGTGATGAAGAAGGCGCAGTATTTCGTCCGCTGCCGCGAGCTGACCACGGGGCAGGGGGTGAACGAACTGCGGCCGGAGCAGGTGCGCCGTCTGCTGACTGCGCCTAAGCGGCAGAAACCGGATAAAAACGAGGGGCAGCTGACCCTTTTCTGAATGCGATGTTGGTTTTTCGTTATGATAAATCTTTCGACGGGCTGCTCTCGGCGCTGTTCGACGCCTATGCGATGCGGGCGTTCCCGGAGCAGCTGATCGGTCCCGGAGAGCCGGAACCGCTTTTTACGGAGCGCGTGCACGAGGTCGCGACCGATCCGGCGCACGCCGCCCGTGTCTGGCGCGGACTGGAACGCAGGCTTGTCGTCCGGGCGCGTTCGATGCTCGTCTACGCATGGCACGGGGAGCAGGAGCGGAGCGATCTGCTGATGCTGCGCTGCATGCGCCGGGTTTTCGACGAGGGCGGAGGCGTGCTGGCCGATCAGGCCGATCCCGACATGAAGGCGCTGCACCGGCTGGCGCTCAAAGTTTCGCACGAGTGCGAGCGGCTCAGGCAGTTCGTCCGGCTTCAGAAGGCCGCCGACGGCACCTATTTTGCAGCCGCCACTCCCGAACACGACGCCCTGCCGCTGTCGCTGGATTACTTTACGGACCGTTTCGCCGACCAGCGGTGGCTTATCTACGACCGGCGGCGCGATTACGGATATTATTACGACGGGCGGACGGCGCGCCGGGTGACGCTCGAAGACGACCGCGGCATGATCGCCGACAAGCTCGCCGACCGTTGGCTGGCCGAGGACGAACGGCAGTTTCAGCTGCTCTGGAAGAATTATTTCCGGGCGCTGGCGATTCCCCAGCGGATCAACGAGCGTCAGCAGCGGCGCATGATGCCCCGCCGTTACTGGAAGCATCTGACCGAAATGGAGTGAACGGGAGGTGTTGGCGCCGGAAATGAAAAAGTCCGCAGAAATAATCTGCGGACTTCGGTTTTGCGGGGCTTGCGTGTTTCACGCCTCTGGCGGAGAGGAGGGGATTCGAACCCCTGAAACCCTTTAGGGGTTTACTCGCTTTCCAGGCGGGCCAGTTCAACCACTCCTGCACCTCTCCTTGCGGTTCGCAAAGGTAATAATTATTTTCAGAATTTACCAATGATCGGCGATTTTCCGCTGCCGAAAAGATAAATTCGGCCCCTCCGGCGGCCCGGCCGTTTTGCCGGGCGCCGATCCGCAGCCGTTTTCGGAGGGGAATCCTCCCCGTCGCCGGCTTAGAACGGATAGCCGATGGCCAGATGGAAACCGAGTCCGTCCTTGAAGCTGGGGATGTTGTAATAGCCCGTTTTGTCCGGATTCGGGTAGGGCGTGTGCAGGCCGATTCCGAGGTCGGCGCGGATGACCAGATAGCTGATGTCGTAACGCAGTCCGAAGCCCGTTCCCAGAGCGATTTCGTTGAGCAGCCCTTTCCATTTGAGTTCGGCGCCGGGACGCTTGGGGTCCTTTTTCAACAGCCAGATGTTGCCCGCGTCGAGGAAAACAGCCCCGTTCAGCCGTCCCATGATGCCGAAGCGGTATTCGACGTTGGCCTCCAGCTTGAAGTCGCCGGTCTGGTCCAGATAGCCGTTGCGGTCGTCTGCAGGCGGGCGGTAGCTGCCCGGACCCAACGACCGGATCGTGAAGGCCCGGATGCTGTTGGCTCCGCCGATGTAGAACTGTTCGCTGTAGGGCATCACTTCGGAGTTGCCGTAGGCGTATCCCACTCCGACGAGAAAACGGGTGGCCAGCCAGTTGTTGCGGCGTCCGATGCGGTGGTAGAACTTCACTTCGCTCACCTCCTTGACGAACTGCGAAAAGCGGTTGCCGAACAAATGCTGCGGCTGTTTGCTGCCGAACAGGCTCAGGACGCCCGAAAGGATGTTGCCGGCCGAGGTGACGCTGTTCTGCCAGTAGAAACGGCGGTTGCCCGTGCGGCCGTAGGTTTTGTCGAAGGTGTAGGTGTAGTTGATCGACGGAACGAACTGGTTGCGGAAACTCATGGCGATCGCCGGATTCTCGTCCATCGTCTTGTCGAAAGCTTCGGTCGTGTGCAGCAGTTTGTTGTAGGTCAGCTTGAATACGGTCAGCGAATGGCGGCTGTAGGGCGAAGTCTGGAAATTGTAGCCCGCCGAGCCGCTGAAGGCGATCAGCCGGAAGAAGCTGGGGCGGTTCATCAGGTCCACGCCCAGCTGGAACGTCGTGCTGCCGGGGTATCTCAGTCTGCGCGTTACGAACGACGGCAGCAGCAGCCGCGGAATGTTGAGGTTGGCGTTCAGCCCCAGTTCGTAGGAGTTGAGCCGTGACGAACGGCCGCCGGAGTTCTTGTTGCCCGTCTGCCATTCGTACGAACCGTTCAGCTTCACGGCGAGCACCTCGCCGCCCCGGAAGAGGTTGTTGTTGCTGACCTTGAAGGTGATGCCCGGACCGATGAAGCTGTTCGACTTGGAGGTTACGTCGGTCTCCAGCGCCGCTTCCAGCGGATAGTCGAACTGGGCGTCGATGACCACGTCCAGCGTGTCGGCGCCGCGCAGCGAGTCGAGCGGCGTGACGCCCAGATTGACCGAGCGGAAAATGCCCAGTTTGTTGAGGGCGGTCTGCGTGCGGTTCTGAGCGTCCACGGTGAAGAGCTGGCCGGGTTCGAGCGAGAGCGTCCGGGAGAGTATCTTCGGGCGTATTTTCATCGGCCTTTGGGCGATGACCCGCACGTCCCGCAGGCGGAACGTATCGGCCGGACCGGGCTTGATGTTGGTGAGGCGGACCGTGATGTCGCCCACGCGGTAGGGTTTGAGGGCCACTTCCGGGACGTTCGGTTTGAGGTTCAGCCGCAGATCGACCCGTCGCCGTTCGACGGTCGTGTCGGCGAGGTATTCCATGTATTCGGGCCGGAAATAATAATAGCCCCTGTTGCGCAGCAGCTGCGATATGCGCTTGCGTTCGAGCGTCAGCGAGTCCATGTTGTACTGCGCCCCGACCCGCAGCAGGGAGGTCGCCCGCATGCTGTCGATCAGGGGCTGCAGGCCGCCCCCGGCCTGCGGGTAGGAGATGTTCGAGTAGTACCACGGCGGCGCGATGCGGAGCGTATAATAGACCTTGGCCTTTCTGCCGTGCTTGCGGTAGAGCAGGGAGTCTTCGGCTTGGGAGCCGAAATAACCGTAGTTTTCGAGCACCTGCTCGGCGACTTTGGTCCGCAGTCCGGGCTGTACCTTGGAGATCAGTACGGGCTGTTTGGCCAGCCGCTTGTAGAGCCAGTATTTGAATCCCTTCTCCTTCGGCGTGTAGAGGTAGTTGTAGACCCAAAGGCCGATCGGCAGCGGCGTGCGGAGATAGGGGCTGTAAAGCGGGTTGTTCGGGGCCACGGAGAGCGGCTCCTTCACGGCCGATTCGGCCGCTGCGGAGAGCACGACGCCCGAATCGGGTTCGATCCGGATCTTCCTAACTCCCGTGTACAGGACTTCGTCCGTTCCCAGACGCCGGGTCGTGGAACAGGCCGCCGCGAGCAGTGCGGCGCAGAGGAGTATGCAGCTATTTCTGACGCGCATCGGATTCGTTTCGTTTTTGTTTTTCCTTTTCCGCTTTGGGACGCATCGGTTTGAACAGGTCGCCCAGCCGAAGCAGTTTCTTCCGGATGACGAAGCCCACGCCCGTCTCGGTGATCTCGCCTTCGAGGATGCTTTCGTAGCCGGTGTGGCGGAAGACCTTCAGGTACATGTTGTCGCGTTTGGTCAGCATGTATTCGAGCGAAATGTCGTCGATCAGGTTCTCCTTCAGGTTCTGCGACGGGTCGGCGTCGGTGCTGAACTTGCCCCCGATGACGGCGCGCACGCGGTTGCTGAAGAGACTTTTGGACAGCCGGTACGAATAATCGGTCCGCTGGCCGTTCGGGTCGTCCTCGCCGTAGGAGTCGATGCCGAAGCTGAGGTCCACGCCCTTCAGGTTGTTCTGCGCCCACTGGTTCAGCTCTTTCTGTATGAACGAGTTGAGCGGGTTCTCGGTGCTGACCTTGGCGGTCGTTCCCGGACCGGTGTAGGTGTTGTAGATGAGCAGGTTCATCGCCTGATTGGCCCGCTGTTCGGCCGTCAGCGAATTGAGCTGGTTCTGCATCGTGAGGTCTTCGGGGGCGGACAGTCCGAAGCTGACTTCGAGGTCGTTCAGCGTATTGCGGATATTGATGGAGATGTTGAAATTCACCGAGCGCGAATCCTGCCCGTCCGCGGAGACGCTGGCCCGGACGGTTTCGACCGCCGTAATGTTGAAGGCCGGGTCGGCGACGTTTCCGACCCAGTCTACATAGCTGTCCGGCGTGATCTTGAATATCTTCTGGGAGATCACGGGCGGATTGTAGCGCACCGTCCCGCCCGAAAGGACGTATTTGCCCGACAGGCTGACGTCTCCCAGCGGATTCATCGTGAAGGTCAGGTTGCCGCCGCCTTGCAGGTCTATCCGGTTGCTGCCGTCGGCGGAGAGGTCCACGGCGGCTTGGACGTCGTCGTTGATGTCGACGTTCAGGAGGATGTCCATACCGCCGATCCGCACCGTCGGGGTGGCCTCGGCGAAGCTTTGGTTGTCCATGTCGCGGAACGAAACGAAGGTCACGATGTTCTGCGGACGCTCCTTCACGTCCATCGGCGAGTCCTGCATGACATAGTTGATGTCGGTGTTTTTGAGCAGTGCGACGCTGCCGCGGACGACGAGTTCGTCCAGAGGGCCTTTGGCCGTCGCGTCCAGATCGAGATAGGCTTTCCCGTAGACGTCCGTTCCCTCCTTCCGGGCCACGTTCACGAACTGGAAATCCGACGCCCGCAGCGCGATGTCGGCCGTTATGCGGCCGAAGTCGGTCAGATCGACGTAGCCTCCGATCGTCAGCGGGCTTTTGTTGGGGGCGGTGACCGCAAAGTCGTCGAACAGGACCCGGCTGTCGTCGATGCGGATCGTGTCGGAAGAGAGACGGAACGAAGTGCCGATCATCGGCACGCGGACCTCCGTCTGTGCGAACTGCAGACCGCCGTTCAACTGCAGCCGTTGCGGCGTTCCGCCCGCGTGGAGCTTCCCGGAGAGGATGCCGGAGAGACGGAGCATGTCGGCGGGCAGAAAGACGTCGGCCCGCTGCAGGGGGAATCCGGGGATCGACGCCGTGAGGTCGAGCGGGCTTTCCCGCTCTTTGCGGTAGTCGCCCCGCGCGGTCAGGACGTCGGCGCCGTCCAGCGTGAGCCGCACGTCGGCCTGCTGTTCCCGCCCTTGTGCATAGCGTACGCCCAGCCCGACGTCACCGAAGCGCTGCTTGTCGTACGAGAGTCCGGCGACTGAAACGTCGCCCCGGACAGCCAGCGAGTCGGCGCCCGTGTTCAGGGTCACGGCGGCGCCCAGCACGCCGCCGACGGGCGGGGCGGAGGGGAGCATCGCCAGCGCTCCGCCGATGTTCAGCCCTGCGATGTCGAGCCGGATGCCGCGGAGCGAGTCGGTTTCCGGAACGGTATGGATCGCAAACCGCTGGTCGCCGTGAGTCATGTCGAGGTCGGCGCTCAGGTTTCCGTCGAACCGGTAGACGAGGTAATTGCCGGGATTCACTGTCCACGGCTCGGAGCCGAATACCGGGGCGAGGGGCGTTACGGACGCACGGATCAGGCTGTCGTTCCACGCTGCGTCCACCCCGAAGCGGAATCCTTCCCGGCCTGCGCGGTTCTTTTGGTAGAAATTCACCGCTCCCGTGTTCCGTACGACGTGGCCGTACACTCCCGCGAGGGCTATGTTGTCCAGATTTCCGGGGGCGTTCGCCACGCGGAGGGCATATTCCAGCCGGCTCCCGTTCTGCACCGCGGACGCCGTCAGGGTGTCGAGAACGATGCTGCCGTAAGCCAGTTTTTCCACGCGCATCCGGAGCGATACGGGCAGGGAGTCGCAGTTCGTGCCGGCGATGTCGAGGGAGCTGAAAGCGATTCTTTTGGTTCTCAGGAAACTGCTGAGGATGTTGTCGCGTCCTGCCGAGACCCGCAGTCCGAAATCGGGCAGGACCGTTTTGAGCGAATCCATATCGACGTGTTGCGAGCGGATCTGCTGCGCCAGCACCCCGGCGCTCCGGGACGCGGCGGCGGTCAGCGAATCGAGCGGTTCGGGGGCGGCGAACGAGAGCGTCAGATCGCCGGAGGTCAGTCCGGCGCGGGTGGCTGTGGTGTCGGTGCCGAACGTGACGTTTGTCCGGCGGATGCGGTCCGTGCGGTTTTTGCTGCGGATTACGATGCTGTCCAGCGTGAGACGTGCGGCCATGCCGCCGGCATCCGAAGCGGAAGCGTCGGCGTCGAGCGCAAACGATCCGCCGATCTGCTCCGGGGTGATTCCCATGTCGGCCAGATCGAAGTCGAAGACATTGCCCGACACGCCGATCCGCTGTTCCCGCTCCGTCAGCGTTCCCGAAACGGACAGCAGCAGACGGAGCGCTTCGTCGCGGTCGGAAAGACGGCCGGAGAGGTGCTGGTTTTCGAGGTCCGCATCCAGCTCTATTCCGCCGAAATCGTGGCTCCGGTACTCCGCGCGGCCGATCCGCATCCGGACGCTTCCCCGTGTCTGCGGCAGCAACGGATCGAATCCGGCGCCCCCGGCCGTCAGCGTGAAATCCAGTGCGCCCAGCGAGTCGGCCGGAAGGAACCGGTTCAGCGGAAGGCTGTCGCATCGGACTTCCGCATCGTATATCTGTTTTTCCGGGTCGATCCGGCCGTTCAGCGTCAGCTGGCCGCCGTCGGCGTTCAGCGTCGAGGCGAGCGAGTAAAGTCCCCGGTCCGCGTCCGCCGCTCCGCGGAGCGTGATCCGTTCGGGAATCGTCACGCGCCGCCGCAGGGCCGTGTCGGGCAGCATCTCCAGCAGAAAAGCCATGTCGCGGAACTCCCCTTCGAAACGGGCCGCGGCTTCCAGCCGCTCCGGGGCGAGCAGGTTTTTCGCGGTGCCGTTCACCGCAAGGTCGATATGTCCGGGCGACGAGATGTCCAGCCCCGCCTTTTTGATGTCGCCCAGCGTTCCCGCCGCCGAAAGCTTGATCCGGACGATCCGGTCGTCCAGCGCGGCGGGAATCAATTGCGGATAGAGCAGTTTTATCTCCTCCGTATTCAGGCTCGCCGAGAGGTCGGCGGTCAGCGGGGTGTCGGGCGCCATTCGCATGATTCCGGCTCCGGCGTGCGCCTCGGCCCGGACGCCGGAAAGCGGCGTCGCAAGTTCGAACCCGGAGAGCGAAATGCCGGTGGAGTCCATTGCGAACGCTCCGGCGGCATTCCGTACGGACAACCCGCTGCGCTCGGTAAACGCCAGCCGGCGGATCCGAAGGGCGATGTCGGCGCCCCGGTTGTAGATCGAATCGACCGACAGGTCGAGCGGCGAGAGGACGATGAACGCCGGATCGAATCCCGCCGCGGGGCGGTGGTGCAGCGTTCCGTATTCGAGGCTGTTGTCGTTCAGCGCGACGCTGCCGACCCGGACGGTCCACGGCAGGGCGGGAGCTTCGCCGTCGTCGGCCGCTGCGTCGTGGGGTGATGATGCGTTGTCGGCGGCCGCTGTTTTATCGGGGTGCGCCGCTTTGCCCTGAGTCGCTGTTTTGTCGGAGGGCGCCGCTTTGCTCCGGGCCGTCGTTTTGTTCGAGGCCGTTCTCTTGTCCGGAACAGCCGTCTTGTCCGGAGCCTTTTCTCCGGCGTCCGCCGGGGCCGTCAGGTAGGCGTATCCGCCCCTGTTCAGCAGGATGCTTTTCACGGATGCCTGCCGGCTGTCCAGCAGAACCCGGCAGCTGTCCACCTCCCCGTCCGGCAGCCGGACGGAGAGGTCGGTTGCCGCGGGGGCGGTCCGCATCCCGAAGACGAGGTTTGCGACCGTCAGTTTCCCGACGTCGATCTGCCACGGCAGGGCCGCGGCGCTGTCCGCCTTTTCGGCGGGAGCGCTCTCCGCCGTATTCAGAAATACATCCCCGTCAGTCAGCGCGATACGGGAAATGCCGACCGTTTTGGCCGGCAGGCCGACCCGGCAGTCATTCACGGCGAACTGTCCGGCGGCGACCTTCAGGTCCATGCCTGCCGTGGAATCTCTGTAATGCGCCGCGAGTTTTGCCAGTTCGAGACTCCGCACGGCGACCTCTTTGCGGAGCAGGGGCCACACGGCGACATCCAGCGAAAGGTGTCCGCAGGAGAGGAGCGTGTCGCCCTTGTCGCTCAGCAGCGTATTGTCCACGGACAGCCGCAGCGGGAAGGAGAGCCGCAGACGCTCCACCGACAGGTCCATTCCGAGCGTCCGGGATGCGTAGCCGACAGCCTTGCCCCGGACGAAATCCTGAACGGCCGGGATGTAGAGCAGGGCGGGGACCAGCATCAGGACGAGGAGGATGACGAGCAGCGTCCGGAACGTATATTTCAGTATCTTTTTCAGCATTTGCAGAGTGACTGATTCCGTGTTTGTCAGGCGGCGACGCGTCTGCGTGCGATTGTCCGGCCGGTGCGCGGGGCCTGCGAAATTTCGCGCAAATTACTAAAAACCCGATGATCGGGCAAGGGCTTCGCTCCCCATAAACGGTCTCTTTTTAAACAATTATCGTCTTTTCCCTTCCCGTGTTGCCGCCGGTCGTGCGAAAAGTCGTTTAAACGTTCCGGGCGGATTCCCCGAAATCGAATCGCAGCTGCACGCACTCGGTGCAGGCTTCGGGCGAATTGCCGACCGTAAGGCCGATCAGGCGGATCTTCCGTCCGCGGAAATCGACCGCCGCCAGCAGCTCCTCGGACACCTGTCTGAGCGTTTCGGCCGAATTGACGGGAGCGAAAAGCGTCTTCGACCGGGTTATCTGGCGGAAATTGTCGAACTTGAGTTTCAGCACGACGGTCTTTCCCTTGAATTCGTGCCGCATCAGGCGGTTCCAGACCTCTTCGCGCACGGCCGACAGCTCCAGCCGCAGTTGTTCCCGGTCGTCGGTATCTTCGGCGAAGGTCGTCTCCGCGCCGAGCGATTTGCGGATGCGGTTCGGCGTGACCTCGCGTTCGTCGATGCCGCGGGCATAGCCGTAATAGCTGTGTCCGGCCTTGCCGAAATGGCGGACCAGCTCCGCTTCGTCCCGCAGCCTGAGGTCGGCGCCCGTATGGATTCCCATGCCGTGCATCTTCCGGGCCGTCACCTCCCCGATGCCGAAGAACCGCTCGATGGGAAGGGCCGCGACGAACTCTTCGATCTGTCCGGGCGGGATCGTGAACAGTCCGTCGGGTTTCCGGTAGTCCGAAGCGATCTTGGCCAGCATCTTGTTGACCGATATTCCGGCCGATGCGGTCAGTCCGGTTTCGGCGAGGATGCGGGCTTTGATCTCGCGGGCGGCGAGGGTCGCCGAGCGCAGGTGCGTCACGTCGAGGAACTCCTCGTCGAGCGAAAGAGGCTCGACGAGTTCGGTGTAGTCGCGGAAGACGGCGCGGATCTGCCGCGACACCTCCTTGTAGACGTCGAAACGCGCCGGCACGAAGATCAGGTTCGGACAGAGCCGTTTCGCCAGCGCGGAGGATATCGCCGAACGCACCCCGTAGGGCCGGGCTTCGTAGCTGGCCGTGGCGACGACGCCCCGCGGGCCGTCATGGCCGACGGCGATCGGCCGGCCCCGGTATTCGGGGTGGTCCCGCTGTTCGACGGAGGCGTAGAACGCATCCATGTCGATATGTATGATTTTCCGTTGCGTCATGGTGGTGATTCCTGCAAAGATAGTGAATAAATGCCGCTCTTTCGTCCGGTGATTTTGCGTATCTTTGTCTCCGGATTAATTCTGAAGAAAATGGCGGACGACTATTTAGGACGGAAAATGGAAGAGTATCTGGCCCGGACGGCATCGGGGCCGCGCAATCGCAGGCCGTTGGCGACGCTGGGCAGGCTGCTGCTCAAAAACCGGAGCCATCGCGGTTACGACGCGCGGTTCGTCGTGCGCGGGGATCAGCTCCGGCGCATTATCGGCGTGAATGCCAAAATCCCCTCGGCGCGGAATCAGCAGGTGCTGCGCTTCCGGCCCGTACTGGCGGACGAGGCTCCCAAAGTATTGCCCCATATCCGGCTGGGAGGGGCTTTGCCCGAACTTCATCTGCCCCTGCCGGGGACCGAGCCGAACGCTTTCATCATCATCTGCTCGACGGTCGCCGAGGACCGCTATGTCGATATCGATCTGGGCATTTCAGCCCAGAGCATGCTGTTGCAGGCGGTCGAAATCGGGTTGAACGGCATCTGCATCGGAGCGTTCGACAAGGAGCCGATCAGGCGGGAGTTCGGACTGGATGCGGAGCCGCTGCTGATTCTCGCACTCGGCAAGGGCATCGAGAAGATCGAGCTGACGGAGATCGGCTCCGACGGCGACCGCGCCTATTACCGGAAAAACGGGACGCACTATGTCCCCAAAGTCCGTCTGGAGGATCTGCTGATCGGATGATGCGCCCTCTTTCCGCGTCGGGCGGGTGGCCGTGCGGCAGCTTAAAGCTCCGTGCCGTTGGCCGCGAGGATGCCGGCGTTGAGATAGGTGGCGAAGAGTATCCAGCAGAGGTACGGAACGAAGAGCCACGCCGCTCCGGCCCGGATTTTCCCGCTCTGCGCAATGTAGGCGGCGACGAGAATGTCGAGCAGCGCGATGTCGATCATTCCCAGCAGGGGGCTTCGGCATACGAAGAAGAGGATGCTCCACAGCACGTTGAATCCCAGCTGTGCGAACCATAGCGCCATAACCCTCCGGCGCAAGGGCGAGACGGAGGTCAGAACCAGTCCGGCGGAGAGGCCCATGCAGAGGTAGATGATGCTCCATGCGATGGGAAATGCCGCATTGGGCGGCGTCAGCGCAGGTTTTACCAGATGCGGATACCATTCGCGGATCGCGTCGTTCTGCCACCATCCGACCAGCCCTCCCAATACGAAGCAGAGCAGTGTGGGAAGAATATAAGCCCAAGCCTTTTTCATCGTTCAGCCGTTTCTGATTGTGTGTGCAAAATCGGTGCCCGCCCTGTTGCCGGACGATCCGGCGGCGTGAATCCCCTGCAGGTCTGCCGGACGGTCGGCGGATAAAAGACGGGACTGCCTGAACCCGGTCAGACAGTCCCTTGCGACACTCTATCGAAAGACGAACTGCGTCGTTAGCAGTTGCCCTGCGATTTTTTGGTGTACTGGTTGTGTCCTTCGGGATTGTTGCTGCGCGATACGCGGCCCGTGGCGGACGACTGGCTTTTGGCGGTTCCTCGGCTCGTCGAGCTGGCGTGCGAGGTGGTCGTGCGGGACGACTTGGTCGCCGATTTGTTTTGTCCGGTCTGCGTGCGGCCGGCGGTCTTGTTGGTTGACTCTTTCATGACTGATAAAGAATTTAGTTTGACATTGTGCTGTCGTTCGTGCCGAAAAAACCTTTCGGCCGAAAGCAAGTTTGTAACGCCGCACTGTTGACGCAATATGCGGCGTTGCTCGGAAAGAATACAAAACGTATACCATTCCGGCCCGGCAGGCCGTTCTTTCGGCTGTTTCGGCCTATAGGGGACGCATTATTTTTTGACCCAGACGGCCAGTTTTCCTCCGTGTACCCTGAAGAGGGCCTTGCCGTCGTCTCCGATGACTATTTCGTCGTCGTAGCTTCCCGTGATCTCGTGCCACGTCTCATTGGCATGCGTTACGCCTACGGACATCACCTTTTCGCCGTCTTCGCCGTTGGAGAGCAGCAGCGCAAGTCCCGAATCCGGATGCTGCTCGTCGCCTGCGCGGGTGAACCCCACGGTGTTGGGATGGTCGAAGTAGTCGGTCTGCTCGCCGAAAGCCCGCGAGCGGCGTGCGTCGAGCAGTATGTCGAGAACGGCCCGGTGGGGCGACGCTTCGCCCTTCATGCTGTAATAGTCGCCGTAGAAGATGCAGGGGTACCCCTCCTTCATCAGCAGGATCAGGCCGTACGCCAGCGGCTTGAACCACGACTTGACCTGCGATTCGAGCGAACTGCCGCGCTGCGAGTCGTGGTTGTCCACGAACGTCACGGCGAGCGTGGGATGTTTCCGCACGAGGGTGTCGTCGAGCAGCGTCCGCAGGTCGAAATCGCGCCCCTGCTGCGAAGCGGTGAAGAGTTTGAAGTGAAGCGGCGCATCGAACAGGTCGATCTGGTGGTCCACGGCGTCGAGGTAGGCTTCCAGCGACTCGAAATCGCCGCTCCAGTATTCGCCGACGGCGTAGAACTCCTTGCCGCGCGAAGCCCGGACGCTGTGCATGAATTCGCCGATAAAGGTGTTGCGGATGTGTTTGAGCGCATCGAGACGCATGCCGTCGGCATCGAGCGTTTGGGCGATCCATGCGCCCCAGCGTTTCATCTCCTCGATCACTTCGGGATGGTCGAAATCCACGTCGTTGAAGATCAGGAAGTCGTAATTCCCGTTCTCGCCGTCTACCCCTTCGCTCCACTTCTTGCCTTCGCCTTGGATGAGGTAGATGGCCCGCTTGCCGGTCTCGTAAACCTGATCGGTTCCGGAGAAGTGGTACCAGTGCCATTTGAAGGGGGAGTACTTGTCGCCGCGCCCCGGAAAGGTATATCCGGTCCAGCCTTCGACTTCGACGGGGGCGCCGATCACCTGCTCGCGGTTTTCGGGATCGACTTCGCAGGCCATGAACTTCTCGGTGTAGTCGGCGCCGGTTTTCTGGTTCATCACCGTGTCGATATAGACCGAAATCCCGTTGGCGTGCAGCGCCGCGATCGCCTCCTCCAGCTCTTGTCGCGTGCCGTACTTGGTGCGGACGGTGCCTTTCTGGTCGAACTCGCCCAGATCGTAGAGGTCGTAGACGGCGTATCCCTCGTCCTGCTGTTCGTCGGCTTTGTAGGCCGGCGGGATCCAGACCGAGGTGACGCCGACGTCGTGCAGGTGTCGGGCGTCCTCTTTCAACTGCGTCCACAATTTACCGTCATTGGGCAGATTCCATTCGAAATACTGCATCATTACTCCGTTTTTCATAAATATATGTATTTGATGTTTGCGGTATTTTGCTGCAAAGCGCATGCAAAACAGGAAGAACGCTCCGGCTGAAATTCCGGAGCGTTCACACCCAGCGGGCCGACGGGATATTTAGTCCTGTTCGACCGGCTGGCGGCGGGACGCCTTGGTGTCTTGCGGTTCGTACTCGCACCACCGGAGGTTCTTCTCCGGCGTCGCCTTGCGGATTTCGCCGCTGCGCTCCTTGCTGAGTTTCTTGTCCGCACTGCGCACCGAAGCTTCGGTGCGGGGTGTTCCCTGCGGTTTGAGCTGCGTGAGTCCGTCGGTTTCGAGCACCTGCTCGCGCGGGTCCTCGACATAGAGCCACTCTTCGCCCAGTCCGGTGCTTTCGCCCTCGTTCCACGGGCCGCGGGCATCCTCTCCCGTCGAATGATTGGAGTAGATGTTGCTGTAGCGGGGATCGCTCTGGAGCACTCCCGGCGGGAAGTTGGGCTGGATGGTCCCCAGCGCCGCTTCGAACTGCTGGAAGTGCGCCACTTCGCGTGTCATCAGGAAGTTGAGCGTCGCCAGCACGTCTTTGTCGTCGGTGAACTGCATCAGGTATTCGTAGACGATCTTGGCGCGCGATTCGGCAGCTATGTCCGAACGCAGGTCGACCGTCAGGTCGCTGTTGGCATTGACGTAGGAGCCTTGCCAAGGCACGCCGTTGCTGTCGGTGAGACGCGGACCGCCGCCCGTCAGTACGCCGAACTGCGGATTGATCGAAAAGGCCGAATGGATGAAATCGTCCTTCGAAATGCTTTCGCCGAAGACGTCGTTGCGCTCGGCCGCATCCTTCAGGTTGCCGTTGACGCCGGCGAGCAGCATCTGGATCGTGGCGCCGACGATTTCGAGGTGGCCCAGCTCTTCGGTGGCGATATCCATCAGCATGTCGTATTTGTCCGGATAGGGGTTGTGGCAGGCGAACGCCTGCACGAAATACTGCATCGCGGCTTTCAGCTCGCCGTTGCCGCCGCCGAATTGTTCGAGCAGCAGCCGCGCGAAGCGGGGATCGGGTCTCGACACCCGCGCTTTGAACTGGAGTTCTTTGGAATGGTAAAACATATATTCGCTGTATTAAGTTGAACATGCCGGAAGCCGGCCTGACTATTGTTTCTGCTTGAGACTCTCCTCGTTCATGCGGCTTCCGACGCTCTGTTTCCGGTCGGAACCCTTCTCCTGCCAGTAGGAGCTCTTCTTCGAGCCGTATTGCTCCTTGTTGTCCGGCTGCTGCCGGTAGCTGCTGCCTTCGGTGCTGCCTGCGTGCATGCCGCTGTTGTCGCGGTTGTGGCTCCGGCTGTCGAGGTCGTTCGTATTGCCGTTTTGCATCGGGGAGGTCTGCGTATCGTTTTGCTGTTCACGGCTTTCGCCGTGCATCTGGTTTGTCTTGTCCATAATCGTGATTTTTAAATGATTCGGTTTAATCTGTCCGTCCCGGATTCGGGGCGGTCGTGACCTTCGGTCTTGACGATCTTGTTGTAAAGGCCCATGATCAGCAGCGGGGCGGCCCACTGGCCGACGAGCAGCGCTGCGGATTTACGGCCGCGGAACATCATGCAGGCCGAGACCGCCAATGCGCCCAGACCGGCGCTCAGGTAGACCATCGAGGGAATTTTGGAGGTCTTTTTTTCTACGGCAACGGTAACCTTGCCTTCTTGTGATTTGTCGTTTGTCATGATTGTACGGGTTTAAAAACCGGAGCAGTTTCCTGCTCCGGCCGCAATTAACACACACGACGATCCTTAGTAGATCGTTATCTTGACGATTCCGTCGACGGCGGGAACCGGGTAGGTGTCGCCGACTGCGCTGATGGCCTTGTCTTCGGGCATCAGCGTTCCGCCGAATACGGACTGGGCATTGCCGGCGCCGGGATACTGGCTTACGGCCGTACCGTCGTCGAGCAGGACGGTCTTGCTCGTTATGTCGCCTTTGGTCAGTGCGTTAAGCTCAGGACCGTTGGCGAAGAACCAGTCGTTCGAATAGCCGAACATCGTTGCGAACGCTACCTTTTCGTTGGCTGCGGCCTCATAGGTGCATTCCATGCTCTCGCCCGGCAGGGCGGTCTTCGTAATCGTGTAGATCTTGCGCACCTGCGGGACTTTTTCGAGCGAAGCTTTCAGCTGTCCCGGATCGCCGCGCTGTGCGAGAGCCGCCAGACCGAGCTGTGCGTCTTTCTGTCCCAGCTGATAGATCGGGTTGGTGTTGCCCGTGTAGACTACTACGATGGCGCCGTGCAGCGTGGTGATGATTCCCGTCTGATCGGCTACGAGCGACTTCAGGGGATCGACGTTGCCCGTTTCGGCCAGCTTGGTCAGCTCCACGCCCGATTTCTGATCGACGTTGAAGAACGGCTTCTCCATCACCAGCTTGCCGTCGAGCATATTCGATACGACGAATACGCCGCCGGAGAACGGAGTCTCGTTCGAGGTGCCGTTAGAGATGTTGGAGATCGTGCAGGTGAACAGCGACTGTACGGCGTCGAAAGTCAGACTTACCTGAAGCAGGCTCGAAGCCGCCGGGTAGGTGTGACCCTCCGTGTCCGTACCGTTCACCTCGCTCACTACGCCGGCCTGAGCTACGCCCGGATGGTTGACGTTGGGGCCGGGCTGTTCGTTGACGCGGGTTCCGTTGTCCCAGAGTTTCACGGCATTGGCTATGACGCCGGTATAGGGGACGCCCGCATCGTTGAAGAGCGCGATGCCCGGATTCTCAGGGGCGAAGAACAGGTCGTTGGAATAGGAATACATCGTGGCGAACATCAGCCGCTGTCCTTTGGCCGCATGGAATGTGAACGAAGTCGTCGCACCGGGAGCCACGGCGGCGAACGTGCCGCTCTGGACGTAATTCTTCGTCGGGATTACGTTTTCGAACTTGATCGTCGGCTTCGTGCCGGGGGCGCTGTTGTCGTCATCGTCGTCACAGGCCGTAAAGGCGAATCCTGCGAAAAGCAAAGCCGCAGCGAATGCGGTGAAAAAGTACTTTTTTTTCATAGTTGATAGAATGATTAATTAAGTTAATACTCGGTTAAACCGTTATTGCTATTTATATTAAGGTATATGCTCGTATTTGTTGTCCGGCACCCTTTTCGATGCAGTTGCGTGCATCATTTATGCCATGAAAAATACTTTTGGATGGATTGAAAAAACGGGAGGATGGATATTCCTGCAAAACACGCAGTAAGGGGTGGATGGATTTTTTTCGGGTTTTCGGACCCTGAGGTAGAAGCTTCTTCCTGCGGAGGTTCGGTCGCTGTTCGGCAGATTTTTTGCGGACCCCGGAGTGTAGGCCCGCCACTCCCCGGCCGGGGAGGCTCCGGGTGAAATAACCACACAAACGGGACTGCGATGACAAAAAACCTTTTGACCCTGCAACGGGACGAGACTACCTTGTGCGAAGTTTACCGCCGGCTGGCCGGACTGGAAAAGGATCCGGTCCGCCGACGGACGCTGCTGCGTATCATGCAGGACGAAAGACGGCATTGCGAGGTCCTCAGAAGCCGTACGGGCTGTACGGTGACTCCCGATCCCAAACGTGTTTTGTGGTATGTGGGCATGGTCAGGGTGCTGGGACGGGCTTTCGTGGTCCGGCAGATGGAGCAGTGTGAGAAAGGCACGGCGGCAAGCTATTCGCGCTATCCCGAACGCGAGGAGTTCGTGCGGATAGCTTCGGAGGAGAGACGTCACGGGGAGGAGCTGACGACGCTGGCCGGCGGAATGCGATTGTGCTACATAAGTTCGGTCGTGCTGGGGTTGAATGATGCTTTGGTCGAGTTCACGGGGGCGTTGGCCGGATTCACGCTGGCGCTGAACGAGCCGCGGCTCGTGGCGCTTACGGGCGGCATCACGGGCATTGCCGCGGCCCTTTCGATGGCGGCTTCCGAGTACCTTGCGACCAAGTCGGAAAAGGGCCGGGAGAAGCATCCGCTTCGGGCTGCGGTCTGCACCGGGGTCACCTATCTGGTGACGGTCGCCATATTGATACTTCCCTATCTGCTCTTTTCGAGTGCGCTTGCCGCGCTGGGAGTCATGCTTCTGGCGGCCCTTACCGTGATCGCCCTGTTCAATTACTATTACGCCGTGGTCCGGTGCGAGAGTTTCAGACGGCGTTTTTTCGAAATGGCCCTGCTGAGTTTCGGCATCGCCGGAATCAGCTTCCTGATCGGCTATATCCTCAAACTGTTTACGGGTGCGGACGTATGAGGCGGCCCCGCAGTCCGTTCGTGCTGTCCGGCAGGCCGGATCCGGACATGCGGCGGCTTGGGCGTCCCCTGAAAAAAACTGATTCTCAGCATGAAAAATATTTTTCGAACAATTTCAACCTCAATGGAATACCATTTGCAGGTATTCCGGTATCATTCATCACTTAAATTCTTTATATTATGAAAAAAATTCTTTTACTCGTCGCAGCTGCGGTATTTGCTTTTGCCGTGAACGCTGCTCCCCAGAAGGTGGATTTCGGTAAACTGCCGAAGAATTCGCAGGAATTCATTCAGAAGAACTTCCCCGGCGAAAAGGTGAAAGCCGTGGAGATGGACCGCGAGGCGTCGTGGGACAAGTACACCGTCTACTTCAACAGCGGTAACCAAGTCTCTTTCGAGGGCGGCAGCGGCGATTGCTCGCAGATCATCATGAAGAACGGCTCGGTTCCCATGTCGGTGGTTCCCGCCAAGATCAAGACCTATGCAGGCAACAACTATGCGGGGCAGCGGATCGTCATGATGGAGACGACCGCCGACGGCTACAAGGTGGCCCTCGCGGACAAGACGGTACTCGATTTCGATAAGGACGGCAACTTTACGAAAGCTACGAAATAGTTTTTGCCGTATGAAAAGCGCAGGGGGCGACCGTCGTCATGCTCCCTGCGTTTTTATGTCTCGAACGGGCCGTGCAGGCCCGAATTGTAATTCTGTCATGCCATGTGTTATCATATTTTCCTCGCTGCCGGGCCTGAGGAGCTTGCCCGGCATTTCGGCCGGAAGGCCGATCTGATCCGTAATCTCCGTCCGCCCTTGCGTGCCTGCGCGTTTTCGCATCTCCCCTATCCGGTCCTGATCGGGGACGAGCAGATCCGGTATTCCCGGTGGGGGCTGATTCCCTATTGGCTGCGCAGACCGGAGGATGTCGTGACGGTCCGCAACCAGACGGTCAACGCCCGTGCGGAAACCATTTTCGAAAACGCGTCGTTCCGGGTTCCGATCCGTCAGAGACGGTGTCTGGTTCCCGTGAGCGGATTCTACGGGTGGCGCCATGAACAGCATCGTAAGATCCCCTTGTACGTGACCCTGAAGGAGCGTCCTCTCTTCTCATTGGCCGGGATTTACGATCGCTGGTACTGCCGTGCGACCGCTGCGTGGACGACGACATTCTCGATAATCACTACCGAAGCCAATCCGTTGATGCGCTACGTCAACAACGCCAACGGCCGGATGCCCGTCATTCTCCGTCCCGACGATGAGAGCCGCTGGCTCACTCCCGCGCTGTCCGATGCGCAGATCGTCGCCCTGCTCAAACCTTATCCGGAGCAGGAGCTGCACAGCGAACCCGTGCGGTGCGACTTCATGCACGAAGTCGCTGCCGATCCGGGCATACTCGTACCGGCTTAGACGGGCGCAGCAGAAAAGGGAAGTCCGAAGACTTCCCTTTTCTGCTGCCGGGACTGCCGGGTCATACTTTCTCCTTGATCCGGTTCGCCGCCTGCGTCGCCGTCTCTTTTACCTTGTGGGCGGCTTTGGTCATGCCCTCTTTGGTGGCATTCTTGACTTTCGTGCCGGCCTCTTCGATTTTGCCGGCCATCTTGTGAACGCCCGTTCGGGCTTCGTTCTTTGCTTCGATGGCCGCCTCTTCGGCGTCATCCTTCAGCTTCTGCATGTTTTCCTGCAGGTTGTGTCTGGCCTTCTGGCCGTGTTCTTCTACCTTGTGAACCGCTTTTTCGGCATGCTCCCGGTAGGTTTCGTTCTCTTTTGTCGAATACTTTTCCATAATTACATCGTTTTAGCGGGTTTGTGCCGTGTGAACAGCGATACGATCCACAGCAGGACGATGGCGCCGATGATCGACGAGAGGAAAGTTCCCCATGTGCCCGTCGGAACCCATCCGAACAAAGAAACGAGCCAGCCGCCCAGAATGCCGCCGATCAGACCGACGATCAGATTGACCAGCAATCCGGAGCCGCTGCCCTTGAAAATCAGGCTGGCGATCCATCCGGCCGCCAAGCCGATGAGTAAATACCATAAGAAATACATAATTTTTATAATTTTGGTTGACAGTCAATGTAATACAAAATTTGTACCCCGGAGGATGAACTTCCGGGAAATTATTCGCAGTATGCGATAAGCGCCGAGGAGGGGGCCATGCGGACGACCTCTCCGGAGAGACGCTCGCGGCTGTCGGGATCGATCCGGCCGTCGCGGCAGACCACGATCCGCTCCGCTTCGGGAATCCGGAATTCGGCCGGATGGCGGTTGCCGTTGTAGGCCACCAGTATCTCTTTCCACGCATCGCCGTTGGCGTGTTCGCCCAAAGTATAGGCGATCACGCCCGAATCGCCCGTGTCGAGGAACCGGAGCCACTGCCGCAGCCCTTCGGCCGTCGGGATGCGGAACGCCGGATGCGCTTTGCGCAGGGCGATCAGTTGCCGGATGTAGTCGAACAGCCCGCGGTGTTCGGCTTTCAGCGCCCAGTCGATCCGGTTGACGGCATCGGGCGAGCGGAAGCTGTTCGGTTCGCCCTGCTTGTCCTGCATCATCTCCTCGCCGGCGCGGATAAAGGGAATACCCTGCGCCGTGAGCAGGATGGTGTGTATCAGTTTGTCGATCGGGAGCAGCTCCTCTTCTGCCCGGTCGCCCGTGACGGAGAGCCGCAGTTTGTCGATGACCGTGTAACCGTCGTGGCTGGCGACGAAGTTGACCGCTTGGGACGGGGCGGCCGCGTAGGGCACGGAGCTGTATAGCAGTCCGTTGTAATCTACCTGAGGATGCTGCGTGGCGCCGACGATCCCGAATTTTACGGGTTCGTAGTGTCCGCCGATATTTCCGGAAGCGTATCCGCAGGCGTGTTCGTCGAACGTGCTGCCCCGCACGGCGTCGCGGAAGTCGTCGCAGAAAACGGCGATGCCCTCCATCTGTCCGACGTGGTCCCGCACGGCGCGTTTTTCCGGCGGCAGGGGAGAGTCGGCCGCAAGCCACCCCTCGCCGTAGATGAAGATGGTCGGGTCGATTTTCGACAGCTCCTCCCGGATGCGGTTCATCGTCTCGATGTCGTGTATGCCCATCAGGTCGAACCGGAAGCCGTCGATATGGTACTCCTTCGCCCAGAATTTGACGGACTCGACGATGTAGTGCCGCACCATCGCGCGCTCCGAAGCCGTTTCGTTGCCGCAGCCGGAGGCGTCGGAATAGGAGCCGTCGGCGTTGTGGCGGTAAAAGTAGCCGGGGACGGTAAGGTTGAAATTCGAATGCTCCACCGAGGCCGTGTGGTTGTAGACCACGTCGAGAACGATGCGCATGCCGTTCCGGTGCAGGCTTTGCACCATTTGCTTGAACTCCCGGATGCGTGCCGCGGGGTCGGCCGGATCGGTGGAGTAACTGCCTTCCGGAACGTTGTAGTTCTTCGGGTCGTATCCCCAGTTGTAGGTCTTGTCGTTCAGTCGGGCTTCGTCCACGGTCGCGTAATCGAAGGAGGGCAGGATGTGTATGTGCGTTACGCCCAGCTCTTTGAGGTGGTCCAGTCCCGACGCCTCCCCTTGGGGTGTCTTGGTGCCGGTTTCGGTCAGGGCGAGGAATTTGCCTTTGTTTTCGATCCCGGAATCGGGGGCGACGCTGAAGTCGCGGTGGTGCAGTTCGTAGAGAATGATGTCGGAATACATTTTCAGTTCGGGCGCACGGTCCGCCTCCCAGCCTTCGGGATCGGTCTCGCGCAGGTCGATTACGGCCGCCCGGTCGCCGTTTACGCCGACCGCCTTGGCCCAGATGCCGGGCGTTTCGTCCAGCCATTTCCCCTCTTTCTCGATCTGGAAGGTATAGAAAGTCCCTTTCAGATCGCGCTCCGCGGCGACGCGCCATGTCCCGTCGTCGGAGGGCCGCATCTCCAGCCGCTCCTCCGGTTCCCCGCCTTCGCCCGAAGCGTAGAGGTTCAGCCGGACCTTGTCGGCCGTGGGCGCCCAAAGTGTAAAGACGGAACGCTGGGGAGTGTACGCCAGCTCCAGATCGCTCCCGTAATAACAGGGATATTTGTCGAACGCATCCGGCTGGCCGGTCGCGGGACGGTTTTGCTGAGTCGTCATGGGATGTTTTTTAGGAGTTCTGAATTTGCGTACCGTCTGCGGCTGCCGGTTCGCCGCCGGCTTTTTCCGCGTCGTCCTGATGCACGAGCAGCGTGCGTGTGGGGAAGGCGAATGTGAGTCCCGCTTTGGCGAAGGAGTCGAGGATCTCCAGATTCACGTCCGATGTCGTTTTCAGGACGTCGCCCTGCTTCTCGATGTAGTAGTAGAACGTGACGACCAGCGCCGAGTCGGTGTAGTCCGAGAAGTAGGCCGTGACGTCCGACGGATTTCCGGAAACGTCCTTGATTTTCGCGGGGATGGCCCGCAGTATCTCCAGCGCCTGTTTCATCTTTTCGGCTCCCGTGTCGTAGGTCAGCCCCAGCTTCACCATGGCCCGCCGCATCGGCTCCGAGGAGATGTTGACGATGGAGGCGTCCGTGATCTTGTAGTTCGGATAGCTCGTGATGCGCCGGTCGTAGCCCAGTATCCGCGTGCTGCGCATGCCCACGTCGATCACGGTTCCCTCCAGTCCGTTCACGTTGATCGTGTCGCCGATGCCGAAAGGCTTGTCCGTAAAGATGGTGAATGCGCCGAAGATGTTCTTCACCGTGTCCTGCGCGGCCAGCGCGAAGGCGATGCCGCCGATGCCCAGCGTACCCCACAACGCATTGATGTCGACACCCACGTTGCTCAGGGCCGTTACCAGACCGATGATCCAGATCAGGACCAGAATCGTCCGCCTGACCACCGGCATCATTTTCACCGCATGGCCGTCCGACCTTTGTCCCCAGTACTGCTGGAGCAGGGCCGTGGAGAGACGTGCGAGGACCCACGTTATGTCCAGTATGATCAGTATGCGGTAGGCGTTGTCTACGTACTTCACCAACTGGTCGGGATAGACCAGCCGGTGAATGGCGATCCAGATGCCCAGCAGCATCACGGCGAATTTCAGGGGCGCTTCGAGGGAGTAGTAGATGATGTCGTCCACCCGGTTGTTCGTGCGGGCGATAAACGGCTTTATGACCTTCCTGCCCAGCAGGGAGAGCAGTTTTACGACGACGAACGCCCCTATTACGATGAGTATGGAAACGACCCATGTCTGGACCGTATTTCCCCAAATTTCATATTCCAACATTTTTCGATCGGTTTTAAATTATCTGTTCAATTTGTTATTTATGTCTCCTCTTTTGCCATCCGGATTTTTACAATGGCGCATGCCGCGAGGTTTTTTTCTTATCCGGAGATTCAATTTTTATGCCTTTGGAGACAAATTTGCACGATTTCGAAATGAAAATCTGGTTGAGGATGAGGATGATAATTCATAAATCGAGGAAGAAGGCGGTGTGTATCACCGTCGCAGGACTGCTTGCGGGCATCGCCGGCGGACTTGTTCTGCACTATGTCCGCGACGTCGTTCTGGGGTGGTGTTTCGTGATAACGGCGGGCTTCGCCCTGTTGTACGGCATGGGATCGCTGTTCGACCGCCGGACCTATATCGTCCTGACCGAATACGGCATCACCGAACCGTTCGCGATCCGCGAGCAGATCGAGTGGGATGCCGTCCTTTACGCGGACGACTTCTATTTCCGGGGCCGGTACTGGGTCCGGCTGCGGCTCGGCCGCGACTACAAGCCGCAGCTCATAAGGCCGGCTTGGTTCTGGCGGTTCGACCGTCTCTACGAGTCGAAAGGCGTCAAGGCGGTTTATATCCGTACGATGGGACTGGAGGTCGATTCGATGCGGCTGGCCGCACTGATCCGCAGGATGAAAGAGGCGGATATGTCCGAGAGGATCGGACTGCTCCGGGAATTCCGTTCGGAGTGACGCGGAATCCGGTGTACTGTTTCAGTCGGTTTGTGAACTAAATGCACAAAACCCCGCAAATATCTAATTTGCAGTGTTTTGCTATTTTATTCGTTGTATTTCTGCGGAGAGAGAGGCTTCATAACCTATAATTCACATTGATTCGGATTAATTGATAAATAGTACTGTATTAAAGTGATTTATATTTGCATAGTTCAGAATAGTTTTTTGTAGTTTATCGTATTTTATGGAAAAGTGTGCTTATATTTGTGCGTAACTATTTCATGTAGAATATGGCGGTAAACTTTTATCTGAACAGCAGAGGCGATAAACACGGGGATTTCCCGATACGTGTTTCCATAGCCATCGGCGGAATAAGGCTTCTTACGTCCGTAGGGTACAGTATCAACCCTGCGAAATGGGACAGTTCCAAGCAGAAGGTCAGGCAGGGGGCGTCCAATGCGAAGGGAATAACGTACAACGTCATCAATTCCCACCTCAATAATATCGTTCAGCAGAGTATTGATTTCGAGAATAAATGCCTGACTGAAAAACTGAAGGTTACCAAGGAGCTGATTCAGCAAAATATCAACACCAACAAAAACAAACTGGATGACGTGGGTGAGATACGTGAAAAAACGCTGTTCGATGTCTTCGATGAGTTCATTAAGGAGATAGGAAATATAAACGGGTGGACGCACGGTACGTATGAAAAATACATCGCCCTGCGGAATCATCTGTATATCTTCTCGCCAAACTTGTCGTTCGACGATCTGACGGAAAAGGGACTTGCGGATTTCATTACTCATCTTCGGGACGAAAAAGGGCTTCGCAACAGCACGATAGGAAAGCAGTTGGGGTTCTTAAAATGGTTTCTGAAATGGTCTGCGAACAATGGTTACCACAAGAATATGGCTTACCTCTCCTTTAAGCCCAAATTGAAAACGACCGAGAAACGTATCATTTACCTCACTTGGGATGAACTGATGACCGTTTACAACTTTCCGATACCGGAGAGTAAGAAATATTTGGATCGGGTTCGGGATGTTTTCTGCTTTTGCTGTTTCACTTCGCTGCGTTATTCGGATGTCTATAATCTGAAACGGTTTGATATCAAAAATGGGGCACTTCATATTACAACGGTAAAAACAGCGGACAGCCTTACAATCGACCTGAATAAATACAGTCAAGCAATACTCGATAAATACGACGGGGTTCCGTTTGAGGATAATAAGGCATTGCCCGTAATATCGAATCAAAAGATGAACGATTATATCAAGGAACTCGGCCAATTGTGCGGTCTGGATCAACCCGAAACGGTTACCTATTATGTAGGGAACGAACGGGTCGATGAGGTTTATCCGAAATACGAACTGATGGGTACACATACGGGGCGGCGGACATTTATAAGCAATGCAATTATGATGGGCATACCCCCGCAAGTGGTGATGAAATGGACGGGGCACAGCGACTATAAAGCGATGAAGCCCTATATAGCCATTGCGGATTCGGCAAAAGCCGAGGCGATGAAATTGTTTAATGAGAAATAGTTAGGATATGGATGATAAAATTTATTTCATCAGGGATAACGAACAGCAAATACCTGTTTATGATTTTATTAAAGCGATGAATCCGGATGCTCCGATAAATCCAACTCATAATTTTGAGCTTTTGAAAGCACACCGTCTGAAAATGTACGATAAGGCGGAGCAAGAATATATTGCAGAACGAACTATAAATCGGGTGGAAGCTGGCGATCTGGAGAAATCCGTACTCTATTATGGGTGGTTGAAGAATGAACTTCAAATTATCGCGCAATGGTTATCGGACACCTATCCGAACGGAGAGAAGAAACGAATTAAAACATCGTCAGCTATTCAGATGGAAATAATTAAATACGAGCGATATGTGAAAAAAGAGATGGAGCTGATTGAGGAGTTCGTGAAAGGTCGTTCCGATGAAAGTATTTCAACAAATGCAGGAATACCACCGCATTTGTTAGAATTAGATCCTGCCCAATGTCAATATTTATATGGGAAACTAACTAAAGACGGGCACTTCCTGCCGGAGAAAACGAATCAAACGCATTTTAACTATGTGTTCGGCGGCGGTCTGTATCCAAAAGATTTCAAGCCGCTACGCTGGAATAGAAGCAAGCAAGCTATCGGTGAATTAATCATACTACTTTTAGGGGTAACCTCTGTTCCCCGAAAAAAGAAACGAGATACCGGGGGACTTTTTTTAATTAATAATAAACCTGTTGGAGTGTTATCTAATCCAAAGAAAAGCGAACCGACAAAAGATTATGGAATCTTGGAAGAGATAGCGAAAAGCATAAATACTCGCTCGGTGTAAATGCTTTATTTTCAGACGCTTGCTCGCTACCCGCCCATTGGAAGATGGGTGGGTAGTTTGTTTTGAATCAGTTGATTCAAGATTTATCATTGTGTAGTTTTGTTTCCGCAGAGCAGTATACTGGCCAGATACAGCGATGCAAAAATTAAAAAAAATTATACAATGATACACCAACTATTAAAGAAACCGGTGTGGCAGATGAACGGGGAGGAACTTTTGGAACTCCAACGGTTAGCTGCGCCCCCAAGAGTTGATTCCGCCGAGGTGAAGGAGCCTCGATTGGTCTATGGTCTGCGTGGGTTGTGCGAACTACTCGGCTGTTCGCGCACTACTGCGAATAAGATTAAGCACGATCCTCGTTTGCGGGGATGCTACTCGCAGGCAGGGAAGAAAATCGTATTCGATGCCGAAAAGGTACTTAAAGCGTTAGGAAGGGAATAAGTATGGGAACGATTAATTATGCAGAACTACAACAGGATATACTGAATACCTTGGTGAAACAGGTAACTCCTGTCAATTTCAAGAATTTGGCTTACCCCGAAGCGAAGCTGCTCCAAAAACAGCTTGCCGGATGCGCCCCTGACAGCGATGTGGCGCAGAGCATTCAGAAGAAACTGTTGAAAATGAAAGTCAATGAGAAACACTACGTGATTTTCACCATTGAGGAAATTGCGAGGTTGGCCGAGAAAAACGATTGGGGGCTGTGCCGCAATCAGAACGAAATATACCTGTATAACGGGATGTTCTGGTCGAGGCTCGATGTCGATGCCTTCCAGAAATTTCTGTTGAAAGCCTCGGAGCGGATGGGCGTTCCTATCGTATCGTCCAAATACTACCAATTCGGGAAGAAGCTGTTCGAACAGTTTATGATGCAGTCCTATTTGCAAAGCCCGGCGGCCAATTCCAATGTGGTGCTTATAAACCTTCTGAACGGAACGTATGAGATTCGAAACGGTCAGGGGAAACTGCGGAAATTCTGCAAGGACGATTTTCTGACGCATCAGCTCCCTTTTGAATACAATCCAGATGCGGCGGCTCCTCTATTCGACAAATACCTGTCCAAAGTACAGCCGGACGAATCCGCCCGAAAGGTGCTGGCCGAATACATCGGCTACCTCTTTATAAAGACGGGCAATACGATTCTGAAAGAGGAAAAGGCATTGATGCTCTACGGCGGTGGCGCGAACGGTAAGTCTGTGTTCTTCGAAATTGTAAACGCGCTGCTCGGCGCTGAAAATGTCATCTGCCATTCGTTGCAGGATTTGACCGATGGGAGTGGATATTACCGGGCGCAGTTAGCGAATAAACTGGTGAACTATGCGAGTGAAATCAATGGCAAATTGGAATCGTCCATATTTAAACAACTTGTTTCCGGTGAGCCTGTGTCGGCCCGGTTGCCCTATGGCAAGCCGTTTCATCTTACGCAGTATGCCCGGCTTGTTTTTAACTGTAATGAACTTCCGAGAGGTAACGAGTTTACGGATGCTTATTTCCGTCGGTTTCTGATTGTCCCGTTCGATGTAACGATTCCGCCCGAAGAACAGATTAAGGACTTACATAGCCGGATTATCGAAAACGAGCTTGCCGGAGTATTCAATTGGGTGCTTCGCGGACTTGCAAGACTTCTGAAACAGAATGGATTTACCGAATGTATTGCTGCGCGTAGAGCCGTTGAAGATTACAGATTGCAGTCCGACAGTTTGAGACAGTTCCTCAACGACGAAAGGTATAAATCGGATGTCAATGTGAAAACAAAAATTGTCGATTTATATATCGAATATAAATGCTATTGTCAGGAAAACGGGTTTTACCATTTGACCAAGCCCAATTTCATCAAGCGGCTTAAATCATACGGCATTCAGGTTTCGACGATAAACGTGGGTAATGTTGCGTATTTGAAGAAACATAACTCCGATGAGGAATAAATTTCATTCTAAATCTTCATAAAATTAACCTTCTTAACCATTCGGCCCAACCTTGTGCCGAAGTATTAAAAGTTATCGGTATGAAAAACAGACTGGATGTAGCTGTCAGCTACTACGAGCACATCTATACAAAATTCCCGGTAAGAGCGACCCTAATCGATCTCTTGACCACAAATCGCTACAAATCCCGTGTTCTGGCTGTCCGGACAGAATCAGACGCAAGGAAGAAAAAAGAGTTGAAAACTAGACTGCCTGCATTCACCCCGTCCGGTTTGTTTCGGGGCGGGGCGGCAAACACGTTGCTGAAACTCACCGGACTGATTTGTATTGACATCGATAGGAAAGATAATCTGCAGGTCGAGGGGTATGATAGGTTGAAAGATCAGCTCGGTAGACTGCCCTATGTTGCATTTTGCGGACGGTCTGCCGGCGGTGAAGGATACTATGCGATTGTCCCCATAGCGCAGCCTAACAAGCTACTGTTGCATTTCCGGAGTTTGCAGACCGAGTTTTCTGCGATGGGGATTACCATAGATCCGTCCTGCTGTGATGTCTCCCGAAAACGATTCGTGTCTTATGACCCGGAGCCGTATATCAACCAAGAGGCGGAAATATACGAGGGATTGGCGGACGGGGACATTACCGGGAACGCAACTCTATCCGGAACGGACAGCGAAGACGAACCGCTGAAAGAGGTGCTCAAGTATATCCAGATAATCGAGCAGAAAAAGGTAGATATTACCGCAGGTTATGCAAATTGGCTACGGATAGGCTATGCGTTGCATAACGCCTTCGGGGATTTCGGTCGAGAGTTATTTCATCGGGTCAGCAACTTCCATCCCCGATACAGCTATGTCGAAACGGATAGGTTATTTAGCGGCCTTTCGAAAGGGAACTGCGCGAATCAGGTAACCATTCGCACATTCTTTTATTATACCCGTCGGTATGGATTGGAAACAGTGGCTGACTTTTGGGAAGAATTGTGAGAAAGGTTAAAAATATGAGCCTGTCGATAATAGATTTAATTTTCATTCTTTCATTGAATAGGCCATAAATGCGCATTTTTAATGGTCAGGTAATGGATTTCTTTGGGTTGAAGTGTTTTGTTGTCCTATAATGAAAGGAAATGGCCATTTCGCATGGGGTATGATATCTTTTCGGAATAGGGTTTGATAAAAGGTGCATAAAGACCATAATCTGTACGTGGAATTGTCGCGCGCAGCGCTGACGCGCGCGCGATGTCCTGCGAATACAGTTGAAGGACTGGGCTTTTATCTGTCGGAATTTTCACTATCTTTGCAATTACATAGCGTTACGCTATTGTTGCTCGCAGAAAAACGACCAATTTTTTAAGGCAACTGAATAGACGATAATAGATGGAAACGCCTTCGCTTGGCGCGGGCTTTTCTTATTCTATTCAGGGTGCTTGGTCGTACCTTCTGCAGATAGGATTAGACCTGCGCCTTTTTTATTGGTGCGGTTCGACTCCAATTACAAGGAAAGACCAAGCCAATATGGATTACAGCCGCTGCAAGCAGATACTACACGACTTCTATTCCGAGAATGGAATAATTGACCATTTCGAAAGGGACAACCTCTATTTGGAAAAAGCTTTTCACGAGATTAACGAAATGTGGTTTCGGAATCTGGAGTGTATAAAAGAGGTCAAATACCTAATGATAGCCGAAGCCCCTTTATGGGGTAAGGATAAAAGCTATATCTACAATCCCGAAACGAAAAATACACAGTTTTTTCAGAAGAAAGATTTAGAACGTGTAATCGGTTTAAATGTTTACAATAAATTGGATTTTTTAAATTATTGTAATAAGATGGGGTTGCTTATAATTGATATTTCGCCCTTTGCATTTAATACAGAGGACACAATAATTAATTATCGCAACAAAACTTCAAATAATCCATATGGTCTTACGAAATATCAATATCGTGGGCTCATTGAACAGACACTTACGACGTTTTTTGATATAAAAATACAAGCGATATCATTAAAAAAATCAAGAAATATTAAGATTTTTTATCGTTATCGTCGTGTGATGATACAATTTAATGATTTGATATATAATAGTTTTGTCAAATATGATTTTGCGATTAATGAAAATGAATTATCCGATATTTCAAAACGAGGGGGTGGTATAGATGGATTCAAATTCCGTCAAATTATTTTTTAATTTGATTAAACGACACTTAGTTCGAGCATATTTCAAATCAACTAATTTTGGATATGGCATATCCAATTATTCCAAGCAACATAAGAATGAGCATTACAATGGCTATCCATTTTATATTACGGTCAGAAAGCAATTGAAATACCTTTAAAATTAGAAGAAATATAATGAGAATTGTCCCTAATATTCCGATATTCCACAAAGCTTCTTGGGTGGATAATGTTTTGGATGAGAATACTGGGATGCTAGCAAACAAGAAAGTAATAATTGCCATAAAGATGCCCATATATTCAAATGTCTTATTCTCTTTTTTGCTTATTCTATCTTGGATTTGAATGATGGTTTCTCTCTCTTTTGATAGTTCATTTTGGCTATCATAAAATTTTCGTTTCAATTCTAAGTCTTGTAATTTGGAATTGAGCCGATTGTAATTTATTGGCCTACAGAAAGATGATGCAATAAATAAAGAAATATCGGTATCTTTATATTGAACCACACATTCATTTGAAATCAACTGAAACGGATAGTATCTATTTCGGTAACACCATTTTAGGTTGTGCTTGAATTTTTCAAGTAGCTCATCGAAAAAAAGCAAGAGTTCTTGGATTGAATCTCTATTGCTTTTGGTTGCAAATGTATTCTCCGTTCTTTTGCTTAAAAAAGTTAATGCTTTATAATATGGAAAGTAGTTATAAATTCTCGTTTCGTTTTGAATGTCATTAATTTCTAATAAGTCCGTTTTTAAGTTTTCAATAGTATACTCTGGGTTCTCTAAATTTATAGATAACTTGCAATTATATAAATAATTCTTAATAGAATTAAGCGCGACTATATCAAATTTTCTCTTGATCTTAGTTGCATATATTGATTTGTAAAGGGCATCAAATGATTGTAGCAAGTTCTTAACCTGTCTAGAAGAACAATTATCTTTCTGATAGTGCTTCATAAGCAATATCAATTCAGATGCTTTGGAGTGCCTGCTAATACATTTTTCTTGATATTTCGTAATCTGTTCTTTGTATAATCCTTTATCGAAACTTGAATTAAACATGAAATTATATCTGTTGAAGGTTTCCTTGAGAGAACTTTCTGAAAACTCAATTTCATCAACAGAATGCTTTTTAAAATTCAAACTATAGTTCCTTCCGATAATCGGATCATAGAACATTTTAACAAGTAATAAATTGCATTTATCTAATAGAGCTGAATAAATGTCTTTAAGATCTTTGTTTTCTACTTTTTTGCGGTTTTCTAATTCTTCCCGAAGTATGACGAGTATTTCTCGGTTGTCATTATCGGCGATTAGGAAATGATCAATTGAGGCTAATTTAAGAACAATTGATATAAAATCGGATAAGAATTCATTATTTATATTCTTATCATCCGATTTAAATGCGCTAAAGAAGAATTCTTCGTCAGAATTCTTAATTTTATCTTCGATATTAATTAGAAACCCTACATAGTGTTTTAGGATACATTTGAGCCCCAAACTTAGATCTGAAAACCGTTGAGTAAAATAAGTATCGATATTGCCTATTTCCATAGCAATATCGGCTTCAAAAGCATCCAAAGCTTTTCTATAGTTCGGATCAAATATATACTCTCCGGATAAAACTGCCTTTGAAAGAAGAATAAATACAGATTTGTAATATTCATCTATACGGGCACTACCTTCTAGCTGAATATTAATATCTTCCTCACTATATTTTTTTAGGTTGGCAGTTGAAAAAGTTGAAATATATAATTCTCGTGCCTGTTTAATGAACAAGCTCATTATTTATATGATAAAATATTTATCGCTATTTATAATCAAATTATCCGGAATAGAAATGCTCCCCTTGTTTATTTGACGAGCATAACTATAAGTTGTACGCCAACAACTCCATTTGTGAGATAAGTCTACTAAATCAAATGCAGAATACAATACAAGTCGATTATTAATCTTCCTTAGTGCATCAACAGATTCATTAATTTGTTCAATTATTGTCGGAGATAATTTATCCTCGTTGTTTTCTGTTGAAACTTCTTGAATCTTTAGCTCTTTATCTGATATGCAATATTTTCCTATAGCTGATTGATTCATCTTATTGTAGATATCGCTCTCAACAGGGCCAAAGGGCATAGCTACAAACTTATTAAACGTTCCTAATAAATTATGATCTTCGTTATTGGCATTTACTGCTGATGCAAAAAACAATAATTTGATTACTTTGAGCTTTGTAAATGAATAATGAAATGAATTGTCATTTTTTATTGATTTATACCAATCAATAAAACAATCCATTAAATACTCAAATGCTAATTCTTTTGTTGTCATAGCGCGGATATATTTCCCTTAGTATATACAAATATAGTACATTATTCTCACAATCAGCCTATATTCTGAAAAATTAAATCTGAATTCGGTTTATTAGTGTGGTAATGGTAAAAAGCGCACAGTTTTTACGTTTGTGTGCGTAAAACTGTGCGCTTTTTCTGTAATTGATTGATAATCAATCTTTACTGCGGAGAGAGAGGGATTCGAACCCCCGGTACAGTTGCCCGTACACCGCATTTCGAGTGCGGCCCGATCGACCACTCCGGCATCTCTCCAATCTCCCGGACGAAAAACCTTTCGTTTGGGACTGCAAATATAGACATATTTTTTATTTCTCGGCATTTTCGTGCGAAAAAAATTTCAGTCCGCAGGAAAAAATGCGGCTATAGCGGTTCGTTTTGATGCTTTTGCCAAATAATTTCTATCTTTGTATCAGGCGGACAAGTGCAGTATTGCTGCGCTCCGGCCGTTTATATGGTGAAAACGATACTAAAAGCGGTATGGTTTTCGTTTATTGGAAAAGAACTAACGCAAACACCATGTGCGCTATGAAAAAGTTGAATATTTTAATTGGAGCCCTTATCCTGTCTGCAGGATTGGCCGGCTGTTCGTCGAGCTACTATGCGTCGTCGGGGTATGCCAACGACGATTTGTATGCTCTGCACGATAAAACGGCCATCGCCCGCAAGCAGCAGGCCGCTGCCGAAGCCCGCAAGGCCGAGGCCGAGGCGCGCCGCGCCGAGTGGGAGGCGAAGATCGCCGAAGCGCAGGCTTTGGCTGCGGAGAACGGTTATTACGACGAGTCGAGTTCGAACCCTTACAACGATATTCTGGCCGATACGTACGAGAGTGCCTATGCGCGCCGTCTGAGGGGATTCGAGTCGCCGACCTACCGGATGCCGTCGAGTTACTACAACTTCCGCTACGGCAGTTCGTTCACCTATGCCACGGCGTACGATCCGGCTTTCTACAACATCATCATTTCCGGCGACGAGGTCTGGGTCGAGCCCAAATACATAACCTCGATGTTCGGAACATGGGGCGGCACGCCTTACGGCGGCTGGTATTTCGGCTGGAACTACTCGCCCTCGTGGTGGGGCTATCCCAGCTACGCATGGGGCGGCTGGAACTGGGGCTTCGGCTTCACTTGGTATGATCCGTGGTGGGGTCCCGGATGGCATCCCTACTGGGGACCCGGTTGGGGGCCCGGATGGGGCGGCGGCTGGCATGGACATCACCATGCGGGATACAGGCCCCGCAACTATTACGGCAATCCCGGCGGACGCGGCAGGAGCTACACTCCCGGCCGAAGCACTTCGGGGGCGCGGTACGGCAACGGAGGTTATGCCGGCGGTTCGCGCGGCGGCCGCAACGGCTCATACAGCACCAGCTACGGCAGCCGCAACGGCGACAGTCCGTTCAGCAGCGGCTCGCGCGGCAGCAGTTACAACAACCGGGGCAGCAGTTACAACAACCGGGGCAGCAGTTACAACAACCGGGGCAGCAGTTACAATAACCGCGGCAGCAGTTACAATAACCGCGGCAGCAGTTACAATAACCGCGGCAACAGCTATAACAGCGGCTCGCGGAGCGATTTCAATAGCGGTTCGCGCGGCAGCAGCTACAACGACCGCGGCAGTTCGAGCAGCGGCAGCAGCTTCAACAGCGGCGGTTCGCGGGGCGGCAGCTCCGGCGGCGGTTACAGCGGCGGCGGCTCGCGCGGCGGCAGTTCGGGCGGCGGAGGACGCGGTTATGGCAGTCGGTAGCAACTAAAACGGAGAGAATTATGAAAAGCATGAAAATAGTGGCATTGTGCGCGGCCTTCGTTGCTGCGGCGCCTTTGCAGGCGCAAAATACGGGTCTCGAATTCGGCGGTTCGGTGCTGAACCACGACATGTTGTGGGCTACCGATCTGGCGCAGCTTTCGCAGACGCACGTTTTCGGCACGGCCCGCGTGATGGGTATGGGCGGGGCTTTCACCTCACTGGGCGCCGACTTGTCGTCGATGTCGCTCAACCCGGCGGGACTGGGCATGTACCGCCGCAACGAGATTTCGCTCACGCCGCTCGTGCCCATGGCGAAGGCATCGACCGCGGGAACGGCCTCGTGGAAGGGAAACAGCAAATCGCAGTTCGCATTCGCTAATGTGGGCGTCGCCCTGAACGTCTTCGAGAGTTCGAGAAGTTCCCTGACCAGCCTGACGCTCGGTATCGGCATGAACCGCATCGCGGATTTCAACAGCCGCTACTCGTTTTCGTCGGAATCGCGCTACGATCCCGACCGGCCCGACCGGCAGATGCCGACGATCGCCGATATCTTTTCGCAGCAGATGAATAATTTCGGCGTAAGGCCCGACCGCGAGGCCGAGGGCGGAGGCCCGAACGGACCGGTTCCCGTCGATGCGTGGAATCCCAATGTCTGGCCGGCCATATTGGCCTACGACGCCTATATGCTGGGGAACTACGGAACGGTGAAGGACCCGATCTGGGCGGTGGAGCGTATCGGCCGCAACGCCTCGGTGCTGCATTCGATGGATGTGGTGAATTCGGGTTCGATCAACGAGTTCACGATTTCAATGGGCGGCAATATCAACAATATCCTCTACTTCGGCGCGTCGATCGGCATTCAGAGCGTACATAAGAAACTGGGCGTGACCTATCAGGAGGAATACGGCTATTTCAATACGGACGGCATCGGACACGACGGCAGCGGCAATGCGCTCGCCGAGCAGCTCGACGTGATGAATCTCTATCAGGAGATGGAGATGAACGGCAGCGGCGTGAATTTCAAGCTGGGCTTCACCGCACGGCCCCTGACCGGCCTGCGTGTCGGCGTGGCTTTCCATACGCCGACCTACTATTCGCTCGACTATTCCTATCGGGCCGATATCTTTTCGGATATCAGGAATAATGCCGACAACAAGGTGGCTACGGTGGGAAACGCTACGCCACGGGCCAACAACAGCGGCGGCAACAGCTGGGATTTCACCTCGCCGGCACGCCTGATGTTCGGCGCTTCGTATACGTTCGGCACCTTCGCCATCGTGTCGATCGATTACGAGCGCGACTGGTACAACGGGATCCGCGTGAAGAACGTTCCGCAGTATAACTACTTCTCCGAAGAGGACTACAAGGCGGAGTTCAAGCATAATTTCCAAGGCACGAACTCGATCCGTGCGGGCGTCGAGGTCAAGCCGCTGCCGATTCTGGCCCTGCGCGTGGGCGGCGGTTATACCGATTCGATGCTCAAGGAGCGGGATTTCTATGTGAACGACGCCTATACCAGCATGCCGACGACCTATGAGAGCTACTATTTCTCTGCCGGCGCCGGCGTGAACCTCGGACGCAACACGACGCTGGATCTGGCCTATCAGTATGTCACCAACAAGCAGACGCAGTACCAGCTCTTCTTCAGCAGGCCCGAAAACGGCGGCGACATGGAGACGTGGAGCGGTCTGTACGACACCTCTCTGAAGCGTCACTATCTGGCCGCGACGCTCAGCTTCCGTTTCTGATGCGGCCGTTTCGTCAATATAAAGGTCCGTCCCGGTGACGGACCTTTGTTTTTTTATTATATTTGCAGGCTGAAACAAAATCAAAAATAAAGATATATGGCAAAGGAACTCAAGGACCTCACCAAGTCGGACGAGAACTACTCGCAGTGGTACAACGATCTGGTCGTGAAGGCGGGGCTGGCCGAGAATTCGGCCGTACGCGGTTGTATGGTCATCAAACCCTATGGCTATGCCATCTGGGAGAAGATGCACGATGCGCTGGACAAGATGTTTAAGGATACGGGGCATCAGAACGCCTATTTCCCGCTGTTCATCCCCAAATCGTTCTTCTCGAAAGAGGCCCACCACGTCGAGGGCTTTGCCAAGGAGTGCGCCGTGGTGACGCACTACCGTCTGAAGAACGATCCCGAAGGCAAGGGCGTTGTCGTCGATCCCGACGCCAAGCTCGAAGAGGAGCTGATCGTGCGTCCGACCTCGGAGACCATTATCTGGAATACCTATAAGAACTGGATTCAGTCGTACCGCGACCTGCCGATCTTGTGCAACCAGTGGGCGAACGTCGTGCGCTGGGAGATGCGTACGCGCCTGTTCCTGCGCACCGCCGAATTCCTGTGGCAGGAGGGCCACACGGCGCACGCCACGCGCGAGGAGGCTGTCGAGGAGGCCGAAAAGATGATTCATGTCTACCAACGGTTCGCCGAAGAGTGGATGTCGCTGCCGGTGGTGGTGGGCCACAAGTCGCCCAACGAGCGTTTCGCCGGAGCCGAAGATACGCTTACGATCGAGGCGCTGATGCAGGACGGCAAGGCGCTGCAGAGCGGCACGTCGCACTTCCTCGGCCAGAATTTCGCCAAGGCGTTCGACGTGCAGTACGTCAACAAGGAGGGCAAGCTCGAATACGTGTGGGCTACCTCGTGGGGCGTTTCGACCCGTCTGATGGGCGCGCTTATCATGGCGCATTCGGACAACAACGGTCTGGTGCTGCCGCCGAAACTGGCGCCGATTCAGGTGGTGATGATTCCCATCTACAAGGGCGACGACCAGCTGGCCGAGATCCGCACGCGCTTCGAGGCCATTGCCGCGCAGCTCAAGGCCAAAGGCATCAGCGTGAAGATCGACGACCGCGACAACGTGCGTTCGGGCTTCAAGTTCGCCGAATACGAACTCAAGGGCGTTCCGGTGCGTCTGGCGATGGGACCTCGTGACATGGAAAACGGCACGATCGAACTCGTCCGCCGCGACACGCTCGAAAAACAGACCGTTTCGCAGGAGGGACTCGTGGAGCGTATCGAGGGCCTGATGACCGAAATTCAGGAGAACATCTACCGGAAGGCGCTCAACTACCGCGAGTCGATGATTACCAAGGTCGATACGTGGGAGGAGTTCAAGCAGGTGCTCGACGACAAGGGCGGCTTCCTGCTCGCGCACTGGGACGGCACGGTCGAGACCGAGGTGGCGATCAAGGAGGCCACGAAGGCCACGATCCGCTGCATTCCGATCGACGCGCCCGACGAGGAGGGCGTATGCGTCTTCTCCGGCAAGCCGTCGCACCGCCGCGTGCTGTTCGCCCGCAGCTATTAGTCTGCGGCGTGCGCGATGCCGCGCGATCATATGGAATATCCCCGGCGAATATCCGCCGGGGATTTTTCGGCCCGTTGTGTCGGGTGGTGCCGGCCGTGCGGGGCGCGCTTAGGGATGGGGGAAGCCGGCCGGAAAAGCGATCGCCGGTCTTGTGTTTCCGTAAATTTCACTATTTTTGTTCATTGTCGTAAAAACGTACGTTATGTCCGGTGAGGCTGAAATCCGCAAAAAGAAAATATACCGCGTGACCTTTATCGGTTTCGCGGTCAATCTCCTGCTCGCCGGGATCAAACTCGCGGCGGGTATTCTGGGCCGAAGCGGCGCCATGGTCGCCGACGCCGTACACTCGTTCTCCGACATGGCGACCGACGTGGTGGTGATCGCCTTTGCCAAGATTTCGGCCAAACCCAAGGACGAGGGACACGACTACGGCCACGGCAAATACGAGACGCTCGCCACGATCATCATCAGCCTTGCGCTGGCTGCCGTAGGTACGGGGATTCTGGTGAACAGCATCGGTGCCATCCGCGTCGTTGTGGACGGAGGGCTGCTGCCCCGTCCCGGCACCGTGGCGCTGCTGGCCGCCGCGGTCTCCATCGTCGTCAAGGAGATTCTTTACCGCTATACGGTGCGCGAAGGCCGCCGGGTGTCGAGTCCGAGCATGATCGCCAACGCATGGCATCACCGCAGCGACGCCCTTTCGTCGCTGGGAACGCTGGCCGGCATCGGGTGCGCCTATTTTCTGGGCGATAAGTGGCGCATCGCCGACCCGATCGCGGCGCTCGTCGTGGCGGTTTTCATTTTCAAGATCGCGTTCGACCTGATTCGCACCGGACTCGACGAACTTCTGGAACGTTCGCTTCCGGAGGATGTGGAAGAGGAAATCCTGCGTGTCGTTGCGGCGAATCCCGAAGTGCGGGAGCCGCACAACCTGCGCACGCGCCGTATCGGCGCGTCGATCGCCGTCGAGGTGCATGTGCGCGTGGACGGCGCGATGAGCGTCTGCCGCTCGCACGAGCTGACCGAGGACATCGAACGCCGCCTGCGCGCCCGGTTCGGCGAAGGCACGATGATCGCCATTCATGTCGAGCCGCTCAAGGCGGCGTGCCGTGCGGAGTGATGCCGAGTGGCGGGGTGGATTCCCGCGAAAAACGGCGTGCCGGTTCACCCGCCTCTTCGACCGTTTCGCCTTGACCGCTGATTCCGAATAAAATGCCTTTCGGTGCTGTCCCGGCACGGATTTTGCTGTTTCTGCAATCCGAATAAACAGGCCGGGACATTCCCGCCGGAGTAGAAAGAAATTTGGATTTTCGGAAAAAAGTGTTTATCTTGCCGCCGATAAGGCTCCGGAGCTCCGGGTTTCCGAAAGCCCGAACGATGAAATTATCGACATACACAACTTAAAAAGGATTGCCTATCGGGAAAAGTCTACTCTTAACTACATTTAGGAGACAAGAGTATGAACGTGCAAGTATTAAGTGACCAGGTATTGCTTAATCACTACCTCTCAGGTGACCAAAGTGCCATATCCAAGCTCATCGAACGCCATAGCCGCCGTGTGCGCGACTACATCAATATGATGGTGAAGGACCGCGATGTTGCAGAAGATATCTTCCAAGAGACATTTATCAAAGCCGTGCGTGTAATCGACGACGGCCGCTATACGGACAACGGGAAGTTTCTCTCGTGGGTGCTGCGCATCGCGCACAATCAGGTGATCGACTATTTCCGCGCCCAGCGGCAGAACAAGGCCGTCACCGAAGCCGAAGCCGGATACGATGTATTGGGATCGCTGCGTTTCGCCGAGCGGAACGTGGAGGACGCCATGGTCAGCGAACAGATCGAGCGCGACGTGCGCGCTCTGGTCGAACTGCTCCCTGCCGAGCAGCGCGAGGTGGTGATGATGCGTTATTTCGCCGGTCTCAGTTTCAAGGATATCGCCGAGCAGACCGACGTGAGTATAAACACCGCGTTGGGCCGGATGCGCTATGCGCTTATCAACCTGCGGCGGATGATCAAGGAAAAAAATATGATTTTGTGCTGACCGGCACACAATATTTCCAAAGGCGCGGCGTTTAGTTAGTACAAAGCAAAATTACAAGATGCCTATGGAGGATATTGACAAAAACGAAGTTTCGGACGACGGCATCTCCGATGAAGAAGAACTTCTGCATCGGGAGGTGATTCAGGGTGATGCGGATCTTTACTACCTTCACCACTACCTCTCGGAAGTTTTTCGGAATGGGGATAATTTTTAAGGGTTAATTTTTGATGGGGAAGGGCGCCGGGAGGCGCCCTTCATTTTAAGGGATACGGCCCGTTCGCGCATCTCTTTTTTTAATTGGACGATTATGAAATTCAGCAATGTGAGATTATTGGTCAGGGACTATGAAAAGTGCTTCCGGTTTTATACCGAAAAACTCGGTTTGGAGACGGCTTTCGATATCGAAGGCTGTTACGGCAGTTTCAAGGTGGCCGAAGGCATCGAGGGGTTGGCGATATTTACGTCCGACCTCATGGCGCCGGTCGCCGGGAACGCAGACAAGGAGCTGCCGGCCGGCTGCAGGGATAAGATGATGGTATCGTTTGAAGTCGACAATGTGGACGAAGCCTTCGAAACGCTCTCTGCAAGGGGCGTGGAGTTTGTCAACCGGCCGACCGACATACCCGGCTGGGGAATGCGGGTCGTGTATCTGAGGGACCCCGAAGAAAATCTGATCGAACTTTTTACGCCTTTGGCAGCGAATTTATGACACGCATACGAATCAAACGCGTTTACGAACCCGCCGCTCCGGACGACGGCTGCCGCGTGTTGGTCGATAAACTGTGGCCGCGCGGCGTGCGCAAGGATGCGCTGCATTACGACATGTGGGCCAAGGAGATCACGCCCAGCCCCGAACTGCGCGCATGGTACCACGCCGATCCGCAGACCCGCTGGCCGGAGTTCCGGCGCCGGTATCTCGAAGAGCTGCGCGGCTCGCAGGCCGTGCGGGAGTTTGTCCGCCGCATCGCCGGAAATGAGACCGTTACGCTGCTGTACGCATCGAAAAATGCGGCTGAGAATCATGCGCTTGTCCTGCAGGAATTTCTCGAACACGCCGTGACGGAGATCGCGCACGCCTGACCGGCGTGATGCGCGGTTCGCTCCCGCCGTTCGGCCTTGTGTTCCTATGGCTTGTGCCGTTTCCGGTTGCATCGGTTTCGCCGCCGGGAGGGGTTGGTGTGCCGTGGTGTGGGAAAGGGGAAGCCCCTCTAAGGAGGGGCTTCCCGTGTGAACTTTTTTTTGTGTGGCAGTCGCTGTTTGGGGACGGCAGAGTTCCCGGTGCGGCGGCGGAGAACAAAAAAAGCCCCTCGGTGCGAGGGGCTTGTACGGTGAGGCAGACTTGACGGCGTACGGAAATATCAGCGGTTGCCGAGACATTGGTGCGCCCGCCGCAGCTGGATCGAAAGCGAACAGGCGGCGATGCCGGCGAAGAGCAGCGAAATGCCGACCCAGATCACGACGGCCGTGGTGCCGAATACCAGCGGCTGGAACAGAATCCACAACGAGCAGAGCACCAGCAGGATGCCGCTGAAGACGGTCCAGCCCGATCCGGGAATCTCCATGGCGTTCATGTCGCCGCCCAGACCGATGGCGCTGAATCCGCGCAGCATGAGCCAGAAACCGAGGAAAATCGGCAGCGTGGCGGCCGAAAGCGCGACGTTGAAGATCAGGATGATGCCGAGGATGATTTCGATGATGCCCCCGGCCAGCATCCAGCCGCGGCCCGTGATGAAGTGTTTGTTGGCCGACGAAAGCACGACTTCGAGAATGCCCGAAAAGAGCATCAGCCAGCCGAAGACGAGCGACATGCCCAGATAGCTCTGGGTGGGGTAGACGAATATCAGAATGCCCACGACGAACAGGGCGATGCCGATGATCAGGAGCAGCCACCAGTAACGTACGGCCCGCTTCGAATTTTCGATCAGTGAGGAAAAATTGTTCATAGCATATGGATTTTCCTCCCTCCGGAGCAAATTGCATACCAGAGCCGGAGCGCTCAGGTCCTGAGTATGCGTGGTAAAGGCCGTTTTTTCCGCGGGTGTCGGATGCGGGTTTCCGTGGCCGTAGGTCGGCGCCTCACTGCCGCCGCAGATGTTTCGGCGCAGATGTTTCCGCAGAGATCGCTTCGGCGAAGATGTTTCGGCGCGGGGCGCTTTGCTTCGCCGTAGGTTGCTTCAGTGCGGGTTGCTTCGGTGCGGGTCGCGGGCTTCCGGCGGAATAAGCCGGCCGGAACCGGGATAGTCCCGTTGAAGCCGGAGCGCCCCTGTCCGATGCGCTATAATCCCGTCGGATCGTCGGCCTGCGCACGCTCCGGTTGCGGAGTTTCCAGCGGAACCACCTCGCCGATTTCGGGCCGCAGGAGGTGCAGCGCGGTGTCCGCGGCCAATGCCGCCTCGGTCGCCAGCGGCTCGTCCCAGCGGTGCTTGGCAAGGGCGTATTTCGAGTGGTGGACGGTCATGATCCGCCTTGCACCCAGCTCTTTTGCGGCTTTGGCCAGTTGGTCGGGCATCGTGTGGATGTATTTCCACGCTTCGTCGTACTGGCCGTTTTCGAGAACGGCGAGGTCTATGTCCGGAAACTCTTCTCCGATCTCGGCGAAATGACATCCGTATCCGCCGTCGCCGCCCATGTAGATTTTCCGCGCGGGCGTTTGCAGCAGGAACGATCCCCACAACGTCTGATTGGACGACCGCCCGCGGCCGGAGAAGTGGCGCGAGGGGAGACAGCGGACGGTGAATCCGTCGCCGAGCGTCTGTTGTTCGTGCCAGTCCAGCTCGACGATCTTCGCCGGGTCGAAGCCCCAGTACTCGAAGTGCTCGCCCACGCCCAGCGGACAGATGACCGTGCCGATGCGCTCTTTCAGCTCGCGGACCGTGCGGTAGTCGAGATGATCCCAGTGGTCGTGCGTGACGATGAGGTAGTCGATGTCGGGCATCTCTTCGGGGCGGTAGATGTCGGTGCCTTTGAACGGACGGTTGAGCATCGAGAGCGGCGCCGCGTTGCGGAAAACCGGATCGACGAGCGTCCGGCGCCCTTCGGCCTGAATCAGCTGGGACGAGTGCCCGAACCAGACCAGCAGGTTGCTTTTGGGATCGAGCGCCCGCAGGTCGGTGCGGATCGCCGGCACCGCATCGTGGGGACGCAGTCCCTCGCGCTTGCGGAAGAGGAATTCCAATATGCCGCGCAACCGGCTCTTGTCGCCCGTCATCATCGGACCGGCTTCTTGATTGCGGAACCGGCCGTCGCGGTAGTTCGGCGACTGCCGGATGCGTTCGAGCCGTTCGCCTTGGGGCAGACGCCCGAAGCTCGGCAGACGGACGATGACGAATGCGGCGGCCAGCGCCGCGAGCAGGATGCTTGACAGTATTATCATTTTGCCTCTTTTTTGCTTGCCCGACATGATTTTTCAGGTTTGTATGGTGCAAATATACCGTTTCTTCCGAGACGGTGTGTATACGGATTACGGTTCGGGCTACCATTATTCCGGAAATGTCTCCGGCAGCGGCCGCCGATAGGTTGTTCCGGGCTGTTTTGACCGACGATTCGGCTGATTTGTTCTATTTATTATGATTTAATGCCAAAGTTTTATATTTTTGTGACGGATTGTTTCTGCAATGTGATGCCTTATACGTCTTACTCTGAAAAATTACCGGGACCCGGTTGCCGGATTTTATTCCGCACTCTGGTCTTGACGTTCTGTTTGTGCCTGCTCTCCGGATTCGAAGTCCGGGCGCAGTCCGCGCAACGGAAGTTCGTGGTCCGCGGCCGCGTTACCGATGAGGCGGGAACGCCCCTTGTCGGGGTTACCGTCGTGGAACACGGGACTTCGAACGGTGTGGCGACCCTCTCCGGAGGCGAATTCTCCATCGGCGTCGCTCCCGGCGCCGTGCTCGACGTCTCGTGCGTGGGCTATGTGCCCCGCAGTGTCCCGACCGAAAACCGCACCGGGTTGGACATCACGCTGGAGGAGGACGTGAAAGCTATCGCCGACGTGATCGTGACGGCTCTGGGACTGGAACGCAACTATGCCGACCTGACCTATTCGGCCGACAAGATCAAGGGAACGCAGCTCACGAACGTCAAGTCTTCGAACATGATTCTCTCGCTCGCGGGCAAGTCGGCCGGCGTGCAGGTAAACGAAAGCTCTTCGGGTGCGGGCGCCTCCTCCAAGGTCAGCATCCGCGGCGTCCGCTCGGTGGCCAGCGACAATCAGCCGCTGTACGTGGTCGACGGCATGCCGATTCTCAACTCTTCGCCTGAGCAGGCCTATACGGCCATCGGGGGTGTCGCCGATGCGGGCAACCGCGACGGCGGCGACGGCATCTCGAACCTCAATGCCGAGGACATCGAGAGCGTCTCGATCCTCAAGGGCGCCCCGGCGGCCGCGCTGTACGGCAGTCAGGCCGCCAACGGCGTGATCTTGATCACGACCAAGAAGGGCAGCGCCGCGAAACGGCAGCCCGTGACCTTCACTTCGAACCTTACGTTCCAAAGCCCTTTCCGCCTGCCGGACTTCCAGAACCGTTACGGGGTGAGCGGCGGCGTCGAAAGCTGGGGTGCGCGCGCCGCGATGAAGGCTTACGACAACGCCGGGGATTTTTTCCGGACGGGCGTTACGGCGATGAACTCGCTGTCGGTCTCTTCAGGCACCGAGCAGATGCAGACCTACTTCTCCTACGCCAATACCGCCGAGCGCGGAATCACGGGCTCGAACCGCCTGATGCGGCATAACTTCAACCTGCGGGCGACGACCGGGCTGTTCCGGGACCGGATCAAGCTCGACGGCAACATCAGCTTCATGCGTCAGGTCGTGAAGGACAAACCGGTGCCGGGCGGATTCTACATGAACCCGCTGGTCGGGCTTTACCGTTTTCCGCGCGGCGTCGATATGACTCCCTACCGCGAGCATTTCGAGGTCTATGACCCGGACCGCAAACTCAGCGTGCAGAAATGGATCGCTCCGAGCGACGATTTCGAACAGAATCCCTATTGGATCACCAACCGCATCCGCAGCAAGAGCCTGCGCAACCGGGTCATGGCCTCCCTCTCCGCCGACTGGAAGGTGAACGGCTGGCTGCGCATCCGCGCCCGCGGCAACGTCGACTATATCGACGACAAGGTCCGCCAGAGGTTCTACGCCTCGACGGCTCCGGCGCTGGCCGGGAACAACGGCCGTTACATCGAAAGCGGTTATTCGGAGACCCTTTTCAACGGCGAGGTGCTGGCCCTCTTTGACAGGCGGTTCACGCCCGACTGGACGTTCAGCGCTACGGTCGGCGCCTCCCTGAACGACCGCACGGTGAATTCGCTGCGCATCGATTCGAAGACCGCGTCGCTCTATTACCCCAATGTGTTCAACGTGGCCAATATCGTCATGAACAGCTCGGCCTACGTCGACGAGCAGATCGACGCCCGCCGCCAGATACAGTCGCTCTTCGCCACGGCTTCGGTCAAATACGCCGAGAGTCTCAACCTCGAAGTCACGGGGCGCAACGACTGGGCTTCGACGCTGGCCTACACCTCGCACGAGGGCAGCGGGTTTTTCTACTGTTCGTTCGGCGCGTCGTGGGTCGTCGGCAAGATGTTCAAACTGCCCGAATGGATGTCGTTCGCCAAGGTGCGCCTGACGTGGAGCCGCGTGGGCAACGACATTCCGATGTTCATCACCAACCCGAAGGCCCACATTACGGCCGGCGGGGGCATCAACGCCGCCGATGCTGCTCCGGGCACCGACCTCAAGCCCGAAATGACCAATGCGCTCGAAGCGGGTTTCGAATGGCGTTTCTTCGGCGACCGGCTGGGAATCAACGCCACTTACTACAAGACCAACACCCACAACCAGTTCTTCAAGCTGCCGGCCCTGTCGGGCGAAGCCTATGCTTTCCGGTACGAAAATGCCGGCAACATCGAGAACGAGGGCGTCGAGGTGTCGCTGAGCGCCTATCCGGTTTACGGCAGCGGTCTGACGTGGCAGTCGGTCGTGAACTTCGCGCATAACAGGAACCGGGTGATAAAACTGCACGACGAACTGCGCGAATATGCCTACGGTCCGTCGAGTTTCTCGTCGTCCTACGCCATGAAACTGGTCGAGGGCGGGGCGATCGGCGACATCTACGGCCGGGCGTTCGAGCGCGACGCCGACGGGAATATCGTTTACGAAACCGAAGGCGATTACGCCGGTCTGCCCCGCACCGCGGGCGACGGCAATACCGTCAAGGTGGGCAATGCGAATCCCGTGTTCGCGCTGTCGTGGAGCAACACCTTCTCTTACAGGGGCGCGTCGCTGTCGCTGATGCTGGACTGCCGTTACGGGGGCCGGCTGCTGTCGCAGACCATGGCCGACATGGACTCCTACGGCGTCTCGGCCGCAACGGCCGACGCCCGCGACCGCGGTTGCGTGACGCTCGAAGGGCGGCGTATCGACGACGTGAAAGGGTTCTACAAGCTGGTCGGAGGACGCGCCGGCGTGACGGAATATTACATGTACGACGCCACGAATATCCGGCTGCGCGAACTGGCCGTCTCCTATGCGCTGCCGCAGAAGCTGGTCCGCCGCACGCGGGTGCTGAGCGGCGTCACCCTGTCGCTGGTCGCGCGCAACCTCTTCTTCATTTACAACGCCGCGCCGTTCGATCCCGATCTCATCCTTTCGACGGGCAACGATAATCAGGGAATCGAAGTGTACGGCATGCCCACCGTGCGCAATACAGGATTTAATATCAAACTGGAATTTTAAGCATGAAATGCCGGCATACATATCTTTTCGCGGGACTTTGTGCGCTGCTTTTCGGCGCGTGCACGGGTAATTTCCGCGACATAAACGACGACCTCTCCGGCATTACCGACGGCGAGCTGGAAGCCGACAACAACGGTTTGGGATACCGTCTGGGCATTATCCAGCAGGGGGGGGCTATTTCAATTACGATTTCGGCAAGGGCAAGAACTGGCCTTTCCAGCTCACGCAGAATCTCAATGCGGACATGTTTTCGGGCTACATGCACGACCCGAAACCCCTGCAGGGCGGGAGCCACAACTCCGACTATAACCTGCAGGACGGCTGGAACAGCGCCATGTGGCAGTTCACCTACTCTTATGTGATGCCCGAAATCTACCGGCTGGAGCAGACCGCCGCTGAGCTGATGCCGCCCTTCTATGCCATTGCGAAGATACTCAAGGTGCTGGCCATGCAGCGGGTGACCGACTATTACGGGCCGGTGATTTATACCCATTTCGGCGCGCAGGGCGCCGAATACGTGCCCGACGGCCAGCAGGAGGTCTACATGCACTTCTTCGACGATCTGGACGAAGCTGTAGAGATTTTGTCGGATTATGTCGCGGAGCGTCCGATGGCCGGCGAATTTGCGAAATTCGACCTGTTGCTCGACGGTAGCTATGCCGCATGGCTCCGCTTCGCCAACTCGCTGCGCATGCGTCTGGCCGTGCGTCTTGCGTCAGTCGCGCCGGAGAAGGCCCGCGCGGAGTTCCGCAAGGCGGCTGCCGACCCGTACGGGGTGATCGAGGTCAATACGAACAATGCGGCGGTCAAGACTTCGGGAATCTACTCGAATCCGCTCGGCGCGATCAACCGGAGCTGGAACGAGGCCGTCATGAACGCTTCGATGGAGTCCGTGCTGACGGGTTTCGGAGACCCGCGTATCGCGAAGTTTTTCGAACCCTGCGCCGAGGATCTCGTTATTGCGAATGACGGCGGGGAATCCGTTTCCGTTCCGTTGAAAGGGCAATATCACGGCGTCCGTCAGGGAACCGCCTTTTCGCATAACTATTACGCCGCCTTTTCGCGGCTTACCGTCGAGCCGACGACCGAAGTCGTGCTGATGTCTGCGGCCGAAGTGTGGTTCCTGCGCGCCGAAGCCGCCCTGCGGGGGTGGACCGATGAAGACGCCGGAACGTGCTACCGCGCCGGCGTCTTCATATCGTTCGCCCAATGGCAAGTGTCGGGTGCGGAGCAGTATCTGGAAAGCGACGCTTCCGCGGCCGATTACCGCGACCCGATCGCCCCGGAGAACGATATTGCGGCCCGGTGCCGCGTGTCGCCCCGCTGGGACGAGTCGGCGGCCGCGGAGATCGGACTCGAACGGATCATTACCCAGAAGTGGATCGCCATGTATCCCGAAGGCTGCGAAGCTTGGGCCGAGCAGCGGCGGACGGGTTATCCGCGTCTGTTTCCGGTGCGCTTCAACCATAGCAAGGGCCAGAGCATCGACACCGAGACGATGATCCGCCGCCTGCCCTATCCCGCGACGCTCGAAACCTCGGACCCCGAACAATACGAAATGCTACTGAAAGAGCTCGGAGGTCCCGATCACGGCGGCACCCGCCTTTGGTGGGACACGGGGCGCAATTTCTGAGACTTGTCCGTCGGCCGGAAACTGAAACACACCGCTTTTGCGGTGTGTTTTTTTTTGTTGTGTCCGGCGACGTCCGGCTGGTCCGTGTCCGGTGAATCCCGGCGGCGTTGCCCGGCCGGGGCTTAGCCCCGGCTCTCCATGCTGTCTATCGAAGGGTTGACCGCCACGACATCCTGTTCGATCTGCTGCCGGGAGGGGATTCCGTTTGCGGATGCGGGGGCGATGGGGCCGTCGTCGGAAATGTCGTCCGGCGTGATCTGGGTGCGCGTGGTTTCCTGAGTCTGCTGCGGATCGGCGGAAGGCTGTCCCACTTGCATTCCGCCCTTGTTTTCCCGCAGAGCTTCCTTGTCGTATGCAGGTCGTTTCATAATTCGAATTCTTTTTTTGTTCCGCGTGCAAAGGTCATACCATAGGGCGGCCCGCTGCCGGATATCGTCTCCGACGGGAATTTGCACGGAATTTGGGGCGGGTGCAAAGGTATTCACCGTAAACCGGACGATTATGAAAACAAGGAATTTGTTGCTGGGTATGGCCGCTGTCTGCGGCAGTTCCTTTCAGGCGGTCGCCTGCACGGGCATCGCGCTCACGGCTGCTGATGGCAGTTATGTGCAGTCGCGCACCATCGAGTGGGCCCGCGGCGTTTTGCAGAGCGAATACGTCGTCATCCCGCGCGGTCAGCGGCTCCGCTCCTTTACACCCTTGGGAGCCGACGGCATGACCTTCACGGCCAAATACGGCGTCGTGGGGCTGTCCGTGGTGCAGAAGGAGTTCATCGCCGAGGGGATCAACGAAGCGGGGCTGTCGGCCGGACTCTTCTTCTTTCCGCAATACGGAGGGTATGAACCCTACGAACCGGCGCAGAACGACCGCACGCTCGCCGATCTGCAATTCGTGACGTGGGCGCTGACGCAATTTTCGACCGTCGATGAGGTCAAAGCCGCCGTCGGAGGCGTGCGCATCGTCGCGTTGGAAAAGACGTCGGTCGTACACTGGCGCATCGGAGAGCCGTCCGGACGGCAGGTCGTGCTGGAAATCGTAGGCGGAGTGCCGCATTTTTACGAAAACGAGGTCGGCGTGCTCACCAACGCCCCCGGTTTCGAGTGGCAGCTCACCAACCTGAACAATTACGTGAACCTCTATCCGGGCGACGCCCCCGTCCGCCGGCTGGACGGCGTAACGCTGCGGCCTACGGGCGGCAATTCGGGGTTTCTCGGCCTTCCGGGCGACGCTACGCCGCCGTCGCGCTTCGTGAGGGCCGCCTTCTACCGCGCCACGGCTCCGCAGCGCGCCACCGGGTTCGAGACCGTACAGCAATGCCTCCACCTGCTCAACAATTTCGACATTCCCATCGGTATCGAACATCCCGAAGGCGAGTGTCCGGACATTCCGAGCGCCACGCAGTGGACCTCGGCTATCGACCTGACCAACCGCCGGATCTATTACAAGACCGCCTACAACAATACGATCCGCTGTATCGACCTCGCGGGGATCGACTTCGGGAAAACGGCCTACCAGTCCCATCCGCTGGACCGGAACCGGGAGCAGCCCGTGCAGCAGATCGCTATTCCGGAGTAAGACGGCGGTTGCGGTCCGTTTTCGGCGGCTTTTTCATGTTCGTCCTGAATATTGGTGTGGAAGCGTTCCATATCGGCTTGGAAAGCTTTTCCGGATTCCGGACCTTTGCCGCGCAAACGAAAAAAACGGCTTTTCGACCATGTCTGTACGACTTTGCGAAATACTGAACTACGGGGATGTCATGCTCGAACCGGGTGCGGATCATCGGCGTTTTACGCTATGGCGGCCCCTCGCCGTCTGTCACCGTTATTGCCGATTGGCGAAACGCTCCAAATTTCAGGACTATAGGGTGAATCTCACGTATGCCGAAATGCGTAAAATAGGATAAGGATAATGTCGTCCTGCTTAAAACTTCAGTGGTTATGAAAAAGGAGAACGAGAGTCCCTAGCGTTACTATCGTGTCGTAAGCGTCAAAAAGATCGATCGGTGGTTTTTCGACCGATACGATCATCGCAGAACCCACGCCAAAATCTATGAAACGGTCATCCGGCCCAAATTCGGGATGTGCGAGAATACGTTTCTCGACTACCGTCATGAATCGGACGAGTTGCTGGAACTGTTTCCGCAGTCGGCCAGCGTCGAATTTTCGCTGTGGCTTCCGACAGTACAGACCAAGTACATGGTTCCCGCCGAGGCGAACCGATTCAGCCTGATGCTCTGGGATTCGATCGACAAGGCTTTTCGCTGTATCCGGCGGCGGGAGCCGGGCTGCTGCATAGACGCCGACAAGTTACTGACGTATATGACGCTTTATCTGGAAGAAAGATCATCCGTCGGGATGAAGTGACGCAACTTATGAATGAAGAGAGGGGCTGTCCGAACAATTCGGGCAGCCCCAATGTCTTCGGGCGGTCTTTTCGTTTTCGGTTCGGGGAATCGGTCGAAGCCTTTGCAAAATGATGATATACAGTCGGTTTTCCTCTTTTTGCGCCGGACGGGCAACAAAAAAGGAGCCTCGGAAAAAGGCTCCTTTGTGCGGATAAAGGGACTCGAACCCCCACGCCGTAAGGCATCAGATCCTAAGTCTGACGTGGCTACCAATTACACCATATCCGCTCGGTATGTGCAAAGGTATATAAAAATTCACAAATCGCAATCCGGGGCGGGGATTATAAGGCTTTTTTATTTACTTTTGTAGATAATTTTACCCGATTATGCCGCAGAATATCACACTCGTCCTGACACCCCGGCAGGCTGCCGATGCGAAGTATTACACGTCGCTCGCCGCACGGCGTTTGGGCATGCCGGAGCAGGATATCGCTTTGGTGCGGGTCGTCAAACGGTCGATCGACGCCCGGCAGCGGCAGCCCAAGGTGAACCTGTCGCTGGAGGTATATGCAGACCGCGAACCCCGGCCCGCGCCCGTGCATTTCGACTATCCGTCGGTCGCGGGGAGGACCGAAGTGGTGATCGTCGGGTCGGGTCCGGCGGGCCTTTTCGCCGCTTTGCGGCTGATCGAGCTGGGCCTGCGGCCCGTGATTCTGGAGCGGGGCCGCGACGTCTCGGCCCGCAAGGTCGATATCGCGCAGATCAACCGCAACGGCGACGTCGATCCCGATTCTAACTACGCTTTCGGCGAAGGCGGTGCGGGGACCTTCTCCGACGGGAAGCTCTTTACGCGCAGCAAGAAGCGCGGCGACTATAACAAGGCGCTGCAGACGCTCGTCTTCCACGGCGCGACGCCCGAAATCCTTTACGATGCCCATCCGCATATCGGCACCGACAAACTGCCGCGTATCATACAGCGCATCCGGCAGACGATCCTCGATGCCGGCGGCGGGTTCGTTTTCAACAGCCGGGTGACGGACCTCGAAATCAAAGGCGGCCGGGTGCGGGGCGTATGGTGCGGCGCGACGCTCGTCGAAGGTGCGGCCGTGGTGCTGGCTACGGGACATTCGGCCCGTGATATTTACGAACTGCTGCACCGGAAAGGCGTGCGCCTTGAAGCCAAGGCTTTCGCCATGGGTGTGCGTATCGAACATCCGCAGGCGCTGATCGACTCGATCCAGTATCATTGCGAAACCCGCGGCGAATACCTTCCTGCGGCGGCCTATTCGCTCGTGAGTCAGGAGAACGGCCGCGGCGTCTATTCGTTCTGCATGTGCCCCGGCGGATTCATCGTCCCCGCCATGACCGATGCCGCCCAGTCGGTGGTGAACGGCATGTCGCCCAGCGGCCGCACGTCGCCCTATGCCAATTCGGGGCTGGTGACCGAAGTGCGGCCGGCGGATTTCGAACACCTGCGCGCCGAATGGGGCGAGCTGGCCGGGCTGAAATTCCAGCAGCAGTTCGAGGAGCTGGCGCGGCGGCACGGCGGCGACCGTCAGATCGCTCCGGCGCAGCGCGTCGCCGATTTCGTCGCGGGGCGTGCGAGCGCGTCGCTTGCCAGAACTTCCTATATTCCGGGGATCGTCCCTTCGCGGCTCGACCGGTGGATGCCCGGATTCATCGCGCAGGGACTGCGGCAGGGACTTGCGACCTTCGGCCGCCGGATGCGCGGCTTCGTCACCAACGAAGCCGTCGTGGTCGGCGTGGAGTCGCGGACCTCTTCGCCCGTACGCATCCCGCGCGATCCTGCGACGCTGATGCACCCCGAAGCAGCCGGGCTTTTCCCGGCGGGTGAAGGCGCCGGATATGCCGGCGGCATCATCTCGGCGGCTCTCGACGGCGAGCGGATTGCCGAAGCGGTGAAGAATTACATAGATTGAGTATCTCTAAAACCACATGACCGATGGAACCTAAAAAGTACCTTTTGTTCGTTACCCTGCCTTATGCCTACTCGATCCTGCGGCCGCTGGAGCATGAAATCCGCCGCCGCGGCGATTCTGCGGCGTGGTTTATCGAAGCGGATTGTCCGGTTGCGCTGGAGGAGGGCGAAGTGCATCTGAAAACGATCCGCGAAGCCGTCGATTACAATCCCGTCGCGGTTTTCGCGCCGGGCAACTACATTCCGGATTTCTTTCCGGGCGTGAAGGTGGCGCTTTTCCACGGTTATGCCATTCAGAAACGCATCGAGGCGATCGACGACCATTTCACCGTGCGCGGCTGGTTCGACATCTACTGCACGCAAGGTCCAAGCAGTACGCCTTATTTCAAGGAGCTGGAGCGGCAATACGGGTTTTTCCGGGTCTACGAGACCGGCTGGCCCAAAGCCGACACCTATTTTTCACCCGAAACGCTGCTCAGGCCCCGCAACGACCGGCCCGTCATTCTCTATCCGCCGACCTTTACGCGCAATGTATGTTCTGCGCCCCATCTGATGAAGGAGATCGAGCTGCTGGCCAAAACCAAGCCGTGGGACTGGATCATCACCTTCCATCCGAAGCTGACCGATCCCGATATCATCGCCGGATACAAGCGCATCGCCGCCGAAAACGACAACGTGACCTTTTTCGAGGGACCCGATAAGATGCCGCTCCTGCAGCGAGCCGACGCGATGTTGTGCGACAGTTCGTCGATCATTCTGGAGTTCATGTTCCTCGACAAACCCGTCGTCACCTTCCGCAATTCGCATCCCGGCCCCCATCTGATCGACGTGGACCGTCCCGAAAAGGTCGGTCCGGCGCTGGAGCGGGCGCTCTCCCGGCCCGAAGAGCTGATGCGCGAGATTCGCGCCTATACGATGCACCATGAGCCGCACCGCGACTGCCGCTGTTCGGCGCGCGTGCTGGATGCCGTCGACGACTATATCGCCCGCGGCCATGCGGGACTGAAGCGCAAGCCCCTGAATCTGATCCGGAAGTGGAAGCTTCGCCGTCAGATGCGCTATTACCCGCTGCTGGAGATGTTCCGCCGCTGATTGCGTGCGAAAAACGAAACGCCGCATCCGAGGGATGCGGCGTTTGCCGTTTGTATATGTTATATGTGCAGTCCCTTGATGACCAGCTTGACCCATAGCCGGGAGTTTATCATGCAGCTCAGTCGGGCGATCCACAGGGCTTTCGTGTCGTAGAATCCTTTGCGGAATTCCGAACGGACGTAGGCGCGGTAGAACTTCCAGTTGTCCAGTATGCCCTGCGCCAACTCGTTGGCCAGCTCTGCGTTCCAGCCTTTGGTCCTGCGCAGTTCGCGGCGCAGGCGCGAAAACTGCGTCCGGGTCGTGAGGTAGAGTATCTCGTCGCAGTAGCCCAACGACTTGTACTGTTCGTGGATGTAGCGGCGTATGCGCATCAGCATCATCGGGTCTATCTTTCCGCGCAGCAGACTCGTGGGGACGTACCGGTAATGGTATGTGGGGTTGCTGTTGCTGACGAGGTGGGTGATATGGGCGCAGTACTGGGCCGTGAATATCTCGTCTTCGGCGTATCGGATGCTGCGGTCGAAACGCAGGCCATGGCGTTCGATCGTGGCGCGCGAGAACATTTTGTTGCAGGTCCAGCCGAGGCAGTGTCTGCGCAGCAGCTGCGCCAGTACGGGCATGCAGGCTTCCCGGCCGCCCGTGATCCGGCAATCCGGTATCGCATAAATCCGGGTGTGTCCGTGGGGATACCTGCCGCTTGCGGGACGCTCTTCGAACAGGTTCGTGAAGGCGACTCCGTCCTCTCCGATATCGCTGTCGGCGAGCTGCCGGAGGTGATCCGGAGTGATCCGGTCGTCGGAGTCCACGAAGACCACGAATTCGCCCCGTGCGTTGTCCAGTCCGAGATTTCGGGCCGCGCTGACGCCGCCGTTGGGGATATGGAATACGCGGATGCGTTTGTCCTTTTCAGCGTAACGGTCGCAGATTGCGCCCGAACCGTCGGTCGATCCGTCGTCGATGAGCAGCAGCTCGAAATCGGTCATGCTCTGCAAGAGAATGCTTCCGATGCATTCATCGAGGTATTTCTCTGTATTGTAGACGGGGGTGATGACTGAAACAAGCATATGGAATCTGAAAATTGTAGGAATTCGGTCAGCTGCCTGCGCCTGCGGGGACGGCAGTCTCGGTGTTGGTATATACGATCCGCTCCGATGCGGGCAGGTGCCGGTCGAGTCCGCACCGGCAGCGGGTGCGGTGTTCGAAGAGGCTTTGTTTGTAGCGTTCCTCGTTGGCTGACTGCCGGTCGCGGTCGCATTTGCCGTGGTAGAGGTGGAAGACGATGCCGCGGAATTTCATGCACCGCTGTCTCACGCCGCTGTTGTTGAGCCGGGTTGCCAGTTCCGAATCTTCTCCGCCCCAGCCCCGGAACTCTTCGTCGTAACCGTTTACGCGGATCAGGTCGCTGCGCCAGAAGGCCATGTTGCACCCCTTGACGAAGCGGGAGGGACCCAGCGTCCGGTAGAGATAGGCCATCAGCGGAATCCGGACGACGTTGTTGCTGTTGCGGACGCCCTTCATCAGCGGGGTCAGCGAGGTGATCTCGCCCCGCAGCACCTGATTGGTGAGCATCTCGGTAATGATGCCGCGCGATCCGGTGACGAAGCAGCCGGGCTGCGCGAAAATCATGTGGTCCTGAATGAAATGACGTTGCAGGATCAGGTCGCCGTCGATCTGGATGACGTATTCTCCGCGGCTGGCCGCAATGGCCTTGTTGCGGATTTCCGCCAGCCGGAATCCGTCGTCCTCGTGCCAGATATGGCGTACCGGTACGGGCGAAACCGCTTCGAAGTGGCGGACTACGTCGCGTGTGGCGATGCCCGAACCGTCGTCGGCGATGATGATTTCCGAAGGCATGACAGTCTGCTGCATCACGCTGTCGAGGCACAGATAGAGGGCTCTGGGCCAATTGTAAGTGGAGATGATCAACGATACAGTCATTACAGTAACATGTTTTTAGGATACCTTACCGGTACGGCCGCATACGGCACGACGCAATATCTTTGCCGTTGTGCCTTCGTTCCGTAGTTCCGGTTTCCGGTATGTTGTATAATGCCTACCGCTTTGTTCATTGCGCAAAGGTAGTGATTTATTCCCGTCTTCCATCAGCGGCAGCCCTTCAATAGGGTGTCACTATGTATAAACGCGCGTTTCCGGTAAATACTGCGTGGAATCTGAAAAAAAATATTGCGGACTGTAAATATTTTTCTGTATTTGCTATATACTTGGTTATTATCGTGTTATTCTATTTGCATGACAAATTTTATTAAAAAAATATGAAAAAATTATAAAAATTTTTTAATAAAAACTTGCACGGAATCTTTTTTCGCCTTATCTTTGCAGTGAAGTTTTAAGGTTCATTTAGGTTAGTAGTTTTAGGTTGGTGAGGAAACTCTGGAACCCGGACAGCAGTCCGATTCCGTGTTTCCTTTTTTTGTGCCCGTTTCCGAACCGCCGGTTTTCTCCCGGCCGATTTGTCTGTCGCTTTTTATTCGCCGCCGGTTTTTTCTCCGGTCGGTTTGTCCGACGCCTTTTTTCTTTGTCGCTGTCTTTTTGTCTCCCGTGTTTTTTCTCCCGTGGCTTTTTTTGTTTGCAGGCCGTCGTTTCTGCAACTTTTTCCCACGCTGTTTTTGTGGGACGGCTGGCGTCGTGATTCTCTCCGAACCCGCCCTGAGGGGCTTTTTCAGCGCTTTTTCGCCGCCAATGTTACTAAATTGTTAAATATATTTAAAATATTCATAAAATATTTGCGTAATTCAAAAACGCCCCGTATCTTTGCAGTGAAGTTTTAAGGTTCATTTAGGTTAGTAGTTTTAGGTTGGTTGAGGAAATCGGCAGGTTGTAACGGCAATCCGTTACTAAGACTCGAAGGGCGGTGCTCGTCCGAAAGTCGAATACCTCCGATTGTACCTCATTTTTGAAGGGGGTGGTTCCCCGACAAAAGAAAAAGGTCTGAGTCGTGAGACTCCGGCCTTTTTTTATTGTCCCGGGGTGCGGTTCCGGGAATGTAGGGGCGTGAGCCCGGTTGTGCCGGGACGGCGTTCCGCCCGGATGTCAGAACTGCTCCAGTTCCTCGCGGCCTATCGCCACTTCGACGGCCCCGAGTGCATAGCATCCGATTGCGTAGGGGTTGTAATAGAAGGTGATGCCTTCAGGAGTGATCTGGAAATTTTCCGTCAGGGCGATGTATTCCGGGAAGAAGCCCTGTTCGGCCAGCCCTTCGTCGTTGTCCGTCCCGTATTGGGTGTAGAGTTTCTCTCGGAGCAGTTTCTCCATGCCGAGCAATTGCGGGGCAGTGAACAGGTCTGCCAGCGAGAGTTCGTATCCGTCTGTGATCGAATAGGTATGGTATTCGATGTTGTACATGCCGTGCGCCCCGCCAGTGAAACTCCACCGGGAGATCGAGTAGGTAACGAGCGTGTCCTGCACGGAGCCTTCGCTTTCGACGGAGATTTCGTAGGCGCCCATGCCCTGCGACATTCCTTCGGGCAGTACGATCTCCGCAGCGACCTGCAGGATGGCCGAGTCCGCGGCCTCGCGTGCCGTACCGGCGAACTCCTCCAACTCGAAGAAATATTCGATATTCGCCTTTTCGATGGCCTCCAGCGCTGCCGATTTTCCGGCATTGCCGATCGTGGCAAAGCGGTATTCTATGTTGCAGCCATTGTCTTGTGTGCCGAGCAGCGTGTCGATCGGCAACATGCCGAATTCCGGAACGACGGGCTTCCTGTTGCAGGCCGTAATCGCCACGGCCGCTGCCGCGAGCAGGATTGCTGTTTTGATGCGTTTCATTTGTCGGGACGTGTTGTATTTCGTGTAAAGATAGCTAAAATGCGTGTAGCTGTGTGCATTATGAAAAAAAATCATAGTTTTTGCAGGAAAATTTTGCAGTTTTCAAAGAAGGCGTTATCTTTGCACCACAAAACCGACACGGTGGATTCATCTAAGGGTTAGGATACGTGCCTCTCACGCACGACATAGGGGTTCGAATCCCCTATCCACTACTAAGCGATCGGTTTCCGGTCGCTTTTTTTGTGCGCAGCTCCGCGTTGGGGCGGAGTCATTCGCCGGAATTCCGCGCGGTTTCAGCTTCCGGATAGTTTCGCGTGCCGGTTTTTCCCCGCTTTCAACGGTTCTCGGATGGCGTGTGCTTCCAGATGGCGTGTGTTTCCAACTTCCCGCGGTCGCCATGTGCCGGATGTTTTCAAATGCAGCGGCCGTCCCAAAAAGGACGGCCGCTGCGGCATTGAAGTTAAAGGTTATTTGATTGGTTGGTGGGTTTACTTTTCCGATTTGCTCTTGAATTTGTCTAACTGACGCTTGAGGGCGTCGATCGCTTCGTCCACCGACTCCTCGAAGGCTTTGGACTGGTGGCAGGCCACGAGGTCCTCGCCCGGCATATGGAGCGTGATCGTTGCGATCTTGTTTCCTTTTTCATGGTCTTTATCGAGTTTCAGAATGACCTCGGCACCGGTCGAACGCTCTGCGAAGCGGTCGAGCTTTTCCATTTTGTGCTCTACGAATTCGATCAGCCGTTTGTCTGCGTCGAATTTCACGGATTGAATCTGTACGTTCATAGCCTTGCAGTTTATAAAAGTTAATCACTTCCCTCCCTTTTCGCGGGGATGGGCTTTTGCGTATATTTCCCGAAGCCGGGCGATGCTGTTGTGCGTGTAGACCTGCGTGGCCTGCAGCGAGGCGTGGCCCAAAAGCTCCTGAATCTCGCGCATGTCGGCTCCGCCGTTCAGCAGGTGCGTGGCGAACGTATGCCGCAATACGTGCGGGCTTTTCTTGCCCTGTACGCCCGCGCGGGTGAGTTCCTCCTGCACCGTGCGGTAGACGACGCTCCGGGATATGCGCTTCCCTTTATGTGTTAAAAATAGTGCTTTTTCCGAAGAAATGCAAATATTTTGCCTCTCTATTAGGCCGAGGTAGTGCAAAATCTTTTCGCGCAGGAATTCGAGAATCGGGACCATGCGCTGTTTGTCTCCCTTGCCCCGGACCCGCAGCGAGGTGTAGTCGGCCGAAAAGTCGCTGCGGTCGATGCCGACCAGCTCGGCCAGACGCAGTCCGCAGGCGTAAAACATCAGGATGATGAGCGAGTTGCGCTCGGTCTGGAAATCTTCGCTGTCCGGTCCGCACTCGCTGACGATGGTCGTCATGCGGCTTTCGGGAACGAATGCCGGCAGGCGGCGTGAGGTTTTGAGCGTCGAAATCATGCGGAAAATATCCTTTTCGACGGCTCCCGTGCGGTGCAGCCACCGGAAAAAGGCCCGGAGCGAAGCCACTTCGCGGTTCATCGACCCGGCGCTGAGCTTTCCCTCCTCCGTGCGGAAAATGATCCATTCGCGGATCTGCTCGGTCGTGACCGACCGCGGGTCGAACCGCGACTCGTCGCAGTCCAGCCACGCGAGGAACTGCTCCACGTCGTGCTTGTAGTTGCGGACCGTGAGCGGCGAGTAGCGCCGCTCGGCGGAGAGATATCGGATGAATTCCGTCAGCATGCGGCAAAGATACGGTTTTTTCGTATTTTTGCGTATTCATAAATAGTATGCCATGAAACGAATCTTCATTTTAGCCTTTCTGCTGGCGTGGCTGACGGCGCAGTTTGCCGCCGCCGCTGCGGTCGATACGCTTGCGGTGCGCAGCGCTTCCATGGACCGCGACATTCCCGTGATCGTGATCCTGCCCGACGGCGCTTCGCCTGCGAATCCCTGCCCGACGGTCTACCTGCTCCACGGTTACGGCGGCAATCAGACGACGTGGCTCCGGATCAAACCGTCGCTGCCCGCCATCGCCGACCGCGAAGGAATCGCCTTCGTCTGTCCCGACGGCGCGACGAGCTGGTATCTCGACAGCAAGGTGCGGGCGAAGAGCCTTTACGAGACTTTCATGACGCGGGAACTGCTTCCGGCCGTCGAGGAGCGTTATCCCGTTTCGCGCGACCGCAGCGGTCGCGCGATCACGGGGCTCAGCATGGGCGGCTTCGGCGCCGTGTCACTGGCGATCAGGCATAAGGAGCTGTTCGGGGCCGTCGGCAGCACGAGCGGCGGGCTGGATATTCGCCCGTTCCCCGAAAACTGGGAGATTCCGCAGCTGCTGGGCACGCAGGCCGAGCATCCCGAAGCTTGGGAGGCGGCTACGCCGATCAACCTGATCCCGCGTATCGCCGACGGCGATCTGGCGATCGTTATCGACTGCGGTTACGACGATTTCTTCTTCGGGGTGAACAACGACTTCCATGCCGAGCTGCTGCGCCGCGGCATCATGCACGACTTCTATGTGCGTCCCGGCCGTCACAACAACGAGTATTGGGGCAATTCGATCGACTACCAGATCGTATTTTTCCGCAACTTCTTCTTTCGGGACAAATAGTTGGGCCGATGAAAGAGAGCTGGAAACCCGGAACGCTCATCTATCCGCTGCCGGCGGTGCTGGTGAGCTGCGGCGCGACGCCGGACGAGTATAACCTGCTGACCGTGGCGTGGACGGGGACGGTCTGCACCGATCCGCCGATGTGCTACGTCTCGGTGCGGCCCGAACGCCACTCCTACGGGATTATCCGCCGCACCGGCGAGTTCGTCATCAACCTCACGACCCGCGGTCTGGCCCGTGCCGCGGACTGGTGCGGCGTACGTTCGGGCCGCGATTACGACAAATTCCGCGAAATGGGCCTTACGCCCGGCAAGGCGCTCAAGGTCGCCGCGCCGATCGTCGAAGAGTCTCCCGTGAGCATCGAGTGCCGCGTGCGGCAGGTGCTTGAGCTGGGTACGCACGACATGTTTTTGGCCGAGGTGGTCGCCGTGCAGGTCGATGCCGATTATATCGACCCTGCCACGGGCCGTTTCTGCCTCGAACGGGCCTGCCCGATCGTCTACTCCCACGGCGAATATTTCGCACTGGGCGAAGCGCTCGGCCATTTCGGCTGGTCGGTGCGGAAAAAGCCGCGGCCGAAAACGCCGAAATCCGAGACCGGAACAAAGCCCGTGACCGGAAAGAAATCCGCACCCGGAACAAAGCCCGTGGCCGGAACGAAATCTCTGACCGGAACGAAAACCGCATCCGGTGTAGAATCTGAGGACCGGACTTCCTCCGCATTATCTTCCGCAACGCCCTCTGCCTCATTGTCATCCTCCGCATCCGCAATGACTCCGGCATCCGCCTTGTCTTCCTCCGCATTATCTTCCGCAACGCCCCCTGCCTCTCCGTCATCCTCCGCATCCGCAATGCCTTCGGCATCCGCCTTGTCATCCTCCGCATCCTCCGCCGCATCGTCAGCCGGCCCCAACTCAAACTCCACCCCAAGCCGTAACCCGAACCGCGATCCGAACCGCAGGCCGGGACGCAACCCGGATCGCAGGCAGGGGCGAAAGTCGGGACCCGAAAAACCGCGCCGCCGATGAAGGCGATGTTGAAGGAGGGCGCCGGGCTTTCGAACGGTTTGTTATGCACGCTGGCCGTCATCGCCGGCGTGTCGGTCGCCAATCTGTACTACAATCAGCCGCTGCTCGATATGCTCCGGCAGGATCTGGGCACCACTACGCTCGCCGCCAACCATGTCGCCCTCTTTTCGCAGTTGGGTTATGCGCTGGGGCTGCTGTTCATCATACCCCTCGCCGATCTTTTCAGCCGCAGGCGCATCGTACTGGTCAACTTCCTGCTGCTGGCCGTTTCGCTGCTGGCGATCGCCACGGCTTCCGATATCCGTGTGATTCACGGGTTTTCGCTGGTGACGGGCGTCTGCTCGGTCATTCCGCAAATCTTCATTCCGCTGGCGGCGCAGTATTCGCGCCCGGAATATAAAAACCGCAATGTCGGGATCGTCCTTTCGGGCCTGCTGACCGGAATCCTCGCTTCGCGCGTGGTCAGCGGCGTTATCGGCGAGCTTTTCGGCTGGCGCGAAATGTATTTCGCCGCTGCCGGACTCATGGTCGTTTCGGCGGCCGTCGTGCTGTATGTACTGCCCGATGCGCGCCCCAACTTCCGGGGAACCTATGCCGCCCTGATGAAGTCGCTCCTTACGATCGTCCGGTGCTATCCGACGCTGCGTATCTATTCCGTGCGCGCCGCGCTGGCTTTCGGCTCCTTTTTGTGTTTCTGGGCGTCGCTCGCCTTCAAGATGGCGCAGGCGCCGTTTTATGCCGGCAGCAACGTCGTCGGCATGCTCGGACTCTGCGGAATCGCGGGCGCTCTGACGGCGACCTTCGCCGGGAAGTACATCCGGCGCGTCGGCGTGCGCAGGTTCAACTATATCGGCGTCGGCCTGCAGATCCTCGCATGGCTGCTGTTCTTCTTCGGTGCGGATTCCTATGCGGCGCTCGTCGCCGGAATCGTCGTCGTCGATATCGGCATGCAGTGCATCCAGCTCAGCAATCAGGCCACTCTGTTCGAACTCGATCCCTCGGCTTCGAACCGGATCAACACGATCTTTATGAGCACCTACTTCGCGGGAGGTTCGCTCGGCACGCTGCTGTCGGGAGCCGCATGGTCGCTTTACGGCTGGACGGGAGTCGTCGCGGCGGGAATCCTGCTTTCGTCCGCCTCGCTGCTCGTCACCGTTTGTACGAAAAAATAACGACCGCGCCGGGTTGCATGCAATTCCTGCCGGCAGCGGCTGTTTCCGAAAACTGGGAATAAAGCAATCCCCGGAACCCGCACAGGTTCCGGGGATTTGCCTGAAATTTCGGGAATAATCCCTTTTGCCGCTTCCCGTCTGTCCGGCGGAAAGCTTTGCCGGGCAAGACCTGCCGGCAGGCTCCGGTCTATTCGACCACCTCGATCCATTCGCCCTTTTTGAGCGCGCGGACCGAGTTGTCGTACATGGCTTCGCAGTAGATCGACGGCAGGTAGTAGCGGCCCTTGTATGTCGCCGTCAGCTTGACCGGTATCTCCTTGCTTTCGCCCCGTTTCAGGTCGAAGTAGCTCAGCACCCGGTCGTCGCGGATGTCCTGATAGGTGACCGACGTGAGGTCCCGCTCCGAAGTGATCTCCCAGCCCGCCGGAACGATATGTGTCAGCGCCAGATTGGTGTATTTCTCATAGCCGCTGATGTTCGAGACGGTCACCACGGCGTAGAAATCCGTCGAAGCGCGGATCGACTTGGGGTCTACGGCCTTGCCGTCCATGTCCGTATACCGGACGGCGATGCGGATGTTGTCGGCCGCCTCCGTCTCTTCGCCCTTGGCGGGGTTGTAACGCTGGCTGACGACGGCATACAGACTCTCCTTGCCGTTGTTCGTCACCCCGGTCTCTTCGGTCAGCGGCATGCTGACGAAGGATTTGTCGGTTCGGATGCTCTCTTTGCCCGCTTTGGCGTCGATGCCGGTCTGCCCCGACACGATGAAGTTGGAGAGGGTGCTGAGCATCCACGCCGTAGACTGCGTGCTCAGCCACTTCTCCTTCTTGAGGATGTCGGACATCTTCAGGGCCGTGCGGAACGCCTCTTCCCGTTTGCCGAGCAGCGTCTGCGTCATGAGCACCACGGCCATCTGGCGTTCGCTGCTGTTGTAGGTGTCGTCGTACGGATCGACCTTGCCGGTCTGGCCGCTTCCGCCCTGCGCGGTCAGCTCTTCGGCTACCTTCCGGTTGCCGTCCAGCGCATAGGCCGCCGCCAGCATCCATTTGACGTCGTTCTTCAGGTCGGCGGCTTTCTCCCTCAGCCGGTTCATGGCGCCCCGGTCAGCCATGTTGTTGAGCGCCAGAACGTACTGGGCGTAAGCCTGCGTCAGGAAGCTGTCCGCTTCGTTGCCGCGCAGGTATTTGAGCGCGCGGTCGAGCATCGGGCGGTCGATGGCGTAGCCGTATTTCGCGGCTTCGGTCAGGAAGTGGGCCGCATAGGCCGTTCCCCACTCGGAGCTGTTCGAACCTCCGCTCCAGTAGGCGAACGATCCGTTGTAGAGCTGGTAACCGCCCAGACGCGACAATACGCTCTTGACGTTGCGGTCGATGTCCTGAAGCGTCCGGACGTCGCACTCCATGACGGCGGGCAGGTAGAGCTGCGGGAATGCGCCGGAGGTGATCTGCTCGATGCAGCCGTGGGGGTACCTCACCAGATATTCCATGCGGCGCGTGAGGTCTGCGGACGGGATCGACGAGAGTTCGAGCTTCGCGTTTCCGGTATCCTTCAGGGGCCTGAGGGCGATCGTTTTGCCCGGTTCCAGCATGTAATCCTCCGACGTCGTTACGTAGGGGTTGGGTTCGCGTACGTCCAGCTCGATCTCCGAGACGGAGCTGTCGCCGGAGGAGGTCGCCGTGACCCGAACCTTTCCGACGCCCGTCTCCTTGTTGACTTTCAGCCGGAACGTTACGACCTCCTCGCCGCTTTGGCTGAGGGCGATCGTCTTGCTGCGCGGGCCGACGGCCGAGAAGAGTTCGTTCGCGGAGACTTTCAGGTCGATCTTGCCGACTCCCTTTTCGAGGGCGAAAACCGTCACCGGCAGCTCCACCTCTTCGTCCGTGGAGACCACGCGCGGCAGGGTGGCCTGCACCAGCAGCGGTTTTTTCACTTCGGCGACCTTCTCCGCGGCGCCGGAAGCCCGTCCGTTCGAAGCCACGACCATCACGCGCACCGACCCGAAATAGGGCGGCAGCGCGATTTTGTGGGTGTTCGTTTTGCCTGCGCCTAGCTTCTGCGCTTCGAGGAACCGTACGACGGGTCTGAACCGCTGCGCCTTCAGTGCGCCGGTGTTCTGCTGCTGCTCCGCGTCGCCGCCGATTGCGAACAACTGTTCGATCCTGCCGCCGTAGGCGCCGATCACGTGGTCGAACATGTCCCACGTCCGTACGCCCAGCGCCTCCGTGGCGTTGAAATGGAGGTAGGGGTTCGGCGTCTTGAAGCGCGTCAGCCCCAGCAGGCCCTCGTCCACCAGCGCCAGCACATAGCTCATCTTCTTGCCGTCCTTTTCCCGGACCTTTATCGTGATCTCCGACTCCGGTCTGACCGTTTCGGGCATGTCGATCACCGGATCGAGCTTCGTGGCGGCGTCTTCGACGTCGAGCCGGATCACGCCGAACAACCTTATCGGCGCATCGTTGTGCGTATGGTTATGGGGCTGGACGAGCGTCACCGAGGCGTAGACGTTGGGAGCCATTCCGGCTTTGATCGGTATCTCGAACGCGGTCTGTTTGTCGGCGCAGTCGATCCAGAAACTTTCCCGTACGACGCTGCCGCTCTCGACGCTCACCAGCGCCCGCGCTTCCGGCGAAGAGGGGATCGTGATCTTCGCCTTGTCGCCCGGCGCATATTTCTCCTTGTCCTTGGTCACGGCGAGTCGGGTGGCTGCGTCCGTCACCGAGGAGACGTCGCCCCGCCAGTCGGAGGACGATACGCAAACGACCTGAGTCGCAGCGTGTTCATGGCCCGAACCGGTCACGCGGATCATATAATAGCCGTAATCGCCTGCGCTCCAGCGCATCGCGACCTGCCCCGCGCCGTCGGTCAGGGGCGTCTGCAATGTCTTGTAGCAGGTGTTGAGCGCATTTTTCGCATAACGGGCCTGCGAGTCCGACGCGGCGTCCCACCACCAGTAGGAGGTGATCTTGTAGACCGAGACGAGCACCTCCTCCCTGCCGGGCAGGGGACGTCCCTGCGCATCGAGCATGACGATGCGCAGCAGATGTTCTTTTTTGCTGTCGAGGTATTCGTCGCCCCAGTCGCTCGTCTGGGGCGTCACTCCGATTCCGAAATAGGCGTCGTAGGGCGACACGGGGATGATCTGCTGATCGACGCTGAAATCGCCGCTCTTTTCGAAGACCTTCACCGTGAATTTGCCGCTCAGCATGCCGGGGCTGAGCCCCTCCAGCGAAGCGAGTCCGTCGGTCGTCAGCTGCAGCGTTCCCTGCTGGTCCGTGGTGCCGGAGACGATCTCCCGCTCCTCGGTTTCGAAATATTTCGTCGCGTCGTCGAACGAGTACTTCTCATAACCCTTGAAACGCGTCGGAATCTGCCTGAGCTGCGCCTGAAGCGTCATTTTTGCGCCGTCCGCCGGAGCGCCGTGCAGCCATTTGGCCATCAGGCTGCCCGTGAACTTTCGGGCGTCGATCCGCTTGCCGTCACCGAGCCGCATGTCGATTTTCATTCGGTTGGGCTTGATGGCGTCCACGCGGATCGCTTTTTCGAATACCGCGCCGCCCAGACTTACGCGCGCCAGCCACTGTCCGGTAGGCGCCGCCGGCGTCGTTCCGAGTTTGAACGTGTAGATGCCGTCCGAGGAGCCGTTGCTGACCAGCGTCTGCACCAGCTGCCCGTTGGGGTTGAAGAACTCCACGGACGCCGGATGGTTTTCCGGCAGCGGATTGTCGGACGTGACGATGAAGGTGAGGAAGATGTCGTCTCCGGGCCGCCATACGCCGCGCTCGCCGAACAGAAAACCCTTCGTGCCTTTGGGGTTGGTGGTGCCCCCGACGTCGAAATTGCTCAGTGACAGCGCCGCGCCCCGCTCCACCTTGACGAAGGCGAGCTGTCCGTCGGCTTCGGCCGCTACGATGGAGGGCTCCTCCCTGCATTTCAGCACGGCGCGGCCTTCGGAATCGGTGGATGCTTCCGCCACGGTCTGGTTCTGCTTGTCGTAGGCCCGTACCTTGCAGCCTCTTTTGGGCCGGGCTGACAGCAGGTCGGTGGTGTAGACGACGTACTCCTCTTCGCCGCTGCTTTTGCAGATGATGCCGATGTCGGACTGCAGAACCAGTTTCGACCGCTCCCGGTAAGTCCGGTAATCTCCGAAATAGTAGTCGTAATCATACTCGTCGGCGGGAACCAGCGGTTCGACGCCCTTGATCTCCAGCAGGTACATCGACTTCCGGCCGTCGGTTATCAGGCGGCTGAGATCCAGCGAATAGGTGTTGGAGAGGTCGAGCTTGGTCGATGCCTTGGCCGAGAGATCGACGGTCGTATCGCGGACGATGCGCGACACGTAGTCCATATCCGAATAGTAGTCGCCGCCGTAGTAGTTCTGCTGGAAGAACTGCAGCAGGTTGTTGGCGAATATTTTCCGCACGCGGACCCGCGCCTTGCGGTAGTTCACCGATTCGAACAGCAGGGACATGTCGTTCGACGAGGGCAGGACGGAGCCTTTGCCCGCGAAGCGGATCGCCGGCACCCGCGACGGCAGGTTGGCCGTGAACGTATAGCTCTCCCTGAGCCGCTGCCCGCTCTTGCTGAGCACGTTCCGGCTTATTTCGATGTCGAAATTTCCCGTGACGTGCGATTCGGGATAGATGTAGAGCCGGTTCTTGTCGACCGAGGTGCGGAATTTCGTGTCGAAGCGGATCAGGTCCTTCAGGTTCTGGCTCTGTTTGAGCGGTTCGGAGAAGGTCACCACCACCGCGAGCGGTTCCGCCGCGACGCTGTGGTCCAGCACCACATATTCGTCCTTCTTGGGCACTTCGACGGTCAGGGTCTTGCTGTCGCCGTAGCCGAAATCGAGCGTCAGCGTGTAACCCGCTCCCTCGCCGGGGGCGATGTTGCCGACGGTATACTGGTGCGTGGTGCCGTTCGCGGAGTGCACCCACGCGACGTCCGGATTCTTCAGTCCGCTTATCTTGAGGTTCTTCTCCACGTAGCCGCTCTCCGCGTAATCGGACGAGACCACCTCGCCGACCAGTACGTAGGAGGTCATGTCGTCGCTTTGCTGCAGCCAGTAGTCGCTGTAGGCGAACCGCAGTTTCGGCGTGGCGAATTCGAATTCCGCGACGCCTTTGAGCTGCCGTCCGGTGAGTTTCGCGGCGTCGATGGTCACCTTGTAGCGGGTGTCGTATTTCAGGGGCGACCGGGGGATGATCCGCAGCATCCGCATTCCCGAAAGGTAGACGTCGAAATCGACGGAGGGCGAGATCGATACGGCTTCCCGGATTCTGTCCTCCTTCGGCTCGACGTTCTCCTTGAACGTCACGAGAATCGGCATTTTGACGCCCGTCACTCCGTTCGGCGACGATTCGATGATATCGGACGGCTGCCTGCCGCATGAGGCGAAGAGCAGGAGAGCCGTTGCAAACAATACGTAGCGGATTGCTTTCATAGTGGTTTTTTTGGTAACTTTGTCAAAGATACATAAAATATGACTGAAAAGCTCAAGCGGAAAACAATATATTTCCTGCTGCTGCCGCTCCTTGCCGCGGCTGCGGCGGGGTATTGTTTCTGCCTGCCCCGGACGCTTTTTGACGAGCCTTTCTCGGCGACCGTCTGGAGCCGCGACGGCCGTCTGATGTCGGCCAAGGTCGCTTCCGACGGACAGTGGCGCTTTTTCCCTACGGACAGCGTGCCTTACAAATTCCGTGTCGCAATTACTACTTACGAGGACAAACGTTTCTACCGCCATTTCGGGGTCGATCCGCTGGCGCTCGGCCGCGCCGTGCGGCAGAACCTCGCTTCGGGAAGGGTGGCCAGCGGCGCCAGCACGCTTACGATGCAGACGATCCGCCTGAGCCGCGGCCGGAAAGCGAGGACCTTCCGGGAAAAGATCGTCGAGGCGGTGCTGGCGACCCGGCTGGAATTCAAATGCGGCAAGGAGGAGATACTCGCCCTGTACGCCTCCCACGCCCCCTTCGGCGGCAATGTGATCGGACTGGAGAGCGCCGCATGGTACTATTTCGGCCGCAGCGCCGGCAGCCTCTCGTGGGGCGAGAGCGCCATGCTCGCCGTACTGCCGAACTCGCCCGCGCTCATCCATATCAGGCGCAACCGGGAACGGTTGCGGCGCAAGCGGGACGACCTGCTGGAACGGATATGGCGCGGCGGGCATATCGACTCCCTGACGTGCGCTCTGGCCCGGCAGGAACCGCTGCCCGACGCTCCCGAACCGATGCCGATGCAGGCGATGCACCTGCTGGGGCGGATGCGCGGGGGATCGCTCCGCTCGACGCTCGACTATGACCTGCAGCGCAGGGTCAACGAGCTGGCGCTGCGGCACAACCGGCGCAACAGGGGCAATAAGATAAACAACCTCGCCGTCGTGGTGATGGATGTGAAAAGCGGCGAAGTGCTGGCCTATGTGGGAAATGTCTACGATCCCGCGGACAGGAGCGAGGGCACCAGCGTCGATGTCGTCCGGGCGCCCCGCAGTAGCGGAAGCGTGCTCAAACCCCTGCTTTACGCCGCGATGCTGGACAACGGGACGGCCCTGCCCACGATGCTGTTTCCGGATGTTCCGACTTATTACAAGGACTTTACGCCCCAGAACTTCAACCACGACTTCAGCGGCGCGGTGCCTGCCAACCGGGTGATCGAACGTTCGCTGAACGTTCCTTCGGTGAAGATGCTCGACAAATACGGGCGCGAGAATTTTCTGGCGCTGGTGCGGAATCTGGGATTCGGGACGATTGACAGGAGCGCCGACCATTACGGGCTTTCGCTGATTCTGGGCGGTGCCGAGATCACGCTCTGGGACCTGACGTCGGTCTATGCGATGCTGGCCGCCAAGCTCGGCGGCGGGCCGGTCCGCATCCCGCACTGCGATCCGGAGGCCGTAAAGACGGTCAGCGCGGACGACATTCCGCTGTCGAGGGGTGCGATATGGCTTATGTTCAATTCGATAAGCCATGTGGCCCGTCCTGAGGAGGAGGGCGAGTGGCAGTATTTCTCCTCGTCGAAGAAGATCGGCTGGAAAACGGGCACCAGCTACGGCAACCGCGATGCGTGGGCCGTCGGGGCGACGCCCGACTATGCCGTCGGCGTCTGGGTGGGCAACTGTTCGGGCGAAGGCCGTCCGCTGATGACCGGGGTGGGGTATGCCGCGCCGCTGCTCTTCGACGTATTCGGGCTGCTGCCCGGCGGGGAGTGGTTCGCGGAGCCTCACGGCGATCTGGAAGCGGCCGTCGTCTGCCGGCAGAGCGGCTGTCTGGCTTCGCACATATGTCCCGACCGCGATACGCTGATGATTCCCCGCACGGCTGCCGCCGGCGAAGTCTGTCCCTACCACCGGATCGTGAATCTGAGCCGCGACCTCCGCTACCGGGTGACCGCGGACTGTTACGACCCGGCGCAGATCGTCCGGATGCCGATGTTTATCCTGCCGCCCGCGCAGGAGTGGTATTACAGGAAGCAGCATCCCGACTACCGTCCGCTGCCGCCTTTGCATCCGGGACTTTCGGGCAGCGGGGCGGGCGGCAATCCGATCGACATCGTCTATCCCCAGCCGGGGCGCGTGCTGGTGGCGCCCAAATCGCTCGAAGGCGAGGCGCAGAGTCTGGTCTTCACGGCCATACACCGCGACCGCAACGCCGTGTTATACTGGCATATCGACGACAATTATATCGGCGCGACGACCCTCGAACACAAGATATCCGTCCGTCCCGCTCCCGGTGCGCACCGGCTGACCGTTATCGACGAACACGGGGCGCGGCAAAGCGTCTCGTTCAGCTGCCGCTGACCGCAGCCTGTGGCTTCTTGCGGGTGCGGAGGGGCTTTGCGCTGGGTGCCGCTCAGTGCTTTCCGGGGGGGGCAGAAGCCGGTCTTCCCGGAGGAGGGCTTTCCCGAATGGGAGTTTTTGGGGGAACGGGGCTTTTCCGGAGTTTTGGTACTGGCTTTTCCGGACTGTCTTCCTTTCTCTGAGTTTTTCTTCAGAGCGAGGGCCTGTTTCGGGTCCTCCCGGAGGGTTTGTACTTCGGCGGACGGTAATGGGAGGGCCGGTTGTTATTGCGGGGATCGCTTGGGAATGGATCGAGGCCGTTTGCGAATTTGATGTGGTGTCGGTTAAACAAGAAGCCGGACTTTTTTAAGTCCGGCTTCCTTATGTCTGCAATTCCCGTCAGCGGATCACACGGTATGCGGGCCGTGCGCTGACCGTGCGGCGGCGCTTGGCGGCCGAGTTCAGGTCGGGCTGGTCCACCGTTCCCTTGGTGTGGACCTCGACGATCTCCGGCTCGGTCGTGATTCTGCCGTCGGCGGAGCATCCGTACGCGAAGACGATGTAGGCCGATGCGGCTTTCAGGCTTACGACGTTGTAAGCCGCGTCGCCCGTGTAGAAGCAGTCGTCGTCCCCGATCGTCTGTCCCGCTTCCAGTCCCTGCATGCGCCAGTAGAGGTCGTAGGGCGGATATTGCCGCGGCGTGGCGAAATTGTCGCGGTAGGTGTCCCGCTCGTCGAAGAACGTGATGTAGCTCGTGTTTTTGTCCGAAGGGATCACCTTGATCGCGAGATCCTGCTTGTCCACGGTTACGTCGATGGTGAAGGTGCACGCTTCGGTCGGCGTGAAGGCTTTGGTATGGAAAAGCTTGCGCGAGACGCGGCTGTTCGAGAATTCGCCGTTTTCGTTGCAGCCGAACGCCACGGCGTAATAATCGGTATTGGCTTCCAGCGGGTAGATATCCTCCGAGATATAGAGCGGATCGCGCCGCACGAATCCCGGCGAGGAGAATGCGAGGTCGCCCGTTGCGGTGAAGTCGCTCCAGAGCAGGATGCCGTCGCTCAGCTCGCCGTAATAGGGCCAGAGGTAACGGTCGTCGATGTAGGTCTGTGCGAAATCGGCGTCGTCATAGGCCGTGTCGAAAGTCGATTTCTTGACGAACGTGCAGAAGTAGGGCAGGTCGTCCGAAGGATGGACGGCGCACTTCGCCCCGTACCACGAAATGTCGGAGAGGGTCATCAGATAGGCCGTGTTGATGATTTCGGGGACTTTGGTGCTGAAGGGAACCCGCATGAGCGGCGTGACGATGTCGAGCGTCTTGGCCGTCAGGTCGTATTTTACGCCGACCACCGAGAGGTCGTAGCTCTCGCCGGGCGTCAGGCCGCTGTATCTGTAGTCGGTTTTGGCGCCTTTGAAGAAGTAATCCACATATTCCGGTCCGTCGGCGATGTCGGCTTTGAAACGCTTCTGGAGCTGGGTGATACATGCCTCGTCGCTCTTGGCCAGATCGTAGGGATAGACGTAATAGGACATTTCGGGATCTTTCGGCGTGATGGCGGCCCTGACGCGGGTGTCCCCGACTTCGGTGATTTCGAGCGTGAAGTTGTCGCCTTCGGTTACGCCCGTGTAATCCTTGTCGATCTTGACCTTCATCTTTACCAGCGAGCTGCGGTCGTTGTCGCCGAAGTAGATGACGGCGATTTCGCCTTCCGTTTCGCAGACGGCCTCTTCGGCGGGGGCTTTGATCGTAAGCACCTCGTCGGCGTACGAAACGACCCAGCCGGTGGGCTTGGTCAGCACGACGTCGTTCACGCCCACGCTTTCGGTCTCATAGGTTTTGGTCTCGCCGTAGGCGTAGGTGCCAAGCGCCGGGGCCATTTTGACGAGCAGGTAGAAATCCGAACGCATGGCTACGGTGATCGTCGTGCCGTCCATGAGCGTGAAATAGGCGTATGCGCCGTCCTGCGTCACCTCCTTGAAGAACGAGTCGCTCACGCCGCCCTGACCCAGCGCCGAAACCGGCTGGTCCTTGTCGTCGGTGATGTAGTTCCACGTCGCGCCCTTGTCGCAGCTGATGATCCAGAATCCCTTGTCGTCGATCTTCAACAGGGGCACGACGGCGGCGGCCGTGACGGGGATTTTTTTGCCGTCGGCCAGCAGCCATTCAGGCTCTCCCTCTCCCGATGTCAGGGTCCAGTAGTAGATCTCGTCCGTATCCTTCGCAACGCCGATTACGGGTGCCGCGGCGCCGTCTTTTCCGTCGGTGATCGTGATTTTGGTGTTTTCGGGGTCGGTGAAGTAGATCGTGTAGGAGCCGTCGGCGTTGGTTTCGACCTTCGAGACGTAGACCTTTTCGTTGAGTTTTTCGATCAGCGTCTGCATGGCCGAAACGTCGGAGTTGAGTTTGGCGACGGCGGTTTCGAGCGCTTCGACGCGTTTTTTGATGTCGTTCACGCTGTTCCACAGGTCGGTGTCGTCGTAGTCGCTGCATGCGGCGGCGAACGTCAGCAGGAGCGCGAGGCTCCAAAGGGCGAATTTTTTCATCATGATTTTGAGGTTAGGATAAATAAGTGACGGCCCTGCATTGTCGGTTGCAGGGACGCGGGAATTGCATGAGGGGCGCGGCAGGAATTTGCAGCCGGAGACCGCAGCCGCCGTTCCGCGGGCGGACGGGATTCATCGATGGACGGGACTTTCGGAGTTAGGTGACTTAACAAAGGTAGCAAAAAATCCGTACATTGTACGAATCGGCCGATTTTTGATCTTTTTTACACCCGATACTTTTGCCGGATCTCCGGTGGTATTGACATTACGCCCGGCCGAATTTCGGCCGGGCGTAATGAATGTTCCGTGACTTTCTGCCGCTCGTGTCTGGACGGCGGAAATTGCAGGGACTTATTGGTTCCTGAACAGGCTGCGGCCGTTGCGTATCGTTTCGGCTTCGCCGTTGCAGGGGATGATCGTGAACCGGCAGGCGTAGTGTTTCTCCAGCAGCCGGTACTGATCCGAAGGCCGGGCCTTGAGACTCCAAGTGTCCGTGCCGCCGACACCGGTCTGCGTACGGTCGATATTGACGGTCAGAGCATCGGCCAAAGGTTCGACTTCGTTGCTGTGGCGCGCCTTGTCCAGACTCTCCTGCGTGCAATTCCATACCGATACGCTCAGCGGTTCGGCCCCGACGAACTGAACGCCCCGGCCGTCGGAAGCTGTCAGCGAGAGCCAGCGGACGTCGCAGCGGTTGCCGTTTTCCTGAGGGGTGATGTAACTGTGCATGAATTTTTCGGGCGTGCTGCGGTAAAGTCCCAGAAAGGCGCCTTCGCAGCGGTCCGAATAGTTTTCCTGCGGACCTTTTCCGAAATAGGCGATTCGCTCCAGCGTGTTGGGGACGCAGGTTTGCAGTCCGACGCGCAGCGGCTCCGGCATCCGGTCGGAGATGTCGAGCTTGTAATCCACAGCCAAGGCCCCTGCGCCGTCGAGGGTATAGGTCAGCGTCAGCCGGACGCTGTCGGGTATCGCCTTCTCGACGGTGACCGAACCCGCCGATTCGTCGATTCGTACGGAGACGGTCTGCAATCTTTCGGGGGCTTCTTTCCAGCATCCTGCGATTTTCCCGACGCGCCAGCCGCGCCAGTCGTTGTCGGTGGAGGCGCGCCAGAAATTGGGGCGCAGCGGGGCGCTTATCAGTTTGCGTCCGCGCACCGAGTGCGAGACGACGTACCCGCTGCGGCGGTCGATCTCGGTGCGGGAGCCGGCGGCGCTCAGCACGATGAACTCGTCATCCTGCGCGACGCTTGCCCTGCCTTTGGGCGCACTCCGGACCGGCTCTTTGTAAACGGGCAGTGCAAACTGCTCCTCGGCGGCTGCGTATCCGGCTTCGGCGTACGGCGTACGGCGCTTTTCGCGGGCCTGCACCCGGAGCAGGTATTCGGCGCCGGGTTCCGGTTTGAAGGGCCGGAATGCGATCGCGGCTTCGGCGCGGCAGCCGGCGGCGGTCGGCGGCACCTCGAAACTGCCGTGCTGGAGCACGCCCTTGTCGGTCGAGATTTCCCATGTGAAGTCATAGCGTTCGGTCCCGGCGAAGAAATTGCGGTTGCGGACTGCGATCTTTCCGGCAGCGAGGTCCGAAGCCGTGAACTCGACGGGCTGGAAGACGTATTTGCACTCCAGTGCGGCGGGTTTCAGCGTACGGTCGGGATTGACGATGCCGTTGCAGCAGAAAGCGGCGTCGTTATGTTCTCCGGCCGGTTCGAAATCGCCGCCGTAGGCCCAGTAGGTGCGTCCCTGCGCGTCTTTTTTCACCAGTCCCTGTTCTACCCAGTCCCAGATGTGTCCGCCCAGCAGTCCGGCGTGTGTCCGGATGAGTTTCCAGTAGTCGTTCAGTCCGCCGGTGGAGTTGCCCATCGAATGGGCGTATTCGCACATCATCACGGGGCGGTCGAGCATCGGGTTGAGGGCCATCTGTTCGAGCTGCGCGGCGGTCGGATACATGCGGCTGAGGACATCGACATAGGCCGGGTCAGTGGGGTTGCCGCCGTTTCGCGGCTTCTTGACCTGCCCGGCGGCGGGCTGGTTGTCCGCCGCCATTACGCTGGTAAAGGCTGCGGCCGAAGTCCGTTTCAGCGGAACGTAAAGCGGGTGCATCGGCTGTCCCTGCGCTCCTTCGTAATGGATCAGGCGGGTCGGGTCGTAATCTTTGGCCCAGCCTGCCGCAGCCGCGTGCGCCGGGCCGCAGCCGGATTCGTTGCCCAGCGACCACATGATGACCGACGGGTGGTTGCGGTCGCGGATGACCATCCGGCTTACGCGTTCGAGAAAAGGCGTAATCCATTGCGGATCGTTCGAGAGCAGTCCGCCTTTGCCGTGCGTTTCGATGTTGGCTTCATCGACGACATAAAGGCCGTAACGGTCGCAGAGTTCGTAGAAATAGGGGTCGTTGGGGTAGTGCGACGTGCGTACGGAGTTGATGTTGAGCCGTTTCATAAGGCGGACGTCCTCCTCCATCGATTCGCGCGAAACGGTTTTGCCGCCATATTGGTCGTGGTCGTGCCGGTTCACGCCGCAGAGCTTTACCGGCACGCCGTTGACGAGCATTTCGCGGCCGCGCAGGCGGACGTCGCGGAATCCGACCTTGCAGCTGCGGGCTTCGGCGAGTTTTCCGGCGGCGTCGCGGAGAGTCAGCACCAGCGTGTAGAGTGCGGGATTCTCGGCGCTCCACTTTTCGGGTGCGGTGATACGCTCTTCCAGCAGGGCGAAATAGACGTTGTCGCGCTGGGGATAGGCTTCCGCAAGAATCTCTTCGACGGGCAGCGTCAGTTCACGCCCGGAAGGGGTTCCGTCGGGTGCGTAAAGCCGTGCGCCGAGTTGCCAGCCTGCGGCGGAGGCCCCTTCGCGCAAATCTATTGCCGGACGGATTTGCAGCAGCGCGTCGCGCATGTCGGCGTCGAAGATCGTCCTGACGCCGAAATCGCCGATCGCGGCATCGGGCTTGGCCGAGAGGAAGACCTCCCGGTGAATGCCCGCCATGCGCCAGTGGTCGGCGTCTTCGAGGTAGCTTCCGTCGGTCCATTTGAATACTTGGACGGCCAGTCTGTTCTCTCCCGGCTGTAAAAGTCCGGTGATGTCGAATTCGCTGGGCAGGCAGCTGTCTTCCGCATATCCGGCCAAGGCGCCGTTTACCCAGACGTAGAATCCGGAATAGACTCCCCCGAAGTGCAGGGTCACACGGTTGCCGCTCCACGCTTCCGGCACCGAAAAGGTGCGGACGTAACAGCCCGTGGGATTGTCGCGCGTGATGTAGGGCGGCTTGAATTCGAAGGGATAGACGACGTTGGTATAGATCGGGTAGCCGTAGCCCTGCATCTCCCAGCACGAAGGGACGGGTATTTCGTCCCAGCCGGTCAGGTCGGCTCCGGGGAGCCAGAAATCCGCGGGGCTTCGGGAGACGTCTTCGGCGAAACGGAATTTCCACATGCCGTCGAGCGATTGGATGCGCGACAGCGTGCGGTCGCCCGCAAGGGCGTCCTGTTCGGAGCTGTAAGAGTAGGAGGTGGCTCGTGCGGGAAGCCTTCGCAGGGCGTTGACGAATTGGTCGGCCGGAGCGTTCCGTTCGGAAGCGGCTGCGGCGGTGCAGAGGGTCGTTCCGCAGAGGAGAATTGCCAGAAGTCGGTTCATCGGTGAGGTTTTAGAATACAAATTTAATAAGTTTTCGCATTGCGATGGTCGCCGTGCCGGTAATAAACGCTCCGTTTGAGCGGAATCTGCATGCCGCCGGTCGTTTCGAGCCAGTCGTAGAGGTCGTTGGCCAGCGAGCGGATCGTATCCTGCAGCTCCGGATGGTCGATCAGGTTCACCGTCTCGTAGGGGTCTTCCTGCAGGTCGAAGAACTCGTTGGTGTCCCAGATGCCGTGGTAACGGATGTATTTGTAGCGGTCGGTGCGCACTCCGAAAACGGTCGGAGTCTGGGGGAACGCATATTCCCAATAATATTCGTAATAGATGCGCTTGCGCCAGTCGGCTGCCGTGCCGCCCTTGAGCAGCGGCAGGAACGACTCGCCGCACATCTGCGGCGCTTTGGCGAGTCCGCAGGCGGCCATGATCGTGGGGGCGACGTCGATGTTCTGCACCATCTCCTCCACCGTGCGGCCCGCCGGAATGAGTTCGGGACAGTAGGCCAGCATCGGCACGCGCACGGAGGGTTCGTAGAAGTTGCGTTTGTCGATCAGTCCGTGTTCGCCCCACGTGAAGCCGTTGTCGCCCATATAGATCACCAGAGTCGATTCGCCCAGCCCTTCGGCCTGCAGAAAATCCAGCAGCCGCCCGATGGCGTCGTCCATGCTGGTCACCGTCTCGCAGTAATTGCGGAAGTCCTCCTCGTACGGCAGTGCGCCGTGATACTGGTAATCGACGCCGTGCCAGCTTTCCCGCTGGTTCTTTACCCAGTCGGGGAGCCGGCTCTCGCCGTACCAGCCCCGTCCTGCGAGCGGCCTGCCGTCCGCATCCTTGCTGGGCAGTCGGGGGATTCCGTACTCCGGCACGTTGAACGACGGCGGATAGACCGCTTTTTCGTCCTTGTACATCCCTTTGCGGGAGGGTGAAGGCTGGAATCCGGAGTGTACCGATTTGTAGGAGAGGTAGATGAAGAACGGACCCTCTTCGTTGTCGCGTACGAAGTCGATGGCGTGGTCGGTCAGTATGTCGGTGGAGTAGAGTTCCGGATCGAACTTTACGCGCTCGCCGTTGATGTTGAGCACCGTGTTGTAGTAGGTCCCCTGTCCGCGGAATCCCTCCCAATGGTCGAATCCGGGCTGGGGCATGTCGTCCTGATTGCCCATGTGCCATTTGCCGAAGAAGGCGGTGCGGTATCCGTTCTGCTGGAGGTACTGCGGGAAAAAGACCAGATCGTCGGGCTTCGGTGCCTGATTGTCCACGACGGTATGGGTGTGCGTAAACAGACCGGTGAGGATGGAGGCCCGGCTCGGCGAGGAGAGCGATGTGGTCACGAACGCATTTTTCAGGCAGGCGCCTTCGCGGGCCATGCGGTCGAGCGCCGGGGTCTGCAGCCACGGAACGGCTCCCGTGAACCCCATGAAGTCGTAGCGGTGGTCGTCGCTGAGGATGAAGATGACGTTGCGCGGTTTTTCGCCGTTGCGGGCGACCGGGACCGGAGCGGCCGGTCTGGCTGCCGCCTGCGAAATGGCGAGGGCTGCGAAGCCTGCGGGCAGCGTGATTCGTTTCAGGTGCATCATAGCTTTATGATTGTGGTTTCAGGATTGAGTGCCATACATTCGATGTGTCGCAGGATCTCTGCGGCATCTTCCGGCGCCGTAAGCGTGACGCTCCGGCTTTCGCCCGGCAGCAGGTCGAAATAGTTGTCGGAGAAGATTCCCGCCGTACCCTTGTAATGCAGGGTGAGATTCTTCGCCAGTTTGTCGCTGCTCACCGTAATCCGGCAGGTCGCTGCGTCGGGCTTCTCGGCGCGGATGCGGACCGCCGCGGCCGGGAGTGCGGCGTTTTTCATCGTCTCGAAATATTGCAAAGCCCGGTACGCGGTCTTGTCAGACCGGAATTCGCAGACCAGCACCGCGTTGCCGGGGTCTGCACCGTCCAGATAATCGCGTACGCCGTACCGGAGCGCACGCTGCGATGCGGCGGCTCCGACGGTCACGGGGTGGGAGCTGCTTTTCAGCTTGTTGCCTGAAAAATCCGTCAGCGTGAGTTTCATTACTCCCCGGAGCGGCTTCCGCAGGTCGGAGACGACGAAAATGTCGAGCGTATCGCCTTGGATGTAAGGGGAGACGACGACCGGTTCGCACGCTTTCCTTACAAAGTAGTGCATGGCTTTCCACCGGCCGTAATAGTCGATTCCCGACCAGCTGGCGCAGGGCCATACGTCGTTGAGCTGCCAAATGAGCGACCCCATGCAGTAGGGCATGTTGCGCCGATGCGCCTCCATCGCCGTCTTCATCCCTTCGGCCTGCATCAATTGGCTGAGGTACAGCGTGCGTGCGAAATCGCCGTCGCGCAGGTATGACCGGTCGACATATTCCAGCATCCGGGCGTCTCCCTTTTTCCGGTCGCCCTGATGCGACGTCATGGACGGAGAGGCGAGGCGGCGCTCCCCTTCGGGGATGAAACGCTCGACCGAGGAGAGTTCGGGGTAGGATTGGAGCCCGTATTCCGACGTGAAACGGGCGATTTGGGTGTTGTAGGCCGATATGGGGTCGCCTTTGTGCCAGACGTCCCAGTTGTGTACGTCGCCGTAGCGCCAGCGGTCCGCCGTATCGAGCCCCCAGCCCGGCGAGGGCGACGAGTGCCAGTAGGGTACGGTGCCGCCGCAAAGGCTGTCCACCACACCGGGCAGGATATTCCGGAAGATGGTTTCGTTTACGCGGTCGAACTGTTCGGCCTCTTCTTCCGTATAGAATTTGCGGAACCGGCTGTTGCGTTTGTCGTGGGGTTTCCATGCTACGTCTATTTCGTTGTTGCCGCACCAGAGGACGAGCGACGGGTGGTTGCGCAGCCGGCGTACGTTGTCTTCGGCTTCGGCCCGGATGTCGGCGTAGATCTGCGCCGATCCGGGATACATGTTGCAGGCGAAGACGAAATCCTGCCACACCATGATGCCGTACCGGTCGCACATTTCGTAGAAATCGTCCGACTCGTACGTGCCGCCGCCCCAGACGCGCAGCATGTTCATATTGGCTTGGGCGGCGCTCCGCACGAGAAATTCCGTTTTCTCCCGCGAAATCCGGGGCAAAAACGCGTCGGCCGGCACATAGTTGGAGCCTTTGCAGAATACCGGGATGCCGTTGATCTCGAAGCCGAAACCGCGGCCGCGGCCGTCCGCATCGTCGCGGCAGCGGAGCGATACGGTTCGTACGCCGCATCTGACGGCCGTGCGGTCAAGCTCCCTCCCCTCTTTTTCCAGCACCAGCTCCACGTCGTAGAGGTAAGGCTCGCCCATTCCGTTGGGATACCACAACCGCGGAGAGGGAATCTCGAACGGCTCTTCGATTGAATGCGTCCCGGCATCCAGCGTCTTGTCTGCCGTGAGGATGCTCTTGCCGTTCAACAGTATCCGGATGCGATAGCAGCCGGCCGCATCCGTCCGTAATGCGGCCGATGCGCTCATCTGCGCCTTTCGCGGCCCTGTCGAGCGGGTGCGCACGTGGAAATCCTCCACGCGGGCTTCGTTCCACGCTTCGAGCGCGACCGGACGCCACAATCCGGAGGTGACATAGCGCGGCGCCAAGTCCCAGCCGTACTGGTAGCCCGACTTGCGGGTGAAAACGCTTACCTTGTTGGGGCCCAGTCCGCCCAATGCGCCGAGGTCGTTGTTGGCGGTGAGACGGCCGCCGTAGGCCGCCATGTTTTTGAGCCCCTGCATGACCGGGGAGTGAAAAACGACGTGCAGGCGGTTGTTCCGGGATTTCAGCAATCCCTTGACGTCGCTTTTCCATGTGCGGAACATGTTGCCCGTGCGGTGAAGCAGTTCGCCGTTCAGCCTGATGTCGGCATAGCAGTCCACTCCTTCGAAGACGAGCCGCACGTTGTCGTACGACGCCAATTCGGGTGCGTCGAACGTGCAGCAGTACTCCCAGTCGGTCTTGTCGATCCACTGCAGATCGCTCTGGCTGCTGCCGTAGAACGGATCGGGGATCTGCCCGTTTGCCAGCAGGTCCGTATGCACGGTTCCGGGGACTGTGGCCGGGAGCCATTCGCCGAGTCCGTATTGCCGGAATTTCCATCCTTGGTTCAGTTCGGTGCGGCCGGCGGCCGAAATCCGGCTTCCCGCCGCGGCGGTCAGAAGCCATAGGATCAGGAGAAGTCTTTTCATCGTTTGTCGGGTTGGGTTGTCGCAAACATAACTCAAACGGCCGGAAATGATGGTCAGCGATCCGTCAAAAAATAACACACCGCCCTGATGCGGTAATTTTCCGACGCTGAAAACGCGCTTTCGGCTTTTCTGTTAGTTTTGGATGAATCCGTGCTTCGTGAGCTGCCCGGAATTTCGTAATATTGCCGTCGGGACAAAACGTATGCAGGTATGAAAACAACACATCTTTCAGGACTTTTGACCACCGCGGGACTGGTGTTCGGCGGCGGGAATTCGTATGCGCAGCAACGGCCGAACATATTATGGCTTACGATCGAAGACACGAGTCCTTATGATTTCGGCTGTTACGGCAACAGGCATGTCGCCACGCCCACGATCGACAGTCTGGCCGGAGCCGGCATCCAATATATGCGGGCCCATTCGGTCGGCACCCAAAGCTCGCCTTCCCGGTCGTGCATCATCACCGGATGCTACGCCTCGACTTTCGGCATGGAGTGGCACCGCTGCCGGTTTGCCACGCCGGAGACTGTTTTTCTGCCCGACTATATGCGTGCGGCGGGATATTACTGCACCAACAAATCCAAAACCGACTACAATACGCTGTGTGACAATAAGGCCATGTGGGACAGCTGCGGTCCGGCGGCGACATACAACAACCCGGCGCGGAAGAAAGGCCAGCCGTTTTTTGCCGTATTCAACTCGATGGCCACCCATATGGGGCGCATCCGTTCCTATCATACCGACCAGCGGCGGGATTTCGCCCTCGAAGGGCTCGATCCGGCGCGGCTGGAACTGCCGCCGCACGTGCCCGACATTCCGGAAATCCGGTCTGACTTCGCGTTTCATATGGAGGGGTCGCAGGACATCGACGCATGGGTCAGGATGTTTCTCGACGATCTCAGGCGGCAGCGGCTCGATGAAAATACGATCGTCTTTTTCTTCAGCGACCATGGAGGATGCCTGCCCCGCGGCAAGGGGTTCGTCTATGAGACCGGGACCCACGTGCCGTTCATCGTCTACCTGCCTCCGAAATGGCGGCATCTGGCCAACGGTCAGTCCGGCCGGACCGACCGGCTGATCGGGTTCCCCGATCTGGCGCCCACCGTACTCTCGCTCGCCGGCATCGAACCTCCGGCCTATATGCAGGGCAAGGCGTTTCTGGGCCTACGGCGGCGATTTCGGAAGCCGCGAGAACCATGACGCCAACTTCAATATCAACGGAATCATCAATCCCGACCGGAGTCTCAAGCCGGCCGCGGCGGAGGCGAAGCATGTCTTCCAGCCGCTCGAAATCGCGCAGCCGCGGCCCGGAGAGGATTTTTTCACGATCCGGAACCGCAATTTCTTCGTTTCGACCGATGAGTATGTTTTCGAATGGCGCATTACGTCCAGCATGGGCGCGACGCTGGGAAGCGGGACTTTCGAAGTGCCGCGCACGGAAGCGGGAGCCTGCACGGAGTGCCGCGTGGGGTACAAGGCGCCCCGTCCCGAATCCGGCGTCGATTATTGGCTGGATATCGTTTACCGCCTGAAAGAGGATAAACCCTATGCCCTGCGGGGATTCGAGGCGGGCCGTTACCAGTTCGCACTGCCCGCTGCGGCGCCCGTGCGCGCTGCGGCCGCCCGCAGTGCCGTCGTCAGCCGTACGGAACGTTCGGTGACGCTGACTGCCGGGAGTGTGACCGCGACGGTCGATGCGGCGACGGGATATCTGTCGGGATATGCGGTGCGGGGCTGCGAGCTGATGCGGAGTCCGCTCGTACCGAATTTCTGGCGGGCATCCACCGACAACGACCGCCGGGGCTGGCGTACGCGGGAGCGCATGGGCGCATGGCGCACGATGCCTGAGCGGCTGAAACTCGAAAGCCTGAATGCGGCCGACGGTGCGGTGACGGCCGTCGTGTGCGGCGGGGGCGTCAGGCTGGCTTTGCGCTATCGGCTTGCGGCGGACGGGGAGCTGGCCGTTTCGTACGACCTGCGGATCGCAGACACGCTTCCCGAACCGCTGCGCATCGGTCTGCAGGCTCTGTGGAGCGGGGAGCTGGACCGCTATGTCTACTGCGGCCGCGGTCCCGGAGAGAATTATGCCGACCGGAAGGAAGGCTCCCTGTTCGGGGTCTACTCCGGCAGTACGGCCGATTTCAGTCCCGCCTATATCTATCCGCAGGAGTGCGGCAACCGCTGCGACGTCCACTATCTCCAGCTTGGGGGCAAAGGCGGCGGAGTAGTTTTCGCCGGCCGGCAGCCTCTGTGCGTCTCGGTCTGGCCCTGCACGCAGGAGGCGCTGGATGCGGCGGAGCATACGCACGAGATCGTGCGGCTGGACGACGCATGGCTGGTGAATGTCGATTGTGCGCAGGCCGGCGTGGGCGGCACCGACTCGTGGAGCGTGAAATCGCGTCCTTCGGAGGCGTACCGGCTTTTGGAGAAGCACTACGGATATGAATTTGTAATTGCTCCTGCGGGAACTCCGGCCGATGCGGCGCGGACGAGCCGCCGGGTGGCGTATAAAAATGAATAAACGATGAGAAAGTGGTTGATGGCGTTCCTACTGCTGGCCGGAACGGCCGGGGTGCGCGCCCAGCAATGCGATGTGCCGCAGATCGGCGCTCAGGTTTTTGTAGAGCCGGGACAGACGCCGGAGGATATCGACGGATTTTTCCGCCTGTTGCACGATAACGGGATGAAGGTGGCCCGTATCCGGATGTTCGGGGCGCACATGTACCGCGGCGGGGAGTGGGATTTCTCGCTTTACGACGAGGCGTTCCGTGCGGCGGACAAATACGGCGTCCGGCTTTTCGCCACGCTGTTTCCCGTCACCGACGAGCTGAACGACGTGGGCGGTTTCAAATTCCCCCGTTCGAAGGCGCACCTGCGCGAAATCGACGATTATATCACGGCCGTGGTGTCGCATTTCCGGCAGTATGAATCGCTGTGGACATGGGTGCTGCAGAACGAACCCGGCAGCGGCGGGACGCGCGTCGCCATGACCGACCTCGCAAGGGAGGTCTATGACCGCTGGCTGGCGGACTTCCCGCCGGAAGAGCGCGGGGAGGGTTATCTGAAAGCCGATTTCACGCAGGAGAAGTTCCTGACCTACTATACGACGTGGTATCTGAACCATATCGCGCAGCTGGTCGAACGGCTCGATCCGCAGCGCGGGCGACATATCAATCCGCACCAGATTCTGGGCACGCTGCCCGATTACGACTTTCCGGCCTACTCGAAATTCCTCACCTCGGTCGGCGCGTCGCTGCACCTGAGCTGGCATTTCGGCATGTTCAGCCAGCGCGAATATCCGCTCGGCGTCTCCCTGATGTCGGATATCATCCGTCACAACGCACTCGGCAATCCGTTCTGGATCACCGAACTGCAGGGCGGAAACGTCACCGCCAGCGGCAATGTTCCCTACTGTCCCACGGCGGCGCATACGGCGCAGTATCTCTGGACGGCGATCGCTTCCGGCGCCGAAGGGGTGATCTTCTGGTCGCTCAATCAGCGGGCGGCCGTCATGGAGGCGGGGGAGTGGGGGCTGCTCGACTTCCTGCGCAGGCCCTCGGACCGTATGCTCGAAGCCGCGAAGGTCGCATCGGTATTGCAGCGTCACGGTGAAGAGTTCCGGGAGTTGAAGCCTGCGCCTGCTCCGGTGACGCTCCTCTATAACATCGCTTCCCTGCGCATTCAGCGGCGCAATGCCGAAACGCTCGCATCCGGTGAGGAGGGACGGCAGGCTTCGGCCTGCATGAAATCGCTGGCCGCCGCCTATGAGGCCGTCTCGGCATGGGGCGTTACGCCCGAAGTGGCCGATATGGCGACCTTCGACTGGGACGACGCGGCGGGCCGTACGGCCGTGATCCCGCATATGGTGGCGCTGCCTTCCGAATTCCGGCCCCGCATCGAGTCGTTCGTCCGCAACGGCGGCAAGCTGATCGTTACGGGATTGTCGGGATTCTACGATGAAGACATGCGATGTCTGTTTATGAACGGCTTCCCGCTGAAATCGTGTTTCGGAGCCGAGGTCAGCGAATTCAAAGTCGCCGGGGAGTATTTCACGCTGGGCGAGGAGCTGCCTGCGCATCTGTGGCGGGGGATCTTGGTGCCTGCTTCGGGCGAGACGATGATGACGGACGGCGGCGATGTCGCGGCCGTGCGCAACCGCTATGGCCGCGGCGAGGTCGTGTGGGTGCCCTCCCCGATCGAATTGGGCGGATATCACCGCGATATGGCTCCGCTGACGGCTTTCTACGGGCGGGAGTGCCGCGATGCCATAGACGCGGCTCCGGCTTCGTTCCGCACGCCCGAACCGGACGTGCTGATGCGCACCATGCGTAAAGAGGGCGTTTTGACGACCGTGATTGTCAACAAGCGTCCGGAAAGCGCGGCCATACGGCTGCGTACGGGTCGATACGGCGTTCCGCGCGTGATCTACGGGGATGCCTCGGTTAAGGGGGCGCAGGTCACGGTCGGAGCGGATCGCTGCGCCGTGGTGGTCTGGAGCAGGTGACGATTTGAGGATAAGCCCTTCGGCCGTTCGGATAGGAATGCGCATCCCCGCTTGTTTGTCGGCGGATGCGCATTTTTTCGTGTGAATACGCCGAGAGCGGCCGGAACAGGCCGGGATTGTTGTTTCGGACATATTGGAGTCCGGCTGCCGGCGGGGATTTCACACAAACAAAAATCCCCGTAATCGTAAGATTACGGGGATCACCAAGTGCCCAGGACAGGAATCACAAAATGCAATTTCTTTCAAATGGGCAAAAATACAA